>WPCI01377168.1_pt1 | contig 515069 bp, 462 predicted proteins | sample 5399871 | NCBI WGS metagenome assembly WPCI01 (sample SAMN12869469, study PRJNA574797) | sludge metagenome | isolation source: wastewater treatment of pH7 | place: China:Beijing | collected 2019-05-20
GTTCCGCGCCCTTCTCCAGCACGCACACGCCCAGCTCGCTGCCGGACGCCGCCGCCAGCTGCTTGAGCCGGATCGCCGCCGACAGGCCCGCCGGCCCCCCGCCGACGATCACCACGTCATATTCCATGGATTCGCGTTGCAACAATTGCGACATAGCTAATGGTTTTCCTTGCTGGGACTCGAAGTATGATGGGCGGGATTGTAGGGCAAGCCAGCGGGGTGCCACCCGCAGGGCCTGGTCCTCTGATTGCCGGTTTTTCTTAACCTTGTCCTGCTCATAGCCAAGGGTTATCTGGCTGGTGCCGGGGTCTCGTTGTTGTGCAGTATCAATGCCAGTAAGGAGCGACAATCAATGGATAAAGTCTATCGAAGCGCGGAACAAGCGCTGGATGGAATCGTGAAGGACGGCCAGACCATCGGGGTGGGGGGTTTCGGGCTGTGTGGCATTCCGGAAGCCCTGATACGCGCGCTGCGCGACAGCGGCGTCCGTGGCCTGACGTGCGTGAGCAACAATGCTGGCGTCGATGGCGCCGGCCTGGGACAGTTGCTGGAAACCCGGCAGGTGCGCAAGATGGTTTCCTCCTATGTTGGGGAAAACAAGGAATTCGAGCGCCAGTACCTGGCGGGCGAGCTGGAGGTTGAATTCACGCCGCAAGGTACCCTGGCCGAAAAACTGAGGGCGGGCGGAGCCGGCATTCCGGCTTTCTATACCCGCACAGGCGTGGGCACCATTGTTGCGGAAGGCAAGGAAATCAGGCATTTCGATGGACATGATTACGTGCTGGAACGCGCCATCGTGCCCGATGTCTCGCTGGTTCATGCCTGGAAGGCCGACCGCAGCGGCAACCTGATCTTCCGCAAGACGGCGCGCAACTTCAATCCCAATGTTGCGATGGCGGGGCGGGTCACGGTGGTGGAAGTGGAGCATCTGGTTGAAGTCGGCGACCTGGAGCCGGATGAAATCCATCTGCCCGGCATTTTCGTGCATCGCATCGTCGTCAATGCCAACCCTGAAAAACGCATAGAACAGCGCACGACGCGCAGCGCCTGAGGAGGACACCATCGTGGCATGGAGCAGAGATGAAATGGCGGCACGCGCCGCTCGTGAATTGCAGGACGGTTTCTACGTCAACCTGGGCATTGGTCTGCCGACGCTGGTGGCCAACCATGTGCCGCCTGGTGTGGAAGTCTGGCTGCAATCGGAAAACGGCCTGCTGGGCATCGGTCCTTTCCCCACGGAAAGCGAGGTCGATCCCGACCTTATCAACGCTGGCAAGCAGACTGTCACCACCTTGCCGGGGTCGTCGTTCTTTTCGTCGGCGGATTCCTTCGCAATGATACGCGGCGGCAAGATCAACCTGGCCATCCTGGGGGCCATGCAGGTTTCCGAGCGTGGTGACCTTGCCAACTGGATGATTCCGGGCAAGATGGTCAAGGGCATGGGGGGCGCGATGGATCTGGTGGCCGGTGTTGGCCGCGTCGTCGTGCTGATGGAGCACGTCGCGCGCCGCAAGGACGGTGGCGAGGACATCAAGCTGCTGCCGGAATGCACCTTGCCCCTGACCGGCGTGGGCGTGGTCGATTTGATCATTACCGACCTGTGCGTCCTGGAAGTCACGCCTGACGGCCTGCGCCTGCTGGAACTGGCGCCTGGCGTCACGGTAGAGGAAGTCCAGGCGAAAACGTCCGCCAGGCTGGAAGTGCCGGCGCTGTAGGCCGCATGCATGCCGGACGAAGGCAAGCATGGCGCATGCCTTCGTCCTTGTTCCGGTAGCCGCTGCCAGGCCATGCGCGGCTGGGGGCTGGAACAGGCATGGCACAGGCGTGATATCAGCAGTGACATCAGGTGCGGCAATAGGTACCTGCATGGGGGCGGCGGGGCGGTATGATGCAAAACGTGCAAACCCGAGAGTGCCGCAATGAATCAAGATGCAATACAAGCGCGCCTGGCCGCATTTCGGCGTGCCCTGGCTGATGCCGGCTGCCAGGCCGGCCTGGTACTGACTTCCGATCCCCATCTTTCCGAATACCTGCCTGGATACTGGCAGGTGCGCGAGTGGCTCAGTGGTTTCACCGGCTCGGCGGGCAATCTGCTGGTCACGCAGCAAGCCGCTGCGTTATGGGCCGACAGCCGCTACTGGGAACAGGCACAAGCGCAATTGGCCGGCACGGGTATCGTGCTGATGCGCCTGGGCGGCGGTGCGCCGGGCATGGCCGATTGGCTGGCGCAGCAAGGCGAACCTGGCCGCCTGGCCGTGGATGGTCGCACCGTGTCCTTGTCTTTCTGGCGCCGTATGGAAGCGGACCTGGCGGCACATGGCTGGGCACTGCAAGTGGATTTCGATGGCGTGGATCAGGCATGGCGCGACAGGCCGGCATTGCCGGCAGCGCCAGTCGTAGAACATGATCTGGCCTGGGCTGCCGAGGCTCGTACCGGCAAACTGGAACGGGTACGTGCCGCCATGCGCGAGCACGGGGCGGATTGGCATTTGCTATCCACGCTGGACGACATCGCCTGGCTGTTCAACCTGCGCGGCAGCGATGTCGATTACAACCCGGTGTTTCTGGCCCATGCATTGATCAGCGTGCAGGGGCAGGCGCACCTGTTTGTCGATGCCTCGCGCCTGGCGGCCGGTGTGGCGCCGGCATTGCAGCAAGCCGGTGTGACCCTGCATTCCTATGAAGCGATAACGGCAGCCATTGAAGGGCTGGAGGGCGAGGGCCTGCTGCTTGATCCGGCCAATGTCGTTGTGGATCTTGTGCGGCGGGTACCGGATGCCTTGCCGACAATAGAAGCACCGAATCCTTCGCGCCTGTTCAAAGCCTGCAAATTGCCTGCGCAGCAGGCGCATATCCGCCAGGCAATGGAGCAGGATGGGGCAGCCCTGTGTGAATTCTTTGCCTGGTTCGAGCGCGAACTGGCAGCTGGCGCGGCACTGACCGAACTCACGGTGGACGAAGTCCTGACTGCTGCGCGTGCACGCCGGCCCGGCTACGTATCTCTGAGCTTTCCTACCATCGCCGGTTTCAATGCCAACGGCGCCATGCCGCATTACCGCGCCCTGCCGGAATCCTATGCGGATATTCGTGGCAATGGCCTGTTGCTGATAGATTCGGGCGCTCAATATCTGGGCGGCACGACAGACATCACTCGGGTCATTCCCATCGGGCAGCCTTCGGCGGCCCAGAAGCGGGACTTCACCCTGGTGCTCAAGGGCATGATCGGCCTGTCGCGTGCGCGCTTCCCCCATGGGGCCAGCGGCCAGGCGCTGGATGTGCTGGCCCGGGTGCCCTTGTGGGAACATGGCCTGGATTACGGCCATGGGACGGGCCATGGCGTCGGCTATTTCCTGAATGTGCACGAAGGGCCGCAGAGCATTTCCTGGCGTGCTGCCGTGCAGGTGCCGCTGGAAGCCGGCATGGTGACTTCCAATGAACCCGGGCTGTACCGCCCGGGCCAGTGGGGGATCCGTATTGAGAACCTGGTACTGGCCGTGCCCGCCGGGGAAACGGAGTTCGGTGATTTCCTGGCCTTCGAAACCCTGACGCTTTGCCCGATAGATACCCGTTGCATGGACATCAGCCTGCTGCGCGAGGACGAGCTACGCTGGCTGGACGGCTACCATGCCGACGTCCGGCAACGGCTGGCACCCCTGTTGCAGGGAGAGGCATTGCATTGGCTGGAACAGCGGACCGAGCCGTTGCTGGCGCCACAATAAGCAATGGCGCCCGGTGAGTGCGATGGCAATCGTCCACCGGGTGCGGAAGACGTCTGATCGGGGCGTCGCGCCAATGACCGCACGCAGCGGCAGCGCCGCACCTAGCCAGGCGCGGCGGCGGGGGGCTCTGCTGGCTTTATTGGGCTGCGCGCAGGCGGGCGTCGATATCCGCCATCCAGACCTGATCGCAGGTGACGGCGCCTTCGGGCTCCTTGCCGTATACCTTGAACGACACCGCACGGCACCATTCTTCCGAACCCTGGTCGGGGCCGTGGCCCTGGCCGTCCGTGATGCCTGCCTTGGTTTCAACCCAGTCGAACCATTCGTTGGTGCCGATGGACGGCGTGTCGGCCGACGGTGTGGCCGGGGTTTGCGTGCCGTTGTCGGCCGGGGCCGGCGGCGTGGTGGGTGCCGTCACCGGGGGTTCGGCAGCCGGTGCAGGCGCCGAAGTGGCAGGCGGTGCGGGAGGCGTGGCATCGTTGGCCTTGTTGTCGCAGGCGGCCAGCAGGGCCAGGGCGGGGACCAGAACGCAGGCACTGGCGAATTGACGGGATTTGATACGCATAGGGACTCCTGTATGAAGAATGGGCGATCCAGGGTGATGCGGCGGGCGGCAGCCCGGCGGGGCACAACGGTTTGCTGGGTGCGCCGGGCTGCCTGGGCCGGCAAAGTGACATGTTCATCATATCTGTGGCTGCGGGTACAAGGTTCTCCGGTATGTGTCCGTCTGCGACATCTGGTGACCGTGCGCCAGGAGACAACTTGCAACGCAGGCCACTAGTGGTCCGGAAGCTGAGTTAAACTTCGTCTTTATCCCTATCAACCCGAACCCCGGACGTGGCAGGCCGTGCCCGGGGTTCCTGGGGATGGTGCGGGCTTGGCGCAAGCCGCCTGTTCTGTTCCAGACCGCAACGGCCGATTGCCCCGGCCGTATTCTGAAATGACTAAGTACGTATTCGTGACGGGCGGGGTAGTGTCCTCGCTTGGTAAAGGCATATCTGCAGCTTCCCTGGCCGCGATTCTGGAATCGCGCGGCCTGCTGGTGACGATGCTCAAGCTGGACCCCTACATCAACGTCGATCCGGGCACGATGAGTCCGTTCCAGCACGGCGAAGTGTTCGTGACCGAGGACGGCGCCGAGACCGACCTGGATCTCGGCCACTATGAGCGCTTCATCTCGGCGCGCATGCACAAGGTGAACAACTTCACCACCGGACAAATCTACGAGTCGGTGCTGCGCAAGGAACGCCGTGGCGATTACCTGGGCAAGACAGTCCAGGTGATTCCGCACATCACCAATGAAATCCAGGATTTCATCGCCCGTGGCGCCAAGGCGGCCTACAACGGCAATGCCGATGTCGCCATCGTCGAGATTGGCGGTACCGTCGGGGATATCGAGTCCCTGCCGTTCCTGGAGGCCGTACGCCAGATGAGCCTGCGCCTGGGGCGCGGCAATGCGGCGTTCGTGCACCTGACCCTGGTGCCTTTCATTCCTTCCGCTGGCGAACTGAAGACCAAGCCTACGCAGCATTCGGTGCAGAAGTTGCGCGAAATCGGTATTTATCCGAACGCGTTGCTTTGCCGCGCCGACCGTCCGATCCCGGACGAAGAGCGCGCCAAGATTTCGCTGTTCGCCAATGTGCCGCAGGATGCGGTGATTTCCGTGTGGGACGCCGAGTCCATCTATGAAATCCCGTCCATGCTGCACAAGCAGGGGCTGGACAGCCTGGTGTGCGATGCGCTGAACCTCACGCCGCCACCGGCCGACCTGAGCGCCTGGGATACCATGAACGAGGCGCTGCGCCATCCGGAATCGGAAGTGCGTATTGGCATGGTGGGCAAGTATGTCGACCTGACCGAGTCCTACAAGTCCTTGAGCGAAGCCCTGGTGCATGCAAGCATTCACACGCGCAGCAAGGTTGTCATCGACTACATCGACTCCGAAGAAATCGAAAAGCGCGGCGCGGCCGAGCTGCTTTCCGGTCTGGATGCCATTCTGGTGCCCGGCGGCTTCGGCAAGCGTGGTACCGAAGGCAAGATCGCTGCGGTGCGCTATGCCCGTGAAAACAAGGTGCCCTACCTGGGCATTTGCCTGGGCATGCAGCTGGCTGTCGTCGAATACGCCCGCCACAAGGCCGGCCTGGGCGGCGCCAACAGCACGGAATTCGATCCGTCCGCACCGCATCCGGTGGTGGCGCTGATTACCGAATGGATGGACCGCGAAGGCAAGGTCGAACGCCGCAGCGATAACTCCGACTTGGGTGGCACCATGCGCAAGGGTGCGCAACGCGTGCCGGTCAAGCCGGGCACGCTGGCGCACAAGATCTACGGTGACGAAGTCAACGAGCGCCATCGCCACCGCTATGAAGTCAACAACGTGTACGTGCCTCGCCTGGAAGAAGCCGGGCTGGTCATCAGCGCACGCACGCCGACCGAGAATCTGCCGGAAATCATGGAAATTCCGGATCACCCGTGGTTCCTGGGCGTGCAGTTCCACCCGGAATTCACGTCCACGCCGCGTGACGGCCACCCGTTGTTCATCGGCTATGTGCGCGCTGCCCAGGCTCATCGCCAGGCGCGCCAGCAGGCCGAGCAGAAGTAAGCAGCGGCAGCGGCCATGCAGGATGTCCTGCGACAGCCAGCGGCAGGAAGCGCCTCGCGCCTCCTGCCGCTGGCTGCCATGAGCAGGACGCACAGGCTGCTTGCAGGCGCCTTGGGCGCAAGAACACATGAATCAGTAACCATCTGGGGGTTTTAAGACAATGAGTGCTATCGTCGACATCATCGGCCGCGAAATTCTGGATTCGCGCGGCAATCCCACCGTCGAATGCGACGTCCTGCTGGAATCCGGCGCCATGGGCCGCGCCTCGGTACCGTCGGGCGCATCCACCGGTTCGCGTGAAGCCATCGAACTGCGTGATGGCGACAAGTCGCGCTATCTCGGCAAGGGCGTACTGCGCGCCGTCGAGAACGTCAATACCGAAATCTCCGAAGCGCTGATCGGCCTGGATGCCCAGGAACAGACCTTCATCGACCGCACCCTGATCGAGCTGGACGGTACCGAGAACAAGGAGCGCCTGGGCGCCAATGCGATGCTGGCCGTGAGCATGGCAGTGGCCCGCGCTGCTGCTGACGAAGCCGGCCTGTCCCTGTACCGCTATTTCGGTGGCAGCGGCCCGCTGAGCATGCCCGTTCCGATGATGAACATCATCAACGGCGGCGCGCACGCCAACAACTCGCTGGACCTGCAGGAATTCATGATCCTGCCGGTGGGTGCCCGCAGCTTCCGTGAAGCGCTGCGCGTCGGCGCCGAAGTGTTCCATGCGCTGAAGAAAATCCTGCACGACCAGGGCCTCTCCACTGCCGTGGGCGACGAAGGTGGCTTTGCTCCCAGCGTGGAAAGCCACGAAGCGGCCATCCAGTTGATCCTGCGCGCCATCGAGGACGCCGGCTACGAGCCGGGTACCCAGGTTGCGCTGGGCCTGGATTGCGCCAGTTCCGAGTTCTACCGCGACGGCAAGTACCACCTGGAAGGCGAGGGCGGTGTTTCCCTGACCGCCGAGCAGTTCACCGACCTGCTGGCAACCTGGTGCGACAAGTATCCGATCATCACCATCGAAGACGGCATGGCCGAAGGCGACTGGGCCGGCTGGAAGCACCTGACCGAGCGCCTGGGCAAGAAAGTCCAGCTGGTGGGTGACGACCTGTTCGTGACCAACACCAAGATCCTGAAGGAAGGCATCGACAAGGGCATCGCCAATTCGATCCTCATCAAGATCAACCAGATCGGTACGCTGACGGAAACCTTCGCTGCCATCGAAATGGCCAAGCGTGCGGGCTACACGGCAGTCGTGTCGCACCGTTCGGGCGAAACCGAGGATTCCACGATCGCCGATATCGCGGTGGCAACCAACGCCATGCAGATCAAGACCGGTTCGCTGTCGCGCTCGGACCGCATGGCCAAGTACAACCAGTTGCTGCGCATTGAAGAGGAACTGGCGGACGTGGCGCATTATCCGGGCGTCGAAGCTTTCTATAATCTGCGCTGATCGTAGCCGGGAGAGGGCAGCGGGCATGGTGCCTGCCAGCCTTCCCAGACGGATAATCCCATGCGGCTGTTCGCCCTGCTTCTGTTGATTCTGGTTGGCCTGATCCAGTACCCATTGTGGCTGGGCAAGGGCGGCTGGTTCGCGACCCATGAGTTGCAGCGGCAGCTGGTCGAGCAGTTGGATGTCAACGAAGGCTTGCGTGCGCGCAACCTGGCGCTGGATGCTGAAGTCCGTGACTTGCGCACCGGCACCGAGGCGCTGGAAGAGCGGGCCAGGGGCGAGTTGAGCATGATGCGCCAGGAAGAAATCTTCGTACGCATCCTGCCGCCCGGCGCCCCGCTACCCGAAGTCAAGCAGCCGGACCCCAAACAGGCCAACCGGCGCCGCTGAACCGGACTTGCAATCGGCTGATGCCAGTGCCGTCGGTGACGATCGCTCCTTGTGAACTGACCCCAGGGGTTGAACGGTCGGCTAAAGCCCTAAAGCCCTAAAGCCCTGAGGCCTGAGCCGGGAGTGTCGGCTGGGAGTGTCCTTCATGCCGGGTTCCAGGCGAATTGACCAACAGACGGAAGGCTGGATGAATCGCTCTTCACCATGGAGAGCGAATTGATTCATGACGGTCTGCCAATCATGGGCAGAACGATCCCATTTTTTAGTGATGTGGCATAGGGCCAGCCAGATCAGCTTGTTGGCAGCTTCGCCGTCAGGGTAGTGGCCACCTGTCTTGATGGCCTTGCGTACCGCTGCCAGCGCCTCAGGCATGTCCTTGAGGCCATCGTAGGCAGCGCTCAGGAGTCCAGGACATCACGGGTCTTCGATCGTTAAAGACCCCGTATCCAGAATGTAGAACAGACCGCCTTGTCGCGCGCCATGGCATCCTCGCGGATCTTGACTCGCAGGCTATCGAAGAGCGCGACCAGGTGCATGATCTCCAGCGGCCGGACTTGCCAGGCAGGCGCTTCGGCCATGCCCTCGTCGTCAAAACCCGTGAAATGCCGCCCATGCTTGGGAATTAGGATGGGTTCGAAACTCGCCGAGATGCTTGAAGATGCGCCATCTGTCACTGCGCTACTCAACGCACTTTGTCCCAAGGCTTGATGGATGCCGATCTTTTTTATGGAAAGATGCCCAGCATGCGCAAACAGTTTTCCGTGACTGCTTGTGCAAACGCCGTGCAATCCTTTGCTTGAGCGGCGATCACGTCATCGGTTGCGCCATGTACGCCCGAGTAGATCAACAGCGCTACCACTCTCGGATTTTTCGGTGTCCAGAGACCAGCAACCGTGCCGCCCTCAATGATCCCGAGCAACTGATCAAGAATGGCATTCTTGGCCTGGTTGGAACGATCATGATGGTGATGGTTGGTGTAGACAATGTCGTGTATGCGGAATGTGTCAACGTAAGTCACGACACTGGCGTGGATCCAGGCGCGTAGCCGCCCGACCCAGTCCCCTTCCGCACAGGCGCCAACTGCCGTTTCCAGGCTAACAAGGAATTGATCGGTATAGCGTCTGCCAAGCGCCTCCAAAATTTCGTTCTTGGACGAAAAGTAGTGATAGAACGTGCCCTTGGCTACCTGTGCAGCCTCGACGATTTCGTTAATCGTCGTCGAGTCGACGCCTTTTTCGAGAAATAACCTTTCCGCCGCGTTCATCAGTTCATCCAGGCGAACTTCCGCTGGTTTTGTCCGAGGACGGGGCGCTTGCTTGCCTGGCTCCTTCACATCGGAGGACATCTTGTACATTTCTTGGTACTCGATTTGCGTCAAAGTGAGTAGTTTAAAGGTAAGCGCTCAATGATCAGCCCCCTATTTGTTTAGCATGAAATGCATCATCATTGTGTCCGCAAGGACATTAGCGGACGCAATGAAGCAGAACAGGGCGCCGGTTACCGGGTCTTACACGTCAGCGGCCGGCGAGACAGCGGCGGCTTGCATTGCCGGCCGGTGAGGATTCCAATGGCAAGATCCGTTTTTTCGGTTTCATTTTGGTCTGTCGCGTAGGGATGTAGATCGCCATGTCGCTGTTGGTATTTGGGTTGGTGTTGATGGCTGCCGCGTGTCACGCCTCGTGGAATGCCATCGTCAAGGGCGGGACGGATACCTTGTTGAGCACGGTGCTGGTGGCATTCGGTGCGATGCTGATGGCTGGCGTGGTGCTGCCCTTCCTGGATATGCCAGCGCGGGCCAGCTGGCCATTCATCGCAGTTTCCATGCTATTGCAGGTGGCGTATTACGTTCTGCTGGCCAATACCTATCGTATTGCGGACATGAGCCAGACCTATCCCGTCATGCGCGGCACGGCACCACTGATCGTGGCCTGCGCGGGCGCCTTGTTCCTGCATGACGCCGTTGCGCCCGCTGGCTGGATCGGCATAGTCGTCATTTGCCTGGGGGTGCTGAGCATGGCCCTGGCGCGCCGCGCCGGGCAGGATAGCCGCGGGGTCAGGCTGGCCATGATCAATGCGGTATTCATTGCCAGCTATACCCTGGTCGATGGCGCAGGTGTCCGGCTGTCGGGCGCACCGGCGGCTTATACGCTGTGGATCTTTCTGCTGACCGGTGTGCCGTTGCTGGTCTGGGCGCTGGCTACGCGCCACCGGGCATTCATCCGTTATCTGCGCGGCAATTGGCCGATGGGCATGGTGGGAGGCGCGGGCACGCTGGTGTCCTATAGCGTAGCACTGTGGGCCATGACGCAGGCGCCGGTGGCCATGGTGTCGGCGTTGCGCGAAACGTCCATCCTGTTCGGCGTATTGATTTCCGGCCTGATCCTGAAAGAGCATATTGGCCGGCAGCGCTTGATCGCCGTGGCTGTGATTGCGCTGGGCGCCGGGGTGTTGCGGCTCGCCTGAGGCGGGTGCCGGCTTGGGTGGTGCGTCAGCCGCTGCAGCAGAACATCAACCCGCAAAGCGGTTCGCCGGCTTCGGGCAAACCGCTTCCGGCGGGGGCACCGGGGGCTTCCGGTAGTCTGGGCGATGAGCCAGGTCCGTCAGGCAGAGAGACTGCCGGGGTAGTGGGCCAAGTGAGCCAAGGATCGCGATCTGTATCGTGATGGCTATTCTCTGGCGGCGTGGAAGGTGCGCCTGGGACGGGCAGCGGCCATGGCGGGCCGCTGTTTTCTGAACCAATGGACGTGGGCTTGTGCGCGTTGCCCGAGGGGATGGGGCTGCCTGCGCCGGCCGGACCGTCGGTGCTTTGCAGGCGGCGTTGCGGCCATGCCCAGGCTTCGGACGCCATGGGCAGCGCCGCGCGACGATAGATCGGCCAGAGGCCGGCCTGGGCGATGGCAGGGCCATCCGTGTCCCCGGCACTGGCAAATAGCGTGCTTCCCAGGCGCAGCAGCCAGCGGGCCGGCGGGCTGAGAGGACGATGCAGATAGCGCAACTGCAGGGTCAGCACATTGGCTTCGAAGACGTTCTGCCCGGAAGCGATGCCCTGGCCTTGTTGCCAGCCTCTGGCCAGGTTCTCGCGATGGCGCAGGTCCTGGTAGTAGAAGGCCAGCGCAGCGGCACCAGCGTCCGCAGGCTGTGCAGCGGCGATATTGCCGGTGATATCGCGTCCCGGCGCAGCATGGTCGGCCAGGCTGTCGGGGCCAGGGTTGAGGATATCCAGGCGCCAGACGGGCAGTCCGCCGCTGGCCTGCTGACGCCTCTGCCAGGCCTGGTATAGGCGGGAGCCTGGCGTCTGGCCGGGCGCATCAGGCAGGCTGGCCCGCATCGTGTGCTCGAAGGCCTGGCGCATGGCCTGCGGGCGTGCGTGATCACTGGCGCCGGCGCGCAGCGCATCCAGCAGCGCGACTTCGGCGATTTGCGCCATATTGCCGGCATGTTCCAGTTCCAGCGCCGCCAGCGCGATGCTGCCGAGCACGGCAAAGGCCAGGCATGCCTCGGCCATGCTGCTGCCAGCCTGGCGCCAGGGTGAACCGGCGCAGACGGAGGTGAGCGGCGCGGTCGTGCCGGGGCCGTGGCGAAGGCAGGGCGGAAGGCGGCGCATGGAGCAGGCTGGGAGGCAGGCAGAAGAGATATGCATCTGCCAGCAGTCTGCCCGCCCGGCTGGCGTCTGTCAGGTCGCAGAATTCCCCATTTCCCTGGAAGCGAGAGACGGGGGTGGGGCATGCCTAGGGCGCCGGGTGCCGAGCGGAATGCAGGTTTAGTATAGGCTGCGATGGCTGGCCGTATGGTTGCCCACCAGGTGGCCGGCGCTGGCCGGCTTTGTTCGGGCCTGGCACGGTGCGAGCGTGCCAGTCTGGTCAGTGTCGCGTTTCCGCCTGGTCTGCGCTGGGGGCAGGGCTGGGGGCCGTGAAAAGTGCGGCGGCATCGACCGGGTCGAAGACATACGGCTTGCCGCAGAAATCGCACTGCACTTCGATCTTGCCCTGTTCGGCGATGATGGCATCGGTTTCCTGCTGGCCCAGCATGCGCAGCATGCCGGCGACGCGCTCGCGTGTGCACGGACAGAAGTAGCGGATGCTGCGCGGCGGGAGTTCCAGCAGGCTTTCCTCCCAGAACAGACGATGGATCAGGATGTCCGTGTCGTGGGCCAGCAGTTCCTGGTAGCTCAGCGTGCTGGCCAGCGTGACGGCGCGTTCCCAGGAGTCGTCCATCTGGTCGGCCGGCAGTTCGCTGTCGGTGGCCAGCGTGCCGCCGTGATCGGGCAGGCGCTGAATCAGCAGACCGGCTGCCCGCTTGTCGTTGGCGGCAAGCCAAAGACGCGTATCGAGCTGTTCGGACGACTTCATGTAGTGTTCCAGCACTTCGGAAACATTGTTGCCGACGAGAGGGACGACAGCCTGGTAGGCCTGTTGGCCGGGCAGCTTGTTGCGCGGGTCGAGTACCGCGACGAAACGGCCCTGGCCGCCGGGGTTGAGCAGCGCCTGCAAACCCACGCCTTGCGGCCAGGACTGGCCGGAGCGCAGTTTGACGGTAGCGCGGATGGAGAGATCGCTGCGGCATTCCACGACCAGCAGCGCGATGGCGCCGTCGCCCTGGATCTGCAGCAGCAGCGAACCGTCCAGTTTCAGATTCGCCGTCAGCAGCGTTGCGGCGGCAACCAGCTCGCCGAGCAGGTCACGCACGCCTTCGGGATACTGGACGTGCTGCAGGGAATCCTGCCAGGACTGATCCAGCGAAGCCGTGACAACACGGACGCGACGATCGGTAAAAAGGTATTTTTTCAGGGTGTCGGTCATGATGGCTACATCTTAACTCAAGCCCATGGCCGGCTGGCGCCAGGCTCAGGCGAGTCGCCGCAGGCGGTTGCGGTAAAGCTGCGCGCGCGCCACATATCGCTGTGTGTTGGCATGCAGGCCGGCAATTTCTTCGTCGTCCAGCGTGCGCACAACCTTGCCCACGCCGATGACCAGCGAGCGATCGGGAATATGACGGCCTTCAGGGACCAGCGCGCCGGCGCCGATCAGACAATCACGGCCGATCACGGCGCCATTGAGGACGACGGCCTGGATACCGATCAGGCTGCCCGCCCCGATCGTACAGCCGTGCAGCATCGCCTGGTGGCCGACTGTCACGTTTTCAGCGACTGTCATGGGAAAGCCGGGGTCGGCATGCAACACGCAGCCATCCTGGATGTTGCTGTTGGCGCCAACCACGATGGGGGCGCTGTCGCCGCGCAGGATGGTGCCTGGCCAGAGGCTGGCACCGGCATGCAGGGTGACGTCGCCGATGACGGTGGTGTTCTCGAACAGGAAGGCATCCGGGTCGATGTTCGGGGTCAGGTCATCCAGTTGGTAAATGGGCATGGCAAGGCGCGGCTAGGGCAGGAACAGGGAGCAAGGACGTGGCGTGCGGCGCACAGGCGGTCAGGCGGTGGAGCCAGGCGCACGCCGGTTGCGTGGCAAGAGTGTCTTGGGTTTCGGGGCCGGGCGATGGTTGGCGCGGCTGGCTGACGGCCGACTGCTGCGGTGCGAGCCCTGGGCTTTTTCGGCAGCCGGGGGCGGCAGGGGCATAATGCGGCCTTCGCTGTCGAGTGCCGCCTGCAGCCCGGTGCGCATCCAGGTAGCAGGCGCGGGCTGGATTTCGCCTTGTTGCCAGATGCCGACCGGAAACAGTGGGTCGGCATGGCCGTGTCGGTCGTATTGGCGCAAGGCCAACTCGCCCTGTACGCCCGGCGGCAGTTCATTGTCGGCGGGGTCGAGTGCGGCCAGGTAATGGCCAGGATACGGCCGGCCGGGGCTATGGTCGGCAACCGGCCATTTTTCGCCGCTGTCGCCAGCCAGGCCATACATGCCATGCACGCCGTAGACCGCGTTGGGGCGGCGGCCCAGCAACTCCTGGCAGCGTTGCATGTCGGTTTCCCGATAGGCGTCGGTCACGATCGCGGCGATGGCGTTGAGGCTGGCCAGGGGCAGGGGCGGATGGCCTGGTGCGCAGAATTCACGCAGGGTGTCCTGGGTGGCGATCATGTCGCTGATGCGCAGGCGGTAGAGCCGCGACAGCAGCGAAGCGGCATCGGGTGGTTGTGTGATGGCAATGGCCGTGGCGCCGAAGTACAGGGCTGGCAGCACCGCACCCAGCAGGACATCTGCCTGCGACCAGTTGGCGGCCACCCACAGGCGGTCCTTGCCGCGCGGGAACCAGTCCAGCGAGGCGACAAAGGCGGGAAGGTTGCCGATCAGGGCGCTGTGCGGCAGCAGCACACCGCCATGATGCGGGCCGGCTTCCGGCGGAAAGTGCAGCATGGCCGGCGCATCCGGCGGCAGCGGTACGGGTTGCAGGCCGTTGGGCTGGCGGGCCAGCAGGCCTTTCCAGGCGATGCAGTGTTCGCTATCCATGCCCTGGCCCACCAGACGCGTGCCTGCCGGCAGGCGGGCGCGTTCAGCCAGGTAGGCCGCCAGGGCCAGATCATCAAGCACGACGACACGCGGGGCGGCCTGGCGCAGGCGCTGGGCCAGTTGCGTGGGCGACAGGCGTGCGGACAGCGGCATGACGATGGCGCCCAGGGTCCAGGCGGCCAGTGCGGCGATGACCAGGTAGGCCGGGTCGGAGAGCAGCAGTGCGACACGGTCGCCACGCTGTACGCCCATGCGCGCCATGCCGCCGGCCAGCCGGCTGGAGATATTCTGCAATTGGCCGTATTGCCAGGTTGTGGCATCGCCTTCGCTTTTTTCGACGACCAGGGCGACGCGGCGGGCGTCGGATGGGCTGATCGCCCATTGGACACAACAGGGCTGCGCCAGATTGAACTGGGCAGGCAACAACCACCGGAAGGATTCGTAAAGCTGCGAATATTGGTCGTTCATAGGCCCGTGGGTAGGGAGGGCGCAGGGGTGCGACAGGGCCGCACGCGTGCAGTAACAGGCGTGCGAGCGATGCGCGCATGCTTGCGCTGGTATGCTTTCACGCCATAAGCATGAACCAGGGCGAAGGATTGCGCAATATGCCCGACGGTTTTAGCGTGTTTTCCCCGACGTTCGCAGGCCGGCGCTTTTACTTTTCCGGCTCAGGGCGGAAGGCAGCGCGGGCAGGGAAACCGGTTGGTGCGAGGCTGTTGGGTGGCGTGCATGCAGGTTGGCATGCACAGACCAGTCCAGCAAGGCCAGCTTGCCGTCGTGATCCTCGGTCAGCGCCGACAGGCTTTCTACCCAATCCCCGTCGTTACAGTACAGGATGCCGTCGATGTCGCGCATTTCCGGCTTGTGGATATGGCCGCAGATGATGCCGTGCATGCCACGGCGCCGCGCTTCGCCAGCCAGGGCTTCCTCGAAGTCCGTGATGTAGGTGACGGCGTTCTTGACCTTGTGCTTCAGGTATTGCGACAGCGACCAGTAGTGCAGGCCGCGGCGGTGACGGAAACGGTTGTAATGGTTGTTGATCCAGATGGCGCAGGTATAGAGGCGGTCGCCCAGGTAGGCCAGCCATTTGCCGTGCTGGATGACGGCATCGAAGCGGTCGCCGTGCATGACCAGGAAACGGCGCTTGTCCGCCGTGAGATGCTCGATCTCGTCGTGGATCTCTATGTCGCCGAAGGCATAGCCCAGGAACTGACGGGCGAATTCATCATGGTTGCCGGGAATGAAATAGACGCGCGTGCCATTGCGCGACATGCGCAGGATTTTTTGCACGACGTCGTTGTGCGCACGCGGCCAGTGCCAGTGGCGCCGCAATTGCCAGCCGTCGATGATGTCGCCGACCAGGTACAGCGTCTGGGTTTCGTTGTATTCGAGGAAGTCCAGCAGGAAATTGGCCTTGCAGCCCGAAGAACCGAGATGCAGGTCGGATATCCAGAGCGTGCGCCAGCGCCTGACGGTCTTGCCGCCGGAAGCCGTGCTGTCGGCGGCCTGGCCGGCCTGGTCTTCTGGATGAGGCGAGGTGGTCATGGCGGCTCCCGTACGATGGCGTTGCACACATGGAAACACGGCAGGATGACGCGTTTGTGACCAGGGTGCGGCGCCTTGGCGCCTGATATCCATTGATACGGTTTTTCCGCAGCAGGCCCGGATCGTGTTCGATTTTTTCCGGTGCGAATGGCGCCGTTCCCGTTTGCGGAAACGGCGCTTTTTGCTTTAGCTGCGGTTCGAACCTTCGACCAGGTCAAAGGAGAACAGGCGGCATTCCAGCGAGCCGTTGAAAACGGGCTGGCGGCGTGAAGCCTTCAGGCGCAGCGCCTGGGGCAGAGACATGTCATTGGAAATGACGTTCAGGCGCCATCCGGCGTAGCTGTGCTTGAGATGGGTGGCCCATTCCTGCCAGAGCGCGTCTTCGTGTTCATCCAGGCGTTCGCCATAAGGGGGATTGGTCACGATCCAGCCGCTGTCGGCTGGCGGCGCGAAATGACGCGCGTCACCGACTTCGAACCGGATGGCGTCCGGGCTCAGGCGCGCACGTTCTGCGTTGCTGCGAGCCGCAGCGATGACGGCGGGGTCAAGATCTACGCCGACCAGCGGTGCATCCAGCGAGGGCAGGATGGCAGCCTGGGCTTCCTGGCGCAATTGACCCAGCTGGTAGGCGTCGTAATCGCGCAGGCGTTCGAAACCGAAGGGGCGGTTCATGCCGGGTGGCACGCCCAGTGCGATCCATGCCGCTTCGATCAGGATGGTGCCACTGCCGCAGAACGGATCGAGCAGTGCTGCGGCGGGGTCCCAGTCGGATAGCGCAAGCAGGCCGGCAGCGAGGTTTTCGCGCAAGGGGGCGGCACCCTTGTCGTAGCGCCAGCCGCGCTTGAACAGCGATTCGCCTGATGTGTCCAGGTAAAGCGTCGCGGTGTCTTCGGACAGGAACAGGTGCACACGGGCGTCAGGACGGACGGTGTCGATATCCGGACGCGCGCCTTCGCGTGCGCGCAGGCGGTCGCAAATGCCGTCCTTCACGCGCAGGTTGCAGTATTGCAGGCTTTGCATGGGGCTGCGGATGGCCGAGGTATCGACGCGCAGCCGGTGTTCCGGGCCGAACCATTGTTCCCATTCCGTATCTACGGCCAGTGCCAGGATGTCGTCCTCGGTCTGCACCGGCGCCTGGGCCAGCTGGATGAGGATGCGGGTCGCCAGGCGTGAGTACAGATTGGCACGCATGACGCCGCGCCAATCTGATTCAAAGTGGCAGCCGGCACGGCCCTGGCGCACTTCGACGAAGTCCAGGGCCTGCAATTCTGCTTCCAGCGCGGCTTCCAGGCCTTGCGGGCAGGAAGCGAAAATCTTGAACACGGCAGACTCGCGGGCGCTGGCGCCAGCGCCAATGGTGCTGTTGCGCGGCTGGAAACCATGGTCGCGCTGTTCACGGCCCTGGAAACCGCCTTCCCGGCGGTCGCGGGGTTGGGATTCGCCTTCGCGGCGCGGGCGGGACTGGAAGTCAACGTCACGACGCGGGCGCTGGGAGAAATCACCCTCGCGGCGTCCACGCGGCACGAAGCTGCCCTCGCGACGTTCGCGCGGCTGGAATTCGCCTTCACGGCGCGGGCGGGACTGGAAGTCACCGTCACGACGCGGGCGCTGGGAGAAATCACCCTCGCGGCGTTCACGCGGCACGAAGCTGCCCTCGCGACGTTCGCGTGGCTGGAATTCGCCTTCGCGGCGCGGGCGGGACTGGAAGTCACCGTCACGACGCGGGCGTTGGGAGAACTCACCCTCGCGGCGTTCACGCGGCACGAATCCGCCTTCGCGACGTTCGCGCGGTTGGAATTCGCCTTCGCGGCGCGGGCGGGACTGGAAGTCACCGTCACGACGCGGGCGTTGGGAGAACTCACCCTCGCGGCGTTCGCGTGGCACGAATCCGCCTTCGCGACGTTCGCGCGGTTGGAATTCGCCTTCGCGGCGCGGGCGGGACTGGAAGTCACCGTCACGGCGCGGGCGTTGGGAGAACTCACCATCCCGGCGTTCACGCGGTGCGCGCTCTCCGGCAGGGCGCTTGTCGCCGTCGTCCTGGGCGCGCAACCTTTCCTTGTGCACGCGCGCCCGGCTGCCGGATCGCATGCTGGGGGTGTCTTTTTTCTGCGCGGAAGGCGCTGCAGGACGGGCCGAGATGGACAGGGTCTTGCGGGGAGGTGCGGAATCGTTGGATGACATGGATGTGGCGGCAGGCCGCGCAATAAGAAGAAAAAAATCCGGCAGGTACCGGGGAACGTCAGTGCCGATCATTCATCGGCGGGATAAGGAGATATCCTTTTTTCCCGTGCAGCAGGCAGGACCAGATATCCTCGCGCCCGGCGTCATGGCATCCGGGCAGGGCCGTTTCATATGCAGTGCGCAGGCAGGTCGCCGCCCGAGCGGCAATGGCTGCCTGCGTTGTCCCTGGCCAGGGCCGCCAGCCTTCAGCCGCGTACCTGGCCTTCGCCGGTCAATACCCACTTTTCGGTGGTCAGGCCTTCGAGGCCGACGGGACCACGCGCATGCAGGCGGTTGGTGGAAATGCCGATCTCCGCACCCAGCCCGTACTCGAAACCGTCGGCAAAGACAGTGGGCAAGTTGACGTAGACCGAACTGGAATCGACTTCGCGCTGGAAGCGTTGGGCTTCGCGCAGCGCTTCCGTCACGATGCTTTCGGTATGGCCGGAGCTCCAGGTGGCGATATGCTCCATGGCATCGTCGATGGAATCAACAACGCGGATGGCAAGGATGGGCGCCAGGTATTCCGTGGCCCAGTCTTCATTGCTGGCTGCATGCGCTTGCGAAACCAGCGCGCGGGTGCGCTCGCAGCCACGCAGTTCTACGCCATGATCCAGCAAGGCACGCGCCAGGCCGGGCAGGAACTGATTGGCCACCGCCTGGTGCACCAGCAGGGTTTCCATCGTGCCACAGACGCCATAGCGGTAGGTCTTGGCATTGAAGGCGACGCGATGCGCAACGGCCAGATCGGCGTGCCGGTCGACGTAGACGTGGCAATTGCCGTCCAGGTGCTTGATCATCGGCACCCGTGCCTCGGCCGACAGGCGAGCCACCAGGCTCTTGCCGCCGCGCGGCACGATGACATCGACATATTCCGTCATGGTGACCAGATGGCCGACGGCGGCGCGATCCGTGGTTTCCACGACCTGCACGGCCTCGGCCGGCAAACCGGCGGCTGACAGACCCTGGCGCACGACGGCACCCAATGCGATATTCGAATGCAGGGCTTCCTTGCCACCGCGCAGGATCGCGGCATTGCCGGATTTCAGGCACAGGGCGGCCGCGTCGATGGTGACGTTGGGGCGGGATTCGTAGATGATGCCGATCACGCCCAGGGGCACACGCATCTTGGCAATCCGCATGCCATTGGGGCGTTGCGTCGTGGGCGACAGGCTGCCGACCGGGTCAGGCATGGCGGCGATCTGTTCCAGGCCGGTGGCCATCAGGCCCAGGGTTTTTTCCGAGATACGCAACCGATCCACCAGTGCCGGCGGCAACTGGTTGTCCACGGCGGCCTTGAGATCCAGGGCATTGGCGGCCAGGATGGCCTTGCGCTGCTCGTGCAGGGCCTGGGCCATACCGCGCAGGGCGTCGTTCTTGGCCTGGCTGCTGGCCCGCATCATGTGGCGCGATGCGGCACGGGCGCGCTGGCCCAGCTCCTGCATGGCGGTGAAAAGCGTATCGGTGGTCATGGGGGCGGAGAAAAAAATAGGGCTATGCGCCATTCTATCCGGCTCTGGACGGCAGTGACAGACGCAAGGCCAGTCGCAGCATTTCTTCCCAGGGATCCTGCATGCGTCCTTCCACCCGTAGCCCCTTGATGAGCCGGTCTATGTCGTGGGCATGCTGCACGGCGGCGGGCCAGATACGTGGTGGAATCCGGCCCAGGGCCTGGCGCGCCAGGCGTTCATGTTCGCCGAAGACACGCATTTTCCGCATCAGGGCATTGAGGTCCTGGCCGGCGGCGCGCGCCTGGGCGAGACGGGCCAGCAGGCGAACCTCTTCGCCGACGGCCCACAATACCAGGGGCAGTGCTTCGCCTTCGGCACGCAGGCCGTCCAGGATGCGTGTCACCCGGGCCGGGTCGCCGACCAGCATCGCGTCGCGCAGCCCGAAAATGTTGTAGCGCGCGACGTTCAGCACGGCAGACTGCACTTGTTCGGCCGACAGTTCGCCTTCGGGAAACAGCAGGCCGAGCTTGAGGATTTCCTGGTGGGCAGCAAGCAGGTTGCCTTCCACCTTCTCTGCCAGCCATTGGCGCGTATCCTTGTCTACGCTCTGGTTCTGCGCCGCCAGCCGCTCGCCTATCCAGGCGGGCAGGCGTGGCAGGTCGATATTGGGAATTTCGATCAGCGTACCGCTGCTGGCCAGCGCCTGCAGCCATTTGCTGTCGCGCAGGGTTTTGTCCAGCCGAGGCAGCGCAAGGATGATCAGGGCATCGGGCAGGGCCTGGCCGCCAGCCTGTTCGGCCATGCGTTGCAGGGCCTCGGCGCCCGGCTTGCCTGGCTTGCCGGTGGGCAGCTTGAGTTCCAGCAGCTGGCGGTCGCCAAACAGGGAAATGCTGCGGGTGGATGCTTCGATCTGCGACCAGTCGCTGCGCGCGTCGACGACCATGGAACTGCGGTCGGTGTAGCCTGCGGCACGGGCGGCCTGGCGTAGCAGATCGACGGTTTCCATGACCAGCAGGGTTTCGTCGCCTGCCACGATATAAATGGGCGACAGGCTGTCAGGCTGGCGGGCCAGTTGCTGGCGCAGGTGGGAAACATCCATGGGTAGGGTGTTGCCTCAGGGTTGCAGCGCGGGCGCCATGCGTCCGCCGCCTTCGGCCGGGGCCGGCGGCAGTTCGGCGTTTTCCTTCTGGTAGGCCTCGAAGGCCTCGGCAACATCCGGGGCCGTCAGGCGCCGCAGCAGGCGCTCGACCAGGCTTTGCTCCATGCTGTTGAAGAGCGTGTCCATTTCGCTTTGCTTGGCCTGGACCAGTTGTTCTTCATAGGGCATGTCGCGGCTGGCGGTGAGCGTGGTGTCCGGCAGCAGGATGTCGCCGCTGGCTGTCGTGAGCCGGAAGACATAGCTCAGGATGAGTTCGTACTCTTCCACGCGGCCCTGCGGCGTCAGGCTGACTTCGCGCTGGGTACGGGAATGGCTGACCTGGATCAGGCTGGCGGCGGCCTGGTCGGCGCTGTCCACCAGGCGGGTGCCGGGCGACGCCGCCTGCAGCGCGCGTCGCAGGCTGGACCCGAAGCGGGTGTTTTCCGGGATGCTGATGTACAGGCTGTCGAAGGGCAGCGGCGACACGCCGCGCAGCGTGAAGCCGCATGCGCCCAATGTGAGCATGAGTGCCAGGGTGGCCAGTATGCGCAGGGAACGGGACATGCGGCTTCTCCTCGGGCTATCAGCCGACGACGTTGACCAGTTTGCCCGGCACGACGATGACGCGCTTGGGCTGGCGGCCTTCCAGGTAGCGGACGACGGCTTCGTGGCTGGTAGCGGTTTGCTCGATGGATTCCTTGCTGGCGCCATTGGGCACGCTCAGGCTGCCGCGCAGCTTGCCGTTGACCTGCAGCATGAGTTCGATCTCGTCTGCGACCAGGGCCTGTTCGTCGACCAGGGGCCAGGGCGCGTCGAGCAGGTCGCCCAGCTTGGCGGCATAGCCCAGTTCGTTCCAGAGGTTCCAGGTAACGTGAGGGACCACCGGGTAGAGCACGCGCACCAGGATACCCAGCACTTCCGCCTGGGCGGCATGCGCTGCGGGAGTGTCGGGCAACTCGGCGCTGTCGATGACGTTCAGCATCTTCATGCAGGCCGACACCACGGTGTTGTACTGGATGCGGCTGTAATCGTAGTCTGCCTGCTTGAGCAGGGCGTAGATTTCGCGGCGCAGTTCCTTGACGGGCTTGTCCGCGCCCTGCCAGTCCGGGGCAGCGACGGCCAGACCCTGGGCCACGGAGGCTTGCAGGCGATGGGCCACGGACCACAGGCGGCGCAGGAATCGGTTGGCGCCTTCAACGCCGGCTTCCGACCATTCGAGCGTCTGCTCGGGCGGGCTGGCGAACATCACGAACAGGCGGGCAGTGTCGGCGCCCTGGCTGTCGATCAGCGATTGCGGGTCGACGCCGTTGTTCTTGGACTTGGACATGGTGCCCACGCCGCCATAGTCGATGTGGCTGTCATCCGCCTTCAAGCGAGCGCCGGTGATGGAACCCTTGGCGTCGTAGACGTTTTCGACTTCTTCCGGCCAGAAGTATTCGATGCCGCCGCGTTCATTGCGGCGCGAATAGATGTGGTTCAGCACCATGCCCTGGCACAGCAGGCGGGTGAAGGGTTCGTCGAATTTGACGAGATCCATGTCGCGCATCACGCGGGTCCAGAAGCGCGCATACAGCAGGTGCAGCACAGCGTGCTCGATGCCGCCGATGTATTGATCCATCGGCATCCAGTAGTCATTGCGGGCATCCACCATCGCCTGATCGTTGCCGGGCGAGGTATAGCGCATGAAATACCAGGACGAATCCACGAAGGTGTCCATGGTGTCTGTTTCGCGGCGCGACGCCTTGCCGCATTTGGGGCAGCTGCACTTCAGGAAGGCTTCGTCGCTGGCCAGCGGGTTGCCGCTGCCGTCCGGGATCAGGTGTTCGGGCAGCACCACCGGCAGGTCCTGTTCGGGAACCGGCACCGGGCCGCAATCCGGGCAGTGGATGATGGGGATGGGGGTGCCCCAGTAACGCTGGCGCGAAATGCCCCAGTCGCGCAGGCGGTAGGTGATGCGCTTTTCGCCCAGGCCGAGGGCGGCGAGATCATTGGCGATGGCATCCACGGCAGCGGCAGAACTCAGGTTGTCGTACTTGCCGGAATTGACGGTCAGACCGCTTTGCTTGTCGCCATACCAGTCCTGCCAGGCCTGGTCGGAGAATTCCTTGCCTTCGAGCGCGATGACCTGGCGGATGGGCAACTGGTATTTCAGCGCAAAGGCAAAGTCGCGTTCGTCGTGCGCGGGCACGCCCATGACGGCGCCATCGCCATAGCTCATCAGCACGTAGTTGCCGACCCAGACCGGCACCTGCGCGCCAGTCAGCGGGTGGATGACGCTCAGGCCGGTGGGCAGGCCTTCTTTTTCGCGAGTGGCGATTTCGGCTTCGGTCGTGCCGCCCAGGCGGGTTTTTTCGATGAAGGCGGCCAGTTCCGGGTTGTTGCGGGCCGCATGCTGGGCCAGCGGATGCTCCGGCGCCACGGCGCAGAAGGTCACGCCCATGATGGTGTCGGCACGCGTGGTGAAGACATACATGCGGCCGTCCTGGATCAGTTGGCCGGCATCATCGCGGATGTCATGCGTGAAGGCGAAGCGCACGCCCTGGCTCTTGCCGATCCAGTTGTCCTGCATGATGCGCACGCGCTCGGGCCAGCCAGGCAGGCCGCTTTCCAGCGTTTCGTGCAGTTCTTCGGCGTAGTCGGTGATGCGCAGGTAATAGCCGGGGATTTCACGCTTTTCCACCGGGGCGCCGGAGCGCCAGCCGCGGCCATCGACCACTTGTTCGTTGGCCAGCACGGTCTGGTCCACCGGGTCCCAGTTGACGATCTGGGTCTTGCGGTAGGCGATGCCTTTTTCCAGCATCTTCAGGAACAGCCACTGGTTCCATTTGTAGTAGGACGGATCGCAGGCGCACATTTCGCGCGACCAGTCGATCGCCAGGCCCATCGCCTTCATCTGCTTCTTCATGTAGGCGATGTTGTCGTAGGTCCACTTTGCAGGCGGCACCTTGGACTTGATGGCGGCATTCTCGGCCGGCATGCCGAACGCATCCCAGCCCATCGGCATGAGCACGTTGTAGCCGCGCATGCGCAGCTGGCGCGTCATCATGTCATTGATGGTGTAGTTGCGCACGTGCCCCATGTGCAGCTTGCCGCTGGGGTACGGCAGCATGCTGCAAGCGTAGAATTTCGGCTTTTCCGTGCCGTCGGCGTTCGTGGCGTGTTCGGTGACACGATAGGCGTCGCGGCTCTGCCAGTTTTGCTGGGCCTGGGATTCGACGGCGAGGGGCTGGTAGCGATCCTGCATGATATTCACGTCATTCAGAAAATAATGAGCGCGGCCATCGGGCCGCGCGAGAAGGTATCCATTATAGGGGGATGCGCCGCCAGGCGGCTAACCCTGGCGGCAGCGCTGGTCGAATGCCTTGGCGCTGGCCGGCGATGCCTGCACCACCAGGACCAGGGACAGCAGCACCAAGCCTGCCATCAGGCTCCAGGCAGCCTCGAGACTGCCCAGGCTGTCGCGCAGCTGGCCGGCGGCAAAAGGCAGGACGCCCGCCACGAGATAGCCGATGCCCTGCACGAAGGCGGCGAGGACGCCGGCGTGGCGCGGCTGGCTGGCGTGATCCATGGCCAGGATGAGCGTCAGGGGGAAAAGCGCACCTATGCCCAGGCCCAGCATGGCGATGATGAGCCAGGGGGCGGCCAGCGGCATCCAGGCCAGCATGAGGTAGCCTGCCGTTGCCAGGACGGTGCAGCCGGCCAGCAGGTAGCGGCGGTCCGGGCTGCGCGGGGCCAGCCAGGCCACCAGGAAACCGGCGACGACTTCGAACAGCGTGAGTACGGCCAGCAGGATGCCTGCCCGCTGGGGCGAAGCACCCAGTTCGATGTAGTACGGCGCCAGCCAGGCCAGTGCGAGCGTATAGCAACTGCCCGAGGCGCAGAACAGGCCGGCCAGCAGCCAGGCGCGCCGATAGCGCCAGGGGCGGAAGACCGTGCCGGCGGGGGCCGGCGTTCCGGCAGCGGCTGGCGTGCGGGCCGGGTCACGGAAATTGCGGGTGGCGGACAGCCAGAGCACCAATGCCAGCAGCGCGGGCAGCGCCCACATTGCCAGCGCTGGCTGCCAGTCCATGCTGTGCAACAGGACAGGGGTGCCGGCGGCGGACATGGCGGCGCCGCCCATGATCATGCTCACATAGAGCGCCATCAGCGTGTCTATGCGGGTCGGGAAGTGCAGCTTGATGAAACCGGGGACCAGCGTTTGCGCGATGCCAATGCCGATGCCGGCCAGCAGGGCGCTGCCCAGCAGCCAGGCAGGGTTGGCCGCCATCAGGCGCAGTAGGCAGGCAATGAATACCAGCAGCACGCCGATGGCGATGCCGCGCCGCATGCCCAGCCGGTAGACGGTAGCGCCCGCCAGCGCCAGGATACCCATGGCCATGATGGGCAGCCCGGTTACCCAACCCATGGCCTGGTAGCTCAGGCCGGTCGCGCTGCGTATGGTTTCTATCAGCGGGCTGATGACGGCCAGCGCAGGCCGGAGATTGAGGCCGACGAGCAAAATGGCGGCGATGCAGAACAGTTGGCCAGGACGGAGTTTCATGAAGGGATGCCTGATTGTCTGGGGGAAGGGAAATATCTGAACAGGACGCCGGCCGGGCCGGCATGGCTTGCGTTGACTATGTCCGGTCGTAGGGCAGCAGGAGCTTGCGCAGCAGCGCTGCCAGCATGAGGCTTTCGGCCGTGTCCAGAGGATGCAGCACGCGCTTCATTTCTGCCATATAGGTGTCCAGCGACGCGAGCAAGGTGGCCTGCCCGCTGGCAGTCAGGCTGACGAAGATGCTGCGCCGGTCATCGGGGTTGGGGGCGCGTACGATCAGTCCGCGTTTTTCCAGGGTGTCCAGGCGGTAGGTCATGGCGCCGGAAGTCAGCAGCAATTGTTGCGTAAGCTGCTGCGGGTGCAGGGAATAGGGCGGGCCGCTGCGGTACAGCGCCGCCAGCACGTCGAAATCGCCCATTTGCAGCGCATGCTCGCGGAAGCGGCGCTGCATGTCCCGGTCCAGCAGGGCCGCCAGGCGCCAGATGCGGCTGGTGACATGCATGGGCGAGGTGTCGGCGTCTGGCGCATGTTGTTGCCATTGGCCCAGGATGCCATCGACGAAGTCCATGCCGGTCGCCTCAGCGGGGGTGTCGGGGGCAGGGGAAAGGTCAGGCTGCATTATCTTTAAGTTAAATATCTTTAATTAAAGATATTTTATGGGGCAGATCGCAGCGAGTCAAAGAAGCTGTATCGCATTGCAACGCATGGTGCAGGCTACGGGTGGCGGCGTCGCGCTCGATCCTGCCGAGGCCAGGAGGGACGTGGCAGGCTGGCGCAGGTGCTTCCCGGCCCGCGCTGACGCCGGGAAGAGAGGCCGAGCCCGTACTGGCCGCGGGCTCAGCGCTGCATATAGGCCAGCCGGGCTGCCAGCAGAAGGAAGGCGGCCGCGAAAGTGCGGCGCATCCACAACAGTACCGGCGGACGTTCCAGCACATGGCGGCGCATGGCTGCCGCGAATACGCCATAGAACGCGAATACTGCGAAGGTCATGGCCATGAAGACCAGGCTGAGGGCCAGCATGTGCAGCGTGGCGTCAGGGTCGCCAGGCGCGACGAATTGCGGCAGGAAGGCCAGGAAGAAGATGGACAGCTTCGGGTTCAGCAGGTTGAGCAGAATGCCGGACAGCACCGTGGCGCCATGTGAACGTGGTGCCTGGCCGGGTGCTACCCTGAGCGCGCCCTGGCGCCTGAGGGTATGCCAGGCCATCCATAGCAGGTAGGCCACGCCCAGGTATTTCACGATCTCGAAGGCCAGGGCGCTGGCGTGCAGCAGTGCCGCCAGGCCGGTCATGGCGGCGGCTATGTGCGGCACGATCCCAAGCGTGCAGCCCAGCGCGGCGGCCAGGCTGGCGCGCCCACCCTGCGCCAGGCCGGCAGCTACGGTATAGACGGCACCCGTGCCAGGCGAGGCCACGACAATGAAAGAGGTCAGCAGGAATTCCGGGGTCATGCCGTTTCCACCTGCTGGAGGCGCGCCTGGGGCCATGTTTCGGCCAGCGCGAGTTGCAGGACTTCCGCCAGCCGCGCCAGGTCTGCCGTTGCCCGGGCGTGCAGCGCCTCGGCCACGATCAGGGCGCTGCGGGTCGTGGCGCACACGGCGGACGCCGCGCTCTGCCGGTTGCACCAGCGCCGGGCGTGGGCCAGCCCGGCGTCATCGGCAAAGATGACCTCGCCGGCATCCGGCTGCTCCTGGGTGCCGTCGAAGGCATGGTAGCTTTCCTGCCCGGTGGCAGGGCGCACCTGCAGCGAACCTTGGATGCAGGACAGGTCGAAGACGGCAATGGGAATGGCGTGGGCCAACGATACCGCGTTGCAAAGATCGACCAGCGGATGGATGGCAGGCAGCAGGCGTTCACGGCGAAAGCGGCGCAGCAGGGCTTCGGCGGCGCAACGGTATTGCGAGGGCTTCAGACCCATGCGCGAAAATGCCTGCCGCCATGCGGTAATTTCGGCGAAGCTGCCTTCCTGACCGGTTTCCAGGCGGCGGGCCGCCTGGGTCCAAAGCAAGGCAATATGCCCCTCAGGCCGGGCCTGGGGGGTAATGCCGTCCAGCATGATGGCGTGAGTGGCCAGGTCGGGAAAATCCGAACGTATTTCGGGGGCGTAGCTGAATCGCACGACTGTTCTCCGGCTGAGGGACCAAGCATCAGTTTGCGGTTCGCGGGGGCTGGCGTCTTGAAGAAAATTGCAGCCATTCGTTGGCCGGGAGCCGCAAGGGTGCAAGAAAGGCTGTCGGCCCTTTGCCTGATGGCCGCTTCAGCCTGCTACAGTCACGGCCCCGGCTGCTGAGCGCGACTGCCGGGCATAGCTGCCGGGTGAAAATCCGAAGTTGCGGACAAAGCAGCGTGTCATGTGGCTTTGGTCTGCAAAGCCGCAGGCCAATGCAGCATTGGCCAGGGACATGCCCTTGGCAATGAACTGCCGCGCCCTCAGTATGCGTCGCTGCACCAGATAGGCATGAGGCGTGAGCCCGGTCAGGCCGGCGAAGGCACGCACCAGCTGGAAGCGGCTCAAGCCGGCTTCGCGGGCCAGGTCCGCCAGCGAAAGCGGCGCCTGCGGCGCATCGTCTATCATGGCTTTCGCACGGTTGGCCCGGCCGACCAGGGTGTGGGCAGCCACGGGGGCGGGCAGGGGGCGATCCAGCAGGTGCGTCAGCAGCAGGGGCAAGGTTTCGTCTACTGCCAGCGGGTCGCCGCCAATGCTTGCCTCGACCGCCGCCTGGTAGAGCGCCAGGAACCGCCTGCGCGCTTGCGTGTGGCGCAGGACGGGATAGGCGAGCTCTTGCACGGGATTGCCTGTGCTGTCCGCCATGTCTGCCAGGGCGGCGGCCATCCGTTCCTGGCTGAAGTAAAGCATGTGCCAACAGCGCGGGCCGTCACCGACAGGCATGCCATCATGCACTTCTCCGGGATTGACCGAAATGAGGTCGCCCGCCATGGCTTCCACCTGTCCCCGGCCGCTGGCCGAGCGTTGCGCCCCGCCAAGGATCAGGCCGATGCCGAAATCATCGTGGATATGCCGGCCGAAGTGGCGGCTGGACTGGGCCTCAACCATTTCCATGCCCAACCCGGCCACCCGGCGTACGTTGAAAGCGTGGTCTGTCATGCTGGCTTCCACCTGGAACCGCTTATGGGCGCAGCGCCCATTGCGCTGCATGCAGTGCGTGCAGGCGCGTGGTATCGAATAGCGGCACGTCCACATGCTGAGCCTGCACCAGCAGCGAGATCTCGGTGCAGCCCAGGATGATGGCCTGCGCGCCGTTGCCGACCAGCCGCTGAATGATTTCCAGGTAGGCCGCGAGGGATTCATCACGGATGATGCCCTGGCAGAGCTCTTCGTAGATGATGCGGTGTACGGTGCCGCGGTCGGCATCGTCCGGGGTCAGCACTTGCAGCCGGTAGCGGCTTTCCAGCCTGGCGCGATAGAAGTCCTGTTCCATGGTGAAGCGCGTGCCCAGCAGGCCGACGCTGGTAAAACCCGCCGCCTGTATGGCTTGCGCAGTTGGATCGGCAATGTGCAGCAAGGGAATGTCCGTTGCCTGTTCGATCCGGTCGGCGACTTTATGCATGGTGTTGGTACACAGCACCAGCCCGTCGGCGCCTGCGGTTTGCAGCCGCCGGGCGGCATCGGCCAACAGCGCGCCTGCCTCGTCCCACCGGCCCGCATGTTGCAGGCGTTCGATATCGTGGAAATCCACGCTGTAGAGCAGGATGCGCGCCGAGTGCAGGCCGCCCAGCTGCGCCTTGATGGTTTCGTTGATCTGGCGATAGTACGGAATGGTGGATTCCCAACTCATGCCGCCGAGCAGGCCCAGGGTTTTCATTGCAATCCTTGCGTAGGAAAAGTGCCTGTGACCACTGGAAAGCATGGCGCGGCAGGCGTGTTTGGGGCGATTCCGGTGTCCAGGCAGGCCTGGCGCCGGCAGACCAGTTTATATCCGTGCCAAAGCCGCGAGGCGGCGTGCGGCCGCCTGTTGCCAGGCACTATGGGGTTCAGGGCGTGGCCTCATCAGGTTCGGGGGCGGGGGCAGTGTCGTCCAGCTCCAGTTCCAGCGCGGCGCGCTGGACCAGGTGCGCGGGCAGGTTGCCCTGTACCGCCACCCCCAGACGCTGGAAGTCGTTGGCTTGCTGGATCAGATTGCCGCGTCCGGTGACCAGCCGGTTCATGGCGGTATTGTGTGCGTCGCGGGCGCGCTCCAGGGCCTTGCCGACTTCTTCCATGCTGCTCAGGAAACCGGCCAGCTTGCGGTACACGCTGGCGGCCCGTTCGGCCAGTTCCATGGTGTGCTTGTTCTGGGCCTCGAAGCGCCATAGCTGGCGCACGATGTTCAGGCTGGACAGCAGCGTGGTGGGAGTAGTCACCAGCACATTGCTTTCGATGGCGCGCTGGAACAGTTCGCTGTCGGCCCGCATGGCTTCGGCAAATGCGGATTCGATGGGAATGAACATGAAGACCATTTCCGGGGTATTGAGCCCCGGCAGCTGGAAGTACGATCGGTCCGAGAGTTCCTTGATGCGGCTGCCTATGGCCGCCACGTGCTCCTTCAGTGCCTGGGCGCGTTCGGCGGGGTCTTCTGCATTGACATAGCGGGTGTAGGCGTTGAGCGAGGCCTTGGCGTCGACGATCAGGTGCTTGCCCTGCGGCAGATAGATGATTGCATCCGGGCGGCGCCGGCCATCCTCGGTCTGGAAGCTGACTTCGCGGCGGTAGTCGCGGCCATCCTGCAGGCCGGAGCGATCCAGCACGTTTTCCAGCACCAGTTCCCCCCAATTGCCCTGTTTCTTGGCTTGCCCCTTGAGCGCAACGGCCAGCCCGTGGGCTTCTTCCGACATTTGCCGGTTCAGCTCCTTGAGCTGGGCCAGTTCGGCTTTCAGGCTGGCATGGCGGGCGATGTCCTGGCCGTGGATTTCTTCGATCTTGCCGCGGAATTCCTGCAGGTGTTCGCGCAGCGGCTGCAGAATCTGGTTCATGCTGTCCCGGTTGGATTGGGTGAAGCGCTGGCTTTTGTCTTCCAGTATGTCGTTGGCCAGGCTGCGGAACTGATCCGTCAGGGATTGGCGGGCATCCTGCAGCAGTGCCAGTTTTTCGGCGTGGCGTTCGCGTTCGGATTCAAGCTGGGCCTGCATGCTGACCAGGCGTTCGCGCAGCGCGGCCGCCAGCGCGTGGCTCTGTTGCAGTTCAAGCTGCAGGTGGCTGATTTCTGCGCCCAGGCGGCCCTGCTGGTTCAGGCGTTCCTGCAGCGTGGCGTGTTCGCTGCGCAGCGCTTCCATGGCCGCACGCCAGTATTCCGTCTGTTCGGTCTGGTCTTCCAGGCGCTGGTGCAGGTTGATGATCTCTGCTTCGCGGGATTCCAGGCGGGCCTGCAGGGCAAGCACTTCCGTCTGCAAGCCTTGGCTGGCGCGTTCGACGGCGGTGCGTTGGCGGATGCGCAGCAGCAGCGCGGCAGCGGCAAATCCGGCCAGCGCGGCGAGCACAAGCCAAAGGGCGGGGAAATCATTCAGGGAGGATGGCATGGCGCAGGTGGCGGAAACGAAACAACGGAAACGAAACAACGGAAGCAAACTCTAGCAAGCTGTCATTGTCCCATGGCGCCCCGGGACAGGCTACGATGTCGCCCATTGTTCCGGCTGCAACACGGCCGCTGGCTGCCGGGGCAATGCCTGGTAATCAACACTGGAGTGTGGCGCCCTCGCGGATGCGCCGGGAGAGGAAGACGATGGGATGGCGTAGCAGCGAGCTGGGTTCCGAGGAAGCCATGGAGCCGGTGCGGGACGGAGACGCATGGGCGCAGGCCGACCTGCCGGAAACCGATTTGAACGACGGCACGGCAGACCGCTTCCTGCTGGATGCGAAAGGCACGACGCTGGTGGTATTCCACAGCAAGACCTGCGCCAATTGCGCGGTGGCGCGGCGCCAGTTGCCCGGCATGCGCCTGCCGGTGGCCAGGCTGGCCTGGGTCGATGCCGGTGACAATGGCGGCCTGGTGGAACGCTACGAGGTGTTTCACCTGCCGGCGCTGTTCGTGGTGCGTGATGGCGTTTTTTATGGCGCGATCCAGGCGCACCTGAGCGCCGTGGATATCGGCCGTCAGATCAGGCTGGCCCTGGACAGCTATCCGGCGGAATTGCCCTGACCGCCCAGGCGCTGTTGCCGTCCTGAGCACACCGCAGGCCAGGGCGTTGGTTGCGGCCCCTGCAGGCGCCGCAACCAGGCTGTCGTCTGCTAGGCGTCAGCCCTGCGCCTTCACTTTCAGTCGGTAGGCGTGCAGCAGGGGCTCGGTGTAGCCGTTGGGCTGGGCCCGGCCCTGGAACACCAGGGCGCGAGCCGCCTGGAAGGCCAGCGATTCATCAAAGCGGCCCGCCATGTTCTGGTAGGCCGGGTCGCCGGCGTTCTGCTGGTCGACGACGGCAGCCATGCGGCGCAGCGTGGCTTCGACCTGTTCCGCGCTGACAATGCCGTGGTGCAGCCAGTTGGCGATATGCTGGCTGGAAATTCGCAGGGTTGCGCGGTCTTCCATGAGGCCGACGTTATTGATGTCGGGCACCTTGGAGCACCCTACGCCCTGGTCCACCCAGCGCACCACGTATCCCAGGATGCCCTGGGCGTTATTGTCCAGTTCGCGCTGGATGTCTTCCGCACTCCAATCGGGTTGGGCGACAACTGGAATTTGCAGCAGGTCGTCCAGCAGGGCATCGCGCACCTGCAGATAGGCGGTCTTGGCCAGTTCGCGCTGCACTTCCTGCACGTTCACCTGGTGGTAGTGGATGGCGTGCAGCACGGCGGCCGTGGGCGAGGGAACCCAGGCGGTATTGGCGCCGGCCTTGGGGTGGGCGATTTTCTGTTCCAGCATGGCCGCCATCAGGTCGGGCATGGCCCACATGCCCTTGCCGATCTGCGCCCGGCCACCCAGGCCGGCATGCAGGCCGGCCAGCACGTTGTTGCGTTCATAGGCCTGGATCCATGCAGAGTGCTTCATGTCGCCCTTGCGCAGCACCGGGCCGGCATTCATGATGCTGTGGATTTCGTCGCCGGTGCGGTCCAGGAAGCCGGTGTTGATGAAGGCCACGCGTGCCGGCGCTGCCGCAATGCTGGCCAGCAGGTTGACGCTGGTGCGGCGCTCTTCGTCCATGATGCCCAGCTTCACGGTATTGCGGGGCAGCCCGAACAGGCTTTCGACACGGCTGAACAGATCATCTGCGTAGCGCACTTCGGCTGGGCCGTGCATCTTCGGCTTGACGATATAGATGGAGCGGCGCCGCGAGTTGCGGCCGCTATTCAGGTCGGGCAAGGCGGCCAGCGTCGTGACCACGGCGTCGAGAATGCCTTCGAAGATTTCAGCGCCCTGGGCGTCGAGTACGGCCGGGTTGCGCATGAGATGGCCGACGTTGCGTATGAACAGCAGGGAGCGGCCGTGCAAGGTGAGCTTGCCGCCCTCGGGGGTGGTGTATTCGCGGTCGGCGTTCAACCTGCGTGTGAAGGTCTGGCCATCCTTGCTGACAGCTTCGGTCAGTGTGCCCAGAATCAGACCCAGCCAGTTGCGGTAGATCTCGGTCTTGTCCGCCGCGTCGACGGCGGCGACGGAATCCTCGCAGTCGATGATGGTGCTGAGCGCAGCTTCGAGCACGATGTCCTTGATATGGGCCGGATCGCTGCGGCCAATGGCGTGCTGGGAGTCGAACTGGATTTCCAGGTGCAGGCCGTGATGCTGCAGCAGGATGGCCTGGGGGGCGTCGGCCTGGCCCTGGTAGCCGCGCAGCTGTCCGGCATCGCGCAGTGCAGTGACGGTATTGCCTAGGCTGACCTGCAATTGGCCGTTGACGATACGGTAGCCGGTGGCGTCAGCATGGGAACCCTGCTGCAGGGGGGCTGCCTCATCGAGCAGCGCCCGGCCGCGCGCGATGACTTGGGCACCGCGCACCGGGTCGTAGCCCTTGGGCTGGCTGCCGGCTTCGCGGGGAATGGCGTCCGTGCCATAAAGGGCGTCGTACAGGCTGCCCCAGCGCGCATTGGCGGCATTCAGGGCATAGCGTGCATTGCTGGCAGGCACGACCAGCTGGGGGCCGGCCTGGTGGGCGATTTCCTCGTCCACGTCGTCCGAACCGGCGGATACGGCTTCCGGCAGGGCCTGCAGGTAGCCGATCTCCTGCAGAAACGCGCGGTAGGCTGCGGCGTCGCTGATGGGGCCCGGATGGCGGGCATGCCATTCATCCAGTTGCTGCTGCAGGCGGTCGCGTTCTTCCAGCAGTTGCTGGTTGCGCGGCGTGAGATCGTTGACGATAGCGGCGAATCCGGCCCAGAACGCATCGGCCGGGATGCCTGCGGCCGGCAGGGCTTCATTATTCAGGAATTCGTCGAGCTCACGGGCGACGCGCAGACCGTGACGTGTAATGCGATCAGACATTGTGTTGACTCCACCTTGATTGAAACTTTTATCGCCGCTGGCAATGCTGCATTGCAGCGAACGTCTTTCAGGCTTTTTACCTGAAAAGCGTTCCTGCGTATATGGTAATTGCCATTTTCATGTATGAAATCAATGCCTTGCATGGGCTTTATTTCAGATGGTGAATTGCCGTTGCATGGCGTGGCATGGCAGTGCTGTTTTGCATGCGTTGGCGCCTGGCTTGGCGGCATCGTCATGTGTCTTGGCAAGCCGGACGAGTACCGAAGTGGGGCGGTCTTGCCATTGAATTGCTGCGTCGCGGGGCGGTGACGGCAGCAGGCAGGCGTCGGACAGGCACGTGGATATCAGACCAGGGCTGGGCAGGCCACTTGAGCGGGTGACAGCAGCACCGGGCAGTATGGGTGGGTGATGGCTGCCGGACGGCGAAATGGCTAGCGCTGGAAGCTGTCGTTGCCCAGGTAGGCGCGCCTGACCTGAGGGTCTTCGGCGACGATGGCAGGTGAACCCAGCGCGATGAGCCGGCCCTGGGCCAGCACGGCGACGCGGCTAGCATGCCGGAACACCACGTCCAGGCTGTGTTCGGTAAACAGGACGGCCAGGCGGCGTTGCTCGACCAGCGAGCGCACGAGTTCCATGAGCGCATGCCGCTCGGCGCTGTTCATGCCGGCTGCCGGTTCGTCCATCAGCAGCAGTCTGGGGGCATGGGCCAAGGCCATGGCCAGCTCCAGCCGTTTGACGTCACCATAGGCCAGCACACCAGCGGGCCGCGCCGCTTGTTGTCGCAGTCCCACCTGTTCCAGCAGGGCCAGGGCTTCATGTGGCGCGTAGCTGGCGGCGCGGCGCCAGACGTGCATCAGCCGGCGGTCGCGCGACAGCAGTGCGGCCTGCACGTTTTCCAGTACGCTCAGCGTGGCGAAGGTGGCCGCAGTCTGGAAGGTGCGGCCTATGCCCAGCCGCCAGATGGCTTGCGGGCCCAGCCGGGTCAGTTCCTTGCCGTCGAAGCGCACCGAGCCCGCCGTGGGACGCGCCTGGCCGCCGAGAATATTGAAGCAGGTGGACTTGCCCGCGCCATTGGGGCCGATCAACGCCAGGATTTCACCGGCATGCAAATCGAAGGAGACATCATCCAGCGCCGTGACGCCGCCGAAAACCTGGCGCAGGCCACTGACTTGCAGCAGCGGTACGGCGGCGCTGGGCAGGGTGCCGCGGGCAAGCAATTGCTGTTCAGGCATGGGAGGCTCCCGGAGCCGGGGGCGGCGCAGGCCGGTTGCGGCCGCCCAGCAGTCCGCCTGGCAGCAGCACCACCAGCAACAGGATGACCAGACCCAGCACGGCATGCCAGTATTCCGTGGCGCGCGCGACGGTATCGTGCAGCCAGGTATAGGCGCTCGCGCCGGCGAGCGGCCCGGCCAGGGCGTTCAGGCCGCCCAGCATGACCATCACCAGGCCATCGACGGAGCGGCCCACGGCCAGCACGTCCGGGGCGATGCTGCCCTTGGAAAAGGCATAGAGCGAACCTGCCATGCCGGCAAACAGCGCGGCGGCGATGAATCCTGCCCATTGCAGGCGGCGCGTGTCCAGGCCCAGCGCCTGCGCCCTGGCGCTGTGGTCGCGCGTGGCGCGCAAGCCCAGGCCCAGCGGCGAAAAAATCAGGCGGCGCAGCAGCCAGACACATCCCGCGCAGCTTGCCAGGCTCAGGTAATAGTAGGTCTCGGGCGTATCCAGCCAGGGAGATGGCCACAGGCCGATCAGCCCGTTGCTGCCGCCGGTCAGGCTTTCGAACTGATAGGCCAGCGCCCAGATGATTTGCGCGCATGCCAGTGTGAGCATGGCCATATAGACGCCGGAAAGCCGCACGCAGAACCAACCGAACAGCAGGGCAGCCAGCACCGCCAGTAGCGGGCCGAGCAACAGCGCGGCTTCCATGGGCAAGCCTGCATGGATGGCGGCGAAGGCAGCGCCGTAGGCGCCCAGGCCGAACCAGGCGGCATGGCCGAAGGAATGCATGCCGGCCGGGCCGATGAGGAAATGCAGGCTGGCGGCAAACAGCGCGGCAATGAGGATGTCCGTACCCAGGATGGTGAGATACGGCCAGGTGTCTGCCAGCAGGGGCAGCGCGGCCAGTATCGCCAACAGGAACAGGTAGGCCAGCCGCACGCGCGGGCTGGCTGGCCGCAGTGTTGCCGCGCCGCGCTCGGGGGGCGGCGCCGGCTGGGGCTGGCCCAGCAAGCCCCAGGGGCGCCAGATCAGCACGATCGCCATGACGATGAATTCCGCCGCGAGGGTCAGGCGCGACAGGCTGAACACTTGCCCCGCGATAGTGATGTCACCGATGAAAATGCACAGCGCCTTGATTTCGCAGATCAGCAGCGCGGCCAGGAAGGCTCCAGGGATGGAACCCAGGCCGCCGACGACCACCACGACAAAAGCGCTGGCGATGACCTCGATATCCAGGCTCAGCGTGGCGGGTGTGCGGGGCGCGGCCAGAGCGCCACCCAGGCCGGCCAGGAACGCGCCCAGCATGAAGGCACTGGTGAACAGCAGCGCCTGGTTCACGCCCAGGGCCGACAGCATGCTGCGATTCTCGGCAGCAGCGCGCAGCAGCATGCCCCAGCGCGTGCGCTGTTGCAGCAGCCACAACAAGCCCAGCACGGCGGGGCCGGCAAGTATCAGGAACAGGTCATAGGCCGGGAAACGGCGTCCCAGCAGTACAACGGCGTAGCCCAGGCCGGGCGCGCGCGCGGCGAATTGGTCGGCCGGGCCCCACACAGCCAGCGCCAGGTCGCCCAACAGCAGGACGAAGGCAAAAGTGGCCAGCAGCTGGAACAGTTCGGGCGCTCGATAAATACGGCGCAACACCACGATCTCCAGCAGCCCGCCGAGCAGGCCGATGACCACGGCAGCCAGCGGTAGCGCGAGCCAGTAGGCAGCTGTTTCCCATGGCGTGCCAACGCTCCAGCCGGTGGCTGTCCGGGTCAGGCTGACGGCCAGATACATGCCCAGCATGTAGAACGAGCCATGGGCGAAATTGACGATGCGCGTGACACCGAAGACCAGCGACAGTCCGGCGGCTACCAGGAACAGCGCACTGGCGTCGGCCAGGCCATTGAGCAGCTGCAGCAGCAGCCCGCTGAAGCTCATCGCGGCGCAGTCCTCAGCTTGCGTACTTCGTCGTCGCTGGGCTGCAGCGTGGCGCCATCCAGATAGCGGATGTTGCGCATCACGCCTTCGCCGTTCTCGACGTCGGTGGTGCCGATATAGACCCCCAGCGTCGATTGATGGTCGAGATCGCGGTATTCGATGGGACCGTACGGGCTGTCGAGCTGCAGGCCGCGGAAGGCCTGGATCAGCGCTTCCGTATCGGTGCTGCCGGCCTTCTCGATACCTGCCGCCAGCGACATCAGCGACGCATAGCCCACGACCGAACCGACCTTGGGATTCTGCTTGAAACGTTCCTGGTAAGCCTTGACGAAGGCCTGGTTCTCAGGTGTGTCGATGGCATACCAGGGGTAGCCGGTGACGATCCAGCCCTTGGGCGTTTCTGCGCCCAGCGCTTCCAGGTATTCAGGTTCGCCGGAGAGTACCGACACGACATCGCGGCCTTCGAACAGGCCACGGGTGTTGCCTTCGCGAACGAAGCGCGTCAGGTCAGCAGCGAACAGGACATTGAAGATCGCATCGGGCCGGGCATCGGCCAGCGCCTGCACGACCGGGCCGGCATCCAGCTTGTTGAGCGGTGCAGCGATCTCTGCGACGAATTCGACATCCGGCTGGGCTGCGCGCAGCATTTCCTTGAAGGTGGCAACGGCGGATTGGCCATATTCATAATCAGGATAGACGATGGCCCAGCGCTTTTTCTTGAGGGCGATGGCTTCGGGGGCAAGGGCCGCCACGTGCATCCAGGTGGAGGGGCGTAGGCGGAAGGTGTAACGGTTGCCGTTGCCCCAGGTGATCTTGTCGGTCAGGGGTTCGGCCGCCAGGAAAAAGACTTTGCGCTGGCGGGCGAAGTCGGTCAGCGCCAGGCCGGTATGGGACAGAAAACCGCCAAACAGGACTTCCACGCGCTCGCGCGCCAGCAGTTCCTGGGCCGCACGCACGGATTCGCCCGGGTTCGCGTTGTCGTCGCGCCAGATGACTTCCACCGGCCGGCCGAGAATGCCGCCACGTGCGTTGATTTCCTCTCGCGCCAGTTCCCAGCCCAGCTTATAGGGTTTCAGGAAGGCGGGAATGGCCTTGTAGCTGTTGACTTCGCCGATGCGCAAAGGCTTTTCGGCATGAGCCTGCAAGGCGGCCAGGGCTAGGGTGGGGCCCATGATCAGGCCTAGTGCAAATCGGCGGAGGCAGGACATGATGGCGGCGTCCAAGAGTTATCATCAATGTAAGTATAAGTCGCTCGTTCGCCGCGACGATCAATTGATTGATAAGGGATAACCCTTGGTTTCTGTCTGGATGGTAGCGAATGACGCAGGCAAAAGAAAAGGCCCTGCAGGAGCAGGGCCTTTTTCAGGCTGTGGCAGCACGAAGGCTTACTTCAGCTTGGTTTCCTTGTAGTCCACGTGCTTGCGAGCGACGGGATCGAACTTCTTGATCAGCATCTTCTCGGGCATGTTGCGCTTGTTTTTGCTGGTCGTGTAGAAGTGACCGGTGCCGGCAGTGGATTCCAGCTTGATCTTTTCGCGAATACCTTTGGCCATGGTGAGCTCCTAGTGATATGCAGCTTGGCTGCTTAGGCGGCTTGGCCGCGGGCGCGCAGGTCGGCCAGGACGGCGTCGATACCGTGCTTGTCGATGGTGCGCAGGGCGCTGGCGGAAACGCGCAGGCGAACCCAGCGGTTTTCGCTTTCAACCCAGAACCGGCGCGATTGCAGGTTGGGCAGGAAACGACGTTTGGTCTTGTTGTTCGCGTGCGAAACGTTGTTGCCCACAGTCGGGCCCTTGCCGGTCACTTGGCATACGCGTGCCATGGTTGCACCTCTAGTCAATAAATGTCGCTGCCAACCGTGTTTCAGGCTGGGCGCCCCGCCATCATGGCCAGGCTGCAGGCGTCTGTTGAATATAAAAACCCGTTGTGGCGCTGTTATTGCGCTACAGCACCGCATTCACGGGGGCGCCAGCAGGGCCGGTGAAGGCCAGGGACGAGGCGCCAACTCAAAAAATACGGCTCGGGACACAAATCGTGTCTCGTAAAGACGGCTATTCTACTATGCCGGGCCTGTACTTGACAAGTTGTGTTGTTCTCGCCACGCATTGAAGTCCATGGGCCAAGCGCGGCGCGGCTTGCGGAGACATTCAGGTGGGGGTGTCGATTTCGTCCCAAGGCGTGCCCGCGTCATTCTGAAAGCCGGTCAGCCAGTTCAGGGCATGGTGGCGTTCCATTACGATGTCGCCATTGACGCCTTGCGGCGCAGTGTTCTGCTGCCCGGCCTGGCGGACGATCCAGTGCTGGCGCCAGACGATGTCCAGCGCATCCAGAATTTCATCGGCTGGCCGCAGGCGCGTGGCCTGGCGGAACGCGGCATCTTCCGCCAGGCGCAGCACGGTGCGCGACAGCGCCTGCGGTTGCGCTGCCGAGACGGCGTCCGCCGGATCCATCTCGGCCAGGGAGAGTGCCCAGAGCAGGGCCCGCAGCGCTTCATAGCGCCACACCATGTTATTGGCGGTTTCAGTCTGGACCGAGGCGGCTGCCGGATTGTCCGGGGTTGCCTCCAGGAACTCGTTTTCCTGGGGCGTGAGGGCTGCGACGCCGTCGGGGTTGCGTGCGCGCATGATGGCTGCGAAGCCGAAGTCGCCGTTGAGGATGGCTTCGGCATGCGCCGCGACGCAGAACAAGGCCATGGCACGCTGCACGACCTGTTCGGCAGCCGGCAGGGCAGCTTCGTCGACGCCCAGTGAGGGCGGCATGCCGGCGGGCGGCGCGGGGCGCGCCTGCGCCAGCAGGGCGAGGGTACGGACGCGCCGCTGCAGCGCGTCAGGCGGATAGGGTAGCCGTGCTTCGTCGTCGGCTGCGCCATCGGCTGCCATCAGGATACGCAGGGCCGGGTCACGCACCGAGCCATCGGGCAGGAACAGGATGGCATTGGCGCGGTAGGCCCACTCCTGCATGCCGGCCAGTGCGTCGCTGTCCTTGCTGTCGATGGTGAAGCTGGCATGCTGGCCGACACGCTGGATATGACGCCACAGATGGTAGCGCCGTGCCGTCATGTTGCCATCACCCCGATTCATGATGTAGCCGACGAAACCTTGCAGGTGCGGTGCCAGTTCGGTGTCGTCCAGCCCGCGGCAACCCAGCATCTCATGGGGAAAATCCAGGGCAGGCAGGGTTTGCACGGTGGCATAGGCGTTGATGGACAGGCGTTCTGCTGGGGTGGCGTTCATATCTTTTTCCTTGCTCGGGTGACAGGCATGCAGTGATGGCTGCTCAGGGTGATCGCGGCCTGGGCCGACCTGAATTGTGCCAGTCCGATGGGTCAGTCCGGTTGCAGGGCCTGCTTTCTTCTGGTGAGGGAATGTGTCCTTTGCGCACCGGGTTCTCCATGGCACGGCGTCTGGCGGCGCAATCGGCGGATGCAGGATAAAATCAGTGATCATTCTGCCTGGCCACGCCGCTTGCGGCGCACAGGAGGGAAGGTTCGGCCTTTGGGGCCGTCCGGATGGCCGGCAGTGTCGCACAAGCATCGAACCAAGCATACGAGCGCCTATGTCTTTCCAGCACATCAAGGTTCCAGAGCAGGGCCAGAAAATTACAGTCAATAGCGATGGCTCGCTGAATGTTCCCGATCAGGTCATCATTCCCTTCATCGAGGGCGATGGCGTGGGCGTGGATATTACCCCTGTCATGCAGTCGGTCGTGGCCGCTGCTGTCGAGAAAGCCTATGGCGGCAAGCGCGCCATACACTGGATGGAGGTCTTCGCTGGTGCCAAGGCGACGCGGGTCTATGGCCCCGACGTCCTGCTGCCGGATGAAACCCTGGATGCGCTGCGCGAATACGTCGTGTCGATCAAGGGCCCGCTGGCAGCGCCTGTCGGTGGTGGCATCCGGTCCCTGAACGTCGCCATGCGCCAGCGCCTGGACTTGTATGTCTGCCTGCGCCCGGTGGCGTATTTCAAGGGCGTCCCGGCACCGGTACGTGAACCGGAAAAGACGGATGTGGTCATCTTCCGTGAGAATTCCGAGGATATTTATGCCGGGATTGAATTCCAGGCTGAGTCCGAGCAGACCAAGGAACTGATCGAATTCCTGCGCAACCGCCTGGGCGTGGGCAATAAGATCCGCTTCCCGGATACGGCGTCGCTGGCGGTGAAGGTGGTGTCCCGCGAAGGTACTGAGCGCCTGGTGCGCAAGGCCGCGCAGTACGCCATCGACCACGACCGCAGTTCGATCACGCTGGTGCACAAGGGCAATATCATGAAGTTCACGGAAGGCAGCTTCCGTGATTGGGGCTATGAGCTGCTGCGCCGTGAATTCGATGCCAAGCCTATTGATGGCGGGCCGTGGTGCAAGTTCCGCAATCCCAAGACGGGCCGCGAGATCATCGTCAAGGATGTGGTGGCGGATGCCTTCCTGCAGCGCAGCCTGCGCCGCCCTGCGGAATACGATGTCATCGCTACGCTCAATCTGAACGGCGACTACATTTCCGATGCGTTGACCGCACAGGTCGGCGCTGTCGGGATTGCTCCCAGCGCCAACCTGTCCGATTCCACCGCGCTGTTCGAAGTTACGCACGGCACGGCGCCGCGCTACGCTGGCAAGGATTACGTGAATCCCGGCTCGGAAATCCTGGCGGCGGCGATGATGCTACGCCACCTGGGCTGGGTGGAAGCGGCGGCGTTGATCGTCTCCGGCATGGAAAAGGCCATTCTTTCCAAGCACGTGACCTACGATTTTGCGCGTCAGCTCGAAGGGGCTGCCCAGGTATCGTGCTCGGGCTTCGGCAAGGTCATGATCGACCAGATGTAAACAATAATGTGTGCAAGCGTCGGCCCGGCAGGGCTTGGTGCTTGCCGGGCATCTGGGCATCAAGCCCGGACGTAAAACGGTCGTGTGGGAGGAATCCGGCGCGACCGTACCGGCAGAACGCGTGCGTGAAGCCAGCATGGTCGGCCATGCCCGGAACACGTGGATGAGCGTGTCCGATCTGGTGGCCTATTTGATCAGAAAGCGCGTCAAACCACGCCCTTCAGGGCGCGGAAGGATAGCGCGGGCCACGCAGTGGCCCTATACTATCGCTGTATATGTATACAGCGTAGCCATGCAACGCCTTCAAGCCTTCAAATACGAATTGCGCCCCGACGGCCAGCAAGAGCGGCAAATGCGCCGTTTTTCTGGCTCGTGCCGCTTCGTGTTCAACAAGGCATTGGCGCTGCAAAAGGCCAACCACGAGGCAGGCGGCAAGTTTATCGGCTACGTCGCCATGGCCAGGCACCTGACCGCCTGGCGCAATGGCACTGAAACGCCGTGGCTCAAGGACGCGCCCGTGCATCCCTTGCAACACGCCCTCAAGGACTTGGAGCGGGCCTACAGGAACTTCTTCGCCAAACGTGCAAATTTCCCACGTTTCAAGAAGAAGGGGCAGCACGAAAGCTTTCGCTACCCCGACGCCAAACAGTTCAAGCTGGACACGGGCAATACCCGCATCTTTCTGCCCAAGCTGGGCTGGATGCGGCTGCGGTTGTCTCGTGCGTTGCTGGGCAAGCCCTGCAGCGCCACCATCAGCCAATCGGGCGGCAAGTGGTTCGTCGCTATCCAGACCGAGCGCGAGGTGCGGCAGCCCGTGCCGCAGGCCACATCGGCCATCGGCATTGACATGGGTATTGCAAGGTTTGCCACGTTCTCGGACGGCAGTTTCCTTGCGCCGTTGTCCAGTTTCCAGAAGCACGAAATGCGCCTGCGCCGCTACCAGCGGGCGATGAGCCGCAAGCAGAAATTCAGCAACAACTGGCACAGAGCCAGAAGGAGAGTGCAAGCTACCCACACCTGCATCGGCAACGCCCGGCGCGATTACCTGCACAAGGCCACCAGTGCCATCAGCCAAAACCACGCGATGGTGAGTATCGAGGACTTGCAGGTGCGCAACATGAGCCACTCGGCCAGGGGCAATGCCGATCAGCATGGCAGGAACGTCAAGGCCAAGTCGGGTCTGAACAAGGCCATTCTGGATCAGGGCTGGTTCGAGTTCCGGCGGCAGTTGGAATACAAGCTGGCGTGGAACGGCGGCATTCTGGTTGCGGTGCCGCCACAGAACACCAGTAGAACCTGCCCGTGCTGCGGGCAGGTGGCCAAGGACAATCGGCGCACGCAGGCGTTGTTTCTGTGCGTGGCGTGTGGCTATGAGGAAAACGCCGATGTGGTCGGCGCGATGAATATATTAAGGGCGGGACACGCCCGGTTAGCCTGTGGAGAGGATGTCAGTCGCGCCCGGCCCGAAGCCGCAAGGACGAAGGCCAGACGTGCAGCCTCTGCGAAGCAGGAACCCGCCGAAGCGACTCACAGCAGCCCCTTGCCGCTGTGAGCGCCGTAGGAATCCCTTGCTTTCTGGCAGGGGAGGATGTCAATTTCCCGACACAGGCTACAAATGGAACGAGCTTGGCCGTCTGGCGCAGCGTTTCTATGCGGATTTCGCCGAGCTCGGCTATCCCGCATTGTTGCAACGGCTGGATGCGGCGTATACGCGCATTGTGGCCAGGATAGAGGCGGAAAATGATGTCTCTCTTTATGGCGAGCCCTGGTATGAAAAATACACCATGGGCCGGATGATCCAGTTCAATACATCATCTCCCTATGCCAACGCCCGCAGCAGATTGCGCAAATGGAAGAAAGACCAGGGCATTGCCTAGGCCGGCAACGGGGTAGTCACGCCGGTGTGACTTCTTGTCGGCGTCAGGCAGTAAGGGTAGTATGAGATTTATTGGTCTATTTTGTAGACCATTGATGTTCGCCGAGAGGCGCAAGACAGGCAGCAAACGGAGCGCCATGAGTGTGCCCCGATGCCAGTCAACCATTGCACCTATCCCGCCACGCTGTTCGCGCATTGATGCTGCGGGCAGCGACAAGGACGATAAGGAGTTTCCATGTCCCTCAATTTCCGTCATGCCCTTCTGGGCGCGGTCCTGTTTTCCATGAGTGCGCTTGCCGCTGCAACGCAATCGGCAGCGGCAAGCGCACCGGCCGCTCCGGCCTCTGCAAACAAACCGGTGGTGCAGCACGCCGCCGCCCGGAATCTGGCCCAGGAGGAAGTCAACCGCCGCCTGGTCGTCGAGTTCTACGAACGTTTCTTCAATCAGCATGACACGGTTGCGGCGGCGGCTGTCGTGGCGGAAGACTACATCCAGCACAATCCGGCAGTGCCCGATGGCAAGGCGCCGTTTGTGGACTTCTTCACTGGTTATTTCCAGGAGAACCCGCAATCGCGTGCACGTATTGTCCGCAGCGCCACCGAGGGCGATCTGGTTTACCTGCACGTGCATTCGACCAATGGTGAGCTGGACCGAGGTCAGGCTGTCATTGATATCTTCCGGGTGCAGGATGGCCGCATTGTCGAACATTGGGATGTCATCCAGGAAGTACCGGCCGAAGCAGCCAACCGCAACACCATGTTCTGAACCCCCTGGTCTTGGGGCAGCGCCCCCGGCCTGGAGCATAAAAAATGTCCATCAAAGAAAAAACACTGCATTACCTGTTCGATCCGCTCTGCGGATGGTGCTACGGTGCGTCGGCCTTCATGGGCAAGGCGCAGTCGGAACCGGGCTTGACGCTGTCGCTGTGGCCGACCGGCCTGTTTTCCGGGCCGGGGGCGCGCGCCATGGATACGGAATTTGCCGCATATGCGTGGTCGAATGATCAGCGTATCGAACAGTTGACCGGGCGGCGTTTTACCGAGGCTTATCGTCGGCAGGTGTTGGAAGCGGGCGGCATGTTCGACAGCGGTGCGGCGACGCTGGCCTTGCAGGCCGTCCACCAAAGCGCACCCGAGCGCGAACTGGAAGCCCTCAAGGCGATCCAGCTGGCCCGTTATGTCGATGGGCGTGATATCACGCGCACCGGCTCGCTGGTCAGTTTGCTGGGCGAGTTGGGATTGGAGCCGGCGGCCACTGCGCTGGCGGAACCGGACCTGACCCTGGTGCAAGCCTTGCAGGCGCGCACGCAGCATGCGCGCCGGCTGATGCAGGCAGCCCATGCGCGTGGCGTTCCGACGTTACTGCTGGAGGTGAACGAAACCATGCAGTTGCTGCCGTCCACGGCTGTCTATGGCAGCCCGGACGAGCTGCTGGCCCAGATACGGGCGCTTTGAACGCCGCGGCGCGCCGCCGCCATCGTTCAATAGATTTCCGGTACGTACATATCTTTGGGTACCGGGTGGCGGATGTAGTCGGGGTGATGGATGCGCGGGGGCAGCGCGATTTCTTCGTGCGGTACCGTCTGGTAGGGAATTTGTCCCAGTAGATGGTTGATGCAGTTGAGTCGCGCGCGCTTCTTGTCCACGCCTTCGACGATCCACCATGGTGCTTCCGGAATGTGCGAGCGTTCCAGCATGGTCTCCTTGGCCTTGGTGTAGTCTTCCCAGCGACGCCGGGATTCCAGGTCCATGGGCGACAGCTTCCACTGCTTGAGCGGATCATGGATGCGCATCAGGAAGCGGCGGTGCTGTTCGTCGTCGGTAATCGAGAACCAGTATTTGATGAGGACGATGCCGGAACGCACCAGCATCTTTTCGAACTCGCTGACGCTGTTGAAGAATTCCTCGTATTCATCGTCGGTGCAGAAGCCCATCACGCGTTCGACGCCTGCCCGGTTGTACCAGCTGCGGTCGAACAGCACGATTTCGCCGCCGGCGGGCAGGTGCTGCACATAGCGCTGGAAGTACCATTGCGAACGCTCACGTTCGCTGGGGGCGGGCAGGGCGGCCACGCGGCAGATACGCGGGTTGAGGCGCTGGGTGATGCGTTTGATGGTGCCGCCCTTGCCGGCGGCATCGCGCCCTTCGAAGAGCACGACGATCTTCAGCTTCTTGTGGACGACCCAGTCCTGCAGTTTGACGAGTTCGCCCTGCAAACGCAGCAGTTCTCGAAAGTAGCGCCTGCGATCCATTTCCCCGCCTTCGCAGTCCTCGCTGCGCGGCAGCAGGTCGGCGAAGTGCGCCAGGCGTTCGTCATCGAGCTCCATTTCCAGTTCTTCATCCAGACTGTCGATGAGATCCGCCCGCATGCGGCGGGCGGTATCGTCCAGGGAGGGAACGCGGGAAGAATCGCTCATGGAAAGACCTCAGTCGGAGATGGGCAGTAAGGGAGAAAGGCAGTGGAATGGCGGTCCGTACGGCGTCGGACGGGCTGCTCGGGCGCGACCGCAAGCATATTGAAATAGTATGACTGTTCAATGACCGGGCCTTCAAGCGCGGCGCAGACTGGCGCAGCCGATCTCCCGAACATGGGCCCCACCGTGGTGCACGGCGTCACGCCGGGCACAGCCCATGCGTCGGAAAGCCGCATGAATGCGGGTTTTGTGTCGCGATTGATGTCTGTACGCGTCATGGTCGGGCTGAAAATTGGCGGTTTTCGCTGCTTCTTGGTAGTGACCCTATCTAGGGCATTCCCCTAGTGCATCGCGCACTGTCATCGTGCACAATTGCGTCCATGCAGGTGAGGAGACATGCCCTGCAAGGGGCAGCGAACCGGCGTGATCCGGCTGATAAAAACCATAAAACCAGCAGTACCCTATAAAAAGAAGAAAGCAGAAAGGCCAGCGCAAGCTGGCCTTTCTGCATTTCCGCTGCCATTTTTGCATCGCGGGCCTGCGGATGTTTCAGCGTGGGGCGCAGTAGATCTCCCATAGCGTGCGCATTACCTGCACGACATTCTCATTGGCCAGTTTGTAGTAAACGAATTTCCCTTCCTTTTCCGTTGCTACCAGGCCTTCCTGGCGCAGCACGCCCAGTTGTTGCGACAAGGTGGGTTGCCGAATGCCGGTAGCGTTTTCCAGTTCTCCAACATTGAGGCGCTGGCGCGAGGCGATCTGGCACAGCAGCATCAGCCGGTCTTCATTGGCCAGTGCCTTGAGCAGCGCGCATGCCTGGCCGGCGTGTTCGCGCAGCTGTTCCGGGGTCATGTCAAAAGCCTGGGCTGTTGTTTGCATGTCTGACGTCAAATTATTAAGAAAACTATATAATATGAATTAATATATTGATTGGCTGGCCAGGCAACAAACTTTTCTTGCCAAGGCGAGGGTCCGCAGCAAGGGTGGCTGGCGGGCATGGCATATCTTCGCACATGGCTGGGTATGCTGGCCCGAAGCGGAGGCTGCCTGCAATCTTAGGCTTTGCCAGGAGTATTGAATATGTCATTACCGTTGCTTTCTCCCCAGGCGGCGCGCGAGCAGATGGCTCAGGGTGCTTTGCTGGTCGATATTCGTAGCATGGATGAATATGCGCGTGAACATATCAGCGACGCACGTCCTATCCCGATGACGCAATTGCTGGCCGGTGCCGGGGTTTCCGGTGTGCCGGCGGTTATCTTCCATTGCCGCTCCGGCAATCGCACACGACTCAATGCTGGGGCCCTGGCGGCATGCACGGATTGCCAGGCCTATGTGCTGGAAGGTGGTCTGGACGCCTGGAAGAAGGCGGGCCTGCCGGTAGTCATGGATGCCTCCCAGCCCATGGAACTGCAACGCCAGGTGCAGATCGCGGCAGGGACGATGATCTTGCTGGGAACCATTCTGGGCGCAACGGTTTCCCCGTTGTTTTATCTCGTGCCCGGATTCATGGGCGGCGGGCTCGTGTTCGCCGGTGTTTCCGGGTTCTGCGGGCTGGCCAGGCTGCTCATGAAAATGCCCTGGAACCGCCGTGCACTCATCGGCTGAGGCTGCGGTGGGCGAGGCCAGGTTCATATCTCAAGTTGAATGAAGGAAAAGACCATGAAGAGCAATGTCGGTGGAATGGACCGGGTGCTGCGTGTTGTTATCGGCCTGGTATTGATCGTGCTGGCGGCAGCCGGCGTCATCGGCTGGTGGGGGTGGCTGGGGGTGCTACCGCTGCTGACGGGGCTGGCGCGCTACTGCCCTCTCTACCGGCTGCTGGGGTTGAGTACCTGCCCTTTGCAAGCGAGGAAAAAAACGCACTAAGAGGAAGCGCATTAAGAGGCCTCCCAAGGGGGGCCTGAGGAACCCGCCCGCGGCCAGGGCGGCGCGGGCGGAAGTTCCGTGGGGGCTTCAGTCGTCGTCGTGCGTGCCGTCCAGGCTGGACAACAGCACCAGGACGGCGCCAGCGCCGCCATCGGCCTCGCGGCCCTGGGCAAATGCCTGCACATCAGGATATTGCACCAGCCAGGTTTTCACCTTTTCGCGCAGTACGGGCTGTTGCTCGGGTGAGCCCAGGCCCTTGCCATGGATGACGCGCACGCCACGGTGGCCCTGGATGCGGCTTTGGGCCAGAAAGGGCAGCAAGGCCTGGCGGGCGTTGTCCACCGTCATGCCGTGCAGGTCGATTTCCGCGCGGAAGGGCCATTTGCCGCGCCGCAGGCGCTTGATGGTGTCGGGCGCCATGCCGGCGCGCAGGTAGGCCGTCCCATTCTCGATGAGGCGTGCGGCAATGTATTCATCCGAAACGGCCGGGGCGGGAATGTGCGCTTCCTCCAGCGTGGCCACGCCGGCGGCTGCCTGGCGCTTGCGCAACTGTTCATCGGACGGCGCGGCACGGTAGACCCGGGTGTTGACGTCGCGGCCCTGGCGGATGGGCGTGACCCCAGCCATGCTGCGCAGCAGTAGCGTGAAATCATCTTCACCGGCTTGCGGGCGATAAATTTCGGCAGCGGGCTCCGGTTTTGCGCCAGGGGCGGCAGGCTGGGCGGTGGGGCGGGCTGCTTGCCTGGCGGCTGCCTGGGCCGCCGCCGTGGCACGGTCTGCCGCACGGCTGTCCGCCGCCCTGGACGGGGCGGCGGCCGCAGTCTGGCGTGCAGCCAGCCGCTGTCGCGCCAGCAATTGCTCGTCGCGTTCGCGCGCTTGCTGGTGCAGGCGTTTCAGGTCTTCCAGGTTGCCTTTCAGCGGTTTGTTGCGCGTACTCATTTCTGCGCTTCGTTGTCCAGCCAGCGCTGGGCGTCGAGCGCTGCCATGCAACCGGTACCGGCGCTGGTGATGGCCTGGCGGTAGACGTGATCCTGCACATCGCCGGCAGCGAAGACGCCAGGTACCGACGTCATGGTGGCAAAGCCGTTCTGACCGCTGCGCGTGATGATGTAGCCATCCTTCATCTGCAGCTGGCCAACGAAAAGGTCGGTGTTCGGGTGGTGGCCGATGGCGATAAAGGCGCCCTTCACGTCCAGCTTGCTGGTCTGGCCGGTCTGTACGTCGCGCAACTGCACCCCGGTCACGCCGCTTTCGTCGCCCAGCACTTCGTCGAGCTCATGGAACAGCTTGAGGGAAATATTGCCCGAGCGGACTTTCTCCATCAGCTTGTCGACCAGAATGGGCTCGGCGCGGAAAGAATCACGGCGGTGCACCACCGTAACGTTGCGGCAGATGTTGGACAGATACAGGGCTTCTTCCACGGCGGTATTGCCGCCGCCCACGACGATGACGTCCTGGTTCTTGTAGAAAAAGCCGTCGCAGGTGGCGCAGCCCGACACGCCGCGGCCCATGAACGCGGTTTCCGAGGGCAGGCCCAGGTACTTGGCGGATGCGCCGGTGGCCAGGATGACGGCATCGGCGGTGTAATCGGTGCCGCTGTCGCCGTGCAGGCGGAACGGGCGGGCGCTGAAGTCGACCTTGTCGATCTGGTCAAATACGATTTCCGTATTGAACCGTTCGGCGTGCTTCTGGAAGCGTTCCATCAGTTCGGGGCCTTGCACGCCGAGCGGATCGGCAGGCCAGTTGTCGACTTCCGTCGTGGTCATCAGCTGGCCGCCCTGGGCCAGGCCGGTGACCAGCATGGGCTGCAGATTGGCACGGGCGGCGTAGACGGCGGCGGTGTAGCCGGCGGGGCCGGAACCCAGGATCAGTACTTTGGCGTGTTTGGTCGTGGACATGGCTGACAAGGTTTACATTCGTTGAACAGTGCAGCAATTATAATGACCCCATGCCGCGCATACCTGTTTCCAAATCCCGCGCGTCGCGGGTAACACGTTCCTCTCGTTCGTCCCGGAATACGCGCAACGGCCCATCGCCGCTGCAGAGCCGTCTTTCCTCGCTGTTCCGCGAAGCTCGCTGGATTCTGTTTGCATTCCTGGCCGTCTGGCTGGGCATCAGCCTGTATACCTGGAGCAGCCAGGATCCTGGCTGGATGCGTTCGTCCATGCCAGGCGTGGAAGTTACAAATATGGGAGGCGTTGCGGGTGCCCACGTAGCCGATGTCCTGTTGCTGGTGTTCGGTTTCTCGGCCTGGTGGTGGGTCGTGCTGCTGGCGCAGCGCGTGCGGGCAGGCTATCGCCGGCTGGCGCGCATGTTTGGCCTGCAGGCCGAGGATGAAGCCGACAGCGAGCTGCCGCGTGTACGCTGGGAGCAGGGGCTGGGGTTCGGCCTGATCCTGCTGGGGTCGGTCGGTCTGGAGGCCTTGCGTTTCTATTCCTGGGGCATGGACCTGCCTGCCGCCAGTTCGACCGCCAGCGGCGCAGGCGGCGTCATCGGGCAATTGCTCAAGGGCGGCTTGCAGGAAATCATAGGCTTCACCGGCAGCACGCTGGCATTGCTGGTGATCATGGCCATTGGCCTGAGCCTGTTCTTCGGCTTTTCCTGGGTCCGCCTGGCGGAGCGCATCGGTTTCCTGATCGAAACGGTCGTCTGCCGCATACGCGATGCCTATGTGGCGCGCCAGGACAGGCGCGTGGGCGCGGTGGCGAAGGCCGAACGCGAGGAGCAGGTCGTGGCCAAGCAGGAAAAAATGGTGCACGAACCGGTGCGCATCGAGCCTGCCGTGCGCGAGGTGCAGAAGTCGCCCAGGGTGGAAAAAGAAAAGCAGCAGACCCTCTTTACCGATGCCGTGCAGGGCGACCTGCCAGCACTGAACCTGCTGGACCCGGCGCCTGAAGCGCAGGAAACCGTCTCGCAGGAAACCATCGAATACACCTCGCGCCTGATCGAAAAGAAGCTGGCGGATTTCGGCGTGCAGGTGACGGTCGTGGCGGCCCAGGCCGGGCCTGTCATCACTCGTTACGAAATCGAGCCCGCCACGGGGGTGAAGGGCAGCCAGATCGTCAACCTGGCCAAGGATCTGGCCCGTGCTCTGAGCATGGTCAATATCCGCGTCGTCGAAACTATTCCAGGCAAGAACCTGATGGGGCTGGAATTGCCCAATCCGCGCCGGCAAATGGTGAAGCTGTCGGAGATCCTGGGCTCCCGCACCTATCACGACAGTGCTTCGGTGCTGACCATGGCGCTGGGCAAGGACATCGCCGGCAACCCGGTCGTGGCCGACCTGGCCCGCATGCCGCACGTACTGGTCGCCGGCACCACCGGCTCGGGCAAGTCGGTGGGGATCAATGCCATGATCCTGTCGCTGCTGTACAAGGCGGATGCCAACCACACGCGCCTGATTCTGATCGACCCGAAGATGCTGGAAATGAGCGTCTACGAAGGTATTCCGCACCTGCTGGCGCCGGTCGTGACCGACATGCGCCAGGCGGCCAATGCGCTGAACTGGTGCGTCAATGAAATGGAAAAGCGCTACCGGCTGATGAGCAAGCTGGGCGTGCGCAACCTGGCCGGCTACAACGCCAAGATACGCGAGGCAGAGAAGCGCGAGGAAAATATCCCCAATCCTTTCTCGCTGACGCCGGATGCCCCCGAGCCCCTGGGCCATCTGCCGCATATCGTGGTGTTCATCGACGAGCTGGCCGACCTCATGATGGTGGTGGGCAAGAAGATCGAGGAATTGATCGCCCGCCTGGCGCAAAAGGCGCGGGCTGCCGGGATACACCTGGTGCTGGCGACGCAGCGGCCCAGCGTGGATGTCATTACCGGCCTGATCAAGGCGAACATCCCGACCCGCATTGCATTCCAGGTTTCGTCCAAGATCGACTCTCGTACCATTCTTGACCAGATGGGCGCGGAAACCCTGCTGGGGCAGGGTGACATGCTCTACATGCCGCCAGGCTCAGGTCTGCCCGAGCGTGTGCACGGTGCTTTTGTTTCTGATGACGAAGTGCACCGTGTCGTCGAATCCCTGAAGGAACAGGGCGAAGCCAACTATGTGGAAGGCCTGCTCGAAGGCGCCGTCGAGGGTGAAACCGGCGACGGCGTGAGCAGCGTGACTGGCTTTGCCGATGCCGAATCAGACCCGCTGTACGACCAGGCGGTGGAAATCGTGCTCAAGAACAAGCGCGCGTCGATTTCGCTGGTGCAGCGCCATTTGCGCATTGGATACAACCGCGCTGCACGCTTGCTGGAACAAATGGAAGTTGCCGGGGTCGTATCGCCCATGCAGTCCAATGGCAACCGTGAAATCCTCGCGCCCCGGCGTGACGACGACGCGGATTGATCTCGTGCCCTGGCGCCGGCCTTTGTGCCGGCGTCCCTCACCACAGGGAGGTGCGGCGCCTGGCGTCGCAGGAAAAATGAAGCACCGTAGCGTTTTTGGCTGGGAGGCCGGTATGCGCAAGTGGATGTTGTTTGCGGTCCTGATGTGTTCCGCTTCGCTGGCCCGCGCCGACGCGCTGGCGCAGTTGCAGGCCTTTATCAATGGCGTGCAGGCGGCGCAGGGCAGCTTTACCCAGGTGGTGCAGGCCGAGGATGGCAGCCTGGCGCCGCAGCAGCAGGGCGATTTCGCGTTCCAGCGCCCGGGCCGGTTCCGCTGGGAAGTGAAGCAACCTTATGAACAACTGGTGCTGTCCGATGGCAGCGTGCTGCTGCAATATGATCCTGACTTGGAACAGATGACACAACGCCGCGTGGACGAAGCCATAGGCGCTTCTCCGGCGGCGATCCTGTTCGGTTCCGGCAAGCTGGATGACAATTTCGTCCTGACGCCGCGTCCGGCGCGCGCCGGTATGGAGTGGCTGCGAGCCACGCCGCGCCAGGCAGACGCCGGTTTTGAAAGCCTGGATATCGGCTTGCGTGACAACCTGCCCGTGGTGCTGGAAGTGCGCGACGGCTTCGGCCAGATGACGCGCATCGAGTTGGACAACCTGCGGACGGCCGGGCAATTGGATGACAGCTTGTTCTCCTTTGTGCCGCCGGCAGGGACGGACGTGGTGGTCATGTAATGACGGCAGGGGATCTGTTCTCTCAGGCATTACCGGGCAGCGTGCCGTTGGCCGAGCGCCTGCGGCCGCGCAGCCTGGATGAAGTGGTCGGGCAGGAGCACCTGCTCGGGCCGGGCAAGCCGCTGCGCGTGGCTTTCGAATCAGGCCGCCCGCATTCGATGATTTTCTGGGGCCCGCCGGGGGTTGGCAAGACGACGCTGGCACGGCTCATGGCTGATGGCTTCGATGCGCATTTCATCGCCATTTCCGCCGTGCTGGGCGGCGTCAAGGACATCCGCGATGCCGTGGTGTCGGCGCAGGCAGCGCAGGGCCAGGGGCGGCGGACCATCCTATTTGTTGACGAAGTCCACCGTTTCAACAAGGCGCAGCAGGATGCATTCCTGCCCTATGTCGAGAGCGGCCTGTTCACTTTCATCGGCGCCACCACAGAGAACCCCTCGTTTGAAGTGAATTCGGCATTGTTGTCGCGGGCCCGCGTTTACGTGTTGCAGGCCCTCAATGGCGAGCAGCTGGCGAGCCTGGCGCGCCGGGCCGTCGAGGCATTCAATGCCGACCGCGCCGATGATACCGTGCCGGCGCTGAGCTTCGACGAGGACGCTATCGTGCAATTGGCCGGTTGGGCCGATGGCGATGCGCGCCGCCTGATCAATGCCGTGGAAGTGGTGGCGGAATCCGCGCTGGGGGCGGGCCGGGATACCGTCGACCCCGAATGGCTGGAAACCTCGCTATCGCAGAACCTGCGTCGTTTCGACAAAGGCGGCGATGCCTTCTACGATCAGATCAGCGCGCTGCACAAGTCGGTGCGCGGTTCTGACCCGGACGCATCGCTGTACTGGTTCGCCCGTATGCTCGATGGCGGGGCAGACCCGCGCTACCTGTCACGGCGTATTGTGCGCATGGCTGTCGAAGATATCGGCCTGGCCGACCCGCGCGCGACAGAACTGGCGTTGAATGCCGCCGATATCTATGAACGTCTGGGCTCGCCCGAGGGTGAGCTGGCGTTGGCGCAGGCAGTGGTCTATATGGCCTGTGCGGCCAAGTCCAATGCGGTCTATAACGCTTATAAAGCGGCGCGCAAGTTTGCTGAAACCAACGGCAGCGCGCCTGTCCCCATCCATCTGCGCAATGCGCCGACCAAACTCATGAAAGCGCTGGGCCATGGCAAGGCCTATCGCTATGCTCACGACGAGCCGCACGGCTATGCCGCTGGCGAGAGCTATTTCCCGGACGGCATGAAGGCGCGCTTCTACCAGCCAACCGATCGCGGACTGGAAGCTAAAATTCAGCAGAAGCTGGCCTTTCTGCGTGAGCTGGATCGCGAATCGCGTCGCAAGCCCTCTTGATTCGGAGCGCTTGTCGCGCCTCTTGTTCGTGCCGCTGGTTTGTTGCATGGCGGCGGGCCGATTCACGTTATGCGCGCTTGCCCTTTCAGGGAGCGCGCCGGCGTGCAACAATCTCCGTTCCAGCCTCAGGGCTGGAGTCGATTCCTCATTACTCTGTTACTTTTCATCATGCTAGAGCCCACCCTGCTGCGTAAAGATTTGCCTGCCATCGTCGAACGCCTGTCGTCGCGTGGCTTCTCCTTCGATGTCGAGCGCTTCAATGCGCTGGAAGGCCGCCGCAAATCCCTGCAAATGGAAACCGAGAACCTGCAGGCGCGCCGCAATGCGCTGGCCAAGCAGATCGGCCAGCTCAAGGCCAAGGGCGAAGATGCCAGCACGGTGCTGGCCGAGTCGCAGCAGATCCCGGCCCAGCTGAAGGCGCTGGAAGATGAACTGGGCAACCTGCAGCAGGATCTCAATGCGTTGTTGCTGGCCGTGCCCAACCTGCCGCATGAAAGCGTGCCGCAAGGCAGGGACAGCGACGAAAACGTCGAAGTGCGTCGTTGGCTGCCGGGAGCTGCCGCGGCTGATGGCCGTCCGGCGCCGCTGCCTTTCGCGCCGCGCGACCACGTTGAACTGGGCGCACCGCTGGGCCTGGATTTCGAAACGGCCGCCAAGCTGTCGGGTTCGCGCTTCGCCTTTATGCGCGGCCCTGTGGCACGCCTGCATCGTGCATTGTCGCAATTCATGCTGGACCTGCAGACGCAGCAGCATGGCTATACCGAATGCTATACGCCGTACATCGTGCAAAGCCCGACGCTGTTCGGCACAGGCCAGTTGCCCAAGTTCAAGGATGACATGTTCTGGGTGACCAAGGGCGGCCAGGAAGATGGAACGGCCGAAGACCTCTACCTGATCTCGACCTCGGAAATCACGCTGACCGGCTCGGTGCGCGATGAAATCCTGGCTGCAGACCAGCTGCCGCTGAAACTGACGGCCCATTCGCCCTGCTTCCGCTCTGAAGCGGGCAGCGGCGGCCGCGATACGCGCGGCATGATCCGCCAGCACCAGTTCGACAAGGTCGAAATGGTGCAGATTACCGACCCGGATGCTTCCTACCAGGCTTTGGAAGAAATGGTCGGCCATGCCGAGCATGTGTTGCAGGCCCTGGAGTTGCCATACCGCGTGGTGCTGCTGTGCACCGGCGACATGGGTTTCTCCGCTGCCAAGACCTATGACCTGGAGGTCTGGCTGCCGGCGCAGGATACCTGGCGTGAAATTTCGTCGGTGTCGAACTGCGAAGCCTTCCAGGCGCGCCGTTTGCAGGCGCGTGTGCGCCGCCAGGAGAAGGGCAAGCCCGAATACGTGCACACCCTCAATGGTTCCGGCTTGGCCGTGGGCCGTGCGCTGGTGGCCGTACTGGAAAACCACCAACAGGAAGATGGTTCCATCCGAGTGCCTGCCGCGCTGCGTCCGTACGTCGGCGGCCTGGAAGTTCTGCAAGCCTGATCGCCAGGCGCCGGCTTACCGGCGGGTTGCATGCAGGTCTTGGCCGAGGCTGCTGGGCCATCGCATTGATCACGATGGCAGGCCGGCGTGCCGCCTGGAAAGAGAAATGAAAATGGCCCTGGATTACAGGGCCATTCCATATTGCAAGCCGACCGGAGGCTACAGGCGGTTTGACCCGCCGGAAGGGTGGCCGTCAGCGGGTGTGCCGCCGGCGGCCGGTGGAAATCAGATCTGCGACTGCTGGTAGTTTTCCAGGCCGATCTTTTCGATCAGGTCGAGCTGGGTTTCCAGCCAGTAGGCGTGGTCTTCTTCCGTATCGCGCAGCTGGGCCAGGATGATGTCGCGGCTGACATAGTCGCCATGCTTTTCGCACAGCGCCATGCCGTCCTTGAGCGCCTGGCGGACGTGGTATTCCAGATCCAGGTCAGCGCGCAGCATCGACGGAACATCGGTGCCGGGCGTGAATGGGTCGGGGCGCATGTCCGGCGTGCCTTCGAGCATGAGGATGCGGCGCAGCAGTGCGTCGGCGTGCTGGGTTTCCTCTTCCATCTCGTGGTTGATGCGCGTGTAGAGCTTGCTGAGGCCCAGGTCTTCGTACATGCGCGAATGCAGGAAGTACTGGTCGCGCGCGCTCAGTTCGCCGCGCAGCAGCTTCTTGAGATAGTCGAGGACTTCGGGATGGCCTTTCATGGTAACGATACTCCGGTTCGGTAATGTGGCGCGCCATGCGCAGCCATGGCGCCTTTGCAGGCGCAAGGCAGCGGGGCGGCGCGGCCGATGATCCGTTTTATAGCGCGTTTTCCGGGAAAACGCGCTTGACCATGTCGCGGATCAGGTCGAGCATGGCTTGCTGTGTCAGGGTGCCGGTGCGCCGCGACGAGGTTGCGATGCATAGCGTGCTGGTCAGCGTGGGTTCGTTGATCGGGCGGGCGTAGTAATCCTTGGGGCTGGCGGCCGAATTCAACGCGTAATGCGGCAGGATGGCCAGCCCGGCACCATCTGCCACCAGGTCAAGGATGGCAGGCACGCCGTCGATTTCCAGCGCGATGCGCGGCTTGCGGCCAATGCTGGCCATGCGTGTTTCGACCAGTGTGCGGATTGCATTGGGCCGCGCCGGCAGGATCAGCGGCAACTCGGAGACTTCCGCCAGCTTGATGGGCTGGCCGTCATGGCCGGGTTCGCCGTGACCGATCAAAAACAGGGTTTCTTCCATCAGCGGTTCGATTTCCACTTCCGCCGATGAGGTGGGATTGTAAAGCAGAGCAATGTCCAGCCGGCCGCCCTGCAGCCATTCCTGCATCGGAATGGACAAGCCTTCGCTGATGGACAGGGCGGCGTCCGGCAGGCGCTGGCGAAATTCCCGGGTGAGGGCCACCGTCAGCGCACGGGCGATGCTGGGCGGCATGCCCAGCGCCACGCGGCCGGCGAGCGAGCCCCGAACGCGCCCGAGGTCTTCCTGGGCGCGGGCGACCTGGTGCAGAATGCCGCGGGCATGATCCAAAAGCAGGCGTCCCGCTTCGGTGACGGTCACGCCGCGCCCGTTGCGAGTCAGCAAGTGCTGGCGCAACTCGACTTCAAGCAGGCGGATCTGCCGGCTCAGCGCAGGCTGAGCCACGTCCAGCACGCTGGAAGCCCGGGTAAAACTGCCCAGTTCAGCGACGTGGACGAAGTATTCAAGTTGTTTCAGGTCCATAGGAAATAGATCAGCCGGACAGATGCCGGAAATGGCTGGCCGGAAATGGCTATTCAAAAGCTGGATGGAATCTCTTGAGTTATATCCTAATGCTATATCTGTTAGCAGGACCTTGTTCTAGCCAAGGGGGTCCACGGCCACCATAATAGACCAAGACCCATATTGGGGCCGCTCGTACCCGTCAGGAATGCTTCGGATGGCGCTTCAGCGCGGGCGGAAAACGTTCGCCAGAGCGCTGGCACGGTTTTCCGCCATTCACTGCGCGCATTCGGCGGCCAGTGCGTACAGCAGACGCGCGCAGCAGAACAACTCATTGTCACAGGAGATAAGCCATGATCATCGACTGCCACGGTCACTATACTACCGCGCCCAAGGCGCTGGCTGATTGGCGCGAGCAGCAGATCGCCAATCTGAATACGCCGGAATTGGGCCCCAAGGCCAGCGACCTGCACATCAGCGATGACGAACTGCGCGAAAGCATTGAGAAGAACCAGCTGGCCAAGATGAAGGAGCGCGGCTCTGATCTGACGATCTTCTCGCCGCGTGCGAGCTTCATGGCGCATCACATCGGTGACTTCAATACCAGTTCTACCTGGGCGGCGATCTGCAATGAGCTTTGCTACCGCGTGTCGCAACTGTTCCCTGATAATTTCGTCGGCGCCGCCATGCTGCCGCAATCCCCGGGCGTCGATCCTGCCACCTGCATTCCCGAGCTGGAAAAGACGGTCAAGGAATACGGCTTTGTCGGCATCAACCTGAATCCTGATCCGTCTGGCGGCCACTGGACCTCGCCGCCGCTGTCCGACCGCCAGTGGTATCCCATCTATGAAAAGATGGTCGAGTATGACATCCCGGCGATGATCCACGTCAGCACCAGCTGCAACGCGTGTTTCCACACCACTGGCGCGCATTACCTGAACGCCGATACCACCGCGTTCATGCAGTGCCTGACGAGCGAACTGTTCAAGGATTTCCCGACGCTGAAGTTCCTGATCCCCCATGGCGGCGGCGCCGTGCCCTACCACTGGGGACGTTTCCGCGGCCTGGCGCAAGAGCTCAAGAAGCCCGACCTGCGCGAGCACCTGCTGAAAAACATCTTCTTCGATACCTGCGTGTATCACCAGCCTGGCATCGACCTGCTGACCAACGTCATCCCGGTGGATAACATCCTGTTTGCTTCGGAAATGATCGGCGCAGTACGCGGTGTGGACCCGCTGACCGGCCATTACTACGACGACACCAAGCGTTACATCGAAGCGGCCGAGCTGACTGCCGAAGAGCGCCACATGATCTACGAAGGCAATGCGCGTCGCGTGTTCTCACGTCTCGACCAGCAACTGAAGGCCAAGGGCCTGTAATCAGCCAGAAAGGATAATTGCAATGAGCCTGAACAATCTCGGAGTGGTTTACCGCAACATCCAGCGCGCCGACCGCGAAGCGGTGGAGCGCCTGTCGAAATTCGGTTCCGCCACCGTGCACGAAGCCATGGGCCGCGTCGGCCTGATGAAGCCCTATCTGCGCCCGATCTTCACCGGCGCCAAGGCGACCGGTACCGCCGTGACGGTGCTGCTGCAGCCGGGTGACAACTGGATGTTCCACGTGGCGGCAGAACAGATCCGCCCGGGCGACATCGTCGTGGCGGCGGTTACGGCGGAATCGACCGACGGTTTCTTCGGCGACCTGCTGGCGACGTCCTTCCGTGCCCAGGGCGCAGTCGGTTTGGTGATCGACGGCGGCGTGCGCGATGTGCGTGACCTGACGGAGATGAACTTCCCGGTGTTTTCCAAGGCCATCAGCGCCAAGGGCACGGTCAAGGCGACGCTGGGTTCGGTCAATATCCCGGTGGTGTGCGCCGGTGCGCTGGTCAACCCTGGCGACGTGGTCGTGGCCGACGATGACGGCGTGGTCGTGGTGCCGGCGGCGATTGCCGGCCAGGTGGCCGACGCCGCGCAAAAGCGCGAAGACAACGAAACCAGCAAGCGCGCCAAGCTGGCCAGCGGTGTGCTTGGCCTGGATATGTACAAAATGCGTGAAGACCTGGCTGCTGCCGGTCTGAAGTATATCGACTGAGGACGGCGACATCATGGCAGCATTTGAGAAAACCCCAGGCTGGCTGGACTGGTATGCCAATCCGAGCAAGCCGCGCTTTCAGGTGCCGGCAGGCGCCGTCGATGCGCATTGCCACGTCTTCGGCCCTGGCGACCAGTTCCCGTTTGCGCCGGAGCGCAAGTACACGCCGTGCGACGCATCCAAGGACCAGTTGTTCGCGCTGCGCGATCACCTCGGTTTCGACAAGAATGTCATCGTGCAGGCCACCTGCCATGGCGCCGACAACCGGGCGCTGGTCGATGCGCTGCAGGCTGCCGATGGCCGTGCCCGGGGCGTGGCGACTGTGCGCCGCAGCATTACCGACGAAGAACTGAAGGAATTGCACGAAGCCGGTGTGCGCGGTGTGCGTTTCAACTTCGTCAAGCGCCTGGTGGACTTCACGCCCAAGGACGAGCTGATGGAGATCGCCAGCCGCATCGCGCCGCTGGGCTGGCATGTCGTCATCTATTTCGAGGCGGTGGACCTGCCTGAACTGTGGGACTTCTTCACCAGCCTGCCAACCACGGTCGTGGTGGACCACATGGGCCGTCCGGATGTGACCAAGCCGGTCGACGGCCCCGAGTTCGAACTGTTCGTGAAGTTCATGCGCGAAAATCCGAATGTCTGGAGCAAGGTAAGCTGCCCCGAACGTCTGAGCCATACCGGCCCGCGCGCGCTGGACGGCGAGCAGAACGCTTATCGGGATGTTGTGCCGTTTGCGCGCCGTATCGTGGAAACCTTTCCCGACCGCGTGCTTTGGGGCACCGACTGGCCGCACCCGAACCTGAAGGATCACATGCCGGACGACGGTCTGCTGGTCGACTTCATTCCGCACATTGCTCCGACGGCCGATCTGCAGCGCAAGCTGCTGGTCGATAATCCCACCCGACTTTATTGGGGAGAATCGCATGTCGCTTGAAAAACCTTACTCCAACGTGCCTGGCACGACGATCTTTGACGCGGACCAGTCGCGCAAAGGCTACTGGCTGAACCAGTTCTGCATGTCGCTGATGAAGGCAGAGAACCGCGATCGCTTCAAGGCCGATGAGCGCGCCTACCTGGATGAATGGGACATGAGCGAGGAGCAGAAGCAGGCAGTGCTCGACCGCGACCTGAACCGCTGCATCGCCTTGGGCGGCAACATCTACTTTCTTGCCAAGATCGGTGCCACCGATGGCAAGTCGTTCCAGCAAATGGCGGGCAGCATGACCGGCATGAGCGAAGCCGAGTACCGTGACATGATGCTCAAGGGCGGTCGCTCCGTCGAGGGCAACCGCTACACCGGAGACCAGAAATAATGGCCAAGATCACTGCCAGTGTTTACACCTCGCACGTTCCCGCCATTGGCGCGGCGCTCGATCTGAACAAGCAGAACGAGGATTACTGGAAGCCGGTATTCGCCGGCTATGACTTCGGCAAGGAATGGATCAAGCAGAATAAGCCGGATGTCGTGTTCCTGGTCTATAACGACCACGCCACGGCCTTCAGTCTGGACCTGATTCCCACGTTTGCCATCGGTACCGGCCCGTTCTATCCGCCGGCTGACGAAGGCTGGGGCCCGCGTCCCGTGCCGCCGGTGATCGGCCATCCGGAGCTGGCGGCGCACATTGCGCAATCGGTGATTCAGGAAGACTTCGATCTGACCATCGTCAACAAGATGGACGTGGATCACGGCCTGACCGTGCCGCTTTCGTTGATGTTCGGCCAGCCCGAGGCATGGCCTTGCACGGTGATTCCGTTCGCGGTGAACGTGGTGCAGTACCCGGTGCCCTCGGGCCGCCGCTGCTTCGAGCTGGGCAAGGCTATCCGCCGCGCAGTGGAATCCTTCGACAAAGACCTGAACGTGCAGATCTGGGGCACGGGCGGCATGAGCCACCAGCTGCAAGGTCCGCGCGCAGGTCTCATCAACCGCGAGTGGGATAATAAGTTCCTGGACCGCCTGATCGCCAATCCGGACAGCCTGTCCCAAGTGCCGCATATCGAATATGTGCGCGAGGCTGGTTCGGAAGGCATCGAACTGGTCATGTGGCTGATCGCGCGCGGCGCGATGGCTGATGCGGTCGGTGGCGAAGCGCCTACCGTCGCGCAGCGTTTCTACCATGTGCCTGCGTCGAATACGGCGGTGGGCCACCTGATTCTGGAGGACAACTGATGAGCAAGACCATCAAGGTCGCCCTGGCGGGCGCCGGCGCATTCGGCGTCAAGCACCTGGACGGCATCAAGAATATCGACGGCGTGGAAGTGATCTCGCTGGTTGGCCGCGATCTGGAAAAGACCAAGGAAGTGGCTGGCAAGTATGGCGTGGGGCACGTCACCACCGAGTTGTCGGAAAGCCTGGCCTTGCCGGAACTGGATGCCGTCATCCTGTGCACGCCGACGCAAATGCACGCGGCCCAGGCGGTACAGGCCCTGAAGGCCGGCAAGCATGTGCAGGTCGAAATCCCGCTGGCCGATAGCCTGGAAGGCGCGCGCGAAGTTGCGCGCCTGCAGAAGGAAACCGGCCTGGTGGCGATGGTCGGCCATACGCGCCGCTTCAACCCCAGCCACCAGTATGTGCACAAGCAGATCGAAAAGGGTGATTTCCATGTCCAGCAAATGGACGTGCAAACCTATTTCTTCCGCCGCACCAATACCAATGCGCTGGGCCAGCCGCGCAGCTGGACCGACCACCTGCTGTGGCACCACGCCGCCCATACGGTGGACCTGTTCGCCTACCAGGCCGGCAAGATCGTGCAGGCCCATGCCATGCAGGGCCCGATTCATCCGGACCTGGGCATTGCAATGGACATGTCCATCCAGCTCAAGAGCGAAACCGGCGCGATCTGCACCTTGAGCCTGAGCTTCAATAACAACGGCCCGCTGGGAACCTTCTTCCGTTATATCGGTGACACGGAGACCTATATCGCCCGTTACGATGATCTGGTCAACGGCCGTGACGAAAAGATCGACGTGTCCAAGGTTGATGTGTCGATGAACGGTATCGAACTTCAGGATCGCGAATTCTTTGCCGCCATCCGCGAAGGCCGCGAGCCGAACTCCAGCGTTGCCCAGGTGCTGCCTTGCTATGAAGTGCTGCATCAGCTGGAACAGCAACTGGCGCGCGATAACTAAATGGCAGGACGGGCAGGCGACGGTGTCGCGGCCCGCGCCCGCAGCCGGCCTGTCTCTCACCCGACTGACTTGCCGGCATCCATGGCCTTGCCATCGGGCACTCCGTGTGCTGCAGATGGCAAGGCCATTTTCTCTGTACGATAGATAGTGTATTTGCCAGCGGGCGGCCCAGGCAGGGCTGTAGCGCAAATGACAATCAGATCAAAGACGGCGGGCGGCCGGTGGCATGCAAAACTGCCGCGGCAGGCCGGAACGCCATTACCGGAGCATCCCACCATGCAACAACGTAAGATTGGATCTTCATCGACCAGCGCCATCGGTCTGGGCTGCATGAATCTCAGTCATGCCTATGGCTCGCCGCCTGGGCGTGAGGTCGCCGAACAGGTCGTGCGTGCTTCCCTGGACGAGGGCGTGACATTCTTCGATACGGCCGCGCTCTACGGCTTTGGCGCCAACGAAACCCTGATGGGCGAATTGCTGGCGCCGCATCGCAAGGATATTTTCCTGGCGAGCAAGTGCGGCATGACCGGTGTGGACGGCAAGCGCGTGATCGACGGTCGCCCGGAAACCCTGAAGGCAACCTGCGACGCCTCTCTGCAACGCTTGCGCACCGATGTCATCGACCTGTATTACCTGCACCGCTGGGACAAGAACGTACCCATCGAAGACAGTATCGGCGCCCTGGCCGACCTGGTGCAGGCGGGCAAGATCCGCGCCATTGGCTTGTCGGAAGTGTCGGCTGCGACTTTGCGCAAGGCTCATGCGGTACATCCCATCGCGGCGGTACAAACGGAATATTCGCTGTGGACGCGCAATGCAGAAATTGCCGTGCTCCAGGCCTGCCGTGAACTGGGCGCTGCATTCGTGGCGTTCAGCCCTGTGGCGCGTGGCTATCTGGGGGGAGAGCTACGCGATGTGACGGCGCTGGAGCCCAAGGATATCCGTCGCGGCATGCCGCGTTTCGCGCCGGAAAACTATGCCCGCAATCTGGAATTGCTGGAGCCATACCTGGAAATCGCCGACGAACTGGAAATTACGCCGGCGCAATTGGCATTGGCCTGGTTGCTGGCGCAGGATGACCATATCTTCGCCATTCCCGGCACGACCAATCCGCAGCACGCGCGCGACAACGCGCAGGCGGCCGATATCAAGCTGGACGCCACCGTGCTGGCCCAGCTTGATGAACTGATCAATCAGGAAACGGTCGTCGGGCCGCGCTATCCAGCTGCCACGCAGGTGGAGATTGATACCGAGGAGTTCTGAGTCTCTGTCCCTGGCCGCGTTCTCCGCCGGCCAGTGCCGCATGAAAGCCGGGGCATCCGCCCCAATGCGGCCGACTGATCAGTTCGCTGGCGCCAGGCTGTCGCGCCAGGCCAGGCACAAGGCCTGCATGCCGGCGGCGTCGATATCGTCGAAGCGGCCGGGCAGGGGGCTGTCCACATCCCATACGCCCAGCAATTCTCCTTGCGCATCGACCAGGGGTACGACGATCTCCGAACGCGAGGCCGGGTCGCAGGCGATATGTCCGGGAAAGGCATGGACATCCGGCACTATCTGGATATCGCGGGTGCGGGCTGCAGCACCGCAGACGCCGCGTTCCAGCTGAATGCGCACGCAGGCCGGCCGGCCCTGGAAGGGTCCCAGCACCAATTCTCCTTCTTTCAGGAAATAGAATCCCGCCCAATTCAGGCCAGGCAAGGCCTGATATACCAGCGCGCTGAGGTTGGCGGCATTGGCGATGGCATCGGTCTCGCCGGAAAACAGCGCTTGTGCCTGGCCGAGCAATTCCTTGTATTGCTCTTGGCGTTCGGTGGCGGTGGTGGCGGGCAGGCTGGAAAGGATGGGCAGGGCGTGCATGAAAAACGGGCTGAAAAAGGCAGGCTGAAATGCAAACGGCACCGCTGTCGCGATGCCGTTCTGGTTAAGGGCGCTTAGGCCCGATTGGCGCTGGAACTTTGCGGTACGCCGGATTTACCTTGTTCGCGTACGGGTTCCTGCAGTTCCGCCTTGGTATCCAGGTCATAAAGTTCCTGGGTGCGGCGGGTACGGATGCGGGCGTAGCCCATCAGTTGATTGGAGGTTCTGGTCATATGACTCTCCTTTTTTGTTATGCACGGCACATGCCGTGCGGGTTGCCATCGTTTATAGCCTCGTTTCGAATGATAAGGAACGATGAAAAATGGCTTTTCTTATCAAGATATTTAATATACGACCTGAGTATGGCACAGAAGTTTCAATCCTGGCCGTGCGTTGGCGCCGGAATATGCAACGGAATCGTTACAGGGCCGTCATTGATCAGTTCGACCGCCATGTCTGCGCCGAACGCCCCAGTAGCCACTTCCGGGTGCAGCCGGCGCGCGGCGCCGACAAAATAATCGTAGAGCTCTCGCCCCAGGGCGGGGGGCGCGGCTTGCGTGAAACTGGGACGGTTGCCGCGCCGGGTATCGGCAGCCAGTGTGAATTGGCTGACGATCAGCAGGCCGCCGCGAACATCCTGCACACTGAGATTCATTTTTCCTGCGTCGTCACTGAAAATTCTCAGTTTCAGAATTTTTCCAAGCAAGGCATCGGCCTGTTCCGCACCGTCTCCGATTTCGGCGCATAACAGTATCAGCAGGCCGGCGCCGATGGCACCGTGGACCTGGCCGCCGATACGTACTTCGGCACGGGTGACGCGCTGAATCAATGCCTGCATTCCTTGTTCTCCCTGAAATGGCGGAATTATTGTTGTGGGCAAGCGCCCAGGCGTTGTGCCTGATGCCGGAAGCTCAGGTTGCCGCTGCCGGTCAGGAAATTGGGTGCGGTAGCCACGACCTGGATTTCATTTTTTCCTAGCCGTTGTACCAGATAGCTGATTTGCATGGCGGGCACGGCAATGCCCGGCATGATCTGCATGGCAGGGCATTGGCTGCTCAATTCGGCCCGGTCCGCCGTATCGCTTTGTACTTGTATGGCGCATTGCGGCGCATTTTTCTGGATTTCCTGCATGGCGCGTTCCAGCGAGCGGGCAATGTCAACGCAGCGGCGCTGGTCCTGGTCAGGAATGACGGGCTGGCGTGGCTGAGTGGTCATGGTCCAATGCCACAAGCCGTTTTCCAGTCCCTGGAAAGCCTGGAGATCGGCAAATGGATATTGGGCGGCTTGCCCCTGGCTGCTCAGGACAGCCAGGGAAGCAGCGACGGCGAATTGGGAGAGTTTCATGAGGCTCCTGACTGAAATAGGAAAAATCGTGGTGATTGGAGGGGCGTGTTCGGTAGGTCGTGTTCGCCTTGTTACACCGGCGCCTTGCCGCACGCCGTACGTGATCTGGAACACGCATTGTGTCCGGTAAGGATGCGAGGCATGCCATTTTTCGGGCGGCTGGTCAGTGGCTTAGTGTGCCGGCGCAGGCCCTGGTTCCCTGGCGCGTGCCGGATGTGCGCTTCATCAGGGCGAGGGTTTCCGGGGTTGGCGCACCGTGCAGCATGCTGAAAATAATGCGACATGCGACTTGTAGTATTTGCCAAAACCAAAAAACGTGCTATAGTTCTGTTTCTGCGGTGGTGGCCGTAGCTCAGTTGGTAGAGTCCCGGATTGTGATTCCGGTTGTCGTGGGTTCGAGCCCCATCGGCCACCCCAGATTTCCAAGCCCTTGCATAGTCAAGGGCTTTTTTGCGTTATTTTCCCATATCTATCCGGCCATTCGGCCCAGGCTTGTTGCCTAATTCTTTCATTTCCCAGTCAAGGTTTCATTGAATTGTCGGCTGCGCTAATTGTTTGGCGGTCGTCGGCAGTTCGCAATGGCCATTCTTGTCATATGACATGTTTTATGTCTGGGAATGAATCTCATCTCGCTTTACGCTGCAACATCGCCCCCCGATTATTCTCAGCCTGACTTCCGGAGGGTTCTATTCTGGACGTCTTTCGACTATCTATGCAGGCCATTTTTTCATATTTGGCAAGTGTTGAGAGACAACAGATAGCGCTGATTGTTTCGGATGCTTTCGATTGTCTCTGTTTGAATAAGGACTGTCTGGTTTTGGGTGGAATTGCGTACCAAGCTTAGTAGTTGTTTATGCTAGAATAAAATCCTCGTTAACTTACGTGTTGATTAATACATATATGGCTACCTATCTCGAACTCAAAGCACAGGCAGAGAAACTGCTCGAGGAGGCCGAGCATCTGCGTCGGCAGGAGATCGCTGTCGTGATTAACGATATCAAGGCCAAGATTGCTGAATATGGCCTGAGCGCCGCTGATCTTGGTTTTGCCAATGTCGCTTCCGCCCGCAAGGCAACTGCTGGTCGCAAAGCCGAACAAACGGCTTCTGTGGTGCGCTATCGCGGACCGAACGGTGAACCCTGGTCCGGTATGGGCCGCCAGCCCCAATGGTTGAAAAATGCACTGGCTGAAGGCAAGAACAAGGAAGATTTCCGGGTGTAAGGAATTTGCTTTCTTTAGCAATCCTTCCCGCCCGCTGCATCACAGTCCAGGCAATGGCAGGTTTTATCACTGCCCTGGAAAGCCCCTCTTCGTAGAGGGGCTTTTTCTTTTCTGGCGTTTTGCGTAGAAGGGTGTTCAGAGTTTCTTGACTGTTCTTGAGGCAATGTAGGTGGATTCTCCATTTTTTGGTATTTCCGAATCTTTGAATATGGGAATTTTCTTGAATTTATTGCACTGCAATGACGCAGGGTTTGTCGCAAAAGGTGACTAGGTATTCATAAATGATGGGCAAATGGATAGGCCCTGAAAAAACCTGCAATAAACGTCTTTGAAGTGCTTTATAGGTGCTGTTTGAAGCACGCTGCGTTGCATCTCGTGCACAGAGTTGTGGTAGATTGGAAGAACTATTTAATGGCTCAGTATTCAGGAATATGGCACAAATTTTTTCTGTTCATCCCCAGAATCCCCAGCCCCGCCTGATTGCCCAGGCTGCCGATTTACTGCGTAATGGCGGTTTGCTGGCAATCCCGACGGATTCCGGTTATGCCGTCGTGGCGCGCCTCGACGATAAATCCGCAGCCGATGATTTACGGCGCCTGCGCGGTTTGACCGACAAACATCATCTGACATTGCTGTGCCGTGATCTTGCGGAAATCGGGCATCTGGCCAAAGTCGATAATTCACAGTATCGACTGCTGAAGGCCGCCACGCCGGGTCCCTGGACTTTCATTCTGGAAGCCAGCCGCGAAGTGCCTCGGCGCGTGTCCCATCCTTCGCGCAAGACCATCGGCATACGCGTGCCGTCGCATACGGCAGCGCTGGCGCTGCTGGAAAGTGCGCAGACGCCGCTGATTTCCGCCTCGTTGATTCCCCAGGGCGAGACTGATGCACTGACCGAAGCGGAAGAAATAGAAGCGCGCTATTCCCACCAGCTGGCCGGCATCATCGACGCCGGTGTCTGCCCAAGTTTGCCGACTACGGTAATAGATATGTCGGGGGCGACGCCGGTGATCGAACGCCTGGGGCAGGGGGATCCGGCAACATTGGGTCTTGCCGTCTGATTGCCAATTTTCTATGCTGCGTTCCTGCGCGCCAGTCCCTGATGGGCTGGTGCGCGCCGGTTTGCGCTCTTTTTTGAAATTGCCCGGCCGGCATCCGTTAAACTCAGTAGTTTGATACGTTACCGTGGCCCATGCCGGGCACGGCTGGAGCTTTCAAAATGGCAGAGAACGCGACTGCATCCCAGAACCCGGTCTTCCGCGGTAGTCTGGTCGCGCTGGTGACGCCCATGCATGCCGACGGCAGCCTGGATTACGAGACATACCGCGCTTTGATTGATTGGCATATCGCCGAGGGCACCAATGCTCTCGTGGTTGTCGGGACTTCTGGCGAATCCCCGACCGTGAATGTGGACGAGCACGCGGAATTGATCCGCGTGGCGGTGGCCCATGCCGCCGGACGCATCCCCGTCATCGCGGGTGTTGGCGCCAACTCCACCCGCGAAGCCATTGAACTGGCCAAGCATGCCAAGGCCGTCGGTGCGGATGCAGGCCTGTCCGTTGTGCCTTATTACAACCGTCCTTCCCAGGAAGGTCTGTATCAGCATTTCTGCTCCATCGCCGAAACCGTCGATCTGCCTACCGTTCTCTATAACGTGCCTGGCCGCACGGTTGCCGACCTGAGTAACGATACCGTCCTGCGTCTGGCGCAGGTGCCCGGCATCATCGGTATCAAGGACGCCACCGGCGATATCGGCCGTGGCGCGTTGCTGCTCAACGAGGTGCCGGCAGGCTTCCAGGTATTCAGCGGTGACGATGCCACGGCCGCCGCCCTGATCCTGCTGGGGGCATCCGGCAACATTTCTGTCACGGCAAATGTGGCGCCGCGCGCCATGAGCGAACTGTGTGCTGCCGCACTGGCCGGAGATATTGCTCGGGTTCGTGAACTAAATGGACGTCTGGGGCGTCTGAACAAGGCATTGTTCGTAGAAGGAAACCCCATCCCCGTCAAGTGGGCCATGGCCGAACGTGGTCTGATCCCGCCTGGCTATCGTCTGCCGCTGGTTACCCTGTCGCCGGAGTATCACTCCACGGTGCGGGACGCCATGCAACGAGCGGGCCTGTAATTGAATGAAGAGGTTGCGAATGAATAAAGGCCGATTGGCCGTCCCGGCATTGACCCTCGTTGTCCTGCTGGCAGGTTGCAGCAGTGTCAATGAATTGCTGGGCAACGAAGAGTCCATCGACTACAAGGGGGCTGGCGCCAACCGGACCAAGCCCCTCAGTATTCCTCCCGACCTGACCCAGGCGGCGAGCGATCCGCGCTATCAGATGCCGGCTTCCGGCTCCACGACGTTTACCGAATTCCAGCAGCAAGGCGCTGAAGCGGCGGCACAGGCCAAGCCTGTGGGCCCCAACGTGCTGCCGGAGTTCCCCGGCTTGCGCATTGTGCGTGATGGCGACCGCCGCTGGCTTGAGGCCGACGCGCCTCCCAGCGAGCTCTATCCGCGCATCGTGACTTTCTGGGAAGAGCAGGGTTTCCCGATCGCCAGCAACAATCCGACCGTCGGCATCATCCAGACGGGCTGGGCGGAGAACCGTGCGAAGATTCCGGAAAGTGGTCTGCGTAATCTGTTGGGCCGCATCATCGACCAGGCCTGGGACAGCGGTGAGCGCGAGCGCTTCCGTACCCGTCTGGAGCGGGTGGATGGCCGTACGGAAATCTTCATCAGCCATGACCACATGTTCGAGCGCCGCATGAACTACGATGACTCCCGCATCACCTGGGAGGTCGGTCCGGAGTCGCCCGAACTGAATGCCGCCATGTTGTCGCGCATGATGGTCTATCTGGGGGGCGGCGACGAAGAAGCCGTCAAGAAGGCAGAGCAGGCCAAGGCCGAGCAGGCAGTCGTCGACCGTACCGGAGAGATTCAGCCGGCAGCCGTGTCGCTGACCAGCGGCGCAGACGTGCTGGAAGTGCCCGAGCCCTTCGATCGCGCATGGCGCCGTGTGGGCATGGGACTGGATTCTGCCGGTTTCACGGTAGATGACCGCGATCGCGCAGCGGGCGAGTATTTCGTGCGCTATGCCGACATCGACAGCGGCATGAAGAACGAATCGGCCAATTTCTTCACGCGCCTGTTCCGCACTTCTCCTGATCTCGACGTGCAGGTCTATCGCCTGCGCCTGCAGCAGGTCGGCGACCTGACCCAGGTCTACGTGGTGGACGACAAGGGCGAAAAGGTGTCCGATGGCGCTGCCCGGCGTCTGCTGACGGTGCTCAAGGATAAGCTCTGATCCTGAACGCCAGGGCCGCCAGGCCTTGAAAGAACGCCGCCTTGCCTTGCCGGCAAGTGCGGCGTTTCTGTTGGTTCTGCCCGGGTCTGGCATGGGCACGGGGAGGTCGCTTCAGGGTTGCCCCGTAGCAGGGCGAATGAAGAAACCCCGGCATCCATAGCAGATTACAATAAACAGTACCCCATCCATTGCGGAGCTTGTCTCATGCGCTATTTCGTCTGGTTCCTTCGTGCGCTGGTTTTCATCGCGGTATTGATGTTCGCGTTGAAGAATACCGAGCCTGTTGCCGTGAAATTCTATGGCGATTACGTGGCTGACCAGGTGCCGCTGATTGTCGTGATGCTGGCCGTGTTCGTGCTTGGCACGCTGTTTGGCCTGTTGCTGATGGTGCCGGCTGTGCTGCGCAACCGCCGCGAGGCGGCCCGCCTGCGGCGCGAACTTGAAAAAGTGCGGGAAATCGTCGCTCGCGACCATGACCAGCAACCTGTCGTTGCGCCGGAAACCGTCGCACCGCTGTCGCCGTTGTAATTGCCCGGCCGCCGCGGCGGCCCGGCTTGTTGATATGTATTTTTCTGGCGGATTCTTCGCGTGAACTTCGAACCTTGGTGGCTCATTTTCGTGCCTGTCCTGTTTGGATTGGGCTGGGTGGCGGCGCGTGTGGATATCCGGCAAATGCTGCGCGAGACGCGCCAATTGCCGGATTCCTATTTTCGTGGGCTGAACTTCCTGCTCAACGAGCAGCCTGATCGCGCCATCGACGCATTTGTCGAAGTCGCCAAGCTCGATACTGAAACCATAGAGCTGCATTTCGCGCTGGGGAACCTGTTCCGCCGCCGTGGAGAGATCGAACGTGCGATCCGCGTGCACCAGAGCCTGCTGTCGCGGGCAGACCTGCCTGCGCTCCAGCGTGAGCAGGCCCTGTACGAACTGGCGCAGGATTTCCTGAAATCCGGCATGCTGGACCGGGCCGAAGAAGCCTTCCGGCAATTGCAGGATACGCGCTACGCCCAGCAGGCGCTGCAAGCCCTGATCCGTATCTATGAAGCTGGCCACGACTGGCCCAAGGCGATTGAAACCGTGCGCATGCTGCGTGCGATGACCAATGAACCGGTGCCCGAACTGGCACACTATTATTGTGAACTGGCGCAAATGGCCTTGCAGGCCAAAACGCCGGATCTGCTGGGCGCCCAGGAAGCGCTGGATGCGGCGGAAGCCGCCTTGCAACGGCAGGGCGGGGAAGATGGCACCGTGCAACGGGGGGCTGCTGCGGCCGTGCGTGTCGCCATGCTGCGCGCCCAGATTGCCGCGCGCCAGGACGACGCCAAGGCGGAGCGCCTGCACCTGGAATCCGTATTGCGCGAGCATCCCGCGTATGCGGGCCTGGTGGCCGAGGCCCTGTTGCAGAACTATCGCGCCGCCGGGCAGGCAGCCGAGGGCTTGGCACAGTTGCAGGCGCAGTATGTCAGCCAGCCGTCTCTGGACCTGTTCAATATCGTATTTCGTGAATTGCGCGCCCAGCAGTCCGAAGGCACGGCATGGAGTTTTGCGCGCAGTGCATTGTCGCGCCGCCCATCTTTGCTGGGCCTGGACCGCCTGCTGGAAATCGAGCTGGCCGCAACCAAGGACGCGCCTGAGGGTTCCGTGGCCGCTGTCATCGGCGGCCAGCATGAAGACCTGGCGCTGCTGCGGACGTTGATTCACAAGCATACCCAGCGGCTGGATCGCTATGGTTGCACCGCCTGCGGTTTCCAGGCCCGTCGTTTCTATTGGCAGTGCCCGGGATGCAATGCCTGGGAGACATATCCGCCCAGGCGCCTGGAGGAGGCGCAATGAACGTTTTTCCTGTCGATGCAGTCAAGCGTGCGCGTATTCTGATCGTTGGCGATCTGATGCTGGACCGCTACTGGTTTGGCGAGGTCGAGCGTATCTCGCCGGAGGCGCCGGTACCCGTGGTGCGGGTGGCGCGGCGCGAGGACAGGCTGGGCGGTGCTGCCAACGTGGCGCGTAACGTTGCGGCGCTGGGCGCCCAGGCTTGCGTGGTGGGCGTGGTCGGCGAAGATGAACCCGGCAGGCGCATCGCAGGCCTGCTGGACGAGGCCGGGATTGCATCGGCGCTGGTTAGAACGCCGGACTGCCCGACCACGCTGAAGCTGCGCGTGCTGGGCCGGCAGCAGCAACTGCTGCGCATAGATTTCGAGGAAACCCTGGGCGTGTCGGTGTTGCGCGGGATTCGGGATCAGGTCGATACGCTGCTGGCCGGCTATGACGTGCTGGTATTGTCAGACTATGCCAAGGGGGCGCTGGCCGAGGTGGAAGTTCTGATCGAACGAGCCAGGGCTGCGGGCGTTCCCATCCTGGTGGACCCCAAGGGTGACGATTTTTCCCGCTATCGCGGCGCTGACCTGGTGACGCCGAACCGCCAAGAATTGCAAGTGGTGGCTGGTGCCTGGCGTACCGAAGAAGACCTGACGCGGCGAGCGCAGGCGTTACGCCAGCAGCTGGGCCTGCGTGGCCTGATGCTGACGCGTTCGGAACAGGGCATGTCCCTGTATACGGATGAGGGCGAGGACCACGTGGCCGCCCAGGCGCACGAGGTATTCGATGTCTCGGGTGCCGGGGATACCGTCCTCGCTACCTTGGCGGTCATGCGCGCTGCAGGCATGGACTGGCACCAGGCCATGCGTTGGGCCAACAAGGCTGGTGGCATTGTCGTGGGCAAGCTTGGGACGTCCATCGTGACTGCCGAGGAGATGGCGGCAGCTGTCTGATCCCTTGGCCAGCCAGGCGAGCAGCTGGCAAATAGACAAACGCAAAAATTGAAACGGCCGGCCAGCATGATTGCTGGCCGGCCGTTTTATTGCCGGCAGGGCCGGCGAGGCAATGCGATAGCGCTGCCTTAGATGGCGACGGGGCGAGCCCAGCCTCGGGTGTCGGCGACACGGCCGCGCTGAATGCCGGTCAGTTCTTCACGCAGGCTTTCCGTCAGCGGGCCGGTCTGGCCGTCGGCGATCTTGAAGCTGCCGCCGGCATAACGCACTTCGCCAATGGCGGCCACAACGGCAGCTGTACCGCAGGCGAAGGCTTCCTTGATCTTGCCGCTGCGGGCATCAGCTTGCCATTCCTCGAAGGAGTAGCGCCGTTCCTCGACCTTCAGGCCGCGCGCGCGGGCCAGTTCGAGCAGCGAGGCGCGGGTGATGCCGGGCAGGATGGTGCCGGCCAGCGGCGTGGTCAGCAGGCTGCCGTCTTCCAGGACGAAGAACACATTCATGCCGCCCAACTCTTCGATCCAGCGGTGTTCGGCAGCATCCAGGAAGACAACCTGGTCGCAGCCGTTATCGTAGGCTTCTGCCTGCGCCACCAGGCTGGCGGCGTAGTTGCCACCGCATTTGGCCGCACCGGTACCGCCTTGCGATGCACGCGTGTATTCCGTGGAAACCCACACCGACACCGGCTTGGCGCCGCCCTTGAAATAGTCGCCCACCGGCGAGGCGATGACACAGAAGGTGTAGTGATGGGCCGGGCGCACGCCCAGGAATGCTTCGCTGGCGAACATGAAGGGACGCAGATACAGGCTGCCGTTGCCGCCGGGGATCCAGTCCTTGTCGGTCTGCACCAGCAGTTCGACGGCTTCCAGGAAGGTTTCCTCGGGCAGCGTGGGCATGGCCATGCGTTCGGCCGACAGGTTGAAGCGGCGCGCATTCTGGTCCGGGCGGAACAGCGTGATCTTGCCTTCGGGCGTGCGGTAGGCCTTCATCCCTTCGAAAATTTCCTGCGCGTAATGCAGCACGGCCGCGGCGGGGTCCAGCAGGAAGGGTTCACGCTTGCGTACTTCGGCCTTGTGCCAACCCTTGTCCTGTGACCACTCGATGGTAACCATGTGATCGGAAAAGACGGTGCCGAAGCCGCCTTGGGCCAGCAGGGCTTCACGCTCGGCGGCAGGAGTGGGGGTCGGGTTGGGAATATGCGTGAAAGACAATGCAGCGGACATGTTGTTCTCTGATAAACGAACCCCGCGCAACGGACGAACCATTGCCGGCGGAGGTAGCACACGAGGATGGGTAGCTAGGTAATCTCGCGGCGAAGGCGGTAACTGGCACGCTGCGCAGGTGTCATGAGGCCGCCATCCCGTAGTTCATACATGATAACCATTGTTGGGCGCAATGGCGTGGACATTGTGTCATGGGCATGGGGCCAACGGCTTGCACGCCGGTTTTTCCCCATGACCAAACCCGTGCCGCAGGGCTGTCGCCGGCGAGCTGCGGCGGTGCATGATGTGCTCTGACGCAGGCCGATGTTCCCTGCCTGCGCCGCGCCCTGGCCGGGCTTGCGCGGGCCAATGGCGCTTGGCGCTGGGGGCAATCCTGCCCCGGCACGAGACGGCAACCTTGACGGAGAGGATATGAACCCATTTCTTGCGCCTGCACTGGCATGGCGAACATTGCGGGATAGACCGGATGCAGCCCGGGTGCCGGCATGTTGTAGCAGGGCCACGGGCCGGCCAGGGCCGGATGCCGGGCAGGTGGTTGGGGGCGGGCAGCGGCCTGCGCCGGCCACCCAACAACCGGACAAGCAGGCCAGGGCGTGGCGCCGTGGCCTGGCCTGGACGGCGCTGGCGGTTTCCGGTGCCTGCGCAAGTTTCGCCGCTGGCGCTGTGGATGCGAATTCTGCGACTGTGGCGGACCTGATTTCGGTGCGCGGCATCGGGCCGAAAACCGCGTTGCTGATCGTTCGAGAGCGTGAGCGTGGCGGTGCTTTCGAGTCCTTGTCCGATCTGGCGGACCGGGTGCGGGGAATAGGTCCCAAGCGGGCCCGGGCCATGCAGGCGGGCGGGCTGGAGGTTCATGGGCAACCAACCGGCGCTGCGGGTAGCGGCGTGGCGGCAGGTAGCGGCAGGTAGCTGTAGGGGGCAGAAGGGGCAGAAGGGCGGGGCGGTGTCGGGGATGATCACCAGAGGGTGCCTGGGTTGCTCGGGGCCGCCAAGAGGGGGGGGCCGCGCGGAAAGCCTGTTGTGAAGGGGGCGCTTGCGTGCGCCTGGGGCGATAGGCGTATGATGGCTGTTTTTTCTACGCGGATGCCCTGGCGCTTTGCGCCGCATGACGCACCCTGTCAGCAGGTGTCTGGCCCGGTGGTGCGCCGTGCCTGTTCCGAGGGCGCAGGCTCGTGATTTCCGGTGGCTTATGAAGAACTACCCTACGATTGAAGAAACCGTTGGCAATACCCCGCTGGTCAGGCTGCAGCGCATTCCCGGTGATGCCATCGCTGCGCGCGGCAATGTGCTGCTGGCCAAGCTGGAAGGTAACAATCCCGCTGGTTCGGTCAAGGATCGTCCAGCACTGTCCATGATCCGCCATGCCGAGGCGCGTGGGGATATCCGCCCTGGCGATACCCTGATCGAGGCCACCAGCGGCAATACCGGCATTGCCTTGGCGATGGCGGCAGCCATGAAGGGCTACCGCATGATCCTGATCATGCCCGACAACTTGACGGTGGAGCGGCGCGCGGCGATGACCGCCTACGGGGCGGAGCTGATCCTGACGCCTGCCGACCAGGGCGGGATGGAATATGCACGCGACCTGGCGCAGTCCATGCAGAGGGAAGGCAAGGGCAAGGTGCTGGACCAGTTTGCGAACCCGGACAATCCGCGGGCGCATATCGACACGACCGGTCCGGAAATCTGGCGCCAGACCGACGGGCAGGTGAGCCATTTCGTCAGTGCGATGGGCACTACTGGCACCATCATGGGGGTCTCGACCTACCTGAAGAGCCAGAATCCAGGGATACGCGTGGTGGGTGCGCAACCGGCGCCCGGTTCGCAGATCGCCGGCATACGCAAATGGCCGGAAGCCTATCTGCCTGCCATCTACCAGGCGGATCGCGTCGATGAATTTGAACTCATCGAGCAGTCTGCGGCGGAAACCATGGCACGCCGGCTGGCTGCCGAGGAAGGCATTTTTGCGGGGATTTCATCCGCCGGCGCATTGATTGCCGCGTTGCGGGTGGCCGAAAGGGTCGAGAACGCGACGATCGTGTTCATCGTCTGTGACCGGGGCGACCGCTACCTCTCCACTGGCGTGTTCAACTGACACGCTGCAGGCATGCCGGGCAGGCCCCGGCGTGCCTCTCGTATGGCGCTTTTCGCACGGCCTTCAGGCAGGCCGCCGAGCAGCATGCTCAGAAAATCCGCCAGGTTGCGTTCACGGTTGCTTCAGCAGCGCCTGTGACAGGTCGCTCACGGCAGTGGCGTAGAAATAGCTTCGGTTGTATTGCGTCAGCGCGAAGAAGTTCGGCGTTGCAGTACGGAACTCGGTGACGCCGCGGGCTTCATCCTTCAAGTCTATGACACCCAGCGGGTGCTGCAGCCAGGCGGCCTGGGCGGACGCGCCCGGGGCCAGGCTGGCACCTGCCAGTTGCAGCGATTGCCAATCCTGGCGCGGTACCAGGCCGCCATCCGCCAGCGTTTGCGCTTGTTGGCTCAGGCGTGCGGGCGCGAACACGGGCAGTCCGGGCACCCAGCCGTGCTGGCGCAGGAAATTGGCCACGGACAGGATGGCATCGGTGCTGTTGTTCTGCAGGTCGACCAGGCCATCGCCGTCACCATCCACTGCGAACTTGAGGATGCTGGTCGGCATGAACTGCGGCATGCCCATGGCGCCGGCAAAAGAGCCGCGCGGGGCAGCCGGGTCCTGACCCGATTGATAGGTCCAGAGCAGGAAATCGGCCAGTTGTTCCTGGAACAGGCTGGCGCGTTCGGGCCGGTTCGGGTCGGGGTAGGCGAAGGCCAGCGTGGCCAGCGCGTCCAGCACGCGGAAACCGCCAGTCTGTTCACCATAGAGGGTTTCGACACCGATGATGGCGGCGATGACGTGTCCGGGAACGCCGTATTCCGTTTCAGCGCGTTGCAGCGCAGCCCGGTTTTTCTCCATGAAGGTGCGTCCCTTGCGGATGCGGATGGGTTCGACGAAACGTCCACGGTAGGTAGTCCAGCTGCGCACGACAGGCTTGCCGCCGCGCGTGGGGGCCATCAGGCGCGCCACTTGCGGATGGTATTGCGCTTCGGCCATGGCGCTTTCGGCCCATTCGGCAGGCAGGCCGCGCGAGCTGGCGGCGGCGTGGGCGAAGGCAGCCCCGGTTTCGGGAGAGAAGCCGCCAGGGATGCTGGGAAAATCAGGTAGCGGGCCAGGGGCGGCGAGCGGTCTGGCAGCAGGTGCAGGCGCGGCCGCCGGAGCGGGCGGCGCAACCGTGTCGGCCGGACGCAGGGGAAGCGGCTGAACGCCGTCCGCGGTGATGCGGGCGGCCTGGAAGGCTTGCGGCGCGACGCCGGTGGCGGGGGCGCTGGCGATGGAGCTGGCCGTATTGGCGCAGCCCGCAAGCATCATGGCAAGAAATCCCAGTTGCGGGAAACGCGAGGTGGCGAACATAATGAACCTTATGGAGACACTATATATTACCCACCCCTCAGGCTGGCTGCATGAGATGGGGCCGTATCATCCCGAATGCCCGCAGAGGCTGGGTGCGGTTTCCGACCAGTTGCTGGCCAGTGGGCTGATGACCTGCCTGCGGGAAATGCAGGCGGGGCCCGCCAGCGACGAGGCGCTGGCGAGCGTGCATGATCCGGCATATATCGCCCGGCTGCGCGACATCACTCCGTCCGAAGGCTATGTGCGCCTGGACCAGGATACGCAGATCAATCCCTACACCTTCAACGCTGCTCGCCATGCTGCCGGCGCCGGCATCGCCGCCGTCGACGCGGTGATGGGGGGCGACGAAAGCCACGTGGCCTTTTGCGCAGTGCGTCCGCCCGGGCATCATGCCTTGCCGGACCAGGCCATGGGCTTCTGTTTCTTCAACAATATCGCCGTGGCCGCCCGCCATGCGCTGGACGCGCATGGCCTGGAACGCGTGGCGATCATTGATTTCGATGTGCACCACGGCAATGGCACCGAGGCCATGTTCGCGGGCGACGGGCGCGTGCTGATGTGCGGGTTCTATCAGGAAGCCCTGTTTCCTCACCGTGGCGAGGCGCCGCAGGCGCCCAATATGTGCAACGTGCCGCTGCCTCCCTGTAGCGGGGGCGACGCGGTGCGGGAACTGGTTGAAACACAATGGTTGCCGCGCCTTGAGGCCCACAGGCCGCAGTTGCTGCTGATCTCCGCCGGATTCGATGCCCATCGTGAAGATGACATGGGGGGCATGAAGCTGACGGAAGCGGACTTCGCCTGGCTGACCCGCGTGCTGGTTGACGTGGCCGACAGGCATGCGCAGGGCCGCATCGTCAGTATGCTGGAAGGCGGCTACGAGTTGTCCTCGCTGGGGCGCAGCGTGGTGGCGCACGTACGTGCGTTGTCGAAGTTGTAGAATCGCAAGGTTTAGGCCTGACAGGCCCAGGTGTGGCGCGTTTCCCGCATGGCGGGCTGCAAACGCAGAGTATCGGCGCGTCCGCCGTGTCGTAAATGAAGGACGCCGGCAATGGGGCCGGCATGCTGCGCGGGGAAGCCTGCCCGTTTTGATTTTTTGGAGATTGCTGGATGAAGGTTCTCGTACCCGTCAAGCGTGTCGTTGACTACAACGTCAAAGTACGCGTGAAGTCCGACCAGTCGGACGTCGATATCGCCAACGTCAAGATGTCGATGAATCCCTTCGACGAAATCGCCGTCGAAGAGGCCATCAGGCTGAAAGAAAAGGGCACGGCGACGGAAGTCGTCGCGGTATCGTGTGGCGTGGCCCAGTGCCAGGATACGCTGCGCACAGCGCTGGCCATCGGTGCCGACCGAGGCGTGCTGGTGCAGACCGATGTCGAACTGCAGCCGCTGGCCGTGGCCAAGCTGCTCAAGGCCGTGGTGGACAAGGAAGCGCCGCAATTGGTGCTGCTGGGCAAGCAGGCCATCGACGACGACGCCAACCAGACCGGCCAGGCGCTCGCGGCGCTGCTGGGCTGGAGCCAGGCGACTTTCGCAAGCAAGGTGGAAATCGACGGCGAGCGCGCCATCGTTACCCGTGAAGTCGACGGCGGACTGGAAACCGTTTCCGTCAAACTGCCGGCCATCATCACGACCGATCTGCGCCTCAACGAGCCGCGCTTCGTGACTTTGCCCAACATCATGAAGGCCAAGAAAAAGCCGCTGGAAACCTTGACGCCCGACGCACTGGGCGTGGACTCCGCGCCGCGCCTGAAGACGTTGAAGGTATCCGAACCCGCGCCGCGCAAGGCAGGCATCAAGGTGCCGGATGTGGCCGCGCTGGTCGATAAACTCAAGAATGAAGCGAAGGTGGTTTGAAGATGGCTATCCTGGTAATTGCTGAACACGACAACGCCCAGCTGAAGGGCGCGACCCTGAATACCGTGGCGGCGGCAGCTGCCATCGGCGGCGATGTACACGTGCTGGTGGCGGGCTCCCAGGCGGCGGAAGTGGCCGCGCAGGCGGCCAAGGTAGCTGGTGTCTCCAAAGTGTTGCTGGCCGATGCGCCGCAACTGGCCGATGGCTTGGCTGAAAACCTGTCGGAACAGGTTCTGGCGGTGGCCGGCGGCTACAGCCATATTCTGTTTCCGGCAACGGCATCGGGCAAGAACGTGGCGCCGCGCGTGGCCGCTCGGCTGGATGTGGCCCAGGTGTCGGACATCATCGCGGTCGAATCCGCCGATACGTTCCAGCGCCCCATCTACGCCGGCAATGCGATTGCCACGGTGCAATCGGCTGACCCCGTCAAGGTGCTGACCGTGCGCACCACGGCATTCGATGCCGCGCCTGCGGATGGTGGCAGCGCCGCCGTTGAAACCGTCGCTGCGGTTGCCGACAGCGGCCTGTCGCAGTTCGTGAACCGTGAAGTGGCGGCCAGCGAACGCCCGGAACTGACGGCTGCCACGGTTGTCGTGTCTGGTGGCCGTGGCATGGGCAGCGCCGAGAACTTCAAGCTGCTCGAACCGCTGGCCGACAAGCTGGGCGCGGCGCTGGGCGCTTCGCGTGCGGCAGTCGATGCGGGCTATGCGCCGAATGACTGGCAGGTCGGGCAGACCGGCAAGATCGTCGCACCGCAGCTCTATGTCGCGGTCGGTATCTCCGGCGCCATCCAGCACCTGGCCGGCATGAAGGATTCCAAGGTGATCGTGGCGATCAACAAGGACCCGGAAGCGCCGATCTTCGGCGTGGCTGATTACGGAATCGAAGCGGATCTGTTCCAGGCCGTGCCTGCGCTGACCGCAGCGCTCTGATGTTTCCGTCTGCCGTGCCGGGTGTCCCGGCCGGCAGGCAGGCGGCAGGCGAAGCCTGCTTCCCGGCGCCCCATGGCCTGCCGACACAGGCAGCCATGGGGCGTTTTTTCGCCCGGTATCAGGCCGCAGGGCATGGGCCAGGCGGGTGAGGGCAGGCATTGCTGTCCCGCTTGCCTGGCAGCCTGCCGCAAGCAGATGGCAGGATTCCATGCCTGTTGCAGTGGGGATGCTTGGGAGCAGCTGGCGCTCTCGGGTATCATCTCGGCTTGCCGAATATGACTTTTGCGCGACTATCATGACCGCTACTACGCCCCCGATCGCCGTTGAAATCATCCCTGGAATGGTTTGCGCCAATGACAGGCCCTTCGTACTGTTCGGCGGCATCAATGTGCTGGAGTCGCGCGACCTGGCATTCCGGGCTTGCGAGGCCTACCAGACGGTGACTGCCAAGCTCGGCATTCCCTATGTTTTCAAGGCCTCGTTCGACAAGGCCAACCGTTCTTCCATCCATTCTTTCCGAGGGCCAGGCTTGCACGAAGGCCTGGAGATATTCCGTGGAGTCAAGGAACGCTTCGGCGTGCCGGTGCTGACCGACGTGCACGAGCCCGAGCAGGCTGCGGTGGCCGCCGAGGTGATCGACGTGCTGCAACTGCCCGCCTTTCTGGCGCGCCAGACCGATCTGGTCGTGGCGCTGGCCCGGACGGGCCGGGTGGTCAATATCAAGAAGCCGCAGTTCCTCAGCCCGACGCAGATGGCGAACATCGTGGAAAAATTCCATGAGGCGGGCAACCAGCGCTTGCTGGTCTGCGAACGCGGCAGTTGTTTTGGCTACGACAATCTGGTGGTCGACATGCTTGGTTTTGGCGTCATGAAGAAAGTGACGAACAACCTGCCGCAGATTTTCGACGTGACTCATGCGCTGCAGCAACGCGACCCCATGGGCGCGGCATCCGGTGGCCGCCGCGAACAGGTTGCTGACCTGGCGCGTGCGGGCATGGCGATCGGGCTGGCGGGCCTGTTCCTGGAAGCGCATCCGGACCCGGCACAAGCCAAGTGCGATGGCCCCAGCGCGTTGCCGCTGGACCAGCTGGAACCCTTCCTGGCCCAGCTCAAGGCGCTGGATGATCTGGTGAAAGGGTTTGCGCCCCTGAACATTGCCGGAGCTTGAGATGCGTATCGCCATCGTCATTCCGGCGCGCTACGCGTCGTCCCGCCTGCCGGGCAAGCCGCTGCTGGATATTCACGGCAAGCCCATGGTGCAGCATGTCTACGAGCGCGCCAGCCAGGCGCGCGGGGTCGATCATGTCGTGGTGGCGACGGACGATGCGCGTATTTTCGATGCCGTGCGCAGCTTTGGCGGCCAGGCGGTCATGACGCGTGACGACCATCCTTCCGGTACCGACCGCCTGGCGGAAGTCATGGCCAAGCTGCCGGCCGAGGTCTACATCAATGTGCAGGGCGACGAGCCCATGATCCGGCCTGGCGACATCGAGATCCTCGCCGATGGCATGCGCGCCGATCCGGCGATTGCCGTCGCTACGCTGTGCCATCCGATCAGTGTGCAGGACGCCGAGGACCCGAACCAGGTCAAGGTTGTCCTGGCGGACAACGGCGACGCGCTGTATTTCAGCCGTGCCCGCATTCCTTATGTACGGGATGCGGATACGGCAGTGACCTATCTGAAGCATATCGGCATCTATGCCTATCGGCATGATGTATTGCGCGATTACGCGCGTCTGCCGCGTCCTGTCATGGAGCGTGCCGAGCAACTCGAACAGTTGCGCCTGTTGGCAGCCGGCCTGCGCATCCGTGCCTGGCAGGTCGAGGCCGTCGGGCCAGGGGTGGACACCCCCGAAGGCCTGGAGCGCGTCCGGGCGCTGATGGCGGGGTAAGTCTTGCCGCGCCTGCCGATGACCGACGCCAGGGCTGGCGGCCTTGCCGCTGCGCCCCCATCCAGCCGGGTTTCGCGGCGTGGCGGGGCGCGCAAGGCATTGGGCCGACGGTCACGGCCGGTATCGGCATTGCCGCTGGAACGCCTGGGCATCATGCTGCTGTTGCTGGCGCTGATGTGGCTGCGGGCCATCATTCCCAATGGCTACATGGTGGACCCCGCCGCTGCACGTGCGGGCCATTACGCCCTGATGCCATGCCCGGCGACAGGATGGCGCTGGCCGGTGGATGCGCCCCAGCCCGGCGCGGCCGGTGGTGAAAATGGCCATCATGGCCGCCACGGTAGCCATGCTGACCATGGCGGCGGTGAACCTCATCTCCAGTCCCGCGATGGCAAGGGCGCTGACATCGAACATATCAGCGTGGATTGCCCGACGGGCATCATGCTGTCCCAGGCGGTGGCGCCTGCGCTCTGGTGGCCGCCTGTGCTGGCGCTGGTGCCCGCCATGGTGCGCCCGCTGCCGCGCCAGCTTCCCGCTCGCATTGCCTATGGGCCTGTATGTGGCCCCCCCGTTGGTTCCCAGGCGCCACCTCTCCTTTCATAGTCCTGTCCAGTCTGCCGTTCCGTGTTGCCGGGCCGCCCGTTGCCTGGCCGCGCCGGCAGGACTTCCCAAAAGTTGAATTTTCTACGCATGGCTTGCGTCCCGCAGCCCGTGCGGAATACCGCTTGTGTGTTCCGCAGGGCAGGCGTTCGCGCTGCCGTGCGTGACAGACCATGAAAGGTTTTCAATGTCAGCAATGATCCGCGCTCAGGCGCAGCTTTCCACGTTTTCCGTTTCTTCCTCAGGGGCCGCACAGGCCGCCCGCCGGGGCCAGGCCGGCCTGGCCCTGCATGTGTTGTGCGCCGCGCTGGCGGCGGCCTTGCCGATGGTGGCGCAGGCCGACAAAGTGGCCGATGGCGGCCGCCTGGCGCCGGTCGTGATCACGGCCCTGCCGCCCAGCTCACCGCTGGTGATCGAGACAGATCCCAAGATTCCGCGCCAGCCCCTGCCGGCAGCCGATGGCGCCGATTACCTCAAGACCATTCCCGGATTCACGGCCGTGCGCAGCGGTGGTGCCAATGCCGATCCCGTATTGCGCGGTATGTTCGGTTCGCGTCTTAACATCCTGGTCGACGACACCACGATGCTGGGCGCATGCCCCAGCCGCATGGATACCCCGGTGTCCTATATTGCGCCGGAAAACTTCGACGAACTGGTTGTGGTCAAGGGGCCGCAGACCGTGCTGTGGGGCCCAGGCGCCTCGGCTGGTACGGTGCGATTCGAGCGCAGCAAGCCGGTTTTCACAGAAGAGGATGCGCCGGTGCGCTTCGAGGGCAGCGTGGTGGGTGGGTCTTGGGGGCGCAACGACCAGAATGCCGACCTGATCGCCGGCAATGAGCACATCTATGCGCGCGTGGCGGCCAACCATTCGCATTCCCAGAACTACAAGGACGGCAATGGTGACGAGGTTCCGTCGCGCTGGGACAAATGGAACGTGGACCTGGCCGTTGGCCTGACGCCGGATACGGACACCCTGTATGAATTGACTGCCGGCGTTGGTGATGGCGAAGCGCGTTCGGCCGGGCGCGGTATGGATGGCACACGCTTCAAGCGCGAAAGCATAGGCTTTCGCTTCGAGAAGGAAAACATCACGCCTTGGCTGGAAAAGGTCGAGGCGCGGGTCTATCACAACTACGCCGACCACGTGATGGACAACTACAAGCTGCGTGATCCGGACCCCGCCAGCTCCATGCCCATGGCCATGGCAAGCAATGTGGACCGGACGACCAACGGCGGCCGGGTGGCCGGTACCTTCCGCCTGGCAGATACCGTCAAATTGACGTCCGGGTTGGACGCCAGACACGATACTCATCGTGCACGCAGCGCCATGGCAATGGGTGGCGGGGGACATGGCGGCATGGGCGGTCACGGCAGCAGCATGGGGTCAGTGAGTGGCATGGGCGGCATGTCGGTGGATTACCAAAGCAAGCCGCGCGTCAAGGATGCCGCGTTCGACAATATCGGCGTTTTTGGCGAGTTGCGCTGGGAACTGGCCGACGAACGCCGCGTCATCACCGGCCTGCGTATCGACCGTGCAGAAGTCAAGGATTACCGCACGACGTCGCCGACCTATGGCGACAAGCGCAGCAAGACCTTGCCTTCGGCATTTGCCCGCTACGAGGCGGACCTGTCCAGCCTGCCGGTCAGCTGGTATGTCGGTTTGGGCCATGTGCAGCGCATGCCTGACTACTGGGAACTGTTTTCGCCGACAATGGGCCCGGCGGGCAGCGTGAACGCTTTCTCGGCCATCAAGCCGGAAAAGACCACGCAACTGGATGTCGGCGCGGATTACCATGGCGACAATTTCGACGCATGGATTTCCGCCTACGCCGGCCATGTGACGGATTACATCCTGTTCGACTATAACGTGCATGCCATGGGCGGCGGCCATGGTGCGGCCAGCCGTGCGGAGAACATCAATGCCCGCACGCTGGGTGGCGAACTGGGCGCGGGCTACAACTGGACGTCCGCCTGGCGCACGGAAGCCAGTCTGGCCTATGCTTGGGGCCGCATGAGTGGCGGCGGCGCCTTGCCGCAGCAACCGCCGCTGGAAGTGCGCCTGAGCGCCAGCTATGACGATGGTACGTGGTCGTTCGGGGCGCTGTGGCGCCTGGTGGCCAGCCAGAACCGTTATTCCGACGGCCTGGGCAACGTTGCCAGCAAGGATTTCGGCGCGACGCCCGGCTATGGCGTGCTGTCGCTCAATGGCGGCTATGCCATCGACAAGCGCTGGCAGCTGAATGTCGGTATCGACAACTTGCTGGACAAGACCTATCACGAGCACCTGAACATGGCCGGCAACGGCGCCTGGGGCTATTCCGGCACGACGGCCATCAACGAACCCGGCCGTACCGTCTGGGCCCGGTTGGGCATGAAGTTCTGATGCCAAGGCTACGGGCGGGCCGATCCGGCCCGCCCTAAAGAAAACAGGCCCGGCGCGTTTTTGCGCACGGGCCTGTCTTGTTCATGGCGTTGGCGGGCGGCGCTGTCGCCTGTGCCGGGAGCTTCAGTCCTGCCAGCGCCAGGTGGCAAAGTCGGTAATGAAAACCGGCACATCCTTGCGCATGCCGCTCAGTCCCTTGCGGGCGATGCTGATCCATTGCGGTTGGTACAGGAAGGCGGCGGCGGCATCCTCGGCCAGTTGGCGTTGCGCGGCCTGCAGGGCGCTCAGGCGCTGGTTCTCGTCGGCGGCCGAACGCGTGTCCTGGTAAATCTGCTGGAAGGCCGCAGAATCGTAGCCGGTGTAGTAGTCCGGGTTGGCAAAATTCCCGAGGTCCAGCGGCTCGACATGCGACACGATGGTGAGGTCGTAATCGTGTGCGCCGCCGTAGACATTGGCCAGCCACTGCGCCCATTCGACGTTCTTGATGCGGACCTGGATGCCAGCCTGGGCCAGCAGGGCGGCGATGATTTCCCCCCCCTGGCGTGCGTAGGGCGGCGGGGGCAGCAGCAGGTCCAGGCGCAAGGGCTGCGCGACACCGGCTTCCTGCAGGAGAGCCCTGGCCTTGGCGGGATCATAGGGATTGATACCTGTCGTATCGACGTAGCCGGGCGTGCCCGGCGTATAGAAGCTGCCGATGGGCAGGCCGTAGCCGTCAGCTGCGCCTTCGATGACGGCATCGCGGTCGATGGCGGCAAGAATGGCGCGGCGCACGCGTACGTCATCAAGCGGCGCGCGGCGCTGGTTGATGGCCATCATGGTTTTGGCTCTGGAACCGCCGACCACGATGTCGAAGCGGGAATCCTGCTGCAGCCGGGGCAGGCTGCGCGAAGCCTGGATGCGCGGGAAGGCGTCGATATCGCCGGCCAGCAGGGCGGCGGCCTGTGCGGCCGGATCGCTGATGAAGCGTATCGTCACTTCGTCCAGGGCAACCTGGGAAGCATTGCGGTAATCCGGCCACTTCTTCAGTTGCAGGCGGCTGCCGCGTTGCCATCCCGCCAGCTGGTACGGGCCGGTGCCCGTAGGCTGGGTGGCATTGGTGCCGGCGCTGCCGGGTTCGACGATGGCGGCGGTCATCATGCCTAGGCGGAAGGGCAGATCGGGGTCGGCCTGCGGCAGCGTGATTTGTACGGTCAGCGGGTCCGGGGTGTCGATCTGCCACTGCGAAAAATGGCGCCTGTCCTTGTTGGTGCTGTTCTCAGCGCCAGCGCGTTCAAAGGCATAGCGTACTGTCTGCGCATCCATGGCTGCGCCATTATGGAAGCGCACGCCATCGCGCAGCCGGAACGTGTAGGTTCGGCCGTCATCGGAGACTGTCCAGCTTTCGGCGAGCAGCGGCGTCACGCTGCCGTCTTCCTGGATTTTCGTCAGGGTTTCGTAGATGTTGTAGAGCGTGACGTCGGCAATGGTTTCCGCCGCGTTGGCAGTCGGGTCCAGCGCAGGGGGTTCCAGCGTCATGCCTATGGTCAGGCGCTCCGGGGCGGATAGCGCGAGTGCCGGGATCGAACCCAGGGTGCCCAGGACACAACCCAGCAGCAGTTTGCGTAGCATTTCAAGTCTCTCCGGTTTCTTGTTTTGTCATGCCAGGGGACGGCGTCGCAAAGGCGCCAGCCGTGGGTCCAGCGCGTCGCGCAGGCCGTCACCCAGCAGGTTCAGCCCCATGACGGCCAGCACAATGGCGGCGCCGGGATAGAACGCGAGTTCCGGCGCCGTGAATATCATCGACTGCGCTTCACTCAGCATTCTGCCCCAGGATGGCGCAGGCGGCTGCACGCCCAGCCCCAGATATGAAAGCGCGGATTCGGCCAGGATGGCAATGGAAAATTGCAGCGTGGCCTGGACAATCAACGGCGAAGCCAGATTGGGCAGCACGTGGCGTAGCGCGATATGCCATTCGCTGCGTCCGGCGGCGCGTGCGGCGGCGATATATTCCATTTGCCAGATGACCCCGGCCGAGGCGCGCGTGACCCGAGTGAACGTCGGGATCATGGCCAGGGCGATGGCAAGGATTGCGATGTCCAGCCCGGGGCCGCTTTCCGATGCGGCGGCCAGGATTGTGGCCAGCAGGATGGCGGGAAAGGCAAAGCTGAAGTCTGCTGCCCGCATGATGATTTCATCCAGCCAGCCGCCGCGCATGGCGGCCAGCAGCCCCAGCAGCGCACCCGCCAGCAGCCCCAGGGAGACGGAAATGGCGCCTGCCAGCAGGCTGCTGGCGGCGCCGGCCATGAGCAGGGAAGCGATATCGCGCCCCAGCGGGTCCGTGCCCAGCCAGTGTTCCAGCGAAGGGGGCAGCAGCCGATGCTTCATGCAAATGCCTTCGACCGGCCAGGGCGTCCAGATTTCAGCGAGCAGCGCAATGCCGACGAACAGCACGACCAGCACCGCGCCGGCGACGAAACGGGGCTGGCCCAGCAGCCGGCCGGCCAGCCCGCGTTGGCGCCGCCGGGGGGGGCGTCCCGTGGCAAGCAGGCGATGGTCTGTCATGTGCTGGCCCTCCGCCTGCGCGGGTCGGCCAGGCCGCAGGCCAGGTCTGCCAGGAAATTGACACAAATGACCATGAGCGCCAGGAACAGGACGGCGTTGCGCACGACTACCAGATCCCGGTTGGCGATGGACTGCAGGATCAGGCGGCCCAGGCCGGGCAGATTGAAAACATTTTCGATCACGATGGCGCCGGCCAGCAGGTGGGCGAATTGCAGGCCGGCGATGGTCAGGATGGGAATCAGGGCATTGCGCAGCACATGGCGGGCGACCACCTGGCGGCGGGGCAGGCCTTTGGCCATGGCAGTGCGTACATAGTCTTCGCGCAGCACATCCAGCACCGCGGCACGGGTGATGCGGGCCAGGACGGCGGCCTGTACCAGCGCCAGAGCGATGGCGGGCAGCACCAGGGCTTGCAGCGAGGCAAGGGGGGCGTCCTGCCAGCCAGGGAAGCCACCGGCCTGGAACCATTGCAGCTGTACGGCAAAGATGATGATCAGCAGAATGCCCAGCCAGAATCCTGGGACGGCCAGGCCTAGCTGGCAGATGCCCATGACCAGCAGGTCGCCACTGCGGCCATGGCGCAGCGCGGCGTAGATGCCTGCGGCCAGGGCCAGCAGAATGGTCAGGGCCATGGCGGCCAGCGACAGCGGCAATGTCAGCGCCATGCGCTCGGTGATCAGGCTGGCAACGGGCACGCCATAGGCATGGCTTTCCCCGAGGTTGCCGGTGGCCAGGCCCGACAGCCATTGCAGGTAACGTTGCCAGGCGGGCAGGTCCAGACCGAGATGAGTGCTCAGGGCGGCCACGGCCTCGGGCGGCGCGTCAGGCCCCAGGCGCATCTGGGCGGCGTTGCCGGGCAGTACCTCCAGCGCCAGGAAAATCAGCAGGGTGGCGACAGCCAGCGTGGCCAGCAGGCCTGCCGCCCGTCGCGCCAGATAATGTTGCATGAGGCGGATCAGATGGCCGCGGGCGTCCACGGCGCCGCCATGCCGCCCGCGCTGCTGCGCGGTGCCGGGCTAGCGGGAAAACAGGGCCGGGAGAAGCTCACTATCGCCATCCTTGGACGGAAAAGCGCAATATACCCTTTCGGGCGAGCGGGGTGTTGGATGGCGGCCGGCCCGCGCCGGTGCCGGCCGCAGTCGCAGATCGGTCGTCAGCCGGCCTGGCGCAGCTTGCGCGGCGCAGATTCCGCCAGGAACAGGCTGATCAGCGCGCCGGCCGCAATACCGCCGAAGGCGAAGTACAGGGTGTATTCGATACCGTATTGCTGGGCGATGTGGCCTGCGATGGCGGGCGCAAAGCCGCCACCGAAAATTTCACCGACGCCGCAGACCGCACCGATGGCAGCGGCGACCAGGCCCGGTGGCGCGGCTTCCATGGCCACCGGGCCGGTGAACAGCGCCAGCAGTCCCAGGCAGAAGAAGGACACCACGAACAATGCGGCAAACAGTTGCCACGGCGTGGCGCCGATCCGGGTGAAGACCAGCAGGGCCATGGCGCCGCCGATAAAGGCCAGTACGGCGGCAAGCCGCCGGCCGATGAGGTCGGACGCCCCGGGTACCAGGAATTCACCCAGGAACCCGCCGAAACCCACGGCTGACACGATCCAGCCCATCTGCGTGCCATTGAGGTGCAGATAGTCGATCAGATAGCTGGGCATCATGGCACCGATCACGAAGATGCCGGTCATGGCGCAGAGAATGCCCAGCATGGCAAGCACGACATTCCGTGAGCGCAGCAGATCGGACCAGCGTACCGGGGCAGGGGAAGGCTTGGCCGTGGGCGCCGCCGGTATGTTCGTCCGCGCACCGGGTTCGCGGATCACGCGATACAGTCCCCAGGCAACCAGCAGGCCAGGCAGCGCTGAAACCAGGAAGACATAACGCCAGGACGGCATGATGACCAGCAACTGGGTGGCGATGATGGGGGCGAAACCCAGCCCGAACAGGGCGAAGGCGCTTTGTTGCAGGCCCTGGTTGAGCCCTCTGCGGCGCGGATGCGAAGCTTCCCCGGCCGCTGCGACGCTAGCGGGGCAGAACGCACCCTCGGAGATGCCCATGGCAACGCGGATCAGCAGCAGGCTGGTCAAGCCGCCGGCCAGGCCAGAGATGCTGGACAGCAGGGAAAAGACGATGGTGGAAATCACCAGTACCTTGCGTCTTCCGATTTGATCGGCCAGGCGACCCATCAGAATGGCGGACACGCCCCAGGCGATGCCTAGCGCCCCGATCAGGTTGCCCAGGTCCTGGTAGCCCAGCCCGAGGTCTTTCATCATGAAGGGAAACAGCGGCGCGAGCAGCCAGCGGTCCAGTCCGATCAAACCGAAACCCAGTGCCAGCAGCGAGACGGATTGCCACTCATAGCGGGTGTCGAAAGGAGTGTTTTTCATGTTGCTACTCCCTGGCCAGTGCCCATGCCAGGGCGTCGGCTGAAACAACTTGTCCGAAGGCGGATTCGATGGCGGCTTGCGTGGCCTGTTGCGAGGCGTCGTCGAACCCGCCGGTGGCGTTACCGACGAAAGCGACCTTGAAGTCGCGCATGAAGGCGCTGCGGGCAGTCGATTCGCAGCAGACGCTGGTGACGGTCCCGATGATGATCAGGGTGTCGATGGCGGCGTTACCGCGCATGGTGCGGATCAGTGTTTCAAGATTGGTGTTGTAGAACGCGTCGTAGCGGTGCTTCACGATGATGGCGTCGCCGGGGCGAGGCGCCAGCTCTTCCACGATTTCCGCACCGGCGGTGCCTTCGCGCAAGCCGCTGCCTGTCAGCTGTGGATGCATCTGGGTTTCGATGGGGGAAATGTCGAAGCCGTCATACAGCACGTGACGGGTGTAGGCGACCGGCACGTCGTGGCGGCGGCAGCAGTCCAGCACGGACTGCATTGCGGGCAGCCGTTCGCGCGCGGCGGCCACTTCCATGACGGCCCCTGCCCGGACGAAATCATTCTGCATGTCGATGACCAGCAGCATCGAGCGGCTGGGAACAATAGGCCAACGCAGGGAATTCTCGGTACGCATGTGTCTCCTCCGGAAGATCAGTGAATTGTCCGAAGGAGTGTATGGGCCGCGCCGGGCGGTCCGCCCGGCGGAAATTGCGCTATTCCCGACGATATTGCGCGCTTTGTGCCTGACCACGGGCCTGAGCGCGAGTCTCGGTCTTCAGTTCAGGCGGCGCCAGGCGGCCGGGCTCATGCCTTCATGGCGGCGGAACAGGCGCGCCAGGCTGTCCGGGTCCTGGTACCCGACGCTGGCCGCGATGCGTTCCAGCGGCCAGTTCGTGGCGCCCAGCAATTGCTTGGCGCGCGCCACGCGGCGCTGCAGCAGGTAGTGATAGGGAGAGACGCCGGTAGACGCCTTGAAGCAGCGGGTGAAGTGGAATTTGGTCATGCCGCAGGCCTGGGCCAGGCTGTCGAGTGAAAAATCCTCGGCCAGGCGCTGCTCCAGTGCATCCAGCGCCTGCTTGAGCGCCCTGGCGTTCAGGCGTGGAGCCTGGCGCCCGGCCCCGCGTTCGTCATGGCGGCGCCATTGCTGCGCCAGCGCGTTGAGGATGGTGACGCAATAACTATCGGCCAGCAGCCGGGGGCAGCCGTTGCGTCCGGCCTGTTCGGCAAACGCGATGATGCTGGCATATAGGAAGGGGTTGGCAAAGCCCTTTTGCGCCAGCATCCACAGGCCGTGCTCAGCGTTGCCGACTTCCAGCTGCTCGAAGTAGTCGAAGACGCTTTGTTTGTCTATCGATACCGGGCTGTCTTGCCATCGGGGTTTGCGCTTGCGCCCAGCCTCGGGCAGGTGCCGTGGGCGGACGGGCAGGTTGCGCCGGTCCATATTTCAATATTTGGATAAACCAGATCGAAATAGCATAAAGTTATATGAAAAACTTATTTCCCCAATCAGGATGCCGGTGTGAAAATCAATCCATCACTTCCGTGATGCCGCCGTTTCTGCCGCAGGCATCGCCATCATCGCAAGAGGTTATTCATGAGCAATACTTTGAGGCTGGGCGATATTGCCCCTGATTTCGAGCAGGATTCCTCCATCGGCCGCATCCGTTTCTACGATTACCTGGGCGATCAATGGGGTGTGCTTTTCTCCCACCCTGCCGATTTCACGCCGATCTGCACGACCGAGCTGGGTTATACCGCCAAGCTGGCGGACGAATTCGCCAAGCGCAACGTGAAGGTGCTGGCCCTGTCGGTTGATGGCGTGGATTCCCATGGCCGCTGGATCGACGACATCAATGATACACAGGACACCACGGTGAATTTCCCCATCCTGGCTGATGAGGACCGTAAGGTTTCCACCCTGTATGACATGATCCACCCGAATGCGAACTCCACGCTGACGGTGCGTTCCGTGTTCATCATCGACCCGAACAAGAAAGTGCGCCTGACGCTGACCTACCCTGCCAGCACCGGCCGCAACTTCAACGAAATCCTGCGCGTGATCGACTCGCTGCAACTGACGGACAACTACAGCGTTGCCACGCCGGTGAACTGGCAGGATGGCGACGACGTGGTGATCGTGCCCTCGCTGAAGGATGAGGAAGTCATCAAGCAGAAATTCCCCAAGGGCTACAAGGCCGTCCGTCCCTACCTGCGCCTGACGCCGCAGCCGAACAAGGACTGATGCTTTTTTGGGTAATGCAGTGATTGTTGTCGTACAGTGATTTCTCCTTTCAGGAAATCAACGGCCTGCCCCTTATCGGGCAGGCCGTTTTCTTTTGGGGCACCGTGCCGGCTGACAGGCTGATGCGGCCTTTGCTTTTTCTTGCAGCGCCGCCGTGCCGTGCTGGCCCAGCGGGCCTGGCGCGGGGTAACCTGCGTGATGCAGCGCATGCGCTGCACAAGCTGCTGTTTGAATGGAATCAGAGGAGAGATGAATGTCCGGTATGTCAGATCACCTGTCTGCGCGCCGCCGCCTGGTAGCGGCCGCGCTGATGCTGCCTGCTTGGGGCGTGGTCCTGCCGGTCCTGGCGCAGCCGGATGACAGGCGGGTTGTTTTTCCGGCTGCGGTGCAGCAGGGAGCCCTGGTGATCGGCCGTGTGCCGCCTGGCAGCCTGGTGCAGTATGGTGGACGACAATTGCGGGTGACGCCCTATGGTTCGGTGGTATTTGGCATAGGCCGCGATGAGCGCGGCCCCGCACAGGTATCTATCACCCTGACGGACGGCTCCGTCCAGCAAGCGCAGATTCGCGTCGAGCCACGTGATTGGCCGCTGCAACACGTCAACGGCGTGCCGCCTTCCACCGTGGAGCCGCCGCCTGCGTTGGCGCGCCGCATACGTGAAGAGCAGGAGCGGGTCGTGGCGGCCAGGGAGCGCGACGACGAGCGCGCCGATTTCGCCCAGATTTTCATCTGGCCGGTGCAAGGCCGTATCAGCGGCCGCTTTGGCCGTGCGCGTGTCTACAACGGCAAACCGGGTTCACCGCACTCGGGCATGGATATCGCCGCACCCAGCGGCACGCCGGTCAAGGCGCCGGCAGCGGGCATCGTGACATTCGCCGACCCGGACCTGTACCTGACGGGCGGCACGATCCTGCTGGACCATGGCCATGGCGTCAGCTCCAATTTCCTGCATCTGTCGCGTCTGGACGTCAAGGTCGGGCAACGCGTGCAGCAGGGCGAAGTCATAGGCGCGGTCGGTTCCACGGGGCGTTCCACCGGCCCGCACCTGCACTGGGGCATGAACTGGTTCGGGGTCAGGGTGGACCCGCAGCTGGTGCTGGAGCGCCAGCGCTGATGGCGGCTGGCGGCCGGGCTCAGTCGCCAAAGGCAAATGCAATGGCGCGGCGCGCGCCATGCATCAGCATGTCGAAATGATCGTGATCGGCCGCGATGATGCTTTGCACGGTAACGCCGGGGTTTGCAGTGGCCAGCAGTGCAGCAGCTTCGCTGACATGGCCGACCATGGCGCGCCGTTCCAGGTGCGCCAGGCGCTCCGGGGGCAGCGCGGCCGCAGGAAACTGTTCTTCGCGTCCGACCGTCAGCATGATGCGCGCCACTTGGCCGGCCGGCAGGCGTGCGGATTTGCGCAGCCTGCGCATGGGCAGGGCATCGCTGAACCAGAGGGAAGGGCTGGCGGCCCAGTAACGCTGGAAGTGCGCGGGGGCCGTGCATAGCGTATCGACGGTGAACAGCCCGCCATAGGAAAAACCGAACAGCGTGTGGCGCGAGGCATCCAGGGGAAACCGGGCGGCAATCAGCGGCCGCAATTCTTCCACCAGGAAGCGGCGGAACGCGGCGGCGCCGCCGAATGCCGGCGACAGCAGGTCGCCCGGCGCGCCATCCGGCTCAGGGGTATAGTCGCAGGCCCTGGCGTCTACGTCGAAGTTGCAGGCTCCGGCATGGGCGACTGCAATGGTCAGGCCGGCAGGCATGGCTGGCGGCGCGGGCCGGCGCGCTTCCGGTACATGGCGGACGGCGCGTCCCAGGGATGCGCTGGCCAGTGGAAAGCTGGCGCTGCCATCCAGCATCCAGAGCGTGGGATAGCCCGTCGCCGGCGCAGGTTCGCCAGGCAGGCCGATCAGGATGCGGTACTGCCGGCCAGTATGTGCAGAACGCATTTCAAATTGCAATGCCGCGGACAGCGTGGCGGCTTCCCATTGCGCGGGCAGGCCGCTTGCGGCCGGGACATTTGGCCGGGAGGCAGGGGCGGATGAAGCTGGGGGGCTAGGCGGCATGGCAGGCGAAGGTTCGGATGGGGCGGCTAAGGGCAGTCGGGAACAGCTTCGGTTGGCGGGCCGGCGGTTGGCCGCTGCTGGCCTGGCGGGCGCTGCCTGCCAGGCGGCAGTCAGGTGTTGCATTGCTACCGCACCGGCGCGCAAAAACGCTTGCAGAAAATACTGTGTTTTTATACAGTATCAATCAGCAGGCCGGATTTGCTCAATTGCCAGGTAGGTACAGATCACCGATTACCGATCACAGGGCAGTTGCGGCGCCAGGGCTTGCAAGCCCCCCAAGGCTGCAACAGGGGGTCCAGGCGTAACCGTGTCCACGAAAAGCGTTCACGGGCATCGTGACAACAATATTCCGTTGGCACGACCTCAAGCCAGTTTCCTTGCCGGAGCGATCCCATGTCCAGTTCAGCACTTGTTTCCCAATTCGATTCTATCGCGTTCCCCTTGTCCGGGGGCGTGAGCAGTAGCGGCGGCGCAAACCGCCGTCCTGTCGCCCGCCAGGCGGCAGCGGTGCGTCCCGTTGCCACGACGGCTCCCGTTGCACCTGCTGACCGCCAGGTTGCGGCGGGTCAGTCGTCCGGTGCCGTCGCCGTGGCCCCGGTCGCCGTCTGCATGCCCGTCGACAGGGCGGTGGCGGCAGGAGAGCTGGCCGCAGCTGTGTCCATGGGGGGAACCCAGGCATTCCGTAGCATCGCTGGAACGGTGAGCTTCCGGCAGAAATGCGTGGACGTCGTGCTGCTGGGCATGTGGGCCGCCTTGATCCCCGGGTTCATGTGGCTGGGGCACTATGCCGGCTTTTGAGGGCGACTGCCTGGTTTTCAATCTTGGCGGCCATGCAACGGTGGAGGCAGGAAACCAGCGTAAGTGGCTGAATCTGGTGTAGAATAGCTGGTTTTTCAACGCATCCTCTGCCGGGGTTCAGCAGTTCTGTTCCTATAACATCCCCGAGCATGATGGTTCTGGAGCCCTAAATGGCCAACATCATTGAAATCATCGAGCAGGAAGAAATTGCCCGCCTGTCGGCTGGCAAGGTATTTCCTGATTTCGCCCCTGGCGACACCGTCGTGGTCAACGTCAACGTGGTTGAAGGCACGCGCAAGCGCGTCCAGGCTTACGAAGGCGTCGTGATCGCCAAGCGCAATCGTGGCCTGAACTCCGCTTTCATCGTGCGCAAGATCTCGTCCGGTGAAGCTGTGGAACGTACGTTCCAACTGTACTCGCCGCAAATTGCCTCGATCGAAATCAAGCGCCGTGGCGACGTTCGCCGTGCCAAGCTGTACTACCTGCGTGAGCGTTCCGGCAAGTCGGCTCGCATCAAGGAAAAGCTGGTGCGCAGCAACAAGCGCCAGGCGCAAGCCCAAGCCCAAGCAGCTGCCGAATAATACCGGCAACTGGTTTGAACGGCCTGGAGAGGGAAACCTCTCCAGGCCGTTTTTCTTTGCCTGGTGCGGTGTCAGCTCCCGCTGTTGTGCTGCTTTCTACCCCTCGTCTGCCAAAGACAGGCGGGGCAATCGTCATAAGAAAAATGGTGCTCACGGCCAGCCGCCTTGTGGCAAGGCGGCTGGATTTCCGGTGGATGTCCAATTGTTTCAGCTTTGTCTTTTATTTTCTAAAAAACCGAAGGATCGCTGATCAAGTGGTTTGCCAAGTACTGCTCATAACGTTTATAACAGTCTGATCACAGGCTTGGATACTCGCTCGGCTTCATGGCCGGATCGGGCATGTTCCTCCGGCCGTGACCAAACGCCAATGCGGAACCTTGCGGTTGATGGCGAGGTCGAGCACGGTGGCTTATGAGGTTTATGCTTCCCTGAATGGCTGCGGAGACAGTCCCGCCATCAGGCTGGAGTGCCTCACAATGGTGTGCCGCCATTGCGGCTGGGATCATTCAGCTTGGGAGATATTGGTGAATCCACTGTTGTCCAAAGTCAGTTCGATTCTGGAAAATCTTGCCACGCCGGTGCAGGTCAATATGCCGGGCGGCGAGAAACTGGGGGCGTCTGACCCCAAGGTAGTGCTTACTATCAATGACAAGGCTGTCCTGGCGCGCCTGGTGTCTGGCGACATCGGTATCCTGGGGCAGGACTATGTCGAAGGCCGGGTGGATATCCAGGGCAGTATGCGCGACATCATGGCGGCGGCGGCAGAGTTGCTGCCCGGCTCGCCGGTCGAGGCGGCGCGCGGCGGCCTGTTTACGGATCTGGTGCGCCGCCTGCTGTCAGTCTGGCGCCACTCCATCGAACGTGACGCCAAGCAAATCGAGTTCCACTATGACCTGTCGGACGATTTCTATGGCCTCTGGCTCGATCCGCGCCGCGTCTATTCCTGCGCCTACTACGCCAAGCCTGAAATGACGCTGGCGCAGGCCCAGGAAGCCAAGCTGGATCTCATCTGCCGCAAGCTGCGCCTGCAGCCCGGCGAGCGCTTCCTGGACGTCGGCGCAGGCTGGGGCGGCCTGTTGCTGTGGGCGGCCGAACACTATGGGGTGGAAGCCGAAGGGATCACGCTGTCGCGCAACCAGCATGCCTATGTGAATCGTCTGATCGAAGAAAAGGGGTTGGGCAGCCGGGTGCGGATGTCATTGCTGGATTACCGCAAGCTCGATACCACTCGCCCCTACGACAAGATTGCTTCGGTCGGCATGTTCGAGCACGTAGGCCGGGCGCAGCTGAGCAAGTATTTCGAACGCCTGGCACAACTGATTCGCCCGGGCGGGCTGGTGATGAATCACGGCATCACGGCTGGCGGTTTGTATAACGCCGAAGTTGGCGGTGGCATGGGTGAATTCATCGGTAAGTACATATTCCCGGGGGGCGAGCTGACTCACATCAGCCATGTCATCGAAAGCCTGTCGGCGGGTGGGCTGGAAATGCTTGATACCGAGAATCTGCGGCCCCATTACGCACGCACGCTGTGGGCCTGGAGTGACGCTCTGGAGCAGCGCCTGGATGAAGCCTCGAGTATTCTGGCAGGCGAGCAGGGGCAGCGCTCGTTGCGTGCCTACCGGCTGTACCTGGCCGGATGTGCGGCAGGCTTCGAAAACGGCTGGATTGCCTTGCATCAGGTCGTGGCCCAGCACCAGCCCCGCCGGGGCCGGGCTGACGAGCTGGATTATCCGGCAGACCTGGCCTATCCGTGGCGCCGCGACGATATCTACCGGGAGGCCTGAGCGTCTGCCTGCAAGGCTATTTTCTGACCACGTGCCTAAGCGCAAGCCCCGGACTTCAGGCCGGGGTCGAGCGAGGCAATATCCATACGGCGCCGCAGGCGCCCCTATATCGTGGCGGAGAAGCTTCGGCCTTTAGGCCGAAGTTCTTCACGGGGGCAAGCGTGTTTTCACGCGCTTTTCTCCGGCTTGGACGGGCCTGGAAACTCCCGCGGTTTCCAGGCCTTTTTGTTGCCGGAATCCGGGCCAGCGGGACGGTCTGCGTCTCAGGGTTTTCCTGGATTATTTGGGGTTTCAGCCATTTTTGGTTAAAATGCCCCCTTCTTCATTCAGTTTGATGTCAATTTCGTTGTATTCGTTTTGGCTTTCCATGACGAAAAACGATCCCTTGTGGAGAGCCACTGCCTGGCTCCCCGTCAAAATGTCGGTATGTATTGGCGGTCTTGCCCGTCTTCCGCACACCTTCCTTATCTGCTAAATGGCGCGTTGCTGCTTCTAGTCGGCGGCACCGCGTCCAAGACCCTTAAGGAGGCGAATCATGAGTATTTCCCGTCGTTTCAATTCTGCTCGCAATGTGGCGCGCAATCAGCGCAGCACACTGCTGGCGGGTGCCGTCCTGCTGGCGCTTTCCGGTATTGCCGGGACAGCGCAGGCGCAATCGGCCCCTGAATGCGAAGTCAGCCGTCCGGTCAATTTCGGCGGCATGAACTGGGAGTCCAACCTGGTGCTGGTCGATGTGCAGCGCTTTATCCTCGAGCAGGGATATGGCTGCAAGACCGATGTGTTGCCTACGGAAACCTTGCCCGCGCTGGCGGCGCTGGAACGTGGCGACCTCGATGTGAATACGGAAATCTGGCTCAACAGCGTGGCTGAACCCTGGACCAAGGCGGAAAGCGGCGGCAAGGTCAAGCGCGTGGGGGAGCTGTACATGGGCGGCGAGGCCTGGTACATCCCGCGCTATACGGCCGAGCGCTATCCGGAGTTGAAGTCGGCCGCAGACCTGCCGAAGTTCAAGGACAAGTTCGCGGACCCCGAGGAGCCCGGCAAGGGCCGATTCTATGGCTGCCCGGCCGGCTGGGGCTGCGAAGTCGTGAGTTCCAACCTGTACCGCGCGCTGGGCCTGGAAGACAGCTTCACGTTGTACTCGCCGGGCACCGGCGCGGCGCAGAAGGCGGCGCTGACGTCGGCCTATAAGCGCAAGCAGGACATCGTTTTCTACTATTGGTCGCCGACTCCGCTGGTCGGGGCGATGGACCTCGTGGAACTGGAGTTGCCGCCCTATGACAAGGCCAAGCACGAGTGCCTGACCGCTCCCAAGTGCGCCAACCCCGAGCCCAGCGCCTATCCTGAAAACCCGGTCTTCACCGGCTTGAATGTGGCTTTTGCCGAGAAGGCGCCAGTCTTGACGGAATTCTTCACCAAGATGTCCGTGCCGCTGCCGGTGATGAACGCCACCCTGGCGCATCTCGAGGAAACCGGCGATGACGCTGGCGACGTGGCCCAATGGTTCCTGAAGAACCATGGCGATGTCTGGAAGCAATGGGTGCCCGAAGACGTGGCCACACGGGTGCAGGCTGCGCTCTAAGCCAGTCCTGAACACGCGCGGCGCGCAACTGTCGCCGCCGGGCAGCCTGGCTGTCTGGCGCTGCGGCGGGTACGCCTGCGCCGGCCATTTCCTCTCATCACGACATGCCGGGGGCGTACGCGTTCCCGGCATGCTTAATGGTGCACATCATGTTCCCTGAATTGATTCCCGCGCGCGATTTGCGGCGCGCTATCGACGGTTTTGTCGAAACTCTCGTTTCCCGCTATGCGGATACGCTGGAGACTTTGTCCAAGCCTTTCCTGCATGTACTGGTCTGGCTTGAGCAAGTTCTTCGCGGCACGCCCTGGTGGGTGGTCGTGTTGGCGGTCATCGTCATTGCATGGCTGGTCAGCCGCCGGCTGGTTCTCAGCATTTCCATGGGGGCGCTGTTGTGCGTGATCGGCCTGCTCGGGCTGTGGGATGCCGGCATGCAGACCTTGTCGCTCATGATCATGGCGGTCGTGACCTCCGTCATCATAGGCATTCCGCTGGGCATCATCATGGCACGCGTCAATTGGCTGCGCAGCGTCATGATGCCGGTGCTGGACGTCATGCAGACCATGCCCAGTTTCGTCTACCTGATCCCGGTGGTCATGCTGTTCGGCCTGGGCAAGATTCCTGCCATTATCGCGACGGTGATCTATGCGGTGCCCCCGCTGATCCGCCTGACCGACCTGGGCATCCGCCTGGTAGACCAGGAGGTCCTGGAAGCGTCGCGGGCGTTTGGCGCCAATTCGCGCCAGCAATTGTTCGGCGTGCAGCTGCCGCTGGCGCTGCCCAACATCATGGCCGGTATCAACCAGACCACGATGATGGCCTTGTCGATGGTGGTGATCGCTTCCATGATCGGCGCCCGGGGCCTGGGCTATGAGGTCCTGCTGGGCATCAACCGCCTGGAAGTGGGGCGCGGCCTGTTGGCCGGCCTGGGTATCGTGGTGCTGGCCGTGCTGTTCGACCGCATTACGCAATCGTATGGACAGCGAGTGCGGCAAGGAGGTGCGCGATGAGCAAGATCGAAGTCAAGGGTATCTACAAGATTTTCGGCTCGCACCCCAAGAAATGGCTGGCCGAGGCGCAATCCGGCATCAGCAAGGAAGAACTGCTCAAGCGCAGCCGCCATACGCTGGGCCTGAGGGATATCAGCCTGTCCATCGAAGAGGGCAGTATCTACGTGATCATGGGCCTGTCGGGGTCGGGCAAATCCACCCTGATCCGCCATTTCAACCGCCTGATCGAACCGACGGCGGGCCAGATTCTGGTCGATGACGTCGATGTCATGAGCCTGGGCAAGCGCGAGCTGGAACAGTTCCGGCAGAAGACCATGAGCATGGTTTTCCAGCGCTTCGGCCTGTTCCCGCACCGCACGGTGCTGGAGAATGCCGCCTATGGGCTGTCAGTGCAGGGCGTGGGGCGGGCGCAGCGCGAAGAAAAGGCGCGCTACTGGCTGGAGCAGGTGGGCCTGGCCGGGTTCGAGGAACAATACCCGGACCAGTTGTCCGGCGGGATGCAGCAGCGTGTCGGGTTGGCGCGCGCGCTGGCGACAGATGCAGAAATCCTGCTGATGGACGAGGCATTTTCCGCGCTGGACCCGCTGATCCGCCGGGAGATGCAGGACCAGCTGTTGCAGTTGCAGTTGAAGCTCAACAAGACCATCGTGTTCATTACCCACGACCTGGACGAGGCGCTGCGCCTGGGCAACCGGATTGCCATCCTGAAGGATGGCGAACTGGTCCAGGAGGGAACGCCGGAGGATATCCTGCTCAACCCCGCGACGGATTACGTCCAGGCCTTCCTGCAGGACGTCAACCGCACCAAGGTTCTCAATGCCAGCCATGTGGTCAACCCGCCCCGCCTGACGCTCACCATGCGTTCGCAGCCGGCGCATGCCCTGCAGCGCATGAAGATGCTGGACTATGAATATGCGCCAGTGCTCGATGGCAAGCGTCTCGCGGGTATCATTCTGCGCGAGCGCCTGGATGAGGCCATTGCCGCGCATGCGCGTGACATTTCAGCCTACACTGGCGATATGACCTCGGTGCCGGCGACGGCGGGGCTCGACGAAGTCTTGAGCCGCATGCTCGACAGCAATGACCCCGTTGCTGTTACGGGCGAGGATGATGAATTCATAGGCATGCTGTCGCGCAAGAAGGTAGCGGAACTGGTGGCCCCGATCGTGGCCGACGCCCAGGAGGCTGCCGCGCAAGTGCAGGACCCGGCATCGGACGAAGCGGTGCCACCTGCCGAGGGTGGTACGCCGCCGGACGCTGGCGATCGCGGTGCGACGGCCTGAGCCTGAAACAGGAGAAGTATTCGTGGCAGCAGTAAACGGGCGCGGCGCCAGCCGCGCACGCAAAGGCGCAGATCGCCGCATGTATGACGACCCCACCTTGTCCGAAGAGGATGGCATCCGCTACCTGCATTTCGGTACGGAATGGATACAGGGGGCGATGGCGGTGGACCGGCCTGCCGAGCTGGTGCTCGAATATACCCGGCAGATGATGGCTTGGCTGCTGTTTCTGGAGCCGCCGCGTGACGGCGCCATCGGGCAGCTGGGCCTGGGGGCAGGGTCCTTGACGCGGTTTTGCCTGAAGCAGACCCGCAGCCGCCTGACGGTGGTGGAATGGAACCGCATGCTGCCCATGATGTGCCGCCTGTATTTTCGCTTGCCGGATGCAGCGCGTCTCAATATAGAGATCGACGATGCCGAGCACTGGGTGGCCGACCCGCTGAACGCGGGCAGCTGCCCGGTCCTGATGGTCGATCTTTACGATGCCGATGCCCAGGGTCCGGTACGGGATTCCGTCGAGTTCTATGGCAATTGCCGCCGCGTGCTTGGGGATACCGGCGTGCTGACGGTGAATCTGTTCGGGGCGCACGAGAGCTTCGCGCCCAATATTGCCAACCTGCGGGAGGCCTTTGACGGTCGGCTGCTGCTCCTGCCTGAAATCGACGCGGGCAACCGCATTGCCATCGCCTTCAGCGGTCCTCCCCTGGAGGTGGATGCGCAGCGCCTGCTGGCGCGCGCCGAGACGGTAGAGTCGAGCTACGGCCTGCCGGCGCGGCGCTGGGCCCGGAGTTTGCTGAGCGAAGCGCAGGACGGCATCCTGCGGGTCTGATCTGGCGCGGGCCGGGGGTTTCCGGCGTGCATGGGCGTCCTGGCGGCGCCCTCGCAGCGCTGGCGGGGCGCGTCATGCAATGGCATTTTGGTGGTGAGGAAGTGCAGCGTTATCCTTTTATTGGGTGTATTCCTGCGTCAAGTTATCCATCCAAGCATGATGTCTGCAATTTCGCTATATATTGGTCTGGCGATTTGCGCAACCTGCGTATTCCATAATTCACCGATATAGGTCTGTGCGGGTTACTATTTCCCCACTTTCACAGGGCTTTTCCGGGGGAATCTCGTTATGTTGCATATCAAACGTACAGTCCTGGCCATGGTCGCCGCCGCTGGCCTGGCAGCTGCCGCACCGTCGTTCGCACAGCAGAAATCCGTTGCTTTGGTCACCATTGTCGAGCACCCTGCGCTGGACGCGGTGCGTGATGGCGTCAAGGATGCGCTGGCCAAGGCCGGTTATGAGGATGGCAAGGCGCTCAAGTGGCAATATCAGAGTGCGCAGGGCAATACGGCCACGGCCGCCCAGATCGTGCGCAAGTTCGTGGGTGACAAGCCCGACGCCATCGTTGCGGTCGCGACGCCAGCGGCGCAGGCTGCCGTCGCCGCGACCAAGAATGTCCCCATCGTTTATGCCGCCATTACCGATCCGGTCGCTGCACAGCTTGTGCCCAGCTTTGATGCCTCCGGCAATAACGTGACGGGCGTGTCCGACAAGCTGGACCTGTCGCGCCAGATCGACCTGATCACCGAAATCGTGCCCGATGCCAAGCGCGTGGGCATCGTCTACAACCCCGGCGAAGCCAATTCGGTGGTGGTCGTGCAGGAACTGCGCGAATTGCTGGGCCAGCGCGGCATGACGCTGGTCGAAGCCGCGGCGCCACGTACGGTTGATGTCGGCGCAGCCGGCCGCAGCCTGATCGGCAAGGTCGATGTGTTCTACACCAACACCGACAACAATGTCGTGTCCGCCTTCGAAGCCTTGGTCAAGGTGGCCAACGATGCCAAGATCCCGCTGGTTGCTTCGGATACCGACAGCGTCGCGCGCGGTGCCATCGCAGCATTGGGTGTGAATTACCGCAAGCTGGGCGAACAGACCGGCGAAGTCGTGGTGCGTATTCTCAATGGCGAAGCCCCCGGCACCATTGCATCGGCCGTGCCGCAGGACCTGTTGCTGTACGTGAATCCGGCCGCTGCCGTGAAGCAGGGCGCGCCCCTGTCGGAAGCCTTCATCAAGAAGGCTGACCAGGTAGTGCAGTAATCACTGCTGTCTAGCACCGGCTGCGGCCGGTTCGCCGGAGAAATGAATGCGCCAGCGCCGCGCTTATGCGCGGCGCTGCGGATCAGTAGTACCGGCACATTCTCTCGCGACGCATCATGTCTCTCTTCTCCTTGATGGGTGCCCTGGAGCTGGGCCTGATTTTCGGTCTGGTGGCGCTGGGTGTCTTTATTTCCTTCCGTGTGCTGCGCTTTCCCGACCTGACGGTCGATGGCAGCTTCCCGCTGGGCGGTGCCGTTGCCGCCACCCTGATCAGCGCAGGCCATGATCCCTTCGTCTCCACCCTGGCGGCGGCGGGTGCCGGCGCCCTGGCTGGCATGATGACCGGCTGGCTGAACGTGCGCCTGAAAATCATGGATCTGCTGGCCAGTATCCTCATGATGATCGCGCTTTACTCGGTCAATCTGCGCATCATGGGGCGGCCCAATGTGCCGCTGATCCTGGAACCAACGGTCTTTTCCATTCTGCAAACGGACGTCCTGGCGGATTCCTTCATGCGGCCGTTGCTGTTGCTGCTGGTGGTTCTGGTCGCGAAGTTCGCGCTGGATGCCTACTTCAGCACGCATTCCGGCATGGCGATGCGCGCCACGGGTTCCAATCCCCGCATGGCGCGGGCCCAGGGCATCCGTACCGGTGCGATGATCATCGGCGGCATGGCATTGTCGAACGCGCTGGTGGGTCTGGCGGGGGCGCTGTTTGCGCAAACCCAGGGCGGCGCGGACATCTCCATGGGCGTGGGCGTCATCGTGATCGGTCTGGCGGCGGTCATCGTGGGCGAAAGCCTGCTGCCTTCGCGCAAGCTGGTGCTGGCGACGCTGGCGGTGATTCTGGGGGCGCTGGTCTACCGGCTCTTCATCGCCCTGGCGCTCAATAGCGACTTCATCGGCCTGCAGGCCCAGGACCTGAACCTGGTGACTGCTGTCCTGGTTACGATTGCACTGGTATTGCCGCGCCTGAAGAAACGGCGTTCCGGCAAGGGAGCACGCTGATATGTTGACGGTAAAAGACTTGCGGCTGACCTTCAATCCGGGCACGCCGATAGAAACCAAGGCCTTGCAGGGGCTGAGCCTGGACATTCCGGCAGGCCAGTTCGTGACGGTGATCGGTTCCAACGGGGCGGGTAAGTCGACCTTCCTGAATACGGTATCGGGTGAACTGTCGGTAGACGAAGGCAGCATCCATATCGGCGACCAGGACGTCACACGCATGCCCGTCTGGACGCGTGCAACCCAGGTGGCGCGGGTGTTCCAGGACCCGCTGGCCGGAACCTGCGAAGACCTCACCATCGAGGAAAACATGGCGCTGGCCCATCGCCGCGGACGTGGCCGGGGCTTTGCCCGCGCGGTTGATACTGCCGGGCGTGAGCTCTACCGCGAACGCCTGGCTACCCTGGGCCTGGGCCTGGAAAACCGCCTGACCGATCGCATCGGCCTGTTGTCTGGCGGCCAGCGCCAGGCTGTCAGCCTGTTGATGGCGGCGCTCCAGCCGTCGCGCATCCTGCTACTCGACGAGCATACGGCAGCGCTGGACCCGCGCACGGCAGACTTCGTGCTGCAACTGACGGTACGCATCGTTGCCGATTACGGGCTGACCACGATGATGGTGACGCACAGCATGCGCCAGGCGCTGGATGTCGGCGACCGCACGGTGATGCTGCACCAGGGCAAGGTGGTATTGGACGTATCGGGCGAAGAGCGCCGTGGCATGGACGTGCGGGACTTGCTGTCCATGTTCGAGCGGGTGCGTGGCGAATCGGTGGACGACGACGCTTTGTTGCTGGGATAGGCCTGCCGCGTCCGGGGCCCGGCCATGTCCGGCATGGGGCGGCGTCGGACGCGGGAGATAGGAAAACGCCAGGCTCGGTATATTCCGGCCTGGCGTTTTTGTTGGGAGGCAGTGGTGCAGTGGTGCAGCGGTGCAGTAGCGTTGCAGTGCGGGCCTGTCCGGATATGTCTCCGGGCAGTGGCCGGTGGCAGCGTGGGCGCAGCCCCGGGAACGAGGCTGCCCAGGGTCATGGCACGATAGAAATGCCCACGCGGAATTGCGATGACTGGCGTTCGTTGTAGCCCAGCAGGGTTTCGCCGTAGCCGTTGAAATACTGCACGAACAGGTAGCCGTTCATGTCGGGCCAGATGCGTTTGAGCGGCCAGGAGGCATCGACCTGGGTGGCGCGGCGGCTGTGGCTGCCCTGGCGGTACAGCAGATGCATGATGATGCCGTTGTCCTGCGCCCAGCGCAGGCGCCAGTCGACCCGTCCGGCATAGCGGCGGAAGTCATGGTTTTCCTCTTCGACGCCGAAGTACTGCTTGAACCTCGGCTGGAAGGTCAGCAGATTGCTGCCGAAGCGCAGGTGCGCAATGGGCTGGATATAGAAATCATTGAGCGAGCGTGATTCCGGGCCATCGCGGCCGTTGGATGCGTGTTCCGCGCCGGTGGCAAAGCCCAGGCCCCAGCGCGCATCATCGGATTGCACCAGACGTTCGGCCCGCCAGAACAGGCTGGGGTTATAGGTGGTGTCGATGAAGGGCTTGGATTCACCGGACAGGTCCCACATTGCCGTCTGGGTATAGCCCAGGAACAGATTGTCCAGCAGCAGATTGGGTTCACTGCGCGGGTTGAACAGGCGGTAGCGGAAGCTGAGCTGGAAGCGGGAATGGAAACCGCCACGGCTGCCGAAGGCGAAGTAGAGCGGTTCATAGGCGGAAAACGCGCTGAGGAAACGCTCGGACGCGCTGGGCACCGGTTGCGACGGAGCATGAACGGCTGCGCTTTCCAGCGGCGCCGGGCCATGATCGACCGAAATGCCACTGGGGGAGGCCGCCAGCAGGTTGCCGGTCTGCACCACGGGCACTTCCTGCAAGGGAACGTTGGCCGGCGTGGCCGCTACCCGGCTTTCCTCGATGGGGTCGGTATCCAGCGCCAGCAGTGCCGGGTAGCCTTCCACGGAAATGGCCTGCAGGCCGGTCAGCGACGCCGGCACCTCGGTTTTCCAGAAAACGCGTGCGTAACCCCCTACCGGCAGGCTGATGGTGCCGGGCCGTCCGTCCAGCCTGGCTGTTGTGCGAATGATTTCGCCCTGGGGCGAACGCCATTGCAGCACGATCAGCTCGGGGGCGACCCAGGAGGTCTTGTTCTTCTGGTCGTTGAAGAACAGGCCCTGGACAGCGATGGGTTCGCCGCTGACGGCCTGCGGCCTGTCCAACGAGAAGGTCAACCCGGCATGGGCCACGGCGGACATGCCCAGCCCGAGCAGACAGGCGAACCAACGCAGGTGCAGGTGCGACCATGGGGCGCGGCGACGTGGGCTGCTTGGGCGGTTGCGGCGGAAAACGGGTAGGGGCGGGGCCATGATCGGGCGGAAACGAGGCGATGCGATATGAGGATTGAATCCGATTTGCCTGAGCCTGTCGATAGCCGCTGTACTAAAAATGTGAGTAAAGCGTGCTGCCCGGCGCCGCCTCGGGGGCAGCGGCGCGCCAGGATTCGCAAGGCTGCGCTGCTCGCGTTAGAATACGGCCCTTATACCGTCCCCGTAGCTCAACCGGATAGAGCACTCGCCTTCTAAGCGAGGGGTTGCGTGTTCGAGTCACGCCGGGGGCGCCATCACAGGTGGTCCTGATGACGTTACGTCTTTCCCTGGTCCAGCTCGACTATACGGTCGGCGATTTCGACGGCAATGCCCAACTCATGGCGCAAGCCGTCGCAGCGGCCGGACCAGCCGATCTCATCGTTTTTTCCGAGCTTTCACTGTCCGGCTATTATCCCGCCGACAAACTGGACCTGCCGGCCTTCCGCGCAGGCCAGGCGCGTGCGCTGGAGCAGCTGGCGGCCTTGTCCCGTCAAACCCATGCCGCGCTGGCGTTCGGCATGGCCACGCCCAACCAGGGACCGGGCAAGCCCTGGTTCAATAGCCTGGTGGTGCTGCAGGCAGGGCGGGAAGTCCTGCGTTACCACAAGCAATTGCTGCCGGACTATGACGTGTTCAACGAACAGCGTCATTTCGAGCCCGGCCCGCGCCAGCCGGCGGTGCTGGAACTGGCCGGCGTGAAGGTGGGGTTTCTCGTGTGCGAGGATGCCTGGCACGACGCCACCGGCCTGTATGAGCGGGACCCGGCGCAGGATTTGCGGGATGCGGGGGCGCAAATGGTGGTCAGCATCAACGCCAGCCCTTCGAGCGTGGGCAAGCAGGCCCAGCGCGACGGCCTGTTCACCGCCCTGAGCCGCCGCCTGCAGTTGCCGCTGGTCTTCGTGAATCAGGTTGGCGGCAACGATAGCCTGGTGTTCGATGGCGCATCATTCGTGGTTGACCCCGCCGTGGGCGTGGTGGCGCGCCTGCCCTGGTTCGAGCCTGCGCAGGAAGGCCTGGTGTTCGAGCCGGGCCGGGGTTTTTCCAGCGAGGCAGGCATCCTAGCCACACCCTTGGCCTTGCCCGAACTCAACGACAGTCGTTTCTATTATCAGCAGATCCTGCTGGGATTGCGGGGCTACCTGCGCAAGATAGGCGTGCGCAGCGTGGTCGTCGGTTGCTCGGGCGGTATCGACAGCGCACTGACCCTGGCCCTGGCCCGGGACGCGCTGGGCGCGGAAAACGTGCAGGCGGTTACCATGCCCTCGCGCGTTTCCACGGCGGGCAGCGTGTCGGATTCCGTCGATCTGTGCCGCAATCTGGGCATTGCGCTGCACGAATTTCCGATCGCGCCGCTGGTGGAGGCCTATGGCACGGGTTTCCAGGCCGCTTTTGCGAGCGAGCTCGCAGGCTTGTCGCTGGAAAACCTGCAGTCGCGCGTGCGCGGAACCATCCTGATGGCGTTTTCCAACCGCCATGGCCCCTTGCTGCTGACCACTGGCAACAAATCGGAGGTGGCGGTGGGTTATTGCACGCTGTATGGCGATACCAACGGCGGCTTGAACCTGATCGGGGACTTGTACAAAACCGAGGTGTTCGAGCTGTCGCGGGAATTCAACCGCATCCATGGTGCCGAGATCATTCCCGAAGCCATCATTACCAAGGAGCCTTCGGCAGAGCTGGCCGAAGGCCAGCGCGACAGCGATTCCTTGCCACCGTATCCGGTGCTGGATGAAATCCTGAAGTGGCATATCGAGGGCGAGGCGCTGCGTCCGCAGGAACTGGCTGCCGCGACCGATTTCGTGGAACGCCTGATGCAGGAAGCGGGGGGCGCGGAAACAGTGGCGCGGGTGCAGCAACTCGTGGCGCGCGCCGAGTTCAAGCGGCGGCAGGCGCCGCCGATACTGAAGTTGCGTGGCCGCGCTTTCGGCGCGGGCTGGCAGATGCCGGTAGCGGCGCGCTGAACGGGCCATGTGGGTGCGCTGCCTGCATGGCGGGCAGCGCACCGGGCATTGCGCTGGGTACGACAGGGCCTATCGCAGGGCTGGGTGTTACAGATACGGCGAGGCCAGCCAGATGATCTTGTTGCGCAGCCGGCTGAGAAAAGGCTGGCTGTTGAGGTGTTTCAGCGTGACCAGCGTGGCAGATTCGATCTGCGACTGAATGCGTTGCTTGATCCAGTCGGCCGTATTTCGGTCGTAGATTTCCACATCCATTTCGAAGTTCAGGCGCAGGCTGCGTGGGTCCATATTCGACGAGCCCACGTAGGAATAGACGTCGTCCAGCGTAATCAGCTTGGAGTGATCGAAGCCGCCATTCGAGCGCCAGACGCGGCAGCCGTTGGCGATGACGAGGTCGATTTGCGCCTTCATGGCGTAATCAACCAGGCGCAGGTTGTTCTGGCCGGGAATCACGATATCCACGGCAACGCCACGGCGCGCCGTGGTGGCCAGCGCACCGATCAGGGCGGGATCAGGCAGGAAATACGGGGTCTGGATCATGACGTGATGCTGTGCGGCGGCCAGCGCACCCATGATCATGCTGTGGTTGCTTCCCAGGGCCTGATCCGGCCCCGAGGGCACGCAGCGTGCCGGTACATAGCCTGGCGTGGGAATGACGGGGAACCAGTCGCACTGGGTGTCGTACAGGGATTCGCCGGTGGTGAATTCCCAGTCATGCGCAAAGCCGTACATCAGTTGCGACACGATGGGCCCTTCCAGGCGGAAGTGGGTATCGCGCGCCATGTTGTCGCCGCCATAGCGGTGGGTAAAGGCTTCGCGGATATTCATGCCGCCGGTAAAACCTAGGCAGCCGTCGATCACCAGTATCTTGCGGTGGCTGCGCATATTGGCATAGGCCAGGCGCAGGCCCAGACCGGTGCTCATGAATCGTGCGTGCGGGACTTTGTGCTGGGCAAAGATCCGGGTGATGGGCGGGCGCGAATACTTTTCGCCGACGGCATCGACCAGTACGCGTACCTGTACGCCACGCTGATGGGCATCCACCAGCGCCTGGGCGAGCTCCACGCCGACGCGGTCATGGTCGAAGATATAGCTCTGCATTGCAATGCAGGTCTTGGCGTTGCGTATCGCTTCCAGCATGGCGGGATAGGTACTGTCGCCACCCGGCAGTATCTGTACCAGGTTGCCGTCGAGCAGGGGGAATTCGCTGACGCGGTCGCCCAGGGTTTTCTGGCCCGCCAGGGCCACGCCGTAGGTATGGACCAGATCGACATCGCTGGGGCGCATGTCGGGATACGCGTCCAGGTGGGTTTCGCTGCGCTGTTGCGAAACACGCTGCTCGCGCACCCGGTTGATTCCGGCAATGATGTAGAGCAGCGTGCCGAGGATAGGAGAAAGCATGACCACGCCGACCCAGCCGATGGCGGCGCGCGCATCGCGCTTGTTCATGGCGATATGCACGGCTGCCGCAAGGCTGATGATCAGCGAGACGACAAAGATGATGTGCGGCCAGTATTCCTGGAACAGGTGTTCGAGCTGATTCGTGCTGGTCACGGGTCGGTAGGCTTTTTGAGGATGTGTTGGTCGGAATGCAATATGAAACAATGCTTATTGTCGCTGATTTGACAACGATTTAGGCATTTCCGATCCTGCCAGGCCGGGGCGGCGGATGCCCTGCGTCTCGCAACGGCGTGCGTCAGGGGCTGGATCAAGCCCGCCATAGTGCCCGTATCGCCGCGCCGGAGGGCGGGCGCCGGGCCGTGCGGCGTGGGCGGGGCGACAAGGATTGTCATATTCCCCGGGCGGTATTCTGCTTTCAGCCTGGTGGCGCAGCTTGTCTGCGCGTACCCGCATGAGCAAGGCCCCGGGCGCCTTCAGGGCGCGCAGGGGCCGTCAGCCAGAGAGCAATGCTGTCAGTGGCGGTAGTTCAGCGTCAGCATGGCGTTGCGGGGCTCGCCATACAGCACCTGGTTGTAGAAGCCGCTCATGACGGCGTACTTCTTGTCGAATAGATTGTTGATGTTGAGCGTGGCGTCCAGCTCGTGCGTGATGGCATAACGCGCCATCACCGAGGCCAGTGCATAGGAAGACTGCTCGGTCACGGCGGCTCCCGCCGGGCTGGTGGCCGTCTGGTAGAAGCGGCTTTGCCAATTGAGACCGGCGCCCAACGTCAGTTTCCGCCAGTCTCCAGGCAGCTGCCAGGTGGTGAACAACCTGGCCGTGGTGCGCGGCAATTGCGTGCTCAGGCGGCTGCCGTTGGCATCTGCAGCGGTGAAGTGCGAGACTCCTGCGTACAGGTTCCAGCCCGGTAGCGGCTCACCCTGGATGTCGATGTCGAAGCCGCGCGATTTCGTGCCGCTGGCAGCGTAATAGGCTTGTGTGCCGTCTGGCAGCATTTGGCCTGCGTCTATCTGGGCCACGTTATCCATGCGGATATCGAACAGCGCGATGGCAGTGTTGAGCCGGCCACCCAGATACTCGCTCTTCAGGCCGATTTCACGATTCTTCCCCTTGGTGGGCGACAGCACCTGATTGTCGCGGTCTCGTGTGGTTTGCGGATTGAAGATTTCCGTGTAGCTGGCATAGATGGAATGCTGGGCGCTCAGGTCGAAGACCAGGCCGGCATAGGGCGTGAATTTGCCGGTTTCCTTGTTGTGGAAGGCCTTGCCGGCTGCCGTCTGGCTGATTTCGTAGCGGTTCAGCCGCCCCCCGGCGATCAGTTTGAGACGCTCGCTCAGCGAAAAGCGCGCCACGCCATAGATGCCGCGCTGGCGGGTTGTCGTATGGGTGAGGGTGTGCGGCTGGGCGCCGAAATCAGGGCGAGGATAGTTGCCGTTCCAGTCGTTGAAATTACCGATGGGCGTGGCGGGAAACACGAAACCGGTGCTGTTGTCATCTGCACTGCGGCGCGAGTTCATCATGCCCAGCGTCAGTTCATGGCGGCGGCCCAGCAGTTCGAATGGGCCGGAAATCATGGCATCCAGGCTGTTCTGACGAGTCTGTCCGTCGCTGGCCAACGCGACCGGCAACAAGCCCTGCCCGGTATCGCGATCCGGGTAGCCCAGGCCGGAAAACAGCTGGGCATGCGAATGGCTGCGTTGCTGGTTGAATGACAAGCGGGCGTTCCAGCCATGGCCCAGCTCCTGCTCCAGTGTGGCGAAGACGGTGCTGATGCGGTTGTCCCAGTGGCTCCAGTCGGCGGCTAGCGTTTTCGAGCGGCGCCAGTCGGCCTGCGTGCCATCGCTGTACCAGCGTGGCACACCTCCCCAGGTCGTGCCCTCGGGCTTGATGTTCTGGTAGTCATAACCAAGGCTGAGCAGCGTCGTATCGCTCAGGTCGGCTTCGATGATGCCATAGAAGGCCTGTTTCTTCTGCTGATACAGGTCTATGAAGGAATGGCGGTCCTGGTAAGCACCGACCACGCGCATGCGGATGCGTCCGTCTTCGACCAGCGGGGTGGACAGGTCAGCCATGCCCCGGTAATTGTCCCAGGAACCGGCGCTGGCGGAGAGTTTGGCGGCGAAGTCCCGTCCGGGCCGCTTGCGCACCAGATTGATCGAAGCGGACGGATTGCCGGCGCCGGTCAGCAGGCCGGTGGCACCACGGACGACTTCGATACGGTCATAGAACGCGGTATCGAGAAAACTGGCGCCGTCGAGAAATTCGGTCGGGATGCCATCGAACTGGAAGCTGTCGATGGAGAAACCACGGGCGTGGAAACTCACACGTTCGCTGTCTAGCGTTTGTGACGAGATACCCACGGTTTGCTCCAGCGCCTGCTGTACCGAGCCCAGTTGCTGGTCATCCAGGCGCTGGCGTGTCATCACGGTGACGGATTGCGGGGTTTCGCGCAGTGAAAGCGGCAGGCGGGTGGCGGCCGATGTCTGCCGCACGGTATAGGCGCCGCTGCCTTCCGTGGCACTGTTGTCTTCCGTGGCGGTGATGACAATCGCATCCAGCGTGGCCGGACGGGCCCCGGCAGGGTCAGGAGGCATGGGTGGGCGGGTGTCCTGCGCACCGGCCACCGCGCTGAAAAGGCAGGTCGCCAGGGCCAGCGCCAGTGCGGTGGGCTGGGGCTTGCCGCAAGGGCTGGAAAACAGGGGAGGGGGGGCAATCATGATCATTGTCGCTGCAGTCTTAGTGGGCCAGTTGCTCGCGCATGGTCAGGCCGTTGTAGTAGTCGGCCAGTTGCACGATGCGCCCGTGTTCCACGCGGACGAAACTGGCGCCGCGCAAGCTGACGGGGCGGGAAGCGGCGGGTTTGCCGTCCTGGGCAGGAAACTGTGCGGTACCGCTGAATTCCCATTCGAAGGCCAGTTGCTCGCAGGCCTGCACGGGCGTGCCCAGCACTCGCCAGCGCAGGTCGGGGATCAGCCCGGTCAGTCCCTTGACGACATCGAGCACTACCTGGCTACCCTGGCGTGTGGTTGCGGCGCTGGTGCTGAAGTAGCTGACCTGGGCATCCAGCGTGGTGCCGGCCGCCAGGACATCGTGTTCATTCCAGGCGGCGATGTACTGCTGCACGACAGGCCAGGCTGGCGTGTCGCAAGAGGTCGCCAGTGCCGGGGCAACGGGCAGGAAGGCGGCCAGCCACAAGGCAGGGCGGATGACACGGGCGAGGCAGGCGCGGGAACTTTGCATCAGGATCTCCAGATGGACAGGAAACAGTGCCTGTGCCCGCCGGTATTCCTGCATGCCTGGGATCGGTACAGGGCCTAGCCGTGAAGCATGGCGTCTTACCGGGACCGGAAGTGCTGCGGCACGGAAATGGGCGGGGGGCAATTGCTGCAAACGCAGATGAAAATGATTCTGCTGCGCATGGATTTGGTGGTAAATGCCGGCGTCTGCATTTCAGAAGTGCGTCTTGCGCAATGATGACTCCTAGCTTTCCACGCAGGCATCATGCCGGTACGATTGCGGCATACGCAATGAGGCCGGCATGTGCGTTGCCGTATGCCGGGCCGCAATGAATAGGGAAATGCCATGGAACTTCCTGACCTGAATTTGCTGGTTGCGCTGGATGTCTTGCTTGAGGAGGGCAGCGTGATCGGCGCGGCCCGGCGGATGAATCTGAGCGCGCCAGCGATGAGCCGCACGCTGGGACGCATCCGGGAAGCCCTGGGCGACCCGGTATTCGTGCAGGCAGGCCGCCGCCTGGTCCCCACGCCACGGGCGCTGGCCTTGCGCGAACAGGTCCGGCTGGCGGTGGAGCAGGCCGGACTGGTGTTCCAGCCTGCCACCGGCGTGGACCTGAAAACCCTGGAGCGTCGTTTCAGCGTGCGTGCCAACGACATTTTCGTGGGTGCCCACGCTGGCCGCCTGCTGGATGTCATGGCAAGGGAGATGCCGCGCGCCATGTTGCGTTTTGCGCCGGAAGAAGATGACATCGACGATGAAGCCCTGCGCAGCGGACGCATCGACCTGTTCATCAGCGCGGCGCGCAAGCTGGGGCCGGAGATCTGCGAACAATCATTGTTCACGACATCGGTGATAGGTGTGGCGCGTGCCGGTCACCCCATCTTCGATGATGAAATCACGCCGGAGCGGTTGACGCGCTGGGGGCATATCGGTGTGTCGCGGCGCGGGAAATCCACCGGTCCGATAGACAGCGCGCTGGCGGCCCTGGGCTTGCGCCGGCATGTGGCGCTGGTCGTGCCCACGCCATATTCCGCAGTTTTCGCCCTGCGTGATTCCGACCTGCTGCTGCCGCTGCCCGGTCATCTGGCGCACGGCGCCCTGGCGGCAGGCCTGAAAATCCGGCTGTTCGATCTGCCGATTTCGCTGGCGACGGTACCCATCACCCAGGCTTGGCATCCGCGTTTCCAGAATGATCCGGGGCATCAATGGCTGCGCCGGACCATTCGGGCGCTGTGTACCGGAGACGATGCCTCGGTTGCCTGGCAAGCCCGCTCACCGTTGATCTAAAGATTGCGTTTGATGCAATCATGAATTTAAGAGATGTCACTTTTCCGCATGCATGGCCGGGCATACATTGGGCAGGCCAGTCATGCCAATCACCGTGATTTCTTGCTTGCGCTGCAACCCTGGCGCAGTGTCAGGACGGCGGGAGGCCAGGCTGGTCCCGTCCGGCGCGTTGCTGGCCCGGCCCGGCTGTCATCGGGTCTTTGAGGGTTGGCAGTGCGTCGGGATCAGCCGCTGTCACAGGGCGTGACGCGCGGCAGTCTGACTACAGGAAAATCCGGCCATGGCGTTCGATTCCAACTCTTTCATCATTCACGATGTCCAGGCGTTTCCGTACATCGTCTTCCGTAACGAGGCGGCCAAGCCCGGCTATGCCGGCCAGTGGCAAACCGAAATGGATGCGCTGGTGGCCAGCGGCCTGCCGTTCGTGATCGTGTACGACCAGCTCAGTCACGAGGAAGAACATGAGGACCGCAAGGTGCGGGCGCTCTGGCTCAAGCACAACAAAGAAGCTCTGGGCAAGGTATGCCTGGCGCTGATCAGTATCGAGCCGGATGAGCAAAAGCGTGAAAACGTGCGCGCCTTTGCTGCAACGGCGCAAAAGGCATTCGGTATCCGCCAGGAAGTGCTTGCCACCCATGAAGCCGCCAGGGAAATTGCAGACAGCCTGATTGCTTCCGCGCTTTAGAACAGGGGGCGCGCATGTATACGGAAGACCTGACAGTGGCGGACGTTCCCCACGAGAGCGGCTTGACTGCCCGAACCAAGGCAAGGGCCAGGACGGTGCGCCAGGATGAGCCGGCGCTGTCGCGTTTGCGCGACCTGCGCCTGCGGCCGACCATGGCGCGCATTGCGATCCTGCAGACCATGGAGGCCGTGGCGCCGGAGCCGCTGGCTGCTGAGGAAGTCCTGCGCCATCTGTTGCTGCGTAACGTGCGTACCGGCCTGGCCAGTGTCTATCGTATCCTGCGCGAGCTGGAAGAGCGCGGCATTGTGCGGCGTGAATATCGCCCCAGCCGCAATGGCGCCAAAACGCTGCACCGCCTGGTGCAACAGCATATCGACCGCCAGCAGGACAGGCTGATGTGTGTGGAGTGCGGTGGCACGGTCATCCTGGATGCGCCTGGCCTGCGCGACCAGCTGTTGCGGTTGGCGGATGCCCAGGGCTTGTCCCTGGCTGGCGGCCCGCTGATCATCCAGACCGTATGCGCAAGTTGCCGCTTGTGATTGGTTGCACCGCGGTTGCCAAGCTGAAAGACCCGAATGGGTGCTACTGGCGCCAGTTCGTATGGAAGATGGGGGCACGGTGAACCCGTCGTGCCAATGAGGGTGAAAAAGCCGCACCGGCCGGTCATGGCAGGTGCGGCTTTCGGGCGCCAGGCACAGCCTGCTGTCAGGCTGCGTTCCGGGATGCCAGGCTTCAGGCCGGCTGCAGCCTGGCCGCCTGGGTCAGCCCAGTACCAACAGGACTCGCATCAGCAGGCCGGGCCGTTCGGTGTGTCATTGCTCCGGGGCGCATTGCGGCCACGGCGTGGCGCCATTGTTGAGAATGGCGCTGCGCCAATGTTCATAGACGAAGGTCTGTTCCGGAATCTCCTTGACGCGGAACGTCCAGCGGGAACCCTCATACAGCGTTTCGTCGTTGCGCAGGCAATTGAAGAGCGGGCTCATCAGCTTGACTTCCACGGTGCTGCCTTGGGGAATGACCTGGCCTTCGGTCAGTCCATCGAAGTAGGGCGTCAGGCGGGAAATGTTGCCATTGAGATGCTCGCCGCGGACGTCCACGATGGTGTAGTTTCCATTCATGGCCGTCAGCCGGAATGTTTTCTCGGCCGTCGGGGCGGTGCCGGGCTGGCTCCTGCCGCCACCGTAGTTTTCAGGTACCTGGCGGACATACGGCCAAGGTTGCAGGGCGGACTGCTCACTGGCGGAGCCGGGCGAAAAGATGTCTTCCAGGACGATGCCCCTGGCGTTGCTCAGGGAATCAATGGCGATCGTGAAATCGTAGTCCGGCAGGTCGGCAATACCGTCACTGATCTGATAGCGGAACACATACTCGCCTGGCACACTGAAGGTCTCGGACGAGGTTTTGCATAGGCCGCTGTTGCGGTTGTTGCCGTGGTTGCCGCCCTCCGGCTTGCTGATCAGGGTGCGATGGGTATAGATGGTGTCGCCGTCGGGGTCAATCACCACGGGGGTGAAGGGGATGATCATGCACGGCAGCAGCTGGTACGGGGTAGTATCCCGCAACTGCGTATGCTGGGTACGGTAGGCGATCCGGCGGATTTCCGGCGGATTGTTCACGAGCTTGGCAATGGCCTGGGTCTGGGCATAACTGCTGGAGCGCATGCCGCGGTCATCCTCGACTTCCAGGCGCACGGTATAAACGCCCGGTACATCAGGAATCAGTCGGGCACGGCGGTATTCGCGGGATTCCGGTTCGATTTCCGCAACCAGCGCAGCCTGGCTGCCATCCGGTTTATCAAACAGCGACCAGTGGAAGCTAAAGGGGTCGCCGTCGGGGTCACTGGCGCTGGATGCCAGGAACAGCATGGGCTCGTTGACCAGCACGGATGCTGCAATGGGTTTGATCGTGCCGGCCGAGGGCGTATTGTTGACACCGCCGATTTTGGCGGTGACGGTGGCGGTCGAGACGAGCTCGTTGACGCCATCGGAAACCGTCATGCGGACGGTATAGTCGCCAGCCAGATCCAGCTTCTGAATCTTTTGATAGGTAGGCATGCCGGAGCCAGGAAGTGCCTCGACCAGCGTGGCAGTGCTGCCTTGTGGGATAGTGATCAATTCGGCCCTGATCAGTTGTATCGGTTCGCCTTCCGGGTCATAGCCTTCAAAGATGAAGTTCGCGCGGCCGCCAACTTCCTGTTCGCCGACGCTGCTGGACGGATAGTAGCCAGTGCCGACCAATTGCCCTGCCAGCGGCAGGTTCTTGCCGGGGAAACTGTCAGGTTTCACGACCGTCACTTTGACTTTCTGTATCGCGCTTTGCCAGTTGCCGTCATAGACAAAGAATTCGAGCAGGTAGTCACCGACGGCGGCCGGCGTGAAGCTGGGACGTGCCGAATTCGCATTCGCCAGTTCCGGCAAAGGCGAATAGGCCGGGGCCGCCCCGTACTGGGCGAAACGCCAGCGGTATTGCAGGGGTTGCTGATCCGGGTCATAGCTGGCGCTGCCGTCGAGCCTGGCGGTTTCGCCGAGCTTGATGGTGATGTCTTCAGCCACGGCAACGGGCGGCGCATTGCCCGAGGATACGGTGACTTCCACGCGGGCGGGCTGGCTGTCCTTGCCGTTGTGGCTGACCACCAGCTGCAGGATGTAGCTGCCGGCGATATCCAGGTGCAAGGTGGCATTGCCCGAGGTGTAGTCGGAAATATTGCCGGCGCTGCCTTCGGGTTTTTCCAGCAGCGTCCAGAGGTAGCTCAAGGCGCCGGAGGAGCCGGTGGGAGCCAGGCTGGCGGTACCGTCCAGGCCCAGGGTGGCGGTGCCCAGCCGGACGCTGTATTGCGTCTGGGTGATGGCGACCGGTTCGGTATTGTTTGCCGTAATGACGACGCGGGAGGGCTTGCTCGAAGCAGTCCCATCATGGACGATCAGGTCGGCCGTATAAGTGCCCGGCAGGTCGGCAGTGAAGCTGGGCGCCTGCGTGTTGTCGCCGTTGAGCGATGCCGTGCTGCTGGTCGGCTTGCCCGCCAGCGTCCACTTGTAGGACAGGCTGCCTTGGTTGGGAGAGCTGCCGGAACCCCGCAGGGTGACGATATCGCCCATGTTCACGGTCTGATTGCTGCCTGCATCGGCAACCGGCAGGCTGGTTTCGGTCGGCGGGGAGGAATCGCTGCCGCCGCCGCAAGCGGCGAGAAACAGGGCGGCGCCCAGTCCAGCCGCAAGATTGCGTAGTGAGAATTTCATGGTGGTGAACTTCCTATGCTGAAAAGTCACGCCCGGCAGGCCGGACGCGGAATGAAAGCGCGCTTGCCCGGGCGCGCTGGAATGAGGATCGGGTTCAGAAGGTCATCGTCATGCCCAGGCGCGCCGTGCGTCCCGGCGCAGGCACAATGCCAAGGCTGAGCGCGTCGAGGTAAAAACGGTCGGTCAGGTTGTCGATGGTGAAATCCACGCTGAACTGGTCGGTGACCTTGTAGTTGGCGTAGAGGTCGAAGAGCCGGTAGGAGTGCCAGAGCACGGGAGCGTTGAAGCCGACCTGGGCGTTGTAGCGTGGCACCTGGTTGCGTTCGCCCATGAGGATGGCGCGCAGGCCGAGATCCAGGCGGCGGTCCAGCAGGCGCGTTCCCAGCGTGACGCTGGCATGCCAGTTGGGCGGGATCATGTTGCTGATATAGCTTTGGGCAATGCCGTAATTGGTGCAGTAATCCCGCACGCGGCTGCCGACGTTGCACACTTCGATGCGCGTGTAGCGCGTGGCGCCGAAGTGGGTATAGATCATGCCCAGGTCATAGCTGCCGGACAGTTCCAGGCCCTCGAAACGGACCCCCTGGATATTGCGCATGCGGAAAAAACCATAGGAGGCGCCTTCTTCCCACATATTCGGTATCGTGCGTGTGAGATAGTCCTTGGTGTGGTTGCGGAAGTAGGCGAATTTCAGGCGCAGCTTGTCGTTGCTGCGCAGCAGGCCGTCCCGCATGTAATTGATGCCGACTTCTTTGTTCTTGGTGTGTTCGGGTTTGAGGTCTATATCCAGGGCGGGTCCGACGGACCAGCCGGATGTGGTTTCGAACAGGCTGGGCATGCGCAGCGCCTCGGCATAGCGGCCGTAGAACTGCAAGCCGTCGATCGGCTCCCAGACCAGGCTGAACATGGGGGCCGAGCCACTTTTCCGGTTCTTGTAGAACACGGCATCGCATTCACCATCGCCATCGGCATCGTTGCAGTACTGGCTGTTTTCGGCCACAGGCAGGGCATTGTTGTCCTCGGAACCGAACCAGGTCTGGCGGATGCCGGCATTGAGAGTGACGCTGGGCAATACCGTCCAGGCCAGGTTGCCGAAGGTGCTGGCTTCCCAGCGTTTGCCCGAGCGCGCGCCACCATAGAAGCCGGTGTAGCTGCCCTCGGCGACATCGGTATTCATTTTTTCCTGTTGCCCGGCCACGCCATATTCAAGCTTGATCCCGCCCAGGACATCGAATTGCATGGTGTTGCTGATGTCGCCGCCCCAGCGCCGGTAGGTTTCCTCCCGATGCGTGTTTTTTTCGATATCTACGCTATAGATTTCAGGCGTATTGATATCGCTGCGGTTGTCGGTGTGCCAGAGATTGGTATGCAGTGATATCCAGTTGTTGTCCTGAGGTTGCCAGCGGTGGCGCAGGGCATAGGTGTCCTGCTTTACCTGGCTGGGGATCCACTGGCGAGCCTGGCCGAAGCCCTGGATCTGGGAGGGCATCATTTCGCCGAAGTCGCTGGAATAGCGCAGGTAGCTCAGGTCCAGTTCGCTGGCATCGTTCAGGTAGATATTGCTCTTGAGCAGGAAGGATTTGCTCTCGTACTGGGTATTGGGGATACGTTCTCCGGCGCGAAAGCGCGAGACGCCTTCTATGGAAACCGGCGTTTCCCAGTACCAGCCTGCGAACTGCTTTTCGCCCTGCTTGATATACGGGGACGGGCCGTGGCGCCCGGCGTAATAGTTGCCCTGCTTGCGCTGCGCATAGGCGGCAACCAGGTCGATGTGTTCCAGCCGCTTGGCGATGGCAATGCTGCCGGCGAAGCTCTTCGGGCGGTAGGTGCCGGGCCGGTCCATGCCGTCGTCAGGGGCGAAGCTGTCCGGCATGGTGTAGTCCTCGGAGCAATAGCTGCTGATCCGGCAATCGGAACGGTAGGCGTTTTTCTCCAGGAAGTAGCCAGCATACGTGCCGGGGTCGGGGGCGGAACCGCTGTTGTTGCCTGTGGCGCTGCCGCGCACGCGCATGCCGAAGCTGTCGCCATCGGGAACAATATCCTCTGCATTGATGGTACGCATGCTGACCAGCCCGCCGGTGGCGCCCGTGCCTTGGGCGGACATGGTCGGGCCTTTGTCGATCTGGACGCTGCCTATCAGGTCCGGATCGACATAGCTGCGCGAGGCGACCCCGGCATAACCGCGGTATACCGTGGTTTCCTGGCGTGTGCCGTCAATCAGGACAGGCACCCGTCCCTGGCCCTGCATCCCGCGCACATTCACGTCCAGGCCGCCGCTGTTGCGGTTTTCCCCGACCAGCACGCCAGGGATGCCGCGAAAGATATCACCGACGGACAGCCCGCGTGAACGCTCGATATCTTCGCGGTTGAGTACGGCCTGCGAACCTGCGGTGCGGTAGGGACTGTCGCGCAGGTCTTCCTCGCGCAGGGCAGTGACCTGGACGGTATCCAGTTCCACTACGCTGGCAGCTTTTTTCAAGGCGTAGCCGTTGGGGCGTCGTTCAAGTACATAGCCGCTGCCGCGCAGCAGATGGTCAAAGCCTTCTCTGATGGTATAGCTGCCTTGCAGGCCGGCGCTTTGCAGATTGTCCAGCTGTGCCGAATCGAAGGAAAGCAGGACGCCCGACTGCGCAGCATAGCGGGCCAGGACTGTGCCCAGCGGCCCTGGCGCGAGCCGGATGTCGCGTTTTTCGCTTTCAGCATGCGCTTGTTGCGCCGCGCCTTGCGCCTGCGCGGCATCCGGCAGCTGGCCGATGATCAGCAGGCTGGCCAGGCAGGCCAGGTAGATGGCACTGGGCGTGTTGCCATGGCGTGCAGGAGGCGCGGACGCACGCAAGGAAAGGGCCGGGCGGGGTACGGAACGCAGCATGGTGGTTTTTCGTCGCAAGAACTGGAAGAAGATGACCCCCCATCCCCGGAACGGTGATGATGGAGGCTCTTACTTGTTCTATCGGGTGAGATTGAAAAACCGCGCAAAAAAATTTGTATCAACTGCGGCCGAGGACGATCCAGTATGGGGTACGACGCGTGATGCGCAGTTGCAGGGTGTCGGCCAGCAGGGCCAGGCTGGCGTCCGTATCGTGCAAGGAAAAGGACCCCGAGGCACGCAGGCCGGCAATTTCGGGCTGAACCTGCAACAGGCCGGGGCGATAGCGCCCGAGCTCTGCCAGCAGGGTGTCCAGGCGCATACCGTTGGCCACCAGCAGACCATGGCGCCACATCAATGCGTCCGGCGTCGCGTGCCGAACGGCGCCTGGCGTGCCGGTGCGGCTGAAGTCCATGGCCTGGCCGGGTTCCAGTACGATAAAGTCCCGGGTTTCGCCATGGCGCCTCAGGGCGACCCGGCCTTCGTGCACCGCCACTTCGGTGCGGTCGGCATGTTGGCGGACCACGTAGCCGGTACCCAGCGCACGTGCGGTACCTTCCCGGGTTTCCACCAGCAAGGGGCGTTGCAGCGGGTCGGGTTGCCGGGCGGATTCCAGGAAAATTTCGCCTGCGCGCAGGCGTATGCGCCGTTCCTGCGCGGTGAAGCGGATATCGACAGCTGTGTCGGTATTCATGACAAGCAGCGAGCCGTCATCCAGCCGCTGTTCGCTGATTTCGCCCAGCCTCGTGTGCCAGTCGGAAACCGGTTGCCATGGCCCGCCCGCGAGGCCGTCCGCATGGTAGCGATAGGACAGCCAGCCCAGGGGGGCGGCCAGGGCCAGCATGCCCAGGCCGCGCATCATGCGGCGCCGGCCCTGGGATCTGGAAAGGGCCATGGCCGGCAGGACCTGCGGCTGCACCTGGGCAGGAATCTGGTTGAAGATTGCCATTAGCGCCTGCACCCGCGACCATGCTTCCGTATGCTGCGGGCTGCGTTGTTGCCAGGCGCGCAGTGAGGCAGTTTCGTCGGCGCTCAGCGCACCTTCATCGAAACGAGCCAGCCATGCGGCGGCTTCGTTCAGGATGCGAGGGTCGATGTCGGTATCCGAAGCCATGTCGCCAGCGTCAGGAGGCAGCCAGGGACAGGCAGGCCAGATAGGCGCGCTGGACGTGGCGCTTGACGGAGGTTTCGGCCATGCCCAGGCGTTCGGCGATTTCCGCATGTCGCATGCCATCGACACGCACCATCAGGAAAATCGTGCGGGTGCGTTCTGGCATGGCACCCAGCATGGCGTCGATGCGCATCAATGCTTCGCGTACCAGCAGGATGGATTCGGGCGAGGGCGCTTCCGCTTCCGGCTGCGCAGCCAGTGCTTCCAGATAGATGCGTTCGACTTCCTGGTGGCGCCAGTGGTCGATAAGCCTGGCCTTGGCGATGCGCACCAGCAAGGCGCGGGGATTGTCGCCAATGTCCACTCCGCCCTTGCGTATCAGCAGCTGGACAAAAGTGTCCTGCGCGAAGTCGGCGGCATCGGCGGGCGTGGAGACCCAGCGCCGCAGCCAGCGTTCCAGCCATCCATAGTGACTATCGTACAGGTGCGCAGCCAAGGTACCATTCATGGAAGCCAGACCAGACATGAGGTTAATATTAATTCTCATTGTTGTCTGGAAATGGGGGGAGATGCAAGCATTTTCCCGCCACGTGCAGCAGTTGGCTCAGAACAGGATGCAGCTTGCGCGTCACCAGCCCCCGGTTGCCCAAGGTCTTCAGGGTGCTAGACCGCCAGCAGCATGCGCACGTCTTCGGACCCCATTTCCGTATGCGAACCGTGTGCCGCGACTTCGCCACGGTTCAGGACGACGAAGCGGTCGGCCAGTTCGTGGGCAAAGTCGAAGTACTGTTCGCACAGCAGAATGGCGATGTTGCCGCGTTGCTTGAGCAATTGGATGACCCGGCCTATGTCCTTGATGATGGAAGGCTGTATGCCCTCGGTGGGTTCATCGAAAATGATGAAGCGGGGTTCGGATACCAGCGCGCGGGCAATGGCGAGTTGCTGTTGTTGACCGCCGGACAGGTCGCCGCCGCGCCGCGCCAGCATGGTTTGCAGCACCGGGAACAGTTCGTAGACATCTTCGCGGATACGCCGGGCCTTGGCCGCAGGAAAGCGTGCCATACCCATCAGGATATTTTCTTCCACGCTCAGGCGCGCGAAGATGTCGCGTCCTTGAGGCACGTAGGCCATGCCCAGCCCGGCGCGCTGGTGCGGCGCCAGCCGCGTGATGTCCGTGCCATCCAGCAGGATCTGGCCCCGGGCGATGGGCAACACGCCCATCAGACACTTGAGCAGTGTGGTCTTGCCGACGCCATTGCGGCCCAGCAGCGCCATGCACTCGCCGCTGCGAACGTCCATGGAGACGCTGCGCAGCGTGTGGCTGCTGCCATAGTATTGCTCGATTTGCTTGATTTCCAGCATGTCACTCTTCCTTTTCCTGAGGGGCTCAGGCGCGCTGTTCGGCGTGTCCGGTTTGCGGGCGGCCGATGCGGCCGATGGCGCTCTCAGGGCTGCAATGCTTCCGTTATTAACGCCCCAAATACACCTCAATGACCCGCTCATCGTTCTGTACCTGGTCCATGCTGCCTTCCGCGAGTACCGAGCCTTCGCTCAGGACCGTGACGTTGCCGCCCTGGGCAATTTGCGTGACGAAGTCCATATCGTGCTCAACTACCATCAGCGAGTGCTTGCCCTTGAGTGTGTTGAACAGTTCGCCCGTGCGTTCGGTTTCAGCATCGGTCATGCCGGCTACGGGTTCGTCGAGCAGCAGCAGTTGGGGTTCCTGCATCAGCAGCATGCCGATCTCCAGCCATTGTTTCTGTCCGTGCGACAGCAGGCCGGCCTGGCGCGCATAGGCCTGTGTCAAGCCAACGGTTTCCATGACTTCGGCAATGCGGTCTGCCTGTTCGCTGGTCAGCCGCGACCGCAAGGTCGGCCAAACACGTTTGTCGGCCTTCATGGCCAGTTCGAGGTTTTCCAGTACGCTATGCGCCTCGAATACCGTGGGACGCTGGAACTTGCGGCCTATGCCTATGTTGGCGATTTCGGTTTCGCTGAGCTTGCTCAGGTCAATGTTCTGTCCGAAGAAGGCGCTGCCGCTGGTGGGCCGGGTTTTGCCAGTGATGACGTCCATCATCGTGGTTTTGCCCGCGCCGTTGGGGCCAATGATGCAGCGTAGTTCACCGACGCCGATATACAGATTCAGGTCCTTGATGGCGCGGAATCCGTCGAATACCACGTTGATATTCTCCAGGTAGAGAATGACGCCATGAGTGGTGTCCACGGTATTACCGGCCGCGGCGGCGGGCAGGGCGCGGCTGTAGCTGGCTTCGCCGCCGGGGTGCAGTTCGGAGCGGATGTCCGGTTCTTTGACGGAGGCTTGCGTCTTGGGTGCATCAATCATGGGCCTGCTCCTTGCGCCGGGCCGCCAGTTTGCGGGCCAGGCCGACCATGCCTTGCGGCAGGAAAATTGTCACGATCACGAAAAGCGCGCCCAATGCGTACAGCCAGTATTCCGGCATGGCTGTGGTGAACCAGGTTTTCAGGCCATTGACGGTGCCAGCGCCGATGATCGGGCCGAAGAGCGTGCCACGGCCGCCGGTGGCAACCCAGATCACCATTTCAATGGAATTGGCCGGGGACATTTCGCTGGGGTTGATGATGCCTACCTGCGGCACGTAGAGCGCGCCGGCCAGGCCGCACAGCATGGCGGAAATGGTCCAGACGAAAAGCTTGAAGCCCAGCGGTTCGTAGCCCAGGAAGCGCACGCGGCTTTCGGCGTCGCGCACGGCGGTCAGTACCCGGCCATAGCGTGATTGCGTCAGCAGACGCGAGAGCACCAGGGCGGCGAACAGCACGGCCAGGGTGATCCAGAACAGCCAGGCGCGCGTGGCTGGCGCGGTGAGGTTGAAACCCAGGATGCGCTGGAAGTCGGTGAAACCATTGGTGCCGCCAAAACCGGTTTCATTGCGGAAGAACAGCAGCATGGCGGCGAAAGTCAATGCCTGGGTGATGATGGAGAAATACACCCCCTTGATGCGCGAGCGGAAGGCGAAGTAGCCGAACAGGAAGGCCAGCAAACCGGGGACGGCCAGCGCCAGCAGCATGGCCCACCAGAAATGCTGTGTCATGGACCAGTACCAGGGGTATTCGGTCCAGCCGAGGAAGGACATGAAGGCGGGCAGGCGGGAGCCGCCTGCGGCAGCGGTTACTTCAGCAGTGCTGCGCATCAGGTACATGCCTTGGGCATAGGCGCCCAGTGCGAAGAAAATGCCATGCCCGAGCGAGAGGATGCCGGCGTAGCCCCACACCAGGTCGAGCGCCAGCGCGGCCAGGGCGTAGCACATGAACTTGCCCAGCAGCGCAACCGTATGCGCTGGCACATGCAGGGCATGGCCGGGGGCAAAGAACAGGTTCAGCAGCGGCAGGATGGCCAGTATCGCGGTGGCGATGGCCAGGGCGGTCCAGGCCTTGGCGGGGAACAGCGGCTGGCGGTTGAGCGCCAGCAGGGTATCGCGGTGGCGCTTGTTCATTCCACGCTCCTTCCTTTGGGGGCGAACAGCCCTTGCGGGCGCTTCTGGATGAACAGCACGATCAGGACCAGGATGGCAATCTTGGCAAGGACCGCGCCGGAGAAGGGTTCGATGAATTTGCTGATGCTACCCAGACCGAAGGCGGCAATCACGGTGCCTGCCAGTTGGCCTACGCCACCCAGTACCACCACCATGAAAGAGTCGATGATGTAGGATTTGCCGAGGTCGGGGCCGACGTTGCCCAACTGTGAAAGCGCGACGCCGGCCAGGCCGGCGATGCCTGCGCCCAGGCCGAAGGTCAGCATATCGACGCGGCCGGTGGCGACGCCTACACAGCCGGCCATGCGCCGGTTCTGCGTAATGGCGCGCACGAACAGGCCCAGGCGGGTGTGGTTCAGCAGCAGCCAGACGAAAGCCACCACCAGCAGCGAGAACACGATGACGGCCAGGCGGTTGTAGCTCAGTACCAGACCATTCATGATTTCCTGGCCGCCGCTGAGCCAGCCTGGGTTGGCCACTTCAACGTTCTGCGCGCCGAACAGGCTGCGCACGGCCTGCATCAGCACCAGGCTGATGCCCCAGGTCGCCAGCAGCGTTTCCAGCGGACGGCCGTAGAGCCAGCGGATGACGGTGCGTTCGAGCACCATGCCGACGCAGGCCGTGATGACGAAAGCCACGGGCAGGGCTGCCACCACATACCATTCCAGCCATTGCGGAGCGAATTGGCGGAAACCGGATTGCACCAGGTAAGTGGCGTAGGCGCCTATCATCAGCAGTTCTCCATGCGCCATGTTGATCACGCCCATCAGCCCGAAGATGATGGCCAGGCCCAGCGCTGCCAGCAACAGGACGCTGCCCAGGCTGATGCCGTAGAACAGGTTGCCCAGCCATTGCACAGTTTGCAGGTGGCGGTCGATGGCGGCGACGGCTTGCTGCGCAGCGCGGCGCACCTCGGCGTCGGGTTCGGCCCAGTTGCCGTTGTGTTGCACCAGCATGCCGGCGAGCACGTTGCGGAACGATGCGTCGTTGGCGGCAGTCAACAATTGCACGGCATGTAGCCGGGTCGCGGCGTCAGGGCTTTGCAGTTCCAGATTGGCTTGCGCGACAGCCAGCGCCTGCTTGACCTTGTCATGGCCTTCGCTTGCCAGCGCCTGCTGCAGCATGGGCAGCAGGCTGGCATCGGTGGTGTTGCGCAGTTGTTGGGCGGCAGCCAGCCGGGTGGCCGCGTCGGGCGCGTACAGCTGCCCGGTGGCGAGCGCGCCGGAGAGGGCGCGGCGCAGCCTGTTGTTGATGGTAATGCGGCTGGCATCGACGGGCAGCGGCTCATGCGCGCCGGTCAGGGCATTGATGGCCGGGTGGTTGGCTGCAATGCCAGTGTTGTCGGCGCCACTGTCTATGATCCAAACGCCGCCATTTGGCGTGCCGCGCAGGCGGCCGTCGGCCAGTGCCTGCAATATCGCCAGGCTTTGTGCATCGCCGGATTTGCCCAGGCGGTCTATGGCTTCCAGGCGTTCGTTGTTGTCGCCCGAAGCCAGTTGGGCCAGGCTTTCGGTAGAGACGGCAGCCTGGGCTGGCGCGGAGACTAGCAGCAGGCAGGCCAGCAAGGCCAGCACGGCTGCCAGCCAGGCAGGCCGGCTTGATGCGTGGAACAGGGTAGGAAACATAATGGATGCCCTGGTGTGTAGTCGGTCTGTCTTGTTGCCATGTCGGCGGTAAGACTCTTCGGCCAAAAAGCAGAAGCCGTCCGGCCTCGCTGCCCGTTTGCTGCGAGAGAAGCGGGGTTCGGCCCAGGTTCATGGCCAGTAAGTTTGAGGCCCATTGATCCTGGGGTAGCCAGGCCAGGCAATGACGCGCTGTCTGGGGAGGGGGCGAGGTCTGCGGCCCCTGGGGGCTGGTGGCCTCGCCGTTCCTGCAACGGTGCGGCTTACTTGGCCGGCGCCGTGTCCGGCTTCTTGTCGTTGCCGGGCAAGTAGGGACTCCAGGGCTGGGCACGGATCGGGCCGTCGGTTTTCCACACTACGTCGAACTGACCATCGTCGCGGATTTCACCGATGAATACTGGCTTGTGCAGGTGATGATTGGTTTCATCCATTTTGATGGTGAAGCCGTCAGGCGCCGCGAAGCTCTGGCCACCGATTGCTTCGATGACCTTGTCCACATCCGTGCTGCCTGCTTGCTCGACCGCCTGTTTCCACAAATTGATGCCGATGTAGGTAGCTTCCATCGGGTCGTTGGTCACGACAGAGTCGGCCTTGGGCAGGTTCCTGGCCTTGGCATAGGCTTTCCATTTTGAGATGAAGGCTTCGTTGGTGGGATTGTCCAGCGATTGAAAGTAGTTCCAAGCTGCGAGGTGACCGACCAGCGGCTTGGTGTCCACGCCGCGCAGTTCCTCTTCGCCCACGGAGAAGGCGACAACCGGCACGTCGGTGGCCTTCAGGCCGGCATTGCCCAGTTCCTTGTAGAAGGGGACGTTGGAGTCGCCGTTGATGGTAGAGACCACGGCTGTGGGGCCGCCCGCCGCGAAGCGTTTGATGTCGGCGATGATGGTCTGGTAGTCCGAATGCCCGAAGGGCGTGTACACCTCCATGATGTTCTCGTCGGTGATGCCCTTGCTGTTCAGGAAGGCGCGCAGGATCTTGTTGGTGGTGCGGGGGTAGACGTAGTCCGTGCCCAGCAGCACGAAACGCTTGGCGCCGCCGCCGTCTTCGCTCAACAGGTATTCGACAGCGGGAATGGCCTGCTGATTTGGGGCCGCGCCGGTGTAGAACACATTGCGTTCCAGCTCCTCGCCTTCATATTGCACCGGGTAGAACAGCAGGCCGTTGAGCTCCTTGAACACCGGCAGCACGGCCTTGCGCGAGGCGGAGGTCCAGTTGCCGAATACCACGGCCACTTTTTCCTGCCCCAGCAGTTCGCGTGCCTTTTCCGCGAAGAGCGGTTCGCTGGAGGCAGGATCGACCACCACGGCTTGCAGTTTTTTGCCAAGGACGCCGCCATTGGCGTTGATTTCGTCAATGGTCATCAGCGCTACATCCTTGAGCGCGGTCTCGGAAATAGCCATCGTGCCTGTGAGCGAATGCAGGATGCCGACCTTGATGGTGTCTTCGGCATAGGCGTTCAAGGACAGCCCGGAGGCCGCCAGGAGGGTCGCTACGGTCAATTGCTTGAGGATCGTTCTGCGTTGCATGAGAAAGCCTTCCCTGAAAGAGGTTGGATTGCTGCGGGGCGATGGCAGGACGCCACCTGCAGTCCATTCAGCAAGATCCGTGCCAGATTTCGGATCGCCATGGAGGCTCAGGCGTCGGTCAGCGCAGGCGTGCCTGCGGCAAGGCACTTTCAGGGGAACACCGTGGGGCGGCTTTCTGGGTAATTCGAAGAGATTCTGCTGCCCTTTGCGGCAGGGGCGCAGGCACCATCCCGACAGTTTTTTGATAGAAAAAGGTGCGCGACGCACCATTGTGGGATGCCTGAAGGGGGAGGGCAGAGAGGTGCCTGTCTCGTGGCGAACCGCCAGGGAAACTGCGTGAGAAACCTCTTTTTCAGTATCGGATTTTCATATTTATCAGTGTCTTATGGGGCTATCGGATAGCTGCGTACGAGTGTGATGGCACGGATATTGCTGGGTGATGCTTGCTTGTATACCAATAAGGATTCCACAGCATGATTTCCTGCACATCCTCATTTCCTTCCAGTGGCTGGACCCTGGCGCAGTGGCGGCATGCCTATATCGAACAGAATGCGGATGCCAGCGAATTATTGACGCAGTTGCTGGCCGCCCTGGCGGCGGGCGATGCCGCCTGGATTGCGAAGGCTTCGGCAGAGCAGTTGGCACAGCAGTTACAGACGCTGGAAGCCTTGCTGCACGCGGCTGGCGGTGACCGCAGCCGCCTGCCTTTGTATGGCGTACCGTTTGCCGTCAAGGACAACATTGATGCCGCAGGCTGGATGACGACTGCCGCTTGCCCGGCATTCGCCTATCTGGCCCGGCAGGATGCCTTTGCCGTGGCTCGCCTGAAGGCGGCGGGCGCGATTCTGGTGGGCAAGACAAACCTGGATCAATTTGCCACCGGCCTGGTGGGGACGCGTTCCCCCTTTGGCGTCGTGCCCAACAGTTTCGATCCTGCCTACATCAGCGGCGGTTCGAGTTCCGGTTCTGCGAGTGTGGTGGCACGCGGCCTGGTGCCGTTCGCGCTGGGAACCGATACGGCGGGTTCCGGACGTGTGCCGGCCGCATTCAACAACATTGTTGGCTTCAAGCCGACCAAGGGCTGGGTGGGCAACACCGGCCTGGTGCCTGCCTGCCGTACCCTGGATTGCATCAGTACTTTTGCCTTGACGGTAGAAGACGCTGCGCTGGTGATGCGCAGCATGGCCGGCTATGACGCTGCCGATGGCTACGCGCGCCAGCGTCCTGTCACCGCGCCAGTGCGGTTTCCGGCTGTGCCGCGCCTGGCGGTGCCAGACCATCTCGAATTCTTTGGCGATGAACAGGCTCGTTCGAATTTTGCCGAAGCACGGCAGCAGCTGCAGCAAATGGGGGCAGTGCTGGAAGAAATTGATTTTTCCCCCTTTGCGGAATTGGCCGGGCTGTTGTACCAGGGGCCATGGGTCGCGGAGCGCTTCGTGACCGTTGCGGCTTTGTTGGCTCAAGAGCCGTCTGCATTGGACCCGGTGGTCGCAGGCATCGTGGGGCAGGCGGGGAATTATTCGGCGGCCGATGCCTTTCGCGCCGAGTACCGCCGGGCGGACCTGGCAAGGCGTATCCAGGTCAGCCTGGCCGGCTTCGACGCATTGGTGGTTCCCAGCACGCCTTCGATCTACACCATTGAGCAGTTGTGCCAGGAGCCGGTACGCCGCAACTCGGAATTGGGTATCTATACCAATTTCACCAATCTGGCCGACCTGAGCGCGCTGGCCTTGCCTGCCGGCCTGCGCCAGGACGGTCTGCCTGCGGGCATTACCCTGATTGCACCGGCCTGGCACGACTGGGCCTTGGCGGATTTCGGCAGGCGCTGGCAAGCTCGGGCCAGTGTGTTGCCCGGCGCGCCTGGCGTGGTGGCGCAGTCTCTGCCGCTACCGGACAGCCCAGCTGCCTGGCTGGAGGACGAAGGCGAAATCATTCTGGCCGTCGTGGGCGCGCACCTGCGCGGCATGCCCTTGAATCACCAGCTTACCAGCCGTCAGGCGCGTTTCCTGGAAGAGACGCAGACCGCAACAGGCGACTACCGGCTGTATGCGCTGCCGGGCACGGTTCCTCCCAAGCCTGGCCTCAAATATGCGCCAGGCCAGGGCGACGCCATTGTGCTGGAACTGTGGGCGTTGACGCCGCATGCCTTTGGCGAGTTCGTGGCCGAGGTGCCGCAGCCTTTGGGCATAGGCAACGTCATGCTGGCCGATGGCCGGGTGGTCAAAGGCTTTATTTGCGAGCCTGCCGCGCTGGACGGTGCGACCGACATTACTGCTTTTGGCGGCTGGCGCGCCTACTTGCAAAGCCGCTGAACCCGGGGGAGTTTTTCATGTTTACCAAAGTCCTGATCGCCAATCGCGGCGAAATCGCTGTCCGTGCCATCCGAACGCTCAAGAAACTGGGTGTACTCAGCGTCGCCATTTATTCCGATGCCGATCGCAATGCCGCGCATGTTCAATTGGCTGACGAAGCCATTGCCCTGGGGGGCGATAAACCAGCAGAGAGCTACCTGGATATCGCCAAAGTGCTGGAGGCTTGCCGCCGCACCGGCGCGCAAGCAGTGTTTCCCGGTTATGGCTTTCTGTCCGAGAGTACCGAGTTCAGCGGCCTGTGCGAAGCCGCAGGCATTGTGTTCATTGGCCCGACGGCGCAGCAGATAGAAGCATTCGGCCTGAAGCATCGGGCGCGGGAACTGGCAGCGGCTGCAGGGGTACCCATGACGCCGGGCACGGGTTTGCTGCAAAGCCTGGAAGAGGCCGTGCAAGCGGCCGAGCGCATAGGTTATCCCGTGATGCTCAAGACCACGGCGGGAGGCGGCGGGATTGGCCTGACACGCTGCAACGATGCCGAAGATCTGGCGCGCGCCTATGAGAGTGTGCAGCGCCTGGGCGAGACGTTTTTCCGTGACGGGGGCGTGTTCCTGGAGCGTTTTGTCGATAACGCCCGCCATGTGGAAGTGCAGATATTCGGTGATGGATTGGGGCAGGTGGCCGCGCTGGGCGAGCGCGATTGTTCCGTGCAGCGCCGCAACCAGAAGGTGATCGAAGAGACGCCGGCACCCAACCTGCCTGCGGCGACGCGGGAGGCGCTGCTCAAGGCGGCCACGCTGCTGGGGGAGTCAGTGCAGTATCGCAGCGCGGGCACGGTGGAATTCGTCTATGACAGCGCCCGCGACGAGTTTTATTTCCTGGAGGTCAATACCCGTCTGCAAGTAGAGCACCCTGTGACCGAAGCGGTGACTGGCCTGGATCTGGTGGAGTGTATGCTGCGTGTGGCAGCTGGCGATGCCCTGGACTGGGAAGCCCTGCGTCGGGTGCCGCAAGGCGCGGCGATAGAGGTGCGCCTGTATGCGGAAGACCCGCAGAAGAATTTCCTGCCCTCGCCGGGCACGATCACCGATGTCGCATTTCCGCAGGATGTCCGCGTGGATGGCTGGGTCGAAACCGGCACAGAAGTGGCCTCATTCTACGACCCGATGCTGGCCAAGATCATCGTGCATGGCAAGGATCGCGGCGCAGCGCTGGCACGCATGCAGCAGGCGCTGGCGCAGACGCGTTTGCATGGCATTGCCAGTAATCTGGACTACCTGCGCCAGATCATTGCCTCCGAGGTATTCCAGGCCGGGCGTGCCACGACCCAGTTTCTGGGCAGTTTCGACTTTCGGCCGCACGTGATTGAGGTGCTGGAAGCGGGCACGGCCACCAGCGTGCAGGATTGGCCGGGCCGCGAAGGCTATTGGGATATCGGCGTGCCGCCTTCCGGCCCGATGGATGACTTCGCTTTCCGCATCGCCAACCGCCTGGTGGGCAATGCTGACGAGGCCGCAGGTCTGGAATGCACGCTCAACGGCCCGGTACTGCGCTTTCATTGTGATGGGGTCATAGCGCTGACGGGCGCGAATACCCCAGCGACGCTGGATGGCGATGCCTGCCCCATGTGGCATGCCTTTGAAGTCAAAGCGGGGCAGGTGCTGCGGCTGGGCAAGGTGCTGTCGGGCTGCCGGACCTATGTGGCAGTACGCAATGGCCTGGATGTGCCGCTTTATCTTGGCAGCCGTTCCACTTTTGCGCTGGGACAGTTTGGCGGACACGCGGGCCGGGTGTTGCGCAGCGGCGATATGCTGGCCGTGTCCCAGCCTGAATTGCCGGCCTGCTCGACACCGGCGCCTGTGGGGCCGCCACAGCGTCTGGAGGCCCAATTGGTACCGGTGTATCGCAGTCATTGGGATATTGGCGTGCTGTATGGCCCGCATGGTGCGCCGGATTTTCTCAAGCCCGAAGCGCTGGACATGTTCTTCGGCACGGATTGGCAGGTGCACTACAACTCCAACCGCCTGGGCATCCGTCTGGTTGGCCCCAAGCCGGTCTGGGCCCGCAGTGACGGCGGTGAGGCTGGTCTGCATCCGTCCAATGTGCATGATTGCGAATACGCCCTGGGCAGCATCAATTTCTCTGGCGACACGCCGATCATCCTGACGCGCGACGGCCCCAGCCTGGGCGGCTTTGTCTGCCCCGTCACCATTGCCAGGGCAGAGTTGTGGAAAGTCGGGCAGGTCAAGCCTGGCGATACCATCCGATTTCATCCCCTCAGCTACGAGCAGTCCGTGACGCTGCTGCTACGCCAGGAAGAAGCGGTGGCGACGCTCAGGGCGCCGCAGGAAGGCATTGCCAGCCTGCCGGTGCGTCAGGCGGCAGCACTGGCCTCTACCATCGTGGCCTGCGTGCCGGCCCAGGGGCATCAGCCCTTGATTACCTATCGCCAGGCGGGCGATAGCTACCTGCTGCTTGAGTACGGGGAAAACGAACTGCATATATCTTCTCGGCTGCGCATCCATCTGCTGATGCAATACTTAAAGGTGCAGCCGATTGATGGCGTGCGGGAACTGTCGCCAGGGGTGCGCTCCTTGCAGGTGCGCTATGACGGGCTGGTGATCGCCCAGGGAGAACTGGTGCGGCGCTTGCTCGCGATCGAAGCCTTGCTGCCTGACGTCAATACTGTCAAAGTGCCGACGCGCGTGGTGTATCTGCCGGTGGCCTGGGAAGACAGCGCCACCCTGGGTGCCGTCGAACGTTACCGCGAAACCGTGAAGGCCAAGGCTCCCTGGCTGCCCAACAATGTGGACTTCATCCAGCGCATCAACGGACTGAAGGAGCGCGAGGATGTCCGGCGCATTTTCTTTGATACCAGCTATCTGGTGATGGGCCTGGGCGACGTGTACCTGGGGGCGCCTTGCGCGGTGCCGCTGGACCCGCGCCACCGCCTGCTGACGTCCAAGTACAACCCGGCGCGCACCTTCACGGCGGAAGGTACGGTAGGCATCGGCGGGGTCTATATGTGCATTTATGGCATGGATTCTCCTGGCGGGTATCAGCTGGTGGGGCGCACGGTACCGATCTGGAACAAATTCCTGAAGAACCCGGTATTTCATGCTGGCGAGCCGTGGCTGTTGCGTTTCTTCGATCAGGTGCGTTTCTACCCGGTGGAAGAGGCCGAGCTGAATCGTTTCCGGGAGGATTTCCGTGAAGGCCGGGCGATGGTGCGGATTGAAGAGGAAATCTTCGACTATGCCGAGTACCGTCGCTTCCTGGAGGACAACCAGGAAGATATCGCCGCCTTCCAGGCGCATCAGGCCAAAGCCTTCCGCAATGAAGTGGCCCTGTGGCAGGAAGAGGACATCGCCGCGATCGAGCCGCCAGCGGCGGAAACTGCAGAAATCGTACTGGAAGAAGGACAAGTGCTGGTCGAAGCCGATTTGTCCGGCAACATCTGGAAAATCCAGGTGGAAGCGGGTCAGATCGTGCAGGCCGGTGACACGCTGGTCATCGTGGAGGCCATGAAGATGGAGATCCATGTGGCAGCGCCCGTCGCTGGCGTGGTCGATGAGATTTTCTGCCAGTCAGGCAGGCCAGTGGACAGCGGCGACGCATTGCTGGTGCTGTCGGAACGGCTGGTGGCGGAGAGGTGAGCAGATGGCGGCGTCACAGGGGCTGCGCTTGCAGCTGAAAATGCACCAGGACGCCTCGTTGGCGCCCAGTCTGGCCGAACAGGTGTACGAGCATGTGAAAGCCGGACTGTTCGATCTGGCGCTGCTGCCTGGTGATCACTTCACCGAATCCGATGTGGTCAGCGCGCTTGGGGTGAGCCGCACGCCTGTGCGGCAGGCCTTGCAACAACTGGCCCGGGAAGGCTTCGTGCGTGTCAGCCAGCGCCATGGCTGGCAGGTGTGCCCGTTCGACTTCGATCGTTTCGAACAGCTCTACGATGTGCGCATCATTCTGGAACTGGCAGCGGTGGAACGTCTGTGCCAGCAGCCGGGCCTGCGCGTCAACAGTATGCTGCAGGAACTCGACAGTCTCTGGAATGTGACGCCGGAGCAGCGTTTACCGGCCTGCCGTGAGGTTGCCTTGCTGGACGAGGAGTTCCATTGCATGCTGGTGGTAGCGACAGGCAACAAGGAGCTGGCGGCCATGCATCGGGATGTGACCGAGAAGATCAGCATCGTGCGCCGTCTGGACTTCACCAAGCAGAACCGGGTGGCGGCGACCTATGCCGAGCATGCTGCAATTTTGCAGGCCATACTAGAGCGACGGGGGGACGCGGCCAAGTGCTTGTTGCGCACGCATATCGAAGCCAGCAAGGCGGAAGTTCGGAAGATTACTATCCATCACCTGCAATCGGCGCGCAAGATCGGTCTTGGCCAATTGGCCTGGAGCCGTCGGCTAACGGAGTAGCCTGGTGCCTGCCTGGCGGCCAGCGTATTGTCGGTGCCTTGCCCTGGCTTTTTGCCGTTTTTCTCAGACGCCGGCATGAATGCCGTTCTCTTTTCATCTGGGAACCATCTCCATCCCGGACATTGCCTTGATCGCCCCGGTGTTCCTCGCGTATGCGGGGATGAATATGCTGGGATGAATCGACGACTCTCTGTCGTCGGTGACGGAGGCTTGCGTCAGCAGGGGGCAGCTAAAACCGTCGTGCTTATCTGCGCCGTGTTTATTCCGTGCCGTTTTTATTCCGTGCCGTTTTTATTCCGGTTAACCGTTTTTGAAAATAAAAATGCCCTGATGCGTAAGCATCAGGGCATTTCTGTATTTGGTTGCGGGGGCAGGATTTGAACCTACGACCTTCGGGTTATGAGCCCGACGAGCTGCCAGACTGCTCCACCCCGCGTCTGAAGAATTAAATATAACCTATTTTTTTCGATGTGCGCAAGTCTTTTCTGTGTTTTTTCTATAAAAGACGGATTTTTGTTCTTCGCGACAGAATTTCGCCGGAATTTTGCTGACTTAGTGAGCAATTCCAAGGGGACGGGGCCACTTGGGTTGACGGCTTTCGTCCATCCAGGGCTTGTGCCCTGGGGGCCAGGCTCTGCGATCTGGCATCTTTTGACGTCACGCTGCCATATGTTTTGATATATCATTTCAATTTATTTGATTTGATATATCATTCCAATTTTTGCGGGCCGCTATCCGGGCGGCCTGAGCATGCCTGACGGGGTTTCCATGTTTTGCCGCAATTTCCTGCCCGATCCGCTGCCAGAGGGCAGCGAACGATTCCTGGCGCATGCCAGTGTGACAGGCGGAGGCGGCGAGAGCCGCACAGGGCTGGGTGGTTGGGGAGCACCTGTCTGGCGCATGTTGCCCCTGGCGGCCGTGCTGTCCTTATTGTGCGCCCAGGCGCATGCGCAGGCAGTGCCGCTACGGCCTGCTGCCGCGCCGCAGGTGGCGGCCTTGCAGCCGGTGGTTGTGACGGCGACTGCCGGGGAGCGCAATCTGGCCGATGTGCCAGCCAGCGTGAGCGTCGTGCAGGGCGCGGCGCTGCGCGAGCGGCCGGTGCTGGATCTGGCCGATGCCCTGCGCGGCACGGAAGGCATCAATATCCAGAGCGCGGGGCTGGGGCGGCGGGCAGTTTCCATACGCGGCATGGATGCCGCACATACCTTGTTCCTGGTGGATGGCAAGCGTATCAGCGCTTCTTCTTCCGGGATTTCCCATTCGGATTACGAGCTGGGCTGGGTTCCGACCGAGGCAATTGAACGGGTAGAGGTAGTGCGCGGCCCCTTATCGTCGCTGTATGGATCGGAAGCCTTGGGCGGCGTGGTGAATGTCATCACCCGGACCGCGACCGATGAATGGCAGGGTTCCCTGTCATCCTATTACGTGAAGCCTGCCCACGACACGGGCGGCGCCCAGTTCAAGACAGGCCTGTATGCGGGCGGCCCGCTGGTAAAGGATGTGTTGGGTCTGAGTGTCTGGGGGGAGTACCTGCGCCGCAATGCGCTGGAGGATGGCAGCAATCCCGGTTTGAGCCTGTTGGACAGGAATGTCGCACGCAGTGGCAACGCAGCCTTGAGCTGGACGCCGGACGGGCGGCAACGTATTGACGTCACGGCTGGTGCGGGCAATGAGGAGCGCGACGGCGTGCGTGGCACGACGGCAGCCAGTTATGAATCCGACGATACCGTGCGGCGGCGGCACTATTCTGCGGCGTACCGCGGCGATTGGAGCTGGGGCAGCAGCGACGTCAAACTTTATCGCTCCACCCTGTACCGGGAAAACTGGCGCAGCGACGGCGGCACGGCAACCGGCCCCAACCGGTTTGTCGATACCGTGGCCGACGCCAGCCTCAAACTGGTCCCCTGGGCTGGGCATACCCTGACCCTGGGTGGCACGGCGCGCCGTGAGAAACTCGAGGACCCGACCGTCAATCGTGCCGGTCGTCTTTCCATGCAGCACTATGCTGCATTGCTGCAGGATGAGTGGCGCTTGAATCGGCAATGGGAACTGGTCCTGGGCGGGCGCCTGGATTGGCACGAGGAGTTCGGCCGGGAGGCCAGCCCGCGCGCGTACGTGCTGTACCACTTCAATGACGCGCTGACATTCAAGGGTGGGATCGGCAAGGGCTTCAAGGCACCGACGCTCAAGCAGCTTTCGCCTGAGTATGAGTCGCGCGCTGCCATGGGCGGGCGTGGGATCATTCGCGGCAATCCGGACTTGCTGCCTGAAACGGCGGTGTCCTTCGAGGCGGGACTGGACTATGACGGCGGCGGCTGGAATGCCAATGCCATGGTATTCCAGAACGATGTCAAAAACCTGATCGAAACCCAGCGTGCCGCCAGTTGCGATATCAAGGGGCTGACCTGCCTGTACTACCAGAATGTCGCCAAGGCGCGTATCCGCGGCCTGGAACTGGGGGGAGGCGTGGACCTGCCGTGGCAAATGCGCCTGGATGCCAACTACATGTGGCTGGACCCGAAGAACCGGGAAACTGGCGAGACCCTGGCAGACCGGCCAAGGCACAGCGGTGGCGCGACGCTGGCCTGGTCGCCGCTGCCGGCCTGGACTGCGCGGTTGCGCGCGGAAATCGTTGGACGACAGTACAACTCGGGCAGCACGCCACGCACCGAACGTCCGGGCTATGCCTTGTTGTCGCTGTACGCAGATTACGCCATCAACCGTTATCTCACCTTGCAGGCGGGTGTGGAAAACCTGGGTGACCGCAGGCTGGCCGCCGAAGACGCGACGAGCTATTCCCTGGCTGATGAGGGGCGGCGCTACTACCTGGGTATGAATGCGAGGTTCTGAACGCATGCCTGCCTGGACGAAATACATTGGGAGCCGGATGGCGCGTGGCTCAGGATGTCACGTCGGCTGTGGAATCAGCCATGGAATCGGACGTGAAAGTAGTCTTGAAAGACGGCCCGGCATAGAGCTTGAAAGCGGACGTGAAAGCGGGCTTGAAATAGGTTGTTTTTGCGCGGGCCGCATGAGAAATGGTCTGGATGCTTGGCTCCTGGCGTTGCTGTGTTTGTTGGCAGTCAGCCTGGGCGGCCTGGCCGGACCGGCCCGGGCCAGCCAGCCGGGGGCCGGCCACGAAGTTGTTCAAGGCGGTGTGATTGGGCATGGCATGCCGCAACCGGCGGCAGGGGATGGCGCAGAGGCCGCAGCAGCTCGCCCCATGGTGCGCGTATTCAGCAACAGCTTTGTGCCCAACGGCAAGTTCGAACGCATGCTTCCTCTGGCGGCAGCGGCCGGCGTCCAGCTGGAACATGTCAATGTTGAGTACGCCACAGGGACTGCCGCCAACTGGCTGGCGAATGCCGATCTGGTGGTGCTGGATGTCCCCAGGCCGGCAGACCGTGCGCAAGTGGAGGCCTCGCTGGGCGAGGCCTTGCATACGCCGGGACGGCGCTGGCTGGCCGTAGGGGGCGGGGCGCCGGGGCAGAGTGGTCTGGATGCGGGCGCGGCGCGGAGCCTGGCGGCCTATTATGCCGCGGGCGGCGCTGCCAATTTTGAGCATTTCTTCGGCTATGTCAGGGCAGCCTTGGCGGGCGGTGATACCAGTGCTTTCCCTGCTGCGCAGGCACCGGCAGGCACCGGGTTTTATCATCCTGCGGCCCCCGGGGTATTTTCGACGCTGGAGGCGTATCTGGCCTGGGGCAAGGCCCGCTGGCAACCGGGCAGCGGCGTGGTGGCTTTCCTGACGCATGCCGGCGCGCTGGGCGATCTGCAGACCGATGCGCTGGATGTGCTGGCCAGCAAAACCGAAGCTGCCGGCATGGTGCCCGTCATATTCTGGTTTGATGCCGAGCACGAAACCTTGCCGGAAGTACTGGGGCAGGGGCGAGTGGATGCGCTGGTGAATCTGGGGCATTTACAGGATGGCAAGGCGCGCAGCGCAGATTTCCGGGTGCTGGATATTCCCGTCTTGCAGACCACCACTTTTCGCCAGGAACCTGGCGAGGCCGACTGGGCGCACGCTGCCAGTGGCATGCCGCCGCGCACGCTGGCGATTTTCCTGGCGGGCCCGGAAGGTTGGGGCATGATGGACCCCATTGTTTTGCGGGCCTCGGTACAGGGGGAGCAGCGTTTGCTGCCAGAACAGGCTGATGCCCTGATCGGCAAACTGCAGGGCCTGGTGGCGCTGCGGCAGTTGCCGGCAGCCGGCAAGAAGCTGGCTTTGCTGTTCTGGAACTATCCCCAAGGCGAGAAAAACCTCGCAGCGTCGCACCTGAACCTGCCGCGCAGCGTGGTGGCGCTGGCGCGCGGCCTGAATGCAGCGGGATATCAGGTGACAGTACCGGGTGAAACCGAGCTGATCGAGCAGGCGCAGCAGATGCTGGGCGCCCTGTACCGCCAGGTACCGCTGGAAACCTTGCTGCAGCAAGGCTTGGCAGACAGCTATCCGGTACATGCCTACCGGCAATGGTTGCGCCGTCTGCCAACTGCGCAGCGTCAGGCGCTGCTGCATTGGGGCGATCCTGGCAAGCATTGGTCCGTGCGCATGGTGGCGGGCGAACCGGCATTCATTATCCCGCGCCTGCAGCTGGGCAATCTCACGGTCATGCCGCAGATGCCGCGCGCGGCGGAAATGGGCCAGCATTATCATGATACGGCCAGTGCGCCGGACCATCTCTATCTGGCCGCCTATCTGTATCTGCGCGAGCGGCTGGGCGTGCACGCCATCATCCACATGGGAACGCATGGCACGCAGGAATGGCTGCCTGGCAAGGACAGGGGGCTGGCAGCGACGGATTTCCCTTTTCTGGCGGTGGGTGACGTGCCGGTGTTTTATCCCTATTTGCAGGATAACGTCGGCGAAGCCATGCAGGCCCGGCGCAGAGGCCGCGCCGTCATCATCAGTCACCAGACGCCACCGTTCGCCCCCGCCGGTTTGTACGACACCCTGTCGGACCTGCACCAGCTGATCCACGAATACCAGCAACTCGATGAAGGGGCTGCGCAGGCGGTGGCCCGCGACAAAGTGCTGGCCGCTGCCGAGGCCAACCACATGGTGGCAGACCTGGGCTGGGATGAAAACCGGGCGCGGTTGCATTTCGAGGATTTTGTGCAGGAACTGCATGATCACCTGCACGAGCTGGCACGCGCGGCCATGCCGCTGGGCCTGCATACGTTCGGCGAGCCGGCCGAGCCGGAGCATCGCCTGATGACCGTGATGCAGCAATTGGGTGAGCCCTTCTATCGTGCGCTGGGCCTGCAGGATGACGAATGGCTGGCGCAAGGGCATGTTCCAGGTGTTGCTGCTGCCGTCGGCGCTGCGGCAAACGGGCAGCAAAGCCGGCAGGATGATGCGCTGACAGGAGAACTACCGCAGCAGGCAGTCGCCGCATCGGTGGCGACCGGGATGGATACCTTGCAGCAGTCGCTGCCCTACCGTTTTCTGCAAACCCATTTGCGTGCGCCGGTGCAGGATGACGGGCCGGCAGCGGCGCCCGGCCTGGAACCCGCATTGCAGGAACAGGTGACGCGTGCGCGCCAGCTGGACCGGGCACTGGAAGATACGCAGGAAATCGAAGCCCTGCTGGCCGGACTGGCAGGCCGCTTCGTGCTGCCGGGCGCAGGCGGAGACCCGCTGCGCAATCCGGATATCGCCAGCGGCCGCAATCTCTATGCCTTCGAGGCGGACCGCATTCCCAGCCCGGCGGCCTTCGAAGCAGGCGGCGCCGCCTATGCGCAGCTGCTGCAGGCTTATGCAGCCAGCCATGAGGGTGCCGTACCGGGCAAGCTGGCATTCAGCCTGTGGTCCTCGGAAGCCATTCGCCACCTGGGAGTCACGGAGGCCCAGGTGCTGCATGCGCTGGGTTTGCGGCCGGTCTGGGGGCGCGGTGGCCGGGTGGAAGCCCTGGAAATCATTCCAGCCAGTGAACTGGGCCGGCCGCGCGTGGATGTGGTGGTACAGGTGACCGGCGTATACCGGGATCAGTTCGACGGTTTCATGCGCCTGCTGGCAGAGGCCATGGAGCGCCTGGCGCAACTGGACGAGCCGGGCAACCAGGTGGCTGCCAATACCCGGGCCGCACAAGCTCGCCTGCTGGCTGCCGGCGTCACGCCGGAACAGGCGCGGCAGGGCGCGCTGCTGCGCATTTTCGGCAATGCGCCAGGCGCCTATGGTACCGGCGTGCCGCATCTGACCCTGCGCGCGGATGCCTGGGAGGACGAGTCGGCTCTGGCGCAGCAGTTCATGCAGAGCAGCCAGTATGGTTATGGCACGGCTGCCTGGGGGGATGCCAGTGGCGGCATCCAGGTGCTGCAAACCCAACTGGGCGGCGTGCAGGCAGTGGTGATGTCGCGTTCATCCCATTTGCATGGCGTGCTGTCCACTGACCACCCCTTTGAATTCATGGGCGGGCTATCGGCGGCCATTCGGCAGATAGACGGCGCCGCGCCGCAATTGCTGATTTCCGACCTTCGCCAGGGACAGCCGCGCACGGCCAGCCTGCAACGTTTCCTGTCTGATGAGATGCGGGTGCGCTACCTCAACCCTGCCTGGATAAAGGGCATGCAGGAAGAGGGTTACGCCGGTACCCTGGCGGTGCTCGAGGCAACGAACAACCTGTATGGCTGGCAAGCCATGGATGCCTCCACGGTACGCGCGGATCAATGGCAGGCCATGTTCGATACCTATGTTTCCGATACCCGCGAACTGGGTATGCAGGAATGGTTCGAGCGCGACAACCCGCACGCCCAGGCGCAGATGCTGGAGCGCATGGCCGAAGCAGTGCGCAAAGGATACTGGGACGCGCCGGCAGACACGCGCCGCAAGCTGGCCCAGCGCTGGCAGGCGCTGCAACGTGATTTCCAGGTTCAGGCCAGCGCGGCGGTAACCCAAGACTATCTGGCGGACCTGCTGGCGGGTTTCGGCCTGCAGGATGGTGCAGCGCCATCGGAGGCTGCTGCAACAGCGGCAGGGCAGGCGGCCATGCCACAGCCGGAAGCGGATCAGGGTCAGGAGCCAACGCCATCGGTGCCAGTGACAGGGCAGGAGCTGCAGCCTGTGGCGGACATGGCGGACGCGCAGCAGCTCGCGTTGCTGCAGGGCGCGATCGCGCTGGCAGTGCTGCTGCTGTTGGTGGCTGGCGCCTGGCAGTACCGCCATGCCAATCAGCGTCCGCGCATGACCCGATCCGGCATTCACGCAATGACAAAAGGACATGAAGAAAAATGATGGGTGCGCCTAGTCTGGAAACAGGCCTATATGAAATTTCCAGGGTATTGCTGTGGCCGGTGCTGGTGCTGATTCTTGCTGCGCTGGCTTATTCCTTGTTTGCCTTGGGTGGCTTCCTGGCCGAATGGCTGGCGCGCCTGCGTGGCCGGCATCAGTCGTTGTTGCGCAGGCGCTGGGAAGCACAGGAACAGCAATGGGCCACGGACGATATGGAGCTATGGATCATGAAGCGCCTGGAGTGCCTGCGGATGGTGTCACGTGTGGCGCCGATGCTGGGGCTGATTGCCACCATGATTCCCATGGGGCCGGCCTTGCTGGCCCTGGGCAGTGGCGATACGGCGACAGTGGGAAGGAATATGGTGGTGTCGTTCGCAGCAGTGATCCTGGCGCTCGCCGGCGCCAGCATCGCGTTTTTTCTGTTGACGATCCGGCGCCGCTGGTTGCTGGAAGAATTGCGGGAGATCGAGAAAAACGGCAAGCCGCATAGTGCTGCCGGCGCTGTAGGAGAGGGTTGAGCGATGCGTTTTCTGGAATCCGACGACGCCGACGACCCCATTTTGTCGGTCGTCAATCTGATAGACCTATTCCTGGTTGTCATCGGCGTTCTGATGGTAGTGATCGCAAGCAATCTGCTCAATCCCTATGCCAGCGAGCATGTCGTGGTGGTAGAGAATCCCGGCGAGGACAATATGCGCATCACCATCAAGAATGGCCAGGAACTGCAACGTTACGAATCTTCCGGAAAACTCGGAGAAGGTCAAGGTATGCGAGCGGGCGTAACTTATAGGCTGGATGATGGGCGCATGATTTACGTGCCGGAGGGCGATGCCGCGCAGCCTTGAATGTCCAGAGATGGCCCATGGACAGCAGGGCGGATAGCGGGTGTGATCCGCGCGGAATTCAGGGGGAAAATAGTGAGCGTGGACAGCGGGCAACAATCTTGAGAATTCTCTCAAAATCGGATGTCCCATTGCATGATATGATAATGATTATCATACTTCTTGCCGCTGTTCCACTTTGCTTCAGGCTGGCGGCCAGACTGTCGGAGCGCGCCGGCAATTGTTGATTTTCTGCCGATCCATCCAATTTTTTCCTGGCGGTACTGGCGTATCGTGGGTACCAGATGAACAATGTCGTGGAAGAATTGCTGGCCTGCTACAACAAGTTGTGCAGGCATCTGGCGCGTGAGCTGCGTGATCCGCATACTGCCGATGACATTGCTCAGCACAGCTTTGAGAAAGTCTATGCCAAGATGATGCGCGAGGGGGCGGGGGCGATCGAATCGCCGCAGGCCCTGCTGTTCCACACCGCGCACAATATCGTCATCGACTTCATCAGACAACGCAAACATCAACAGGATTACCTGGAAGCCAGCCTGGTTGCGGCTGAAGCCATGCCGTGTCATGCGGCCTCTGCGGAGACCATCGTCATGTATCGCCAGTTGATGGAAAAAGTCGTTGCCAAGCTGGAAAGCCTGCCTGGTCGGCGTCGTGATGTTTACGTGCTGTTCCGTGTGTATGGCTATTCCAGGGCGGAAATTGCACAACGGCTGGCCATTACCGAGGCAGCGGTTGCCAAGCATGTCGTGCGGGCTACACTGGATTGCGCTGCCGCGTTGTCTGAATTGCGGGCATTGGCCGGGCCGGAGTGTTAGTCTGCCGAAGATGAAAGCCCTGCGGAATTCCTGTTGCTCCTATCGGTCATGCCGCCCTGAATGGCGGCCTGTTGGTGTTGCACGGCCTGCATTGCGGGGTGCGCCGTGAGTGCGGCAAGCACGCGGCCGGCTCCGCCATCCGAACGGATGATCGCGCACGCGCTACGCCTGATCGCAACCGCAGCGGTAGCGCCTGACGACGAAGCTCAGGCGGCGCGCCAGCAATTGCGCTTGTGGGTGGCCCGCTCCGAACGCCATGCCATGGCACATGCCGAAGCGTTGCGGCGCTGGAAGATGCTTGATCAGATCGGGACCGGTTTGCGCGATCAGTTCGCGGAACCTGCGCCACGCCGGCCAGTACAACCAGGGTTAATGTTTGCCGCGACGCTGGCGCAGCCCGGCCGCCGGAAATTCCTGGCCATGGCGGCCGCAGGCCTGCTGGGCGGCGCTGCCATACTGGCCTGGCAGCATTCCCTGCGAGAATTCAGCCGGCGCTATCGAACCCGGATCGCGGAATCCTTTGCTGTCGAATTGCCGGACGGCAGTCAGTTGTATCTGGATGCCGACAGTGAAATCCTGGCGGAAATGTATGCCGGCAAGCGCGAAGTGGCTTTGCAACGAGGCCGGGTTCGTTTCGAGGTGACGCCAGATGTGCAGCGGCCATTCATTGTGCCGCTGCGCATAGGCGAAGTTGAGGTCGTCGGCACGATTTTCACGGTCACCGACCGCGGCGAGAGCGTACAGGTGGGGGTATCGCAGGGACATGTCCGCTGGCGTCCTGATGGATACTGGCCCTGGGGGGATGGCGGAACCGTAGACCTGTATGCCGGCGACCGTCTGTCCGTTCGTACCGGCCAGGCGCCAGCGGTGGATAGGCGTGTCGTGATACCGGGTGGGCGCGAAGACAGCTGGCGTGACGGCTGGCTGGTCTTCGATAATATGCCGCTGCTGGAAGCCTTGCCTGTGCTGAATGCCTATCTGGTCCGGCCATTGAAGAGCCTGGACCCCAGGGTTGGGCAGCTGCGCCTGACTGCCCGGCTGCGTGCGGACGACCCCAAGGCCTTGCTGGCTGCCTTGCCATTGATTCTGCCAATCCGTGTGGAGCCTGACGCAGAACGCAACGCGCTGCTATTGCGGTTGCGTTAAATGTGAGGTTGCGGTGAATACCGGGGCATCAGGCTGAGGGCATGGGGCTTGTCAGCTGTTGAACACCGCTTGTGGTGATTCAGCATGCATGACGGACAGTAGCCAACGTTGCAATTGTTCCACCGAGGCGCGGTCCAGCTGTTGCTGCAAGTCGGTGGGCAGGCAACCGAAGCGTTGCTGCAACTGGGCAGTGAGGGCTTGCGACAGCCCCTGTTCTATGCCTTGTTCCAGGCCACGATGCAGCCAGACGCGTTCGACGCTAGAGATGTATGCCACGTTTTCCTCCTGTTCCAGGCGTTCCAGAGATTGGGTGAATGCAAGTTCCTGTGCAACGGGAAGACGTAGGACATGGTCGATGAACAGGAACAGCTGCCGTATCTCGGTTTCCGAGTACTTCAGTTGATAGAGCCGGCGCACCAGCCGGATTTTGCTGTGCAGCCGCGTGCGCGCCGATGTAGGGCGTTTGGCCGCTTCCAGTTCGGCCAGCAGTACCATCGCAAAAGGGTTATGCCCGGCCTGTGCCTGCAAGGCTTTTTCCTGGCCGGCCCAGTCCTGTAAATGTATCACTGGTGCGGCATAGAAAAGGGTCAGAAAATTGCCATTCAGGGGGGCACGGCGGTGTTCCAAATAACGGATTTTTCTGGAATTCTTGCTCTTGGTGACGATAGCGAATTGCACGATGTCGTGTTTGGGGTACCGCGCTTCCAGGCGGCAGTAATAGCGGAACATGCGTTGGTGGAAATCACGTTCCAGGCGTGCCTGGATTTCCGTGTGCATCAATAGCAGCACCGGGCCGTGCCGGGTGTGCAGTTGCGCGAGCTTGTCCACATAGAGCCGGTCGCGGTAAAGACTGCCGCCGATGCGGCGCAGTTCCTTGTCCATGAAAACCGGAGCCGTGCGCCAGTCGATCAAATCATGGAATTCCGGCCAGAAAAGTGCGGTGCAGGGTTGCAGCCAGGTTTCCAGGGCATCTTTCCAGTGGCCGTCCGAGTCGGCACACAATGAGCTTGCCGGTAGTAGGGCCGATGCCGCTTCCGGTCTATCGGAAGACGGCGGAACCGGCATTTGCGCGGCACTGCGCGTTGGGCCGGGCCGGCAACTGCGGCGTGAGCGGGCAGGCCGGCACATGGCCTGCTGGGGAATGGCTGGCAACATGGGAAACAGCGGGCGGGTTGACGACCCTCACAGCATGCGCGGCTGGCTTGTGTCTGCCAAGGGCAGGCGTGACGGAAACGTCACGCTTTTTGAATCTGAGATCCCAAACGAGTGCATGCCGATTATGGCAGGCACTCGTTGTCGCGCCGAATACGAGCTCAACGGGTGGACGACGGCCTGCCAGCCTGCCGCATGGCCGGTCGTGCCGCCAGCAGCGCCAGCAGCGCCAATCCCAGTGGCCAGCCCAGCGGGCCGCCGCCCGAGCCGCTGTCGCCGTCATTGTCGGTGCCGCCAGGGGTTTCTTCTTTAGCGTCGCCCACCTGCAAGCTCACGGCATCGCCATACACACGGCCTTGGGCGTCACGGCAGTCCAGCTCGTAGGTATAGCGGCCATTCTGCGCCGGCTGCAGTTGCAGCTTGCCCGACACGCCCTGCGCGCCGTTAAAACTGCCATCGCTGCTGCGGGCCTGGCAACTCAGGCTGTTTGTGCTCCAGCTGAGTTCGGCGCTTTGTCCGGCCTGAATGCTGGCCGGGTTCAGCGTCAGCATGGCCGGAATCGTGAGATCCAGGGCAAAGAAGGAGCCGCCGCCGCGTTCACTGCTGGGTGTGTAGCGGCTGGGGTCGATATCGTCGCCGCCGCCCGAGCGTGCGTAGCCCCCCCAGCGGTTGGCGCCCAGCAGGGTATGGATATGCCTGCCGTCCGCCTGGGTCGTGACGGGGCCGCTGCTCAGGCCTATTGGGTGCGTGCCGTCCAGAATGGCCATGCGGTGCACGATTTCAAAACTGGCGTCATCCTCTTCTGTCGTGGTGTGGCCGGGTTTGACCCGGAAGATGGCGCCGTAGTCTTTCACTGAGCCTAGTTCGCCGGTTTCCGTATTCCTGGCATTGGCCACGCGATTGGCTGCCGTCCCGTAGAGCCAGCCATCCTTGGCCAGCACCATGGGGCCGTAGGGGCGGAAGGTGTTCGTGTTCAGGTCGCCCGTGATGCTGCCATCGGACGCAGCGGTATTGAACACATGGACATGTTCAATTGTTCCGCCAGGGCCCTCGGCCTTGTTGTACCGCCAAAGCACTTTATCTGTTGTGCCGTAAAGATAGTCGCCGACTTCGACCATGCCATTAGGGGCAGGTGTTATCAATCCGCTGGATTCGAATACTGTCTGGCCATCACGTGCGCGCGCCAGGCTTTGCAGGAAAGTGATTGACGGCGCATCGGTGCCGTTCAGTTCCGAGGTGCGAACCGCCAGGATGGCAGCGCCAGCGGAGTCATCCATGGGGATGCTGGCGTTGGGGTAGGTGCCTATCCATTTTGTGGCTTCGTTAACGGTTTCAGAATTGAAGGCGGTATAAGTGTTGCCTCCGCCCACCAGCACATAAAGCGTCCCGCCATGGTCTGAGCTGTGGACGACTGCATGAGTATTGCTGCCGTTGGGCCAGTATTCGTAGGTAACTGTAATTGAGCCTGCAGGTGGGAAATACAGGGCGCAATCTACAGGGACGTAATTGTTGGCCATATCCAGGCACATTGTTGGGTTCGGCAAGGGAAAGGCCCATATGTGGTCTGGTACGACAGGAGGAAGCGATGCGTCAGGCACCTTGGGTGTGGTTACTGATTGCGTCGATATGAAAATAGGAGAAATGTGTTGTTCCGCATTCAGCTGGAATAATCCTGAGTTCCATGCGGGAATGTAAATATTTCCTTGGGAATCCTCTGCCCAGGTGGTGCCAAAAACACCAAGTTCTATACCGCCCACTTGATAGTTCGGCGAGAACTCCAGCGCATTATCGACTTCCAGTACGTCAGGGGCGGGTTGCCCGGGTGTCCACTTCAGGATGGCGCTGCGTTGTTCTGGCCGGCTCCATTCCAGCTGATTGTCCAGTGGCCGTTGATAGGGCCGCCAGCCATAAATCGTACCTGTCGCAGGGCTGACATACTCCAGCATGGTGCCGCGGCCCAGATCCTGGCCCTGGATGTCGCTGGCATCAAGGGTCTGAAAGGCGGCTGTGGGGGCTGCCGTGCCGACGAAGAGACGCCCCCAGCGCTGCAAAAAGGCCTTGCCGTCCTTGCCGCCGTTGATCACGCTGCCATACAGCTTGCCCTGGCTGTAGAGCAGCATCCCAGGCTGAGTGCCCGGCAGTTGCGCTGTATTGAGAATGCCTAATGTGCGGTAGCTTGGGGCTGCGCTGGAGGCGGCCTGCGCTGGCACCAGTGCGGCTTGCAGGCCGGCCCACAGAATCAGCGGCGTCAGCAGCGTGCGGGCTATCTGCTGGCGTGGCGCTGGCGCAGCTGTTTGGATGGGGAAATAGGAGCAGGTCTTCATGACGGTCAGAATTGTTTTTCGAATTTCAGGGAGACTTCGTTCTGGTGGTAGTCGAGCATCCAGTCTATGGAGCTGCGCAGGCGGGTGTGCTTGAAACTCAGGACAGGGGTGAAGCCGGCCAGCGCCAGGGCATCGGCCTTGAGCGTGGCCATATAAATGCGTTCCTTGTCGTAGTGCTCTGCACTCAGGAACGGTCCATCGAAGCGCCGGTTGCGCTGCATGCCCATCAGTGTGGTGCTGAAGCTGTTGCCGAATTGCTGGTACAAGCCCAGGCGCGCGCCTTTCTGGCGGTAGCTATCAGTCGGGCTGTTGTCGGTTTTGAAGCGGGTAAAGTCCACGCCGCCGAATAGCAATGTGTTGGGGGTGAAGGAGTAATAGCCTTGCAGGCCGACATACGCCTGGCGGCCGTCCATGCGCTGGGCGATGTTCTGATCCGTGTAGCGGCGCAGCTTGTGTTCGGCCTGCAGGCTCAGGTTGGCTCTGGGCAGGAAATTGTGCCCCCATTCGCCGCGCAGGCCATAGACGCGGTAATCGGTACTGGCATCCTGGCGGTGCAACTCGCCGACCAGCAGGCCGGCCAGCGTGTCGCGCGCGCTCTGGTAGGCGTAGCCGGTATGGACGGAAACGTGGTCGTCCGAATATTCCCGGTAATTGTTGTAGTGCTGGCCATAAGCACTGCTGCGGAACGTCAGGTAATGATGGCTGCGCAATTGCCAGTTCTTGTTGGCGCTGAATTCGTAGGCGGGGCCTCGGGCGCGGATGGGCTTGGGGAGACGGGTGACGATCAGCAGAAAGGGCGGATTGCCGCCAGGGTTGGACATTAACTGGAAGATTTCATTGCCATTGCTTTGATTGATATTGTGGTTGTCCACCATACCCAGCGAGATATAACCGTTCCAGGCCTGGCGCAGGTCCAGCGCATTCAGATAAGCGGTGATGCGCTGTGAGAGTCCGGCGGGCAGCGGCGCGGCCTGCAGGCTGGAAAAGAACTGTTGTGATTCACGGTCTTCTTTGTCCAGGAACAGCAGCTGCGCCAGATCCAGCTGGGCGCGGGTGAAGGCGGGGTCCAGGTCCAGCGCGGCACGGTAGCGTTCCTTGGCTGCGGCGAAGCGGCCTTCTGCCTGCAACAGGCCGGCCTCGACAAATGCCGCCATGGCGGGTTTGTGTTCGGGCAGGCCAAGATAGAATTTTTGCAGCGTGCGCACGTCATCCCAGCGCTGCAGGTTGATGCTGATGAACAGCGCCCGGCCAAGGTCTTGTTCGCTATAACCCAGGCGCAGGATCTGGCCGTTGTATTCCAGGCTTAACCCGTTGACTTCCGGTTTCAGCGTGAAGGATTCGGCCGTGTCGGCCGCCGGAAGGATGGCCTGTTCACGTTGTTGTGTCAGCGCACGCGCCTTGTCGAAGATCAGGCGCTGGTCATCTTCGATATTGGCGCTGACGGGTTGGGCATGCGCCAGCGATAGAGATATACCGAAAAAAAGGGTAAGACCGGATAGCAGGCGCAAAACGGGAAGGTGTTTGAACCTTACAAGTCGCAACGAGGTGGGATAAGCAGGAAAGGCCAAAGCAGTATCTGTGCGTGAGTAAGACAGAAAACAAAGGCACAGGCACACTTGAAGTGGGCCTGTGCGTAGAGAACTAACCCACGGAATGTGGGTTAGCGCTTACTCGAACTTGGCCGAGCCGCTGGCGCCACCGTAAGCTGTATTCAGGTCAGCATTGCCGGCAAACGTGGCATAACCTGCCAGGATTTGTGCTTGATCACCGTAGAAGTGACCGGCAGTTACGCCGTTGTATTGGGTGGTGCCCTGTACGCCGATAACAAGGCCGCCACCCGCAGTACCATAAGAGCCCGAGGCTTTGTCGATCTTGACATTGACAAAGGCGATTTGCTTGTTGCCCGAAGCGTTGCTGATGCCTCCATTCAGCACGGAAGTCGTGAAGTTGGCGCTCAGCGAGCCGATCAGGAAGGAATCGGTTTGTGTGCCCGCTCCATTGACGTAGTTGCTGATGCCGCGCACGTCATACATGACGGTTCCGGTTTTGGCGGAAATATCGCCGCTGCCTTGCATGCCGGTGTAGAACTGGGCGCGGTCCCACGTGGTGGGCTGGTAGATGGCCGGGTCATAGACCCACGAGCCGAAGTAAACCTCGTTCTCGTAGTAGCCTTGCGCGCTCTTGGTGCCATCGACGATGCGGCCAATGGACCAATACGGCGAGCCGTTCGGCATTTTCTTGAGCTTGAAGTTGCCTTGGGCGGCCGTGCTGATCGACGAGCCAGTGTCGTAGAACATCTTGATGCCGACGCCCAGCAGACCAGGAACTTTGTCTATTCCTGCATGGCCGGTACCCGTATAGTCAACGGGACCGGTCAGCGTACCGTCGATGGAATCCCCACCTTGTACGTTGTAAGGATTGGATTGGGCAGAGGCACCAGCACCTGCGCAAACGAGAACGATAGCAGCGAAGATAACGGACTTTTTCATGCTGTTCACCTTAAAAGTGAGTGTGGGAAACTGGCGTTGGCCAGGTACAGCAGGCAGCGTGTGTCATGGTGCGGTTCCATTCGAAAATCCAGCGTGAGCAAGGTGCAGGTCTGTCGTCGGCAGCGTTTCTTCCGTGTTTGGATGAAACGCTGCATGGGGTAGCGTGTGGCCTGGAGTCTTGGTCAAGGCGTCTTAAAAACTGGGTGCGTTTTTCATTGGCATGTCCGTTCAGAATTTCATCGTGGCGCTGAGCCTGACGGCGCGGCCAGGCGCGGGCATCATGGTGCGTGTCAGCGGGTCCAGGTAGTAGCGGTCGCTCAGGTTGGTGCCGACGACTTCCATGGCGTAGTGATCGTTGAAGCGGTAGCGCACATAGGCGTCGAAGACGGCTACCGGGTGCCATTGGATTGGGCGGTTGCCTGCTGAGACTTCCGGCCAGCGCGCGCCTTCGATATTGGCAAACTCGGCTTCCTGGGTCTGGTTGCGGCTGCTGTGGTAGGTCAGGCGGCCGCCGATTTCCAGGTCATCATTGAACCAGCGTGTGCCCAGGTCGGTGGTGATGGAGTAGCGCGGCCCGACCATGCTGCGCAGGAAACCGGTAGGGAAACCGCCTTCTATGCATTCGGGAATACGGCCATAGAGCGGGTCCAGCGCCAGGGCTTCACCTTTGTCGCAGACTTCCTGGCTGAGGTTGTAATTGCCGCCGACATTGAAGAACCAACGGCCGGTGTCCAGGCGCCCTTGCAGTTCCAGGCCCGAGGTTTTCATCTTGTCGAATTGCCAGAACAGGTTGTCGTCGATGCGGTCGATGATGTTCTTGACGGTGGTGTGGTAATAGGAAAAGCGGATGTCCGCATGCCGTGCCGATGGCAGGTAAGACGTCAGATTGTGGGCATAGCCGACTTCGATGTTGGTGGCGCGCTCAGGCTTGAAACTGCTGGCGAAGGGGGCGCCAATATCTGCGGCGCCTTTGGAAAAGCCGGAGGTGTCTTCGAAAATGCTGGGCATACGCACACTTTGAGCGTAGCGGCTGTAAATCCGGCTGTTATCCGTCAGGCGGGCGCTAATTGAAAAGACGGGGGCCCAAGCATGGCGCTTCTTGTTCTTCTCGATCAGTGCGCGCAATTCTTCCGGACTGGTCAGCCTGACGCTTTTTCTGGAATGGCGGAAGGCATTGGTTTGTTGTTGTAACTGTTTGACCTCTATGGGAGCGGCATCCGGGTTCAAGGGATCTGCGTAGTATTCGACCGTACCGTTGTCGGCGTCATAAGTGCCATTGGTAAAGGGGTTGTCCTCGGCCTCGAATTTGTAGCCTTCCGTGCTGCGCTTCCATTCAATAGGGACATGGGCGACCCAGATGGCCTGACCGCTCAGAGGATCTGTCACCTGTTTGACTTCGTAGGGGATGCCTTGATGTCCGTAAGTATTGTCGGTATCAGGATATTTGGTTCGCAACGCCGCATTGAGTTTGTTGCTGGCTTCAGTCGCGATGGCATTGTTGCCTTCCTGCTTGGCTTTTTCCTGAAGTGCTTTCAGGGTGGCCATTTCCTTGTCCAGGGGAACTAGCCAGGCGGAAAAGAGACCGGTACTGTAGGATTTGCTGTCGGAGCCAGTAAACGGCCCCCAGCCCCTGTTTTCAAGCATTGCGTCCACTTCAAAATCGGTAGAGGCATAGCTCACATACCGGGCGCCCGCATTGACGTCCAGCCAGGACAGCGGCTGCCAGCTGAAGTTGAAACCGAACTTGGATTCACGGCGTTTGCCGTCGCGCGGGCGGGCCTCGAATTCACCGCCATGGGTGTAGTAGTTGTAGTGGGGGTCGGGCTTGAGCCGTTCATGCTGGAAATCGGCGCTCAGCAGCAGGCTGAGGTTGTCGCGCAGGTTGATGTTGTTGTCCAGGCGGATACCGATGCGGTTCTCGGTGGAGCGCATCTTTGACTTATTGACGAGGCGGCCATCTATGTTCGGGTTGGGTAGAACGGGTGTGCCGGTGTAAGGCGTACCGGTATTGCTTTCGTGATATTCCTTGGAGCGTTGATAGGCATTCCAGGCATCATCCTGTTCATAGGGCTCCACCGCGTAGCCGCCAGAACTGTTCGTATCCGATTTGGTGCGCGTCGCCCAAACCTGGGCTTTCAGGTCTATCCAGCGGTTGTTGTCGGGGTTCCAGGCATAGTCCAGGCTGAAGGCCTGCTGGTCCACTTCCGCCAGCGGCCATTGCGGCAGGCCGCCGTCTTTTTCCAGCTGTGCCCAGTTCAGGCGCGAGGGCATGATTTCGCCGTTTTCGATGATGGTCTTGCGATAGCTGAGGCCCAGACGCTGTTCCTGCGGCATCAGCAGATTGGCTTTCAGCAGGAAAGAGGTGGTGTCCATCGAGGTGTTCATGACCTCGGTGCCCGGCAGCGCCACGCGCGCAATGAAGGGGGCGAAGGGGCTGCGCCAGGGGTTCAGCGAGGTGCTGGTGTTGGGGGCGGCATCCATGTATTTGTCCGCGCCCTTGGTGCCCGAGTAATAGTTGCCGCGCCGGCGCACGGCCGTGGCGGCCAGGACTTCGTATTTTTCGCCCTGCCAGGCCAGCGCCAGCCGGGCGGCGGCATCTTCCATGTTGAAACCGCTGCGGCCGCTGCGTTTGGCGTCGCTGGTCAGGTTGGTCCATTTCCAGCTGGAAGCGAAGGTTTCCCAGTTGCGGTGCGCGCCAGGAATGTCACGGTAGTCGGTCCCGTAAATGCTGTCGTTGACACGCGGCTTGGTGGCGTTGTTGCCGGTTTCCAGCTTGAGCTCGGCGCCGAAGGATTGGTCATCCTTGATGATGTCGTCTGCGCGCAGCGTGGTGATGGCAATGCCGCCGCCTATGCCGCCATGCGGCATGTCACGGCTGAGCGTCGGGCCTTTTTCGATGGCGACGGAACTGATCAGCGCAGGGTCGATGTAGTTGCGGTTGTTGGCGCCGAAGTAACCGCGATAGACAGTGACGGCCTGTTCCGTGCCGTCCACGGCCACCGGCACGCGGCCCTGGCCCTGGATATTGCGGATGTTCGGGTCCAGGGCAGCGCTGTTGCGGGCTTCGCCGCTGAATACCCCTGGCGCGCCCTGGAAGATGTCTGCCGGCGAGGTGGCGCGGTAGGTATCCAGATAGGCTCGGTCCAGGTAGATATTGGTGATGTCCTTGTCGTAGACATTCTGGTGACCCTGATCGTGGCGGTTGGCGCCGATGACCGTGACTTCTTCCAGGGTGGTGACGGCATTGTGGCCCTGCTCACTGGGTTTGATGATGGTGAGGACATCCGGCCCGCTGGCCATGGCCTGCAGGCCGCTGTTGGCCAGCGCACGGCTGACGGCCTGCTGCGGGGTCATGGCGCCACTGATGGCAGGCGCCTGCAGATTGGCCAGTATTGCGCCATTGGCAAATATCTGGATGCCGCTGAGGCGGGAAATCTCGGTCAGAGTATCGGTCAGTGGCTGGGCGGGCAGGGAGAGTTCCAGGGTGCCATGGATGACCGTACTGTCTTGCGCATAGGCCGTGGAAGGCAGGGTATGGCCGCCCAGCAGTGCGGCGATGGCAAGGGAAATAAGCGTGTGGCGGAAAGCCGGGATCGAAGGTGATACCCGGACCGACGAACGGCTTGCCGGCTGGCTGTATTTCCTGTGTGACATGTTTTTATTTTTTCCTGGCGTAAGCATGGGAGAGGCCTGGGGCAGGTCGAAAAGCGTCAATCCCGACAGGGTCAAAGTTCAAGTCAAGGATGCAAATCTTAAAGAAAGTCATTCTTTTTTATTGCCCATCTGTAGCAGTAGACGGGTAGCGATAAAAAATGGAGACACCTCAGAGAGAATTAATGCGTGGCATACTGTTTTTATATTTTATTTTTCTTAATTAATATGCCAAGCCTTGAGGAGTGGGCAGCGCAACACTGTGACGCACGGCGGTGATTGATTCGATGTTTAGGTATATCGAGAGTGGCTATTCGATATCAGGGGAGGGCGGTCCGACCGGCAGCGAAGGCACGGGCAATCCTGGCGGTAATGACTCTGGCACTGAAAAGACCGAAGTTCGGGAAGCCTCGTCCGGTGGTGGCGGTGGTGCCGTCGCTTTGCTGCTACCCTTGGCCTGGCTCGGGCAGCGTCGTTAAGGCCTGAAGCGCGCCTGAGCGCCAAAACGGTTTGCGATACTGGGTACGTTGGATCGCTGTTGGCACATCGCTGCCGGCGCGTGTCTGTTGCTGTAGATGCCGCCTGCGAGGCGGCATCCTTTTTTGTGTTCAGCCCAGCAGCGCCTGGACCCAATCTTCCACCGGGTCACCGCTGCCCAGTTTGGGCTGGATCAGTCCATCCACCATGAAAGTGGGCGAGACATGAATGCCGTTCTGGCGCGCATATTTGGCGTGCCATTTGATTTCGGTTTCCAGTTCCGGGAATTCGAAAGCCTCGGCCAGCGCCAGGCCGCTGTAGGCTTCGATGCGCCGGATGATGTCGCGCGGCGTGGCGTCCATGTTCGGCCCCTTGCAGTGGCCTTCGAATTCGAATTCCTCACGGTGTTCGCCGACGACCTGTAGCACGCGTTTGGCGTTGTCGCGTCCGCCTTCCAGCAGGGAGGCGGCAAGAATGCAGCGGGTGATCACACCCGAATACATATGCCAGGGCTGCGATTGCAGCCGGAGTTTCACCGTGATCCGGTCTGCGCCCGCCTGGGCCAGCAGCGTATCCATCTTGTTGAACGCCCGGACTGAAAAAGGGCAGGTGGGTTCCAGGAACATTTCAAAAATCTTGTCACCATGGCCCCAGGAGAGCGGGTCGGCCTTGCGTGCGGCTTGTGTCGTGAATGGATTTCCTTGCAGTTGAAACGTCGGGGGCAATCTTGCGCCAGATCGGCCGGGCTGCCAAGCGCCGGGCTGGTTTAGCCATAGGGCAAGTATCTCCCCGGAAACCCTGAACAGGAAAACCCCGATTCCATTTATGCATACGGAAAATAAAATGGCACACAGAAAATAGATTTTGTATGCAAAATATAAAAACGGAGTACAAAAATGTTTGGCTCAGGAGATGAACGGCGGTGTGCCGCCGGGCAGGTCACAGGGAGAAACGCATGAACCGGGTGCTGGATGTCTATTGCCGGGCGCTGTCGGCAATCTGCGCGCTGTTGATGGCTGCGATGGTTGTGCTGGTATTTGGCAATGTGGTGCTGCGTTATGCGTTCAGCACCGGCTGGTTGATTTCCGAGGAAATCTCTCGCTGGATGTTTGTCTGGATGGTGTTCATCGGCAGCATTGTCGCCTTGCGTGAAAACGCCCACCTGGGCACGGATATGGTGGTGGTGCGTTTGCCTGCGGGTGTCCGCCGCGCCTGTACCATGGTAGCGCAGCTGATCATGCTTTACATCAGCTGGCTGATGCTCTCGGGCAGCTGGAGCCAGGTGGAAATCAACGCCGGCACGGAGGCGCCGGTGAGTGGGTTGCCCTTGTCATTCCTGTATTTCTGCGGCGTGGTGTTTGCCGTATCTACCCTGCTCATCCTGTTCTACGAACTGTGGATGAATCTCAGCGGGCGCAGGGACAGCAGCGCCTTGATGGTACAGGAATGCGCTGATCTCGAGCCTCCCAGGTCCGCGGCCAGCCGCGATTGATGACGCACCGACTACCGAGTCTCGGAGAATTCTATGACTGTCTATATCTTTGTCGGTGCGTTGCTGGCGGGCATGGCCATTGGCATGCCCATTGCTTACGCGCTGCTGTTGTCTGGCGTGGCCCTGATGTGGCACCTGGATGTGTTTGATGCGCAGATCCTGGCCCAGAATGTCATCAACGGCGCCGATAGCTTTCCGTTGCTGGCCGTACCGTTCTTCATGCTGGCCGGCGAGATCATGAACGTGGGCGGCCTGTCGCGCCGCATTGTCGGGCTGGCGATTGCGCTGGTGGGGCACATGCGTGGCGGGTTGGGGTTTGTCGCCATCATCGCGGCCTGCCTGATGGCGGCGCTATCCGGCTCCGCCGTTGCCGATACTGCGGCGCTTGCCGCTCTGTTGCTGCCCATGATGGTCAAGGCCGGCCATGACAAGGCCAAGGCTGGCGGGCTGATCGCGTCGGCGGGCATTATTGCGCCAGTGATTCCGCCGTCCATCGGGTTTGTCGTGTTTGGCGTGGCCGCCAATGTTTCCATCGGCAAGCTGTTCCTGGCCGGTATCGTGCCGGGTCTGCTGATGGGCGTAGCCATTGCCCTGGCATGGTGGGTTGTGGCCTCCCGCGAATCGGTGACATTGCCGCCGCCTGCCAGCCTGCGCCAGAAATTGGTGGCATTCAAGGAATCGCTGTGGGCGCTGGGCTTGCCCGTCATCGTGCTGTTCGGCCTGCGCTTCGGGATTTTCACGCCGACCGAGGCCGCCGTGGTGGCGGCGGTTTATGCGCTGCTGGTCGCTACCGTGGTCTATCGCGAGATGAGCCTGCGCCAGCTCTACGATGTGTTCGTCTCGGCGTCGCGCATTACTGCTGTGATCATGTTCCTGGTGGCGGCGTCCATGGTGTCCGCCTGGCTGATCACGATTGCGGATATTCCTTCGCAGGTGATAGGCCTGCTGCAACCCTTCATGGACAACCCGACCCTGCTGCTGATCGTGATCATGCTGCTGGTGATGGTGGTCGGCACCGCCATGGATATGATGCCGACCGTGTTGATCCTCACGCCCATCCTGATGCCGGTCATCAAAAGCGCAGGCATAGATCCTGTCTACTTCGGCGTGTTGTTCATCATGAACAATGCCATCGGCCTGGTAACACCGCCGGTTGGCTCGGTGCTGAATGTCGTCGCAGGCGTAGGGAAAATGCGCCTCGATGAGGTTGCTCGCGGCGTGTTGCCCTTCATGTTTGCCCAGTTTGCCGTCATGTTCCTGTTGGTGCTGTTCCCGTCCATCGTGATGGTGCCGCTGAACTTCCTGACACGTTGAACCCTTTTTCGATTGCTTGCCACTATGACCAGTAAACCGTCGCCCAAGACCACCAGCCAGGATATTTTCGAGGCGGTCAGTACGCACCTCAATGAATTGCGTGCCCAGATCACGGAGCCCGTGCGCGTGCGCGAAGAAGACTTGGCGAACAAGCTGGGCGTGAGCCGCACGCCAGTGCGCGAAGCGCTTATCCGGCTGGACAGCACGGGCCTGATCAGCCTGCGTCCGGGACGTGGCGCGTTGCTTCAGCCAGTCAGTGATAAAGACTACATGGAATGGCTGCAATTGCGCGAGCAGCTCGAAGGCTTCGCGGCCCGGGAAGCCGCGCTCAATGCTTCGCGGCGTGACGTGATGGGCCTGAGGGCGCTGTTCGCGCCTTTTATGGAACCCGGTGCAGCGGAAGCGGCGCCGGAGTGTTATGCCCAGGCCAATGTGAGCTTTCACAAGGAGATCTTCCGGCTGGCCAACAATCATTTGCTTGAACGGGTCTGGGCCTCATTTGGCCACCGCCAGACCAGCTACCGGCGTCGCACCATTGCGCGACTGCATCGCGCCGAGGATTCGCTGCGCGAACACATGGAGATCATCCAGGCGATCGAAGAGGGTGATGCGGAAAAAGCAGCAGCGCTGGCGCGGGCGCACGTGCGTGCATTGTTCATTGCCGTGGAGCAGGAGGCCGGGCGAGAGCCGGCGTCCGGCGTCGGCACGATCTGAGCGCAAGACATGGCACAGGCCGGCGCTGGCGCCGATGTTTTCCATCTGGAGCCGCGCAGGCTCCACCGAATGGCGGTACAGCACTTGCCGCCGCCAGGCCGGATTTCTTGAAGAGGTTGAGTCCTATGAAATTCCTTAACTTTTTGCACAATGGCAGCCCATGCCTGGGCGTCATGCTTGGCGCCGCGCATGTGCTGGACCTGGGCGCCGCCTGGCCGTCGCGGCCAGCACCCGCTTCAGTGGATGCCCTGATCCAGGCAGGCGAGCCCGCACTGGCGATAACACGAGAGCTGTTGCAACAGTACGGCGGCGCCGACGCCGGACCACATGTACACCGATACGAGACGCTGGAGATCCTGCCGCCGGCCGATCCCCAGGGGCGCAATATCTTCAATGTGGGCAGGAACTACCGCGATCACATCATCGAAGGCAATCTGGCCAATGGCCGGCCCGCCGATGCCTTCCCCACGGCAATCGAGTTCTTTACCAAGCCGCGTACGGCCATGGTCGGCCACAAAGGCCAGGTGCTGCGCCATGCCAGCCTGACCAACAGCCTGGATTACGAGGTGGAACTGGCGATCGTGATCGGCAGCGCGGGGCGCGATATCGCGGTGGCGGATGCGCTGTCGCATGTGTTCGGCTACACCATCCTGAACGATGTGACGGCGCGTGACCTGCAGCGTCTGCACGGCCAGTGGTTCAAGGGAAAAAGCCTGGACACCAGCTGTCCACTGGGGCCGGTAGTGGTTCACGCAAGCGCCATCGCAGACCCGGATGCGCTCATGCTGGAACTGGATGTAGACGGTGAACTGCGCCAGCGTGATAGCACTGCTTCCATGATTTTCAGCGTGGCAACGATTGTGTCGGCGTTGTCCGCCGGCATGACGCTGTTGCCGGGCGACATTATCGCGACAGGCACGCCCAAAGGGGTCGGTTTCGCGATGCGGCCGCAACGCTGTTTACAGGTGGGGCAGACGGTGCGCGCCCGTATCGAGGGCATTGGAGAGCTCGTCAATACGGTCGTCGATTGAGCGGCACGGCAGCCGTTCCGTTTTTTACGAAAGAAGAACCCGATAAGGAGAGAGACATGGCTTTGAATACCCCCCATTTGCCCAATGCCGAACGCTATGGCCCGCTGGATTCGCGCAACATGGCCGTCGATGATCTGCCGTGGAAAAAGACCCCGACGCCAGGCGTGGACATGAAGGTATTGGTGCAGGACGAGGAAACCGGCTTGCTGACGGCGTTGTTTCGTTGGCAGCCGGGCAGCGTGCTGGCCTTGCATGAACACGTCGAAGTTGAGCAGAGCTATGTGCTCGAAGGAGAGTTCGAGGACGAGGATGGCGTGTATCGCGCCGGTAATTTTGTCTGGCGTCCCAAAGGTCACAGGCATGTGGCGCGCTCCCCCAAGGGCGCGCTGGTGCTCTGTTTCTTCCTCAAGCCCAACAAGTTCATCGACGGTGATCTGGCCGGTACCGAACTCAAGTGATGTCCGCAGGCCTGCCTGCCGCCCCTGTGTGGCACGCGGCCTGCACCGTTCCATCAATTAGAAAAATACTGGTTTATCCACCAGGCAGGAGACAACAATGAAAACTCGCAACATTTCCCAGGCAGGAGCAGGTCGCGGCCGTGGCGCAGCGCTGTGCGCGGCCATCATGATGGTGTGGGGCGCGGCGGCGGCGCAAGCCGCGGATATCCGCGACCAGCGGGTCAAGTTCAGCTATCCGGTGGCCCAGGACAATCCGGTGGGCATTGCCGTGGATCACTACGCGAAACTGGTGGAGCAGAAAAGCGGTGGCCGCATCAAGGTGACCGGCTACCCCAACGCGACGCTGGGCAATGAAATCCAGGCCATGTCCTCGGCGCAGGGTGGCATCCTTGAAATGACGGTCGTGTCTACCGCCGGAGCGGCCGGCAACGTCAAGGAACTGGCCATCTTCGACCTGCCGTTCATCTTCCAGAGCCCGGAGGAAGCGGATGCCGTGATTGACAGCGAAGTCGGCCAGCAACTGCTCGACAAATTCTCGGCCAAAGGGCTGGTCGGCATGTGCTACCTGGATTATGGCTTTCGCCAGGTGACCAACAGCAAGCATCCCATCAACCGGCTGGAAGATTTCCGCGACCTGAAGATACGCACCTTGCAGAACCGGGTATACATCGACATCTTCAAGGCGCTGGGGGCGAACCCCTTGCCGCTGCCGTATCCGGAGACCTACACGGCGCTGGAAACGAAGGCGATAGATGGACAGGAAAGCTCGTTCCTGGTCACGAAGTCCAGTTCGTACCAGGATATCCAGAAGTACCTGAGCGAGACACGCCATGTCTATCTGCCCGCCGTGGTCATGGCCAGCAAGAAATTCTGGGACAAGCTCAATGATGAAGAACGTGGCGTGCTGCAATCGGCCTGCGTGGAAACCCAGGCGTTTCACCGGGATCTGAGCCGCCAGATGGAGGCGGACGTAGTCAAGGAACTGACTGCCGCAGGCATGGTTTTCAACTCGATAGATCCGGCAGAGCACGAGCGCATGGTGGAAGTGACGGCGCCAGTAGTCGAAAAGTACAAGCCAGAACTCGGGGCGGCGCTGGTGGACCGCACGCTGGAGATCATCAGCGAAGCCCGCAACAAGGCCAACTGATTCCCGGGCGGCGCCTCCGCGCCGCTTTCCGGTAGCACGGCAGTAGCAGGCTGGCGCAGGCGCGCAGGCCTGCCTGCTGCTGCCAGCCGGGAAAATTATCCAAGGAGCAAAAAGCATGGATGTCGATAGACTTCCCTATGACCTCAGCGGCCAGCGTGTGCTGGTGACAGGCGCTTGCGGTGGCATCGGACAGGCGACGGCACGCCTGTGTGCACGCCTGGGCGCCGAGCTGGTGTTGACCGATTGCGTGGCGCCGCCTGCGGGGTTCATGGAGGCGCTGCCAGACAGCGCCAGCCGCGACCATCATTTCGTGGTCTGCGATGTCCGCGACCGCATGGCAGTGGAGGCGCTGTGCGCTGCCCATGCGCCCGTTCATGCGGCGATTCTCAATGCCGGCGTGTATGCGTTGAAGTCCTGGGAGGATGAGGACTGGAACGACAGCCTGGCCGAAACGATGGACGTCAATCTGGCCGGACCGGTGAATTTCGCTCGCGCCCTGTTGCCAGGCATGAAGGCCGCAGGCTATGGCCGCCTGGCGGTTGTCGGTTCGATCGCAGCGCACACCGGTGGGTCTTTTGCCCATGCGCCGGCCCATTATGCGGCCTCCAAGGGGGCGTTGCACAGCTTCACGCGTTGGCTGGCACGCCGCGCCGCGCCGGAAGTCATGGTGAATCTGGTGGCGCCGGGCGCCATTGCCACGCGCATGGTCGCCATGGCTGATCCTGCCATGATGCAGAACGTGCCGGTGCCGCGGTTCGGCCGTCCGGAAGAGGTGGCCTGGCCGCTGGCCTTTCTGTGCTCGCCGGGTGCCAGTTTCATTTGCGGCATCACCCTGGACGTCAATGGCGGCGCCTATTTGCGCTGAGCAATCCGGGTGCGGCAGGGGAGAAAAACATGGATGAACACACAGGGGACGCCTGGCGCGGCTTGCGGGTCATGGTCAGTGCAGGTGCTTCCGGCATCGGGTTGGCCATCGCCCAGGCATTTGCGCGCGCAGGCGCTCGGGTGCATATCAGTGATATTGCTGCCGGGCCGCTGGCCGTGGCACTGGAAACTTTGCCGGGTGGCGGAGCTTGCGTGGCCGACGCCAGCGATGCGGCTGCGGTGGATAGCTGGTTCCGGACGGCGCTGGCAGACCTGGGCGGGCTGGATGTGCTGGTGAACAACGCCGGTATCGCCGGGCCGACGGCCGGCATCGAAAACATCGAACCGGCACAGTGGGACCAGGTGATGGCCGTGAACCTGCGCAGTCAGTTCTTGTGTACGCGGCTGGCAGTGCCGGCGCTGCGGCAGTCCGGCAGGGGCGTCATCATCAACCTGAGTTCGGTGGCGGGCCGCCTGGGCTATCCATTGCGAACGCCTTATGCGGCATCCAAGTGGGCCGTCGTCGGGCTGACCCAGAGCCTGGCGCTGGAACTGGGGGGCGATGACATTACGGTCAATGCCATCCTGCCGGGCATCGTGGATAGCGAACGCTCGCGGACGGTCACGGAGACCAAGGCTCGTGCCAGGGGGGTAAGCGTCGCCGAGCAGGAAGCCCTCATCCTGGGCAATGTGGCATTGCATCGCAAGGTGCCGCTGCAGGACGTGGCCGCAACGGCGCTGTTCCTGGCCTCGCCTGCGGGCCGCAGTTTCACTGGCCAGAATTTCAATGTCTGCGCCGGCATACAAACCTTGATCTGAACAATGACCATGAACACTCATTATTTTGAGCAGACCTTCGGCCTGCAGGGCCGTGTCGCATGCATTACCGGCAGTGCGTCCGGCCTGGGGCTGGCCATCGCCCGGCATCTGGGGCTGGCAGGCGCGCGCGTGGTGATCAACGACCTGGATGCAGCGCGCTGCGCGGCGGCGGTGCAAGCGCTGGCCGAAGAAGGCATCCAGGCGCGCCACGCCGTGTTCAATGTGGCCAGCGCCGATGAGGTCGAGGCAGCAATGGCCGGTCTGGTGGCGGCGGGCTGGGCACCGGCCATTCTCGTGAGCAATGCAGGCAATCAGAACCGCAAGCCTGTCGTGGACATGACGCAACAGGAATGGCAGGCACTGTTCGATGTGCATGTGAACGGCGCCTTCAATTGCGCGCACGCCGTTCTGCCACACATGCAGCAGGCGGGCTTCGGCCGCATCGTCATGATGTCCTCAGTTGCAGGGCAGGCCTGCATGCCAGGCATCGCGGCCTATGCCTCGGCCAAGGGCGCCATTGCCGCTTTCACGCGCGCGCTGGCGGTGGAGTATGGCGCGTCAGGCATTACGGCCAATGCCTTGGCCCCCGGTTTTGTGCGCACCCGCTTCACGCAGGGCCTGCAGGAACGGGACGGGTTTGATGATTTCCTGCGCCAGGCGGTGCCGTTGGGGCGCTGGGCGACGCCGGATGACATCGCGCCTGCCGTGGTGTATCTGGCATCCGCCGCGGGCGCTTTCGTCAATGGGCAGGTGCTGGCGCTTGATGGCGGCATGCTGGCGCGCATGTAGCCAGGCCCGAGCCTTTTCGATACAGCAATAGGGGAGTTTTTCAATGTACATGCATATTGTATTGATGGCCCTGGATGAGTCGGCGGATGCCGGATTTTTCGAACGGGTGGAGCACTATGCGCAGCGCATCCGCCAGGAGTGCGACGGTGTGCTGCTGTATGGCCTGCATGTCAATGAAGCGGCGCGTTCCCAGGGCTATGGCTACGCCATGGTGTCGGGTTTTGTGTCCAGCCATGCCCATGAGGAATACCAGGTGAGTCCGGCCCATCAGGAAATGAAGGCCTGGATGACGCCCTTCATCGAGCGTATGGTGGTATTCGACAGTCCGGTGGCAGACGCCTGCTGAGGTCATGGCGGCGCCGCACCTGTGGGCAGCGGCGGCACCGCCAGGGCTGCCGGCCTAGCGTATGCCTTCGCCTGCCATGGCATCGGGCGTGAAGACGGAGTCCGGCTGCCGCTCCCGTATCACAAATGGTGGATTGGCCGAAGCTCGGGAATTGATGCCGGAGATGAAGGCGGTTTCCGCCAGCAGATCGTGGGCGCCAAAAACAGCGGGCAGCAGCGCAGGCATATCCGGCGCCACGACGGGCGCCACCCAGGTCATTTTCCACAACTGCCCATGGCCGTCCCAGCGTTCGCCCAGCGTGCAGATCCAGGTGTCCTCGTCGCAGTAGTAGCGGCTGCGTGGCGCCTGGTGACGCTTGCCTGCACGCAGCGTGGCGTCTATTACCCAAACTCGGTGTTTTTCCCAGCGCATGTACTCCGGTTTTACATGATGGGGCGCCATGACATCCTCGTCGGTTGCCGCGCCGAAAATGCGGTTGTTGTTGTAGGGAATGAACATCTCCTGCTTGCCCACCAGTTTCCAGTCGTAGCGGTCCAGCCGGCCGAAAAATCCGTAGGCTTCATCGACCGACGTAATGCCTCCGGTTGATGGGTCCGGCGTATCGCAACAGGGGTTGGGCAGCTTGCGCACGCGGCGCTGTCCGGTGAGATACAGCCAGACCTGGGTTTTGTCCTGGTCCAGATTTTCTATGCCCACGATGGCGTCACCGGCACGTATTGCCGGTGCGCGTGTCAGCAGGCGCAGCTTGGAAAACTCGCCGGAGTCGTAAAAGGTTTCGGGTGAGCCGTCCTGGTAATAGAACGGATATTGATAGTCGCTGGTAATGTCGGTGATCTTCACCAGCTTGCCGTTGGCGGTTGCCTGGTATTGCGATGGCGAACGCTGCAAGGCCACGCCCTGCCAGCGCAACAGGTGGTTCCACATGACTTCCGTCCCGGATTGCGGAATGGGGAAGGGGACGCCGCCGAAGGCACCGCGCACGTCGTCGCCTTCCAGCTGGCCACGCGTGGCATTGGCATAGGTGTTGTCGTAGACCCATTGCGGCGCTGACGCCGTGCGCCGCGTGGGATAGACGTCAAGATGGAATGAGTCTGGGTATTTCTGCAGCAGGGCGCGGGTGCCTTCCGACAGCTGAGTAGCGTATTCGTCCATGTTTTGCGCGTTGATCTGGTAGAGCGGCTTGTCGGCTGCAAAGGGGTCGGTGCGCGGGTCGGGCAGGGGCGTGGTGTAGCCGCCTTCCCAGGGCGGAATGGAACCGTCGGCATTGCCGGCGCGTTCGGCGCCGAAGGGCGTGAGGTCCTGCTTCAGGCGTTCGGCCTGCGCGGCATCGACACCGGCGCGTGCGCCGCTGGCCAACAGCGCCATTGTCAGGGCCAGAGGCAAGGTAGTACGCAGAAAGGTCATGGCGGGAATTCCTTGTTTTTAGAGCGGGATCAGAAGGAGCGCTGTACGGACAGCGCAATGAAATCTCGGTCCTTCATGCTTTGCAGGTAGGACACGCTGTTATTGACCAGATACGGGCCGGACGGGCCGAAATAATGGTTGTAGTGGGCAGTGATCTGCCAGGTGTTCAGGTAATTCATGTTCAGGCCGATATTGATGTTGCCCACGTGGTTGCCGTAGAACGAATCCACCATGGACGAGTTACCGAACCCGATGCCCATGCCGATCGGCACGCCCACATCCAGGCCCGGCAGGACCTGGCGGTAGCGTGGTTCATAGGAAAAGCGGATGTTGACTGCGTCGCGGTCCGCGTTTGGATTGAGCGCCTGCGGGTTGTGGGTGATGCTCATGCGCCGGTTGAAGGCGATTTCTCCGGAGAAATCCGATTCGCGGGCGATGAAGTTCGGTCCGAAGCTGGCCAGCCAGGACATCTGGGCGTGTAAGGTCTTGCCGATGGCATAGAGTGCATTACCGTGGTTGTCGCCGCCGCCCGTGCTGTTGTCCTGCAGGTCGCTGGACAGCGGCATGTTGTCGCGCATCGAGACTTCCGCAGCGACGTTCCAGTCGCCGAAAGACCGGCTGGCGCTGGCGCCGAATGCGCGTATGCCTTCGTGGTAGGCCAATTGGTAGAGGCCGACAAGGCCGGTATGCGGGTCGATGCCGGCTGGGTCATAGAAACGGCCGTAGAGTTGCGGCGTCTTGGCGTGGTAACGGATGGCGTACAGGCCGAAATCGCTTTCGCCGACGCGCAAACGCAGTTGTACGCCGCCTTGCCCGCCATTGCTGGGTTTCATGTCGGGGCCGCGCACCAGCCCCATGGCGCCTCCGCCGGGAATCAGGGGGCCGTCCAGTAATAGACGCTCGGCGCCTGCGCCGATGATGTCGGAGGTCGAAAAGTAGCTGCCCGAGCCCGGCAACCGGGTTTCCTCCCAATGGAACTGGTAATAGGCGCCGACCGAAATGCGGGGGGTAATTTGCAGCTGCATGGATACCTGGGGCACGGGACGGATCAGTTCCTTGAACTGTGTGCCGGGCACGGACAGGCCTTTGACCGCATCTATCGGTGCCTGGCCGGCGGCGATGCCGTTATCGCCGAAGTACAGGCTTTCTCCCCAGAGCAGGGAGTGGCGGCCGGCGCGAAAGGAAAGTTTGGTGCTGCCGATTTCGGTGGAGCCGAAGGCAAAGGCATCGAGCAGTTCGGCCTTGCGGCCGTGCAGCTTCTCGGTGGCGCGGGTGAATTCGTAGTAGGGAACCGACAGCGCATTGGCGGTTGCCGGCGAGTGGTTGTCGTTGTCGCGGTTGTAAATGCTGTCGTACCAGGCAGCGCCGGAAACCCGTACGCCAAAGCGCTGGTAGACGATATCCAGTTCGGACAACAGGTCGAAGCGCTGGGAAATGAAGCCACGCCCCAGGTTACGGTCGCCATCGTCGCCATTGACTGTATCCGGGCCGTCGACCAGCGTGGCCGAGGGATGGCGCAGCCGCACGCCGGTGCTGTACTTCAGGGTGTTGTCCCAGCGTATGCGTACGTCGGGATTGCCCGTGCCGATCTCGGCTGCCTGTGCGGGCGTGCTCATCAGCCCCGCCGCCATCATGCCTGCCAGTGGCCAGTAGGAAAGTCTGGGCATGGTCGTGGTTCCTCTTGGATGGATTGGAAATGCTCGCTTCGGCGTGCCGGCAGCCGCCGGTAGGCCTGCCAGCGCAACCAAGTATGGGAGGCGCGACCAGGGCGGTCATCTTGCAAACGGTAGATAGGGTGGATACCTAATGGTTAACGTCCATGCGGCAGAACAGGCCGGTTCCAGGGCAGCGCCAGGACGTGCGGCGGCATGGCCGGGCACCCTGGACGGGAACGGCAGGCAGGGAATGGGGGGGGCTAAAGGCGGAGAGCAGGCAGAGAAAAAATCAGGGGAAGGCGAGAAAGGTAGGGGTGTGGCCACGACCACTGACGGTGGAGGTTCTGGTTTCCTTTAGGTTGCCCTTAGAGTCACCCTGCGGCTGTCCTCGGACAGCCGCCGGTCGGCGGCAGAATCAGGCGTCGGGTTCCATGTGCTGGCCCAGTACCGCCAGGTGCGCAGCTGCCGAATTCAGGACGCGTCGTACCAGGTCTGCCTGGCGTCGCGCACCGGACTTCACCAGTACCTGGTTGAGCTGGTAGCGCGCTGTGCCGACGGTGACACCTCGTTTCTGCGCATATTGCTCGACCGTCATGCCGGCGACCAGTGCGCTGGCAAGCTGGGCCTCGGCTTCGGTCAGATCAAAGAGCGCACGCAGTGCGTCTGGCGGGACCAGGCCTGTCTGGTCTTCCGTGGCAATGGAAATCAGCAGGTAGGAAGCCGACGATTCATGCGCCGGCGTGACAGGTTGCAAGGCCAGCTGCAGCCTGCCCTGGAGGGTCTCCAGCGCCAGGTAGGTGGCGCTGTCACGCTGCAGGGCTTCCTGGCAGGCTTCGGCCAGGCGTTTCTGAGTGTCTGGCAGTCCTGCGCGCAATTCACCGTTGCGTACTTGAAGGCCGGCGCCACGGTACAACAGCGTCTTGGCCTGCCGGTTGAGCCATTGCACCTGTCCTTGCGTATCGCACAGTACGAGCGCACAGGGCCAGCGCTCCAGGTGACCATCCACCAGGGTCGCGGCAAAGCGGCCCTGGGTCATGGTTTCTGACAGCTGGGTGGCCTGTACGAAATGGGGCAGCAGGGCGCTCAGCATCTGCCGCTGGGCTTCCGAATACTCATGCGGGTCTTCCGGCTCGCGAAACAGGGCGACCGTGAAATAGCGGTCTGTATCCAACGGGGCGATGGCACCGATGAAACGTCCCAGGCCGATGTCGGCAAAGCGCCGCTGCAATTGTGCGCGGGCGCTGTATTCGGAAGGCGAGAACAGCGTGTCGTCACTGCCCAGGCCGTCCGTGCCGGAACGCTGGCGCAGCCGGCGTGCCTCCAGGCGTGGGTTGTGGTCGTCGGCAATGGCGGCCTGATAGCTATCGCTGTCGAAGCGTGAGTTGTAGGACATCCAATACGGCACAGCGCGCTGGTCATCGAAGGAGACGCAGTAGACGGCTGCTGCCTTGGCTCCCAGTTCGTCGCACAGCAAGTCCAGGGCCTGGGTCCAGCACTCCGTGCGGGTACAGGAGCCGTACAGGTTGAACAACAGCGGAGCGAGAGTGGAAGCGGTGTTCATGGAAAGCGGTTACGACAGCTGAGATTACTTTAATTCTCAAGAAACAGACCTTTATGGTCACTTGAGGATTACCCCTATGGTTGGCACGCACGCGCCGCCGCGTCCTGGCCTGGCGGCATTTGGGCATAAACCCTATCTATTGTTTTGCAGATGACGCAGGCATGGACCGTCCGGATACTGCGGGCAGCGGTCAGGGAAGGTGTGGTTCACCTCCCGGCCTTTGCAACAGCAGGCGCAAACCCGGATTTGCGCGGGTAGGGGAAGCAAACATGGCGTCAGTTCAGCAAGGACCGGCCAGACAGCCGGGCAGTCAGGCAGTGGTGGCGGGGATACCTGGATCTCACTGCCAGGTTTTGAGTGGCGCGCCACTACGTGAGCGCCTACGTGCTCACCGCTTGCCGGCCGCCGGGCTGGCAGGTGTCGGGTTGGCAGGTGTTGGGTTGTATATGGCCGCCCTGTGCATGCCGGCCGGGGCGGCGGGAGTGTTGCCGGGGTCCGGTGCGCGGCCTGCGGGGGTGTTGGCGGCAACTGGCATGCTGGCTGGCGGGCAGGATGCCCGTGCCGGGCAGCCGGTTGCACCGGCCTTGCGCCGAGAGGCGCTGGTGACGCCCCGGGCCGGGCACGCGGTATTGCAGGCGGCTGCGCGTGCCGGGCAGCGGCTGGTTGCAGTTGGGGAAAGGGGCGTACTGCTGGTATCCGAGGACGAAGGCGGGCATTGGCGCCAGATAGTGTTGCCGACCAGCGTGGCCCTGACAGCGGTGAGCTTTGCCGATGCCCGTCACGGCTGGGTGGCTGGGCATGGCGGCAGCATACTGGCCAGCCAGGATGGTGGCCTGCACTGGACGCGCCAGCTTGATGGCGCACAGGCCGCGCGCATGCTGCTGGAGCAGGCACAGGGCAGCGGGTCGCCACCTGCCATTGCCGAAGCTCGGCGCCTGGTGGAAGAGGGCGCCGACAAGCCGTTTCTCGACATCCTGTTCACCGATACCCGCCATGGCTGGGCCGTGGGTGCTTACAACCTGGCATTTCGCACGGCGGATGGCGGCGCCAGCTGGGAACCGGTGTCGGCGCGCTTGCCCAATCCTGGCGCACTGCACCTGTATGTGGTGCGTGTGCTGGGCCAGACCGTGCTGATCGCTGGCGAGCAGGGGCTGGTCATGGTATCGCACGATGAGGGGCGCAGTTTCCAGCGCCTGAGTGTGCCGTATGCCGGCAGCTGGTTTGCCGCGGAGTTGTTGGGGCCGCAGGATTTCCTGGTAGCGGGCCTGCGCGGCAATGTCTGGCGCAGTCAGGATGGCGGTATGAGCTGGGGGCAGGTTCGGGGCGGGCCGCCGGTGAATATCACCGCTTCGACGCGCGACGCCAGCGGCAAGGTGCTGTTGGCCAACCAGATGGGTATGGTGCTGATGCTGGAAGACGGCAGCCTGCACCCGGTCGCCGAGCATTTGCCGGCGCTCAATGGCCTGCTGGCATTGGCGCCGGGCCGCTGCCTGGGCCTGAGCTTCACCGGAGCGCTGGCCGTGCCCTGCAAGGTGGAAACAGGGAGCGCGTCATGAGTCTGCCCAACGCCTGCCTGACGCCGGGAAACCTGGTGGCTAGACTGGAAGATTTCGATCCGCGTTCCGGGTCGTTGCTGGAGCGTTTGCTGTTCAATCACCGCCGCTGGGTGGTGCTGCTTTGCCTGCTGGTGACCTGTTTCATGGGATGGCAGATCACACATTTGCAGGTTAATGCCAGTTTCGAGAAAACCATCCCGGCGCATCATCCCTATATCGTCAATTTCGCCGCGCACCAGGACGATCTCGCTGGCCTGGGCAATGTGGTGCGCATCGTGGTGGCCAACCCGCAAGGCAGCATTTACGACCGCGAGTATCTCGACACCTTGCGCGAGCTGAGCGACGAAGTGTTCCTGTTGCCTGGGGTCAACCGTTCGCAGATGAAGTCGCTCTGGACCCCGACGACACGCTGGACCGGCGTGACCGAAGAAGGCCTGGAAGGCGGGCCGGTGATTCCTGACCAATATGATGGCGGCCCGCAGAGCCTGCAGCAGCTGGCCACCAATATCGGCCGCTCGGGTGAAATCGGGCAGCTTGTGGCGTTCGATGCCCGTTCTTCGGTCATCTTCGTGCCCTTGCTGGCTCAAGCGAGGGGACAGGCGCTGGATTACGGGGCGTTGGCCGCCAGCCTGGAAGCATTGCGGGACAAGTACGAACAGCGGGGCGTAACGCTGCATATCGTTGGTTTTGCAAAAATCGTGGGCGACCTGATTGACGGCGTGCATGACGTGCTGGCCTTTTTCATGCTGGCCCTGGCCATCGCGGCGCTTATGGTGTTCTGGTACACCCGCTGCGTGCGTTCCACGCTGCTGGTTGTGCTGGTGTCGCTGGTGGCGGTCGTGTGGCAATTGGGTACGCTGCCGCTGCTCGGGTATGTGCTCGACCCGTACTCCATCCTGGTGCCTTTCCTGGTATTCGCGATAGGCATGAGCCATGGCGCCCAGAAGATGAACGGCATCATGCAGGATGTCGGGCGCGGTGTGCACAAACTGCTGGCGGCGCGCTATACCTTTCGGCGCCTGTTCATGGCGGGACTGACGGCATTGCTTGCCGATGCCGTCGGGTTTGCGGTATTGCTGGCGATCGACATCCAGGCGATCCGCGAACTGGCGATTGCCGCCAGCCTGGGGGTGGCGATGCTGATTGTCACCAATCTGGTGCTGTTGCCTATTTTGCTCAGCTATACCGGTGTGAGTGCGCGCGCGGCGCGTCGCAGCCTGATGGCTGATCAGGCCGCAGCGACAGGGCGTGGCCAGCGGCTGTGGAATGCGCTGGCCGATTTCACCCAGCCGCGCCGGGCGGGGGCGGCCGTGCTGCTGGCCGTGCTGCTGGGCGGAGCGGGTTTCTACGCCAGCACACGCCTGCAGATCGGCGATCTGGACCAGGGCGCGCCCGAACTGCGTGCCGATAGCCGCTACAACCGGGACGTAGCCTATATGGGGCAGGCGTATGGCGCGAGCACCGATGTGCTGGCGGTCATGGTCGAAACGCCTGAGGGCGAGTGCGCGCGCTATGAAACCCTGAACCGCATCGACGCGCTGGAATGGGAATTGCAGCGCCTGGAGGGCGTGGAGGCCACCAGTACGCTGGCGCAATTGACACGCCGGGCAGTCATGGGTCTGAACGAAGGGAACCCCAGGTGGTATGAATTCATTCCCAACCAGGGCATTCTGAACTCCGTCACTGGCGCCTCGCCGCGCGGCCTTTACAACGAGGCTTGCAGCCTGCTGACGCTGTATGTCTATCTGCAGGATCACAAGGCAGCCACCTTGATGCGCGTGACGCAGCATATCGAGGCCTTCGCCCGCGTCAATGACAGCGAACATGCGCGCTTCCTGCTGGCGGCCGGCAGTGCCGGCATTGAAGCCGCCACCAACGAAGTCGTGAGCGATGCCTGGCGGCGCATGTTGTTCATGGTGTATGGCGCAGTGGTGCTGCTGTGCTTCCTGACGTTCCGCAACTGGCGCGCGGTGGTAGTGGCTGTGTTGCCGCTGGTGCTGACTTCACTGCTGGCCGAGGCTGTCATGGTGTTGCTGGGCATAGGCGTGAAGGTGTCCACGCTGCCTGTCATTGCGCTGGGCGTCGGCATAGGCGTCGATTACGCGCTTTACATCCTGTCGGCCATGCTGGCCAACCTGCGCCAGGGCATGGCCTTGCGCGAGGCTTATCGCGGGGCGCTGCTGTTTACCGGCAAGGTGGTGATGCTGACGGGCTTCACGCTGTCGGCGGGTGTCGCCACCTGGATATTCAGCCCCATCAAATTCCAGGCCGATATGGGGCTGCTGCTGGCATTCATGTTCCTGTGGAACATGCTCGGCGCGCTCGTGCTGCTGCCGGCGCTGGCCTATTTCCTGTTTCCCCGCGCCTTCCGTTCCGGACGTGCGCCCGAACCGGCGCAGGCGTCCACGCTGCCGCCGGCGCCTTCCCATTGACCGTGGATGTTTCTTCCCGGCGGCGTTGCCATCGGGAGAGACGAACCAGAAAGAGAGAGGAGTACAGAGATGACCCAAACGCATGACAAAGTGGCTGCCGCTTTCGGCATCACCCATACGCCCGGCCTGGGCAACCTGATGGACCGGCCCAGCCGCGAACAGATCGGCCGTATCCTGGCAGGGTTCGAGGTAGTGAAACAGCAGGTGAGCGCTGCGCGTCCGGACGTGATGATCGCCTTTGTGAACGACCACTTCGACATGTTCACACGGCGAGGCATGCCGGCATTTGCGGTCGGGGCCGGTGCGACCCACTGGGGGCCGACGCCGGAAACCGAAGCCTGGATACAGATGCAGCGCGGCCCGGTGCCGGGCCATCCGGAAGTGGCTAATGCGATCTACCAGGGCCTGATGGAGCAGGGCATAGAGCCTTTCCTGTTCGATGAAGCCGAATTCGTGCATAACGTCCTGATTCCGAAGAAATATCTTTGGCCAGACCTGGACATTCCCGTTGTGCCGATCTACGTCAACTGCTTCCTGCCGCCGCTGCCGAGCTGGCGCCGGGTCTATGAGCTGGGCGCTGCCGTGCGTCGAGTGGTTGATGGCCGGGGGGAACGCGTGGCGTTCATGGCCAGTGGTGGTATTTCCCACTGGCCGCCCATCACGACCAATGACATGAGCGCCGACGACCCGCTGGTGCCGCGCCTGGAACAATTGCACCTGCTGGGCCGCGATGCCTTGCGCCTGGACCCTGCGCTGCCCATGGCGCTGCTGGAACGCGAGCACCAGATGGTGGCTTCTGGCCGGCCGCTCATCAATGTGGAATGGGATCGCATGATCCTTGAAAAGCTGGCGGCCGGCGATGTGGCTTACTTCAGCAGCCTGACGCACGAAGCTGCGCGTGCCGAGGGGGGCGACGGCGGCCTGGAAATGATGTTGTGGGTTGCCCTGATGGGCGCCATGCGCGCCGAACCGGCAGACATCGTGCTCTACGAGGCGGTGGAGGAGTGGATGGGAGGCGTGGGTCTGATCAGCTATGGACGGGCCTTGCGTCAGGGATGACGGATGGGCCGGACGGCGGCCTGTCGTCCAGCGCAGCAGCGACCCTCAATATGCCCGTGCAGGCACGGGCCTCCAGGAGTGAGACATGAGCATGAAAGCAATCATCAGTGGTGGCGGCATCGGCGGGCTGACCACGGCAACAGCGCTGGCGCAGCGCGGTTGGGACGTCACGGTATACGAATCCAACCCGGTCTTGCGCGTGACGGGTTCCGGCATCTACCTTTGGACCAATGGCCTCAAGGTACTGCGCGACATCGGTGCCTACGAACGCGCCCTGCGCGATCCGTTCTGGTCCCTGGGGGTGGAGAACCGTAACCAGGACAATGAAATGATGACCCCGGCCTTCGTGCCGCCGGGGCTGGACATCCTGTGCGTGGCGCGCACCGATCTTCTGGCGGGGCTGGAAGAAGCCGCGCGCCGCTCGGGCGTGCGCATCGTCACCCATGCGCAGGTCGTGGGTGCGCGCGCTGATGGCAGCCTGGCCTTTGCCAATGGCGACCGGGTCCGGGCCGACCTGGTGGTGGGCTGTGACGGGGCCGGCTCCCCGGTGCGCCGCTCGCTGGGACTGGAAACCTCGTTCCTGCGTTCACCTGAAGGAGCACTGCGCACCATCGTCAAGGCGAAACAGGAGGACCTGGACCCGGCGGATCGAGGCCGCTGCTTCGAGAACTGGAATGGCAGGCGGCGCCTGCTGGTGACGCCCATCAACAGCGAGGAAATCTATCTGGCGCTGACATGCCCGGAGCGCGACGACGAAGCGCGTGACCCGGCTGTTCTTGATTGCTGGCGCACGGACTTCCCGCACTGGCGCTTTCTGCTCGACCGCATCGACGCCGAAGTGCTGTGGAATGTCTATGCCATCGTCAAGTGCGACACCTGGTCGGCAGGCCGCGCCTGCATTCTGGGCGATGCGGCGCATGCCCAGCCACCCAACTTCGGGCAGGGCGGCGGCATGGCCATGCAGAATGGCATGGCACTGGCCGCCTACATGGCAAACGTCATGGACAGGCGCGACATCCCGGACGCGCTCAAGGCCTGGGAGGCGGAGGTACGTCCCTTGACGGACGAATGCCAGTATTGGTCCTGCATGTGGGGAGAGCTGGTTTCCCTGCCCAATGAAGAACGCACGCGCCTGCTGCGCAGCGTGTCCAGCAATGCCTGGCTGGGCGGAAAAATCTGTGGGCCCGGCATGTCCGAACCCATCGTGCGTACGGACTGGGCGCCCGCGCCCTGGCCGGGCAGGCGCGTGGCGGCTTGAGACAGCGCAGGAGACAGGCCGCTGCGAAGCCGCCACGGTTGCGCGTTGAGGTGCAGCCATTCAACCAACCATTGAGGAGTACGAGATGCCTTTTGATCAGTTACCTGAGCGTCCCCCCATGCATTTTCCGGCAGCCGATGCCTATTCCGACGCTGTGCTGGCGCGCTCGCGGGCTGCAGCGGCATTGCCCGGCGTCCGCCTGAGCGCAGACCGTGCCTATGGCAGCCACCCTGACCAGCGGCTGGACATCTATGCGCCGGCAGGCGAGCGCACCGGCCTGCCCGTATTGGTATTTGTGCATGGCGGCGCCTGGGTCGGCGGTTACAAGGAATGGGCGGGATTCATGGCACCCGCGCTGTTGCCACAGCCGGCCATCCTGGTATCGGTGGAATATCGCCTGGCGCCTGAACATGTCTATCCGGCTGCCGTTCAGGATGTCGCAGCGGCCCTGAAATGGGTGCAACAGCACATCGCGGAATTCGGCGGCGATCCCGGCCGCATCCTGTTGTCCGGGCATTCGGCCGGCGCACACCTGGCGAGCCTGGTGGCGCTGGACCCACGCTGGCTGGCAGCCGAAGGGTTGGGGGTCGATTGCATCCGTGGCGTGTTGCCGATCAGCGGGCTCTACGACTTGCAGTATGACACCAGCGACGAGCGCAACCGCTTCGCCGCTGCCATCTGTGCGGCCTTCGTTCCCGAGTCGGCCGACCTGCCTGCGGCCAGCCCGCTGTCGCACGTCAGTCCGAGGGCGGCGCCATTTCACATCACCGCAGGCCAGCATGACCTGGGCAATCTCGCCAGCGAGGCCGTCACGCTGTGCGCCAGGTTGCAGGCCGCCGGTGTGCCAGCCACCATCAATATTCTGCCCGGCCATGATCATTTCGATGCCCACGCCCGCTGCGTCGACCCTGGCCATGTCTGGTTGGCCTACGCCAGGGAGATGCTGGGACGGGTTTAAGAGTGCAGGCTGGACGAAAAAAAACCAACCGGAAACCGGTTGGTTTTTCTGGGAAGTGGTGGAGCCGGCGGGAATTGAACCCGCAGACAGCAATCTCTGGATCCCCGCGTCCCCGTGCAAAATCAACCACCTGCGGACGCTGCGATGTTCGCATCATGGCCTCCGTGTGAATTCGGTGTGAATCCGTTCTGACGCTTGAAGTTTGCGTCGATCCACTTGCCGTAAACCCTGAACACCATTTCGCCATCTTCGTGCCCCAATTGGCCCGCAATCCAGAAAGGGTTTGCTCCGGCTGTCAGCAGTGTTGATGCGAACGTGTGGCGCATCTGGTAAGCGTTCCTGTAGCGCACGCCAGCGCGTTTGCACAGCGGTGCCCACAAGGTTTTGCGGATCTGCGATTCGGTGGTCCAGGGCTCGCCTGTCCTCGGGTTCATCCAGACCCGTCCATCTGCCAGGAAGCTGACAGCCTTCTGCTGGCGCAACGCCTGCATTGATTCGTCGGTCAGCATCACGTCGCGGATGCCCGCGGCAGTCTTTGGTGGCTTCTCGATTTGCGCCTGTTTCCCGTCGACAATGCCGGTGACGATGTTGGTGTCGATGCGGACGGTCCCGTTTATCCAGTCTACGTTCCGCCAGGGCAGGGCGAGAATTTCGCCTGTGCGCAACCCTGTGGCCAGCCAGAACTGAATGAATGGCCGTTCGTCTGCGCGCGCGTGGCGCAGCAGCGCTGCAGTCTCGTTTGCGTCGAATGGATCCACTTCGTATTCCGACTTTTTCGATGTCTGGCGCAGGATCTTTGAGAGTGCGATTCGGTCAAGGGGGTTAAACATAATGATCTCGTCATTGACCGCATCGTCAAATACCGAGCGAAGCGGCGACAGGATGTTCCGTGCTGTCTTGGCCGTGACGCCGAGACCAGCAATCCATTGCCGCAAATCTGATGGCGTGATGTCGGTTACAACGAAAGTTCCCCAGTGCGGCATCAGCCGGCCCTCGATCAGTTTCTTGTAGCCGAGTAGGGTCGAGGGCGAGATTGTTCCGTTCTCGGCCTGCTGGGCATAGTGGCGCAGTTGGCTTTCGAGCAAAGTGGACATGGCCAGCCGTGCGGTGGCCGGCTCGAACTGCGCCACGCGTGGCGACTCAGGGAAATAGTCGGCATACACGAACGTGCCGTCGGCAATCTTCCGCCGGATCTCAAGCCGTAGGCCGTTCGCATAGTCGATAAAAGTCTTGTTGATCTTGCGCTCTGGCAGCAGCTCGCGGCACTGCTGGCCGCGGTAGCTGAATGCAATCTGTAGGCGGTCGCCTGATTTCAGCTCGCGTATGCTGATGCCGGGCGGCAGTTTTGCGGCGGCGACAGGTGCACCCATTTTTCAACCTCTTCAGTGTTGACCCAGATGCGGTTTTGCGGGTCGAGTTTGCTGTGTACGCCTTCTTTCCAGATGCCGGTTTTCCGGCGGAAATAGACGGCGTTCTTAGTGTCGCCGGAAAGCTCGCAGTATTTTTCGAGCCGGACCCAGTTCATTTTGTCTTGCATGAGTGCTCCTTGTTGTGTGGCCCGGCAGGCGGGCTAGCGCCGAGCGCCATGCAATCCGGCGCACGCTTCTGTCGCTGCTGCGCCGCGATGCGCAACAGCCGATACGGCAATTTCAATGTATGTCTCCGTGTTGCTTGAGGCGGCATGCTAGGCAGCCGCCAGTATCTTTTCGTGAAGCGTTCTTTTCGATGACTTGGTCGTTTGTAGAGTGCTATAAGGGGTTACATTCGCAGTCAATATCTGGAGATAAGCGTGAAGAAAGGTGCTTCTGCATTCCTTGCTGCATTGTTTGTGGGAGGCTGTGCCTCTCCGGGGGCAGAGATGCCTACACAGCAAGGCGTTGAACTTGATAAGTACTCAGGGGTCTGGTACGAGCAAGCACGCCTGCCAAACTGGTTTCAGAAGGCCTGCGTGGGCGACGTTAAGGCTGAGTACACGATCGAGTCGGACACGACGATCGGCGTGACCAACACATGCCGAACTGCTGATGGCAGCACAAAAACAGCAACAGCCGAGGGTAGGCTCGCTAGCGATGTGAAACCGTTGAACCCAGCAAAACTAGAGGTGCGTTTTGCCCCGCAATGGCTTTCTTGGCTGCCGATGGTCTGGGGGGACTACTGGATTCTCAAACTTGAGGGTGACTATCAGTACTCGTTAGTCGGCACGCCAGATCTCAAGTATCTGTGGGTGTTGTCGCGCGAGCAAAAAGCGGATCGGCAAGTGGTGAAGTCTTTGTTGGACTACGCGGAAACACTCGGATTCCCTGTTTCTGAGATCGAAGGCATGCAGCGTTAAAGCCTATTGGAGTGACCGTGCAGAACTTCTTCACCCTGCACGGTTATCTCCCATATCGCCGGGTTGATCTGGACTCGGTTCAGCAGACCAAGCCGAGTCAACATGTCAAGCCAATGGCGGCCTATGTCCGCACCTTCGCCCTCACTGAAACACTCGTCAGCACGGGCGAGCTTTTCGATGATCTTATGAGCGAAGTACGGCAACCCATCAGCGCCGCTTACAGGTTGCTGCGCATTGGCAATTTTCGCCTCGATGGCCTTGATGTACACACCGCTTGGTGCGCCTTCGGCCTTCCGCGATGCGGCGTAGTCCACTCCAAGGTATTCGCCCAGCCGGTACAGCGTTTCCAGGCATCCATCCAGCGTCACGCCTTCGGGCTGCGCCTGCGCTGCAACAGGGGCGGCAGCACACATTGCACGCCACACTGCGGCAATTTCCACGGCGCTCAGTTGCGGCGCCGTATCCTGTCCGGCGCGGATCATTTCTGTTGTCAGTGTCATTGTGCATGCTCCTGAAGGGCGCGCAGTGAGGCCAGCAGAGCAGTCACACGCGTGTCAGCAATTCGGTAATAAAGCGTCTGCGCCTGGCGTCGGTAGGACACCAGGCCATGTTCGCGCAACAGGGCAAGGTGTTGCGACAGTGCCGACTGGCTCAAATTGAGGTGCTGCAGCAACTGGCTAACCGACATTTCTTCGTTATCTGAAAGGATGGCGAGGACCATCAAGCGGTTGGTGTTGCCGACAGCGCGCAAGAAGGCGGACGCGCCGATTACGTTGAGTAGCGGCGCAGCGTGAGCTGCAGAATGTGTTTGATTGGGTGTCATGCTGTTTTCCTCATGATCTGTTGCTCGCTGTAGTTGGCAGCGACGATGGCTTGCGCCAGGGGCGGGCACACACTGTTGCCGCACATTCGTACCTGCGCTGTTTTGGTGACGGGCTTGCCGCTGGCGGTGTGGTCGATGATGTAGCTGTCAGGAAATCCCTGGGCGCGGTACAGCTCGCGGGGCGTCAGCATGCGCAATCCAATGTCCACGATCTGATAATCGACGCCGCGCACGGTCACTAGGCCGAAGCGGTGTTTCGTCGTGACGGTGTGCAGCGGCTCGTTCATCTGCGGGTCTTGGTCGGTGCCGTAATACTTGAGCAAGAATGCCCGAACCTCTCCGACATGCTCGCCGCCGGCGGTCAGGGTCGGCATTGGCTCTTCAGCGCTTTGGCCGAACTGGTTGTTGCGCAGCTTCACCAGGTGGTTTGTCACCAGGCCTGCTGGGCAGCCGCTGGCCGTCACCGTATTGGGCGGCTGCTCAACGTCGCGGATGCCGTGGCTAAACCGCTTGCCGCCAGCTTTGCCTTCGCCGTGGCCCATGTGAATCAGGTTGGCGGTAATCAGGCTGTGATGGTCCGCGCAGGTGACAGTGCCCAGCGGATCGTTCAGGTCGCTGCCGACAACGCCGGTGTAGTGCTTCGCCAGGAATGCCGTCACCAAGGCGTGTTTCTGGGTGCCAACGATGGTGCCCAACGGCTTATCCAGGCCTGGCACACGAGGCGCTTGCCCGGGGCGTTCGCCGTAGCCTGTCTGGATCAACGTTGGCATGACCAGCGCCTTTTCGCCACGGTGGGCACCAGTGACCGTCTTCAATGGTTCGCCCAAAGGTTCAAGCCTCCCGCCGTGCGTGAGGTTCACGATGAACGGATCTGCCGAATCTACGACGTAGCGCATGATGCCCTTTGCGATACGTCGGCAGGTGGCATCAGCCAGTGGTCGACTGCGCTCGAAGATCGACGGGCAGCGGATCGACCAGTCGATGATCTCAGATGCTGGACGCCAGGGTTTCTGCCCTTTGGAGGGGCGTTGAAAGTGGGTTTGCTCTGGCCAGACAATAGGCATGCCATCACAGCGCGCGATCATGAAGAAGCGCTTACGAATGGTGGGCGTGCCGTAGTCGCTGGCGCGCAGCTCGCGGTGCTCGATCTTGTAGCCCAGCGCACGGAACTGGCCTTGCCAGAGCCGGAAAATCTCGCCTTTGCGCTCAGGGCAGGGCATGCCGTCGTCGTTGACTGGCCCCCACGTCTGGAATTCCTCGACGTTCTCAAGAATGATGACGCGCGGCCGCACGGCCTTGGCCCATTTCACGACGACCCACGCCAGACCACGGATGCGCTTGGAAACGGGCTTGCCGCCTTTGGCCTTGCTGAAGTGTTTGCAATCGGGGCTTGCCCAAAGCAGTCCGACAGGACGGCCGCGAGTGGCGATCAGCGGATTGATCTCGAATACGTCGCTGGTGAAGTGCTGCGTCTGAGGGTGATTGACCTCATGCAGAGCGACCGCCTCGGGATCGTGGTTGACGGAAATATCCACCGGGCGGCCAATGGCCTGCTCGATGCCAGTGGATGCGCCGCCGCCACCGGCGAACAGATCCACGACCAGCTCGCTGTGAACTGGCAGCAAGAATTGAGGGGTAAGCATATTCAGTCCTTCGATTCGCGCTGGCACTCGTCCAGCGTCTTCGGATTGCCGCAGCGGCAGATGCGCGGCCAGCACGGCCAGCAGTTCCAGGCATTGCCCTGGCCGGATTGCTCATTCATGGCTGGCGTCCTCCGCAAGGGCGAGCAGATCCAGGGTGGCCGCGTTGGGCGAGATCCACAGCACTTCGGTACGAATGCCGGTGCCGCGTCCTGCAGCCATCCGTGCGCTGGTTTCAACTCGCGTCCATCCCGCCAGGGCTGCTTCGTAGACTGGATGGGGATAGCCGCTCAGCACCACCATGCCGCTGACGTTCTGTAGGGCGTGCAGCAGCTGGGCATGCTGGCCGTCGTCCATCTCGTGGCGATAGCAGCGCGAACCCATCTGGCGTGTGTCGTGTACATACGGAGGGTCGACGTAGAACAGCGTTTCCGGCGTGTCGTGGTCAGCGATGACCTGCAGTGCGCTGCGGTTCTCGATAAGCACTCCCTGCAGGCGTCGTCCGAATGCCGACAGTTCACCGGGGATACGAGTCCAGACGTGCATTGCCGTACCGTGGTTGCGCTTCGTGTCGATGCGAAAGCCGGTGTTGCCCTTGGTGGCGCCAGCGGACCCAAAGCCCATTTCAGCGCGGACCAACGTGCGGCGGGCGCGTTCGACAGGCTCGTCCGTATGCTCGAATGCCTGCTCAAACTCAGCGCGGGCGTAGGGTGTCATTACCATCGCTTCTTCGAGCTGGGAACGCAAGGCCGGATCTCGAAGCACACACATGACGTTCACGATGTCGTCGTCCAGATCGTTGTAAACCTCGCTATAGCTGCGCGGCTTCTGCATCAGAACGCTGGCTGCGCCGCCGAACGGCTCGCAGTAGGTCTTGTGCGGCGGAAAATGGCTGATGATCCACGGTGCCAGGCGGAACTTCCCGCCGTGGTAGCGCATCACCGGCCGTGTTGGAGCTTTACTCATGGCTGGCGTCCTGGGTGCGGGCGCGTAGCATTGCGTCGGCCATTGAGTAGGCATCGGCAGCCACTATTGCGGTATTCAAGTGCGTCTGATCTGTGTTGTATAGAGCTGCTCTCAGCAGCTCAGGCATCGCCTGAGCCGCGAAGTAGTCGCGCAGGCTCATGCCGCCATACCCACTCTTGGCGCGAGATGCGCAGAAAGTGTCTGAAACGGGAAGCGGATATGCCGGCCCGCCGTCATTGATCGACATGCCTCTCTCCTTGGTGTTGGGCCAGGGCGGCAGGCGGCGCAGGCAAGGGCATCCAGTGCGTAGGGCTTGGCTGCATTCCGCCCAAGGCGTCCAGCCAATCGTCGTACCCGTCGCTTTCCGCTTGGTCTTGAATTCCCCCATAAGCATTACGCTCTGGCCTGATATACGGCTCTTGGTGCTCCCACCAGCCTTCCGAAACAGCAGTCCCGTTGGTGAGAATTACGTGCGTTCCATCCTTCGGCGCCGTCTCGATGGGCTGCCAATGTTGGCGCAGCGCCTCTATCTCAGCCGCCTGGGCGTCGATGTGGTCTGCGATTTTCTCAACAGTGGCTGGGCTGAGGTGCGCCACCAGATCAAAGTCGGCCATACCTACGCCGTCGCGATCAATGCGAATGATCGTGCCGTCACCCTCGCCGTACCAACGAGACTCACCGTGGGCCTCGCTTGAGAAATTCACTGCTGCGACAAGTTCGCGCAGCTTATTGGTGTCGATGCTCATATCCGTACTTCTCCGTTCAGGGTTCGGTCGTGCACAACCGCAGCGCGTGCGCGGCACATAAGGGATCGCCGTCTGTCCACGGTTCGCCTTGAGTTTCGTAGGTTTTCTCCTGTGGCGTTCCACCCCTCGGAGACGTAGAGCGCGGTGAGCACCCTGAACTGAATGGGCCAGTCTTTCAGCCTTGAAATATCAATCACGGTAGCCTCTCCCAATTTCAGCGGCGGCACGGGTGATTGCGCGACGAGTAGCGGCCCCGGCATCTTCCCCTGCAGCCTTGGCCGCTAGGTCCAGCAGTTCGTGGTCAGTCATGCCAGCCCTCGCAATTCCACATATTCCATAAAGGCGTCATAGCCGCTGATCTTCACGCCGAAGGTTTCTGCGTAAGCATCGCCACCGTCCTCCAGCATTGCCTGCCACGCGCCGTCCGAAAGATCGTCGTTGTCGAATGCCTGCATAAAGTCGACCAGCCCCTGACCGTGAACGTCGCGGCGGTATCGTTGGGCCGGCGTGACGCCTGCGGCTCGTTTCTGTTTGCTGCGCTTGCTCATGCTTTTTTCTCCCCGCCCACGGCTGGAATCAGATCGCCGATCATCTTTGACGCCTCGCCGCAGAACAGAGCGAAATCGCTGTCGGCGCGCTCCGCATCGCTGAATACATCGTTATTCGGTGGTGCTTCGGCCAGCACGTCCAGCGGCTTGATGCGGCGGATGTCCAGCGTGTCGGTCAGTACGAAAGACACGCGATCCTGCCAGGTCAGCGCCAGGCGCGTGCACTGCTTGCCGCCGGCAATATGGCGACGCAGCTCTTCGGGCTCGGGCGCGTGCTGCTGATAGCTGACCTTGGCCTTGCCGTTGCCGGCGGCCTCCAGGCGGGTGTCCTGGTCGATCGTGAAACCTTCCGGCGCTTCGTCATCCGCCAGCCATGCGGTCATCGCGGCGCCGGGTGACTGGTTGACGTACAGCGGCTCGACAGGGAAGGGCGAAAGCGACTTTGCCAGCAGGCCCAGCGCTTCGTCGGAGCGGGCGCTGCTCGATGCGTCGATGACGATCCAGCGGCTGGCCCGGTCGATCCAGATAAAGGTATCGCGCCGCGTCGAGAACGCACGCGGCAACAGCTCTTCGTAGATCCGCTCCTTCAATTCCTTCATCTGCTTGCGGCCCGGCTTGTAGCCTTGCTGGGCCTCGAAGTCGATGGCGCGCTCTTTGGCGACTTGGGCCACGACTTTGCTGGGCAGCAGTTTTTGTTCGGCAGTCAGGCGCAGCAGCAGGTGATCGCCTACGGCATGCGCATAGTCGCCTCCGTCGCGCACCGGCGCCCAGCCAATCGTTTGCGGCTGCGAGGCGTTGCCGGGCGTGAATGCCAGCTTGGCCAGCGCTTCATTCAGCGCCGTCGTGCTCACGTCAGTGGCAGGATTCAGACGGTACAGTTTCAGGTTCTTGAACCACATGGCGGGCTCCGGGGAAATGTTTAGGCGTAAAAATCCCCGCTCGGGGCGGGGTATGATTTTCGAGACTGATAAATTTTTGGATTTGACGGAATGATCAATCTGGAAAAGCTGCGGTATTGCACTGTCTGGCCAGAAGAGTTGGCCCGCATCGAGGGAGAATTTCTTGGTGACGCGGAGCCTTTCTCGGATTGGCGAGAAAGGACACGCGAACTAACTGGCGCCCTTCCAAATGAGGTATGCGAGCAGTGGGTCTATCGGCATGGGACACAGTCTCCGTTTACGTTCCTCGATTTGTCCAAGCTGCACTGTGAAGAACAGGTGTGGCCGGCTCATGATTTTCCGATTCGTATAGGTACCTTTCGGGGGAATGAAGCGATGACCCCCGAGCATGATTTCAAGGTGTTTAACGATAGGTATCTGACAGGGTTAGCTGCTAGCACGGCGTCAACCTTGAATGCAGGAAAGTGGGAATACGCTCCAGTGGTTCTGTCAACGGCGGGCGGGTTTATTTGCTCCATTGGAGAGCACATCAATAAGGACTTCTTGCTGATCGAAGGGCACAAGCGGTTTCGTTATCTTTATGCTTTGCTTACTAAGGGTGTCGACGTAGAGCCCCAGCGCGTGTGGGTACTAACGCATAAATAGATTACCGAATCGCCAGCCGCACCCCCTGCGCCAGCCTCGCGCCCGGCACATCAAATCCATCCTTGAGCGCCTGCGCAATCAGCTTTTTGTCGATCTGCGGCGGTGGCGGCGGGGGATCGGTCATGTATTGCACCGGCACCTGTCGCTCGTCGTAGATCTCCACTGACGGTGGGTTCTTGACGATGCCGATGCGGAACAGCGGGCATTCGATCTTCTGGATGCCGTTGTGCATCATGGCGTCGAGCACATAGCGCCTGAGCGACGCAGCGCGGTTCTCGATGGCCTTGCGCCGCTTTGCCATCTTTTCCTCGGCGTTCTTGATCGCCTCGGCGGCAGATTCCAGGTTGCAAATGAAAGCTGCCACGTTCTGCGTTTTTTCCTCCAGATCGCCGCCCAGCGATTCGAGCGTGTCGGCCACCACTTCGGCCGGCAGGTCCAGATCTGCCAGCTTTTCCAGATTCTGGCGGTGCTCAGCCGCCAGTTCGTAGAGAGAAACGCCTTTCATCAGAAGCCCCCGCCGAGATCGTTGCCGAACGGATCATCATGGGCGGCGCCGTTCTTTGCCGCTTGGTAGCCGGAGGTGCCCGCCGTGCGTGCCGGGCGGCTGCCGGTCGATTCGCGTGCGGGCTTATCCTTGAGGCTGGCGATGATGCCGGCCAGCGCCCGCGGCTGCACTGCGCGCTCGATGATCTCTTTGGCCGTCAGTTCGGACGAAGCGTGGAAGGGAGCGAAGATGTTGAACTTGTGCCCCTGGCTGCCGTCATCCTTCACATAGAACTCTTTCTGCAGCACCAGACCGATCGGCTGACGGTAGAACGCCGGGAAGCCGGTGATCTGGACGGAGTTGCCGTCTTTGTCCTTGATGGTTTCCGGCTGCGGCTCCAGGTGCTGGATGCCGGCCACCGTCATCATGGCGTTCAGGACCTTGTAGCCGTACAGCTTTTCGCCGTTGGCATTGAAGGTCCAGACGGTCAGGTAGTTGGCCTGCTGGCCGTCCTTGTCTTTGAAGGAAAATTCGATTCCCTCGGTTCCTTGCGTACTGGTGACTGCCTTGGCCACCGTGATCTCTCCGATGTACTTGCCGGTCTGGTCGATGTAGCTGTTCGCGTTGGCTTGGCGTGCGGCTTCGTTGTCGAGGGTGTAGCTGCGCATGGCGGCTCCTTGGTTATGCGTGTTCGGGTTGGTAGTAGGCGGAAATGGCGGAGTCGACGGCTGCCAAATCGTTGTCGATGGCTTCGGCGTCGAATAGCCCCATCGGGGTCTTGGTGGTGTCGCTGCCGTTGTTGCGGGTGGCAAACAGGTATTGGCCATCGCGCACCAGCGTGCGCAGGACAATCGTCACCATGCCTTCGAGCGTGATTTTCTCGTCGAGCATCTTGCCGATTGTCTTGATCTTGGTCTTGCCGGACTCGGTGGTTTCGACGTGACTGAGCACGTACACGCGCACATCGTCCGGCAGGCTGGCGGCAGCGCCCAGGATCTCCCAGGCGTTCTTGCCGATCTCGGTGAACTTGTCGAAGCCGCGCTCGTTGGTGCGGCGCATGAACTCGTTCGCCATCACGTACTGGAAATCGTCGATGACGATCACCTTGCGCCGCGTGCGCTCCATGATGGAAATGATCTGCGCTGCGTTGTCCGTCAACATGATATTGCCGGTCTGGCAGTTCTCGCGGTCGAAGTATTTCCAGCCCGCGCTACGGAATGGCAGGGGCTTCTTGACCGCCTGAATCAGCAGCGTCTCCGCTGGGTTCATGTTGCGTAGGCTGGTTGATTTGCCGGTACCGGACTCGCCCAGCACCATGGTGACTATGCTCATTGCGGTTCTCCAATTCGTGCGATTCGTGATTGATGACTGCGACTGCGGCGCCGCGCTGGCCCCTTAGGAATGGGTCGGGCATGCCGGGGAGGTAATGCGGGTGGTAACTCATGGCACAAGCAGGCCAGATTCAATAAGCAGAGCCAGCGCCCAGGGCATGCCAACGATGACGGCCGGCAAGCAGATGCAGCAGCAGACGACGTCCGCCACCTTCTGGCGCCGCGGCACCAGCTTCTCGGCTTCGTACTCGATCAGTCCCCAGTTCATGACCGGCCCCCTGGCAGGTAGGTAAAGTGCCGGCCCTGGCTGTCGATGCTCTCGGCAGCCTCGGCGGCGCAGTCGATGGTGCGCTGAACAAAACGCTTGAAAGCCACCGCAATGGCAACGTCGCTGCCGCCTGCTGCCTCGATGCGTACAGCTTCCATCAGCAGCTCGCGGGCGCTGTCGTCGTTGATTAGCTCGTCCCAGGCGAAAGCTGCAGCCTTCTCGCGATGGTGCTTGTTCGCGTGGATGAACTGCACGTCGCGGTCCCGAGCAAGCGAATCGCGGATGACGGCCGCGTGTTCCTTGGCGGTCATGCCCTCAGACTCGGGGATCACATAGAACTGCGCAGGGCGAACGCCGTCAGGTCGATAGTCAGGACTCAGCATGATTGCCTCCTGGGATTTAGAAGTAGGGGATCAGACGTGTGCGCAGCCAGCCCTCACCGCCAGAGCGCGCTGGCGGGTATTGGCTGGTGCGGTGTTCTGCCCCCAGGGCGCGACACTCCCGCCCGGCTGGGTGCCGGGGACTTGCAAGGGAGATAGGGGAGGGGTTGGAAATGTCGCGCCCTGGCGGGCAGAATAGATACGCGTGCTACGCACAGAGATGTGCGCAACAGTCAGTGCGTTGAAGTGACTTTTGATGCGGCTAAGGGTGGGCAGTGGTACCTAACCAGACTTTGGCGGTCAGTGTGCCCTTGCTGGAAGGCTGTGTCCCGTAGGGCATGCAGCGAGCGAAAACGTAGTTAACAGCGCACCGATCGAAGCGCAGTAATGAACGCGATTCGCGCTTGGTTTGCATCGCTCGATTGCTCGGCTTGAATACCGCTATCGAGCAAGCTCGCAATGATTTGAATGCGATTCACTATTGTCTTTATTTCTGGACTTTGGCCTTCAATTGCTGATTCATAGCTGTCTGTGAGGCTCTTGCCGTTCGCGGTTGAGGCTGAAATTTGCAAAAAGTGTCCTTTTTTTGGTCAATACGTGCCCAATAGTAGCCCGATTGATTTGTAACAGTGCTATCTATATCCAGGGATATCGGTGATAGTGCGTACAGGGATCATTTTTCCCTAAACCTACAGGACTTACATTGAAATCAGAAATCGGTATTGTGAAGTGGTTCAACAGCGATAAAGGCTTCGGCTTTATCATGCCCGAAAACGGCGGCAAGGACCTCTTCGCCCACTACAGCGAAATTCAAGGCGCTGGCCATAAATCTCTTGAAGAAAACCAGCGTGTGTCGTATATCGCTGGTAATGGCCAAAAAGGCCCTTGCGCTACGCAAATCCAAGTTATTTAATTTTTTGCTTGCCTGATTAGGCGAGCGAGAAGTTACCCCCTAGAAGCCGGTCCCTTTGAAACATTGGGGCTGGCTTTTTTCATTGGCATCCCGGCTGAGATTTTTCCGATTTGAAATCATGAGCCTGCCACGTCGTCAGCAAGAAATCTGGCTGGTTACGGTTCCAGCTCCGGCGCACGGCCCGGACGGTTGCCACGGCATGACGTCTGATTTCCCTATGCCTGAACGCCGGCGCGGGCTATCGGTTCTCCGTGGTTGATGGCACCGGATGCGATCCCGGCTTGATGGCCCCGGCTTTCCCTGATCAGGTCGAACTAGCCTCGTGTGCCATCGGGGCATTTCTTTCCTGCGCATCGCCTGCGCGTACTGCTGCCATCAAGAGTGGCGGCTTATCTCGCCTATGCGTTGGCCGGCCGGTCTTGCTTCGGGTCGGTTCAGCACACCACTCTTGATAGCCCCCGTCTTTCCGGGGTGTCATCGGCCCAACTGTTCGCCCCGTATTTCTCGCGCACCAGAACGCCGTCGCGCCGATGCGGATTGCCCTGATTACCAGGCCACCGGTTAAGGGATGCGCCGCCGCAACCCGTCAATTCTGTGTCGTCTCTCCGACTGTCACGCCTACTTCCCCATGCGGCTTTCCAGCGAACGGGCGTTCTCGACTTGATATGTGCATGGCATCCAGTCAACAGGGGGCCGTGACTGGCATCCTCGATTTGCTACACCCCCAGGAAATTCTGTCCTGCGCTCTTACCCGGCGCAGGTTAGGTGATGACGCTCGCAAAGGTGATCCTCGCTTTCGCTGTATCCCATGATCAATGGCCCCAGTCTCCATTGCGATTTATCTGGAGCGATTTATTGCCATCACATAGGCGAGCCGGGCTTGATACCGGCTACTGTGCCCAGTGGCGAAGGGGTCAGGAGAACTCTGTCTTGGTGGCCCTCCAAGACAGAATGTCTGACCTGCTTGCCGCGTGTCCTTCCACGCAGTCGCCTATGTGATGCCCCTCGTCTGGCCGAAGGGAGTAGCCGCCCCAACTGCTGGCCGCCCGATCAATATCGTTTTCCGTCTCGTTCTGCCCCAGGTTCGGCCAGCCGACAGCCGGAAATCCACCGCCTGTATTCCCCCAGGCGGCCCGGCCTGGGCCGGGTGTGTCGGGGTTTGCTTATCCAAGGCCGCACTCGGTTGAATGCGGCCTTGGATAACGCCTGCGCCAGCCAAAAAACCGCGATGGCTTGGCGCAGGTTGCCGACTTGCACGGCGTGATCCGGTTGGCCCGGCCATCGTCTCCCTGATTACGTCGCCATCAGGGCAGGGCGCCGCTTTCGCAGTCGTCGGCTTCCTTTTCCTTCATGCCCACGCCTTGGGGCAGATCCGGTTGCCGGTTTTCACAGGTTTATCTCCTGCCCCTGTGCAGTCGGGCAGCCGCGCAGTCGCTTGCCGTAAGGCAGGGCGCGGTGTTTATCGGTCATCTTGTTAAAGAGCATCCGCCGTAGCGGTCGCAGCCGGTGCTGCTGGCGCCTGGCCGATGATTGGGTGCCCTGTGGGCTAGGCCGTTCAGTCGGTTTGGTGTGCGTTGGATTAAATGTAGCGCAGCGCTAATCATATTGTCAATAGCGCAGAGCTAATCATTTGTGCGGCGCTAAGCCTCACATCACAGCCGGGAGAAGAATGTCGCTTGGTTTTTGGGTGTTCGGCTTTATGGGTGCCCAGCCAGCGGCTATCATCGAGCGCATATAGATATGGAGGCTCGATATGGCGGTCGCGTTTGCACTGGCTTTGGTTGGCGTTATCGCGTTTATTTTTGGGCTTGTTCGCATTCTTCGTCCGAAGAATGAAACGGGGTCAGCCTCCGGGCTGACGCTGCTGGTGGCCGGCGCGTTTGTGACGGCTGGCTCGCTAGGCTGGGCGACGTGGAATTGGGATGCGGCCGATGCTGTCAACGCCACCGGCGTCCAGGCAGCAAACGATGCTCGACGGCAGGCCGAGATAAACGAGATCAAGTATCAACGGATGGCGCGCGATTTTGTGCTGCCCATGCTGAAAGACCCTGACTCGGCGCAGTTCAGGAATCAGCGGGGATTCTGCGGCGAGGTCAACTCAAAGAACTTGCTCGGCGGCTACGTCGGCTTCCAGCGATTCATTGCCGCCGACAAGGCCATGGTGGTGATGGAGAACGATTCGGCCCTGGCGCCGGGCGCGTTTGCGGATGCGTGGCAGCAGTTTTGCAGCTAACGGCCAACAAAAAAGCCCCGTGAGGGGCTTTTTATGAGGCTGACTCGAGCACATCGGCGACCTCACGGTCCGGGATATGAAACATCCTTCCCATGGAAGCTGCAATTTCTGGTATGTGTCCCACCCAGAAAGCCCGGAAGTCAGTGATTGTTACGCCAACAGGCTCTCCGCCTGGCGTGGCATACCGCCAGATAAGGCCATCGGCGTCGACCTTGGATTTTGCGGGCGCGTTGCGACCTGTCGTGACGTACAGAACGTCGGCGAACTTGTCGTAACGAGCTTGAATGGCTGACATAGTCAATCCTCCTCCAGGCTGTATACCACCTCTCCGATGTATTCGTCAGAAAAATATGCCGTTTTCACCAGCCCGGATCCCGTTGCTACCACTTTCACTGGAACGAAAATGCCGGTGCCGGTTGGCCCTGAGTCGGCACGAGAAAAAACGAAGCTTTCCCCTGACCTGTTGCGGCTCTTGATCACCTTGTGCGGTTTGACAATGGTAGTGCCGATTTGTTCAATCATTGATGGGAGCTCATGCCCAAACTCTGGATGACTCTCGATGATGTGAAATACAGTTTCGGCATATAAGCGGACTGTGCTCATCTCAGGCACGGCGTCTGTCGAGTATGACAAAAACGCCTCTGGGTCATCAGCGTACCAGGTCATTTATTTTCAAGGTCGGATACATCGCCTTCTCGGCGAACCTTTGTTCCCTTGTCGGGGATGGGGCCCACATGCTGCTCGTAGTCAGAAATAACTCGCGTGAGGAGCTGAGCAAGGCTTTTTGCAGCCACTGGAGATAGGGTCACTCCAGCGGCCACCTGCTCGTACACTTGCCGCGAGTTGCCCCCAACACCAAAAATCTCACGCTTAAACAGAATCGTAATGTCGGAGGGCTTGAGGTTTACTTCGGTCCCCGATGCGTAGACCGGCTGGACATCATGAGGCGTGAAGGCTTGTTCGTTATTGCTCACCAGCTTCTCCATAGGAAAAAATATTTGTGCGACGGCAATCTAGCCACATGTCGCACTCACCCAAAACAATCGTCTCGGTTTGTATTTGATGCGCTTGATGTGCTGGCGGTAGATAGCGTCCGCGTACCGTCATCACGGCTCCTTGCAAACCATCATCACCACACGCCCCACGATGAACGTATCCTCTTCAGCCATGACTGGATCATGGTCGGGGTTGTCAGAGTCGAGATACCAGCGGTTCAGTCGGCGCGCCAGGCGCTTCACGATGAACTGCCCGCCGTGGTTGAAGCCATAGATCGCCCCTTCCTTGCGTTCGATGTCCGCGGTATTCATCAGCAACAGATCAGTGTCGGTGATGCGCGGCGCCATGCTGTCGCCGGTGACGGTCGTGGCCACCAATGAGTCCACTGAGTAACGATGCTTGTTCAAGACCGCGCGCGGCAGATAAATCGAGCCATTGAACTCGCTGCCGACGACATCGGCGGTGTAGCCGCGCACGCCGGCTGAAACGCGAACAGCAGCACGACGTATCTCAACAAAGCCGGGGTCGTTAGCCGCGTCAGCGCCGCCGGCCTGCACCGATGCGATAAGAGCGCGCGCAGTGTCAAGCTTCGAGGCCTTGGCATCAGTCTCCGGCGCTATTTGCGCGAAGGGTAATTTCAGCCCAAGCTGAGCGATAGCGAGACCAATAGCCCCTTCGAGCTTACTTCTATCGTCTGCTGGCAGCTTCTCAACATCGCTTCGGGCAATAGACGTAAACGGCCATTGTTCGGCACGGCTAGCGGCTGCAGGTTGCTCAGTGGCCGCGAGGTCTTCGTCATCGTCAGGCGGATTATCCATCCAGCCCCTGGGTTTGTTGGTCGCGATTTCGAGGTCGCGCGCCAAATCAGAGCCCATCGTTTTGGGCTTGCCGGTTTTGCTGTTTGGCGCACCAGTCAGGATCTGGCTCAACGTAGAGTCTCGTTCGTTACGGCCAGCCGCACGGTTTAGGGCGGCAGCAGACCCATGCTCTTGGATGAGCATGCGGAGCCGGGCAACACGGATTTCTTCTACGGTTTTCATTCTTCGATTAGATAGCTCACAGCTAAGCATGTGGTTTAGCGCAGCGCTGTTGACTTTATGTATAGCGCTGCGCTAATCTTTGACTATGGAGCTAAGAGACCTTTACCCAACTTTGTCAACGGCTGAACGGAGCCGGCTGGCCGCTAATGCCGATATGGATCCTGGCTACCTGTGGCAAATCGCCACGCAATGGCGCGGGAAAAAAGCGTCAGTCGCAGCAATTGCCCGCTTGACTAAAGCGGATCGCCGCCTAAAGGCAGCCGATCTTGTTCGCGAGTTTTCTGAGCGCCATGAAAGCGTGGAGAAGTAATCAGTAGAGCTAGCAGCTGCTTCAGTGCATCACCGGCGCCGGCTCTGCCTCATCAGCCGGTGCAAAGCGATCCATATCGACTTCGTTACACAGTCGATCAAACACAGAAATCAGCAGTTTTTCCCCGGCATCGGGGAAGACGGAATCAGCGATAGCGCGAGCTTGGCGCAGGAGCTTTTCAGTTTCGGTCATGGCGGCACCTTGGGGCTGAGTGATTGGGGCAAGCCCTGTTTGTAGGGCGATGAACACATTCTGCACTTCGGTGCGAAACAGCGAAAGATTGAAATGCAAGGGGTTTCAAGGTGACGTGCAGATACTCACAAACAGACTGGCGGGACGTGCTCTATACGTCGGTTCGCAATGCGCCTGGCGGCGTGAATGCTGCCGCTGTGTTCCTTTCCGATCGGCGTGGCCGCAGCATCCATCCCGAGAGCTTGCGCGCGAAGCTGCGTGGCGTTGAGGGCGACAGCATAGCCATGGATATGGCGGAGATGCTGACCGAGTGGATGCAGGACATGGCGCGCCCTGACGCGTTTGACTGGTTGCACGCGTTTAACAACCGGTTCGGCATGGCCGCTGAACGTGTCGACGCAGCCCCCGAGGGCGGCTGGGCAGATGAAGAGCTGGCCGTTCGCGACAAGCTGTTGAAGTTGGCAGCGCAGGGTGGCGTGCTGACGGCGGTGGGTATCGAGGCAACTGCTGATGGCGTGATCTGCGACAAAGACGCCGACGCCATTGAGTCCCACGCCATGGAAGAAATCAAGCTGCTGTTTCGCTTGGCGCGCAACGCCCGCCGAGCAGCAACGAAGAACAGGGGCGGTTAATGCAGATCGTCAACAGCGCGGAATCCCTGCAGCGCTTCATCGGTGATGTGCGCCAGCAGTTCGAGGTCAGCAAGTATTTGCGGATCTCGATCAAGACGGGCAGGGCCCGCACCATGCCGCAAAACGACATCACGCACGTCTGGTACGAGCAGATCGCTCGCGAACTGCCTGATGACGACACGCTCGGCTGGCGCTGCTACTGCAAGCTGCATCACGGCGTTCCGATTCTGCGCGCCGAAGATGCTGAGTTTCGCGAAATGTACGACTCGATCATCAAAGGCCGCAGCTACGAAGAAAAGCTGCTGATGATGAAGTATCTACCGGTCACGTCGCTGATGAGCCGCAAGCAGCTGAGCGCATACGCCGAGGCGGTGCAGGCTGACTTTCTCGCGCGCGGCGTGGTGCTGTCTTTCCCGGAGCAGAAATGATCTGGAACAGCACATTCACCAGCACGCCAAAGCCGATGCAGCGCAAGGCGCAGCTGCGCGCCAAGTCGCTGACGAAAAACCAGAGCCGGAAATCCGGGTTGGCATCACGCGGCATGAGGGGCACGACACCGACCGCCGAGCAGAAGCGGTTTCATGATCGCCTGGCCGCGTTGGGCTGCATCGCCTGCCGCCTGGATGGCGCACATCAGCCGATGGTGAGCATTCACCACATCGACGGCCGCACGAAACCGAACGCGCATTGGACGGTGCTGCCGCTGTGCGCTGGGCACCACCAGGATGGAACTGGCGCGCCGGGCCTGATTGCCGTGCATCCGTGGAAAACGAGATTTGAGGCGCGCTACGGCACGCAATACGAACTGCTGGCCATGTGCCAGAGACTGACAAAAACATGCCCGGCAACTGCGGGAACAGTTCCGGGCCTGACTCAACGAATGGAGGTCGCTGAATGACTGAAATCATACCAAACAGCCGGAGCGGGCGCCAGTTGGCCAAGGCTGGCATTGCGCAGGCGCAAGACCACGCCGACGCGGAAATCGTCGCCTGGAGCGATCGGATCATGTCCGCGTTCGAGTCGTGGCTGCTGTGCCAGGACACGGCGTTTGCCATCGAGGATTTCCGTGACTTCATCAAGCATCGCAAGCCTGAACTGATGCCGCCGAGCTCGAATGCCTGGGGCGCTGTTGGGCGCATGGCCTCGCGCCGTGGCTTGGTGGAGTGGATTGGCTACCGGCCGGCGCGCAGCGCAGCGACGCGCAATCATCCGGTGCGGGTGTTTCGGAGGGCCGCATGAGCAAGATGCCATGGTTCCGTGCCTACACGGAAATGATCGACGACGAGAAGCTGCGCCTGTTGGCGTTTGAGGATCGCTGGCACTTTGTGGCCATCATGTGCCTCAAGGGCCAGGGCGTGCTGGATGCGAACGATCCGCTGATGATGCGCAAAGCCGCCGTCAAGATCGGTGTCGACCTGCGGACACTGGAAGAGATTGCCCGGCGCTTGGCAGAGGTTGGTCTGATCGACAAGGACACGCTGCAGCCGCTGCAATGGGAATCGCGCCAGATGCGCAGTGATGCCGATACGACGGCGGCCGAGCGCAAGCGTCGTCAGCGCGAGCGTGCAAAAGGTCGCGCGCAAGTGACTGAAAACGCGGCAGATACTCAAGGTCACAGCGATGTCACGGACGCGTCACGCGTGACAGGCGTGACAGTCACGCGTACAGAAGAAGATATAGATACAGATAAAGAAGAAAAGATAACTACTACTGCGCGTGCTCGCTCCGCTGCGCCCGCCGCCCGAGCCCACACTGCCGCCGACCTGGTGGCCTTGGGTGTCGATGAGGACGTAGCAACTGAGTTCCTGGCAAACCGAAAGCGTAAGCGTGCCGCGCTGACGCCGCTGGCCCTGGCTGGTATTCAGCGCGAGGCCGCGAAAGCAGGCTGGACGCTGAACGATGCGCTGCGCAAGGCGGTAGAGCGCGGCTGGCAATCCGTGGAGGCCGCATGGCTGATGCGTGACTCTGCGGGCGCCCAGCGAGGACAACCCGGGCCCAGCCTGTACGACAAGAACACGGCTGCCGCGCAGCGTGCCAAGCAAATGCTTTTCGGAGACGGCAATGCAGCAATCTGACTTCGACCAGTTCAGCCAACTGCTGACGGCCACGGCAGAGATGTACGGCAAGCCCATGACGGAAGTGTCTTTGATGTTGTGGTGGACCACTTTGCAGGCCTACGACATCACTGCGGTGCGCGAGGGTTTGATGCGCCACATGCAGAACCCGGACAGCGGCCAATTCATGCCCAAGCCTGCAGACGTCATCAAGTTCATTGGCGGAACCACTCAGGACGGTGCGCTGGTTGCTTGGGCCAAGGTGGATCGGGCGGTGCGCAGCATTGGCACGTATCAGACCGTGGTTTTCGATGACCCGATCATCCATGCCGTCATCGCTGACATGGGCGGCTGGATCTCGATGGGTTCTCGCAACGAGGACGAATGGCCGTTCGTGGCGAAGGAGTTCGAGAACCGGTATCGCGGCTATCGCATGCGCGGCGGTGCGGAGCAGTTCCAGAAAACACTGGTTGGAATTGCCGATTCGAGCAACGCCATATCTGGCCAGCCGATGCAGCCGCCTGTACTGATCGGCAACGAGATCAAGGCGCGCCAGGTTCTGGAGAAGGGATCTGACCGGCCGGCCATTGGTTGGCGGCAGGTTGACACGTCGGAATGCCTGGGCCTTGCGGCGCCAGCGCAGCGCGTGGAGGCGGCATGATTGAGATCCGACTGCCCTGGCCGGCAAAGGGCCTGAGCCCGAACGCACGCATGCATCACATGGCCCTGGCCAAGCTGAAGGCAGGCTACCGGCGCCAGTGTGGGCTGCTGGCCGCCCAACACCGCCAGGCGATGCCGGCCAGCCCGGCCCTGGTGCTGGAGTTTCAGCCGCCAGACCGCCGGCGGCGCGACCGGGACAACCTTCTGGCCAGCATGAAATCGGGAATCGACGGGGTGTGTGACGCGCTGGGCGTGGATGACAGCGTGTTTGATCCGCTGATCGTGAGCATGAAGGAGCCGACAAGGGGCGGCGCTGTGATTCTGAAAATTCAGGGAGTGGCGTGATGGGCGTGCGTGAGGAAATCAAGGACAGCTTCAATCGGAAAAAGGCAGCGTTGCTTGAGCGCGGCCTGCATGTTCGGCGCTGCAGCAGCGAGACGCAGCTTTCTGCGCATCTGGTAGGGCTGGGCTTTGCTCGACGTGGCCGCGAGCCTGCCGGCGATCATGTTCGGCGGTACCTGGGCGAGTTTCGTAGCGTGCGCCGTGCCGATGGCGAGGCGACCGGGCGCGCAATCAGCCCCGTTGATCGTGGCGAGTATCGGCCACGCCGCCACCCGCGCCTCGACGAAATCGAAGCCGTGCAGCCACGCATGTGGACGCCGGACGGTGTGGGCAACGGCGCCGAGCGCCAGCACGGATACGGGCGGGGCCGATGACATACCCCGCACATGTCCGCGAGGAGATCGAGAACTGGATCACCTGGTGCTGGGATGGCACGCCGCCCGAGCCATGGGAGCCGCGCCAGTGCCGATCGCTGGAAGGCCGGTATAGCGCGCCAGATTGGGGGCTGGATCCAGAAGAGCCGCGCCGGCAGCGCTACTTCAATGCCGAGGCTGCGCGCCGCGTGCAGGGCATCTTTGACGCCATGCCCCAGCTAACCCGCCAGGTCGTGAAGTACGAATACACCGACCGCAGCAAGTACGACATTTGGGGCCAGGGCATCGAGGTCGGGCCGGACGGGCAGGAGCATCGCGTGTGGGTGCGCACGGCCAACAACAAGCGGGAAGTGGCGCGCCGGGTGCTGGGCGTCAGCCGAGTTGAATATGACCGCCATGTGCAGGCGTTCAGGGATGCAGTGGGGAGGGCATTTTTGTGAGCACGCCGATTTATTCAAATGCTGGAGACTTGATGGCCTGCTATCCAGGTAGACCATTTCGCATGGTCGAGCTGGTGCGTCATGTGTCGAGAGGACGCGATTTGACAGTCAAGGAGCGCGCGAAGTACGAGCGTGGTATTCAGAGGGCAATGCGAGCACTATCTGATCACGGCCTTGTTGATATCGTGAAACCAGAGGCAGGTAGGTACGGAGATAAATATATTTGGCGCATTCCTGGGCAAATGTTATCGAACGATAACAATAGGCTGCACGTTCGGTAACGCCAGCGGTAACATACGTCCAGAGAGCTTGCGTTCGATGAATACGCACAGCGAAACGAAGCCCGCCGTCAGCGATGACCGGCGGGCTTTTTTTGACTAGTAGGAAAACATACCTGCGGCCGCAATCGCATTGTATGTGGTGTTTAAGATTGTTTTGTTCTGATCTTTAGGAGACCGTGCGATGAATTGCTCGATTTCATTCGCGGTGATAGGATCTTCTGAGTTAATCCGGGTGTGAGCTTCAAATGGATTGAGCGTCGAATAACGATAAAAGTCGAGCAATAGGTTCTGTAGTCCTATTTCTGGTAAGTGTCGTTGTATTAGGTGTTCAATATTATATTTGTGCCATCCCGTCGAATCAATTAATTCATTGAATTTAGATTTGTTTGCTTGTTCTATTTTTGGTTGAGTTAGGTGGTTGTATTTTTCTGGGCGTGAGGCTTTTAGCTGTGATAACAGCATCATCCAGGCACCGGGTAGCAGTGTCTTTTCAGGGTAGGACTGACAGCTAGCGACAAGTATCCCAAAAGCCTGTTGCTGCTGTCGTAGGGTTAGACCCAGTGTTTGGGATATGGAATGCCAGTATTCAACAGGGGGGTCGATTCCTCGGGTTCCGGAAATTCTGTAATATCCCATGTCAAGATTTTGGATGGGATTGTTTTGAAATAAAAGTTTAGAGAAATCTTTTGCTGCAGCTGCGGGGAGGCTTATCTCTCTATCGAAAAAACGTCCCAGATATTCACGTCCGCTAAAGTTTGATCCATAGATGACTTGAACTGATGCTGCCAGTTGGTCCAGATTTGTTGAAAATATAAAGCAGACATTGTTGGCGCTGAATAAATGTTTCACCGCCTCTAGGATTTGTACGGCAAACGTTGGGCGGCACCTATCTAATTCGTCAATGATTATAATAATCGGCCCCACTGGGCTAGATTTTTCTATTTCAATTTCAGCTACAGCACTTGCAAGCAAGCCAAGGTCAGCTCGGAATTTTTCAATCGAAGCTTGATGGTTCTCATGGCTGAGCATGAGTTGCTCAACATACGTTTCAACTACGCTGTCTCGTAGTTGTGATGTGTCGTCGGCAGCAGGCGCTTGCTCTTCGTCCGAGTTGTCAATTGCGTCAGTGAAGTCCGAAATAGAAGAGCCAAGCGTCTTTTTCAGGAGACCATTGAAAAAAATCTTAGCGGCAGGCTTGGCGGCTTGGGCCATGCTTTTGAGCGTCGAAGTAAGCTTTTCTTCAATTTCTTTGGTAGCCACGTTCTCAGAGATGACCGTGCTTCTTAGTGCTTTTAGTTGCCGCCTCATCTCACTCATGAGAGCAAGCGCTGGATCTGGAGCACTGTCGTGTTGCCATGCGTTGAACGTGATCACGCACCGATTGTTGGCCAGCAGCTGTTGTGTCCATCGCTCGACAAAGAACGTTTTCCCAGTTCCCCAGCGCCCGTCTATGGCCAACGACAGCGAAGACCGATCGCCAGCCAAAAATCTGTTCATCAAATGATTTTCTAAAACAACGCCAAGCGCCGCTCTATCGAGCACGTCATCTTGCCAAGGATCTTCAGTATCTAGTGGGTGAGGCGCGCTCAAGTCATGCTCCTGTTGTTTGTGGGGGCTCGATCATCGGTGTAAATACCATTGTTTTCTAATTATGACCATCCTGACTCCAAAGCAGGAGGCCTTTGCCCTTGCGTATGTGGAGACGGGCAATGCTTCCGAAGCGTACCGGCGCGCTTATAACGCCGAGAAGATGACAGCGGTATCCGTGAACCGGAAAGCCAAAGAGCTACTGGATAACGGCAAGATCGCGGCAAGGGTTGCTGAACTGCAGGCGGCTCACGTCGAGCGGCACAAGTTGACGGTGGATGATCTTCTTGCCGAGCTGGAAGAAGCGCGCCAGGCTGCACTGGCTGCGGAGACTGCGCAGTCGTCTGCTGCTGTTGCCGCGACGATGGGCAAGGCCAAGTTGCTGGGTTTGGATAAGCAGGTGATCGAGCACAGTGGCCCGAACGGCGGCCCGATCCCCACGACACCCACGGTCATCGAATTGGTGGCGCCGCATGTCGAAAGCAAGGATTGAGCTACCGCCAAAGCTGATACCGGTCTTCAGTGGGCAGGCGCGATACAGAGGCGCGCACGGCGGGCGAGGTTCCGCCAAGACGCGCAGCTTTGCGTTGATGACGGCCGTGCGTGCGTACATGTTCGCTGAGGCTGGCGTGTCGGGCGTGATCCTGAGCGCCCGAGAGTACATGAACAGCCTGGAAGAGTCCTCGATGGAGGAAATCAAACAGGCGATTCGCGGCACGCCCTGGCTGGACGCGTATTTCGATATTGGCGAAAAGTACATCCGCACGAAGAACCGGCGCGTGTCGTATGTGTTCTGCGGTCTGCGCCACAACCTGGACAGCATCAAGTCCAAGGCACGAATCCTGATTGCCTGGGTCGATGAGGCCGAGAACGTCAGCGAAGTGGCCTGGCAGAAGCTGGCGCCCACGGTGCGCGAGGCTGGCTCGGAAATCTGGGTCACATGGAACCCGGAGAAAGACGGCAGCCCGACGGACAAGCGTTACCGAAAGACGCCACCTGCCGAGTCCAAGATTGTCGAACTGAATTACTCGGACAATCCATGGTTTCCTGATGTGTTGGAGCAGGAGCGGCTATCTGATCGTGAGCGATTGGACGACCAGACCTATGCGTGGATCTGGGACGGTGCATACCGCGAGAACAGCGAAGCGCAGATTCTGTCCGGCAAGTATCGAGTGGCTGAGTTTGAGCTGAGCCAGTTCGATGGTCCGTACTTCGGCATTGACTGGGGATTCTCGCAGGACCCGACGGCCGGCGTGCGGCTGGCGATTCAGGATCAGCGGCTGTATGTCGAGTATGAGGCTGGCAAGGTTGGTCTGGAGAACGACGACATTGCCAAGTTCATGATCGAGCGCCTGCCGGGGATTGAGCAGCACACAGTCAGGGCGGATTCGGCGCGTCCCGAGACGATCAGTCATGTCAAGAGTACGGGCGGTGGCATACGTCCTGCATTGCCGCGCATCGAGGGCGTGGAAAAGTGGAAGGGCAGCGTAGAGGACGGCATTGCCCATCTGCGAAGCTACAAAGAAATCATCATCCATCCGCGCTGCACGAAGTTCCTGCATGAAGCCAGGACATATAGCTACAAGGTCGACCGCCTGACCGGTGACGTGCTCACGGACATTGTGGACAAGAACAACCACTACATCGACGCCACGCGTTACGCGCTGGCGCCGCTCATCAAGCGCCGGGCGGAAGCCATGGGCCTGATGATCCCGAAACGACTACTTCAAGGCCGGTAATGGCGATTTTCAAACTGACTGCGCGAGACAAGCCTGTCTCGCTGATTGTTCGTGCGCGCTGCATTTCCTGCGCCCGTCAGCTCGCGGTGGATCGTTCGCCGGCCAACGAGGTGCGGATGTGGCGAGATCCTGAGCGTTCGAGCGTCCACCTTATCGAGTATCCCGAGCGTGTCGGCTATTTGACCGATGGCCAGCACGGGATCATCAAGCGGATCAACCATGACGACGACACCTGACAATCTGACGCTGGCCGTGAATCACGCGCTGGCGTTGCAGGGCAATTCGTCTGCCGCTGTCGCCCGCGCTCGCGCTGCGCTGATTGGCACCCAGGGCATGGGCCTGGACAGCAAGCGGCCGCAGGCCTGGTGTGAGTTTGGCTGGCCGGAGACGGTGACGCGCGAAGCGCTGTTCGGCCTGTACCGCCGAGGCGGCCTGGCGCACGGCGCGGTCAACAAGGTGGCCGGCACTTGCTGGCATAGCAACCCTTGGGTGATCGAGGGCGATAAGCAAGACGAATCACGGCCGGAAACAACGTGGGAGGCTCAGGCGAAGCGTGTTTTGAATGCCCGGCTGTGGCGCGCCTTCGCTGAAGCCGACAAACGCCGCTTGGTGAGTAAGTATGCCGGGCTGCTGCTGCACATCAAAGACGGCAAAACATGGGATCAGCCGGTCACTGCGGGGCGCGGCCTGGCGCGAGTCACGGTGGCGTGGGCGGCATCGCTTAAACCGGACGAGTTGGTCACTGATACGGCGTCTGAGCGTTACGGCGAGCCAAAGAAATGGACGTACAAAGAAGCGTCGCAGAATGGTTCAGTCGGGCGGGTGGTGGATGTGCACCCGGATCGAGTGTTCATCCTGGGCGACTGGCGCGACGACGCCATCGGCTTTTTGGAGCCAGCGTTCAACGCGTTCGTGAGCGTCGAGAAGGTGGAGGGCGGCGCCGGCGAGTCGTTCCTCAAGAACGCCGCGCGACAGCTCAATATCAATTTCGACAAGGAAATCGACTTTAGCAATCTGGCGGCAATGTATGGCGTTTCAGTCGCTGATCTGCAGGAACGCTTCAATGAGGTCGCCAAGGAGGTCAACCGCGGCAATGACGTGCTGCTGCCGACGCAAGGCGCGACGGTCACGCCCCTGGTGTCCGCCGTTCCCGACCCGTCGCCGACCTACGGCATCAACCTGCAGACGATCAGCGCTGCGCTGGATATTCCCAGCCGCATCCTGGTCGGCAATCAGCAGGGCGAGCGGGCCAGCACTGAGGACCTGAAAGAGTTCCGAAGCCGCTGCCAGTCGCGCCGGCAAGACCTGTCGTTTGAGATCGAGGACTTCGTTGATCACCTGGCGCGCCTCAAGGTGCTTGAGCTGTCCGGTGAGAAAACCGTCATGTGGAGCGATCTCAACGAACAGACCAGCAGCGAGCGCCTGGATAGCGCCGAGAAGATGAGCCGCATCAATCAGACGGCGATCGCAACCGGCGAGGCGGTCTTTGATGGCAGCGAAATCCGCGTAGCCGCTGGGTTTGAGCCGCGTGACGGCCCGCTGGACGAAGGAGGCGACGATGACGAAGAAGCCGAAGTCGGCGATCCTGCCGAGTGACATGCGCGACCCGACCGGCGTGGATTCGCTAGAACGGCGCGCAATGCGGGACTTCGCGGGTCGCATGCGGCGGGTGCTGGCGGGCTACAAGGCGGCGCTCGGTGAAATTCCGGTAGAGCCAGCAGTCAATCGGCGCTACTCGTTCCGACTCGACACCTACCTGTTGCGGTCGCTCATGGCCCGGTTGGACCAGACGGTGCGGGACATCATCCTGGAGGGCGGCGAGGACAACCTGTGGATCTTCGAGCAGTACATCGAGGTCGCGTCTCGGCGCGGCACCGCGCAGGCGTTCGCCAACCTGGGGCAGCAGTCCGCGGGCTACCGCAGCGAGCGCATGAGCATGCTGGACATTCTGCGCAGCGATCCGCACCGGCGACGCATGGCATTGCTCAATGCCCGGGTGTACGAGGAAATGCGCGGCCTGGGGGATCGGGTGCGCACGGATATGGCACGCGTACTGACCGAGGGCATCGGACGCGGGCAGAACCCGCGCGTGATTGCCAAGCAGCTGACCGAACAGGCCGGTATCGAAACGCGACGGGCAAATATGCTGGCGCGCACCGAAATCACGTCTGCGCTGCGCCGCGCGCGCTGGGACGAGGCAGATGACGCGGAAGCGCTCTATGGTCTCAAGACCATGGAAATGCACCTTTCCGCGCTGTCGCCCACGACGCGCCTGACGCACGCCGCCCGGCACGCGAAGCTTTACACGCGCGAGCAGGTGCGGGACTGGTGGGGCGAGGATGGCAATAGCGTGAACTGCAAGTGCACGACAGTCAGTGTCATGGTCGATGCCGACGGCAAGCCGGTGGCGCCGTCGATTGTTGACCGTGCGCGCCTGGTCAAGCAACGCATGGAAGGCCGGGACTATCCCTGGGCTGAAAAGGAAAAACATGAATCGAAAGATCGTGCTGGTGGCCAATAGCGCCGCCGGGTCGGGTTTTGCTGTTGGCGCAGCACCGGCAGTCGGGCGCATCCAGGTCAACGTGACCACGCAGGTCAACAGCCAGCAAATCCGCAAGATCGAGCACAACGGCCGCGAGCATTGGGTGTTGCCCAGTTACACGCTGCCGGCCAACGTCATCATGAATGGCGGGCTGTACCCGGCCAACGAGATCGACGCGCACTATCGGGGGCTGGAAGGCACCCTGGCGCCGCTGGGGCATCCGCAGGTGGATGGCAAGTTCGTGTCGGCACTCAGCCCGGAAGGCATCAACGTCGGCCACGTCGGCGCGTTCAACCGCAACGTGAAGAAGGCCGGCAATCGGATCTATCTCGAAAAATGGGTAGATGTTGAGGTCGCCAGCCGCACCGCGCAGGGCCGCGAACTGCTGGAGCGTGTTGAGGCGCTGGCGCGGGGCGACGAAGTGCCGCCCATTCACACCAGCGTCGCGGTGTTCCTGGAGCGGCTGGAAGCCAACGAGGACCAGCAAGCCGCTGGCGCCCAGTGGGTGGCGAAGATCCACGGCATGGATCACGACGCGATTCTGATGCACGAAACCGGCGCTGCAACGCCGGAGCAGGGAGTGGGGCTGATGGTTAACGCTGACCAGGCCACGCCCCTGCAGGCCAACGTCGGCGCGCTGGCTGGGGAAACCTACCGCGAGCGCGAGCGCAAGTTGGAGATGGCCGCCAAGGCGCAGTTTGCGCCCGGCCCGGACGATTACGCCTGGGTCGCTGATTTCACCGATACGCAGGCAGTGATCGTGCGCAATGGCGGCGAGGCTCAGGTGCATGCGTACACCGTCGAGGGCGGCAGGGCCGTATTCGACGCGGCAGGCACGGCAGTGCAGCGTCAGGAGAGCTGGGTTGCCATCGCCGCGAACAAGTTCAAACAGATTTTTCATCCGCAGGCCCGGCCTGCAGCAAATAAGGAGGGCGAAATGCCTTTGACCCCTGAAGAAAAGGCCGAGCTGACCAGTGACATCAGCAAGGCCGTGACCGCCAACATTGGGCAGGCTGTCGCTGATGCGATCAAGCCGGTGTCCGACGCGGTGGCGACCTTGAAAGCCAACCAGGACGCGCTGGCCGACCAGCTCACCGCCAACGCCAAGGCGGCGGAAGCAGACAAGCGCAAGGCTGTCGCTGCGGCGCATGGCGAAATCGTCGCCAATGCTCTGAGCGGCGAGGCGCTGGATGCGATGCACAAATCCCTGGGTAGTGCTGCGCCGCTGGGTGTCGGCGACACGCAGCCCAAAACCAACGCGCTGACGGCTGATGTCGCGGCGCTGCCGGAGAATTAATCATGTCGCGCTATCGCCGCATCAACCTGGACGGCCATTCCGTCACTGAAACCCGCGCCGCCGCCGTGGCGCTCAAGCCCGGCACCTTTGCCGTAATCGACGGCAATGACAAGTTTGCGCAGGCCGCGGCCGTCGTGGGCCGCCTGTATGTCGTGCACCCGGCCACCAGCCAGGGCCTGGGCATCACCGAATCCGTGCCGGCCGGTGATTCGGCAGTCGGCGAGTACGTCGAGGAGTCCCGCGAGCTGGCCGTTCTGGTCGGCCCCGGCACGTACAAGAAAGATCAGCCCATCACGATCAACGACAGCGGCCAGGCAATCGCCGTGCCGACCGGCGCCGGCACCTACACCATCATCGGCTACAGCCAGGACGACGCTACCGTCGCGGCGAGCACCACGGATTTCATTCGCATCCGTGTGCGCGCGTCGGCTGTCGTTGTCTCGTAAGGAGGAAGCATGTTTCTCACTCAATCCGCAATCGCCGCTCATCCGCGGCTGATGGGCCATCTTCAGGCGCTGCAGGCCAATCGCAACATCTGGAACAATCAGGACGCTGCGCTGATCGCGGCCAACCGCGCAGCCATGACGCCGGAAATGCTGCAGGCCAACGCGCTGGCAGGATTTGGCCGCGAGTTTTGGCAGGAAGTCGACCGCCAGATTGTGCAGTATCGCGACCAAGAAACCGGCATGGAGATCGTCAACGACCTGTTGGGCGTTCAAACCGTGCTGGACATCGGCAAGACCGTGAAGTCCTACAACATCGCGGGCGACATTGCTGACGATGTGTCGATCAGCATCGACGGCCAGGCGCCGTACTCGTTCGATCATACCGAATATGACAACGACGGCGACCCGGTGCCGATCTTCACCGCCGGTTATGGCGTGAACTGGCGTCATGGTGCTGGCCTGAGTACCGTTGGCGTCGATCTGGTGCTGGACTCCCAGGCCGCCAAGCTGCGCAAGTTCTACAAGAAAATCGTGAGCTACACGCTGAGCGGGTCCGAGCGCATCCGCGTGGACGGCAAACCCGGCCAGGGGCTGAAGAATCACCGCAACACGGTCAAGTTGAACCTGGGCAGTGGCGCCGGTGGCGCGAGCATCGACCTGACCAGCGCCACGCCTGAGCAGATTATCGCGTTCTTCACCAAAGGCGCATTCGGCCAGGCCGCGCGTAACAACAAGGTCGAAGCCTACGATGTGCTGTGGGTGTCGCCTGAGATCTGGGCGAATCTGAGCCAGCCCTATCTGATCCAGCTGGGCACTGGTGGCGGCACTGTCGCGGGTTCCGTGTTGGATGCGGTGAAGAATTTCATTCCGGTGCGCGCGATCCGCCAGACGTTTGCACTGTCGGGCAATGAGTTCATCGCCTACCAGCGTCGCCAGGACGTTGTGAGCCCGCTGGTGGGCATGGCCGTCGGCACCGTGCCGCTGCTGCGCCTGCGCCCGCAGGACAACCATAACTTCCAGATCATGTCGGCCATGGGCTTGCAGATCAAGCGTGACGGCGACGGCAAGAGCGGCGTGCTGTACGGCGCGAACCTGGCGTAAGGAGGCGATATGCCGCAATACGAAGTCATGCGCCCCTGGCACGGCGTCCGCGCGGGCGAGACGTTCGAGGCGGATGTGTTGCATCCCGCCTTGGCGTCGCATGTGCGCGTCGTGCCTGACGATGTTCGCGGCGAGCTGACCCCGGCAACGCCGGATGCTGTAGCGCCGAAGCGTGGCCGGCCGAGCAAGGCCGAGAACGAAACCGAATAACCGCCCGCGTGGCGGTTTTTTGATGCCTGCTGGCGTAATGCTGGCAGGTATCAAGTCAGCTTTCGCACTGGGGTATGGGTTAGCATCAGCCGCTCTACCTTTAGCAGAGGCGAACATGAGCGCGGAAAACAGTCAAAAAACTGCGGTTTTAAGTGAGTGTGGTTTATACCGTTACAGGCTGACGCGAGGTGATTTGTCTGACCCGCTAGTCTTTATTATGCTAAATCCAAGCACCGCCGATGCGAGCGAAGACGACCCCACCATCGAGTCGTGCTTGCGATTTGTAAAGGCAAACGATAAGACCGGCTTGATAGTCTATAACCTGTATTCGATGCGTAGCCGTGATCCCGGTTCGCTATGGGCGAGTCTAGATCCGGTTGGTGTCGATAATGATCGCCATCTTCTTGAGGCAGCGCAAAAGCATAAAAATATTGTGTGTGCTTGGGGTGTGAATGCAAGGCCTGATCGAGTGAAAGTGGTGGCCGGGCTGCTACTTGAGAACGGTGTTAGCTTGCTGTGCATCGGGAAAAACAAGCATGGATCGCCGCAGCACCCGCTTTTCAAAAAAGCCAAGAAATTAGTGGAGCCCTGGGGGCTCGACTCATAAAACATCAAATGAAAAAAGAACCGCCAATCGGCGGTTTTTTTATTGGAGCATCGAATGCTACGGGAAGATCAGGCTAGGCAGTATCTAGCAGCTCAGGGTATTGATGGCGTTCCTGACTTCGTGATAGCGGCCTGGGTGGAGCTGGCGAACAGCATGCAGGCTTGTCTTGACGAGCATTATCCGGCCGGCGTTGCGACGCTCATTCAGTGCTACCTGCTGGCGCTGATGGCCTACGGCCAGGGCGACAAGTACATCTCCAGCCAGTCCGCGGCGTCTGGCGCTTCGCGGTCTTTCCGCTATCAGGGCTTTGCGGATCGCTGGCGCGGCATGTTGGCATTGCTGCGTGGGCTGGATACGAAGGGCTGCGCCACTGCCTTGATTCCGCCTGACCCGACGCAGACAGCGCACGGCGGGCTGTGGATAGGTAAGGGCGGCTGCATGTGTGGGAGTGGGCGATGAGCGCTACCGCCGCCTGGAGCTACACCAACACGGCCACGGTTCGGCCATTCACCGGTTCGGGCGAGTGGGGCGGCGCGTCCTACGGCCCTGAGTACGAAATTGCGTGCACCTGGGCGGCCAAGGCCGAGCAGATGCGCGACGCGACTGGCGCCGAGTTTGTCTCACGCAGCCAGATATTCACCGAGGACAAGCGGCCAAAGTATCTCGACATGATCCGCTTGAACGGCAGCGAGGAATGGCAGGAGATCCGCGGCGTGACTGAGTGGGACATGTCGCCGTTCGGCGAAGAGCCCGATTTCCTGCTGGTGACGTGATGCCGGTGCAAGGGATCAGGAAGGTCAAAAACAACATGCGCCGGCTACGCGGCGAGATCGAGGGCCGGCGCACGGAGTCGGCGGTGTATGCGGTGCTGTCTCAAGGTGGCGCCGCAGCCGCGACCATGACACCGGTGGACACCGGGACGCTGATCAACAGCCATTTCGTTGAGATCCGGCCTGGCGCCGGCAAGGTCGTTGGTGTCAATGGCTACTCCGCCGAGTACGCAGCCGCCGTGCATAGCGCGCCGGGCGTACTGGCAGGCAAGGACCGGCCAAAAGGTCGCGGCCAATATTGGGACCCGGGCGGCGAGCCCGAGTTTCTGAAGCGCGGTTTCGCCGAGATCCAGGCGAGCGTGAAGGACATTCTGCGGAGGGCATACCGTGACTTTGACAGACGTGCGTGATTGGGTGGTGGCGGCGCTGCCGTCGGGATTCAGCATTGTTCCGTACTGGGTTGAGTCCTCGTTTCCACCTGATTGGGTTAAGCGCTACTGCGTGGTTCAGCAGATGGGCGGCGGCGGGCCGGCAGTGGATGTTCGCTATGCGCGCTATCGGGTGGTGCTGCTCGGCCCCCGCAATGATCGCGAGGACTACACACAGATCATGGCCGCCGCCGAAGCGCTGCTGCAGGCCAGCATGGGGGATTCCGCACCGTGCGGCGCCGCCAACATTCGAGCAATCGCCGAGCCCATTGGGCCGGGATTCACCACTGAAAACCGGGCGTGGGCCCAGGTTGATTTTGAGATCATCATCTAGGAGGGCCGCATGGCTACCTGCAAGAATCAGAAATTTACGGGCCGCGTCGCGGTCCTGGAGTACGCGATCGCCTGCGGCGACAGCCTGCCGGCTAAGGCAGACTGGACGCGCCTGGGGGCTATGCGCGCCAAGGAGCTGACGATCGAGTGGGAAACCACGGATGCCACGGCAGACGATTCGGTCGGTGCACTGCGCGAGAGCTTGGCTACGTTCCAGACGCTCAGCGTTTCGGGCGACGGCACCCTGAAGGTGACGGGCAACGGCGCCCAGGCCTTGATCGACCTGACCAAGCACGTCGCGCGCCCTGACGCGACTGGCGGCGAACCGGTGGCATGGCTGCGCCTGACGTTCCCCGACCTGACGTTCACGTTCTTCGCCATGGTGACGAACATGTCGCGCTCGGCACCGCATGATGACGTGGCCACGTACTCGTTTGAGGCGACGGCGACGTCCAGCGACTTCGGCCTGATTATCGAAGAAACGCCGAGCCCGGGCGCCGCAGCGGTGGCCACGGTCACGGTGACGCCCGATACCGGCAGCATCCCGGTCGGCGGCACTGTGCAGCTCTCGACTGTGGTGGCGCCCGCCGGCGCGGCGCAGGGCATCGTCTATCAGTCCGATGACACGGCCATTGCGACCGTGACGCAAGGCGGCCTTGTGACCGGCGTATCCGAGGGCGTTGCACAGATCACCGTGCTCAGCCTGGCGGACAGCACCAAGTCGGACGTGGCGGCGATCACCGTCACGGCGTGACCATGATCCTGACCAGCATTGGCGAGGTCGGGGTGCATGTCGGCGAACGGGCGTATGTGCTTCGCCCGTCGCTGTATGCCATGTCGCAGCTCGGCGAGCCGTCCGAAATCGTGGCGCTGTATGCCGCAATGATGGGAGAGCAACCCGATATGCGGGATGCGCTGGCGGTTATCTACGCGTGCAGTGATGACGATCTGACTGAGGTGTTCGGGGTTTGGGAGGCCGGCTCTGATGGCTTTGCCTATCGCCCAGGCCTGGCCGATCCCGCCGCGCTGGTGCCGCTGGCGCGCTGCTTGCTCAAGCACGGGATTACCGGTGCGCTGCCGGAATTGCCGAGGCCGGCAGACGCCGAGCCCGAGTATGTGCATGAGTTTGACGCCCGGCAGCATGTCGCCCTGGCCATGGCCCACTTGGGCGTGTCCGAGCGCGACGCGTGGCAGATGACCATGACAAGCCTGGTCGGCGCGCTGCGGGCGAAGTTTCCGCAGGTGCAAAGCGATGCACCAGGCGCGCGGGCACCCAGCGTTGACGAAATGGAAGAGGTGCTGGCTTGGCACGACCGAATTCTTATGGCAAAAGAAAGGCAGCAATAAGCGGTTGTGTCGGGCAAAATCTAATCTGGATTGACGGGGGCAGCAATGGAAGACAAGGAATTTCTGGATTGGGTGGAGAATGCGGCGGTTGAGAATTTCAAGGCCCAGCATCACACCGCAGATGTTTTGGCAAAAGAGGCGGCGCTAACCTTGACTGTGATGGTGGCCGCCATGGGGGCAGGCATGGCGTATGCGATTAAATCCGTTGCGGGTGGCGTCCCTGGCGCCCTTGAGTATGGGGCCATCGCTTTCACCCTCTATCTTATGGGCCTTTCGTTCTGGTTAGTGGTTGGCTGTATGAAAATAACGCCAATTTCCCCAGTGTTCAATGAGCCAAAGAATCTGTTGAATGCTGCATATAAATTCAGTGCGATTCGGAGATTTGAACTGAGTAATATGCAGCTGGGCATTGACGAGGCAGCGATCAGAAACGGAACGGTTGCCTCAAGGCTGAACAAGATCAGGCTTTGCGCCGTTGCTAGTCCGCTTATTTTTTTGGTGGCGGCGGGGGGGGCATTCTTGGTGGCGCTTTATCTTGAGTTGGGCGCGGCTCCCGTGAATTTGGTTGAGGGGACCGATAGACCGGCCCTGGGCGAGGTATGGGATTGTCCGACATCGTTGCCATCCTTTGAGTGTGAATGAGGCAGTTTAGGGACTGTTAAGTTAACACTCATGAAAATCGAAGTATTGCTTTCGATCACCATCACCCGCTTCGGCGGGTTTTTTTTGGGGGGGCTTAAAACATGGCCGGCGAAAATGTAGGCACTATCTATTACACGGTCGAGGCCGACACTTCGCGGCTGGTCAACAGCACCCAGGTGGCCGAAGCCAGCCTCGACGGCTTGGAGCGGCGTTTCAGCAAGACGGATAAAGCGGCCAATGAGGCCAACTTCACCATGACCAAGACGGCGGCAGCCATCAAGGGCATGGGCGGCGAGGCATCGGGGGCCAGTTCCTCGCTGGGCTCGCTGGCGAAGGTATTGGGAGGCCTGCTGACGCTGCAGGGCGTTAACAGCCTTGTGCAGATGGCCGAGGGCTACAACGAGATGGCCGAGCGCGTGCGCATGGCGTCCGGTAGCGTGGCCGAATATGAGTTGGTGCAGCAACGCCTGCTTGCGACCGCAAACGGCACCTACCGATCGCTGTCGGAAGCCCAAGAGATCTATATCCGAACGGCGGATTCGCTGCGCACCATGGGTTATTCGGCAAGCGAATCGCTCGATATCACGGATAGCCTCAGCTATGCGTTTGTGCGCAGCGCCACTAGCGCTGACCGTGCGCAGATTGCTATGGGCGCGTTTTCGCGCTCCTTGTCAAAGGGTCGCGTTGACTCCGATGCCTGGGAAATGCTCTTGATCAGCGTGCCGTCGTTGGCGCAAGACATGTCAACAGCTCTCGGCAAGACTGCCGAGGAAATTCGGAAGATGGGGGCTGAGGGCAAAGTCACGACTGATCAGCTGGCGGAAGGCTTGCGCAAGTCGCTTGATGTGAATAAAGCGGCAGCAGATGGTATGGCGGTAACGGTTCGCGATGCGTTCACGGCCATGCGCAACAACCTAGCGGCGTATCTGGGCGAGGCGAATCAGGCGACTGGCGCGACGAATCTGATGTCGACAGCTATTTTGGGTCTTAGCAAGAACATTGATGTGATCGTTAAGACTCTGACGGCGGCCGGGGCTGGCGCAATGGCGCTGTATGTCGCCAAGACTGGCGCGGCAGCGATCGCCAGCGCGCAATCGGCGGTGCAGTCCTTGCGTGTGGCGCAGGCAAAGGCTGCAGAGGCCGCTGCGTCCACGGCAGCGGCCAGTGCCGCCGGCACCCACGCGGCCGCCGCAACGGCTGAAAGCGCGTCGATGAATGCAGGCGCCGCTGCCGCGGCGAACAAAGCACGCAGCCTAATGACAATGGTTGGCGCTCAGCGCGCCGCTACGGTTGCTGGCACAGCGCTAATCGGTGCCATGGGAGGGTTGCCGGGCCTTATCGCTATTGTGGCTTCGGCTGCGGCGGGATGGTACTTATTTAGCGACAGCGCGCAGAAGGCGAGCGGAACACTCGACGAGATGGCGCGCCCGCTGGAGGAGACGATTGCTCGCCTCAAGGATATGAACGAGGCCCAGCGTGCCGACACGCTTGTGCGATACACGGAAGCGCAAGCCCAAGCGGCCGAGAACGCCCGGGACGCATTCGACAAGCTGTTCAGCTCAGTGTCCAGCGTCAACGTGTTGAAAACAGACTGGAGCGTGCGGCAATGGGGCGCCTTTCGCGAAGAGCTCCAGGCGGCGCAGCGTGCCGGTGAGGACCTGACGCCGATTCTTCAGAGGGCCGCCAATCAATCGGGTGTGGCGCGGTCAGTGACGGATTCGTGGCTGAAGCTCAATGGGGAGTTTGATCGCGCGCTTGCGACGATGAAAAACTCGGGTGGCGTGATTGCGGCAGTTTCAGCAGAAATTGAGCGCCTGGCGGCGTCGTCGACCAACGCGGCAGCCAGCCAGCGCGACCTGAATGCTGCATTCAACGACACCCAAACCGACGACTACTTGAAGCGCTTGCGCGAGCGGCGCGAGGCGATCGAGGACGAGGGCAGCGCAGTCAAGGCGGCAGAGCGTTATATCGCCAGCTTGACTGACGTGTCGGCCGAGCGAATCGCGCAGATCCGGGAAGAGGCCGCCGCCGTTGATCGTGGGAATGCGGCAAAGCGCGCAGCCGTCTCGGCCACCAAGCAAGAAACGGAGGCCCAGCGCCAAGCCAAGCAAGCCGCCGAAGAGCGTAAGCGCGCCGACGAGGCGAATATCGAAACCCTCGACAAGATGGCGCAGGCGCTGTACTTCGCTGGGTTGCAGGGTGAGGCGCTGGCCGTTGCTCAGGCCAGGGCGTCGCTCAATGAGTTTGCCACGCCTGAGCAGGTGGCCAACCTTGAGGCGATGGCGCGTGCCCTTTACCAAGTGCAGCAGGTGGAGCAGCAGCGTCAAAAGTTCGGGCAGGGCCAAAAGGCTGACCAGTACATCATGGGATCGGTGTCACCGCTGTCTGGCGGTGCATTTGATGAGCAGTATGCGCGCTACGAAGCTGAGGCCCAGGTCGAGCAAGAGCGCTACGCGGCGCAGATGGAGCGACTGAAAGAGGCGCGTGAGCTGCAGATCGAAACATCACGGTCTTACGACCAGCTTGAGCAGGAAGCGGCCCAACAGCACGCCGACCGGCTGGCTCAGATTGAGCAGGCCAAGAACAAGGTTTTGCTGTCGTCCGCGAGTGACGCGTTCGGCGCCATGGCTGACATCATGAAGCAGTCAAAGGGTGAGCAGGCCGGGATTTACAAGGCGATGTTTGCCGCGTCGAAGGCTTTTGCGATCGCTGATGCCACGATCAATGCATATGGGGCAATCTCCAAGGCGTGGAACTCAGCGCCATTCCCGGCCAATATGGCGGCAGTCGCTGCCACGACGCCGCAAGTCATGTCTGTTGTCTCGGCGATCAGTGGCGCCAGCTACGGCGGCGGCAGGCAGTATGGCGGGCCGGTGGCAGGAGGCAAAGGCTACCGGATCAACGAAAACGGCGCACCGGAGATCCTGAATACCGCCAGCGGCCGGCAGTATCTGCTGCCAAACAGCCGCGGCGAGGTTGTGAGCAACAAGGATGCGACTGGCGGAGGCGGTGTGGCGCCGGTCAATGTGACCGTGCAGCTGATCGAAGACGCAAGCCGCGGCGGGCAGGTGGAACAGTCGTATGCCAACGAGCAGTACGTGCTGAATATCTGCGTTGCCAGCATTCGCCGCGGCACTGACCTTGCCCAAGCCGTCGAGGGAACCTATGGAATTAGCCGGAGAGGGCGATGATTGAAACAAGTATCGACTATCCGGCCGGGCTGCCAAATCCCTTGCGGGAGGGGCATAGCCTGCAGCCGGTGTCGCCATTTCGGCGCACGACCATGGCGTCGGGACGGTCGCGGCAGCGGCTGCTGTACGAGGCGGTGCCGGTGCGCGGTACGTGGGCGTTCCTGTTTAAGACGGACAGCCAGGCGGCGGCTTTTGAGGCGTGGTTTCGGGATGCGCTCAAAAACGGCACGGAGTGGTTCAACATCCCGCGCCGCACTCCGTTGGGCGTTATCAAACTGGTATGCCAGTTCACGGATATTTACCAGGGGCCGGAGTTGGTCGGCCGCAGTTCTTGGCGCTACAACTGCCCGCTGGAAATATGGGAACGGCCCCTGATGCCTGCGGGATGGGGGCTGCATCCTGAGTTCTTGATCGACGCCAGCCTGTTTGACCGGGCTATCAACAAAGAATGGCCGGAGGCGAAATGACCGTTCTTGAAGTGGTTTACGCCAGCGCGCCGGCTGGCCACGCGATTATCCCGACGCTCGAAATCAAGACCCCGACCCAGGGGTCTATTTTTTTGTGCACGGGATTTGAAAACCGGCAGCTGATGGTCGATGGCGTCATGCGCGAGTTTGAGGCCAGCAGTATCGAGATCAGCCTGCCGGCCAAAGACAGCAGCGGCAATCAGTCGCTGTCGTTCAGTGTGTACGCCGGTGACGGCCGTGCGCAGCGCTACATCGACGAAGCGCTGGAAAGCGGACAGGAGGCAATGCTTGTCTATCGCGAGTATCTGCTGAGCGATCCAAGCCAGCCCATCCGCCGGCCGATTTCCATGGTCGTGCGCGGCGGCGAGTTTCAGGGTGACATTGTGGTGCTGGAGGCTGGCTATTTCGACTTGTTGAATCGGGCATGGCCGCGCGAGCGTTACACGGCCGAGACGGCGCCGGGCTTGAGATATTTCCAATGATCGAACACTACAAACAGTCGCGCTACGTGCGCGGCGGCCGTGTCTGGCCGGATCTCGATTGCCTGGGGCTGGTTCGCCTGGCGCGGCACGAAATGTTTGGGCGCGCGCTGATGCCGATGTGCACCGCCGCGGAGCCGGGCCACTTCCGGGAGATCACGCGCGCCGTGGGCGAGGTGTCTGGCGTGCTGGACATGCGCGAATGCGAGCGCCGGCCCGGCGCGGTGGCCACGGCCTGGATGGCGTCGCTGTGCGTGCATGTCGGCATTGTTGTCGAGGCCGATGGTCGGCAATGGGTGCTTGAGACGGACGCGCCGACTGGGCCATGCCTGACGCCAGTGCCGGTGTTCGAGAAACGATATTCGAGGGTCATCTACTATGACGATTAAGTTCTACTCAGGCCTGATGCCGGGTGCCGCGCTCGCTTCGTATGAGCATGAGCGAACGACACTTGCCGCATGGCTGGATGCCAAGGCTCCTGAGTGGCGCCAGAAAACACCGCAGCCGGCGCAGGCCACGGTCAACGGCGAACCTTTGCCGCTGAGCGAATGGGAGACCCGCATGCTGGCCGCCGAGGATTCGGTGGCGCTGGTGGTGCTCGCGCACGGCGGGGTGTTCGATTTCGTGGGCGGCCTGCTGGGCAAGATATTTGGCCTGGCGTTCGGCTGGCTCATGCCGCGCGGCGCCGGCGCTGGGTCGTCCGGCGGGTCGACAGGCGAGCGTCTGGAAACGTCGAATGCGACGGCCAACCAGGCCAAGCTGGGCGCGGCGGTGCCTGAGCTGTTCGGGCGCTATCGCCGGTTCCCTGACTATCTGGTGCAGCCGCGGCGCTTCTTCGCATCCGAGCGCGAGCAGATTCTTGAGTTCCTTTGCTGCGTCGGGCCGGGGCGCTATCAGATCAACCCGGACGAGGTGTGCGTCGGCGATACGCCGTTCGCTTCATTCGGTGATGACGCGCAGTATGTGCTCTACGAGCCCGGCGCCGATGTGAGCGGCAGCTCGGCGCACCAGAATTGGTACAACGTCAGCGCGGTAGGCGGCACATCCAGCGGTACACCGGGCTTGGAACTGCCGTCTGACCCGAACCAGTCGATTCAGCCGCCGGCCGGCACCTACACCATGAGCGGCAACATGCTGTCGCTCGATTCTGCCGCCGGCGAGATTCCGAACGGCTGGGGTGTCGGAACAAAGATCACGATAGGGTTTGATCAGACTTACGAGATCGTTCGCAGGGGCGACCCGGAGACGGGGTACAGCAGCACCTACACTGGTGATTTCAGTGCTGTGTCGCCGCTTCGCGTTGGGAGTAGCCTGATTGCGATTTGGGATGGGCGGACAACTCAAGAGTATCGTGTGTCGACGGTTTCACTCAACAGTGCTGGGATTGGCACGATAACGCTTGAGTATTTTGACCCAGACTCAGGCTGGACGCCTAGCGCGCCTCCGTCGCAAACGCTGTCGATGCGCTTCACGGATCCTGGCCGCTTCTACCGGGTGACGTGGCGCGGGCCGCAGGCCGTGACGGTGTTCCCGTACCGCTACGGTGAGCCGGTGTGGGACTGGACGGGTTGGGCCGGCACGACGACGGCGGCTGTTGACTTGTCGGTCGACGGCGGCACGGTGTTCGGCGAGTGGACGGCCTGGATTCGGGGCTGCCCGATCAAGGAACGCACGACGCGCGCCGAGATTGACCTGTTTTTCCCGGAAGGATTGGCCCACGTCGAGGGCAATGACGACATCCGCAACAAGACGGTTGGCGTCGAGGTCGAATGGCGCGACGCCGCCGGCGTGCATGCTGGTGGCAGTTTCTCGTTCTCGTACACGCGGGCGACGATTGATCAGATCGGCTTTACCGAGGTGATCGACCTGCCGTCATGCGTGCCTGAGTTCCGTCTGCGCCGCGAGGGTGAAACGGACGCGTCGGCCAACGTGCTCGACACCGTGCAGTGGTACGGCTTTCGCACGCTGCTGCCGGGCCGGGCCAGCTACCCGAACTGGACGACGATGGCGGTGCGGCTGCGCACTGGCGGCAAACTCGCCGCTGCATCGGAAAACCAGATCAACCTGGTGGCGATGCGGATTTTGCCCGTCATGAGTGCGTCGGGCGCCTGGCTGCCGCCGGCGCCGACCAGCGATATTTCGGCGGCGCTGCGTTACATCGTCAGCACCAGTGGGTACACCGACGCCAATATCGGCGACGAGCTCGCGCGGTTGCACAACATCTGGACGGCGCGCGGAGACCGCTTCGACTATGTGTTTGACGAAGGCACAGCCAAAGAGGCGATGGCCGACGTGTTGCGCGCTGGCTTTGCCGATTTCACGCTGGACGACGGCATCATCCGGCCGGTGCGAGACGAGCCGCGCACCGTGTTTGAGCAGGGGTACAGCCCGCAGAACATGACTGGCATGCTCAAGCGGCAGTTCACGGCGCCAGGGCCAGACGACCATGACGGCGTAGAGGTCGAATACACGAACGCTGATACCTGGGCGGCAGAGGTCGTGCAGTGCCGCTTGCCGGGCGATCAGGGCATCAAAGTGCTGAAGATGAAGATCAACGGCGTGACCGACCGCACACGTGCATGGCGCATTGGCATGCGCCGGCGGCGCGAAATGGCCTATCAGCGCTGGACGTATTCGTTTGAAACCGAGCTCGACGCGCTCAACAGCAGCTACTTGTCCTACGTGCCGCTGTTCGATGCGACACCCGGGCGAGGGCAGGCATGTTTGCTGCGCGGTATCTCCGATGCTGGTGGCGGCAGTGCGCGGCTGGTCTGCACCGAACCGCTGGATTGGGAGGATGGCCAGGCGCACGTCGTCGGCTATCGGTCGCCAGACGGACGCGTGCAAGGGCCGTTTCCCGCCGAGCGGGGCGACACGCCATATGAAGTCATCGCCGCGCTGCCGCAGCCGTGGCCCATCGTCACGCTGTCGATGGAGCTGCCGCACGTTTATTTCGGCACCGAGGCGCGCTGGGCCTATCCGGCACTGATTACTGCGATCCGTCCGCAAGGCATGGAGCGCGTCGCCGTTGAGGCAAAGAATTACGACGTTCGGGTCTATCTCGACGACGACAACCAACCGTAACCCGGCCCAGGCCGGTTTTTTTTACGCCCGCTGGCATCGCGCCCGCGGGCTTTTTTATGGGTGCTTCATGACGACCTACAAAACGGGCAATCCGCTGGGCAGCAAGGATCCGCAAGACCTGTATGACAATGCAGAAAATATGGACCTGGCAGTTAATGACCCTGTGCCGGGCGAATGGACCGATCGCCTGGGCAAGAAACGCAAGAACATGGCTGCGGTTGAGTTGTCCGCACCTCTCGCAGCCGATGCCGCAGACCGAGCTGCGGCATCGGCTGCCGAGTCTAGTGCAAGCGAGACGAGAGCCGCCACGGCCGCAGAGATTGCCGCAGCGGCTGGTCGTGTCTATTCGACATCGACGGCGGGGCGTGATGCTGTTCAGCCGGGTCAGTATTACTGGGTGGAAAGCGTGCTGGACCGAGCAGTGCTGGAGTTGTGGAAGAACGTCGGCGGTGTTGCAACGGACACAATGAAGCGGACGTACAGCGCCTTGATAGTCGACGCAATGTTTCAAGACACCAAGCAATACAGCGCTGGCATGGTAGACAGCAAGGCGGCGGATCTGTTTAAGACCACTGAAGGTATCTTCTCCAATGACAAGATGCCGGTTGTGCGGTTTATGACCACTGGCCAGGTAAATGAATACAAAGAGGGCACGTATCAGACCGGGGTGCCAGGCGGCGTCTCCATCGCTGTTCCTGCGTCTGGAAGCAATGCCATCCTACATTACTTCAATACACGGACGCTGCGAGCAAGTTTTTACGCTGAGTTCACGATCACGGCGGTGACCGAAAACGTCACGTCCGGCGAGAGCGTTGGGATTGGCTTTGTGTCTGCTGGCGCCTACGAGGCGATCACTTACAGCAAGTCGGGCAACATTTATCGCCGTTCCAATCAGGTGGGCACGCTTCTGCGATCCGGGCTGGCGCCATTCGGTCCCGGGGATGTAATCCGCTTTGAATGCGCTGGCGGTTCCGTATCGGTCTATGTCAATGGCGTAAAGCAAGGCAGTGCGTCGTTGCACGCGCGGGATTTCATCGTCATCGCCCAGTCCGGTTTTGCGCAGTATTCAGTCTCCATGTTTGAGCGGGAGATCGACCCAATCCGCGAGTATGTGCGTGGAGCCATCGCTGATTCCAGCATCGGCGCCCCTTCACCAGCGTATTACTCCTTTGTTGGCAATTCGCTCTTCGCGTATTCGCATATCACTGGCGACCTGTATGTCGGCTTCGAGGTGAGGCATGAGGTCGATATGCGACCGATGATTTATCAAGACTACTGGCGCATCTACCAGGCACTGTTTTATCGCTACGAAAACGGCGCAATGGTCCCGACCGGGCATACAGCACTCGGGACCGGAGAGAGTGAATTCGTGTTCAAGCAGGTTTCGAGCAAGGCCGATTTCACTGGCGGGTATCACGGTGACGAAATTATTACGGATCTTTGGATTCTGGTTGACGGCCAGCGGATAGATGCTGTGCCGATGCCATTGACCCCTGCCAGCACGGTTGAATACATCGCCAAATCCACGATGCATGAAACTGCCGAGCGAGGTAGCACGGAGCCGATTGAAGGTCATCCGGTTGTTGCGTACCACACCAAGCATACGCAGTTCGTAGGCGGTGGATACCGTGTTCGGAATCTGGTTCAGTGGAACTACGCTGGAACGCTATCGACGCTCTATCACGGCATCTCATGCATACATAAAGACTGCGCACAGTTCGTTTTTACCGACGACTTCGCAGAGACGGAAATGACCGGAAGCGGCGTTGAATATTTCAATCTCGCTGGCGCTCGTATGTATCGAGGCCGGAACCCGGCAACGGGGCTTGCAGCATCGGCTACCGCATCTCAACAGCGCGTATCTGATGCCGATGGTTTGAGCGTGCTGTTTGTGCACGACCGGGCCGGTGATTCGAAGTATTACCGGAAAAGCCCAGGCCGCACCGTCATGCAAGGTGAGGTTCATGAATCAACATTTGAGTGCCGGTTTCTCGCCGAATAACGGAGGCGACCATGCCCCAACAAAGGACCCTGAAGATGGAAAACTGGCTGGACGCCATCCTGCCCAAGCTGCCCGGCATATTCGGCAGCGCCCTGGCGCTTACGTGGATTCAGGGCAAATGGTCCCGCAAGCTGATTTTGATGGCAGGCGGTGGCGGTGCCGCGTTCTACCTGGCGCCGTGGGTATCGCATATCAGCGGCTTTCAAGGGGAGGGCGTCGGCTTCATCGTCGGCATGTTCTCGATGGCCGCCGCAGACGTGGTGTTTCGCTCCATGCAGGCGCTGATGATCGGCGCCATCATCAATGACTGGATCCGGCACAAGCTGGGTCTGCCCCATAAGGATCACAGCAATGATGCGTGAACGACTGACCGCGCAGCTACGGCGCGACGAGGGCGAGATTCTGAGCGCCTACCAGGATCACCTGGGCTATTGGACCATTGGCATCGGCAGGCTGATCGACAAGCGCAAAGGCGGCGGCATCACGAAGGATGAGGCCGCGTACCTGCTGGGCAACGACATTGACCGCGTGACAGCCGAAGTGCGGCGCCGCCTGCCGTGGTTCTCGAAGCTGGACGAGGCCCGGCAAGGCGTGCTGCTGAATATGGCGTTTCAGATGGGCGTCGATGGTCTGCTGGGTTTCAAAAACACCCTGGCCATGATTGAGCGCGGCGACTACGCTGCGGCGGCTGACGGCATGCTCAATAGCCTGTGGGCGCGTCAAACGCCTGAGCGTGCCGCCAGGCTGGCGCAGCAGATGCGTACCGGGGCATGGCAATGAAAGCCGGCTATGCCGTGCTGCTGGGGGCTGGCGCGGTGGTGCTGGCCGCTGGCGGCGTCTATCTGTACGGCAGTGCGCAGTACCAGGCGGGCGCAGCGGCCGAACGCACGGCCCAAGCACTGATTGCTGGTCAGGCCGAGGCCCGGCACCGGCGCCAAGAGCAAGACTGGCGGGACAAATTCGAGGAGCAGGAAATTGAGACTAAGGCGAGAATTGCTGGCGCTGTTGCTGACGAGCGTAGTGCTGCTGATGTCCGGGTGCGCGGCGTGGCAACCGCCGTCGCCGCCCGCTACCGTGATGCCGCCGAGCGTGCCAGCGCTGCCGCCGAGCGCGAGGCAGCCAGCACCGCTATCGGAATGTTTGCCGAGCTGCTTAGCCAATCTGACGACCTGGCGGGAATCTACGCTGCACAGGCTGACCGCGCCCGAATAGCTGGCTTGGCATGCGAGGCTGCATACGACGAGGTGGCCCGCACTCGCTTCTAAGAATGCTGTATAAATATACAGCTATGAAATGCACGATCACACGCACGCACAGCAAAGGGCGCCTGCTGAGCGATCGCGATTACGAGTCGCCTGTTGATGGCCCTATCCAGATGTGGACGAAGCGCCACGTTGAGCTGCGCCGGGACATCAAGGTTTTGACGGTGAAGCGCCGTGGCGGGTCAGGTGTTGACGTTGCCGGGCCGATACCGGATCTCTATGAGCCGGAGTGGGTCACGTTCATGAGCGAGCGGGGCGCCATGATGGTGACGGGCTGGGAGGAAATCGACGGCCAGCGGTTCTACCAAGGCTGGTACATCCAGATGGGATAAAAAAAGGCCCGTCACTTGGACGGGCCGTGTGAATTCGGTGTGAATTCAGTGTGAAACGTGGCACCGCACTACACTAAACAAAACCACTTGCGAGGCCGGTAATGCTTAGTGTGCCGTAGTGCGGTGCCATGTAATCTGGTGGAGCCGGCGGGAATTGAACCCGCGTCCGCAAGCCCTCCGCAGGCAGTTCTACATGTGTAGTCGATTAATTTTAAGTTTTAACCTTGGATCATGCCTATCGACAGGCCCTTCCTCGGCGATTCACTGGATTTAAGATCTGGCTTCGTGACTCAGACAGACCCGATTCTTTGTAGATGACGCTGCTCCAGGTTTTACCCTGGCTGACCCAAAGACAAATCAGTGCAGCGGCTCACCGCTTAAGCGGCCAGAGCGAAACGCTCGTCGTTGGCGTTTGTAGTTTTCCAGTGGATTTACGAGCGAACTGGTGCTCGACATGCCCTGCTCTGTTTCATGACCCACGTCGAATCCGGATCGGCCCCAGAGGGAATCCATTCTACGCGTACATGCTGGCTAATGCCAGCATTATGTTTCAAGCAGGTGTCTCCCGCGCGCAACCGTGTTGCTGCCGTAACGCGTGCGCCAGCCTCGGTTGCGTCATGGTTGTGCCGCTGGCGCATTGCTGTCCGGCGCGCCCGGGCGGTTGCGCCAGCGGCGCGGCTTGAGTTCACTCACAATGATGCCCAGTACGACCAGGCTGCCGCCCAGCAGCGCCAGCGCAGGCAGGCGTTCGCCGGCAATGCGGCCGATCAGCCCGGCCCATACCGGTTCGCCGGCGTAGATGATGGCAGCCTTGGCAGGATCGACGAAGCGCTGCGCCCAGTTCATGACCAGCTGGATCAGGGCGCTGGCCAACCCCAGGCCGCCGGCGCACACGAGCAGCGTCCAGGAGAACGGCGGGATGCGGGTTTCTCCGGCAAGCGGCATGAGGGCGAACGCCGTGATGGAGGCCGTGGCCAGTTGCACGACCACTACGCGGCGCAGGTTCACGCTCCTGGAGAAATGGCTGATGAGCACGATTTCAACTGCCACCGCAAAGGCGCAGAAAATGGTCAGCCATTGGCCTTGGTTCAGGGTAATGGCGCCCGTGTTGTTGCCGGTCAGCAACAGCAGGCCGCTGAAGGCCAGCAGGATGCCCAGCCAGGTCATGAGGCGTGGCGCTTTACGCAATAGCAGCCATTGCAGCAACAGTACCAGGGGCATGTAGAGCGCGGTCAGGAAGGCGGATTCGCTGCTGGTGATGGTTTGCAGGCCCAGGGTCTGGGCGCCATATCCCAGCGTGATGGAAATGCCGATGACGACGCCGGCCTGGATGTCGCGCCAAGTCATGCCGCGCAGCGCGTTCAGGGAAATCAGCCCAACGGCCAGGGTGGCGGCGGCAAAGCGGCAGCCGACGAAGAACATCGGGGTGCTGCTGCCCAGGGCGTACTGGACGGCCAGGAACGTGCCGCCCCAGATCATAGTGATGAACACCAGGGCCAGTTGCGGCGCGAGCGCAACGGCACGGCTGGGCCGGGAAACGGCGGAGCGAGGCATGGTGAGGGTGGCGCGCAGGCGCGTTTGGTAAGAGGAGGCTTGGAGGGAATAAGCCCCGGCGCGGCAGCGACGCCGGGGCAGGCCGGTGCCTAGCGGCGCGGCAGCAGTTCCAGTACGGCGTCCCAAAGTTCGTCGGGATGCCCGACATAGAGGTCGGCGCCCCAGTTGCGGGCCTGTGCCGGGTCGCAGTAGCCGAAGCCGACGGCGATGGTGCGCGTTCCGGCTTCCCGGCCAGCGATGATGTCGCGTTCGTCATCGCCGACATAGATGGTGTCGGCAGCCTGGTAGCCCGCCAGCCGGATCGCATGTGCGACGGGCTCGGGATGGGGCTTGGCGTAGGCGCAGGTATCGCCGCAGACAGTCGCCGCGCTGCGGCGCATCAGGTCCAGGTATTCGATGATGGGCAAAGCCAGGCGTTCGACCTTGTTGGTGACGATGCCCCAGCCCAGCCCGTGGCCTTCGAGGTTGCCCAGCAGCTCGGGGATGCCGGGAAAGAGGTCGGTGCGTTCCGTCATGCAGGCGGCGTAGTCGGCCAGGAATTGTTGCCGCGTAGGCTCGAATTCCGTGTCGCTGCGTTCCAGGCCCAGCGCGACGCGCAGCAGTCCGGGCGCGCCCTGGGAGGCCACAGGGCGCAGCGCTTCATAGGGCAGGTCTTCCAGCCCGCGACGCCGGCGCTGCTTGTTGGCAGCTTCCGCCAGATCAGGTGCCGAGTCAGCCAGGGTGCCATCGAAGTCGAAGAGAACCAGGCCCTGGTAGGTCGTTTGGTTCATTTGGTGGTCGCCATCATGTAGTTGACCGAGGTGTCGCCGGAAAGACGGTAGTGCTGGGTCAGCGGGTTGTATTCCAGGCCGCGCAAACCCAGGGCCGTTAAACCGGCCCGGCGCACGTAGGCGGCCAGCTCACTGGGCTTGATGAATTTGTCATGCTGGTGCGTGCCGCGGGGCAGCAGCTTCAGGATGTACTCGGCGCCGACGATGGCAAACAGGAAGGACTTGGCGTTGCGGTTCAGCGTCGAGAACGTCGCCAGGCCGCCGGGCTTGAGCAGGGTGGAGCAGGCCTGGACCACGGAGGAGGGGTCGGGCACATGCTCCAGCATTTCCATGCAGGTCACGATGTCGTAGCTGCCAGGCTCGCGCTCGGCCAGCGCTTCCACGGCGATGGATTCATAGTCGACCTTGATGCCGCTTTCCAGGCTGTGCAGGCGCGCCACCTGAAGCGAAGCGTCAGCCAGGTCTATGCCTTTGACCTCGGCCCCCTGGGCCGCCATGCTTTCGGCAAGAATGCCGCCGCCGCAGCCGACGTCGAGAATGCGCAGGCCATTGAGGGAACCTCCTGCCTGTTCACGTATCCAACCCAGACGTAGGGGGTTGATTGCATGCAAGGGCTTGAATTCACTTTCGGGGTCCCACCAGCGGGAGGCGAGGGCGCTGAACTTGTCCAGTTCGGCCTGGCTGACGTTGTGATGCTCGGTGGCAGGCTTGGATGTGGTGGTCATGGCACGGAAAATGTCAGTGAAGAGGGCCCTGGCCCTGCATCGTTAACAGGTTTGCCCGGTTCGCTGCCGGCATGCCCGGCTGCGCATGGGCAAAAAAAAGGGTTCCGAAACCGGAACCCTTTCATTGTAAGCCGTCAGCCAGAAAACTGGCTGCCTGGCTTATTAACGGCTGTAACGCGTACCGACGATTTCGATTTCCACGCGACGGTTCTTTGCGCGGCCTTCACGGGTACGGTTGTTGGCGATAGGATCAGCCTTGCCCTTGCCTTCCGTGTAGATACGGTTGGCGTCGATGCCTTGCTCAACCAGGTAGTTCTTCACGGACTGAGCGCGGCGCTCGGACAGCTTCAGGTTGTAAGCGTCAGGACCGGTCCAGTCGGTGTAACCGACGGCGATGATGGTTTCCAGGTCGATAGCCTTGGCTTGAGCAGCGACTTGGTCCAGCAGCTGACGGCCTTCCGGCTTCAGGTTGGCTTTGTCGAAGTCAAAGAAGGTATCGGCGTTGAAGACAACCTTGGTCGCGACAACGGCAGGGGCGGGCTTGGGAGCCGGGGCCGGAGCCGGAGCAGCTTCAGCAACGGGTACACCGTCGCAGCCGGGAACGCCGGTAGCAGGCGTCCAGAAGGCATCGCGCCAGCACAGTTCGCCGTTGACGTTGCGCCAGACTTCGCCGGAGCTGTTGCGCCAGTTGTCCACATTCTGAGCGGAAGCGGCGCCAGCGGCCGTGACGGCGGCGAACGCAAGCGCCAGAGCGAATTTGGAGGGCTTGTTCATATTTCTCCTCGTTAAGCTTGAAGCTGAATAAGTGACTTGCAGCGAATCCCCCGCCACAATCAGGAAGCGGGGCCAGTATAGCAATGCAAGGCTTGTTTGGCGCATTCATTGCTGGGGGCTTCCTGCGTGCCTGAAGTCAATCTTACGGTGATTTCGTCGCTTTCGTCTTGCGGCGTGGGGCGATTGACCTTTCCTTTGTGGATTTCTGGCAGTTGGGCCATTTTTCTTGTTGGTTTTTGGCAACAATGCCCAGGGGGATGGGTGTCAGCCGGCTTTTGCGCCGGATTGCACGCGGTGCCAGGTGGAAAACCATGGAATTTGGCCGCCAATGCTAGAATGGCCTGTTTAGTCCGCCATGCTTTCGTGCGTGTGTACGAGGCCTGCCCGCCAGCGCTGTTGCGATGGCGCGGGATAGTGCGGCGCCATTCCCATCCCGGGAGCGCTGCACTGCATGCCGGTGGGCAGTAACTGATTTTGGATAGCCGCCACAACTATGGATTCCTTCGCCAAGGAAACACTTCCCGTATCGCTGGAAGACGAAATGCGCCGCAGCTACCTCGATTACGCCATGAGCGTGATCGTCGGACGGGCACTGCCTGATGTGCGAGACGGCCTCAAGCCTGTGCATCGCCGTGTGCTGTTTGCGATGCATGAGCTGAACAATGACTGGAACCGCGCCTATAAGAAGTCTGCGCGTATCGTCGGGGACGTCATCGGTAAATATCACCCTCACGGTGATCAGGCGGTCTATGACACCATCGTCCGGATGGCCCAGGACTTCTCGCTGCGCTACATGCTGGTGGATGGCCAGGGCAACTTCGGCTCCATCGACGGCGATGGTGCGGCTGCCATGCGCTATACCGAAATCCGCCTGGCGAAGATCGCCCATGAGTTGCTGGCCGATATCGACCAGGAAACCGTGGATTTCGGGCCTAACTATGATGGCAGCGAGCAGGAACCGCTGCTGTTGCCGTCGCGCCTTCCCAACCTGCTGGTCAACGGCAGTTCCGGTATTGCCGTCGGCATGGCGACCAATATCCCGCCGCACAACCTGTCTGAAGTGGTCGAGGGCTGCCTTTATTGCCTGGCCAACCCGGAGTGCTCGGTCGATGAGCTGATGGAGCGCATTCCTGCGCCGGATTTCCCTACCGGGGGCATCATCTACGGCATGTCCGGCGTGCGCGAAGGTTACCGCACGGGCCGTGGTCGTGTGATCATGCGCGCCAAGACTCACTTCGAGGACATGGAACGTGGCAACCGCCAGGCCATTGTCGTCGATGAACTGCCCTACCAGGTCAACAAGAAGACGCTGCAGGAACGCATTGCCGAACTGGTCAACGAAAAGAAGATCGAAGGCATTTCCGATATTCGCGATGAGTCCGACAAGGACGGCATGCGTCTGGTGATCGAGCTCAAGCGTGGCGAAGTGCCTGAGGTTGTGCTGAACAATCTCTACAAGAACACGCAGCTGCAGGATACCTTCGGCATGAACTTCGTGGCGCTGGTCGATGGCCAGCCCCGCCTGCTGAACCTGAAGCAGCTGGTGCAGTACTTCCTGCTGCACCGTCGTGAAGTGGTGACGCGCCGCACGGTGTTCCAGCTGCGCAAGGCGCGCGAGCGCGGCCATGTGCTTGAAGGCCTGGCAGTGGCGCTGGCCAATATCGACGAATTCATCACCATCATCAAGGCGGCGCCCACGCCGCCGGTGGCGCGCCAGGAACTGATGGCACGTACCTGGGATTCCTCAGTGGTGCGCGAGATGCTCGCGCGTGCCGATGGCGAAACCCCGGGCGGGCGCGAAGCCTATCGCCCCGAAGGGCTGGAAGCGCAATTCGGCATGCAGGCCGACGGCCTGTACCGCCTGAGCGAAGTCCAGGCTCAGGAAATCCTGAACATGCGCCTGCAACGCCTGACCGGGCTGGAGCAGGACAAGATCGTCGGCGAGTACCGCGACGTCATGCTGCTGGTGGCGGATTTGCTTGATATTCTTTCGCGTCCTGAGCGCGTCAACCAGATCATCGGCGACGAACTCCAGGCCATCAAGGCTGAATTCGGTGCCAAGGACGAGCGTCGTTCCACCATTGAACACAATGCGACGGAACTGGATACCGAAGACCTGATCACGCCGATGGATATGGTGGTGACGCTTTCTGCATCCGGCTACATCAAGAGCCAGCCGCTGTCCGAGTATCGCTCGCAGCGTCGCGGCGGACGTGGTAAGCAGGCGTCGGCGACCAAGGAAGACGACTGGATCGACCAGCTCTTCATTGCCAATACCCACGACTTCCTGCTGTGCTTCTCCGACCGCGGACGCGTCTATTGGCTGAAGGTGTGGGAAGTGCCGCAGGGCTCGCGCAATTCGCGCGGCCGCCCCATCGTCAACATGTTCCCGCTGGCTGATGGCGAGCGCATCACGGTGGTGCTGCCAGTCAAGGCGTTCAGCGAAGACCACTACGTTTTCATGGCGACGTCGCGCGGCACGGTCAAGAAAACCCCGCTGTCCGATTTCTCCAACCCGCGCAAGGCAGGCATCATCGCGGTCGACCTGGATGAGGGCGACTACCTGATCGGCGCCGACCTGACGGATGGCAAGCATGACGTGATGCTGTTCTCCGACGCTGGCAAGGCAGTGCGCTTCGACGAAAACGATGTGCGCCCGATGGGCCGCAATGCCCGTGGCGTGCGCGGCATGATGCTGGAAGACGGCCAGCGTGTGATCGCGCTGCTGGTCGCCGAAGTGCTGCCGGAAGAAGGCGGTGAAGTCGTGGCCGAAGTCGATGGCAGGTTGCAGCCCAGCGTGCTGACGGCAACCGAGAATGGCTATGGCAAGCGTACGTCCATCGTCGAGTACACGCGCCACGGGCGCGGCACCAAGGGCATGATCGCGATCCAGACCACGGCTCGCAATGGCAAGGTGGTGGGCGCAGTGCTGGTGCAGCCCGAGGATGAAATCATGCTTATTACCACTGGCGGCGTATTGGTGCGCACCCGGGTGGCAGAAATCCGCGAAATGGGCCGCGCCACGCAAGGCGTGACACTGATCAGCGTGGATGATGGCAGCGTGCTGTCCGGCGTGCGCCGGGTCGCGGAAAGCGACGCGGACGAAGCGGAAGAGTTGGAATCGTTGGAAAACGGCGCGACTGATGGCCAGGATCCGGCCGGACAGGCGCCTTCGGCAGACCCGCAGGCGGGCGAAGAAGCAAAGGAGTAAGGCGAAATGGCCAGACCATGGAATTTCTCGGCAGGACCTTCGGTATTGCCTGAAGCGGTGCTCAAGCGCGCCGCCGAGGAAATGCTTGATTGGCATGGCAGTGGCATGTCCGTCATGGAAATGAGCCACCGCGGCAAGCAGTTCATCCAGATCTGCGACGAAGCGGAAGCCGACCTGCGCACGCTGCTGTCGATCCCGGAAGAGTACGGCGTGGTATTCATGCAGGGTGGCGCGACGGCGGAAAATGCCATCGTGCCGATGAACCTGATCAATCTGCGCGGCACCAAGTGTGCGGATTACGTGCTGACCGGCCAGTGGTCGCGCAAGTCCTTCAAGGAAGCGCAGCGCTACGGCGATGTTCAGGTCGCTGCGGCCAGCGATAGCGCGACCGTGCTCGGCGGGGTCGAGCAGGCAGCCTGGACCTGGGTGCCGCAAGCCCGGGATTGGCACGTCCGCCCCGAGTCCGCCTATGTGCACCTGTGCAGCAATGAAACCATCGGCGGCGTCGAGTTCGTCGACTGGCCCGAGCTGGCCAGCCTGGGGGCGCCGGATACCGAACTGGTGGTCGATGCGTCGTCGCACTTCCTGTCGCGCCCCATGGATGTGTCCCGCGCCGGGCTGATCTACGCCGGCGCGCAGAAGAACGCCGGCCCGGCTGGCGTGACCGTGGTGATCGTGCGCAAGGACCTGCTGGGCCATGCGTTGCCGATCTGTCCGTCCGCGTTCGACTACGCGAACGTGGTCGAAGCCCGTTCCAGTTTCAACACGCCTCCCACCTATGGCATCTACATGCTGGGCCTGGTGTGCAAGTGGTTGCTGGCGCAGGGGGGCGTGGCTGCCATCGAGCAGGCCAATATCGCCAAGGCCGACCTGCTGTACTCCTATCTGGACGGCACCAGCTTCTATCGCAACCCGGTGGAAAAATCAGTGCGTTCGCGCATGAACGTCCCCTTCGTACTGCGTGATGCCTCGCTGGATGCGGCATTCCTGGCCGGGGCGCAGGAAGCCGGCTTGATGCAGCTCAAGGGTCACAAGAGCGTCGGCGGCATGCGTGCCTCCATCTACAACGCGCTGCCCATCGAAGGCGTGCGCGCGCTGATCAGCTACATGCAGGAGTTCGAGCGTCGCCATGGCTGATGAGTCGCTTGCCGCAAAACTGCGGCCCTTGCGCGAAGGCATAGATGCCATGGATCGCGAGATCCTCGGCCTGGTATCGCGCCGTGCACGCCTGGCCCAGGAAGTGGGCAAGGTCAAGGAAGCCGCAGGTGCCAAGGGCGATGATGGCCAGGTGCTGCGCCCCGAGCGCGAAGCGCAGATCGTGCGCGCCTTGCAGCGGGCCAACGACGGCCCCTTGCCCGATGAGGCCGTCGCGGCCATCTGGACGGAAATCATTTCCGCCTGTCGTGGCCTGGAACGTACGCTGACCGTGGCCTACCTCGGGCCTCAGGGTTCGTTTTCCGAACAGGCGGCGTTTGGCCATTTCGGCCATTCGGCCCAGGGCATCCCGTGCCCCAATTTCGACGAAGTATTTCGCTGCGTCGAGGCAGGGCAGGCGGATGTCGGCATGGTTGCGGTCGAGAACTCAACTGAAGGGGCGGTCAACCGCACGCTGGATCTGCTGTTGCATTCCCCGCTGAAGATCTTGGGCGAGCATTCGTTGCAGATCCGCCACTGCCTGATGGCGCGTGACGGCATGGATGCGGTCAAGCGCATCCTGGCGCATCCCCAGGCGCTGGCACAGTGCCAGGAATGGCTGAATCGTGAATACCCCGGCGTGCCGCGGGATGCGGTTTCCAGTAATGCGGAAGCGGCGCGCCTGGCGGCCGCCGACCCGTCGATTGCCGCGATTGCAGGCGAGAGTGCGGCCGAAGTCTGGGGGCTGGCGGTTGTGGCTGCAGGCATCCAGGACGATGCGCAGAATCGCACGCGTTTCCTTGCCATCGGCAAGCGCGATGCCGAACGCAGCGGTGGCGACAAGACCAGTCTGGTCTTTGCCGTGCCCAATCGCGCTGGCGCCGTCTATGACATGATCTCCCCGCTGGCGCGCTTTGGCGTGTCCATGACGCGCTTCGAATCGCGCCCGGCCCGCACCGGCCAGTGGGAATATTATTTTTACGTGGATGTGCAGGGGCATCGCGCGGATGAGAATGTCGCCGGTGCGCTGGCGGCATTGCAGGAACGCGCTGCCTTTTTCAAGATCCTTGGTTCTTATCCCGCGCAGCAATTGGCGTGACGATAAGGGGTCGGCATGGCCGGCGCCGGCCAACCCGGTCGCGGGCTTCACTGATGCCTTGATGGGAAGCTTTGCAACGATGAACTCACCGCTTGCAGCGGATGGAAATGGGACCGGTGTCTGCCAGACACTGGCTGTCGTTGGCGTCGGCCTGATCGGCGGCTCTTTTGCGGCCGGCCTGCGTGCTGCCGGGCGGGTTGGGCGGGTGCTGGGCGTGGGGCGCCAGCGCAAGTCGCTGGACGAGGCGCTGGACCTTGGCCTGATCGACGCGGTTGCCAGCCCTGAGCAGGCGGCGCGTGAGGCCGACATTATTCTGCTGGCCACGCCGGTGAGCGCCATGGGCGCGATCCTGGGGGGCATGAAGGATGCCCTGTCTTCCCGGGCCGTGCTGACGGACGCCGGCAGTACCAAGGCGGACGTGATCGAACAGGCACGCCTGGCGCTGGGTGACAAGGTCGCGCAATTCGTTCCCGGTCATCCCATTGCCGGCTCGCATGCGACAGGCCCGCAGGCAGCAGACGCCGATCTGTACCGCGGCCGGAATGTCATCCTCACGCCTTTGCCCGAGAACGATCCGCAGGCCGTGGCCCATGTGGCCAGCCTGTGGCGGGCTTGTGGTGCGCGCACGCGGCTGATGACACCGGATCGCCATGACGGCGTGTTCGCGGCTGTCAGCCATTTGCCGCACTGGCTGGCCGCGGCCTACGTGCACTATCTTGAAACCGGCGAAGACGCCGATCTGCGTTTCGAACTCGCGGGTAGCGGCTTCCGGGATTTCACCCGCATCGCGGCCGGTTCGCCGGAAATGTGGCGGGACGTATTCATTTCGAACAAAACAGCCATGCAGGCCGAGCTGCGGGCGTTGCGCCGGACGCTGGATCGCCTTGAGGCGGCACTGGACCGGACGGATGGCGACGCCCTGCAGCAGTGGCTGGATGAGGCCGCGCAGGCGCGGCGGGCATGGCAGCCGGGGGGCAAGCGCAGTGACTGAACATTTTCTCGATTTGCCTGCGGTGACGCAGGCGCGCGGCAGCCTGGCGCTGCCGGGTTCCAAGAGCATTTCCAACCGGGCGCTGCTGCTGGCGGCCTTGTCACCTGGGCGTACCGAGTTGCGCGGCGTGCTGGCATCCGACGACACACGTGTCATGCTCGATGCCCTGGCAGGGCTGGGTGTCGGGGTGCAGGAGCGCGGGGCAGGTGAAGTGACTGTCGATGGCGTGGCCGAGTTCGCCACCCGCCAGGCTGAGTTCTTCCTGGGCAACGCAGGGACCGCATTCCGGTCGCTGACGGCGGCGTTGGCGCTGCATGGCGGCGATTACCGCCTGGATGGCGTGCCGCGCATGCGCGAGCGTCCCATTGGCGACCTGGTCGATGCCTTGCGCGTCCTGGGCGCCAGGGTTGATTACCTGGGGGCTGAGGGGTATCCGCCCCTGAAAATCGGTCAGGGTGTGGCGGGCCAGGGCGGCGATCGCGTCAGCGTGCAGGGCAATGTTTCCAGCCAGTTCCTGACGGCGTTGCTGCTGTCTGCGCCGTTGCATGTCCAGCGTACCGGCAAGGCATTGCGCATCGACGTCGCGGGCGAGCTGATTTCCAAGCCTTATATTGGCATCACGCTGGCGATGATGGCCGATTTCGGCGTCCAGGTGGAGCAGGACGGATGGTCCAGCTTCCTGGTGCCTGCGGCCAGCCGCTATGTGTCGCCTGGCCGTTATCTGGTCGAGGGCGATGCGTCCAGCGCATCCTATTTCCTGGCGCTGGGGGCCATCGGTGGTGGTCCGGTCCGGGTCGAGGGCGTGGGCGCGCGCAGCGTGCAGGGCGATATCGGGTTTGCCGATACGCTGGCGCAGATAGGCGCCACCATCCGGCGTGGCGATGACTGGATGGAAGCCGAGGGTGTCAATGTGGCGCGGGGCGAGCGCCTGCGTGCCTTCGACATGGATTTCAATCTGATCCCCGATGCCGCGATGACGACGGCTGTTCTGGCGCTGTTTGCGGACGGACCGTGTCGTTTGCGCAACATTGGCAGCTGGCGCGTCAAGGAAACCGATCGCATCCATGCGATGGAAACCGAATTGAGGAAACTGGGGGCAGAGGTGACGTCCGGGCCTGACTGGCTGCGTGTCGTACCGCCTGGGCCGGAGCAATGGAAGCCGGCCGCCATCGGTACCTGGGATGACCACCGCATGGCCATGTGCTTTTCGCTGGCTGCCTTCGGGCCGGTGCCGGTGCGCATTCTGGAACCAGGCTGCGTCAGCAAGACCTTCCCTGATTATTTCGATGTCTATGCCCGTCTGGTGGCATAGCTGGAGCTTGTTTCATGAAGAATTTCCCAAGCACGGACAGTACGCCGGCGCCTGTGATCACGATTGATGGCCCGACTGCGTCCGGCAAGGGCACGGTGGCGCAGGCAGTGGCCAGCGCGCTGGGCTGGCAGGTGCTCGATAGCGGCGCCCTGTATCGACTGACCGCGCTGGCGGCGAGCCAGGCCGGGATCGCCGATGAGGATCTGGATGGGCTGGCCCAGGCGGCACGCAGCCTGGACGTGCGTTTCGATGGTGGGGCGATCTGGCTGGCCGGACAGCGTGTCGAGGAAACCATACGCCAGGAGGCCGTGGGCAACCGGGCATCGCGTATCGCAGCGCTGCTGCCCGTGCGCGAGGCGCTGCTGGCCCGCCAGCGGGCATTCCGGCAGGTGCCGGGCCTGGTGGCAGACGGCCGGGATATGGGCACTATCGTGTTTCCCGATGCCCCTTTGAAGATATTTCTGGTCGCGGATGCCGAGGCACGCGCACGACGCAGGGCTAAGCAGTTGAGTGACAAAGGGATTTCTGCTAATCTAGAGGATATTTTGCGCGACATGCGCGAGCGCGATGCACGCGATACCCATCGCAGCGTGGCGCCGCTAGTGGCTGCGCAGGATGCAATAACCCTCGATTCGTCCAACTGGACGGCCGAGGAAACCACCCGGGCCATATTGCAGCTTTGGTCCGAAATCGTTGCCTAGGGGCCGCAAGGGTCGCCTGGGCTTTTCGTGAACTCCGCCTGGCCGGCTGATCCCCTGCCGGGCGTGTAACAAACGGCCCTCGGGCCGCTGTGGATTCTCAATGTCTGCCAATTCTTCCATTATTCAAGCCGGCGGTAGCTTCGCCGATCTGTTTGCCGAAAGCGTCCAGAACCAGGACATGCGTTCCGGCGAGGTCATCAGCGCTGAAGTCGTGCGCATCGACCACAATTTCGTCGTTGTCAACGCCGGTCTGAAGTCCGAAGCGCTGATCCCCCTGGAAGAGTTCCTGAACGATCAGGGCGAAGTCGAAGTCCAACCGGGCGACTTCGTTTCCGTCGCGATCGACTCCCTCGAAAACGGCTACGGCGACACCATCCTGTCGCGTGACCGCGCCAAGCGCCTGTCGGCCTGGCTGCAACTGGAGCAGGCGCTCGAAAACAATGAACTGGTCACCGGCACCATCACCGGCAAGGTGAAGGGCGGCCTGACGGTCATGACCAACGGCATCCGCGCCTTCCTGCCGGGTTCGCTGGTTGACCTGCGTCCCGTCAAGGACACGACGCCGTACGAAGGCAAGACCATGGAGTTCAAGGTCATCAAGCTCGACCGCAAGCGCAACAACGTCGTGTTGTCGCGTCGCGCCGTGCTGGAAGCCACCATGGGCGAAGACCGTCAGAAGCTGCTCGAAACCCTGCACGAAGGTGCTGTGGTCAAGGGCATCGTCAAGAACATCACCGACTACGGTGCGTTCGTTGACCTGGGCGGTATCGACGGCCTGCTGCACATCACCGACATGGCATGGCGCCGTGTCCGTCACCCCTCCGAAGTCCTGCAAGTGGGTCAGGAAGTCGAAGCCAAGGTGCTCAAGTTCGACCAGGAAAAGAGCCGTGTCTCCCTGGGCGTCAAGCAACTGGGCGAAGATCCCTGGATCGGCCTGGCCCGCCGCTACCCGCAAGGCACCCGCCTGTTCGGCAAGGTCACGAACCTGACCGACTACGGTGCGTTCGTGGAAGTGGAAGCCGGCATCGAAGGCCTGGTGCACGTTTCCGAAATGGACTGGACCAACAAGAACGTCGATCCGCGCAAGGTTGTCACCCTGGGCGAAGAAGTCGAAGTCATGGTCCTGGAAATCGACGAAGACCGTCGCCGTATCTCGCTGGGCATGAAGCAGTGCCGTGCCAACCCGTGGGAAGAGTTCTCCTCGAACTTCAAGCGTGGTGACAAGGTCCGCGGCGCCATCAAGTCGATCACCGACTTCGGCGTGTTCGTCGGCCTGCAAGGCGGCATCGACGGCCTGGTGCACCTGTCCGACCTGTCCTGGACGGAATCGGGCGAAGAAGCCGTGCGCAACTACAAGAAGGGCGACGAAGTCGACGCCGTGGTTCTGGGCATCGACGTCGAGAAGGAACGCATCTCGCTGGGTATCAAGCAGCTGGAAGGCGATCCGTTCAACAACTACGTTGCCACCTATGAAAAGGGTGCCGTGGTTCAAGGTACCGTCAAGTCGGTTGAAGCCAAGGGCGCAGTTGTGACCCTGTCGGTGGATGTCGAAGGCTACCTGCGCGCTTCCGAAATCTCGCAAGGCCGTGTCGAAGATGCAACCACCGCCCTGAAGGCCGGTGACAACATCGACGCCATGATCATCAACATCGACCGCAAGACGCGTTCGATCCAGCTGTCGATCAAGGCTCGCGACAACGCTGAAACCGCTGAAACCATCCAGCGCATGTCCGAAGCCAGCGCTTCGTCGGGTACGACGAACCTGGGCGCGCTGCTGAAGGCCAAGCTGGATCTCCAGCGCGACAACGGTTAAGAAGCGGTGACGAAGTCGGAATTGATCGCCATCCTGGCGGCACGCTATCCTCAGCTTGCCGCCAGGGATGCAGATTATGCGGTCAAGACCGTCCTTGATGCCATGACCCAGGCCTTGTCCTCGGGTCAGCGCATCGAGATACGGGGCTTCGGGAGCTTTTCCCTGTCCCTGCGTGCGGCCCGTGTGGGCCGCAACCCCAAGTCCGGCGAACCCGTGATGGTTCCTGGCAAGAAGGTTCCGCATTTCAAGGCGGGCAAGGAACTTCGGGAAAAAGTCGATGAATCCGAGCCCGGCGAGAGTGCTGCGCAAGCAGTCGGAGAAGTCCCCTTCGAATAAGGTGGCCTGGCCACCGAACTGCGATGACGGCGTTTCTGGCCATGCGCCGGAGTGAACTGATGTCATCGGTAAAAGAGCCGGTTCCTGCTACAGCGGGAACCGGCTTTTCTGTTTCACTGCCTGCGACAGGCAGTATCGTTCAGTGATGGCTGGCCTGTCCGGGAAGAGAGAAATTGGTCAAATTGCACATGTTCTATGTCGGCGGCAATGCCGGCCGGTCCAACATCGAGGTTCATGATATCCAGTTTGCTGCCGTGGATCGGCCCGAAGCAGCCTGGCCGCTGTTGCGCCAGGCCTGGTTTGGCGACCCCGACAAAATCCATGTTGATGGATACAGCGTGATCGAATGGGCGGATGGGCATGATGTCCGCTTGCTGCCTGCGCCGCCCGCTGCAGCACAGGTACGCCTGTTCTTCGTGAATGTGGGTGGCTATCGCGCCGACACCCTGGCAGAGCAGCATGAATATGGCTTGTTCGTTGCCCCTGACGCTGCGACGGCAAAACGCCGGGCGCTAGAGCGCCTGCTGCCAGGTATTGGCCACCAGCACCGCGACAACCTCAAGGACGTGGATGATTGCCTGATGCTGAACGAGCTGGGGGGCTGGCATATCCATCTGAACGTGAACCCCGATGGCAGGGAGGCGGAGCCGGCCTGGCAGGGCTACCAGCCGATAGGTGTTCCGGCACGGACGGCTGGATGAAGCGGGGGCCGGATTGCCCTGGCCCACTGCTTAGTGCGCCAGGCTTTTGGAAAAGACATTGATGACCAGCACTCCGGCAATGATCAAGGCCAGGCCGAGTATTGCCGGCCAGTCCAGTGATTGCCGGAAGAACAGCCAGCTCACCAGCGAGATGAGGACGATACCCAGCCCGGACCAGATCGCATAGGCAATGCCGGTAGGCATGGTGCGCAGGCTGAGGGACAGGCAGTAGAAGGCAATGCCGTAGCCAAGGATGGTGATCAGGCTGGGCCAGGGGCGGGTAAAGCTGTTCGAGAGTTTCAACGTGGATGTCGCGATGACTTCCGCGACGATGGCGATCAGCAGATAACAGTAGCTGGCGGCGGTGGGTGACATGCTGCGGGTGTTCCAGGTGAAGGGCCGCCAGATGGCAGCCGGCGCTCGTGCGCGGTAGTTGAAATCGTAGCGCAGCGTAGGGGCATCATGGCTTTTTTAATGTTTGCACGATACCGTGCAGGGGAGTCCGGCCCGGGTGTGACAGCGTGAAAACAGCGTTTACGCCTGGCCGGAAGACTCCGTATCATGACGCAAAGGCGCCGGCCGGCAGGCTGGCGCTTGTCGTTTCAATCAGGAAAGAATAGATGGCTGAGCCAATAAACAGGCAAAAACGGGCAGTTTCTTCAGGCGGCATTATTGTCATTCTGGCCATGCTGACGGCATTCGCGCCGTTGGCGACGGATATGTATCTGCCTGCCTTCCACTTGCTGGAAAAGTATTTCAATGTACCGGAAGGCGGCGTGGAAGGCTCGCTGTCGGTATTTTTCCTGGGGCTGGCCTGCGGCCAGGCCGTCTATGGCCCGATGATAGACCGCTATGGCCGCTTGCGGCCTTTGATGGTGGGTGTCAGCCTGTATGTCGTGGCTACGGTATTGTGCCTGGTGGTGACGGATATCCGCCTGTTCATGCTGCTGCGCTTCCTGCAGGCCGCCGGGGGTGCCGCCGGCATGGTCATCGGCAGGGCCATCATCCGCGACTTGTACGATGACCGGGAAAGCGCGCGCGCCCTGTCACTCATGATGGCGATCGTCACGCTGGCGCCGATTCTCGGCCCGATTGTCGGCGGTTTTGTTGTTACCCACATGGGTTGGCGCGCCGTTTTCGTGATCATGCTGCTGTTCGGCCTGAGCTGCTGGGTGCTGGCATGGCGCTATCTGCCCGAAACGCTGCCGCCGGAAGCGCGCAGGCGTACCAGCCTGGGCGGTGTGTTTCGCACCTGGGGCACTTTGTTGGGCACGCGTGCCTTTGTGGTGCCCGCTATCCTGGGCGGCATGGCGCAGGCCTGCATGTTTGCGTTCATTACCGGTTCGCCGTTCGTATTCATGCAGTTGCATCATGCCGACGAACAGACTTACGGCCTGCTGTTTGCCGCTATCGCCTGCGCGCTGATTGTCGGCGCTTCCATCAATCGGCGGCTGTTGCGGCGTTTTCCGCCAGCCCGCCTGCTGGCTTGGGCATTGCGCGTCAACGCGGCTGCCGGTATTTGTACGGTGCTGTCGGTCAGTCTGCATAGCCTGCCTTTGCTGTTCGTGCCGTTGTGGTTGACGATCAGCACGCTGGGTTTTATCGGTGCGAATGCGGCAGCCGTTGCATTGAGCGCCAGCATGCAACATGTGGGCAGCGGTTCGGCCTTGATAGGCGTGCTGCAGTTCAGCATGGCTTTCGTGGTCAGCAGTGTGGTGGCGGCGACACAGAATGGCACGGCCTACCCGATGACGTTCTCCATGGCGATCTGCGGCACGACAGCGGCCATGCTGTGGAAGTGTTTCTACCGCGCCAAGGCGTGAGGCCCGCCCGGGCCTGAGTGGCTTTCCTGACTGTGGTCGGCCTCCTGTGGGAGGCCGTTTTTTTCCTGTCAGCGGTTCGTGAATCAAGATGGTGGTTTCAATTTCGTCATCAATACCTGCCGGAGATATTGTTATTTCCACTGGTTATGATTGATGGGAGTCTTTGTTCCATTATCGCGCGGCGGTATATCGACATAATTCGAAAGTCGTTTTGTCGATAAATACCGGCTGCTATTGTTAATCCCGGTTTCATTCCATTTTTAATTAAGGTGGGGTGAATTTAATTCTAATGGTTATGAGTTACCGGGTGTATGGCAGATTTATTGGAGCTTTACCGGACCATGGTCCGGATACGCGCCTTCGAGGATGCGGCGGAGATCGCCAGCCAGGGCGGGGTGCAGGCATGGGGGTTGTCAGAATCCAGCAAACCGGCACTGGTGCGCGGGCCGCTGCACCTGTCCACGGGGCAGGAAGCCGTAGCGGCTGGGGTTTGCGCCCATTTGGGGCCACAGGATCTATTGACTTCCACGCACCGGGGGCACGGCCATACGCTGGCCAAGGGCGCGGACAGCAAGCGCATGATGGCCGAATTGTTTGGCCGGGCAACTGGCTATAACAAGGGCAAGGGCGGTTCCATGCATATCGCGGATTTCTCCGTGGGCATGCTGGGCGCCAATGGAGTGGTGGCAGCGGGATTGCCGATTGCAGTCGGTGCGGCCCAGGCATTGAAACTGCGTGGCGTCGATGCCATTGCCGTTTCTTTCTTTGGCGACGGCGCGATCAATCGCGGCCCATTCCTGGAATCCCTGAATTGGGCGGTGGTTTATCAATTGCCGGTGCTTTTCGTTTGCGAAGATAACCGCATTTCGGCAACGACCGCCAGCGCGCCGATGACGGGTGGTGAAGGTGCCAGCGCCAGAGCGAACTCGCTGGGTGTGCCGGCGCTCAAGGTCGATGGCAATGATGTCGAAGCCGTTGCTGATGCGGCGGCCGGCCTGATTGCCGACATACGTGCAGGGCAGGGCCCCAGGTTGCTGCATGCGCTGACGGACAGACACAAGGGGCACGTATCGGTAGACCCCGGTACTTATCGCGATCCCGCCGAGGTGGCGGCCGCGCTGGCGCGGGACCCGCTGCTGCGGGCACGCCAGCGCCTGGTGCAGCTGGGCCTGCAGCAGGAGGCCGCGCAGATCGAGGCGCAAGCACAGGCGGAAATAGACGCGGCGCTGGCCGCCGCGCAGGCGGACCCGTTCCCGGAAGTGGCGGACGCCTATACGGATATCACGACCACCGGTGAAGGAGCCTGGCGATGAGCACGCTGAACCTGAGCTATGCGCAAGCAGCGGCGCTGGCGCTGACCGAGGCCATGGAGGCCGATCCGTCCGTCGTGGCGCTGGGCGAGGACCTGGGGCGCGGCGGCGTCTTCGGGCAGTATCGCGATCTCGAGAACCAGCCGCTGGTGCAGCGCTTCGGCGAGCAGCGCATCGTGGATACGCCGATTTCCGAGGCCGCCATTGTCGGGGCGTCGGTGGGCATGGCCCTGGCCGGGCTCAAACCGGTAGTGGAGTTGCGGGTGGTGGATTTCGCGCTTTGTGCCATCGACGAAATCGTCAATCAGGCAGCCAAGAATCGCTTCATGTTTGGCGGGCAGGGACGCGTTGGCATGGTGGCGCGCTTGCCCATAGGCTTGTGGAGCGCCTCGGCGGCGCAGCATTCGCAATCCCTGGAAGCCTGGTTTGCGCATATTCCCGGGCTGACCGTCGTGACGCCGGCGACGCCGGCAGACAACTATGGCCTGCTGCATGCTGCGCTCGCATCCGGTGATCCGGTGATTTACATGGAGCACAAGGAACTCTGGGGTTCCAAGGGCACGGTGCATACCGGCGAGCCCGTGCCCTTGGGCAAGGCCCGGGTTGCCCGCGCTGGCAGCGATGTCACGGTGGTGTCCTGGTCGCGCCAGGTGCATGCCTGCACCGAGGCGGCAGAACAACTGGCCGCTGAAGGCATCAGCGTGGAAGTGCTGGATTTGCGCACGATCTGGCCTTGGGACCGCGAGGCCGTGCTGGCGTCGGCGGCGCGTACCGGCCATGTGCTGGTGGCGCACGAGGCGGTGCAGGTGGCCGGGTTCGGCGCCGAGGTGGCGGCGACTGTCGCCGAACATACGGGCGCAAGGGTGCGGCGCCTGGGCGCGCCGCGCATTCCGGTGGGCTATGCCCAGATACTTGAAAACGAATCGCGTATCGACGCCGGCAAGGTCCGCGCGGCGATCGTTGCCTTGCTCAATCATTCTCCCTTGGAGATCGCATCATGAAGTCGTTGTTCAGCCTTGCAGCCATACCTGCCGTGGTCCTGCCTTTGCTCGCCGGCGTGGCCGGAAGCGCCGAGGCAGCGGATTACAAACAGGAATATCGCCTGTCCACCAATGTCAACGAAGCATTCCCACTGGGGCGCGGCGCGCAGGAATGGGCGCGCCTGGTCACCGAACGCACGGATGGCCGCATCAATGTGAAGTGGTATCCCGGCTCTTCATTGGTCGGCGGGGAAACCACGCGTGAATTTACGGCGTTGCGCCAAGGCGGCATTGATTTCAACGTGTCGTCGGTGATCAATTGGTCGCCCCACGTCAAGGAACTGAACCTGTTCCTGCTGCCGTTCCTGGTGCCGGATGACAAGGCCTTCGATGCGTTGACCAGCGGTGAAGTGGCAGACGAGCTGTTTGAAATCGTGAAAAAGCGGGGGGTGGTGCCCTTGGCCTGGGGCGAAAACGGCGCGCGGGAAATCAGCAATTCCAAGCACGAGATCCGCACTCCGGATGACCTCAAGGGGTTGAAGTTCCGCGTGGTCGGTTCGCCTATTTTCAACGACATCTATACGGCCCTGGGCGCCAATCCGACGCAAATGACCTTTGCTGACGCCCAGCCGGCGCTGCAAAGCGGCGTGGTCGATGGCCAGGAAAATCCGATTTCCCTGTTTGTTGGCGCCAAGATGCATACCCTGGGGCAGAAGTATCTGACCAAGTGGAATTACGTCAACGATCCGCTGGTATTTGCGGTGTCGGCCAAAGCCTGGGAAAGCTGGTCGCCGGAAGACCAGGAAATCGTACGCCAGGCGGCGCAGGAAGCGGCGCGCAATGAAATTGCCGCGACTCGCAAGGGCGTGAGCCCGGGAGACGACGCCTTGATCCAGCAGGCAATCGGGCAAGGCGTACAGGTGACGATTCTCAGTGATGCCGAGAAGGCGGCATTTGCCGAGGCGACACGTCCGGTGGTCGAAAAATGGTCCCGGACCATCGGCGAGGATCTGGTTCGCAAGGCGCAACAGGAGGTCGCGGCGACACGCTGATACGCCGTACCGGCCGCCGCTACCGCAAGCATGGATTGCGCCTGGCGGCTGGCCGGTTTTTGCCGCATGGGTTAGCTGCGTCGCCGGGTTCGCCGGGGCGCGGTGTAGCGGCCGTGGCCCGGCGCTTGCGTCCTGGCAGGATGCCGGGCGCCGCATGATGTGCGCAGAGGCGGGCACGGCGGAATTTTCTGGAATTGGATTTATGTCTGTTGAGCCATCCAAGGATGAGCCATCGTCGGGCGTGCCGGTGCGCGGCTTCCATGTGGAGGAAGCACTGGCCGCGGGCATCATGGCGGTGCTTTGCGTCATTACGTTGCTGAATGTCGCTACGCGCTATCTGACGAATGTTTCTTTTGCATTCACCGAGGAAATCTCGGTTTTCCTGGTCGTGATGATGACTTTCATCGGTACCGCGACGGCGTTTTCGCGCGGCCTGCACCTGGCAATGCTGGCGCTGGTCGAGCGCCTGCCCTGGCGTGTGCAGTATTGGCAGCGGGTCTATGCGCTGGCCTGCGGCATCCTGATGTTCGGCATCCTGGCGTGGTACGGCGCCCTGGCCTGGCTGGATGACTACGACAGCGGGCTGGTGTCGCCGGGGTTGGGCGTACCGCAGTGGTGGTATACCGCCGTGGTGCCGGTATTTTCCTGCCTGATTGTCCTGCGCCAGCTTCAGGCCCTGGCCATTGTATTGAGGCGCAAGCAGCCATGAGCTATGACATGCTGGGGGTGATGCTGTTCGCCCTGTTTCTGCTGTTCCTGGCTACCGGAGTGCCGCTGGCGGTGGCGCTGGGTCTGTCCGGTACGGCGGTCGTCGCTTTTGCGGATCTGGGCATGCTGTCCGTGCCGATGAACGTCTACAACAGTATTTCCAAGTATCCGCTGCTGGCGATTCCGATGTTCATCCTGGCCGGGGTGCTGTTCGAACGCGCCGGTATTGCAGCTTCCATGGTGCGTTTTGCGGCATCCATCGTGGGGCCCAGGCGCGGCGGCCTGGCTGCCACCGCGATCATTGTAGCGATGATCCTGGGCGGGATATCCGGTTCGGGCCCGGCGGCGTCTTCCGCCGTCGGTGCGGTGATGATTCCGCAGATGGTACGCGCTGCCTATCCGCGCGGTTTTGCCGCAGCCGTCGTCGGGGCCGGGGCATCCACGGATATCCTCATTCCGCCCTCCATCGCGCTGGTGATCTACAGCATGCTGGTGCCCGAGGCCAGTGTGCCGGCCCTGTTTGCCGCAGGCATGGTGCCGGGCGTGCTGGCCGGCCTGTGCCTCATCGGCGGTTCGGTGTGGCTGGCGCGCCACCATGAAATCGGCACGGAACGCGAAGATGTCAGGCCACCATTCTGGGCCAGCCTGCGCGAGGCCATCTGGGCTCTGATGGCGCCGGTGGTGATTCTGGGCAGTATGCGCACCGGGCTGGTGACACCGACCGAGGCCGCGGTGCTGGCGGTGTTCTATGGCCTGGTCGTGGGTGTGCTGGTCTACCGCACGCTGACGCCACGGGTGCTTTACCGCGTACTGGTGGAGGCCTGCGAATTGTCGGCCATCATCCTCATCATCCTGGCGCTGGCATCGGTCTTTTCGCTGGCCAGCAATGCCCTGGGCACCTTCGATCACATGGCTCGCGCCCTGGTTGCGTCGGTCAGTTCCGAAGTCGGCCTGTTGCTGATGATCAACTTGGTACTGCTGATCGCCGGCATGTTCATCGACGGGATCTCGATTTTCTTCATTTTCCTGCCGCTGTTCATCCCCATCATGAATTACTTTCAGTGGGATCCGGTGTGGTTCGGCATTCTCATCACGATCAATATCGCGATCGGGCAGTTCACGCCGCCGGTAGGTCTGAACCTGGTCGTCACGGCGCGTATCGCCAGGACATCACTGGAGTCCACCACCTATTGGGCCGTGATGCTGAGCCTGTTCATGGTGCTGTTGCTGCTGCTGTGCACCTTCGTGCCGCAGGTCGTGCTTTGGCTGCCCCGCGCACTCGGTTATTGAGGATGCCGCTGCGTCTGGCAGGCGTGCCTGCCAGACGTCCTGGGTCAGCCGGGCAGGGAGTCAGGGAGCCTTGCTGGCCGCCATGTATTCCATGACAGTACCCATGTCCTTGTCGCCGCGGCCGGAGAGGTTGACCAGCACCGCCTGGTCCGGGCGCATGTCGCGCGCCAGCTTGAGTGCATAGGCGACAGCGTGGCTGGATTCCAGCGCGGGGATGATGCCTTCCGCACGGCACAGGTAATGGAAGGCGTGCAGGGCCTCCTCGTCGGTAATGCCGACATATTCCACGCGGCCGATATCATGCAGCAGGGCGTGTTCTGGCCCGACGCCAGGGTAGTCCAGGCCGGCGCTGATGCTATGGGTTTCCATGACCTGTCCATCCTCGTTCTGGATGATGTAGGTGCGGTTGCCGTGCAGCACGCCGGGCCGGCCCCGTTGCAGCGAGGCGGCATGCTTGCCGCTGTCCAGCCCCAGGCCGGCGGCTTCCACACCAATGAGACGTACGCTTTCCTCGCTGATATAGGGATGGAAAATGCCGATGGCATTGCTGCCGCCGCCGACGCAGGCGACCACGGCATCGGGCTGGCGCCGTCCCAGGCCGAGGCTGCCCAGCATATCGGGCATCTGCACCCGGCATTCTTTGCCGATCACGCTCTGGAAGTCGCGCACCATCATGGGGTAGGGATGCATGCCTGCCACCGTGCCGATCAGATAAAAGGTGCGGTCCACGTTGGCGACCCAGTCACGGATGGCCTCGTTCATGGCGTCCTTGAGCGTCCGGCTGCCTGAATCGACGCTGGTGACGGTGGCACCCAGCAATTGCATGCGCTGCACATTGGGCATTTGCCGGCGGATGTCTTCACTGCCCATGTAAACCACGCATTCCAGGCCGTAGCGGGCGCAGATGGTGGCGGTGGCGACACCATGCTGCCCGGCGCCGGTCTCGGCGATGATGCGCGGCTTGCCCATGCGGCGTGCCAGCAGCGCCTGGCCGATGACGTTGTTGATCTTGTGCGCGCCGGTATGGTTGAGGTCCTCGCGCTTGAGGAAAATCTGTGCGCCGCCGGTTTCGTCGCTCAGGCGCTTGGCGTGATAGACCGGTGAAGGGCGGCCGACGTAATGGGCCAGCTCATTGCGGAATTCGGCAATGAAAGCCGGGTCGCGCCGGTAGTGCCGATAGGCTTCGCCCAGTTCCGTGACGGCCTGTGCCAGGGTTTCGCTGATGAAACTGCCGCCATAGGGGCCGAAATGGCCGCTGGCGTCGGGTTGCTGGTAGTTGGCGTAATCTGTCGTGGCGGTGCTTGCCGGGGCGGTCTGGGCTTGGGGAGCAGCCGTTGCGGTTGCTTGCAGGGGACGATTGAAACTCATGGTCAGACTCCATTGCTCCGCCCACGCCGGCGCCGTACGAGGCGCCGAAAACAGGGGACGGATATTTCCAGGGATCATTCCGCCCGGCCCGTTCGCGTGGCAGCACGGCACGGCAGAGCCGGATAGGACCGGCCACGGCAGGCGTGCATGGACGTCAGGGAGCGGAATGAAACAACAAATGCCGACTGGCTGATCTCAGGCGTGCGGGATCAGCAGCGTGGAAACGATGGGGCTGTGCCATCGTTCACGCTTGCAGATATGCACCCACCACGCGAGGCGCGGCGAGAGCTGGCGTTTGTTGGAAGAAGTGACCAAGTCTGGTTCCTGTCGGAAATGATGATTCTTCGCAGCACGGCAGGCGCCGTTATTGAAGAGTCCTGATCTTATTCTAACGCCCGAAGCCAGTGGCGCAAGCCCCCTGCCAGTACGGGACCATTTTTTTATCGGATGTGGCATAGATGCCGAGTGTTCGCATAATTGCCAATTTTTTCGTGTCTATGCTGGTCTGTTGCCGCCTTGACGGCACAGTCTGTCCAGGAATTTGCACCTGGATAAAAAAATTAGGGCCGGAAATGTGACGGGGCATGGAGATTTTCCGCTGCAGCGTGTTACGATAATTTTCGATCCCTCGAATTTGTCCGCTGACCGCATCGGCGTGCTGGGCTATCAATCAGACTGATTTCCTTTCATGCCGTATTGCGGCTGCGCGATTCCCCGATTGCGCATGAGACGCCTCGTCTGGCGTCCTTGGCCGGGCTCCAGTCTGTTTTTTCTCCCACTCTCCGGCGATGCACGGCATGCTTGAAGCATGTGCTGCAACTCCAGCCGCGAGAGATCGAAGACCCCGGTTCCGGGGGCGTTTGCAAGTTTTTGGTTAGTCCATAGCCAGCCAGGCCAGGCGGGACGGGTCTCGTCCGTATGGAGCAGTTGCTGTTGTCAGCCTCCCAAAAGGAAGCGCGGACAGCAGTAGGCGCTTTGACGGCAGTGCCCAGGAGGCGCTGCGTCTCCCGCATGGCTGACCACGCGCCTGCGCGCAGGCCCCGGCCATGAAGCCGTTCGGGTCGGAACCGGAAGTGGGAGCGGCGGGATGCAAGACCGCCGGTCCCTTGTTTATCTGCAATGATTAAAGACGAGATGGAAACACGCCTTGAACATGATCTGCTCGGCGACCTGGAATTGCCAGCAGATATTTACTACGGTATCCAGACCTACCGTGCCGTGCACAATTTCAACCTGTCCGGTACGAAGTTGTCCGACTATCCTTCCTTTGTCCGGGCGCTGGCGATGGTCAAACATGCCTGCGCGGATGCCAACCATGCGCTGGGCCAGATGGCCGACGACAGGCACGAGGCCATTGTGCACGCCTGCCAGCGCATCGTGAACGGTGAGTTCAGCGACCAATTCCCGGTCGACATGATTCAGGGCGGCGCAGGTACGTCGACCAATATGAACATGAATGAAGTCGTGGCCAATGTCGGCCTTGAGTTCATGGGGCGCAAGAAAGGCGAGTACGCCAATCTGCACCCGAACAACGACGTCAACATGTCGCAGTCCACCAATGACGTCTACCCGACGGCGATCCGCCTGGGCCTCTTGCTGGAGCAGCAGGAAGTGGTGGCCAGCCTGGACCGCCTGATCGACTCGCTGGAGAGCAAGGCGGGTGAACTGGCTGACGTTCTCAAGATGGGCCGTACCCAGTTGCAGGATGCCGTGCCCATGACCATGGGCCAGGAATTCCATGCTTTCGCCAGCACCCTGGCCGACGACGCGGATTACCTGCGTCTGGATGCCAAGCGCTTGCTGTATGACGTGAACCTGGGCGGCACTGCCATTGGCACCGGCATCAACACGCATCCGGATTACGCCGGCCTGGCCGTGGCCCGCCTGGCGGCTGTCAGCGGCGAAGCGATGAAGCCGGCGCGCGACCTGATTGCAGCCACCTACGACATGGGTGCGTTCGTGATGTTGTCGTCGGCGCTCAAGCGCCTGGCGATGCGCCTGTCCAAGATGTGCAACGATTTGCGCCTGCTGGGCAGCGGTCCGCGCACCGGCCTGCAGGAACTGAACCTGCCGCCGCGCCAGCCGGGCAGCTCCATCATGCCGGGCAAGGTCAACCCCGTGATTCCGGAGGCCGTCAACCAGGTGGCTTTCGCGGTGATGGGCAACGACGTGGCGATTACCATGGCGGCTGAAGCTGGCCAGTTGCAGCTGAACGTCATGGAACCGCTGGTGGCATTCAAGCTGTTCGAGTCGCAACGCCTGCTGGCGCGTTCCATGGATATGCTGCGCGAACTGTGCATCGTCGGCATCACTGCCAACGCCGAGCACAGCCGCAAGCTGATGGAAAACTCGATCGGCCTCGTGACAGCGCTGAACCCGTTCATCGGTTACGAAAACTCCACGCGTATTGCTGCGCTGGCCCTGGAAACGGGCCGTGGCGTGCTGGAATTGGTGCGCGAAGAAAAGCTGCTTGATGACGACGTGCTGGAAGAAGTGCTCAAGCCGGAAAATATGATGCGTCCGCGCGTCGCGGCACATAGCTGATCCATACGTCCGTGGCCTTGACCGGCCCGGGCCGGAACCGGGTGGGAGCCGTTGACAGGCTCCCACCCGGTTTTTTCTTTGATGGCAAGCGGCAGGGGGCGGGCTGACTGGTACTGCAGGCTGTCAGGCTGTGTCCGCCAGGAAGGCGAGGGCTTGTGCGTGCCGGGTCTGGGCTTTGGCGCCATTTCATCTCTGGATTTTCCACCGCTGTCTGTCTGTGCAATGGCGTTCTGTGAAATGGCTGCATCTATAATTTGAAATGTTATATCATTTTATATTTTCGGTGGGAGCCGAGTCCGGCGGGAGTTGCCAAGGCAAGCGCCCGCCTTAACGTTTCAAGGAAAGATGTCATGCCAGATAGACAGGATAGGCTGCCGGTCACGGTGCTGTCAGGGTTTCTCGGTGCAGGCAAGACCACATTGCTGAATCACATTCTGAACAACCGCGAGGGCCGCCGCGTGGCGGTGATCGTCAACGATATGTCGGAAGTGAATATTGATGCAGAGCTGGTGCGGGAGGGTGGGGCCGCCTTGTCGCGCACCGATGAAAAATTGGTGGAAATGAGCAATGGCTGCATCTGCTGTACCCTGCGCGAGGATTTGCTGCTGGAAGTGCAGCGCCTGGCGCGCGAAGGTCGCTTTGACCAGCTGGTGATTGAATCTACCGGTATTTCCGAACCTTTGCCCGTGGCGGAAACATTCACTTTCGAGGGAGAGGATGGCCGCAGCCTGGGAGAGATTGCGCGCCTGGACACGATGGTGACGGTGGTGGATGCCTGCAATTTCCTGCGAGATTATGAGTCCCGGGACAGCCTGCAAGCGCGCGGCGAATCGCTGGGAGAGGAAGACGAGCGCACCGTGGTGGATTTGCTGGTAGACCAGGTCGAGTTTTGCGATGTGATCGTCCTGAACAAAACGGATCTCGTCAGCACGGCCGAGCGCGAACGCCTGCTGGCCATACTGCGCAGTCTCAATCCGCGCGCCAGGATAGAGCTGGCCAGCTTCGGCCAGGTGCCGTTGTCCAGCGTGCTGGAAACCGGCTTGTTCGATTTCGAGCAGGCCGAGCAAGCCCCAGGCTGGCTGCGGGAACTGCGCGGTGAACACGTGCCGGAAACAGAGGAATATGGCATTGCCAGTTTCGTCTACCGCGCCCGGCGCCCGTTCCATCCGCAACGTTTTTTCGACTGGACGCGGCAACGCTGGGCGGGCGTGGTTCGTGCCAAGGGCTTTTTCTGGCTGGCCAGCCACCCTGCGCTGGCGGCCACCTGGTCCCAGGCCGGGGTGGTGGCGCGCCAACAGGTAGCAGGCTTCTGGTGGGCTGCCATGCCTGCCGAGCGCTGGCCCCAAGACCCCGAGGCCATTGCGCTGATCCGGCGGAAATGGGTCGATGGGGTAGGGGATGCGCGCCAGGAACTGGTATTGATCGGCGCGGACATGGACGAACCCGCATTGCGCCAGGGGTTTGATCATTGCCTGTTGACCGACGCAGAAATGGCAGCGGGTCCGCGGGCCTGGAGGAACTGGAAAAATCCGTTTCCGGATTGGCCGGACTGAAGCGTGCTGCCCTGATCCGGGCAACAGTATTGGGGGCAGTCGTCTTCAGGCCGGCCGGATGTTTCCGGTCGGCAGCATTCAGGCCGCGGTGGTGGTCAGGATGGTAAGGATGCCGCTCAGCGTGGCCAGGCCGCAGGTCGCGGCGAGCCACGGGATGGCGCGCGATAGCACCGAGGCGCCCGCGGCGGCATCCCGTCCGCCGCGCAGCAGGAGATGGTGGCGACGGTAGGCCAGCAGCAAGGTGGCTGAGGCCAGCACCAGCACGACCGAACCCAGGGCCAGGATGAAATGGCTTTGCTGCAGCATGCCGGAACGCAGAATCAGCAACGCGTTGGCCATCAGCGCCAGGCAGGTGCGGTTCCAGGCCAGGACGGTGCGTTGCGGCTGCAAACCGGGGTCGTTGGGGTCCATGGCGCGTGCCAGCCTAGAGCAGTATCGCCAGCACGATCGCGATCCCTGCCAGGGCCGCCGCTAGCAACGGAATGGCGGGCGTATGCGGCAATCCCCGCGACAGGCGCATGGCAAGTTCATTCTGGCGCCAGCGCATGTAGGCCAACAGGCAGAGCAAGGCTGCCAGCAGGGCGAGGCACAGCGCCAGCACGCGCACGGTGCCCGGAGGGCCAAGCTGGCTGGCGAACTGGTCCAGGGCCACGCCGCCAGCCAGCACTGCCAGTGCTGTGCGTATCCAGGCGAGGAAGGTGCGTTCGTTGGCCAGCGTGAAACGGTAATCGGGGTCTTGGCCTTGCTGTTGCCAGCGGGGGCGCTTCAACACGGGCAGGTCTCCTGTCTGGGGGAGGAAATGCGTAGACGATGGCGAGAGGAAATGGGCGGCGGGAAAACAACAGGCGCCTCCCATGGGGGAGGCGCCTGTTGCCTGGCGGCTGCCGGTGGTGCAGCGCTGCTGTCCATCTGGCCTGCCGCTACCCCTTGAAAGGGCGGGTGATTACTTCAGCGAAGCCTGGTAAATGGATTCGATGGAAGCATCCAGCGCCTGGTTGAATTCCGCATCGCTTTGCTGGGCGCTCAGGCCTTCGGTCAGGGCACGGCTGAAACTGGCGATGATGCCGGGGTTGCGGGCCAGAATGTCGTTGGCATCGGCACGCGAGTAACCGCCGGACAGGGCCACCACGCGAACCACGCGCGGGTGCTTGACCAGTTCGTCATAGAAGCCATCGACGCTGGGCAGCGTGAGCTTGAGCATGACGCGGTTGTCGCCGGTCAGGGCGTCCAGGCGCTTGAGGAAACCTTCCTTCAGGCGGGCTTCGATGGCAGCCTTTTCCGGGGCGTTGATCAGCACTTCCGGTTCCAGGATTGGGCACAGGCCGGCCTTGAGGATGCGCAGGCCGTATTCGAATTGCTGATCCAGGGCCTGGTCGATACCGGCGGCGTTGTTCTCTGCAACCACCGAGCGCATCTTCGTGCCGAAGATGCCCTTGGCCACGGCGCGTTCCAGCAGGGCTTCCAGTTCGGGCATGGGCTTCATCAGCTGCACGCCGTCGGCTTGCGCAGCCAGGCCCTTGTCAACTTTCAGGAAGGGGACGACCTGTTTCTTTTCCCACAGATAGGCGGCGGAATCCTGGCCCTCGATCTGGCGGTCCATGGTGGCTTCGAACAGGATGGCGCCCAGAATGCGGCGGCCGTCGAACGCCGGGCTGGTCACGATGCGGGTGCGCATGGCGTGCACGAGGTCGAACATTTCCGCTTCGTTGCTGTAGGCGGATTCCTCGACGCCGTACAGGCGCAGCGCCTTCGGGGTGCTGCCGCCGCTCTGGTCGAGCGCCGCAATAAAACCGTTACCTTGCGAGACTTTTGCCAGTTGTTCCTGGTTCACGTTGAAATCCTTATGTAATAGTGATGAATCTGGTGGTGAATCGGCTGGCCCGGGGACAGCGGCAGGCCGGCACCGGGCAGAATGGATCCTGCGGCAGCCAGGCGCACGGCACAAGGCCAGGGCGGGGCTCTGGGCGCAATGCCGCGAGTTTATCGCACAACCCAGCTGGATATCGAGCCATACTGTGTCCAGATGCAGGTGGTGCGGAACAAATCGTAAATGGCATCCAGATGTCGGTGCGACGCCGGGACGGCAGGAAGTGAAGGCCAGCTGTCGCTCTGCTGCCGGCGTGCCAAAGGCGCAGCAGGCTAATACACGGGATTTTTTTCTTTTGCACTGGTGTTATCCCTAGTTTTAAGGGGTGGCATACAGATAGCTGTTAGAACGACAATTTGCTGTCTTCATCCCGGCCGCTCTGGCAAACTGGGGTTAGAAGGCGGGTATTACCGCCTATTGTTTCAATTCACCCCGGACGACACGGATGTCCGCGGGTACCGTAGGAGAGAGATATGATCAAACGCAAAGCGTTGGCAGGGCTGGCAGCAGTCGTGGCAATGGCCGCGGGGGGCGCAGCGCAGGCGGCACCGGTGATTCTGAAGGTTGCTCACTTTTTGCCTCCGGTCTCTCCCGGGCATACCAAATTCATCGCCCCGTGGTGTGAAAAGATCGAAGCGGAATCCAATGGCGAACTGAAGTGCCAGATCTACCCGGCGATGCAGCTGGGCGGAACGCCGGCGCAGCTGTTCAACCAGGCGCGTGATGGCGTTGCCGACATTGTCTGGACCCTGCCGGGTTATACCGCCGGTCGCTTCCCGATTTCCGAAGTGTTTGAACTGCCTTTCCTGACGACCAAGCACGAACCGTCTTCGCGCGCCATCTGGGATTTCGTCCAGAAGAACGCCATGAACGAGTTCCGTGGCGTCAAGCCGCTGGCCATCTGGGTCAATGGCGCCAATCAGCTGCATCTGCGCGACAAGCAGGTGGAAAATCTTGAAGAGCTGCGTGGCCTGAAGATCCGTGCACCGTCTCGCCTGGGTAACAAGATCCTGGCTGCGCTGGGCGCGACCCCGGTCGGCATGCCCGTGCCGCAAATGGCCGAAAGCCTCTCCAAGGGCGTGATCGACGGCGCGCTGGTGCCCTGGGAAGTGCTGCCGGCCACCAAGGCGCATGAGCTGACCAAGTTCCATATGGAAACGGCTGGCGACACGGCCATGACCACCGCGACCATGGTGTTCGTCATGAACCAGCGCAAGTACGATAGCCTGACGCCGGAACAGAAGAAGGTCATCGACGCCAATAGCGGTGGCGATACTTCCGCCTGGGTTGCGTCCCAGTTCGAAGCTGCCGATGCTGCCGGCCGCGAAGCAGCGATTGCGCGCGGTAATGTTGTCTATTCGCTGAGCCCCGAGCAGACCGCGCTGTGGGAACAGACTACTCAGCCGGTCATCGCCGAGTGGATCAAGGAAGTTTCCTCCAAGGGTGTGGATGGCGCAGCGCTGGTGCAGGAAGCCCGGGACCTGGTCAAACAGTATTCCTCGGCCCAGTAAAGCAAGCAGTGATGGCACGTCCGGGACAGGCCTGGACTGCCATTCCTGAATGAAAAGGGCCGCATAACGGCCCTTTTCACGTTCTAGGCATCAACCCGTTGCCGTTTTCCGTTGAACTGTCTGTGAGGCGCCAGCGTCTTCATGCCCGGGCGGGCTGTGCTGGAACAAGTGTCCGGCTGCGTTGCGGCCGGTCTTGCCAGCCCTGCGTCCGGCCTGCCGAATCGCCAGTTCACGGGTGTTTTTTGTAACCTGGAGTATCCAAAATGTCCGAACCATTGCCGCGGCCTGATGCCGTGGCATCTAGCGCGTGGGGCAAGGCCCTGGAGCAGGCGTGCGCATTTCTCGCCGTGTTGGGCGGCCTGCTGTTCTTGTGTGAAGCGCTGATGTCTGTGGCCAGTGTGCTGGGCCGTATCTTCCTGTCCACTCCCATCTCCGGTGATTATGAGCTGGTCCAGCTCATGTCGGCGATGGGTATTGCCATGTGCCTGCCGTATTGCCAGATCAAGCGCGGCCACGTGTTCGTCGACTTCTTTACGCTGTGGGCGCCGGCCCCGGTGAAGCGTTACATGGATGCATTTGCCTCGCTAGTGCTGGCAGGCTGCGCTTTCCTGCTGGCATGGCGTTGCTGGGAAGGCATGGTGGAAATGCACGAATATGGCGAAACCACCATGGTGATTTCCATGCCGGTTTGGTGGGGCTATGTGCCGCTGATGCCGTCTTTCGTTCTGTTTGGTCTTGCCGCGCTGATGGCGGTGGTGCAGGACTTGCGTCCCCTGAACAATGAGCGCGAGGTGCAGGCATGAGCGGGACTACCATAGGGATCATCATCGGGATTCTGATGATGCTGTTCCTGGCGATGCGCATGCATATCGGGATTGCCATGTTCCTGGCTGGCGGCCTGGGCTATTGGTGGATTTCCGGTTGGGATCCCCTGATGGCGCATCTCAAGCACGCACCGTTTGGGCGTTTCTCGGTCTATGACCTGTCGGTCGTGCCGCTGTTCCTGCTGATGGGGCAGTTCGCCACGCAAGGGGGGCTGTCTCAGGCGCTGTTCCGTGCCGGTAGTGCATTCCTGGGGCACCGGCGCGGAGGCATGGCCATGGCTGGTATCGCATCTTGCGCGGGTTTCGGCGCGATTTGCGGCTCGTCGCTGGCAACGGCGGCCACGATGTCGCACGTCGTGCTGCCCGAGCTGCGCCGCTACCAGTACAAGCCCAGTCTCGCCAGCGCTTCCCTGGCCGTGGGTGGCACGTTGGGCATGTTGATCCCGCCTTCCGTGCCTATGGTGATCTACGCCATCCTGTCCGAGCAGAATATCGCCAAGGTGTTCATGGCGGCCTTCCTGCCCTCCGTGTTGGCTGTGCTGGGCTATATGCTGGTCGTAGGTCTGATCTGCTGGCGCGATCCCGATGCCAGCGGCCCTCCGCTGCCGCGCCAGAACTGGATGATGCGCCTGCGCACGCTGGGCGCGACCTGGCCGGTCATGGCGATCTTCATCGTCGTGCTGGGCGGTATCTATGGCGGCCTGTTCACGCCTACCGAAGCGGCCGCCATCGGCGCCGTGGCGGCGGGCCTGGCTGCCTGGATGGCTGGCGGCCTGAGCAATGGCGGCCTGTTGCGCTGCGTGCTGGGTACGGCACAAGGTACCGGCATGATGTTCCTGATCCTGCTGGGCGCGGATATGCTCAATGCCTTCCTGGCCGTGAGCCAGGTGCCGGTCGAGTTCGCTACCTGGGTGCAGGGCCTGGGCCTGGATCCCTTCACCGTGCTGGCAGCCATCATCATCATCTACATCCTGCTCGGATGCGTGATGGACAGCCTGTCGATGATCCTGCTGACCATTCCCATTTTCCTGCCCATCATTATGGGCCTGGAGTTCTGGGGCCTGACACCTGATGAAAAGGCCATCTGGTTCGGTGTGCTGGCCTTGGTGGTCATGGAAATCGGCCTGATCACACCCCCGGTGGGGATGAACGTGTTCATCATCCACAGCATGGCCAAGGACATTTCCCCGGGCACCATCTTCCGTGGCGTGGTGCCGTTCCTGGCTTCCGACCTGGTTCGTATCGTGTTGCTGGTGCTGTTCCCCGTGCTGTCGCTGGGCATGATTCGCTGGCTTGGCTAGGCGCGGCACGATCCGGGTTGCCGGTAGCTGGCATGATGCATGCCGCTGCCGGTCTCGCCGGAGCAGCAGGGGACAAAGTTCCCAAGCAGTGCTTTCCGGCCGGCTGCTCCCAAGTGATTGTCTTGGGGCGGCTGGGTGACGAAAAAAGGACCTCCCGGCAAAGGGAGGTCCTTTTTTTCTGGCTGCCCCAAGACAAATACGCCCCAACGGGGGCAGCAAGCCGAAGGCGCAGCGTAGGGGGCCTTTTTTACACGGAGCGGACGCCGGTTTGCCTGCGGCGCCGCCTCAGGCACAGGCTTCAGTCGTTCAGTTTGTCTTCGTCATCATCGAGGTCGTCCTCCTCGTCCTGTTCCAGGGCGTCATAGCCCTTCCAGGTGATGCGCCAGGCATCGTCTTCTGGAATGCCGGTTTCGTCGACCTTGCGGGCCAGGCCGGCGTCTTCGAGCAGGTCCAGGTGTAGCAGCACGCGTTCCAGATCTTCGCTGCTGTCTTCTTCCTGGAGGAGTACGGTCAGGTCGTTGGCGGTAAGGGTGGCGGAATCCGCATCGCGGAAGGCGCCCAGGAGAGTGACGATCAAGTCGAAATCGCGTTGCATGGCTGGCCTCGTTGGCTGGTAGTGAATCAACACGATAGCAGAGTCGGCCTGTCAGTGACATGACCGTGCCGCACCATGCGAACACATATTTCAGCCTGTCGGGCGGCAGCACCGTACGGCCCGGCAGGGCGGCGCCGCGTCGGGCCGCTTACCGGGACGGGACGCGCGCTGCCAGCGGGCCAGGCGTGTGATGGGCAAGCAGCGGCGACGGACGAGGCGGATAGCGGTTAAGCTGTCGCTTTTTGCCAGGCGCACGGAAATCAGTCATGACTGCCATGAGTAAACGGGACTATCGAATGTTGGAAGGCACGGTGGTGGCCAGTGTGGGCGACAGTGTCACACTGTCCAGCGGAACGCAGTCCCATACCTTTACCGTGGCGCTGTCGGTGGCGGAACAGATGGAGCTGGGGCATGTGGTCAGGCTGCTCAGTGACGCCAGGCACGATATCGTGCGGATCTACGATGTCAGCGACGCGCGCATGCTGTATGAAAAAGGCGGCCAGACCACCCGCGCGGCCGCCGGGGCGCTGGCGATCCAGACTGGCGTGATGTGCGCCATTCCTTTCCTCGGGCAGGTCATCGCCCTGTTGCTGATCCTGCCCATGGTGATCGGCCGGGCACTGGGCTATGACGCTGCCAATGCCCGATACATCGTCCGCGTCGCGGCCTTTACGTTTGCGATCTATCTGTCACTGTCTCTGGCCGGGTTGGTCTGGGGCAGTTGGCTGCTGGCGCTCCTGGGGCCGTTCGTGGTCGTGATCCTGGGTATGCGGCTCATCCTGCTGCGCGAACATGAATTGATGCAGTCGCTCAATGAGCGAGTGAGCCGTCCGGCCAGTGTCTGAAGGCTGCCAGCCTGGCGCCTCCCCATCATTTCCGGTATTGCCAGTATTTACGGGAATTGCTTTTTTTAACAGCCGTTGACAGACGGATAGCCGGATAGGCCGATATGATGGCTGGGATGTTTCCGTTTTCCCAACCAGATAGGAGTCCAGCCATGGGCCTGCTGAGTTTTATCAAAGACGTCGGTGAGAAGATTTTCGGTGGCAGCGAAGCCCAGGCGGCGACGCCGGACGCGCTGAAGAAAGAGCTGGATAAGCTGGGTCTGGGCGCTGAAGGCCTGGATGTTTCTGTCGATGGCGACAAGGTGACGGTCAAGGGCAAGGCAGCTTCCACCGAGGAAGCCGAGAAAATCGCGCTGGCGCTGGGCAATACCCTGGGTGTGGCCGCCGTGGACAATCAACTGCAAGTGGACGCGCCCGCCGTCGAGGCGGTGTTCTATACCGTGCAGAAGGGCGACACGCTCTGGAAGGTTGCCGAGACCCAGTACGGTAAGGGCAAAGGTGCGAAGTACACCGTCATTTTCGAGGCCAACAAGCCGATGCTGACCCATCCGGACAAGATTTATCCGGGCCAGGTGCTGCGCATTCCTGCACTGGAGGCCTGAGCCAGCGTCTGCCCTCATTGAGTGGCGGGGCCGGTGGATAGTGCTGCCGCGCATGGCCGGTCGGGGCGTGACAAGCGTCCCGGCCGGCCATGCTTTTTTGTATCTGCCGTTGGGCCGGCCATGTTGCCGCAGACAGTGAGGGCGGACAGCGTGCCCATGGAGGGCGCCCACCGTCTTGCGGACCCGTCGTGACGGACTTGGCCTGTCTTGGCCTCTTTGCCGCCTTTTACGTGCCTGGGCGCTTTTTATTTCAGCCAGAGGCTAAAATGGAAGATTCCCGCCGCGCCCTGGCTCGGCAAATGTTTCTGACTTTTTCGCTACGGCGTTCCTGGATATGAAAAAAATCTCTGCTGTTCTCCTGGTGTCTGCTGCCGTCCTGGCCGCTTGCGGCAAGAAAGACGATCCCGCGCCTGTGGCGGCTGCGCCCGCCATTCCGGCCAAGATTGTCGTGGGCCTGGATGATAATTTCCCGCCCATGGGCTTTCGCGATGACAAGAATGAACTGGTTGGCTTCGATATTGACATGGCCCGCGAAGCTGCCAAGCGCCTGGGTGCTGACGTCGAGTTCAAGTCGATCGACTGGGGTTCCAAGGAAGCGGAGCTCAACGGCAAGCGCGTCGATGTGCTGTGGAACGGCCTGACGATCACCGACGAGCGCCGCAAGAACATCGGTTTCACCGAGCCGTACATGGAAAACCACCAGATCATTATCGTGACCAAGGATTCGCCAGTGCAATCCAAGGCTGATCTGGCTGGCCGCGTGGTGGGTGCGCAGGAAGGCAGCAGCGCCGTTGATGCCATCAAGAAGGAAACCGAAGTCGCCGCCAGCTTCAAGGACCTGAAGACCTTCGGCGATAACATCACCGCGCTGATGGACCTGGGTACGGGCCGTCTGGAAGCCGTGGTGGTCGACGAAGTGGTGGGCCGCTATTATGTCGGCAAGCGTCCGGATGAGTTCCGCGTGCTGGAAGACCACTTCGGCACCGAGGAATACGGCGTGGGCGTGCGCAAGGACGACACCGAATTGCTGAAGAAGCTCGATGAGTCGCTCAATGCCATGAAGAAGGACGGTTCCGCCGCCACGATCTCCAATAAGTGGTTCGGCGCCGACATCATCAAATAAAATACGGTCCTTCTCACCAAAGACCAAGGCCCTAGCCGGCCATCCGCCAGGGGCCGGCCCCGTGTCGCGCGGTGGCCGGCCTGTGCCGCTGGAAAACTTGCATGGATTATGTTTTTTCCCTGCTTGGGCCGATGGCGCAAGGCGCCCAGGTAACGCTCAAGCTATTCTTCATTACCCTGATACTGGCGGTGCCTTTGGGCCTGGCGCTCGCGCTGGCGCGCATTTCCAGGTTCCAGGTGCTCAACTGGCTGGTCAATGGCTTCATCTGGCTGATGCGCGGCACGCCGCTGATGCTGCAATTGCTGTTCATCTATTTCGCCCTGCCTTATGTCCCGGTGATCGGGGTAAGGCTGGATGATTTTCCTGCGGCGGTGGTGGCCTTCACCCTGAATTACGCTGCCTATTTTGCCGAGATCTTCCGGGCTGGCATCCAGTCCATAGACCGGGGGCAGTACGAAGGCGCAAAAGTGCTGGGCATGAATTATGTCCAGACCATGCGGCGCATCGTGCTGCCGCAGATGGTGCAGCGCATTCTGCCGCCCATGAGCAACGAGACCATTACGCTGATCAAGGACACGGCGCTGATCTACGTGCTTGCGTTGAACGAAGTGCTGCGCGTGGCGCGGGGATTCGTGCAGCGTGATTTCACCAGTACGCCTTTCATCGTCGCGGCAGTGTTCTACCTGACCATGACCCTGTTGCTGACCTGGATCTTCCAGCGCCTGGAGAAGCACTATGCCAAGTACGACAATTGAAGCCGCGGCGCGCCACATCATGATCGAAGCCTGTGGCGTGGGCAAGTCCTTCGGGGCGACCCGGGTGCTGCGCGATGTCTCGCTGACGCTGGGCAAAGGCGAAGTGGTGGCAGTGATCGGTCCCTCCGGTTCGGGCAAGAGCACTTTTCTGCGCTGCCTGAATCACCTGGAAACGATTGATGAAGGCAGCATCAGCGTTGAGGGCGAGACGCTCGCGGCCGCAGGCAGCGATGGCCGCAGCCGTTATGCGCCGGATGCCGATGTGCGGCGCCTGTGCCGCAAGATGGGCATGGTGTTCCAGTCGTTCAATCTGTTCCCGCACATGACGGTGCTGCAGAACATCATCGAAGCGCCGGTGACGGTCAAGGGAATGAAGGCAGAAGAGGCGGTTCCCCGGGCTGAGGAACTGCTGCGCAAGGTGGGCCTGCTGAACAAGCGCGACAACTATCCTTCGCGCCTGTCTGGTGGGCAGAAGCAGCGTGTGGCCATTGCCCGGGCGCTGGCGATGGAACCGGAAATCATGTTGTTCGACGAGCCGACGTCCGCGCTGGACCCGGAGCTGACGGTTGAAGTGTTGCGCACCATGCGTCAGCTGGCTGAGGAGCATATGACCATGCTGGTCGTGACCCATGAAATGGGTTTCGCCAGGGAAGTGGCGCAACGCGTGGTGTTCATGGACCAGGGGCAGATTGTGGAGGAAGCGCCTTCCGCCGAATTCTTCGATGCGCCGCGCCATGAACGCGCTCGCGCCTTCCTTGGGCGCATGCTGTAGGCTATCCCGCCCATGCCTGGCGGCATGGCGCGTTGCAAGGGCCCCGGCGCATGCGTGCCTGGGTCCTTGTCATATTTTGGGGGATCTGCCGCGCCAGCGGGGCACAGGCATACAATCGGTCGGTTGCCTGCCGCCGTTCCTGGCGGCAGGGTGCTGAAGAAGGCCAGACATGCGTACCCTGTATCCGGAAATCGAACCTTTTGACCACGGCCGTCTGCGTGTGGACGACCGGCATGAGCTCTATTACGAGCAATGTGGCAACCCGGATGGGCTGCCGGTGGTGATCCTGCATGGCGGACCTGGCGGTGGCTGCAATGCCGACATGCGCCGTTTCCACAACCCCGAGCGCTACCGCATCGTGCTGTTCGATCAGCGGGGCTGCGGCCGTTCTACGCCGCATGCGGACCTGAGTAACAACACCACCTGGCATCTGGTCGAAGATATCGAGACGCTGCGGCGCCACCTGGGCATCGAGCGCTGGCAGGTATTTGGCGGCAGCTGGGGTTCAACGCTGGCGCTGGCCTATGCCGAGCGCCATCCGGAGCAGGTACTGCATCTGGTGCTGCGCGGCATTTTCCTGGTGCGTCGCTGGGAGCTTGAATGGTTTTACCAGGAAGGGGCCTGCCACCTGTTCCCCGATACCTGGGAAGGGTTCCGTGATGCGATTCCGGCCGATGAGCGCAGCGACATGATTGCAGCCTATCACCGCCGCCTCAATGGTTGCGATCCTGCCGCGCGGCTGGCTGCGGCGAAGGCATGGAGCGCCTGGGAAGGTTCGACCAGCCGCCTGGAAATGGACCCGCAGGCGATTGCCGGCCATGAGGAAGACATGTTCGCACTGGCGTTCGCCAGCATCGAAAACCATTATTTCTTCAATGCTGGCTTCTTCGAGGAAGATGGCCAGCTGCTGCGGGATGCGCACCGTTTGGCGGGCATTCCCGGCGTCATCGTGCATGGCCGTTACGACATGATCTGCCCCCTGGCCAATGCCTGGGACTTGCATCATGCCTGGCCCGGGTCGCGTCTGCACATTTCGCCGTTGGCGGGCCATGCGGCCTCGGAAGTGCAGAACGTGGATGCGCTGGTGCGCGCCACGGACGAATTCGCGGGCTGATGCCGGTGCGGGCAGAGTGGCGGCGCCAGGCCGTCACTCTGCTGGTCTGCGGCCTGGGGGCGAGGCGCAGCAGGCGGAAATGAGTTTATTTCTCAGCCGGGATTTACAGGCCGCGCCAGCCACTTACAATAGTTGCGCTGCCGGCGCGCCAGGGCGCCGGCGATATCACGCAACCGATCTCCAGGAGACGTTCATGACCGCATCGAAGGGAAACCCGGGCAAGCGCCCGCTGGGCCGTTCCGGCCTGGAAATTGCGCCGCTGGTGTTCGGCGGCAATGTGTTTGGCTGGACGGTGGACGAGAAACGCTCCTTCGAATTGCTGGACCGGTTCTTCGACGCTGGTTTCAATGCCGTCGATACGGCCGACGTCTATTCGGCCTGGGTGCCGGGCAACCAGGGCGGGGAATCGGAAACCATCATCGGCAATTGGTTCAAGGCTTCGCCGTCCCGGCGCAGCCAGGCCGTGCTGATTACCAAGGTCGGTTGGCCCGACGCCCCGGGCGGCGGCGGATTGAAGGCGGAGTACATCCTGAAGGCTGTGGAGGATTCGCTCAGGCGCTTGCAGACCGACTATATCGACCTGTACTTCAGCCACCATCCTGATGCGCAGACGCCCATCGAGGAAACATTGCGGGCCCACGAAAAACTGCTGCAGCAAGGCAAGGTGCGCGCCATCGGCGCTTCCAACTATGATGCCGCGCAGCTGCGCGAGGCCCTGACGGTTTCCGAGCGCGAAAACCTGCCGCGCTACGACGTCCTGCAACCCGAATACAACCTGTATGACAGGGCCGGTTTCGAGGGCGCGTTGCGGGCCCTGGCACGTGACGAAGGGCTGGGGGTGATCACTTATTTCAGCCTGGCGTCCGGCTTCCTGTCTGGTAAATATCGCAGCCTGGATGACCTGGGGCAGAGCGCACGGGGCAGTCGTGTAGAGAAATACCTGAACCCGCGTGGCCTGCGCATCCTGGATGCACTGGATAAAGTGGCAGGGCGGCACAATGCCCGGCCCGCGGAAGTGGCGTTGGCATGGCTGATAGGCAGCGATGGCGTGACGGCGCCCATTGCCAGCGCCACGCGCCTGGATCAGCTGGAAAGCCTGCTCAAGGCCACGACCCTGCGCCTGTCGGCGGAAGATTACGCCGTGCTGGACCAGGCCAGCGCCGCGTCATCCTGACACCCCAGCAAATGGGCGGCGAGCTGGCCGGCATGCCGCGATAGCGGTTCCCCGGCCCGCGTGCACAGTACCAGCGTGCGCTCGGCCCAGGCGTCTTCCAGGGTGAGGCGGCGGATGCCGGAATGGCGGGCGCAGCGCATGGCCGTGACTTTGGGCACCACGGCGATGCCGGCGCCGCTACCGACCATTCGGCACACAGCCTCGAAGCTGCGTGCGCGTATGCGGTAGGCCGGCAGGCCGCCATGCTGGCGGCGGGCATGCTGGGCGATGTGCTGTTGCAGGGCACTGTCGTTGTCCAGGCCGACGAAATCTGCGCCGGCCACTTCATCGAAACCAATGCTGCGCCGGGCTGCCAGCGCATGCCCGGGCGGTACGATCAGCACCAGCGTGTCGTGGCGGAAGGGCAGTTGGCGCAAACCCGACAGGTCCGCGCTGTCTGCGGCAATGCCCAGTTCGCAGGCGCCGCGCCGCAAGGCATCGACGACTTCATGGCTGGCACGTTCCTCAATATCAATGGAAATGCCCGGATAACGGTGCAGGAAACTGCCCAGCAGGGTGGGCAGGTATTCGCTGAACGCCGCGCCGTTGCTGCTCATGCGCACCAGGCCCTTGAGCCCCTGGCCGTATTGCTGCAGCTCGCCGTGCATCAGTGCCATTTGCTGGGTCATGAGCCGCGCATGGTGCAGCAGGGTTTGTCCGGCGGGAGTGGGCGTCACGCCGCGCCGGTCGCGCCGCAGCAGTGCAACCCCAAGCGTGGCTTCCATGCCGCGCACGCGTTCGCTGGCTGATGCCAGCGTCAGGTGGGAACATTCTGCGCCGGCGGTGATGGTCCCGCTCTCGCAGATGTGCTGGAACAGGCTCAGGTCCGTCAGGTCGAAGCGCATGGGAAATTCCGCAACTTGGCAGGCTCAGTGCCAGCCTTAGGTTTTCAGGTGTCCGGCGGACCGCCGGCGGTTCAGGCCATGCCACATGATAGCTGCCGAAATAGCGGAAATTATCGCTTATAGACACCATTCTTCGATGCCTGCCAGTGCCTGGGGCGCATGTTGGGTTGCGGTAGCCGTGACTGAAATAGGCTAAGGATAGGCCTGAGGCTGGGTCAAGAATATCCCGATCACGCCAGGGCCGGGCAGCGGCGCACAATACCGTGAATTTCCATAGTGGCCGACGTGGCCCGGGAGCATGGCAATGGTGTTGTCCGTACATGAAGTGTCAGTGGGTGTCCTGCTTGCAGTGGTGGCGGTCTTTTTGCTGGCTGGTGTCGTCAAGGGCGTGGTGGGCCTGGGATTGCCGACGATTTCCATGGCTTTGCTGGCCCTGTTGATTGCTCCGGCGCAAGCGGCCGCCTTGTTGGTCGTGCCGTCCTTGCTGACGAATCTCTGGCAGGCTGGCCCCTGGCGTGCGGTCAGGGCGGAGGCAGGCAGGCTGGACGGACTGCTGGCCGGTTGTGTCGCCGGGACGCTGGCCGGCGCGGCCTGGCTGGGGGCGCCGACAGGCGGTACTGCCAGCGTGGTGTTGGGCCTGGCATTGCTGGCCTATGCCGCATGGGGGCTGGCTGGCCGCAGGTTTCTTGTGCCGCGCCGCCATGAGGCTTGGATGGGACCGCTGGCCGGCCTGCTGACCGGTTTGCTGACAGCAGCTTCAGGCGTGTTTGTCTTGCCGGCTGTGCCCTATCTGCAAGGCTTGGGCCTCGCCAAGGATGAACTCATACGCGCCATGGGGCTGGCTTTTACCGCATCGACGCTGGCGTTGGCCGCCGGATTGTGGTTGAACGCCAGTTACGATGGCTGGACCTTGGCGGCTTCCTGCCTGATGCTGCTGCCCGCCGTGGCGGGCATGCAACTGGGTGCGGCGCTACGCGCCCGATTGTCGCTTGAACACTTCCGTTTCTGTTTCTTCCTGTGCCTGGCCGGGCTGGGTCTGCACATGATCCTGCGTCAGTGGGGCTGACGCGACGCCGGCCCCTGCTATAGCAGACCGCGCAGTTCCCGGGCGGCATCAAGCATGGCCGGCAATATGTCCTGGCGAACCTGCAGGGTTGTACGGCCTTGTGTGGATGAAACGATATTCAGCGCGGCCAGGGCCATGCCCTTCATGTTGCGCAGCGGGATGGCCAGCGCATGTACGCCCAGTTCATGCTCTTCGCTGACCTGGCAGAAATCCTGTTTGCGCGCGGTTTCGAGGCTGCCACGCAGTTCCCTGATGTCGGTGATCGAGTTCGGAGTAAGACGCGGCAGTTCGCGCATGCTGCCGGGCGCGGGGCCCTCTAGCCAGTGAGCCAGTTCCTGGGGGGCCAGCAGGGCCAGCATCATGCGTCCGGTAGACGTCGCATGGGCAGGCAGGCGCGCCCCGAGATGCAAGCCGTAAGGCAGCATGGCGCGCTCGCCTCCCCCGTAATTGGCGCTGCGGGCCACAATGACGCTTTCATCGCCATCCAGCACGGCAACGGAGAATGATCCACCGGTCTGTGCTGCCAGCCGGTTGAGCGTGGCCTGCACCACGCGTGGCAGGCGTGCAGAGGATAAATAGCTGCCGGAGAAGCGCAGTACCTTGGGGGACAGCCAGAAATAATGTCCATCGCTCTCAAGGTAGCCCAAATGCGTGAGTGTCAGCAGGTGACGCCTGGCGGCGGCGCGTGTCAGTCCGGCGCGTTCGGCGGCCAGGGTGGCATTGAGGCGCTGGCGTTCGGTATCGAAGCTTTCCAGGACTGCCAGCCCCTTGGCCAGGCCGGCAATGAAATCCGCATGGGCGATGCCGCCGGCAGACAGTGCTGGCTGCGTGGTCGGATGGGTGTTCGAGTGGGGGCCAATCCCGGGCGGGTGGGAGTTCGGCATGGTGCGCGGTCCGTTCAGTTGAGCGACGAGACAGTTAGGTTTTATCAATAATTGCGCGATTATCGCACGGCCATTCTAATGATCGCGCAATAGCCAGGGCAGGCCATGGCGCAAAGAAAGCCGGTCTCTTAGTCTGTGAGCGTCGGTTCGGAATCAGATTCCGGCCAAGCAAAAATCACAAGGAGACTCCCCCATGCGTACCCAAGTCGTCATCGTTGGCGCCGGTCCTTCCGGTTTGCTGCTGGGCCAGTTGCTGTACAAGGCCGGCATCGACAACATCATCCTTGAACGCCAGACTGGCGAATATGTGCTGGGCCGCATCCGGGCCGGCGTGTTGGAGCAGGTGGCGGTCGATCTGCTGGATCGTGCTGGCGTGGGTTCTCGCATGCACGAGGAAGGCTTGCCCCACCACGGTATTGAGTTGTTGTTCAAGGGCGAGCGCCACCGTATCGACCTGACGGGGCTGTCCGGCGGCAAGTCGGTGCTGGTCTACGGTCAGACCGAAGTGACCCGCGACCTGATGGAAGTCCGGGCTGCCGAAGGCCTGACGACCATCTACGAGGCGTCCAATGTCAGCCTGCATGATTTCGACAGCGAACGCCCGCGTGTGCGCTATACCAAAAATGGCCAGGAGCACGAGATCGAATGCGATTTCATCGCTGGCTGTGATGGCTTCCATGGCGTGAGCCGCGCCAGCGTACCGGCGTCCGCCATCCACAATTACGAGAAAGTCTATCCGTTTGGCTGGTTGGGCCTGCTGTCCGACACGCCACCGGTCAGCGACGAACTGATTTATGCCAACACGCCACGGGGCTTCGCGCTGTGCAGCATGCGCAGCCTGACACGCAGCCGCTATTACCTGCAGGTGCCACTGACCGACAAGGTGGAATCGTGGAGCGACGAGGCCTTCTGGAACGAATTGCGCCTGCGCCTGGATGCCGAGGCCCGCGAACGCCTGGTGACCGGCCCGTCGCTGGAAAAGAGCATTGCCCCGCTGCGCAGCTTCGTGGCGGAACCCATGCGCTTTGGCCGGTTGTTCCTGGCTGGCGATGCCGCGCACATCGTGCCGCCCACGGGCGCCAAGGGCCTGAACCTGGCCGCGTCCGATGTAGGCTATCTGTCCGAATCCATCACCGAGTTCTATGACGAGAAGAGCCAGGCTGGTATCGACACTTACTCGCAGCGTTGCCTGAGCCGTATCTGGAAGGCCGAGCGCTTCTCCTGGTGGTTTACGTCGCTGATGCACCGTTTCCCTGCCGAAGGGGAGTTCGGTCAGAAGATTCAGGAAGCCGAGCTGGACTACTTGGTGAAATCCGTGGCGGCATCGACGTCGCTGGCGGAGAACTATGTCGGCCTGCCGATGAAATAAGGCCGGTTCCGCGATGCGCGGAAAAGCAGGCATCTGCCGTTTCCGGCCCTTGGGGCGGAAACGGTTTTTTTTGTTTCACGATGACTCCAGTACCGCAATTCGCTGGACTACGCCAAGGCTCGATACAGCAGGTTTATCAATCACTTAGGCGAGTTCAACATATGCCGGTGCTTTCCGAAACCTGACTCGGCTTCCCCTCGCGTGGCTCCCATGCGGCTCTTGGAAACGGGGCTTTCCGAGGAGTCATCATGGCGAAGATCAAGCTCACCAAGTCCGCAGTTGATACGGCACAACCCCAGGCCAAGGCCGTCGAACTGCGGGACACCGTGGTGCCCGGATTCCTGTGCAAGATCACCCCGGCCGGCCGCAAGGTGTTCATGCTTCAGTACCGCACGAACGCCGGCGAGCGCCGTAAGCCCGCCTTGGGTCAGTACGGGGAACTGACCGTCGATCAGGCGCGCACGATGGCGCAGGCGTGGCTAGCCGAGGTGCGCAAGGGCGGCGATCCCAGCGCGGTCAAGAACGCCGCCCGCAAGGCACCGACCGTGAAGGAGTTTTGCCACACGTTCATGGAGGACTACTCCAAGCAGCGCAACAAGGCCAGCACGCAGCGCGTCTATCAGGGCGTCATTGACCGCTGCATCATCCCGATCATGGGCCGGATGAAGGTGCAGGACGTGAAGCGCCCGGACGTGGCCGCGCTGATGAAGAAGCTGGCCTACAAGCAGGCCGAAGCCAACCGTACCTTCGGTGTACTGCGCAAGATGTTCAACCTGGCCGAAGTGTGGGGGCTGCGCCCTGACGGCACGAATCCTTGCCGCCATGTTCCGATGTATCCACCTGGCAAGGAAACCCGGCTGATCGTGGACGATGAGCTGGTGCGGATCTTCCGCCATCTGGAACATCTGGAAGCCGAGGGGCTGGAGAACTACGTCATTCCGCTGTCGATCCGCCTGCAATTCGAGTTCGCCGCCCGCCGCTCGGAAATCTGCCCGTTGGAATGGGACTGGGTTGATCTGGAAAAGCGTCGTGTCGTCTGGCCGGACAGCAAGACCGGCGGGATTTCCAAGCCCATGAGCGAGGAAGCCTATCGCTTGCTGTCCACCGCGCCGCGCCGGGAAGGCTGCCCCTACGTGCTGCCGTCGCCGAACGATCCGACCCGGCACATGACCCACGGTGAACACTATGGCGGCTGGACGCGCGTGCTCAAGGCCGCTGGCGTCCCGCACGTCGGCACGCATGGCATCCGTCACCGAGCGACGACCGATATTGCCAATTCGGGCGTGCCGACCAAGGTGGGCATGAAGCTCACAGGTCACAAGACCGTGGCGATGTTTATGCACTATGTTCATACCGAGGACAAGCCGGTGCGGGATGCGGCCGAACTGGTGGCGAATCGGCGACTGGCGATTACCGGGGCGTCCCGTTCTATGGAGGTGACAGCATGACAAGGAAGACGCCCGTGGCAGCGCGGAAACCCACTGCCTTACCGGCCGGCTATGCCGGCATCCACGGCGGCATCGTGGAACTGCTGGATGCGGCGCGCCAGGCCGCAGCGCGCAGTGTCAATGCGCTAATGACGGCCAGCTATTGGGAGATTGGCCGCCGGATCGTCGAAGCCGAGCAGAAAGGCAAGCGACGGGCAGGTTACGGCGAGCAGTTGATGGCACGGTTGTCCGCCGACCTGACGGCACGATTTGGGCGCGGTTTCAGCCCGGACAACCTGGAGAACATGCGGCGCTTCTTCGTCGCTTACCCCCTTGAGGCAATTTCCGAGACACTGTCTCGGAAATCTGAAGACGGACTGAGCATCGAGAATTCCGAGACAGTGTCTCGGAAATTCGACCTCTCCGAACTGGCTCAGGTATTCACCCTGCCGTGGTCGGCCTATGTCCGGCTGCTGTCGGTTAAGGACGACCATGCCCGTCAGTTCTATGAGACAGAGGCGCTGCGCGGTGGCTGGAGCGTGCGCCAGCTCGATCGGCAGATCGGTAGCCAGTTCTATGAGCGCACGGCCTTGTCCAAGGACAAGGCGGCCATGCTGGTCAAGGGTTCGGTGGCCAAGCCCGAGGATGCCGTCACGCCCAATGACGCGATCAAAGACCCGTATGTGCTGGAGTTCCTCGACCTCAAGGACGAGTATTCGGAATCCGACCTGGAAGCGGCCTTGATCCAGCGGCTGGAAGACTTCCTGCTGGAACTGGGCGAAGGCTTCACCTTCGTCGGGCGGCAACGTCGGTTACGTATCGACCAAACCTGGTATCGGGTCGATCTGCTGTTCTTCCATCGCAAACTGCGCTGCCTGGTCATCATCGACCTGAAGCTGGGCAGCCTGACCCATGCCGATGTCGGACAGATGCACATGTACTGCAACTATGCCAAGGAGCATTGGGCCTACCCTGACGAGAACCCGCCGGTGGGCCTGATCCTGTGCGCAGACAAGGGCCATGCCCTGGCGCGGTATGCGTTGGATGGCTTGCCGAACAAGGTAATGGCGGCGAACTACCGCACCGTGCTGCCTGACGCAGAGTTGCTGCAAAAGGAACTGGAGAACACGCGGCGGCTGCTCGAATCTCGCGGAACGCTGCCTCTCAGGGACGACAAGCAATAGTCGTGCGTCCCGGCGTTTTGCCTTCGGGCTCGCGGGCTGCACCCCGTGCCTCGTGCCGAATCACAGCCATTCGGCGCTGATCCCTGACGCCTTCGGCCTGGATCGTTGATCCGGGCCTGCGCGTGCTGCGCACTTGCCAACGGCGGGTGTGTGGCTGAGTGGGGTGTAGGCGGTCTTGCTGTTCCCTTCACCGTATCACGGCGTTCTCGCCGTCAATGACTGCGCGTGCTCGCACGCTTGCGGCCTGTCGGCCGTCTTCGATCCCTGACCGCTTGCGCTGCGCCGTGCTTGCCACGGTTCCGGGCAATTCCGCCCGAGCAACCGGAGCACGATCATGTCGCAACTGTCCTTTTCCTCATTCGATGACGCTTTGCTGGTGCGTGACGCCCAAGGGCGCTACATGCCGGCATCGGTGGATCAAATTCTCGAAGCTGCGCGCCAGGCCATCGAGCTGAAGATGCTGCGTGGTGCTGAGTTCACTTCCCCGGCGCTGGTCAAGGAGTACCTGCGCAACAAGCTGGCAGGTTTCGAGCATGAAGTCTTTGCTGTGCTGTTCTTGGATACACGCCATCGGTTGATCGAGTACCGGGAGATGTTCCACGGCACCATCGACAGTGCCTCGGTGTATCCGCGTGAAGTGGTCAAGGAAGCCCTGCGGCTCAATACGGCGGCGGTCATCCTCTCGCACAACCATCCGAGCGGGAATCCTGAGCCGTCACAGGCCGACAGGGTGTTGACGCAGCGGCTCAAGGAAGCGCTGGGGCTGGTGGAGGTGCGCACGCTGGATCATGTCATTGTGGCCGGACAGGCAGCAACTTCATTTGCAGAGCGAGGGTTATTGTGAACCGAGGGGGCTGCTTAGGCGGCTCCTTTTTTCGCTCCGTCAATCTTAATGAACGCAGTTACTGCAGGGTTACTTGGCTAATCCCCCCGGCAGGAGCTTTCTGCGAAACAAGCTGGAGTAGGTTCGATCGCGCGCAAAAATTGGATCATATTTTCCATTTTGGTAAACGATTTTGGCAGCGCCCCCTGTTGTCGAGAGCGGGAGTACTGCGACGTTGGGATGGTGTTCGACGAACAATTTATGCTCCTCATAGATGCCATCCATGCCGCCAATAATCACCGCTGCGCTAAACTTGCGGCTTGTGATCATTGCTTTCCTCATGGCTGTCAAACTGGCTTCTCTGTTGTTATCAACCGCTGGCACCATATGCACGTCGATGAACTCGGCCAACTCAGGGGGCAATCGCCCCTCAAACAGTTTACTTTGGTAAATCGCTACCCTGTTGCTGTCAAGGCTTGCCTCGCGGGAAAAGAGCGCCAGTAGCGGCGTTATTGCCGGATGGCCGCCGCACGTGATTCGTCCGATCGGCAACACTACTTCAACCAAAGCCTTAATTGCTTCCCGTATAGCAAGAACATCGGCGGTGTCGAAAAATATCCGATTGCGATCAGGCAAAGGCACGCTGGCAGATAGAAATATATCTATCATGCGGTGAGCTCCTTCAGAAGTTGTGGCGCCTTCGACATTTGCACGGCCCGGATCGGCAAATATGAGTCAAGCCAATCTAGGTGAGAGAGCCACGTTCTCAGTACACCTCTATTGTCGTAAATCACCCATATTTCTCTCGTCTCAACAGTGGGGTTGGTAATGGCCTCGAACACTTCGTTGATGCGATCAGCGGTTGGTATTCCCACTGCCGGCACGATCGCCAGCGTTCGATTGGACTCGGTTTTGAGAGAAATCCAGCCTTCAATCTGAACACTTGGATCAAGTCCCTCGTCGCGGGCGGCGTCGCAAAAGTTATCGACCAAATATCGGTGGCGGGCGGCAATTGCTGGTGCGCGTAGCCGTTCGACCTCGTCGCAAATTCTCGTCACCAATCTCTTCGTGGCCCAACGCCCCCGCATTGGAATAAATCCAAAGAAGTCTCGACGCCTAAGCTTCATGAAGTGGCTGAAGGACGATGCAGGGTCTTCCTTTTGCCCCGGCCATAGTAGGTGCAAGATTTGCACATTGGTCGCGTTTGCGCGCGCCAGTTCTTCGGCCGTCCAACGACCTTCTCTGAAACCAGGTGTGTCGATCAGCACCACGACATCGGAATCCGACATCCTGTGCCAGAGCTGTGATTGGAAATCTGCGGCTGGAGGCACTGACCGCACGTCGATGAAAACGTCAAAGCCGCGAGCATCGAGCGCATCGTACAACCGATCGGCCAGCGGCTGAGACCCTGTTCGTTTGTAACTGATGAACAGTCGTCGCTCACGTCGCAACAGCCTAAATGTCTCAAGGACTAGCGTAACGAGGCGGGTGATGCCTTCATCGTTGGTGCCCAATACAATAGCATTGACATGCCTGAGCTGCGGCGGAATTTCTGCATGAACCTGGGACAAATCCGAAACGACCGGAGCGATAACGATCGAGTCATCAATCAACTCCGTCACAAGTGCGGTATCGGCAGTGCTTTCCGACGAGCCGAAAAATACTGCCATCACCGGCGACTTTAAGCTGCGGTTAGAGGCGTTGGCATCGCTGAGAAACGTAATTGCGTTGCTCGGAATCCCGAGCCCCTGAAGCGCCAGATCAACGCTACGGCGGAGGCGAGTGTCATGCCCATGAACCGCACCCAGCAGGATAAGCTGGTAGGGTGATCTTATGCTTGAGTTCTCGCTCATCGGCCAGCCATTCCCGCAGCAGTTTCAATCCATCCGCCAATATTTTTCCTGCCATCTTGGCCTATGAAATCGTAACTCAGGCAGTGAGTTGACAGTTGGACTACGCTATTCGTTTTTGGTGCTGTGAACCACAGATCACCCTCAGGAATCGCAAGCGTGTAATCTGCGTAGGCTGCCCACTTCCCATCCTTCCACTCCGCGAGATATATGCCGCGATCGGTTCTATAAAGGCCCATCTGCGCTAATGGATCAGCACCTTTTGTAGATGTTTCTTTGTCTTTGTTCTGGACGCCATGAATGAAAACGGTTAGCAAGCCGTTTCCTTTGATAACGCTGCGAGCAATTTCGTAGCGCACCCATCGTCGTGTCCAAGTGTTGGTTCCTGCAAGGACGCAAGTGACCGAGGTGTTCTCCAGCCCCTTGCGGAGAAAGGTTTTTAGCGCATCGTCACTCTCTTTTTTCGATGCCTCAAATACGCTACTGTCAAAGAAACCCCGGCTGTCCTCGTCAGCTTCTCTCACAACCCAACTATTGCGGACATTCCAGGCGCGCCATACATCAGGCACATAGTGAAAAGAAAAGAATGTTCTACGTGGCATTTTGACTCCATCTAGTACACTGAACCCGGAAGAAATATGGGTGTAGGTGGACTGCATCCTACATGGCAAATGACACTTGGCAGGATGCAGTCAGATATTACTGGATCAGCGTGCTTTGATAGCGTCGTTCACCCAAGTTTCAATGTTCGACTTGATGTGGTCATACACATTGGTGCTGGTGGTGTATGGCGGATCATAGACTTTACCCGTGACACTTTCCCCATCAACAGTGAGGCCGGTGAACGGATTAGAGCCTTTCGATGATTGTTTACCGTCTGAGTCTTTCAAGTTGTGGACATGGATGGCGAGTACACCCAATCCATCCTTCCAGGCTTTCTTTATCTCGTGTTTAACCCAGCGGCGACTGGCAGTCTTCTCGCCCACGAGCACAACAAGGCATTCTTTTCCTTTCATGTTGTCGGCGATCCATTTTTTGATGGCATCATCGCCTTCTTTCTTGATTTCTTCCCATTTGTTCGAGTCAAGCAGAGGCTGCTTTTCGACAGCTCCGATTTGCCGAACTTGCGATACGCGCCAGCTATCCTGCTTGTAGTGAAAGCTCAAAAAGCATTTCTTCGCCATGACTCTCTCCATTTTTCGTTGGCACTTCGAATATCGAACCGACGATTACGATAGTTATTCAGCGAAAGCTGCAATCAATCGCCACATTTGAAAATTAGTTCTTGTACTTTTCCTACAAATCATAACTGAATATTTATGCCTGCGTCTCCGTTTCACGGACCGCGCTGCTCCAGGTTCGCTGTTCGCTCATCCCTGACGGGACTGGCATTGGCCAGCCTTCCACATCCCTGACGCCTACAGCCCGGCTTCCAGCTTCGGGCCTGCGCGCTTGCGCTTGCGTGCGGTTTGCACATCGCGGCGGCCGTTGCCATGTCCAGCCGTCTCTCCTGACTCCATCTCCTTGCTCGCGACTGTAGCCCGTGGCCGCGTGCCGTCAAGGCGCGCCAGGCCGTGTCCTCGGCTGCGCCTGCGGGCCGCTCCAACCTGACGCTTTTCTCCTTGACGGCCCACGTCCGTGGGCTCCTGACCGTCGCGGGCGATGAACTCAGGAAAGACGGTGGCAACAGGGCCAACCGGGTTCCTCGTGCCAACCGCACCGAACAGCCACAAAGGCTGGGCTCCGAATCTTGGAATCCGGTGTGCGGTTTGAACAGCAAACCCTTTTCGTCAGGAGAAAGACCAATGCTTGCATCCCGTTTTGCTTCCCGTTCCCCGGTACTGCGCAGCGATTCCCCGCTGTCCGATGACCAGATTCACCGCGTGGCTCCGTCCATCTTTGCAGACGCACCCCACGAAAGCCGCTCCCAGCGCTACGCCTATATCCCCACCGCCACGGTGCTGACCGAACTGCGCAAGGAAGGGTTTCAGCCCTTCATGGTGACGCAGACCCGCACCCGTAACGAAGACCGCCGCGATTACACCAAGCACATGATCCGGCTGCGCCATGCCAGCCAGATCAACGCCCGAGGCGAAGCCAACGAAATCATCCTGCTGAACTCGCACGATGGCACCAGCAGTTACCAGATGCTGGCCGGGATGTTCCGTTTCGTGTGCAGCAATGGCCTTGTGTGCGGCGACACCGTGGCCGATGTGCGGGTGCCGCATAAGGGTGACGTGGCCGGACAAGTGATCGAAGGTGCCTATCAGGTGCTGCACGGTTTTGACCGTGCGCTGGAATCCCGCGAATCCATGCAGGCCATCACGCTGGACGAAGGCGAAGCCGAGGTGTTCGCCCGCGCCGCGCTGTCGCTCAAGTACGACGACCCAGACAAGCCCGCACCCATCACCGAATCGCAAATCCTGATGCCGCGCCGTTTCGACGACCGCCGCCCCGACTTGTGGAGCGTGTTCAACCGCACCCAAGAGAACCTGACCAAAGGCGGATTGCATGGGCGCAGCGCCAACGGGCGCCGCCAGCAGACCCGCCCGGTGCAGGGCATTGATTCCGATATTCGCCTCAATCGCGCCCTGTGGCTGCTGGCCGACGGCATGCGCCAGTTGAAAGCCTGATTCCCCTGCGCGGCAGGGGCAGGCAGCAACCCTTGCCGTGTCATTCGCAGCTGCATTCCATCATCGTAAGGAGTTATCACCATGAACGCCATCACCCACACCGAAACCCAAGCCATCGCCACCGTACTGGAAACCGCCGCCCCGGCGCAGAATCTGCTGCTGGTGCAGGATGCCAGCGCGCGCACCGTGAGCCTGACCGAGAACGTACAACGCGAAGCCATGCACCCGGCAGACCAGTTTGAAGCCTTCGCCGCACTGGTGTCTGAAGGCCGACCCATCGAAGACATTGCCGCTGATTTTGCGGTCACGCCGCTGGTGGTGCAGCGCCGTCTGAAACTCGCCAACGTATCGCCACGCCTGATGGCCGACTATCGTGCCGATGCCGTGAGCCTTGACCAGTTGATGGCTCTTGCCATCACCGACGACCACGCCGCGCAGGAAGCCGCGTTCTACGACGCCCCGGAATGGCAGCGCAGCCCGCATGCCTTGCGTGACCGTCTGAGCGAACGTGAGATAGATGCCCAGCATCCGCTGGTGCGATTCGTCGGGCTGGACGCCTACCAAGCCGCAGGCGGTGACATTCGCCGCGACCTGTTTGCCGAAGGCGATGCCGGGGTGTATCTGACCGATGCCGCGCTGCTGGAAACGCTGGTGCGCAGCAAGCTGGATGAACATGCCGCCACCATCCGCGCCGAGGGTTGGGCATGGGTGGATGCCACGTCCATCGCCACCTATGCCGACCTGCAAGCCTTCCACCGTGCGCCACGGGAGCGCCGTACCCCGAACAAACGCGAAGCGCAGCGCATGGAGAAGTTGCAAGAAAAGATGCAGGCCATTGGCGAAGCCGTGGATGCCGCGATGGAAGCCGACGACGAGGACAAGGCAGACGCTTTGCAGGAGGAAGGCGACCGCCTGGGCGAACAGTTGCAGGCACTGGAAGATGCCTTGCTGGACTACAGCCCCAACGTCAAAGCCGCAGCCGGTGCCATCGTCACGCTCGACCGGCAAGGCCAGATCGTGGTGTATCGAGGCTTGCTGCGCGAAGCCGAAGCCAAGGCGCTGCGCACCTTGGAACGGTTGCGGCAGGGTTTCGGCAGCGAAGGCGAAGCCGGGAACGACGACACAGGCGAGGAATCCGACGACGCACCTAAGACCGCCTCCATGTCCGACAAGTTGGCGCAGCGGTTGAGCGCCCACCGCACCGCCGCGCTGCAAATCGAGGTGGCACGGCATCCGCAGGTGGCACTGGCTGCGCTGGTGCATGGCATGGTGCAGACCGCCTTGCAAGGAAGCTACTACAGTCACGACTTGCCGCTGGGCGTGAGCCTGAAAGTGCAAGACCGGCTGGAAGGCATCGCCCCGGACATCCCGGATTCGCCTGCCACCGTGGCGTTGCGCGAATTGCAGCAGGTGGCAGGCGACGGCTTGCTGCAGGACAGCGCCGACCTGTTCGCCGTGCTGCTGGCGAAGTCGCAAGATGAACTGGTGCGCCTGCTGGCGGTGTGCGTGGCGGCTACGGTGGATGTGGTGACACCTCGCGCTGCACAGCAGCAACCGGGAGAAGAACTGGCGCAGGCCGTGGGGCTGGATATGGCAGCATGGTGGAAGCCGACCGCCGAGGGATATTTCCAGCACGTCCCGAAGGCTGCAATTCTGGATGCCGTGGGAGATTTCGCGTCCGAGCATGTTTCCCGGTTGGCGAAGTTGAAGAAGGCCGACATTGCCAGCGAAGCCGAACGGCTGGCGGACGGCACCGGGTGGATGCCCGCCATATTCAAGGCCGAAGCCCCGCAGCAGACTGCACAGGAAGAAGCGCAGGTGCAGATGGACGCGCCGGAGGAAGGTGCCGCAAAGGCAGATGAACCCGTTGAGACAGTGGCCGCTTGACCTTGGTTCGTAGGACAGCGCCCCGGTTTATCCGGGGCGCATTGCTTGGCGCGGCGGCGCAATTGGCACCGCCCTCAGCCCGTTCCGTCCTGGGGGCGGTGGATACAAAAATCCGGGCGCAGCAGTCGCCGCGCCCGGTTTCAAAACCAACATCCAAGTCAGAACGCCACCGCGCTCACGCTGATTCTGGCGGTGGCGTTGAAACAGCCGGGCATTCTGCCCGTCAAGACGCTGCCTAACCCGCTTCGCCTGATCGGCAGGATAACTACTCGCCAAATTCCTGCTGGCTGCGAGGCACTTGCGGGCATTGGGCATCAAGCGATTCACGGTATTTCACGCAGCCGCGCATGAACTGCGGCCAATCAGGCACCGTGGGCTGATGCTCGACCTTTTCAGGCAGCAAGGCCCACAGGTGCGGGTGATACCAACACAGGTCGTGGCCGGAAGTGTCCCGGTGTGTGCGAATGCCCGCCCGCAGTTTCTTGACTTCTTCGATGAGCTGTTCTCGCGTCATCGCATCGAGATCGTTATCCATAGGTGCTTGCGCTCTGTTTAATGTTTGCAGGCCTGGCACGCGCTCTATGCCAATCTGTTCATCATTTTACGATGTGAAATAATGGCCGCATAGTGCGGATACGCCCCGTTTGCTGCGGCAGGTTGTGCCCACTACGTTTCAACGTTCTTACGGTATTTCAAGTGGGGCAGGCAGGCCATAGCATGCGGCGTGGTACGCGATTCCAACAGATCGAAGATGGCTTCTACCTCGTTGTCGGTCATAACAGCGTTCGCTCCACAGCAGCCACCAGTTCGTGCAAGGGTTTTTCTCCTGCCAACCTAAGAATAGGAGCTGTTTGCTCGCTAAGCCATCGTTCGTGCTGCGCACGGTTTCTCCCACTGAACAGAGGATCGTCATAACTCGATGCCCATTCTCGAAAATCCAAATGTGCCTTGTGCATGTCGCCTCCCGGCCATATGCGATTTCCGTGCCGTGTAGCTTCACGCTCATCCAGCCGTTGAAGGCGGATATACGCAGGGGTGTAAATGAACACAATCAGATCCACGGCATGGATCAGTGTGTCTCCCCATCCCATGAACGAGCCGGTCAACACCCACCCTCCAGCTTCCTTTTGGCGAGCTGCTATCAGCTTCACTCGCTCTTCGGGAGGACGCTTGACCGTGTAGGGCGGATCGGTAGGCATCCAATAGAAGTCATCCACGTCTATTTGCGGTACTCCCATTCGCCGCGACAACTCCGCCCCAAGGGTTGAAACCCCCGAGCAGGAGGCACCGACTATGTAGATCTTAGGTGTATCAATCATCCTTTCTCCGTCGCTACTAGTTGCTACGGTATGACTTGGCCAACGCTGTGCCCTGGCAAGGTCATACCGCCTTGGTGCCTGTCGGCACTGCACAGCCCTTGCGGGCTTTTCCATCCTCATCCATCCGCCCTTTTCTCCGGGAAGGGAACGAGTCTCCTTCTGTCGTCAGGGGCAACACCTTTTTTCGTTGCAGGAGAAGAAATGCATGCAGGGCACCAAAAAAGCAGATCAACCCGTTTCTCGGGAGACTCTTCTATTTCTGGCCAGTTTAGCAAGCACGCATGATTTCCAATGCCAATGCGCGTGTCGGCGCGATGCGCCGCCGGGCTTTCGGGCTGCGCCCCGTGCCGTCTTTGTCGTCACGCCATTCAGCTTCAATCCTTCACGCCTGCCTCCAGGGAACAACCCTGTCGTGCGATGCTTGGCGCCCCTTGATGTAACCGAACCGGTTGCACCGGGTCGGTCCAACCAGTCCTGCGTTGCAGCGAGCAGGTCGTTGCGAATACGCCGGAATTCGCTGCGGCAGGCTGTGCAAAAGCGTGCCGTCCTCAATGCTGGCGGTTCTTGCCCATCACGTCACGAAAGGCAGGTCACGGACAACACGCACGGCCTCGCTATAGGCTTCCACACCGCACCTCAAGACCAGCACCACAAGGTGCGACATGGGCATTCCCGCCTATCGTCGGGCGGCAGACTTGCCCGCATCAGTGGGCGAGCCGGAGCCGCTTTCATGCGGGGAAGCCGAGCAGGCCACATCTCCTTTCGGAGCGGTTCGGCCCAAGGCGTCCTTGTCTTGTCGTGAATCCTGGCGGTGGCACGGCTGCGCCTCGGGCTTCATGGCTGCAACCGTCCGACGAAAACAATTTCCCCTGCGCTGTCACTGCGTTCGGCGCATTCCCCGCGCAGCAAATTCTTTTCGTCTCCCGGCTCTCCACTGCGTTGCGACCGCAAGCGGTGCAGCCAGCCCGTCCCCCGCCGGTCGGATCACAACAAGGACGCGATGGGCGCGAACCTTGTCCAACCGAAAGGAGAAACACTATGGCCAACATCGGCACCTTCACCGCAGACAAAGACGGCTACACCGGCACGCTTCGCACCCTGACGCTCAACGTCAAGGTCAAGCTGGTTCCCAACGACAAAGGCAACAGCGAGAATGCCCCTGACTTCCGCCTGCAGGCCGCCAGTGACGACATCGGCGCGGCGTGGAAGAAGACCAGCGAGGCCGGGCGCGAATACGTGTCCGTAACCCTCGACGATCCTTCGTTTCCGGCTCCGATCTATGCCCGCCTGATCGAAGGCGAGAACGGCACGCATGACCTGATCTGGTCGCGCAGCAAGTCGTAGGCAGATTGACGGTTTTTCACGCCCCAGCTGTTTTGAATGGGGCGTGAATTTTCCCCTTCCCTATGAAACTTTATTGTTTCAAGGGAAGTATTTTTACATGCAAAATTATTGAGCCGTAGCTATTTGTGAGATTTAAATAGAAAGACGGCTCATTCAGAGATATTGGGCAGCAATTTGTGCATTACAGCTTTTCAATTGCAGCTTCTAGTGAGGCTTTGACTTTCTTTTTTTGGATTTCTGGGTCTTCTTTTTGAATGAATTCAACAGCTGATAAATCGTCTCCACGCTTTCGATTTTGACGTGGTTCTAACGCTTCAATCAGTATTGCTTCTAGTGCAGGGATGATTTTTGCTGCTTCGTAAGTATTTGGAAGTGAAGATAGTTGTCCCTGTTCAGACACTGGGAGCAGTCCAAACCAGGAAAAACGATCCCAGCGAGCAGCTAGACGATCAAATGTGTGTTCGTATAAACGTCGGCCAAGAGGGCGGTCAGTTGTGCGTCCGATGTAAATAACCTCGCGGCCATCATAGAGAAGATATATGCCAAGTTGTTTGTTGAAGTCTACTGCTGTAGCTCCTAATTGTTGCATTCCCAGCAGTTTAGGAGTCGCAACCCATTGGACGGAGTCACGGCGCCAGAACATGCCGAATGAACTAACTACATCGTATTGCTCTTCAAGTTCCGCAGATTCTTCTACAGTGGGGGTAAGCTTCTCTTTGTTTGGTAACTTGGTAGGTGTAGATGACTTAACTAGTGTGAAGGTGCCTTTTGCTACCCTTGTATATGGAGATTTATCGCCATCATGCTTGATAGAAGAACTAATTTGAGCGTTAACCGTTGCGGCCGGAGTTGCACCAAGGTTGCTCCGAAGGCTATCAGCAATAATTCTTTCTGCAATTTCTTTGTAATGCAGAGGCGTCGCTGAAGCTGCAAGTACCTTGTCAATCGCTTTGCGCCAAGTAAGTTCCGTCGCCATGTTGTTCTCGGAGATTTTTATCGTAAAGTATAACGAATGAATTCAGTCGCATCGTGAGTTGGAGTCGACCGATAGTAGCTTATCCCCTTTGCTGGCGTCAGAACGCGTCAGTTTTTTTAAGTTCCACTCATGGCATGAAGATGCTGTTCTGTTGCGGTCATTAGCACTGTTGTACTGCACCCGAGAGCCTTCGCAATCTTGAAGACGACCGCCAGCGTGGGAGCATGTTCGCCACGCTCAATCTTTCCCATATGTGACCGCTCTACGTTGGCTTGGTTGGCCAGCGTCTCCTGGGCGATCCCTCGTTCTATGCGCAAGGCGCGTACCGCAGCGCCGAAGGCCTGGGCCAGCTCGGCGTCATGGGTGGTTGAGCCGACAGGTCGGCCGCGTTGGACTGGTTGCTTCTGCATAGACAGAAGCGTCGTCTTACGGCACAATTAAAACCACGTTATATTTAACTCATTGATTCAGTTTTACCTGTTTTCTGCTTTTGCTGAAATCCACATCAGCATAGTTCTGCAGAAGCGTAGTGCTGGATTGAAATATTTCTTGATTCTGCCAAATGCGCTTCTGTGCATCTGTGCTTTTTGCGGACGTGAAGCGGTAGTCAGTTAAACAAGCTGGTGAAGCTTGATGCGACCTGGAACATTGAGACTGTTTTCGTCATTCTCTAGACGAGTACGGTCTGGATCAGCATTGATGCGTCTAAGTGGTGCAATTCTGAGATAAACAGTCATGATTTTTGTCGCAGGCTGCGGCATGGTGGAAATTGCTGCGCGCCATTTTTCTCGCGACGCAGCCGTCGCACCTAGACGATTCATGCAGCGGTTCAGAGCCAATAGGTCTTGACAGCACCAAGCTTACACAGTGCCTGTGATGGTTCTCTGACAACGCATAGTGCTTGCTTTCTATGTTCGTAGCGACGTTCCTGCTGAATGACAGGAGGTTGCGTTATGACTGGCTTGGATGTCCAGCACTGGTATCCGAGCGCCGCGTATCTCTACGCGTTGCATCTGGACGGTCCTGCGCTGGCCTGGGAATACTTGCGCCGGAACTCCGACTATCGCCATGATTGGTGTCGTCGTCGTCGCCGCCCGGATGCGGCTGAAGCTTGGGGCCTACGCTTACTGGAAGATCCTGCTCTGGACGCGCGAGAGGTGCATCCAGCATGGTTCCCAGATCATGACACAGTGGTGCAACTTTATCCCGATGCTGACCCTCCGCCCGATGCTTGCACGTTCGAGTTTTGGCATGTTCCAGGTCAAAAACAATTGATCCATGATGGCAAGCGCCTGTTGCTTGTGTCTCGCTGGCCCGGCTGCTGCCTGCGGTTCGTTTTTACGCCAGGGATGGAAAATGGCATGGCCTGCTTATACGCAACCCGTGCCTGCGCCACACCTTGCGCACGCTATCGCGCATTCGCAGCCAAGTTGGACGTTCTGGCTGCCGCTAAGGTTGATTCGACTGTGGCAGCAGCGCAGTCTCGGCCAACCGCGACAGCGGTGCTGGAGCTACATACCTTGCAGGCGCTCGATGCGACCCTAGCGGGCGCGTCCAATCGGGAGATCGCTGAAGGGCTGTTCGGTGCTGATGCTGTCACAGCCGACTGGCACAAGGATGGCGCATTGCGTGCCCGAGTGCGTCGGCTGGTACGGCGTGGTGAGGCGTTGATGCGCGGCGGCTATCGCAGCCTTGCGCAGCTTCCACCAGTTACATCGGAGTAGGGGGGGACGAATTGCTGCTCCCGCAATTCGTCCCTTAGCAAGAAGCCTAGATTTCTCGAAAGTACCTTCATCCGGCCGCGTGGTGTGGCCGGGCTTGATGGAGGTACATCCCATGCGTCCTGCTCCCTTGCGGCCTGCCGCCACTGTTGCCGCTGCGCTTGCGCAGCCCCAACGCTACCTGACCAACGACGAAGCTGCCGATTACCTGCGCCTGTCTCCGCGCACGCTGGAAAAACAGCGCGTGATCGGCGGCGGGCCGAAGTTCCGCAAGTTCGGGCGGCGTGTGATGTATGCGGTGTCCGATCTCGATGCCTGGGCCGATCAGCGCAGTTACGAGGCGACTTCCGACCCGGAATATGCCGAGCGCCATGCGGGTGACTACCGTGATCGCCGCTGATTGGCGCATCGCCGGTGGCCATCCCCATGTCCAGCCCATCGCTGCCGTCTCGGCCGCGACCGCCGCAAGAGCGCGAACAGCTCGATCTGTTCCGCACCTTGCCGGGCGACATGGCACCGCGCGATGCCCAGGACTTGATGGCCTATCCGTTCTTCTCGCTGGCGAAGTCGCGGCGCATAGCGCCGATCGACTTTCGCAGCGGGAACATCACCATCCGCGTGGAAGGGACGCAGGAACACGGCATCGCCACGATCTGGGATGCCGACATCCTGATCTGGGCTGCCAGCCAGATCGTCGAAGCCAAGGATGCGGGTTTGCCCACGTCCCGGCTGATGCGTGCCACACCCTACGAGATCCTGCGCTTTATCGGGCGCGGCACAGGCTCACGCGACTACCAGCGCCTGAAAGCAGCGCTGGATCGCCTGCAATCGACCACGGTGGCCACCTCCATCCGCGAGACAACCGGGCGTCGGCTGCACCGCTTTTCCTGGATCAACGAGTGGAAGGAACTGGCCGATGCCAGCGGCACGCCGCTGGGCATCGAGCTGATCTTGCCGGACTGGTTCTACGCGGGCGTGGTGGATGCCGTCCTGGTGCTGACCATCGACCCGACGTACTTCCGGCTCACTGGCGGCATCGAACGCTGGCTGTACCGCCTGGTGCGCAAGCATGGCGGCAAGCAGGAATATGGCTGGCAGTTCGATTTCCGGCACCTGCACCGCAAGTCGGGCAGCAGCACGCGATTCTCGGATTTTGCCTACGACCTGCGTGCGCTGGTCGCCAAGCAATCATTGCCGGGTTACGAGTTGGGCATCGTGCGAATACCCGAAGACGACATGGAATTACTGACCTTCCGGCCCGTGCCGCAGACGGCACGGGGATAACTCCGGGAAAGCATGTGAATAGTGTCGTGCTATCAGGAGTAAGGGGTATCGTGCTATCAGGAGTACGAAACCGCCGGAAAACCAATAACGGCGCGGGCTTACGCGCCCTCTAACATACCTAACTTAAATTCTCTAACTTTTGGTAGAGCAGCGCCGTTTCGGTGGACAACTGTCGAAAGACAAAATCAGCGACAAATCCGACAGCAAAACCGGGGGCAAAACCAACCCCGTTCGGCATGGCAAAAACAGCGCGGTCTTCCAAGCCGGAGGGCTGCGCCATGATCCTCGCCTTGCTCAACCAAAAAGGCGGCGTCGGCAAGACCACACTCGCCACCCATATCGCAGGAGAACTGGCCTTGAGAGGCCAACAGGTCATCCTGCTCGATGCCGACCCGCAGGGTTCATCGCTGGATTGGACGCAGCGCAGAAGCCAGCAAGGCTTGCCACGGCTGTTCAGCGCCGTGGGTCTTGCCCGCGAAACGCTGCATCAGGAAGCGCCAGAACTCGCCAGGCGGGCCGATCATGTCGTCATTGATGGGCCACCCAGGATTGCCGCCTTGGCGCGCTCCGCGCTGCTGGCGGCCGAGCGTGTGCTGATCCCGGTGCCGCCCAGTCCCTATGACGTGTGGGCCAGCGCAGAGATGGTGGCGCTGATCCGCGAGGCGCAGGTGTTCCGTCCGCTGCTCCGCTCAGCCTTCGTCATCAATCGGCGCGTCAGCACCACCATCATAGGCCGAGAGGCGCGGCAATCGCTGGCTGAACAGCCGCTACCGGCACTGCACAGCGAGGTACGCCAGCGCATCGTGTTCGCTGACAGCGTGGCCGCCGGTCGGCTGGCATGCGAGACGGCACCCGACAGCGCTGCTGCGCGTGAAATCACCGCCCTGGTGGACGAACTGCTGCGGTGGCCGACATGACCGCGAAGCAGCCACCACGCGGAAAGCGCGTCGGCATTGGCGCACGTCCGCCCGCCAATCCGCACGCCGAGGCGTGGATTCGCCAGGGCGATGCCGATGCGCTGGGCAAAGGCGACCTCTACACCGCACGCCTGACCCTCGACATTACGCCCGCGCTGCGGGCGCGCATCAAGGTGTCGGCCTTCACGCAAGGCGTGACCGTGGCCGACCTGCTGCGCGGCTTGCTGGAGCGGGAGTTTCCCCCGGAGAACACACCATGACCGCATCCGCTTTGCCTGCCGCTGGCGCGACTACGGCTGCGCCACAGCCATCATTCATCGTGCCTTCCGGCCAACCCTCCAGCGCGCCGCTGACGCGTGTGGCGCTGGCCTACATCGAGGCCCGTTTCAAGCTCTATCTGCGCTTCGGCGAACCGGCGCGCACGCTGCGCCTGGACGACTGGCGGCGCTGCGCGGTATTCCTGCAGGGCGCGATGCTCTGTCGCATCCGCTGGCAGGCCAACGATTACGGTACCGTGCGCTGGCAGCTCATGGTGATGCAGACCGCCACGCCGCTCGATACCGTGCAGCGCATCCCCGGCGTGCAGCCGGGCGCGCGCCTGCTGCTGCACACCGAAGGCGATGCCAACGTGCGCGCCGTGCTGGAACGCATCGACGGCATCGAAGCGCTGGGCATCGCCGCCATTGACGTGTCGCCCGCGTACTGGCGCACACTGGGCAACCGTCTTGCAGCGCGTTCGCCGCTGCCCGAATATACTGCCGAGCGGCACGCGGCCTGGCTGGCCGGGAAGGTGCGGTCATGACCGCCCCGACTACCACCGCCAACGAGCCTGACGTTGCGCCGCGTCCTCGCTCGCGCCTGCGCACTCGCATCGCCGTGGCGACACTGGCCGCCATCGGCTTCGCTGCGCTGGCCTGGTCGGCTTTCCTGCCTGACAACATGTGGCCGCTGCCGCGTCTGACCTACAACCCGTCCGACAGCGTGGCGGTCGGCTGGTATCGCATCGACCCGTTCGACCCGCGAACCGCCTCGCTGCCACATCCGTTGTCCGTGGACAGCATAGTGCTGGTGCCGCTACCCGCCAGGGCCGCCATGCTGGCTGCACAGCGCGGCTACCTGCCGACCCGCGTGCCGCTGCTCAAACGTGTGGGTGCGGTCGCACCGCAACACGTCTGCATCGTCGCCGGTCAGGTACGCATCGACGGCGTGCCTGCGGCCGCCGTGCTGCTTGCCGACCGGCTGGGCCGGTCGCTGCCGTCCTTGCAGCTTTGCCGCCGCCTCGAACCGGGCGAGCTGTTCCTGTTGAGCGTGACCAATCCGGCGTCGTTCGACAGCCGCTATTTTGGCCCGGTCAGTGCATCCGCCGTGATCGGCGTTGCGCATCCGGTGTGGCTGGAGTCCCGCCAATGATGGCCGCCGACTCGCTGCACGTTGCCGTGCATTACATCGTGCCATCGGTCGTGTCGATCCAGTGGCTTTCCGCATGTCGTCGCGCGTGCAGTGCAAGCGCATCTGCGCTGCACTTCGCGCTGCCTTCCCATGTGCAGGCGTCTTGCCTCGAACGCGCCCGGCCTGCCGCCGTCGCCGCGTTCGCTGGCGCGCTGGCTGCTCGCGCAGCAGCGCCGCCGGACCGCCGGTGCCTGGAGCGACAGCGGAAGGCAAGACAAAAGGATGCGGCACCGGGCCGCGTCGAAAGCCTGTCTGCACATGGGGTTGGCGCGGCACGGCGCGGCTTCGCCGCCGTGCCGCTTGTGGCGCGAAGGCCGCGCCAATGCAGGCATGTTCGCGTGCTTCGCACGACGGGACACGCCAGAGCTTGCAGGGAGCGCAGCCATGAGCGACCGCCGCGACGACGATTTCCGCGTGCGCCCCAGCGCCCCGAAGAACCGGGGCAAGGGTCAGGGGCAGAGCTTCGTTTCCAAGGTGCTCAAGCAGGCGGGCAAGGCCAGCAGCGGCAAGTCCACGGTGCGCCGTTCTGGCGCAGCGCGTGGCACCGGCCAGCGCCCCGGCTCGCGCCTCGGGCGCGGTCACACGGCGGCGCGCTTCGCCGGGGCGAAGCTGACGCCCATGTCGCGGCGCGCGACCATCAAGACGCTGCTGGTCAACCAGCGCCAGGCCAGCCCGCAGTCGCTCGCCAAGCACCTGCGCTACATCGAGCGCGATGGTGTGGGACGCGACGGCGAGCCGGGCCAAGCCTACGGGCCGCAGACCGACGCCGCTGACCTCGATGCCTTCAAGGAACGTTGCGCCGACGACCGGCACCATTTCCGCTTCATCCTCTCGCCCGAGGATGGCGCGGAGCTGGAAGACCTGCGTACCTACACCCGGCACCTCATGGGCCGCATGGAGGCCGACCTTGGGACGGGCCTCGATTGGGTGGCCGTCAACCACTGGAACACCGACAACCCGCACACGCACATCGTCGTGCGCGGGCGCGACGACACCGGCAAAGACCTCATCATCGCGGGCGACTACATCGCCGACGGTTTCCGCCACCGCGCCGCCGAACTGGCGACCGAATGGCTGGGGCCGCGCACCGAGCTGGAGATCCAGCAGACCTTGCAGCGCGAGGTGGAACAGGAGCGGTGGACGAGCCTGGATCGCACCTTGAAGCGCGAGGCCAGCGACGATGGCCTGGTGTATGTCGAACGGCTCAACGAACCCCGCTTGCAACGGCAACGCCTGCTGCTGATCGGTCGCCTGCAATGCTTGCAGCGCCTGGACCTGGCCGACGAGACGCAGCCGGGCACCTGGGCCGTCCATGCGGATGCGGAAAAGACCCTGCGCGCCCTTGGCGAGCGTGGCGACATCATCCGCACCATGCAGCGGGCCATGCACGGCGAGCTGCGCGAGCTGGCGGCGTTCGAGCCGGGAGACGATGGCCGAACCATCCTCGGGCGCGTGACCGCGAAAGGACTGGCCGACGAGCTGCGCGACCGGGGCTATCTGGTCATCGACGGCGTGGACGGCAAGGCGCACTATGTCGCGCTCAACGCCCATGACGAGCTGGCGAACTATCCGGCCGGGGCCGTGGTGGAGGTGAAGGGATCGGCCGACGTGCGCGCGGCCGACAGGAACATCGCCGCGCTGGCGAGCGATGGCCTGTACCGCACCGACCATCACCTCGCCATCGCGCAGGGCCAGGCCGTCCCCGGACGCGACCCGCAGGAGGTCGTGGCGGCCCATGTTCGCAGGCTGGAAGCCCTGCGCCGGGCCGGCATCGTGGAGCGCGTGGCCGAGGGGCTATGGAAGGTGCCGGGCGACCTGCCCGAGCAGGGCCGCCAGTACGACGCGCAGCGCCTCGGCGGCGTGGCCGTGGAGCTGAAATCGCACCTGCCCATCGAGCGGCAGACGCGCGTGATCGGGGCTACCTGGCTCGACCAGCAATTGATCGGCGGTGGCTCGGGCTTGGGCGACCTGGGCTTTGGCGCGGAAGCCAAGCAGGCGATGCAGCAGCGCGCCGACTTCCTGGCCGAGCAGGGGCTGGCCGAGCGGCGCGGGCAGCGCATGATCCTGGCGCGCAACCTGCTGGGCACGCTGCGCAATCGGGAGCTGGCGCAGGCCGCGAAGGACATTGCCGCCGATACCGGCTTGGAGCATCGCCCGGTAGCCGACGGGCAGCGCGTGGCCGGCATCTACCGGCGCTCCGTCATGCTCGCCAGCGGGCGCTACGCAATGCTTGATGACGGCATGGGGTTCAGCCTGGTGCCGTGGAAGCCGGTGATTGAACAGCGGCTAGGGCAGCAGCTTTCCGCGACGGTGCGCGGTGGCGGGGTGTCGTGGGAGATCGGGCGGCAGCGAGGACTTAGCGCATCGTAGTTTCTGATGCTTGGGCCGCTGTTAGATCCTTCACGTGGGCTTGTGCTTCGACGTCAGTACAGGCCACACGAGCCGGCACGCGATAGACCTTCTCCAGTGGTGCCAGCATGTCCTGTAGCGCCGGCAAGGCGCTGGCGTCCTCGCACATCAACACCATACCGCGACAATACGTCTTGAAGGCTTCGCGGTGCGCTTTCAGCCATAACACGGTTTTCTTTCGGCCATCCGGGTCGCCCGGCTCATCCGGGGCGGGTAGGCGCTCGTACACCAGCACGAAGTCCTGCTTTGCCTGCATCAGTGCCTCCATGTCGGCCAGCCACTGGTTGATCTGTGTGGTGGATGCAGGGAACTCGCGCATTCGCGCTATGGGCAGCGCAGACGTGTCCAGGAAACAGGTCAATCCAGACTGCCAAGCGGCATCCTCCAGCATGGCCAGTGCTCCGACGATGAGGGCTTGTATCCCCTGATCGAGTTCCGCTTCCATCTCAGCCTCTTCTGCTGCGCGTTCCGTCTCCACGGCGGGTTCCCGCCCCGCAACCGAATACACCGTGTCGGACGCAGCAAGAGAGTGGAAGGCCACGGTCGCCAGCAGCCAGCGCGCCTGCTCCTTTGTGATCCCGTATACCTCGGCGATATGGCGCTGGTGGCCGTCGATCTTGGCGAGCATGGGCGGTGTCGCCGCCAGCCTGCGGATCACATAGGGCGTTACCCCTGGATGTGCTTTGACGAACCCCCGCACGGATGCGGAGAACACGGTCAGGTACTCATTCAATCCGTCACGGTTGTCGTCGCGAGGCACAGGAATCTGCCACCGGCTGAAGACTTCTTCGGCAACCAGGCGCTTGAGTTCTTCGAGGCTGGGCACGTGCTTGTAGAGCGCCATGTGGCTGACGCCCATGGCGGCGGCCACACCGACGAAGGTGATGTTCGGCAAGCCGATCTCAATACCGGCGTCTGCAATCCGTTCGCGGGTGATGGTGCGGGGGCGTCCCCGTGTTGCGGGTTGCTCTGGGACTTGCATGGCTTCTGCTCCTTGCTCGTGGCGGCTGCTACGTCATCACTTTACCCCGCTTCTCATTTTTAGTTTAGGTAGTGCAACTAAATCAATATTTAGTTTATAGTTATGCAATTAATTCTCACCTGCGTCTGGCAATGCCAGGAAAGCCGGTCGTGCATGGCACCAGTCGATGGGGCGCCAAGCACGCCAACGCGCGCCCAACGCAGAGCTGGAGAAACCCCTATCACTTTGAATATACGGATGTTTTTCCTCAATGAGCACTTCTGAGTCAGCTATGACCGCACCTGGGAAGGCGAGTCCAATCAGCCGGGTGCTGGCACCCATCCGCAGGCCACTGACCGTCGCCGCGGTGCTGGCGGCCGTGGGCACCATGCTCACGCTGGTGCCGCTGGCCGGCATTGCGCACATCGCCACCATCGTCCTCGGCGATGGGGCTGCCGCATCGGTTGCACAAGCACAGGCCGGCGTCTGGTGGACGGTCGGCATCAGCGTGGTGAGCATGTTCGCCGGCATGGCGCTGGTGTCTGCTGGCGAGCTGACCGCCCACCTGGCCGACAACCGCATCACCCATCACCTGCGCATGGCCGCGGCGAATCGGCTGGCCCGGGTGCCGCTGGGCTGGTTCACCAGCCGGGCCTCGGGCGAGGTCAAGCAGGCGATGCAGGACGACATCGCCACGCTGCACAGCCTGACCGCGCACTTCTATACGGCCGTAGGGCGTGCCGTGGGCGCGATCCTGATCTCGGTCATCTACCTGTTCGCGCTGGACTGGCGCATGGCCGTCGTCGCGCTGCTGCCGTTCCCCGGCTTCTTCCTGTTCCTGCGTCACGCCATGAAGACGGGCGGCGCCAACATGCAGGCGTTCGTCGCCCGGCTCGGACGCATCAACAGCGCGACGGTGGAGTTCGTCAGCGGCATCCCGGTGGTCAAGGCGTTCGGAACCGCCGGGAAGGCGCATGGCAGCTACCGCGAGGCGGTCGATGCTTTCGCCGATGCGTTCGTCGGCTTCACCCGTCCGCTGGTGAAGGCGATGGCCCATGCCCACGCGATGATCGCGCCGGTGACGGTGCTGGGCATCGTGCTGGCCTTTGGCGCGGTGTTCGTGCATCAGGGCTGGATCACCCCCGTGGAGGTCTTGCCGTTTGCCCTGGTCGCACCGGGCATCTGCGCGCCGCTGCTGTTGCTGCACACCCTGCTGCACGATCTCGGCAGCGCCACGGGCGCGGCGCAGCGCGTGCTGGCGCTGCTGGAAACGCCCGTGCTGGAGCCGCTGGCCGAGGGCCAGCAGCAAGTCCCGGCAGGCCATGAAATCCGCTTCGAGAGCGTGGGCTATGCCTACGGCGAGGCGCAACAGGCCCTGGCGAACGTCAGCTTCACCCTGGAGCCCGGCACGGTCACGGCCATCGTCGGCCCGTCGGGTGCCGGCAAATCGACGCTGGCGCGGCTGCTGCTGCGCTTCTTCGACCCGAGCGAAGGCCACATCACGCTGGGCGGCGTGGACTTGCGGCACATCGAAAGCTCGCAGCTCTACCAGCGCATCGGTTTCGTGTTGCAAGAGGTGCGGCTGATCCACGCCAGCGTGCGCGACAACATCGCGCTGGGACGGCCTTCGGCCAGCCAGCAGGAGATAGAGGACGCGGCACGAGCGGCCAACATCCACGAACGCATCCTGGCCCTGCCACGCGGCTATGACTCGCTGGTCGGCGAGGACGCGCAGCTTTCCGGTGGCGAGCGCCAGCGTGTGAGCATCGCGCGCGCCGTGCTGCTCGATCCGCCCGTGCTGGTGCTCGACGAGGCCACGGCGGCGGCCGACGCCAGCAACGAGGTAGCGATCCAGAGCGCGCTGTCGGATTTCGCCCGAGGCCGAACACTGATGGTCATCGCGCACCGGCTCGACACCGTGATGCACGCCGATCGCATCCTCGTGCTCGAAGACGGCGCCATTGCCGAACAGGGCACACATGCGCAGTTGCTGGCGCGGGGCGGGCGCTATGCGCGGCTATGGGCCATCGGTGGCTACGAGCAGAACGGCGGCGCACCCGCAGCAGCGGAGGTGCAGCCATGCTGAAGACCTTGATGCAGTTGCTGGATGACGATGCGCCGGTCTTCCGGCGCTACGTCTGGATGGCCGTCGTCTATGGCGTGCTCTGCGGGCTGACCATCACCGCATTGGTGCCTGTGCTCACCCATCTGCTGGGTGGCAATGTGCAGCGGACGGTGCCGTGGCTGACCGCCTTGCTGACGGGGCTGGCCGTCTGCTGGGTGTTGCGACGCTACGTGGAACAGGCGGGTGTGCGCGTGGGAGTTGCCATCCTGCAAGGGGCTCGCCGCCGCCTCGGCGATCATGTGGCGGGGCTGCCCGTGGGCTGGTTCACGCCGCAGAACACGGCCCGGCTCGGCCACGTCGTCACGCAGGGCATGATGGCCGTGGCCCAGCTTCCGGCGCATGTGTTCACCCCGGTCATCGCGGGCGTGGTGACGCCGGTGGTTCTGGTCGCGGCCCTGTTCGTCCTGCACCGGCCGCTGGGCCTGATCGCCTTGGTGGCTCTGCCGCTGCTGGCGGGTGTGCTGGCACTCACGGCCCGGCTTTCGCGGCGTGCCGACGACGCCTTCCATCGGCGCTTTGCGGATGCCAGCCAGCGCGTGGTGGAGTTTGCCCAGGCCCAGTCGGTGCTGCGCGCCTTCAACGGCGAAGGTGGCGGCATGCGCCTGCTAGAGCAGGCGGTCGAGCAGCAACGCCAGTCGGGGTCGCGCCTGATCTGGCTGTCGGCCGGCTCGGCTGTCCTCAATACCTGGGCCGTACAGGCCGTATTTGCTGCCCTGCTGGTCACGGCGGCGCTGTGGCTGAACGAGCACCTGGGTGGCGGCCTGGCCGCCAGCGGCATCACGGCGGTCATCGTCGCGCTGCTGCTGGTCAGCCGCTTCATCGACTCGCTGCTGGAAGTGGCGGGTTATGGCGAGGTATTGCGCGGCGCGCGCGGCCAGCTCGATGCGATCCGCGAGTTGTTCGACGTCGAGCCGCTACCGGAGCCTGATGCACCGCAGGCGCCGCGCGATGCGTCGGTCGAACTGCGCGACGTGCATTTCCGCTACGCGGCGGACGAGCCCGACGTGCTGCGCGGCGTGAGCCTGCGCATGGCGCCGGGCAGCATGACCGCGCTGATCGGTGAATCCGGCTCCGGCAAGACCACGCTGGCGCGACTGATCGCGCGTTTCTTCGACGCGAATCAGGGCAGCGTGCTGGTCGGCGGGGTGGACGTGAAACAGATGTCCACCGCGCAACTGGCGGGGCAGATCAGCCAGATCTTCCAGGACAACTACCTGTTCGCCGGCAGCATCGCCGAGAACATCCGCATCGGCAGGCCGGACGCCAGCGAGGCCGACATCATGGAGGCGGCGCGGCTGGCCGGCGTTGCCGAAATCATCGAGCGCCTGCCGCAGGGGCTGGATACCCCTGTCGGCGAGGGCGGTGCCCGCCTGTCCGGCGGCGAGCGACAGCGCATCGCCATCGCTCGTGCGCTGATCAAGGATGCGCCCATCCTGCTGGTGGACGAAGCCACGGCCGCGCTGGATGCGGAGAACCAGGCCGTCATCGCCAAGGCGCTGGCGCGGCTGCGCGGCCGATGCACGCTGGTGGTGATCGCGCACCAGCTTTCCACGGTGGCGATGGCCGACCAGATCGTGGTGCTGGAGAACGGCCAGATCGTCGAGCAAGGCACACCCGCGCAGTTGCGCGAGCACCAGGGGCGGTACGCACAATTCCTGGCCCAGCGCCAGGTCGCCAAGGGCTGGCGCATTGCCCCCGCCGCATCCGGTGGAGCGCATGCCTGATGCGAGCCGGCCTGCTGGGATTGTTCCTCGTGCTCTGCTGCGTGTCGCTGCTGGTCGGTGCGCAGCAGATGGCATGGTCACAGGTGTGGTCGCTGTCGAGCGACGCCTGGCTGACGCTGACGGCTAGCCGGCTGCCGCGCCTGGCGGCGCTGGTGCTGACCGGCGTGGGGTTGTCGGTCTGCGGCGTGATCCTCCAGCACATCGTCCGCAACAAGTTCGTCGAACCGGCCACCTCGGGCGGACTGGATGCCGCCAAGCTCGGCATCCTCGTCGCGCTGACCCTGGCGCCGAGCACGGGGACGGTAGGCCGGATGCTGTTCGCGCTGGCCTTCTGCTTCTCCGCCAGTCTGATCTTCGTGGCGATCGTGCGACGCATCCGGTTCAAGAACACGATCCTCGTTCCCGTGATCGGCCTGATGTACGGCGGCGTGCTCAGTGCCGTCGCCGAGTTCTACGCCTATCGCCACAACATCCTGCAAAGCATGCAGGGCTGGCTGCTGGGCGACTTTTCCAAGATCGTTCAGGGCAACTACGAAATCGTCTATCTGATCCTGCCGATCGTCGCGCTGACCTACCTGTACGCGCACCGCTTCACCGTGCTGGGCATGGGCGAAGGCATGGCGACAAGCCTGGGGCTGAACTACCCGGCCACGGTGGCGCTGGGCCTGATGCTCGTCGCCGTCACGGTGTCCGCCACGGTCATCACGGTCGGCGCCATTCCCTTCGTCGGTCTGGTGATTCCCAATCTGGTCGCACTGCACTACGGCGACAACCTGGGCCGCACCTTGCCCGTGGTGGCGCTGGGCGGGGCATCGCTGCTGCTGGCCTGCGACATTCTCGGCCGCCTGCTCATCCATCCGTTCGAGGTGCCGATCGGCCTGACCGCGGGCGGCATCGGTGGCATGCTGTTCCTCGTACTCATCTTCTGGAGGAACAGATGATGCGCATGCCCATGCCACAGATTTCCCGGCACGCCGTCTGGATGGTGGTCATCGCATTGGCGCTGACCTTCCTGTTCTTCCGCTCGGGCTTCGACGTCGATTACGTCATCCCCAAACGGCTCGCCCGCCTGCTGGCCATGCTCATCGGCGGAGTCTGCGTCGCCTGGTCTTCGATCACCTTCCAGACCATTACCGGCAACCGGATATTGACGCCGGCCATCATGGGTTACGAGGCGGTCTATCTGCTGCTGCAATCCCTGTTGATTCTCGGCATGGGCACGCAGAGCCTGGTGGTGCTCGGTGCCAATGGCAACTTTGCCCTGTCCGTGCTGCTGATGCTCGGCTACTCCTGGGCCATTCACCGCTGGCTGTTCCGGGACGGCCGCAACAACGTGTATTTCCTGCTGCTGTTGGGGCTGGTGCTGACGATGGTGATCGGCACCTTCACGCAGTTCGTCCAGCTCAAGGTCAGCCCCGGCGAGTTCTCCGTGCTGCTCGGTTTCAGCCAGGCGTCCTTCGGCAAGGCGGAACCCGGCCAATTGCTCGTGTCGGCCATTCTCGTCGCCGTGGTGTGCGTCGCCGCGCTCAAGACCCTGCCGACGCTGGACGTGCTTTCGCTGGGCAGTGACCAAGCCGTATCCCTCGGCGTGGACTACCAGCGTACCGTGCGGTTGCACCTCGCGCTGATCGCGGTGCTGGTCGCCGTATCGACCAGCCTGCTCGGGCCGACGGCCTTCATGGGCATCTTCGTCGCCAACACCACCTATGCGCTGGCCCGAACCTTCCGGCACCGGATCACCTTGCCCACCGGCTGCGCCATTGCCATCGGCATCTTCATCCTCGCCCAGCTCGCGGTCGAACACGTCTTCAACTACCGAACCACCGTCGGCATCCTGGTCAACCTGGCATGTGGCGCCTGGTTCCTCGCGCTGATGGTGCGCACGCGAGGAACGACATGATCACGGTCCACAATCTTTCCAAAGCCTATGGCGCCAGAACCGTCTTTGCCGATGTGAACGTGCGCTTCCCGGCGGGGCGGCTGACTTCGCTGATCGGCCCCAACGGCGCGGGCAAGACGACGCTGCTGATGATGATCGCCCGGCTGCTGGAGCCGAGCCACGGCGACATCCTGATCGAAGGCAGCAAGGCATCGGACATTCGCATCGGCGACTACGCCAGACGTGTCGCCACCTTACGCCAGTCGCCGGATTTCAACCTGCGCCTGACGGTGGAGGAGCTGGTCGCCTTCGGCCGTTTTCCGTACAGCCGCGGCGCACTGACGGCCGATGACCACCGGGCCATCGACGAGGCCATCGCCTTCCTGACGCTGGAGCCGCTACGCAGCGCCTATCTCGACGAACTCAGCGGCGGCCAGCGCCAGATGGCTTTTCTGGCCATGACCATCGCCCAGCAGACGCCATGCCTGCTGCTCGACGAGCCGCTGAACAACCTCGACATCAAGCATGCCGTCCAGATCATGCGTGCATTGCGCCGCCTGTGCGACGAGCACGGCCGCACCGTGATCCTGGTGGTTCACGACATCAACTTCGCCGCCAACTACTCCGACCACATCGTCGCGATGAAGGCCGGGGCTGTGCATTGCGCAGGCCCGGTACGCGAGGTCGTGACCGAGGCGCGGCTGCGGGAACTGTACGGACTGGATTTCGAGATCACGCACAGCGAGCGCGGCTGCCTGTGCAACTACTTCAACCCATCAGGAGAACTGGAATGACCCTCAAGCACAGACACCGGCACTGGGCGCTGACCCTGCTTATCGCGGCCACGTTCGCCGTACAGGGATGCAGCGACAAATCGGCTGAATCGCCACAGGCATCGACGCCATTCACCGCCGCCAGCACCAGCCAAGCCTACGAGCCCGTCACTGTTCAGCACAAGCTGGGAACGACTGTGATCGAGAAGATGCCGCAGCGTGTGGTGGCGCTCGACATGAACGAGGTCGATTTCCTCGACCAGTTGGGCGTGCCGGTGGTGGGCATGCCCAAGGACTTCATTCCGCACTTCCTCGCCAAGTACAAGGACGCGCCTCAAGTTCAGGACACCGGCGCGATCGTCCAGCCGAATGTGGAGCGGGTGCATGCGGCCAAGCCCGATCTGATCCTGATCACTTCGCTCCAGGCAAAGCAATACCCGGAACTGAGCGAGATCGCCCCGACCATCCACTTCGATGTGGACTACCGGGACAGCCAGGTCAATCACATCGAAGTCATCAAGGAGCACCTGCTGACTCTGGGGCGGATCTTCGGCAAGGAAGACCTCGCCCGACAGAAAGCCACCGAGCTGGACGCGAAGGTCGAAGAGGCCCGACGTGTCACCCAGGATCGACCCGACAAGGCGCTGGTCGTGCTGCACAACAACGGGGCATTCAGTTCCTTCGGCGTGCAGTCGCGCTATGGCTTCGTCTTCAACGCGCTGGGCGTGAAGCCGGCCAGTCCCACGGTTGAGACGGGTTTGCACGGACAGCCGGTATCCAGCGAATTCATCCAGCAGGTCAACCCCGATGTGATCTACATCGTCGATCGCACTGCGGTGATGGAGCGCCGGTCGGCTTTGAATGCCGAGACGCTAGGCAATCCGTTGCTGCGCCAGACGAATGCCTGGAAGAGCGGGCGCGTGGTCTTCGGCGACGCCGAGGCTTGGTACATCACCGCCGCCAGTCCGAGTTCCATCAAGCTCGTGATCGACGACGTCATCAAGGGCTATCGGGACTGATTCGTCCCGAAGCGGGTCGCCGACTCGATTGCACAAACAAGTCTCATTCGATCCATCTCTTCTTTTCTCATATGTAAAACGTGGCGAGAACCACCCTGACTTCAACTGAAAGGATCATTACATGACCAAGCCCTATCCGAATCAACGTACCGCGCGCGTTCGGCAGGCACTGCCTCCAAGCTTCGACTTCACCCTAAACCGGACTGCTGTAACAGTGCGGAATGCGCTGCTGTTCGGGCTGGCCTTCGGCGCCTTGGCCGTAGTGACGCCCCCGGCATTGGCTCAGACTTCCAACGCCGCCGCCGATCCCAGCGAAAAGCAGGCGACACCACCAGGCTCCGAAGGCGTGACGACACTGCCAACGGTGACCGTCACGGGTGAATCGACGATGCCCGCGTACTCTGGCGGCCAGGTGAGCACCGGCAGTCGTATGGGGCTTCTGGGTGAAAAGGACTTCATGGAAACGCCGTTTTCCACCATCACTTACACGGACAAGTACATGACGGATCTACAGGCCATGGACATCCAGGAAGTGATCTCCAAGACTGATCCAACGGTGTTCATGGGTGGCATTCCCGGAGAGAGTCGGGAAACCTACTCGATCCGTGGACTGGCTTCCGAAGTGGCCGATGTGACCGTCAACGGACTGGCCGGCATGGGCGGCTATCACCGGAACTCCCCCGAAATGTTCGAACGCGTCGAAGTGCTCAAGGGTCCTTCGGCCTTGCTCAACGGTATGCCGCCCAAGGGAACGGCGGGCGGCGCGGTGAACCTGGTGTCCAAACGAGCGGGTGAAGAGCCATTGACACGGTTCACGGCCAGCTACATGTCCGATTCGCACTTCGGCGGCCATATCGACCTGGGCCGGCGCTTTGGGGAGAACAAGCAGTTCGGCATCCGTTTCAACGGCGCTTATCGCGACGGTGAAACCGCCGTCCAAGATCAGGACAAGAAAGTCACGCTGGCTTCCATTGGGCTGGATTGGCGGGGCGAGCGTGTACGGCTGTCGGCAGACCTGTACCAGACAAAGGATCGCGTATATGGCTTGACCCGAGGTCTGACGCTAGCTCCCGGCGTATCGGTGCCCAAGCCACCAAAGCCGGATGTTTCATGGAACCCGCCGTGGGCCTACTTCGACAATGAAGACAAAGGCGCCATGCTGCGAGGCGAATTCGATCTGACCGATCAACTGATGGTCTATGCAGCAGCAGGCACCAGCAAGTCTGAAATCGACACCATTATGGGAGCAGGCCAAGTGTTCAACGAAGCAGGAGATTTCCGAACCAACTTCAGCGGCGTGTCCGACAGGATGAAACGCAAGTCAGCGGAGGTAGGGCTTCAGGGCAAGGCCCGCACGGGGTCGGTAGGCCATCAGTTCGCCATCAATGCCACCTACTATGACGAAGAATATGTACTTCGGGGTTACAGAAACGTCCTGCCGCAAGACTGGGTAACCAACATCTACAACCCGGTATGGGGGCCAGCGGCGTCGCGTCCTGCCAATATTCCGGCGATTACCAGGACTGATACCCGCCTGACCAGCATCGGCGTGGCGGATACCTTGTCGTTTGCACAGGACAGGGTCCAACTGACGCTAGGTGTGCGTCGCCAGGAAGTCATCAACGACAGCTTCAATGCCATGACCGGCGCACGCACGGGAGAACGCTACAAGGAAAGCGCCACGACGCCAGCAGTGGCGTTCCTGGTCAAGGCAACTGACAACATTTCCGTGTATGGCAATTACATCGAGGGTCTGAGCCAGGGAGCAATGGCCCCGAATACCGCAGCCAATGCAGGTGAAGTCTTCGCACCATATAAGACCAAGCAGAGGGAGGTGGGCATCAAGTTTGACCTTGGTGAGTTCGCCCACACGGTCAGCGTGTATGAAATCAAGCGTCCCAGCAGCTACACCGATCCGGTCACCAACGTCTTCTCATTCGGCGGTGAGCAGCGCAATCGGGGCGTGGAATGGGGCTTTTTCGGCTCGCCCATGGATGGCGTACGCCTGATGGGAGGTATCGCCTATTCGGATGCCGAGGTGACGAAAGCAGCCGTTGCCGCAGATGAGGGTAAGCAGGCGACAGGCTTGCCAAAATGGCAGGCCAAGCTTGGAGCGGAGTGGGACGTTCCTGCGATGCAAGGTTTGACACTGACAGCCAACGCGACCTACGCCTCAAAACAATACCTCAGCGCGGACAACTCGTTGTCGATACCTGGCCGCACCGTGTTCGACGTGGGCGCGCGCTACGCCACAAATGTTTCCGGCCGCCCGCTGACTTTGCGAGCCACCGTTGCCAACGTGACCAACAAGGCATATTGGGCGAAGCCGCACTTCACAAGCCTGGGCTTGGGCGCTCCCCGTACTTTCCTGCTCTCGGCCACGATGGACTTCTGACCGCAATGTTGACGTAGTAAGGAGGATCGGCCATGGAGCTAAGACACCTACGCTGTTTCCTCGCCGTTGCCGAAGAATTGCACTTTGCCCGTGCGGCAGAGCGGCTGCACATCGAGCAATCGCCGCTGTCGCGCACCATCAAGGAACTGGAAGAAGACCTGGGCGAACAGTTGTTCGTCCGCACCAGCCGCAGTACCCGACTAACGCGGGCGGGCAAGCTGTTCCTTGAACATGTGCCCCGCGTGTTCTCTGCCTTGCAGCAGGCACGCGACAGCGTGAAGGCGGCGGCCAATGGTTTCCACGGACAGTTGCGCATCGCACTGTCCGACGGCATCACGCCCTCGCACTTGTCGTCGTTGCTGGCCATGTGCAGGCAAGAGGAGCCCGAGGTCGATATTCGGCTGTTCCAAGTGCCGCTGGCGCAGCAGCTCAAGGGACTGCAAGACGACCTGTACGACGTGGGCTTTGCACAGTCGGATGAGGTCGGCGAAGACATCGCCGCCGAAGCGGTGTGGAATGACCCGTTGATGGTGGCCGTGCCGGCTCGCCATCACCTGCTCAAGCACAAGCGGATTCCGCTGGACGACCTGCTGCAATTCCCGCTGGTGTTGTGTGATCCACAGGCGTGCGAGGGTCACGCGCGGCAGGTCGAGCGCCTGTTGCGTCGCTCCGAGCGCGAACCCTTGGTCGCCGAGCGTGTCGCCTCATTCGAGCTGATGATGATCGTGGTATCGGCAGGCTTCGCCCTGGGACTGGCCGGTGCGCCACACATAACGGCATGCCGGGAGCTTGGCGTGGTGGCCCGGCCTTTGGCTGGGCGTTTTCCCCTGCTGACGACCTACCTGCTTCGGCGCGAGGGCGAGGTTCCCGAAGTCCTGTCCAGATTCATCGAACGGGTGCAGGCCATCGACTTGCCCGAAGGCACGAGGCCCGCGCTGCCGCCAGAACCTGATCCCCAGGAGGAAATCGAGCTATGAAGCGAATGACACCTTTACTGTTGGTCGCGGTGCTCACGGCGTGCGGGCCGTCGGAGACGCCCAACAAGGCCGACGTGCCGACCGTGGACGAACTGGCCGCCGACCCAGCGCGCTTGAAGGAACTGCGCCAGCAATGCAAGACCGACCGCGCGACACTGGGCGATGTGTTGTGCAACCGGGTGGCCGAAGCCACGCGCAAGTGGTTCTATGGCGATGGGCAGACGCCCTACGCGCCATCGGAGACGCCGCGGAAGTTCTGAAGCCTGCGGATACGCTCCAGCTTGACGCTTTGCAAAGGCCTTACCTACAATTCAATCTACACTAAACGTCAGGTTGATTTTCACATGTCCGCATCCAACGCCTTGTTGCAGATTGGCGAACTAGCGCAGCGCGCGGGCGTCAGCCATCGCACCATCCATTATTACGAGCGGATCGGTCTGCTGCGTCCGGCCGAGCGCGAAGGCGTGGGTTACCGCTACTACGACGAGCAGGCGGTGCAGCGGCTGGAGAAGATTGCCGCCTTGAAGAACCTGGGCCTGAGCCTGGATGAAATCGGCCAGGTCATCGAGTTGTACTTTGAAGACCCCAGCGGAATCAAAGGCAAGGAGCAGGTGTTGAAGCTGTTGGAAACCCAGTTGCAGGCCACGCGCAGCAAGCTGGGCGACTTGCGCAGTTTCGAGCGTGATCTGGAAGCCAATATCGCTCGCATGAAAGGTTTGATCGAAGCGGCGCGTAAACAGGTCTGACCATTCGGAAGGGGCGGCTGTGTGTCGTCCTTTTTTTATCTTAAATCTACACTTAACGTAAGGTTTATTTTGTGAAACATCCAGCGATCACCTTGCTGCTATTGATGACCGGCGCTGTCCTGGTGGTTGGGCAGCTCTATGTCACGATTCCGCTGGCGGCTGATCTGGCGCAGCGCTGGCAGGTCTCGGCGACGCAGGCCAGTTGGGCGGGCAGTGCTTTTGGCTTTGCCTATGCCGCTGGATTTCTGCTGTTGGGGCGTTTGTCCGACCGCCTGGGCCGCCGCCGTGTGCTGCTGGCCGGGTTGCTGGCAACGGCAGCCGCCAGCGTACTGGTGGCCTGCGCCACGAACTTCGTCATGCTGCTGGGAACTCGCGCCTTGCAAGGCTTGCTGGCCGCAACCTTTCCGCCGGCTGCGCTGGCCCTGGTGGCGGAAGCCTTGCTGCCCGCACGGCGGCCGCTGGGCATTTCGTTATTGAGTTTTGCTTTCCTGGCTTCCGCGCCATTGGCGCAGTTTCTTGCGGCGCAGTCCGCAGGCTTTGGTCTGCCCATCATGATGGCGGCGCTTGCGCTGGCGTATGTCCTCCTGGCAGCGGGTCTGTCGCAGACACTGCCGCTGCCGTCACCCACCACATCGGAACCTGTCCTGACGCCGATGCAGTCAGCATCGCAAGCGTCGCCACCGGCATTGCTGGGCGTGTGGCTGGCCGCTACGACGGTGCTGTTTGGTTTCGTCACCTTTCACGCTGGGGCGCAAGCCATGGGCCTGGAGGCCGCTGCTCTGCAAGCCCTGCGTCTGGCAGGTCTGCCGCCTCTGCTGCTCAGTATTGCGGCGGCGGGACTGGTACGGCGCATTGGCACGCTGGCGACGGTACGCCTTGGTTTGATTCTGGCGGCGACAGGGTTGCTGGCAGGTTGGTCTGGTCAGTTTGGGGCGCTGATGGTGGCCAGCGTGCTGCTGTCTGCCGGTATTGCGCTGGCTGTGCCGGGTCTGATCGGCACGCTGGCAAGTCGGTCGAGCCCTGAGACTCGGGCGCGCGCCATGTCGCGCTACACCTTTGCGTTGTTCATGGGGGCCAGTGTCGCGCCGCCCATTGCCGCCGTGCTGGCCGCGCAAGGTTGGCCCGTTTTGCTGCTGGTTCCTGCTGCGGCGCTGATTGGCGCGGCTGTCATTGTCGGCGGCTGGCCGACAGCCCGAATCCCTCATCCAAAGGAGAACCGATGAACCTCTTTCCACGCCGCGCCACCTTGGCGGCGCTGGGGCTGTTGGCTGCAAATGCCTTGGCCACTGCGCATGCCCAGACTCCCAACCCCGACTCAGACAAGGAGACTTCCATGACGCATGCCCGAGCCATGCTTCGTCCGATCAACCCTGCCGGTGCCGTCATCCCCGGCATTTCCCAGGCAGTCGTCGTCGAACACGGCAGAACCATGTATCTGTCGGGCCATGTGCCGATGACAGCCGACGGGCAGGTGCTGCCGCCCGATCTGGAACAGCAGTTGGATCAGGTGTTCAGGAATCTGGATGCCACCCTGGCGGCCGCTGGCGCCTCATCGCGCAATTTGGCGCGCATCACGATCTATGTGCGTGATTTCCAGCCGGATCAACTGCCCGCGATCCGACGCGCGCGTGATCGCTTCATCGACCCCGAGCACCCACCCGCCAGCGCCTTGATTGGCGTTGCTGAACTGTTCCACCCCGATGTCCGGGTGGAGGTGGATGCCGTGGCCATCCTGCCTCTGGATGCCTGAACCCCATTGTCTTGTTGATGCAAAGGAATTCCATCATGACCCGAACCTTGTCCACGGCTGTCGCCGCCGCGTTATCCATCGCCTTTCTTGCCGGTGCCGTGGCATCTGCGCAATCCACCTCATCCACTCAGGAGACCATTCCCATGACTGAATCCTCAACTGCAACCCGATTCGTGCCTGCCACGCATCGCCAAGTCAACCAGCGCAATGTCGAGGTCGATGGCGAAGCCGCCACTCTGACGCGCCATGAACGCCAGGACGGACGCAATGCAGGCCTGGAAGGTGAACATTTCAGCACGGTGGTGGCGGCAGACGGCACGCTCAAGGGCTTTGCCAATATGTCTCTGGATCTGGTGGGCAAGCCGCTGCCATCACGCGAACGCAGTGAGCAGATCGCTCGGGCGTTCATGCAGGAGACTGCGCCCGATCTGTTGCCCCGCATGAAGATCAGTTGGATCGACCCGCATGATGAGCCGATTCGCGTACAGCGCAACGGCCAGACAGAAACCGTCACGCTGACCGGCATGAAGGTCAAGGCCCGCAACCTGGCCGACGGGCGCTGGTTCTGGGTAATTGTCGGCGCCGACGAGAAGCCGATGGTGTTCGAGCGCGACATCGTGTGGATCACGTTCCCCGGCCATCGCAAGACCGAGAAGTGGCTGCACGATAGCTGGCTCAAGGCGCAAGAACAGTAATTCTTAGGCCTTGAGAATGATGGCTACGCGCCGGGTCATACAAGTTATACGGTTGTGTGAGCCGCATGTTCCGCAGTTTTGCGAATGCTCGACAACATGCGGCGTCGAATCAGTCCGCTCACCGGCCTGATGAGATATCAATACGGAGCAAACTTGCGACGTGCTTCTTGGTCCAGGCAGAACACGCGCGTTTCAGTCGTCAGCAGAGTATGGGTGTCGTTCTGGTTGCTGGCGATGAAGTTCAGCACGAGCTTTGCGGTGCCAGGTTCGCAGAATGCGGTAAAAGCAGCCCCATCCGTGATGCGTGCTTGTCCATAGTCGAGCTTCCAGAACTTACCAGCCAGGCCGAATGCAAGTTCCTCATTCCCCCTTTTTTCCAGCAAGGTGAAGTTGTCCATGCCGAACATCGGCTGGGCGCTTGCACTTGGGTGACTCAGCCGGGCGAGCATGCGCATGGGCAGTTCACGTGCAGAGATTGCCCATCGAAAGATCGGATCGTTGTCTGGCCGATGCGCCAATGCTGCTGCGATGACGTTTTCTTGTGCAGCCGCAATGCTCAGCGCATGCTTTTCGCTGAATTGATACACAGGCAAGTACTTGTCGTTCAGGAACATGTGCGTCTTCATTGGGAGAAATTGTTGCTCAATAGACACTTCATTTCATCTTGTCGCGACCGGCGACAGATTTAGGCGTTCTGCCGTAATACCGTTCAAACGCAGCACTGAAGCTGGACAGGTGCTGATAACCGACCTTGTACGCGACGGCTGAGACGCGCTGGCCGGACTCCAGCAACTCCAGGGCTTTGCGCATACGGATGTCGGTCAGCATCCGGAACGGTGTGGTGCCGAACAGTTCATGAAAGCCTTGCTTGAGCTTTAATTCATTGGTGCCGACGGTGGTGCACAGGTAGGCAATGGTCAGCGGTTGGTGGTATTGGCTCATCAACACGTCACGAGCGTGCAGCATGCGATCCTGATCTTCGGAGCGCATGCGCCCTGCAGGCTGTGCTGGCGGCAGCAAAGGCCGGATATGTTCGGACAGCAGGCTCAGCGCGGCAATTTGCAAATCCAGCAAGTTCGCAGCCGTGCCGTGTTGATGCAACAGTGTATTGGCCAGTGTCTGCACGGCTGCATTGTGTCTGCCAAAGTGCAGATGGCAGGCGGTCTGATTGTTTTGCACACCACCGAGCAGGCAGGCAAACCCATACCTGGCCAGCAAGGCTTCGTCTGCAATCAGGCGTAATTGCCGAATGGATTGATGCGCCGGAAAGCATCGCTCTCCACGCACCTTGCTGAATGCGGCGATTGTGCTGTGACCTGCCACGAAATCAAAACGCTGGCCATCGACCCCTACTGTGCTGGATGCGCCTTCGAGCGCGACAGTCACTGTCAGGGAACGCGCCTCCCGTTCAATATGACTGGCCTCCTGCAAATCGCGCAGTGGCTTGTAGTCGGCATAAGCCAGCCCCAGACCGTCGTCGAACATCAGGAAATCAGTGGTGCAACGCCCGAGGTCTTCGGCAAGCTGCACACGCCGCCAGGCAGACTGCGCCAGGGCCGCAGGCCTGGAAAAGTCGGATTCGGTCAAGCGGTAATCCATCCCTGTTCCCTTCGTTTTCGATCTGTTCTGCCCACTTTTCGCAGGCCGTGTCCGGAATACCTAAACAATAGTCCGGATCTCCTAATTTTTAAATGATACGTATTCTTATCTGGAAATTATAGTCTAGGGACAAGAAATTTTCGATGACTGTTCAAGAACAGTAGAACCCGATAACCCGATCCAGATAGGCATTTTGATCATGAGGCACTCACGCTCGACCACTTGTTCACCTTTCAGATTAAGGCCAATCGTCATTGGCATAGGTATGGCGATGATGCATATGGCGACCGTCAGCCATAACGTTCATGCCAACGAGGTCGAGACTGAGCACTCAGGGGCAACTACCGTGTTGGAAACAGTGACGGTGCATGGGCAGGTAGACAAGGACGAGCAAGGCAAGAACGATGTCTATGACAAAGATGTAGTCACGGTTTACCAGAGCAAGGAAGAGATCGAACGCTACCGGGGCACTTCTGCTGCCGACCTGTTCAAGGGCATGAATGGTGTGTACTCCGGCGATGCCCGCAGCGGGGGGCTGGATCCGAACATTCGCGGCATACAGGGTGAGGGCCGGGTGCCGCTCACCGTGGATGGCACCGAGCAGGCAACGTCCATCTGGCAGACCGGCGTTGGTGTGTCCAACCGCAACTATGTGGACCCGAACCTGATCAGCAACATCACCGTGGAGAAAGGCCCGAATGCAACCTCGGCCGTCAGCGGCATTGGCGGATCGGTACAGGTACGCACGCTGGAGCCGGACGACATTATCAAACCCGGTGAGAGCTTTGGTATTGAGTTGAAGATGGATACGGCGACCAACTCGGTGAAGCCGGATGAGCGGGCGTTTGGTCTGTATGGAAAGGATTATCGGGACTTGGGGCTAACGCCTGATATTTACGGAGGCATTCATCCCGGAAGCATTGGCGGAAATCTACGCCGCAGCGGCAAGAGCGGGAAAGATTTAAATTTTGACGATAACGCCTATCGTCTGGCAATCGCCAAGAAGCACGAGTATTTTGATCTCTTGGCTGCCTACAGCTATCGCAAACGCGGCAATTACTATAGCGGCAAGAGAGGTGCAGACAAGTACGAATCAAATACCTGGATGGAAGATGCGGCAGCAGCAGCAAATGGCGCACATGGTCTCAATTATCGGCCAAGTGTCAGTTATATCGCCAGATACTATCTGCCTGGCGACGAGGTGGCCAATACGTCCAGCGAGCAGGAATCGGTGCTGCTGAAAGGCGCATTGCGCCTGCCGAATGATCAGACCGTGAACATGAGCTTCATGCGTAGTGATCATACGTTCGGAGAAACCGTGCCTTGGAGAAATGAGTGGCTAATACAACTCCAGGATGCAATGGATAGGCAAGGCGTGGGAACGCATGGCGCACAAGAACAATGGCCTTACAGCACCGTTAAACAAGACACCTGGAATCTGGGATATGCATGGAAGCCGGAAGGCAACCGGCTGATTGATTTCAAGGCTGCAGCATGGTTGACGCAAAGTGACAGTGAGCGGCATCAGAATGGCGAAAATCCTTATGGCGTCGTTGCGCTGGAAAACTCTATACCCGGCAGTGGGAAATTCGACTCGATCATTCGCCCAAGGGCATTACAGATATCCGATCATCGCCGTATCGGCTTCAATCTCAGCAACAAATTTCAATTGCATAACAAGCTGGACCTGACCGTTTCAGGTGACTGGACCAAAGAGCGCCTACGCCAGCAGGATGCTTCCGAGATGTGGGGGCTACAGAATCCTTACAACGCTTGGGGCTCCCGGCACTGGGGTCCCCGGGCAGGCAGGCGGCAGCAATGGAATGCCGGATTTAATTTTGACTGGCGCCCGACTGGCTGGTTACAGATCAATGCCGGTGCACGTTACAGCGATTATTGGTCATTTGATGATCAATTGGCTGCGAAGCGAGCAGCCAGAGATGAAGATTGGGCAGTGCAAAAAGGTTTTGTTTCTAGGAATTTTACTGTACATGAATTAATCAGCGATGAGGAAATGTCAGAGATTCGCCCACAAGTATTGGATGAATGGCAGCAAGTAAGAGATATATATAAAGAACGAGCAGACTTGTATGGTGCGCAAGACCCATCATACATAGAGACTTACAAAACATTTATAGAAAAATATCCTAGTGCCCAAACCTATCTCGATAATTACACGGGGGCCAATATAAGAAATGGATACTGGTACTCTGATGGAGGAACAGTGATTTCCGTTCCTTATAACGGTGATCATCGAGGGTTTGCAGAAAACAACCCATTCGCCAACGGTGAATTTCAGAACGAGTCTGTAGATGGCGCCCAAGGCAAAGAGGGATCTGCACCTAAGTATTATGTATCAGATAGCAATAGCTATTCATATGGCAAGCAGCCAGAAAACAAATGGGAGCAACCCAAAAAACAAAAAGATCATGCATGGGTTCCTCATATCGGCTTGACAGCATTTATTTCTGACAATGCACGAGTTTATGTTCGTTATTCGGAGGCTGTACGTTTTCCGAGCCTGTTTGAATCCAGCAATTCTGCTCACTCGACTGGCGCTTCCGGTTCTAACAGTCTGGCCGGCGTTGTGACGCAGCCTGAACATGCCTATAACTGGGAGATTGGCTACGCCCACAACCTGACTGGGTATTTTGACTCTTTGGAGTATGCGGATTTCCGCATCAATTACTTCAATAACCGGATCAAGGATTACATTGATCGGGACTGGAATATGAATACCTTGCAGTTCTCTGAAAAAAGAATGTCAGGTATTGAATTGCAGGCACGTGCTGACAGCGGTAAGTATTTCATGAATGTAGGAGCAACTTATCGGCTGAAACAACAGTTGTGCGATAAGGATTACGCATCGTTCATGGACCCGGTCTATGGCCGCGTATCCGAGTGTGTGGATGGTGGGTTCCCACTGACCTATGCTCGTACCAGCTTGCAGCCGCAATTGTCCGTCAATCTGGATATTGGTGCGCGACTGCTGGATCGCAAGTTAGAAATCGGTACAAGAGCGATCTACCACAGTGCAGCCAAGAACCAGAGTGATTTCTCTGCCAGCAGAATTAGTAATTACCACAGCACCCCCAATTACTGGAATCCCATTCTGGTCTTCGATGCCTACGCCAGCTATCGCGTCAATGACAACCTGAATTTTGATCTGGGCATCACCAACCTGACAAACGAGTACTACCTTGACCCTCTGGCACGGGTCACGATGCCTGCGCCGGGCCGCACCGTCCGTCTTGCCATGACGGCACGTTTCTGAAAGCTGAGGCCGATATGAATTTTATGACTTCACATCCGCTTCAGCCTTATTGGAATCTGACAGCGGCACCTATTCAATCGCAGGCGCTGGAGCAGGCATTGGCATACGGGTTGTTTGCTCAATTGCAGCAATCTGCCACAGCAGACCAGGTGGCCGAGAGGCTGGGATTGAATGCCGAAGCGACAGCGGTTTGGCTGGACTTGCTCTGGAGCATGGAATTGCTGGTGCGGCGCGTGCCGGTACAAGAGGCGGCAACGGCGCAATACAGCACATCAGCATTGGCGGCGAAATACTTTCTGGCCGCATCGTCCGAGAACTGCACCGAAGCCTGGTTGTACCGTGCGCGATTTCTCACGCGTTTTGCTTCGCAATGGGGAACGCTGTTGCGCGAAGGGTTCGACCCTGCTGGCGCCAGTCGTGAAGCCGCACCCAAGGGCAGTTGGGCGCAGGCAGCGCGGGAACAGATTGCGCAGGAACAGCGTGCCGTTACCGTACCTGCAGTGATGCGCTTGCTCGATACATTGCCGCCGTTGCCACAGCACGGGCGTTTTCTGGATGTGGGCGGCGGGCCGGGGCTGGTCGGCATTGCGCTGGCGCAGCGCCTGCCCGATTGGCACGGACGTGTTTGCGATCAGGCAGAAACTGCTGATGTGGCGCAGGAGAATATTCTTCAGGCCGGTCTGGCGCATCGCATGGATGCCGTGGGTTGCGATCTGAACCACGAGGCCATAGATGGCCGCTACGACCTGATCTGGTGCTCGGCTGTCCTGCACTTTTTGCAGCATCCGCAAGAGGCCGTCACCAAGATGGTCAAGGCGATTAACCCCGGCGGCACGCTGCTGCTGGCACATGCGGAAGTCAGTGATGAGGCAACGCTGGCTGCCAGGGTCTTGCCGTTCTACGGCACGGTCGCGCTACGCAAAAACTATCTGCCGCAACCGGGCGATATGCCACGCATTATGCGGGAGGCAGGCCTGACCGAGATTGATGCGCTGGGCCGCGTGGAGTTTCCGATGGCACCCGTCTGGATTTATAGCGGGAGGCGCGCATGAACACGATGATGCCCCGTTCGTCCTGGTGGCCGCAGCAGCTCTTGCTGGGTTGGTTGAACCTGGTGCTGACGGCACCAGTGATTTACCTGTATGTCGGCCTGCCTTTGGTGATGCGCCAACATGGCTGGAGCGGTACAGAAATCGGGCTGCTGCAACTGGCAGGCTTGCCAGCCATGCTCAAGTTCGTGCTGGCTACACCCGTGGATCGGTGGCGGCTGGGGCAGTCCAGCTATCGCAACTGGGCGGTGCTGCTGAGTGTGGGCTATGCCGCCACACTGTTGTTGCTGGGCGCGCATGATATTCGCGATACGCCGTTTATGGTGTTGTTTGCCTTGGCACTGCTGGTCAGCCTGCTGGGAACCTGGGCGGATATTCCCGTCAATGGCCTGGCCATCCGTATCTTGCCGGAATCAGAACGCATCCGTGCTGGGGCGATTCGCTCTGCGGCCACATCGCTGGGCGCGATTGTTGGCGGTGGTTTGATGCTGGTGCTGCACGCCAAATTGGGCTGGGCCTGGCCATTCACCGTATTGGCGCTTGGCATGTTGTCTGGCGCAATCCTGATCCCACTGCTGCGCGCAGGTCATCCCGTCGTCAATCAGCCTGCATCGGCGCAAGAAGTCGCCATGGAACGTGCCGGTTTGCGGCAGTGGCTGAGCTGGTTTGCGACGCCTCAGCATCGCATTTGGGCAGTCTTGCTGGTGCTGTATTACCCGTTAATTGGTGCCGTGTGGGTCTACCTGAAACCCTTGATGCTGGATCTTGGCTTTGCGCCAGAACGCATCGCCATGATTGTCGGTGTGGGTGGCGGCTTGCTGGCAGCCATTGCCAGTATGGCAGGCAGTTGGGTGTCGCGCCGTAGCGGTGCGGCAAACGCCTTGACACTGTTTGCCATCGGCAATTTGTTTGCGCTGGCGCTATTGGCTAGTGCCGTCATGTTCAAGCTCGATGAAGCATGGCTGATCGCCAGCACGATGGTGGTGGCCTTGATGATGGGCGCGTCGGCTGGGCTGGTGTTCGGCTTGATGATGTATCACGCACGACCGGCATTGTCTGCGCTGGACTACGGCATTCAATCCAGTCTGTTTGTGATTGGCCGCACGATGGTGCCGGTGCTGGCAGGCGTGGTGCTGGATCACCTCGGATACCCCGGCATGCTGATGTGCCTGGTGGGCGGATTGGCACTGATCTTGGTGCTGGTGATGTTTGTGCGCAAACGCATTTTCAGCGCAAGCACCGGCCAGCAAGCGCAGCCGCTCACTTCCATTCAATAAAGAGATTCACCATGCAACACACAACATTACCGTCGCAGGCGGCGGCTGCCAAAGGTTTATCCAGCAATACGGCTTTGCTGTGGCTGGGCTTCATTCTCGTGTCCCTGAATCTGCGGCTGATCTTTTCCACGCTGGGGCCGTTGCTGCGCAACCTGGAATTGGACTTCAGCTCGACGCTGCTTGTGACGGTACTGCCTACCGCCTTGTTGGGTTTGTTTTCGATTCCCGGCGTGCGCTTGCGCCAGTCTTTCGGGGAAGAGCGTGCCCTCGGGCTGGCGTTGGTATTGCTGGCGCTTGGCTGCGGCGTGCGCTGGTTTGGTGAACCGGGATTAATCTTGGGGACGGTGCTGGGCAGTGCGGGCATTGCAGTGATGAATGTCATCATGCCCGCGCTGGCACGCAAGCGCTTCGGGCCGCCGCGCATGGGGCTGGTCATGGGTGTCTATGCCCTGATGCTGGGCGTGGGCGCTGTGCTGGGAGCCAGTGCCTCGTTTCCTTTGTTCCAGGCAATGGGGGCTGATACCGATGCGGCCTACCATTCGCTGGGGCTGTGGGCGTTGCCCGCTTTGCTGGCGCTGGTGTTCTGGTTGCCGCAATTGCGTTTTCAGAAAGCAGAGGCTGCGGGGTTTGGCGCAGGTGGCATGGCAGCGAAGCCCGCCGTGAATGTCTACCGCAACGGCATGGCCTGGTCGATTACGCTGTTCTTCGGCCTGCAAGCGCTCAATCTGTATGTATTTCTGCCCTGGATGCCGACCATATTGATGGATCGTGGTGCCAGCCAGGAAAGCGCAGCATGGATATTTTCTCTGTCGCAAGTCAGTTTGATGGTGGGCAGCTTTGTGACGCCTTTGTTGGCTGCACGCAAACCGGATCAGCGGGTGTTTATTGCGATGACCGTATTGCTGTGCCTGGCAGGAACGCTGGGCCTGCAGTTCGCGCCGTTTGGCACGGCCCTGCTGTGGGCTTTGCTGCTGGGTTTTGGGCAAGGGGCCGGTCCGGCTTTGGGAGCCTTGTTGTTCGTCGCCAAAGCGGGCTGCGTGGAGACGGCAACCCGTATCTCGGCAATGGCGCAGACCGTTGGCTATCTGATTGCAGCCGTGGGGCCTTTGTTGGTGGGCGCGTTGTATCACAAGCAGGGAAATTGGAACGTGCCGATAGGGATACTGGCGGCGATTCTGATCATTGAGTTGATTGTTTCTTTGCCTGCGGGCCGTAATGCAAAGATTTGAGGACAGCATGCGATGGAACTTCGGCACTTGCGTTGCTTTCTGGCCGTAGCCGAGGAACTGCACTTCGCCCGTGCGGCTGAGAAGCTGCACATCGAGCAGTCGCCGCTGTCACGGGCCATCAAGGAACTGGAAGAGGAATTGGGCGTGGCCTTGTTTGCCCGCACTACGCGCAGCACTCGACTGACTCGGGCTGGCCGGTTGTTTCTGGAGCATGTGCCACGTGTATTCACCGCCTTGCAACAGGCTCGCGAGAGCGTGACGGCAGCGGCCAATGGCTTTCATCGGCAATTGCGGTTGGCGCTGTCCGATGGGATTACACCTTCGCGCTTTCCTGCCTTGCTGGCGCGTTCCCGCGAGGAAGAACCGGATGTAGAAATCCGCCTGTTCGAGCTGCCGCTGTCGCAGCAGATCAGGGGGCTGCACGATGATCTGTTCGATGCGGGCTTTGCCCAAAGCGATGATGTCGGCGACGGTATCGTGGCCGAGCCGGTCTGGCATGACCCGCTGATGGTGGCGGTGCCAGCGCGGCATCCCATTCTCAGCCACAAGCGCATCCCGCTGGATGAGGTGCTGCGCTATCCCCTGGTGCTGTGTGATCCGCATGTGTGCGAGGGGCACGCCAGGCATGTCGAACGTGTGTTGCGGCAAGCCGCTACAGAGCCGATGGTGGCCGAGCGGGTGGCATCCTGTGACCTGATGATGGTGCTGGTATCGGCAGGCATGGCGCTTGGGCTAACCAGCAAGGCGCATATCACCTCCAGCCGTGAACCGGGCGTGGTGGCTCGCCCCTTGGCCGGACGTGCGCACATGATCACCACCTATCTGCTGCGCCCGGAGGGCGAGCCATCGGAAACGCTGGCCCGTTTTATCCAGCGGGTACAGACCCTCGACGCGGCTGCGCTTGAAGGTGCTGTGCCGCCTCATCAAGCCGATGGCTCGGCAGGTTTCGAATCGGGAGCATGACGATGTTGAATGAATTGCGTACTTGCAGTTCGATAAAACGTGTGCCGAACCTACAATCACGGTATGGCGTGATTCACTTCGGTTGTATAGGCACATGCAGAAATGAACGGCTTCACGTAGATACCGTGCGAAGCCTTATGGGGAATATATGAAAACCATTGGTTTGATTGGAGGGATGAGTTGGGAATCGACCATCCCGTACTATCGGCAGATCAACGAAACCATCAAGCAGCGGCTGGGTGGCCTACATTCCGCCAAAATAGTGCTTTACAGCGTGGATTTCCAGGAGGTCGAGGCATTGCAGCATTCCGGCCAGTGGGAACAGGCGGGTTTGCTACTGGCCGATGCTGCGCGCCGACTTGAGGCGGCAGGTGCCGAAGGCTTGGTGCTCTGCACGAATACCATGCACAAGGTGGCCTCGGCGATAGAGTCTGCCGTAGGGGTGCCGCTGCTGCATATCGCTGATCCGACGGCGGAAGCGATCAAGCAATCCGGCGTTTCAACCGTTGGGCTGTTGGGTACGCGCTTCACGATGGAGCAGGACTTTTATCGTTCTCGGCTGGAAGATCGGCATGGCCTGAAGGTTCTGATCCCGAACTCCGAGGATCGGGATACGGTGCATCGCATTATCTATGACGAGCTGTGCCTGGGGCGCATTGATGCCGAATCGCGAGCAGCGTACATCGAAATCATCCATCGACTGGTTGCCAAAGGGGCTGAGGCCATTATTCTCGGATGCACCGAAATATCGCTGCTGATAGAACCGCAGCATGTGGATATTCCTTTGTTCGACACGACGCAACTGCATGCAGTACACGCAGCGGAATGGATGTTGCGCTGATTCCACGCTTTTCCACTGACCCTTGGTTTTATTTTCAGATACGCCGCAATGCGCCTTCGCTTGCGGCATTTTTATTGCGTTTTCCCCTGCGGGAATTCATGCCTTTTTCTCGATATTTATTCCGATAACGGTCTTTGACCGGCACTGACGCGGCACCGATCCTGACGCCTGCGGCACGCATTTGTGCTGCGTTTTCCATAAGGAATCAGCGCAGGAGAAATCGGAGGCCAGGGTATGCAAGCTCAAGGGGTGTTGTTCGGGCAGATCGCCGCCGTGTTTGGCATTGTGATCGCCGGTGTGTGGGGTGCCACGCAATGGACAGCCGCCGCATTGGGCTATCAGCTACGCCTGGGATCGCCCTGGTTCGACTTCCACGGCACGCCGGTGTATTACCCGTGGAAGCTGTTCGAGTGGTGGTTCTTCTTCGATGCCTACGCGCCGCAGGTGTTTGACACCGGCGGCATGATTGCGGCGGGCAGCGGCATGCTGGCCGTGGCGGTCGCCATCGCCATGTCGGTGTGGCGCTCGCGCCAGGCACGCAAGGTGACGACCTATGGTTCTGCCCGCTGGGCCGATGCTGCCGACATTCGCAAGGCCGGGCTGACACAGGCCGCTGGTGTCTTTCTCGGCCAGCATGATGGCCACTACTTGCGGCACGAAGGGCCGGAACACGTCCTGACCTTTGCGCCTACGCGCTCGGGCAAGGGTGTGGGCCTGGTAGTGCCTACCTTGCTGAGCTGGCCCGCATCAGCCGTTATCCACGACATCAAGGGCGAGAACTGGCAGATCACTGCGGGCTGGCGCTCACGCTTCTCGCACTGCCTGCTGTTCAACCCGACCGATGCGAAGTCGGCGGCCTACAACCCGCTGCTGGAGGTTCGGCGCGGCGCGCATGAAGTGCGCGACGTGCAGAACATCGCGGACATTCTCGTTGACCCCGAAGGGGCGTTGGAGAAGCGCAATCATTGGGAGAAGACCAGCCATGCGCTGCTGGTCGGCGCCATTCTGCATGTGCTCTATGCGGGCGAGGACAAAACCTTGCGCGGCGTCGCCAATTTCCTGTCCGACCCGGCCAGCCCGTTCGAGCTGACCTTGCATCGGATGATGACGACGAAGCACCTGGGCGATGCACCGCACCCGGTTGTCGCATCCGCAGCGCGCGAAGTGCTCAACAAATCGGACAACGAGCGTTCGGGCGTGTTGAGCACCGCCATGTCGTTCCTCGGCCTGTACCGCGACCCCACGGTGGCCGAAGTCACATCGCGCTGCGATTGGCGCATCGCCGACCTGATCGCGTCCGAGCATCCCGTCTCGCTGTATCTGGTGGTGCCTCCCTCGGACATTTCGCGCACCAAGCCGCTCATCCGCCTGATCCTCAACCAGATCGGCCGACGGCTCACCGAATCGCTCGACGGCAGCGACGGCATCGAGCGCCGCCACAAATTGCTGCTGATGCTCGACGAGTTTCCGGCGCTGGGACGCTTGGACTTCTTCGAGACGGCGCTGGCCTTCATGGCGGGCTATGGCATCCGCAGCTTCCTGATCGCGCAGTCGCTCAACCAGATCGACAAAGCCTACGGCCAGAACCATTCGATTCTGGACAACTGCCATGTCCGCGTGACGTTTGCGACTAACGACGAACGCACGGCCAAAAGGATATCCGAGACGCTGGGCACCGCCACTGAACTGCGTGCGCAGCGCAACTATGCGGGCCACCGCCTTGCGCCGTGGCTCGGGCACCTGATGGTGTCGCGGCAGGAGACGGCCCGCCCGCTGCTGACGCCGGGCGAAGTGATGCAGCTTCCGACCGACGAGGCCGTGGTGATGGTGTCCAGCCTGGCACCGATCAAGGCGAAGAAGCTGCGCTATTACGCAGATGCCAATTTCAAGCAACGGGTGTTGCCACCGCCTGCGGTGATGGCAGGCCGTTATGCCGATGTGCCGCCTGCGCGTCCTGACGACTGGAGCGGGCTGGCGATTCCTGCCATGCCGGTCACGGCTGCGAGTGATGGTCTGGCGGATATGCCTTCAAGCGATAACGGCGGCCCACGTCGCCAGCCCGAACTGTCCGAATCCGTCGCCTACGACCCCGAACCGGAGCACTCGGCCAGCGATCTGTCGTTGCTTGATGACGACGGCCCGTTGCCGCTTCCCAGCCAGCTCGACCCGGCCATGCAGCGCACGGCCCGGCTGGCATCGCTGAATCCCAACGACGGAATCGACTTATGAGCCAATACCGCCTCAATCTGTTCATCCAGCCCGAGCACGCCAAGCGCCTCGAAGAACTGGCCGCCAAGAAAGGCGTCTCGAAGTCCAGCATCGTTGCCGCCGCCCTGGCGTCCTGGCTGTCGCCGGACGCCGGCGACCAGCGCGAGGCGGCCATCGCCAAGCGCCTCGATCGCCTGTCACGGCAGGCCGAGCGCCTGGAGCGCGACCAGAACATCGAAATCGAAACGCTGGCGCTGTTCATCCGCTACTTCCTGACCGTCAGCACGCCGATTCCCGAAGCCCATCAGGACGCGGCCCGCGCGCAGGGCAAGGCGCGCTTCGAGCAGTTCGTGGAACAGCTTGGCCGCCACCTGCTACGCGGCCGCAGCTTGGTGCGCGACGTGGTGGAAGAACTGCACCCTGACCCGGTGCGGATGGAGGACGCGGCGGCGCTGGCTGAAGCCCAAGAACGTACTGCGGAGCGTGCCTCATGAGCGCCGTTCCGCAGACCCCGCCCGAACGCTCATCCACCGCGGCTTCGCTGGATCGCCGCATCCAGATGCTGCGCACAGCTATGGGGCCGGTCATTGCCACCGCGCTGGCCGACCCGGACGTGGTGGAAATCATGCTCAACCCCGACCGGACGTTATGGGTAGATCGTCTGTCGTCGGGCCGCTCGCCGCTGGGCGTCGAACTGCCCGAGGCCGATGGCGAACGCATCATCCGACTGGTGGCCGCGCATGTCGGTGCGGAAGTGCATCGCGGCCAGCCGCTGCTGACCGCCGAGTTGCCGGAAACCGGCGAACGCTTCGAGGGCATTCTGCCGCCGGCCGCGCCCGGCCCGGCCTTCGCGCTGCGCAAGCGGGCCGTGAGCATCATCGGCCTGGATCGCTATGTGGCCGACGGCATCCTGTCCGCGCCACAGGCCGAGTTCCTGCGCCGCGCGGTACGCGAGCGGCAGAACGTGCTGATCGCGGGCGGCACCAGCACCGGCAAGACCACGCTCGCCAATGCGCTGCTGGCCGAGATCGCCGCCACTGGCGACCGTGTGCTGGTGCTCGAAGACACCATCGAGCTGCAATGCGCGGCCCGCGACCACGTGCCGCTGCGCACCCGCGCCGGCGTCGTGTCGATGCAGGAACTGGTACGCGCCACGATGCGCCTGCGCCCCGACCGCGTGATCGTCGGCGAGGTACGCGGCGGCGAAGCGCTGGACTTGGTGAAGGTGTGGGGCACGGGCCACCCCGGCGGCATCGCCACCATCCACGCCGGTTCCGCGCTGGGCGCGCTGCTGCGCCTGGAACAACTGATCCTCGAAGTGGCGGTGAACCCGCCGCGTGCGCTGATCGCCGAGGCGGTCAACGTCGTGATCCACATCGCCGGGCGTGGCCGCAAGCGCCACGTCGAGAGCATTGCCCGCGTCGTCGGCTTCGACGCCGCCGGCTACCAACTGGCGGACGCGCTGGAAACGCCGTTTCCCGAGCTGCCGCCGGTTTCCCTCGCAGCCACCGCCGCTGCGCCTTCCCCGTCCCTCGACCCACCTGGAGAACTGCCATGACGCAGATGCACGTTCCTGCTTTCCGCCTTTCCGTAATGCCGCTTCCCGGCCTCGCACGCCTGCGGCGCCTCGCCCGGCCGGCGCACCACGGCCTGTTGCTGGCCGCCATCATGCTGATGACGGCCGGCACCGCGCAGGCCGCCGGTTCCTCGATGCCCTGGGAAGGGCCGCTGCAATCCATCCTGGAGTCGATCCAGGGACCGGTCGCGCGCATCGTCGCGGTCATCATCATCATCGCGACCGGCCTCGCGCTGGCCTTCGGCTACACGTCCGGGGGCTTTCGCAAGCTGATCCAGATCGTGTTCGGTCTGTCCATCGCGTTCGCCGCATCCTCGTTCTTCCTGTCCTTCTTTTCGTTCTCCGGCGGGGCCGTCGTATGAGTGCCGCCGACGAAGGCACGCCGGGCTTCGCGCCCGGCTTCGAGGTGCCGCTGCATCGCTCGCTGACCGAGCCGATCCTGCTGGGCGGCGCACCGCGCACCGTGGCGATCGCCAACGGCACGCTGGCCGCTGCCGTCGGGCTGGGCCTGCAACTGTGGATTCCCGGCGTCGTGCTCTGGATCGTCGGCCACTCGCTGGCCGTGTGGGGCGCGCGTGTCGATCCGCAGTTCATGCAGGTCTTCGCCCGGCACATCAAGCACCGCCCGCTGCTGGACGTGTGAGGGGATGCCGCCATGCTGAACCTTGCCGAATACCGCCAGCGACCCGCGCTGCTGGCCGACTGGCTGCCCTGGGCCGGGCTGGTCGCGCCGGGTGTCGTCTTGAACAAGGACGGCAGCTTTCAGCGCACGGCGCGCTTTCGCGGGCCTGATCTGGACAGCGCCACGCAGGGCGAATTGATCGCCACCACGGCACGGCTGAACAACGCGCTGCGCCGGCTGGGTTCGGGCTGGGCGCTGTTCGTGGAAGCCGAGCGCCAGCCGGCGGCGGGCTATCCGCACTCGGAGTTTCCCGAACCACTGTCCTGGCTGGTGGACGAGGAACGCCGCGCCGCCTTCGAGGAATCGGGCCACCACTACGAAAGCAGCTATCACCTGACGCTGGCCTACCTGCCGCCCGAGGAGTCCCGCGCCCGTGCGGCCAAGCTGCTCTACGAGCACGCACCCGGCGACGGCGTGGACTGGCGCGGGCGACTCGATGCCTTCGTGGCGGAAACGGATCGGGTCTTTGACCTGCTCGATGGCGTGATGCCGGAAATCGCCTGACTCGATGACGCGGAAACGCTGACCTACCTGCACGCCACGGTTTCGACGCGACGCTACCGCGTGGGCGTACCAGAAGTGCCGTTTCACCTCGACGCGCTGCTGGCCGATTCCGCCCTGGTCGGCGGCCTCGCACCCATGCTGGGCGACCAGCACCTGCGCGTGGTGTCGGTGCGGGGCTTCCCGACCTCGACCTGGCCGGGCCTGCTGGATGACCTCAACCGCCTGGGCTTTGCCTATCGCTGGAGTACGCGCTTTCTCTGCCTCGACAAAGCCGAGGCGGAAAAGGAACTGGGCCGCCTGCGCCGCCAGTGGTTTGCCAAGCGCAAGAACGTCGTCGCGCTGCTGCGCGAAACGATCTTCCAGCAGGAAAGCCCGCTGGTCGATACCGACGCCAACAACAAGGCCGCCGATGCCGATGCAGCCTTGCAGGAACTGGGCAGCGATCAAGTGGCCTTCGGCTACCTCACCGCTACGGTGACGGTGCTCGATGCCGACCCGGACGTGGCCGACGAGAAGCTGCGCATGGTGGAGCGCGTGATTCAGGGGCGTGGCTTCGTCACCATCCCCGAAACTCTCAACGCCGTGGATGCGTGGCTGTCGTCCATACCGGGCAATGCCTATGCCAACGTGCGCCAGCCTATTGTCTCGACGCTGAACCTGGCGCACATGATGCCGGTATCCGCCGTGTGGGCCGGGCCGGTGAAGAACGCCCACCTCGACGGCCCGCCGCTGATCGTCACCCGCACCGATGGTGCCACGCCGTTCCGGCTGGTGACGCACATCGGCGATGTGGGGCACACGCTGGTCGCGGGGCCGACCGGCATGGGCAAGTCCGTCCTGCTGGCGATGTTGGCCTTGCAGTTCCGCCGCTATGGTGGCTCGCGCATCTTCGCCTTCGACATGGGGCGATCCATGCGGGCGACGGTGCTGGGCCTGGGCGGCGAACACTACGATCTGGGCAATGACGGAGCGATTGCGTTCCAGCCACTTGCCCGTATTGACCAGGAGCGCTACCGCACCTGGGCCTCCGAATGGGTGGAAGGCCGCTTGCTGCACGAAGGAGTGGCGATCGGCCCGGACGAGAAGGCCGCGATCTGGTCGGCACTCGGGAGCCTCGCCGGTGCGCCGGTTGAGCAGCGCACGATGACGGGCCTGTCGGTGCTGTTGCAATCGAACGCACTGCGCCAGGCCCTTGCGCCCTATGTGCTGGGTGGTGCCCACGGCAAGCTGCTGGACGCCGATGCCGATCGCTTGGGTTCCGGCAGCGTGCAGGGCTTCGAGATGGAAGAGCTGATGCACAGCAAGGCGGCGGTGCTGGCCGTGCTGGGCTATCTGTTTGCCCGCTTCGATGAACGCTTCGACGGCGCACCCACGCTGCTGATCCTCGACGAAGCCTGGCTGTTCCTCGATGACCCGGTGTTCGCCGCCCGCATTCGCCAGTGGCTCAAGACGCTGCGCAAGAAGAATGTCAGCGTCATCTTTGCCACGCAGTCGCTGGCCGACATCAAGGATTCGAGCATTGCCCCGGCGGTGATCGAAAGCTGCGCCAGTCGGATTTTTCTCCCTAACCCGCAGGCCACCGAGCCACAAATTCGCACGATCTACGAGGGCTTCGGGCTGAACTCGCGGCAAATCGAAATCGTCGCCACCGCGCAGCCCAAGCGTGACTACTACTACCAATCGCGCCTCGGCAATCGCCTGTTCGACCTCGATCTGGGGCCGGCTGCGCTGGCCTTCGCGGGCGCATCCACCCCGCAAGACCAACGAGACATCGACCGCGTGCTGACGCAGGCCGACGCTCCCGGCTTCGCTGGCGCGTGGCTGCGCCATTGCGGCCTCAATTGGGCTGCCGATCTGCTGCCTTATTTCCCCGATTTTCAACTACCGGAGGTTTCACCATGAAAGCCAAGCCCCACTTGCTGTCCGCTTCGCTCGCCGCCGTGTTGTCGGTGTCGCTACTGGCCGTGCAGCCCGCGTCCGCGATCACCGTGTTCGACCCGTCCAACTTCGTGCAGAACACGCTGACCGCCGTTCGCACCCTGGAGCAGATCAACAACCAGATCAACCAGCTTCAGAACGAAGCACAGATGCTGATGAACCAGGTGCGCAACCTGGCGAATCTCGACTTCAACATCGTCAACCGTCTGCGCTCGACGCTTGCCACCACCGAACGCCTGATCGCCGAGGCGCAAGGTCTGGCTTTTGATGTGCAGAACATGGATGCCACGTTCTCGCGCCTGTACCCGGAGCAGTACGCCGCCACCATCAGCGGCGACCAGATGCTGCGTGATGCGCAGGAACGCTGGAAGAACACGCTGAACGGCCTGCACACCGCGATGCGGATGCAGGCGCAGGTATCGCAGAACCTGGCCCAAGACGAAAGCGCGCTGGCCGACCTCGTGAGCCAGAGCCAGTCGGCCACCGGCGCGCTGCAAGCCATGCAGGCAACAAACCAGCTTCTCGCCTTGCAGGCCAAGCAGTCCATCCAGGCCCAGCAGCTCCAGATCACGCAAGACCGCGCGGCCTCGCTGGAACTGGCGCGGCAGGCTGCGGCTGTGGAACGCGGGCGCGAAGTGACCCGGCGCTTTCTGGGCAGCGGCACGCCGTACACGCCTGAACGCGTGAATTTCTACGGGAACTGACGAAGGGGCTGCCATGAACAACGTGACGGTCATTGATCGCTTCCTCGATACCTTCTCGCGCTACATCGACTCGGGCTTTGGGCTGCTGCAGGGCGAAGTGGCGTTCCTGACCGCCACGTTGATCGTCATCGACATGACGATTGCCGGGCTGTACTGGGCGATGAGTCACGCCACCGGCCAGGGCGAGGACGTGATCGCCAAGCTGCTGCGCAAGGTGCTCTACGTCGGTGCCTTCGCCTACATCCTCAACAATTTCAACTGGCTGGCCGGCATCGTGTTCCGCTCCTTTGCCGGACTGGGTCTGACCGCATCCGGCTCGACGCTGACGATGGAGAACTTTCTTCAGCCGGGCCGATTGGCCAAAACAGGCATTGACGCGGCTGCGCCGCTTCTCGACCAGATCAGCGATATGGCGGGCTTTCCCGAAGTGTTCGTGAACATGACACCCATCGTGGTCATGTTCCTGGCCTGGGCGATGGTGATTCTTTGTTTCTTCGTGCTGGCGATCCAGCTTTTTATCACCCTGATCGAATTCAAGCTGACCACGCTCGCGGGCTTTGTGCTGGTGCCATTCGCGCTGTGGAACAAGACCTCATTCCTCGCCGAAAAGGTGCTGGGCAATGTGGTGTCGTCGGGCATCAAGGTACTTGTACTGGCTGTGATCGTCGGCATCGGCTCAAGCCTGTTCGCCCAGTTCCAGGTGCATCCGGCCGAACCCTCTATCGACCATGCCCTGGTCATCATGCTGGCCGCGCTCACGCTGCTGGCGTTGGGGATCTTCGGCCCAGGCATTGCCACCGGGCTGGTATCGGGTGCGCCGCAGTTGGGTGCAGGGGCCATGGCCGGTGCTGCCCTTGGCGCTGCTGGTGCGGCGGTTGCCGTAGGGGCTGCCGCTACAGGCGTGGGCGGTGCCGTGATGGCCGGGGCAAGGATGGCACCGGCTGCTGCCAAGCTCGCAGGCGCTGGTGCGCGAGCCGCCACCTCAGCGGCTGGCAGCGCCAAGTCGGCATTTCAGGTCGGTTCCGCTGCTGCGGGCGGAGGTGCCAAAGGCGCGATGGCGGGGCTGAGTAATGTTGCCAAGAGTGGCGCGCAGGCGGCTGGCCAACGCGCCGGTGCAGGCATCAAGTCAGCGGCGGCGAAGACGGCTGCGCCTTTCAAGGCGGGCTGGCACGGCTCTGGCACAGATGGTGGCTCAGGTGCTGGCTCAGGAGGTGGCGCTGCCGCTTCCGGGCAAGCCGCCTCTGGCGAAGCCAGCTCTCAGAAGCAAGAACAACCCGGCTGGGCCAAGCGCCTGCATCGCCGCCAGCAACTCACCCAGGCCACTACGACTGCCGTGCACACGCTGCGCGGTGGCGACGGCGGCGGTTCGGGCCAAGGTCCGGGCCTGCGGGATTCCGATAGCTGACTTTCAAGGAGAACTCCATGCGATTCAAACGACCGCAGGTGCGCTATGCCGATACGCCGCAGCCTGCCACCCCGTACCAATCCGCAGCCCAGGTGTGGGACGAGCGTATCGGCTCGGCCCGCGTCCAGGCGAAGAACTGGCGGCTGATGGCCTTCGGCTGCCTGGTGCTTGCGCTGCTGATGGCCGGTGGTCTGGTGTGGCGCTCGGCCCAATCCATCGTCACGCCCTATGTCATCGAGGTCGATCAGTCCGGCCAGGTGCGCACCGTGGGCGAAGCGGCTACGCCATACCGGCCCACCGATGCGCAGACGGCGCACCACATCGCGCGTTTCGTGACGCTGGTGCGCTCGCTGTCCATCGACCACATCGTGGTGCGCCAGAACTGGCTCGACGCCTACGACTACACAACCGATCGGGGCGCGGCGGTGCTCAACGACTACGCCCGCACCAATGACCCGTTTTCCCGCGTCGGCAAGGAGTCGGTGACGGTGCAAGTCACCAGTGTGGTTCGCGCCAGTGATGCGTCGTTCAACGTGCGCTGGACAGAGCGCCGCTACGTCAATGGCGCGGCGGCCGGGCTGGAGCGCTGGACGGCGGTGGTGTCCATCGTGCAGCAGACCCCGCGCACCGAAGAGCGTCTGCGTCGCAACCCGCTGGGCATCTACGTCAATGGCCTGTCGTGGAGCCGTGAACTGGATTCTTCTGAAGGAGTGAAGCCATGAATGTGCCTTTCCGTTTTTACGCTTTGCCGTTGATTATGCTGGGCCTTGCGGGCTGCGCCACGCAGGGCAAACCGCCGCCGGTGATCTCGCTCGATGAGCCGGTGCAGGCCCAACCATTGCCCGAGCCGCCCAAGCCTATCGAAGTCGTGGCGATGCCCGAACCCTTGGCGCTACCCGCACAGTTGAAGCCGCTGCCGGAAGTCGATGCGGCCCTGGCTGTGCCGGAGCCTGCCGACGAGAAGGTGCGCGTCTCGCGTGCCAATGCCGAAGCGCGGATCGCGCCGACCCGTGAGGGCTACGTCAATGCGATCCAGGTCTGGCCTTTCACCGACGGCGCGCTGTACCAGGTCTATGCGTCCGTGGGTCGCGTGACGGTGATCGCGCTCCAGCCCGGCGAGGAACTGGTGACGGTCGCTGCGGGCGATACCGTGCGCTGGATCGTGGGCGACACGTCCAGCGGCAGCGGTGCCGATCTGCGCGTCAATGTATTGGTGAAACCCATCCGCTCGGGTCTGAAAACCAATCTGGTCATCACCACCAGCCGCCGCACCTATCTGCTGGAACTGACTTCGACCGACAAAGCATGGATGGCATCGGTGTCCTGGGACTATCCCAAAGATCGGATGCTGGCCTTGCAGCGCCAGGCGCAGGCCGCCAGCGCCGCCGCGCCGGTCGATACCGGTCTCTCGCTGGAGAAAATCCGTTTCCGCTACGCGATCAGCGGTAGCAATCCGCCGTGGAAGCCGCTGCGGGCTTTCGATGATGGCGAGAAGGTCTATATCCAGTTTCCGGCAGGCATCGCCCAGGGCGAGCTGCCCCCGCTGTTCGTGATCGGTGCTAAGGGCGATGGGCAACTGGTGAACTATCGTTTCCGCTCGCCGTACTACATCGTGGATCGGCTGTTCGGTGCTGCAGAACTGCGCCTTGGAGCCGACAAGGGCGACGTGGTACGCATCGAGCGCACGGATGGCATCGCCGGGAGGAACTGAGCATGAGCCAGGATGACATTCCCGACCTTGCCACGCCGCAGGCGGGCAAGGCAGCACCCGAGGCGGTAGCGCTGCGTGCTCAGCCGCGCCCGGTCACGCGCTTGAACCGGCGCACGCTGGCCATGCTCGCGGGCGGCTTATCGGTTGGCGTGATGGGCGCGCTGATCTGGTCGCTGCAACCGCAGCAACGCGGCGCGGGCGAATCTACCGAGCTGTACAACGTGGATCGCGTCTCGCGCTCCGAAGGACTGGATGCGCTGCCAACAGACTATTCAAAGCTGCCAGCGCTGCCGCCCGATGTGCCGGAGCTGGGGCCACCATTGCCGGGTGATTTGGGGCCAGCCATCGTCAATTCACAGCAGCCGGTCGCCGCCACCTATGCCGCGCCGGGCTACGACCCCAACGATGCGCTGCGCAAGGAGGAAGAAGCGGCTGCAGCTTCGTCGGTGTTTTTCCGCACCGGCTCCCCGCAGGCTGCGCCAGTGGCGCAGTCGCAAGTCGCTGCCGCGCCTGGCTTCGTCGCCAATGCTGCTTTCGATCCCCTCGCCGCTGGCCCGGCCTCGACGGCGGCTCAGCCTGCCGACCCGACTGCTGTGCAGAACCGGCAAGACCAGAAAGAGGCGTTCCTGACAGGCGGTTCTGTAGAAACCCGTAATTCCGGCAACCTGCAAATGCCGACATCGCCATATCAGGTCATGGCTGGAACCGTGATTGTTGGGGCGCTGGTTACGGGCATCAAGTCCGACCTGCCAGGCGATGTCATCGCCACGGTGACGGAGCCGGTCTATGACACGGCGACCGGCAAGTTTCTGCTGATCCCGCAGGGCTCGCGCATCCTGGGCAAGTACAACAGCCAGGTCAGCTACGGACAGAGCCGTGTGCAGGTAATGTGGAACCGCATCATCCTGCCCGATACCTCATCGCTCACGCTCGACAACCTGGTCGGCACCGACCCAGCAGGCTATGCCGGTCTGGAAGACGATGTGGACTGGCATTGGGATCGGATCTTTGCAGGTGCCATCATGACCACGCTGTTGGGCGTAGGGGCCGAGTTAGCTGCACCTGAGAACCGTCAGAACGGTGATCGCGTCATCATCGCCGGGCGCGACAGCCTGCAGGACACAGTGAATCAGGTTGGCCAGGAAGTGACCCGTCGCAACCTCAACATCCAGCCCACGCTGACGATCCGACCCGGAATGCCGGTGCGTATCGTGATCGGCCGCGATTTGGTACTTCGCCCGTACCAGCCGCTGTTCTTCAACAAGGGGACTTCTCGATGAGCACAACCAAAAAGCTGCGGCTCGGGCCGCTGCCCAAGACTGAGAGCGTCAAGCTGACCTTCACTTGCTCGGCCAGCCTGAAAATCAATCTCGACCGCTACGCCGCTCTGCACGCGCAGACCTACGGAGAAGCGGTCGATGCGGCGACGCTGATCCCGCACATGCTGGAGGCCTTCATGGCCGGTGATCGTGGATTCAGGAAGATAGGGGCGGAAAAACAGTAAATGGTGAGATAAGCGCATTTGCGAACAGGTACGCGGGATCGAGAGGCCGTCGGAGCTTGATCCAGTTCCTTGACTTTCGCGTCTATTACTATGGAAACACTCTAGATTGATTGCATAGGTATCCGTATGAACTCATTTCTTATCATCGGCGGCTATGGCACTGTCGGCACAGAGGCTGCCAAGCTCGTGCGCCAGTTTCAGCCCGGTCTGCCGTTGGCTCTGGCCGGGCGTGATGCGAACAAGGCACAGGCAGCTGCGGCCGCCATCGGCAACGCCGCGGGCGTAGCCGTGGATACCCGCCGACCGGACCTGGGCCTGTCGCCCGATCTGCAGATCAGCGGCATCGCCGTGCTGACCAACGATCTGTCGACGCATCCGGCGAAGTACGCCGTGCGCCACGGTATCCCGTACACCAGCATCGCCACCCAGCTCACCAAGCTGGCGCCGAAGTTGGCAGTGCAAGTGGACGGCTGCGCCCGCGCTGCCAGCCTGATGCAGGACACCAACTTCGCCGGTGTGCTGGTGCTGGTGGCGCTGTCGCTGATGCAGCGCTTCTCGCGCATCGACCGTATCGAGATCGGCGCGGTGATGGACGACCAGGATCTGGGCGGGCCGAACAGCCAGAGCGACGTGGACGACTTCGCCGACAAGGCCCCCGGCTTCCTGCTGGAGGCAGGCGCATGGGTGCAGCCGGATGCCGAACAGGGCAGCCGCCGCTTCACGTTGCTTGACGGCACCAGCTACCTGGGTGGCAGCTTCCCTTCGTTCGACGTGCCGGAATTGGCGGCGGCGTCCGAGGCGCCCGCCATCCGGCTCGACTTCGTGCTCGACCAGACCCCTGGCCGCCGCGACACCGGCCAGCCCTCGGTGGAGATCGTCTACGAGATCGCTGGCCAGCTCTCTGATGGCGAGGGTACGCGCCTGAAGGTGCAACTGTCGCACCCGCTCGGCCAGACCGTGCTGACCGGAATCGGCGTTGCGGTCGCCATCGAGAGCTTGCTCGGCTTGGCCGGTGGCGCTGCCCCGGCGCCCGGCCTGTATCTGCCCTCGACCCTGATCGAGCCAGCACACATGATTCAGCGGCTGCAGGAGGCAGGGGCACAACTGCGCGTACAGATCGACAACTAGCAGGTTGCCGACCGCATCCACGGCGCAACGGTCCAGGTTGGCTCGTTGTGTGCAAGCGAGCTGGCTACCCGCATTCGTATCGCCAATGGGATTCCTGCTAAAATTATGTACATCTGTACATTAATGAGTAGGAAACCACTGTGGTAATACCAACGCTGGTCTGCGGCGCCATTTGCAGCACGCTGGGCACCTTGGCGCTCAAGGGGTCGGCGCAATTTCGCAAACCCATTCCGACGGCATTAGCGTTGCTGTGCTACGCCGGCTCCACGGTGTTGCTGGCACACGCCATGACCTTGATGCCCGTCGCGCTGGCGCATGCCATCTGGACGGGACTGGTCGCACTCGCGCTGCTGGGCATTGACCGCTGGGTGTTCCGTCTGTCCCTATCAGGCGCTCGCCTCGCAGGGTTTCTCTTCGTCCTGGCGGGCATCGCTGTGCTGGGAGCACGGCCATGACGCAGTCTCCTTCGCTGCGGACGTGGCTCCTGCTGCTGGCGACGGTCTTTGCAGAAGCGGGCGCGACCTCGTTGCTGAAATATTCAGATGGCTTCCAGCGCATCGTGCCGGGCCTGGTGTCGTTCGGCGTCTATGTGCTGGTGCTCGTTCTGTTCTCGCACGTGTTGGCCAGAATGCCCGCCAGCGTGGCCTATACCGTCTGGGCGGGGCTGGGCACCTTGCTGCTGATCCTATCCGGCTGGGTGTTCTTCGGGGAGGCCATGACGCTGGCCAACCTGGCCGGCATTGCCTTGATCGTCGCCGGGGTGATCCTGATCAACCGGACACCGGCCTCGCCGACATGACCGGGGTGCAAGGCAAGCGAGGCGCAGGCGACCCTGGCCGGCGCGACCGGCTGGTGGATGCGGCCCTGTCCATCATGCTGGCCCAAGGCGTTCAGGGCGTGAGCCACCGGGCGGTTGCCGCCGAAGCGGGAGTGCCCCTGGGGTCGACCACCTACTATTTCCGTGATCTCGATGCACTGCTGATCGCCTCGATCGAACGGCTCACGCAACGCCGCCGGATCGAGATGGAAACGTGGAGCGCTGACATTGCCTCGCTGGATGAGCTACTCGCTCGCTTGGCCGAACTCATCGTCGCCCGCTTGTCGCGCGACCGGGTGGAAACCACGCTGTCCTACGAGCTGCACTTCCTGGCGCTGCGCCGGCCCGCATTCCGCTTTTACAGCGAAGCATCCACTCAGGTGTTACGAGACACGCTGCGGCAATTCGCGGATGAGAAAACCACCCGTGCCCTGACCCTGCTGGTGGATGGTTTGGTCATTGATGGGCTGCTGACGAACCGTGTTCCTGCATGTCAGGATATTCTTGCTGCGATGCGTGCGTTGGTCAGGGGCGCACATGGACTTGGATAGCGGATGGCGAGTGGCCACATCGTTTTCCACGCCGAACTCGGTACGATACGAGCACGAGGTGTGGCGTTGTGTCCAACGCCGCTACAGCGCGACATGACTTGCCTTTTCCAAGCTCTTATGTGGCTCCTAGCCCACAACGCCGCATCTTCTGAACAGGGCGCACAACAGAGCCAACCTATTGTTTAGTTGCTGGTTTTTAGCTCAAGTCGATTTGTACGAAAGGCTTGACACCGGCCCTTTTTTGTCGCAGGGCCGCCCCAAGACAAAAACGCCCCCTTGGGGGGCAGCAAGCCGAAGGCGCCGCGTGGGGGCCCTTTTTTTGGTGCGTGATGCGTTTTTACTGCCCGCTCGCCCGCAGCAGCCGGGGCGGTTCAGACTTCCTGACGGGAAGGGTCTGGCGCGAACAACGTGGCGAGTATGTCTATGCCGTGGCCGATGGCCGTGTCTATGGCCTGAGCCGGACTGAGGGCATAGGCCACGGCAGCATCTGCGGCGTTGGCAAATGCCGGTACGGGATAGGTGAAACCAGGGTCGTCGGGCTGGCTGGCCTTGCGTATGTCCAGTGTGGCGGTGAAAGCCGGGCCGGAGCCATTGGCGCCTTCAGGCGCGGTGGACAGGCGAGCGAGCAGCAGATAGCCCTTGTAGATGTAGCGATTCGGGTACACCAGGCACATCTCCTGTAGAGCATCTTGGCCGGTCATGGACCCGGTAAAGGGGCCTGGCGCCCCGAGGGCGGACCGCGCAAGACGGTGACTACCCGGAGCCGAAAGCTGCCGGATCGTGGCGGAGACGCGCCGACCTGGAAAGCAGGCGTGCTTCACGACCGATCCCCGGTGGCAGACGGCGCACGCAGGTGGTCAGGAATTAATCACTATGGAGAGTATCCTGCGGCCTGTCAAGTGTTGCCTGCTGAAAACGGGAAATTCGGCGATGTGTGTGCATTGTGGTGCTTACATCGCCAGAATTCAGTCAAAATTCTGTTTCTGCCATGAAAATGACATGTTCGGCATGCACGGAGGCTGGCAGCCGTGTCCTACATGGCAATAGCGGCGGGTCTGGGACTGGTGCGTGTTTTTTTCAGGGAGGGCGGGCAGGGATAATTCTGGCCATGCCTTCATGGCAATGTTGCAAAGCCGCCATACAATATCCCGCTAGCAGCAGGAGAAGGCTTATATGACAGATGCTCAGAACCCCACGCAATTTTCCTCGGATGGCGAAGCCCTGTGGCTGGTTCCCCCGACCCACGACGGCCAGGCGCCGGGACAACTGTTCGTCATGTTCCATGGCCAGGGAGGCGAACCGGCAGACCTGCTCTGGCTGGCCCGCACCCTGCAGGCGCAATGGCCAGGCGCAGCCATCATGGCTTTGCGCGCTCCCTATCCCGCAGGGGCCAGCGAAGCCGAGGGCCGGCAGTGGTTCGTCGCAGATGAATTGAATGCCGATGAGCTGGCCGGGCAGGTCGCAGCCGGCCTGCCGCCGTTGCTCAAGCTGATTCGCCGCGTGCAGGCGCAATGGCAGATTGCTCCTGCCGCCACGGCCTTGTTCGGCCTGGGGCAAGGCGGGTTGGTGGCGCTCGAATTGTCTGCAGCCGACCATGCGCTGGCTGGCCGCGTAATCGCCTTTTCCGCCGGTTATGCCAGCTTGCCGCAGGCAGCCGCGCCGGAAACCAGCGTGCACCTGCTGCATGGTGCCGAGGACGATGTCGTGCCGCCGTCGTCCTCGCAGGATGCCTACGACCGTATCCAGGAACTCGAAGGCGACGCCACGCTGGATATCCTGCCCGATATCGGCCACGAGCTGAATGTCGCGCTGGTGACCCGCGCTATCGAGCGCCTGCGTACCCATGTGCCCCTGCATATCTGGCAAAGCGCGCTGATGAGCGCGCGCCAGTCCAGCTGAATGATGTGCCCGGCCCGCCCGCATGGCGGTGCGGGCCTTCCGACAACCCACGCTTAGGCCCTCAACCGTTACCCGGCAGGCCAGGAGAGTTTACGGATGTCCGCGTATTTTCCTTCGGTGGTACTCACTCCGGAACCGGTCGATTTCCAGTCCTTCGAGGTCGCCGCAGCGGCGGTGGACCGCCTGATCGAGATTTACGAGCGCAATACCGTATTTCTGCGCAGCCATTTCGCAGAACTTGCCCGTGGCGAGCCCTTGCCACGTTCTGCCCGCGTGCGGGCCTGGTATCCCGCGATCCGCATCCAGGTCGATACCTATGACCTGGTTGATACGCGGCTGTCCTACGGCCATGTTTCCGAGCCCGGCGTCTACGAGGCCACCATTACCCAGCCGCGCTTGTTCCAGGCCTACCTGGTGGAGCAGATCGGCCTGTTGCTGCTGCATCACAAAGTGAAGGTAGCGGTCGGTGAATCGGAGACGCCCATTCCGCTGCATTTCGCGTTCCCTGGCGGGGCGCACGTGGAGGGCGTGGACCTGGCCGCGCTGGGTCGTCCGCTGCGCGATATTTTCGATGTGCCCGACCTGACCATCACCGACGATGCCATTGTCAACGGCAGCTGGCGCCCAGTAGCGGGCAAGCCGCACCCGCTGGCGCCTTTTACTGCGCCGCGGGTGGATTATTCCTTGCATCGCCTGCAGCACTACACCGCGACGTCTCCTGCGCATTTCCAGAATTTCGTGCTCTTCACCAATTATCAGTTCTACGTGGACGAGTTCTGCGCCTACGCCCGTGCCAGGCTGGCCGACGGCGTCGGTGGCTACGAATCCTTCATCGAGCCGGGCAATGTCGTCACGCTGCGCGGCGAGGCTGAACCCGTCTCGGGTACGGCGCCTGAGCGCCTGCCCCAAATGCCGGCCTATCACCTCTGCCGGGCAGGTCATGGCGGCATCACGCTGATCAATATCGGTGTCGGCCCGTCCAATGCCAAGACCATCACGGATCACGTCGCGGTATTGCGGCCGCAAGCCTGGCTGATGGTGGGGCATTGCGCCGGTTTGCGTTCGACCCAGCGCCTTGGAGATTACGTGCTGGCGCATGGTTATGTCAGGGATGATCACGTGCTGGATGCAGACCTGCCGCTGTGGGTCCCGGTCCCGCCGCTGGCGGAAGTCCAGGTGGCGCTGGAAACGGCCGTCGAGAAAATTGCCGGCCTGTCAGGCTGGGAGCTCAAGCGCATCATGCGTACCGGTACAGTGGCCAGCATAGACAACCGCAACTGGGAGTTGCGCGATCACCAGGAACTGGTCGAGCGCTTCGCGCAGTCGCGTGCCATTGCCCTGGATATGGAATCGGCCACGATTGCCGCCAACGGGTTCCGCCTGCGAGTGCCGTATGGTACCTTGCTTTGCGTCTCCGACAAGCCGTTGCATGGAGAGCTGAAGCTGCCGGGCATGGCCAATGACTTCTACCGGCGTCAGGTCGGCCAGCACTTGCAGATTGGCATCCATGCGCTGGAACTGCTGGCCAGCATGCCCAAGGAAAGGCTGCACTCGCGCAAGCTGCGCAGTTTCATCGAAACAGCTTTCCAGTAGGCGGGTGTTGGCGGCCTGCTCCGTCCGGCTTCAGTCCTGCTCCAGCAGTAGGGCCAGCGCGGGAGAGAACTGCTTGCTGCGGTGGCGGATGCGGTAGAGCTGGCGGTGCAGTGGTGGCAGGGCGGTGCGCAGCAGCGCCAGGCGGCCCAGATCCACCAGGTCCTGAACCGCGCTGCGGGACAGGCAGGCGATGCCCAGGCCAGCGGCTGCGGCCTGCTTGATGGCCTCGGTACTGCCCAGCTGCAAGGCCAGGTCGAAGTTGCCCAGATGCGGCAGCAGCACGTTATCCACGGCCTCGCGGGTGCCAGACCCGCTTTCCCGCAGCAGCCAACGTTGCTTGCGCAGTTCTGCCAGCGGGCAGGGGGTCTGGGATTGCGCCAGCGGATGGTGTGCAGCCACGACGAACACCAGTTCGTCGCTGAGCCAGGGCAGCGCTTCCAGTTCGTCGGCATGGCAGGGGCCTTCGATGACGCCGACGTCGACTTCGCGGCGCAGCACAGCGCCCACGATTTCCTGGGTATTGCCGATGCGCATTTCCACGCTGGCCAAGGCATGGGCCTCCAGCAGCCGGGCAATCCGGGCCGGCATCAGATAATTCCCGATGGTTGTACTGGCGCCCAGGCGGATGCGTGCCGGTAGTGGCGCGCCAGGGTTGCCGCCATCCATGCCGAAATGGGTTTCTATCGTGCGCGCCATATCCAGCAGCGAGCGTGCCGGGTCCAGCAGGGCGCGCCCGGTCTCATTGAGCTGCAGGCGCTTGCCCACGCGGTCGAATAGGCTGGCGCCCAGCATGGCTTCCAGTTCTCCCAGCGCGGCGCTGGTGGCGGATTGCGATAGCGGGATGCTGCTGGCAGCCGCTGTCGTGCTGCCATGTTCGGCGATGGCCGTGAAAATATGCAGCTGCCTCAGAGTGATGCGCATCGGGCGGTTTGATCTATTTGAAATTACGATAGGTTATAGAAATATAACCTGTTTTACAGATATTCCTTCTGCATTCATTATGTGTTCAATTCATAAGGAATTATTCCGTAATGACTGCTAATAATATATTGACTGCGGGCAGGGACGGCTGTCCGGCGCTGCGCGGCGAGGCAAAGGAAGATCGTCCGGCACGGGAAGGGCAGGGCATGCTGCATGAAGGCTCCCCGGCATTGACCGCAGGCGCGGCCTATGCTGCAGCGGCTGCGCCGGCAAGAGTTTCCCCAGGTGCCCAGGCGCCGGCAGGCAGGTCGTGGCAGCCGGGCGCACTGGTCGCCGGGCTGCTGCTGACTGGCAGCATTGCGGCGGCCGCGCAATGGCTCAGCAGCCAGCCGTGGGCTCAGACGCATGGTATAGCGGCGCTGACCCTGGCCATCGTGCTGGGGATGCTGGTTGGCAATACGGTGTATCCGTCAGTGGCAGGCAGGCTGGGTGCCGGGGTCGATTTCTCCAAGACGCGGCTATTGCGTGCCGGCATCGTGCTGTATGGGCTACGGCTGACTTTCTCCGACGTGGCCCTGGTAGGTTATGAAGGGGTGTTGCTGGACGCCTGTATGCTGCTCTCCACTTTCTGTCTGGCATGGTGGCTGGGGACGCGTTGGCTGGGCCTGGACCGCCAGACTGCGCTGCTGATCGGCGCAGGCAGTTCGATTTGCGGCGCAGCGGCCGTGATGGCGGCCGGTCCGGTGGTGGGCGGGCGGGCAGCCCAGATCAGCGTGGCGGTAGCGACGGTGGTGATCTTCGGCACCTTGGCGATGTTTGCCTGGCCTGCCTTGTATCACCTGGGGCAAGAGTGGGGTTGGGTGCACATGGATACGCGGCAGGCGGGCGTGTTCATCGGCGCGACGGTGCATGAGGTGGCGCAAGTGGTGGCTGCCGGGCGTGCGCTGGGCAGCGATGCAGCGGATGCTGCCGTGATTGCGAAGATGGTGCGGGTAATGATGCTGGCACCCTTCCTGCTCGGGCTTGCATTGTTGCTGGCTCGGCGGGGGGCGAGCAACGGGGCCCCGGCGCAGGGGCGGCGCGGGATCGCGATTCCCTGGTTCGCGTTCGGTTTCATCCTGATGGCGGCATTCAATTCGCTGGTCGAACTGCCTTCCGAACTGGTGCGTGTCGCACTCGACCTGGACACCATTATGCTTGCCATGGCCATGGCCGCCCTGGGACTGACGACGCATGTGTCGGCATTGCGCCGGGCTGGATTGCGCCCCTTGCTGCTGGCAGCGATGCTGTTTGCCTGGCTGCTTGGGGGCGGGCTGGCGATGAACGCCTTGGTGCATGCCCTCCTGGCCTGACGGCGAGCGTAGTTCAACATGCCTGCAGATGGGGCTTCATTAGTGCCTCGAACCAGTCCATGAATACCGCCAGCCGGCGTGAGCGCTGGCGGCGATGCGGATAGAGTAGTGATACTTGCAAGGGGGCTGCGCGATGGTCAGGCATGACTTCCTGTAGTTCTCCCGCGTCGATCAGGTGCTGCACGTCGAAACCGGGTATCTGGATCAATCCCAGACCCGTGCGGCAGCACGCAATGTAGTTCTCCGCGTTATTCGTTACGACTTGGCTGGGTATGGGCACACTGTGCTCGGCGCCGTCGGCGGAAATATAGCTCCACGGTATTTCTCGCCCGGTGGACGGCGAGGCGTAACCGACCATCCAGTGTTTGCTGCAGAGCTCCTCGGGGTGCTCTGGTATGCCTTGTTCTTGCAGGTAGGCGGGGCTGGCGCAGTTGATCAGCCTGATCAGGCCCAACGGCCGGACGGCAAGTGCGGTGTTCGGCAACGCGCCGACACGCACCACGCAGTCAATGCCTTCCCGTACCAGATCAACGGCGCGATCGCTGGAACCCAGGATGAGTCGCAATTGGGGATGCTGCCGCAAAAGCATGGGTAATGCCGGCACGATAAGCCTGCGCGCGATGCGGCTGGGCACATCAATTCGCAGCTGCCCTGACACCTGGCGCTGGCTGGCTTGGAACATCGTGTCTATGTTTTCTACATCCGCCAGTAGCGGGCGTATGCGTTCGAGCAACTGCATACCGTCGGCGGTCAGATGTACCTGGCGTGTGGTCCGGTGCAACAGACGTGTACCTACCTGAGCTTCCAGTTGCTGGATGGCCGCCGACACCGAGGCACGCGGCAACTCCAGTGCATGCGCCGTCTTGATGAAACTGCCCATCTCCGCAATCTGAGCGAAGATACGGTACTGATCGAGCCTGTCCATAGTCTCCCCATGGTGCTGGCGCCCAGGTCCAGGCTATTTTGCTGTTCCCGGTTCAGCCAGCAAATGCTCGAGTGGGGGCACCGCCAGCCTGCTTATTTGGTGGTGTAGCCGCCGTTGATCAGGATGGTCTGGCCTGTGATCCACCAGCCGTCGCTAACCAGGTGGCGGATGAAGGGTACGACGTCTTCGATGTCCGTCAGGCCGGTTTTACTGAACAGAGAAAGCGCTGCCGCAGTTTTGTGATAGGCCACGGCATCGGCGCCTTCAGCCGGGTAGAAAAACGGCGTGTCCATCGGACCCGGTCCAACTGCTGTGACTGAAATGCCGCGTGCAGCAAATTCCTTTGCCGCGGCACGGGTGAAGTGCTCTACCGGCGCCTTGGTGCCTGCATACGCAGCATAGAACGGAGTGAAAGCCCCGAGTAGCGAGGTTACCAGGGTAAGCACCTTGCCGTTGTCGTTGACGTGTTTGCCGGCTTCCTTGAGGAAAAAGAATGCGCTTTTGGTGTTTACTGCCGACATGTCGTCGTACTCGGCTTCGCTGGTTTCGGTGATCGGTTTCTTGAGCACCTTGCCTACGGTATTGATGGCAATGTCAGGTCTGCCTACGGCGGCAATGGCATCGGTGAATAGTTTCTCGACGGCAGCTGCTGTGGTGAGGTCTGCCTGGATTGCCACGGCATGCGCGCCGGTTGCCTTGATGGCCGTAATTGTGGCCTCTGCATCACCCTGGCTGGCGTCACTGTTGTAGTGGATTGCCACTGCCTTGGCGCCATGTTGGGCCAGAGCACGGGCGATCAGGCCGCCGAGGTTTTTGGCCCCGCCGGCGATGAGAACGGTTTTGCCTTTGATGGAATGGTCTGCCATGGGACTCTCCTTTGCAAATGGGGATGCCCCCAGCTTAGGCCGGGGGTGCCCGGAGATAAACCACCTGGCCCTGGATGGATTATCCAGGAAATCCATCCAATGAATTGTCTCAGCCTGGCGTGGACTACTGATCGCGCCGATAGTGGCGTGCGCTAAATGCCTGACTGATAGCGTTCGTGTACCAGCTTCCGGATGGACGCCTTGAGCAGCTTGCCTGTGGCTGTGTGCGGCAGTTCGTCGACGATCAGTACATCGTCGGGCATGCTCCACTTGGCGATCTTGTCCTTGTAGATGTCCAGCATGTCGTCGCGTGTGAAGGTGTGGCCAGGCCGGATAACGGCCACCAGGATGGGGCGTTCGCCCCAACGCGGATCTGGCATGGCGACCACGGCGGCTTCCTGGATGGCGGGATGCGCCTGCGCCAGGTTTTCCAGCTCGACCGAACTGATCCATTCACCGCCCGATTTGACCACGTCCTTGTTGCGGTCGACGATCTGTACGAAACCATCTTCGTCCATGGTGATGATGTCGCCAGTGTCGAACCAGCCCGGGACCAGGGTGTGGGCGGGACTGGTTGGCGCGTTGTAGTAGCTGCCGGCTACCCAGGGACCGCGGATCAGCATGGAGCCGAACGACTTGCCGTCGCGCGCCACCGTCTGGCCGTCCTGGCCGTGAATCATGAATTCCATGCCGAAGACGGGGCGGCCCTGCTTGGCCTCCAGCATCAGGCGCTGCTCGGGTGTCAGTGCGGCATGCTTGGGCAGAAGGCTGCAGGACAGGCCGACCGGACTGGTTTCCGTCATGCCCCAGGCGTGGCGGGTCTCGATGCCCATGCGCCGGAACCGTTCCAGCATGATGGGAGGCGCTGCCGCACCGCCTATCGCCACGCGGCGCAGGTCCGGCAGGCTCTGGCGGTTGCTTTCCATCCAGTCCTGCAGTGCCAGCCAGACGGTGGGCACCCCTGCCGTGAAAGTCACTTTTTCGCTGGCGAACAGTTCGTGCAGGCTGGCGCCGTCCAGGCGCGGTCCGGGCATGACCAGCTTGGCGCCGACCATCGGTCCGGCGAAGGGCAGGCCCCAGGCATTGACGTGAAACATCGGCACGACAGGTACGATGGTATCGCTGGCGGAAAGCCCGAGCACGTCTGGTGCCGGGATGGCCATGGCATGCAGCACCGTGGACCGATGGCTGTACAGCACGCCCTTGGGCTCGCCGGTCGTGCCGGAGGTATAGCAAAGGCCGGAAGCGGTGTTCTCGTCGAAGACCGGCCAGTTGTACTCTGGCGATTCGCCGCCGATCAAGGTTTCATAGCTGATCAGGCCAGGCAGCGAGCTCGACGAAGGCATGTGGGTGTCGTCGGTCAGCAGGACGACTGCCTTCATGCCGCCCAGCTGATCCGCCAGTGATTCCAGCAGAGGCAGGAACGTGAGGTCAGCAAAGATCGCACTGTCCTCGGCGTGGCGGATGATGTAGCTGATCTGCTCCTTGAACAGCCTGGGGTTGATGGTGTGGCATACCAGTCCGGAACCAGACGTGCCGTAATACAGCTCCAGGTGGCGGTAGCCATTCCAGGCCAGGGTGGCGACGCGGTCGCCGAGCTTGAGGCCCAGGCGCTGCAGGGCGTTGGCGAGCTGCTGGCTGCGCCGCCAGGCGTCAGCATAGGTGTAGCGGTGCAACGGGCCTTCCACGGTGCGCGACACGATTTCGGTCTTTCCGTGGTAGGTGGCCGCGTGACGCAGAACCGATGAAATCAGCAGGGGCTGGTGCATCATATTGCCGAGCATGGGTTGTCTCCTCCAGGTGTCGGCGCAGGTCAGAATGCGTCTGCTGCCAGTTTTGCAAGCTCGGCTGCATCGGCGCGGATTGCCTGTTCCAGCGCGATCGTCTGCGGCAGCAGGCGGGTCACGAAGAAGCGCGCGGCGGCCAGTTTGCGTTGATGCAGCGGCGTTGCACCCGCCTGGCTCTTGCCGGCCATGCGTACCCACAGCCAGCCATAGGCTACCAGTGCGAAAAAGCGCAGGTAGTCGGTGGCGGCTGCTCCCAGGGTATTGGCGTCATGCGCGGACGACAACAGGTATCCGGTCACACTTTCCAGGCGCTGCAGGGCATCCAGTACGGGAGCGGCCAGGTCGGCGGTGTTGCCGGCCCGGGCCTGTTCCAGTTCCTTGCGCACGAGCGCGAAGAAGCTGCTGGCGAGTGCGCCGTTCGCCATGGGCAACTTGCGGCCGACCAGGTCCATGGCCTGCACGCCATTGGTGCCTTCGTAGATCTGCGTGATCCGGGCATCGCGCACATATTGCTCCATGCCCCATTCGCGGATGTAGCCGTGGCCGCCGAAAACCTGCTGACTGAGTACGGCGGTTTCGAAGCCGAAGTCGGTGAAGGCTGCCTTGATCACGGGCGTGAGCAGCGCGACGAAGCCGTCGGCCTGCTGACGCGTGGCGGCATCGGGATGGCGGGCTGCGGTGTCCATCTGCAATGCCGTCCAGACGGCCAGCGCGCGTCCTGCGTCGTTCAGTGCGCGGCCGGTCAGCAGCATGCGGCGCACGTCGGCGTGTTCGATGATGGCTACCGGGCCGCGGCTGCCGTCGGCCGAGCGGCCTTGCAGGCGTTCACGCGCATAGGCGGCCGCCTTCTGGTTGGCGGCTTCGCCCAGGCCCAGGCCTTGAATGCCGACGAACAGGCGTTCCGCATTCATCATGGTGAACATGGCGTTGAGTCCGCGCCCGGCTTCGCCCACGAGCCAGCCGATGGCGCCGTCGTAATTCATGACGCAGGTAGGCTGGGCATGGATGCCCATTTTGTGTTCCAGCGCGCCCACCGACATGTTGTTGCGCTCACCTATTTCGCCATTGGCGTCCGGCAGGAACTTGGGCACCAGGAACAGGCTGATGCCTTTCACGCCAGGGGCTGCGCCAGGCAAGCGTGCCAGGACCAGGTGGATGATGTTGCCGCCAAAATCCTGGTCGCCGGAGGAAATGAAGATCTTGGTGCCGGTGATGCGGTAGCTGCCATCGTCCAGCGGTTCGGCGCGGGTGGTGAGCAGGCCCAGGTCCGTGCCAGCGGACGCTTCGGTCAGGGCCATGGCGCCAGTCCATTCGCCGCTGATCATGCGCGGCAGGTAAAGCTCCTTGAGCGCCGGGCTGGCGTGGTGAGTGAGCGTTTCCACCGCTCCGTGCGTCAGGCCGGGGAACAGGCCGAAGGAAAGATTGACGGACGACACCATTTCGTTGAGCAGGATCTGCAAGGTCAGCGGCAGGCCCTGACCGCCATAGTCGGCGGAACCGGACAGCCCGCACCAGCCGGCTTCGCGGAAGGCTTGGTAGGCCGAGGCCAGCCCAGGAGGGGTGATGACCTGGCCGTTCTCCAGGCGGCAGCCGGTTTCATCGCCACTGCGGTTAAGCGGTTCCAGCACTTCGACGCAGAACTTGCCGCCTTCTTCCAGGATGCTGAGGGCAAGATCGGTGTCCACCTCTTCGCAGCCCGGCAAGACGGCCATGCTGGCATTGAAATCGAAGACGTCGGACAGCAGGAATTGTGCATCTTCAGTCGTGGGGATATAAGCAGTCATCGTGTTTCCTTGTGTCTAGGGACGGCGAGTCGAATCAATTGCGCAGGGGCTTTCCAGTGTCCAGCATATGACGGACACGCGCCTGGCTGGCAGGCGTGGCGAGCAGTTCAAGAAAGGCGGAGCGCTCCAGTTTCAGCAGCGCGGCTTCCGCCACCGGGTAAAGCGGGTCGGCGCCGGCGCCGCCGCTCAATACTTCCGCCAGGGCGGTATTGACCACATCATCGTGCGGAGTGGCGCGTCCTGCCAAGGTTTCCGTGGCAATCAGGTTTTTCAGCGCTGCCAGCCCCGAGGCGCCCGCCACGGTCACGCAGGCCGGTTCGGGCGGCAGGTAGTCGCGAGCCAGCGCCAGCGCTTTGGTCTTGGCGTCGGCCAGCAAGCGGCTGCGGTTCATGGTGATGCCGTCGCTGTCCTTCAGAAAGCCCAGCCTGCGGGCATCGAACGCACTGCTGGAGACTCTCGCGGCAGCGATGAGCTGAAAGGCGGCAATGGACGGGGCGACCGGCCCATGGGGCACGCCCGATGCGGCCTGCATGCGCAGCAGCATCTCCTTGCAGCCACCCCAGCCGGGGATGACGCCGATACGCGTTTCGACCAGTCCCATGGACAGCTCGGCGTGCGCCTGGATGGCGTCGCAGTGCAGCAGGATTTCGCAGCCGCCACCCAGGGCCAGGCCGGCCGCCGCGCCGACTACCGGGAAGGGGGCATACTTGATGGCCTGGAAGGTGCCATGGCCCAGGTCGAGAAAACGTTCCAGGGCCGGTTGGCCGTGCTGCTCCAGGGTTTCAAGAAAGACCCGGAGATCGGCGCCCGCGCTGAATGCCTGCGCGTCGCTGCCGATCACCAGCGCCTGAAAATGCTCCTGTGTATGCGCCAGCGCGGCCTGTATGGTTTCCAGCAGCGTGGGATTAAAGGTATTCATCTTGGTCCGGAAAGCCAGGCCAGCCACGCCGTCGCCCAGGTCCCAGAGCGCCGCGGTACTCCAACTGGCAACAGGCTGTTGCGCCAGGGCCAGGTCGCCCAGCAGCAGCACGCCAGGTGCCTGGCGCAGTGGCTGGTGGCTGCCGTCCGGCAGCAGGCAGGCGCGCCGGCCGTCGCGTACCGAATAGAAACTGCCATGGCGCGCCGCCAGGGCGAGGTAGGGCGGCACCGGCAGGCCACGCGCCTGCAGGCGCTGCGCCAGCCAGTCTGTGCCCAGTTTGTCCATCAGTTCGAATGGACCCTGTTTCCAGCCATAGCCGTTGCGCATGGCTTCGTCGATATCGAAGGGGGTATCGGCAATTTCCGGCACCAGCGCGGCAGCGTAGGCCAGGGCGCGCTCCATGACGGCTGCCGCATACTGGCCGCCAGGCGCAGGGTGTTCCATCAGCGCACGCGGGTCGCCCTGGCTGGCCTGCAGGCTTTCCGAGGCCACGCTGCGCTGTGGCCGGTACTCGCCGGTTGCCAGGTCGATGACATCGCGCTGGCGGCGGTCGGCCGATAGGCGTACGAAACCGGCCCCGCTTTTGCGGCCCAGGCGATTCTCGCGGATCATGCGGGCAATCAGCGGAGGCTCTGCATCGCAATCCTGGATGGCGTCGCCGGCAGGCGTGGCCTGTTGCAGGATGCGCAGGATCATGGGCATGAGGTCGATGCCGACGAGATCCAGCAGGCCGAAAATGCCGGTGGCCGGGATGCCGAAAGGCCGGCTGATGATGGCATCGGCTTCCTCTACGTCCAGTCCCAGGCGGATGGCTTCGTTCTGAGCCACGACCATCCAGTAATTGCCGATGCGGTTGCCGATGAAGCCCGGCGTGTCCTTGCAATGCACCACGCTTTTACCCAGCTGGCGGTCGGCGAAGTAGGTCAGTGTTTCAGTGGCTTCCTTGCGGGTTTGCGGGCCGCTCACCAGTTCCAGCAGCCGCATGATGCGCGGCGGGTTGAAAAAGTGGGTAATGAGGAAGTCGCCGCAGAAGCGTTCGGGCATGCCGGCCGTGAGTGAGGCAAGCGGAATCGTCGATGTATTCGAGGACACCAGGCTGCCGGGCTTGCGCGTCTTTTCGATATCGCGGTACAGCGCCTGTTTGATGTCCAGCTTTTCGGCGACGGCTTCTATGATCCAGTCGGCATCGGCAATGGCGGGCAGGTCGGCAGCAACTGCGCCCGTGCGCACACGGGCTGCGAAGGCGGGGTCCATGAACCCGCCTGCTTTCAGCTGGCGGGCGATGCCGGCATCGGCCTGGGCTTTTTCCAGGTCCAGCAGGACGACTTGAAGGCCGGCATTGGCCAGGTGGGCGGCAATGCCAGCGCCCATGACACCAGCGCCGATGACGGCGGCTTTTTGAATTGGGGCGTTCATGTCAGGCAGCCTCCAGCACCATGGCGATGCCCTGGCCGCCGCCTATGCACTGGGTTGCCAGTGCATAGCGTCCGCCATCGCGGTGCAGCAGGCTGGCAGCCTTGCCGACCAGGCGTGCGCCCGTGGCGCCGAGCGGGTGGCCCAGCGCGATGGCGCCGCCGTCACGGTTCAGCCGGGCGGGATCGAGATCGAGATCCTTGCAGCAGGCCAGTACTTGTACGGCAAACGCTTCGTTCATTTCAATGACGTCCAGTTGCTGCGCGCTTATGCCGGCACGGGCCAGGGCCTTGCGCGTGGCTTCGACCGGTCCTATGCCCATGATGTCTGGGGCGCAGCCCGAGATGGCATAGCCGGCAACGCGAGCCAGCGGCTGCAGATGGTGACGGCGTACGAAATCGCCGGAGCACACCAGGGTGGCGCTGGCGCCGTCCGTCAGGGGCGACGCATTGCCTGCGGTGACGCTGCCTTCGGCTTTGAAGACGGTCTTCAGGCCGGCGAGCTTGTCGGCGTCCGTGGCCCTGGGGCAGCCGTCCTCGGTCACACCGTCGATTGGTGTGATTTCCGCAGACAGGCGGCCTTCCGCGCGGGCGGCCAGTGCTTTACGCTGGCTTTCCAGGGCATAGGCATCCTGTTCAGCCCGGCCGATGCTGTAACGGCTGGCCAGGTTTTCGGCCGTCAGGCCCATATTCAGCAGTGCCGTGCGCAGAGCATCGTCCCATGCGGGATTGGGCAGCGGATTGAAACCCATCATCGGTACCCGACTCATGCTTTCCACGCCGCCGGCGATAAAGGCTTCGCCGGCGCCCATGGCAATGGCGCCGGCCGCCATTTGCACGGCTTGCAGCGAAGAACCGCACCAGCGATTGACGGTAGAGGCGCCAACCGACAGCGGCAGGCCAGCCGTGAGCGCCGCACAGCGGGCGATGTTCAGGCCCTGTTCCCCTTCGGGAAAGGCGCAGCCCAGGTTGACGTCTTCCAGCAAGGCCGGGTCCAGGCCCGAACGGCGTACCAGCGCAGCGATCACGCTGGCGGCGAGATCGTCGGGCCTGACGCCGGCCAGCGCGCCGCGATGGGCCGGCGTGAAAGGACTGCGCAGGTAATCGACGATGAATGCGGTTGTCATGGAGTCTCCGGTAAGGAATGTCTATGCATTACATATTGGGATAGTTGGGTCCGCCGCCGCCTTCCGGTGGCGTCCAGGTAATGTTCTGGGCAGGGTCCTTGATGTCACAGGTCTTGCAGTGCACGCAGTTCTGCGCGTTGATGACGAAACGCGGCGCGCCAGCCGGCATGGCTGGGTCCGTGGGGTTGCTGGTGGCAGGGGCGTCATCGACGATTTCGTAGACGCCCGCCGGACAGTAGAGCCGTGCAGGTTCGCCATAGCGCGGCAGATTGCTGCCTATCGGGATGGCAGGGTCGGCCAGCTTCAGGTGGATGGGCTGGTCTTCCGCATGGCTGGTGCTGGACAGGAAGACAGAGGAAAGCTTGTCGAAGGTCAGGATGCCGTCATATTTCGGATACACGATGGGCCGGACTGCGGCCAGCGGCTTCAGACAGGCGTGATCGGGCTTGCGGTGGGCCAGGGTGCCGAATGGGGATTTGCCGGTCCAGGTCTGTAACCACATGTCCAGGCCGCCCAGGCCGATCCCGACCGGCGTGCCATAGCGTGACCACAGCGGCTTGACGTTGCGCACGGGCTTGAGGTCGCGGCCGATCGCAGAGTCGCGCCAGCCGTCGTCATAGGCGTCAAGGATGTCATGTCCGCGCCCGGCGGCCAGGGCATCGAAGGCAGCGTCCGCCGCCTGCATGCCGGAATGCAGGGCGTTGTGGCTGCCTTTGATGCGTGGCACGTTCATGAAACCGGCGGCACAGCCTGTCAGCGCGCCGCCGGGAAAGGCCAGCCTCGGCACGGACTGCCAGCCGCCTTCGGTCAGCGCCCGTGCGCCGTAGGCCAGGCGCCGCGCGCCCTCGAAGGTGCCACGGATCAGGGGATGCGTCTTGAAGCGCTGGAATTCGTCGTAAGGGGACAGCGTCGGATTCTGGTAGTCCAGGTGCAGGACGAAGCCGACGGTGACCAGATGGTCGTCGAAGTGATACAGGAAGGACCCCCCGCCGGTCTGCCGGTCCAGCGGCCAGCCGAATGAGTGCTGGACCAGGCCAGGCTGGAACGCATCGGGCGTGACCTGCCACAGCTCCTTGATGCCTATGCCGAACTTCTGCGGTGAACGCCCGGACTCCAGGCCATATCGGGCGAGCAATTGCTTGCTCAGGCTGCCGCGCGCGCCTTCCGCGAAGAGCGTATAGCGGGCCCGCAGTTCCATGCCCGGCGCATGGTCGGCACGAGGTTCGCCATCGCGGCCTATGCCCATGTCGCCGGTCGCGATGCCACAGACGGCGCCCTTGTCGTCGTACAGCACTTCGGTGGCGGCAAATCCAGGGTAGATTTCCACGCCCAGGGCCTCGGCGCGGCTGGCGAGGTAACGCGCCAGGCTGCCCAGCGAAGCTATGAAGTTGCCATGGTTGTTCATCAGCGGCGGCATCATCCGGTTGGGCAGTCGCATGCCACCGGTACGCCACAGCAAGTAGAAGCGATCGTCGCTGACCTGCGTCTTGAGTGGCCGGTCTGCATCATCGCGCCAGTCGGGCAGCAATGCATCCAGCCCCGACGGGTCAATGACGGCGCCCGACAGGATATGCGCGCCGACTTCCGATCCTTTTTCCACGACCACGACGGAAATCTCGCGCCCTTCCGCCTGTGCCCGTTGCTTGAGCCGGATGGCTGCGGCCAGGCCGGCCGGACCCGCGCCGACGATGACCACATCGAAGTCCATGGATTCGCGCTGGGTATTGCTCGTCACGGCATGTGTTCCTTGTGTAGGTTGAAAATGCGCGCCGCGCGGTGAGGGATCGAGACAGACAGGCCTGCCTGGACCAGGAAGCCGCTACTGGAAACCGATGGCCAAGAGCACGGCGTTCTATCTGTCAATGACTATATCAAACGATTGGTGTAATAACGAAGAAGGCGATTCTCCCAGCTTGACGCGATGCCGTGAACACGCTATATCCGCACATTCCCCTGCGTGCCGCGTGCCGGTGCCGATGCACGGAAGGGGATTCAATCAATCGGGTCGGAGCAGAAATGATGGGTAATGGAAGCGGGGCGGAAAAGCGGGCCAGTCGGGGAAAGTTCATCAGCGCATTACCCGTCGAAGGCATGAGCGAACGCCACCGTGAGGTGCTGGAGGCGGCTGCGGCCCTGTTCGCCGAACGTGGCTATGCGGCGACTTCGGTCAGGGACATCGGCGAGCGCGTGGGCTTGCTGGGCGGCTCCCTGTACCACTACATCAAATCCAAGGAGGCCTTGTTCGTGAATATCCACGACATGGCGCTGCAGGTGGCTGAAGACCGCATCAACGCGGCAGTGGCGCCGCACGAGGACCCGTGGAGGCGCCTGGAGGCAGCCTGTATCGCCATGCTGGAGATACAACTGGACCCGGAATCGTTGACCATGCCGCTGATGAGCGACTTCAATTCCGTGCCCCCGGAGATCCGTGTCAGCCTGGTGTCCAAGCGTGACAAATTCGAAGATATTTTCCGCGGTCTGATTGCGGCGCTGCCGCTGGCTCCCGGCCTGAACCGCAATGTCTACCGCTTGCTGCTGCTGACCCTGCTCAATAATGTGAGCGGCTGGTACCGCCAGGGCCTGCTGTCACCGGCGGAGATCGGCCAGCAGATCATGCGTATTTTTCGGCACGACGGTAGCGCGGGGCAGTGAACGATGCCGTCCGTTTGCCTGTACTGGTGTGCATATGTTTCTGCTCAAAGTTTAATCACTGTTTTCAAGTAATTGATTTTTATTGGGGAAATTATGTGTTCCCCAAGCTATCCCAAAAGTTGTCCACATTTTTTCGGGATAAGAATGGACAAATGACGGGTGGACGCGCCGAAGGGGTGTGCTAGGCTGTCGGCAGTTCCGGCTGCCGTGGTGGCGGCGGAAGACAGGTATCACAGGAGTTTCTTCATGTCCGACTCAGTCAGCAAGGCCATACTGGAATCCCAGGCATACGGTTTCGCCATTACGTTATTGATCGCCGCCGTCATTCTGATCGTCGGCTGGTGGGTATCCAAATGGGTGGGCAGCATGGTGCGCCGTGCCGCGACCAGTTCGCCGCGCATCGACGCCACCATCGTGCCCATCCTGAGCAGCACGGCCGTGTGGGCAATCCGTGTTTTCACGCTGGTGGCGGTCCTGGCCCGCTTTGGTGTGCAGACGGCCAGCATCATCGCCGTCCTGGGCGCCGCCGGCCTGGCGATCGGCCTGGCGTTGCAGAACACCTTGCAGAACATTGCCGCTGGCGTCATGCTGCTGGCGCTGCGGCCCATGCGTGCCGGTGAGTACGTGTCCGTCGGCGGTGTCAATGAAGGCACGGTCGAGGAAATCGGCCTGTTCATGACGCGCCTGACGCAATTCGATGGCATTGCGATCTCGCTGCCTAACAGCACGGTATGGGGCGCGAACCTGATCAATTACAGCCGCAACCCGACCCGCCGCCTGGATCTCGAAGCCCAGGTGCGCTATGACGACGATCTGGACGCGGCGGTAGAGAGCCTGAAGGCGCTGATCAACGACCATCCGCTGGTATCCAAGGAGCCGGCACCCATGGTGATGGTGATGGGCTACCGTGACAACGGCGTCAGCATCAATGTGCGGGTCTGGACGGACAACAGCAAATACTGGGAATTGCGCTGGGACCTGCTCTACAAAATTCGTAAGACACTGGTGGGCGCCGGCATGGGCGCGGCGGTGCCCGTGCGCGAATTGCAGGGCCCGGTTGTTGCCAAGGAGCGCCAGCAGGGCTGAGGCAGCCAGCCTGAACCGGCTCGGCGTGCCGGGCCGGTTCAGTCCTGCTTGCGGTAGTTTTGCGGCGCCAGCATGGCGGTACAGACACCGCGCATCATATCGACCTCATCACGGGTCAGGGCGCTGCGGCCGAACAGGTGCTGCATGCGCGGCACCAGTTTCTTGGGATGTTCCGGGTCGAGAAAGCCGACGGCCACCAGCGCTTCGCGCCAGTGTTCGAGGAAAGCCTGAACCTGGCCGTTGCTGGCCAGGGCCGTGCCGGGGTCCACGCTCTGGATGGGCGTTTGTGGTAGCGCCCGTCCTTCGGCGCCCAGCGCGTAACGCATTTCCCACGCGGCCAGTTGCAGCGCCTGCGCCACATTCAGCGAACTGTATTCCGGGTTGGCGGGAATGTGGCAAATGCGCTGGCAGAGGGCAATATGCGCATTCGTCAGGCCGCTGCGCTCCGTTCCCAATACAATGGCGACGCTGGCGTCATCCTGAGAGGCCAGCAATTCGCGGCTTTCTGCGGCGGCTTCGCGGATGTCACAGACCGGCGGGCCGATGTCGCGCGGCCTGGCGGTCAGGGCATATGCCCGGGTTACCGGCGCGAGCGCTTCTTCAAGAGATGCTGTTATCAGCGCGCCAGACAGGATATCATCGGCGCCACTGGCCATGGCAATGGCATCGGGATGCAGGGTGATATCGTCCAGTTTGGGCGTGACCAGCACCAGCGATGAGAACCCCATGGTCTTGATGGCCCGGGCGGCTGCTCCCACATTGCCAGGGTGGCTGGGGGAGGTCATGATGAAGCGTACACGCGAAAAAACAGGCGTCATTTAAAATACCGGTCTGGGCCTACTGCCAGTTACTTTTATATAGGCCCTGGATGGGAGCCATCCAGGGCCTGCGAACGGATCAATACGGAATTCTATGCATCCCATGCTCAACACCGCCGTGAAGGCGGCGCGCCGTGCCGGCGCGATCATCAACCGCGCCAGCCTGGACCTCGACAAGATTCAGGTCGGCCGCAAGGGGCCCAACGATTATGTCACGGAAATCGACCGGGCCGCAGAGCAGGCCATCATCGAAATCCTGAGCACCGCCTATCCCGACCACGCTTTCCTGGCGGAAGAGTCGGGCGACGTTCCGCCTGCCGACGGTTCGACCGAATCCGAGTATCGCTGGATCATCGACCCGCTGGATGGCACGACGAACTTCATTCACGGCTATCCGTCCTTTGCCGTGTCCATCGCCCTGCAGCATCGCGGCGTGACCACCCAGGCGGTGATCTACGATCCCTCCAGCAATGAGCTGTTCACGGCCAGCCGTGGCGGCGGCGCATTCCTGAATGACCGCCGTGTGCGCGTGGGCAGCCGCGCGCGCTATCACGACGCCCTGCTGGGCGTGCGCTGGCCCAGCGGTGCCGGTCCGGTCGGCGTGCCGCGCTACCGCGAATTGATGGAACAGTGCTCGGGCGTGCGCCGCAGCGGTTCGGTGGTGTTGGATATGGCCTATGTGGCCGTCGGTCGCCTCGATGGTTTCTGCGGCATGGACCTCAAGCCCTGGGATCTGGCGGCCGCGGGCCTGCTGGTGCTGGAAGCCGGTGGCCTGGTGGGCGATTTCGAAGGCGAGCAGACCTGGTTCGAAACCGGCAATGTGCTGGCCGGCTCGCCCAAGATCTTCACGCAGATGCTGGGGCACCTGCAACTGGATTGATGGTTGGCAGCCTGCCGTATGGCGGCAGGAACCATGCATCGGCAACAGGCGCGAACCGCAAGGTCCGCGCCTGTTTTTTTATGGTTTCCACGCTGCGCCAGACGAAGACGGGCCAGGATGGTGGCCGAGCCGGCCAGGCCGCAGGAATCGTGCGCGGGGTGGCCCCGGCTTCGTATTGCCGGATGGATGCGTAGACTTTTTTATCCTGTTGCGCCGCGTGTGACACAGAATCCTAGTACGATTAGAGGCTTCTAGAACAACGGGAGTCTTACATGGAGTGGCTGCTGGACCCTTCAGCATGGGTCGGCTTGCTGACATTGGTCGTGCTCGAGCTGGTGCTTGGCATCGACAACTTGGTATTCATTGCTATCCTGGCAGAGAAACTGCCGCCTTCGCAGCGGGATCGTGCCCGTATCATCGGCCTGTCGCTGGCGCTCGTCATGCGTCTGGCGCTGTTGACGGCGATTTCCTGGATAGCGACCCTGACTTCCCCGTTGTTTTCCATCGGGGCGCTGAGCTTTTCCGGCCGCGACCTGATATTGATGGCTGGTGGCTTCTTCCTGCTCTTCAAGGGCACGATGGAGTTGCACGAGCGTATCGAAGGTAAGACACATCACGTCCGCGGTCCGCGCGTTTATGCCGGCTTCTGGGTCATTGTGACGCAGATCGTGGTGCTGGACGCCGTATTCTCGCTGGATGCCGTCATTACCGCCGTCGGTATGGCAGAACACCTGTCGGTCATGATGATGGCTGTGGTTATCGCCATTGGCGTGATGCTGATCGCCTCCAAGCCGCTGACGATCTTCATCAACCGCCACCCTACCGTGGTCGTCCTGTGTCTGGGCTTCCTGCTGATGATCGGTTTTTCGCTGGTGGCGGAAGCCTTTGGCTTCAAGGTGCCCAAGGGCTACCTGTACGCGGCCATCGGTTTCTCGATCATGATCGAGGTGCTCAATCAGTTGGCACGTCGCAGCCTGGTGCGCACAGTGGCGGCGCGACCCATGCGTGAACGCACGGCCGAAGCTGTGTTGCGCATGCTGGGCAAGCGCCTGCCGGATGAAATCGAAACAGACAAGCCGGCGCCGGAAGAACCTGCCGTCGCCTTCGGCGTCGAAGAGCGCAACATGGTCAGCGGCGTCCTGACGCTGGCCGAGCGTTCCATCCAGTCCATCATGACGCCCCGCACGGATATCAGCTGGGTCAACCTGAAGGACAGCCCCGAGGAAATCCGTGAACAGCTGAGCGCGTCGCCGCACAGCTTCTTCCCGGTGTGCGATGGGGCGCTCGATGAGGTCGTGGGAGTAGGCCGGGTCAAGGACATGATCGCCGACATCATCACGGAAGGCGCCATCCGCCGCGACCGCCTGCGGGAGCCATTGATCGTGCACGAGTCCATCGGCATCCTGCGCCTGATCGAAACACTCAAGCGTTCGCGGGGCCAACTGGTACTGGTGACCGACGAGTTCGGTGCGATCGACGGCCTGGTGACGCCCATCGACATTTTCGAAGCCATTGCGGGTGAGTTTCCCGACGAAGATGAAACACCGGATGTCATCCCCGACGGTGACAACCGCTGGCGCGTCAATGGAGCTGCCGATCTGCACTACCTGGAGCAGGTCCTGGAAGTCGATGGCCTGGTGGACGAGGCCGACGACTACACCACGCTGGCAGGCTATCTGCTGGCACGCTTCGGCAGCCTGCCGCAGGTGGATGACGTGTGCGAATACGTCCAGGACCATGTGCGCGTGCGCTTCAAGGTGCTGGCGCTGGAAGGCCGGCGCATCGCCGATGTACTGGTTGAACGCTCCATCCTGGAGCCGGAAATGCCGGAAAGCGGCTCTCAGCCAGCCTGAACCCCGGCAGGCGTGGCCGGCTTGCCGGCCACGCTTTCAAGAAGAGGTCAGGCAAGCCGGGTATGATGCGGCGTTTCGGACCGATTCCGGTGTACAGCACAGCTGGGCGGATAGCGGATATAAAACACGGCAGCGGCTTTCAGCCGTTGCCGATTTCTTAAATGACTATCGGAAACATTCATGGACGCAGGACTTCTACATCTGGTCAAGGCATTTTTTCTAGGCATTATCGAAGGCCTGACGGAGTTCATTCCGGTGTCCAGCACGGGGCATTTGATCCTCATCGGTGACTGGATCAGCTTCCAGAGCAGTGACGGCAAGGTGTTTGAAGTGGTGATCCAGCTGGGCGCCATCCTGGCTGTTATGTGGATTTTCCGTGCCCGCCTGGGCCAGTTGATCGGCGGCACCTTGCGCGGTGAACGCCAGGAAGTGCTGTTCGCGCGCAACCTGATCGTGGCATTCCTGCCGGCCGGCATCGTCGGCGCGATTTTCATCAGCCAGATCAAGGCGATCTTCTATCACCCCGTGGTCGTGGCGACCACACTGATCATCGGCGGTCTCATCATGCTGTACGTGGAGCGCAATGCGCACAACGCCAAGGAGCCCAAGCAGACGGCGGCCGATGTCCGTGCCACGTCGCATACGCTGGAGCAGATCTCCTGGAAGCAGGCCCTGGGCGTGGGTGTGGCGCAGTGCGTGGCCATGATTCCGGGCACTTCGCGCTCTGGCTCCACCATCGTCGGCGGCATGATCGCAGGCATCCAGCGCAAGACGGCAACGGAGTTCTCGTTCTTCCTGGCCATGCCCACCATGCTGGGCGCGGCAGTTTACGACATGTACCGCAACTATCACCTGCTGACGCAACATGACCTGTCGGCCATTGCAGTGGGCTTCGTGGCGGCATTCCTGAGCGCCATCCTGGTCGTGCGTGCAGTGTTGCGCTTCGTCGCCAATCACACCTATCGCGGCTTTGCCTGGTACCGCATCGCGCTGGGCCTGGTGGTGGCCGTCGTCCTGTTCGCCAAGGCCTGAACGGGGGGCATCCAGCAGGCGGCGCCGCCGCCAGGGCTGCCCGGCAAAAAGAAACCGCCTGCCATTCCTGGATGAAACCAGGGTGGCAGGCGGTTTTTTCGTCTGCAAGCGGGCCATTGCCGGGCAGGCCGCCAGGCTGGCGGCCGTGCCTGGCTCAGGAACGGTGTTCCGTTGCCTCGTTGTCGGCTTCTTCCAGGTCGTAGGCGGTCAGGCCATCCAGGTCCAGCGCGAACCAGCCGCCGCGCCAGGGCTGCTCATCACAGCTCCAGTCGGGCAGCACCCAGCGTTCGCAGGCCCGGCCATCGACCTGCAGCACGTGGCGTGCGGGGCGATGGGTGTGGCCGTGAATCATCAGGGAGACACCGGTGTCGCGGAAGGCGGCGTCAATGGCTTGCGCATTCACGTCCATGATTTCCTGCGACTTTTGCTGGTTGGCCTGCATGCTGTCGCTGCGGGCCTGCTGCGCCATCTTGAGGCGTTCCGGAATGGGCATGGCAAGGAACTGCGCCTGCCATTGCGGATCGCGTACCATGGCGCGGAATTGCTGGTAGGCCTGGTCGTCGGTGCAGTATTCGTCACCATGCGACAGCAGCACGGTGCGATAGTCCGTTTCCAGCAGCACTGCGTCGGGCAGCAACTGCGCGCCCAACTGGCCGGCCAGCGTTTCCCCCATCAGGAAGTCGCGGTTGCCCCGGCCGATCCACAGGGGGATCTGGCTGGCCGTGGCGCGCATGGCCTCCAGTACTGCCGCCAGCCAGGGCGGCGCGATGGCGACCGTATCGTCGCCGATCCAGAAATCGAAGATGTCGCCCGGCAGCAGCAGGGCGTCGGCTTCCTCGGCAGCGGCTTCCAGGAAGCCGATGAAGGCTTCATTGGTAGCCGGAGTGGCTTGCGCCAGATGCAGGTCGGCGGCGAACCACAGCGTGCCGGGCAGCGTCAGGCGCGGCAACTTACTCAATCGTTTCTGCCTTGATGATGACGACGTCCTCGACCGGCACGTCCTGGTGGAAGCCACGGCTGCCGGTGCGGGCGCCCTTGATCTTCTCGACCACATCCTGGCCTTCAACGACTTCGCCGAAGACGGCGTAGCCCCAGCCCTGCGGCGTGGGCGAGGTGAAGTTCAGGAAGTCGTTGTCCTTGACGTTGATGAAGAACTGGGCCGTAGCGGAGTGCGGGTCGCTGGTGCGGGCCATGGCCAGCGTGTAGCGCTTGTTCTTCAGGCCGTTGTCGGCTTCGTTCTTGATCGGGGCATGGGTCTGCTTTTGCTTCATGCCGGCTTCGAAGCCGCCGCCCTGGATCATGAAACCGTCGATGATGCGGTGGAAAATGGTGCCGTCGTAGAAGCCTTCCTGGACGTAAGTCAGGAAATTGGCGGCGCTGACCGGCGCTTTTTCCGCGTCCAGGGCGATGATGATGTCACCTTGATTGGTTTGCAGTTTGACGCGGGGCTGATTGCTCATGACGGGGGCTCCTTGAGTTGTCGGTGAAATTGCCGGGCTGGAGGCGCCGCCGGTCTTGACCGGCAGCAGTGCAAAGCTGGCGGCGACCACGGCCGCCAGGGCGATGCCGGAGAAAACCAGCCGGCGAGTAAAAGTCCTGTTGGTCATGGCTGGACCTCAGGGGATGAGAGGGATTGTACGGCGGAGATGCGGCCATCCAGGCCGCGCAGGCCCAGCGCGCGTGCGCGTTCCAGCGCGCGCGCCGATTGTGCCAGGCGCAGGTCGCCCAGGTTGGCCCAGGCCAGTGCATAGCCCGGGTCGGCATTCAGTGCCATGGATAGCGCATCTTCAGCCAGGTCGAGCTTGCCGGCGCGCCAGTAGAGCGCGGCCAGATTGTTCCAGGGTTCGGGGAGTTCCGGGTAATTGCCGGTCATTTCGCGGTAGATGTTCATGGCTTGTTCCGTCTGGCCGCTGGCCTGGAGGGCGCGGGCATAGAGGAACTGAAGCTGCACATCGACGCCGGGATCGTTGCGGGCGCTTTCCTCGGCCAGGCGCTGTTCGATGCGCTCCATGGCTTCGCTCGTATTGCCGCTATCGAGCAGATGGGCGATTTCCGCCGCCGTTTCGCTGGCGCTGGGCGGCAGCGAGGTATCGACGCCGGGCTTGAGGGCTTCGAGGAAACGGGCCAGTGTGTCCGAGCCGCCACTGGGCTCGCCGTTGTTGCCCGGCGTGGGCAGGTCAACGACAGGCAATGCCTGGGAGTGCGCAGCGGCAGAGGCCAGCAACAGGCTGGCCAACAGGGTGCGGGACAGGATATTCGAGAAGGTTGTGGTCATATCGCCTGGGCGGATTTCTGTGCAAAGACTGCCGGGCTTGAAGTCTGGGCAGCCGTGCTTGCTATACTTGCCGATCGCCATTTTAGCCTTGCTTGCCGTCCGGTACGGCATGTCGCTGGCTGCGCCGCGCCGCCAGGGGGTATTTCCCCAGGATGCACTGTTCGCGCGGCCATGTTCATTACCTGTCATACATCGGGCCGTTAGACTTCATGATGCAGATTCACAACACCCTGTCACGCAACAAGGATTTCTTGCGCCCCGTTGAACCGGGCAAGGTGCGCATGTATGTGTGCGGTATGACGGTGTATGACTACTGCCACCTCGGCCACGCACGCATGCTGGTCAGTTTCGATGTGGTCCAGCGCTGGCTGCGGGCCAGCGGGCTGGAAGTGCGTTACGTGCGCAACATCACCGATATCGACGATAAGATCATCCGCCGCGCAGTGCAGACCGGCAGGCGCATCAGTGAAGTGACGACTTTCTTCATCGACGCCATGCATGCCGACGAGCGTGCGCTGGGCGTGCAGTCTCCCGACGCCGAACCGCGTGCGACCGAGCACGTGGGCGATATGCTGGGCATCATCGCCAGGCTCGAGGAAAAAGGCCTGGCCTACCGGGCCGATGATGGCGACGTGAATTATTCGGTTCGTTCGTTTCCGGGCTATGGCAAGCTCTCCGGGCGCAGCCTGGACGACCTGCGTGCCGGCGAACGGGTGGCGGTCGATACCAGCAAGCGCGATCCGCTCGATTTCGTGCTCTGGAAAGCGGCCAAGCCGGACGAACCGGCCGATACGCGCTGGGATTCGCCTTATGGCTTTGGCCGGCCAGGCTGGCATATCGAATGCTCGGCCATGAGCAAGGCGCTGCTGGGCCTGCCGCTTGATATCCATGGCGGTGGCCCGGACCTGAAGTTCCCGCACCACGAAAATGAAATCGCCCAGACCGAGGGCGCCTACGAACAGACGCTGGCAAATATCTGGATGCATTGCGGCCCGCTCATGGTGGATGCCGACAAGATGTCCAAGTCGCTGGGCAATTTCCGCACCATTCGCCAGACCATCGCCCGTGACGCTTCCCATGAAGAACACCATGAAGGCGAAGGCGACGACTGGTTCAACCGGCGTGAAGCGGAGATGCTGCGTTTCTTCATCGTGCGCAACCACTACCGCAGCGCGCTGAACTACGCGCCGGATAATCTGAACGACGCCCAGAATGCGCTGGATCGCCTGTACCGCAGCCTGCAGGCGGTACGCCCGGATGACGCCGGGATCGACTGGGACCACCCCAGTGCGCAGGCATTCAAGGCTGCGATGGACGATGATTTCAATGCCCCGGGCGCGCTGGCCGTATTGTTCGAACTGGCCAGCGAAGCCAACCGTCATGCATCGGCCCGCGCAGCGGGACAACTGCGCGGCCTGGGCGAATTGCTGGGCCTGCTGCAACAGGACCCCGAAGCTTATTTCAAGTGGCCGACGCGCTATCGCCAGAAGCAGGAAACCGACAGCGGTGGAGAAACGGGCGCGGCGCTCGCTGATGCTGCCATCGAGGCGCTGGTGGCACAACGCGGCGAAGCCAAGCGCGCGCGTGATTTCACGCGTGCTGATGCTCTGCGTGCCGAATTGCGGGCAGCGGGCATCGAACTGGACGACAAGCCGGGTGGCGTGACAGTATGGAGGCGGGCATGAGCCAGATCGGCCAGGCCGGCCAGGAGATGTCTTCCGCCAAGCCGGAGTATTGGGACGCTGCGGTGGCGCATTTGCTGCGCCGCGACCGCATCCTGAAGAAAATCATTCCACAGCACGATGGCAGCTGGCTGATGACGCGCGGCACGCCCTTTGCGACGCTGGTGCGTTCGGTGGTCGGCCAGCAGATTTCCGTCAAGGCGGCCAACGCGCTCTGGGAACGCCTGAGCCAGGCCAGCGACGCGGCGCATGAGCCGGGCGTGTACCTGGCGCTGGGCGAAGATGGCCTGCGAGGCGCCGGCCTGCCCAAGCGCAAGGCAGAGTATGTGCTTGATCTGGCAGCGGGTTTCGAAGAGCGCAGGCTGCGCCCCGAACTGTGGGATAGCATGGATGACGAGGCAGTCATCGCCGAATTGACCACTATCCGCGGCATCGGCCGCTGGACAGCGGAAATGTTTCTGATCTTTAATCTACAGCGGCCGGATGTCCTGCCGTTGGATGATGCCGGCCTGCTGAAAGCCATTTCGCAGCATTATTTCAGTGGCGAGCCCGTGTCGCGCTTCGAAGCGCGTGAGGTGTCGCAGGCATGGCAGCCCTGGCGCACCGTCGCCACCTGGTATCTCTGGCGCAGCCTGAATGCCGTCGCAGTGCCTTCCTGCTGACGGCCCGGACTCGTCTTCACGCATACGGAATCCCATACGCAATGCGCAATACATTTCTCGAATTCGAACAGCCTCTGGCGGAGCTGGAAAGCAAAATAGAACAGCTGCGCTATGTCCAGACTGATTCGGCAGTCGACATTTCGGATGAAATCTCCAAACTGCAGCAGAAAAGCCAGACGCTGGCCAAGGGCATCTACGCCAAGCTGACGCCCTGGCAGACCGCCCTGGTGGCGCGTCATCCGCAGCGTCCCTATACGCTGGACTACGTGCGCGAGATCTTCACTGATTTCCACGAACTGCATGGCGACCGCATGTACGCCGATGACCAATCCATCATTGGTGGCCTGGCGCGTTTCGAAGGCAAGCCCTGCATGGTGATCGGTCATCAGAAGGGCCGCGATACCAAGGAGCGTGCGCGCCGCAATTTCGGCATGCCCAGGCCCGAGGGCTACCGCAAGGCCCTGCGGCTGATGCGTCTGGCAGAAAAATTCCGCATGCCGGTGTTCACCTTCGTCGATACCCCGGGAGCCTATCCCGGCGTGGGTGCCGAAGAGCGCGGCCAGTCAGAGGCCATTGGCCACAATCTGTACGCCATGGCCGAGCTGCGCGTGCCCATCATCTCGACGATCATCGGCGAGGGCGGTTCGGGCGGCGCATTGGCCATTGCCGTGGGCAACACCGTCCTGATGCTGCAGTACTCCACGTATTCGGTGATTTCTCCCGAAGGTTGCGCTTCCATCCTGTGGCGCAGTGCGGATAAGGCCTCGGAAGCTGCGGCTGCGCTGGGTATCACGGCGCCGCGCCTCAAGGAACTGGGCCTGATCGACCGCATCGTCAATGAGCCTATCGGCGGCGCACATCGCGACCCTGGCGTCATGGCACGCCTGCTGCGACGGGCGCTGGGCGAATCCCTGCGTCAGCTGAGCGGCATGACGCCCGACCAGCTGGTGGCCCACCGCCTGGAGCGCATTCGCGCCTATGGCGAAGTGCAGGAAGTCAAAGGCTGAGGACAGTATGCAAGCGGCGGCTCGCGGCTCGAGCGCCAGCGCCGCCAACGCGCTGACCGAGCCCTTGCGGGTGATGTTGGCCGGCCTGTCCCCAGGAACACGCATCGCCGTGGGCCTGAGCGGCGGGCCGGATTCATTTGCGCTGGCGTGTTGCGCCGCGCCGCTGGCACAGGGCCTGGGCCTGGCATTGCATGGCTTCCATGTCCATCATGGTTTGCTGGCGCAGGCCGATGCCTGGGCTGCCCAGGCGCGTGCGCTGGGCGTTCATCTTGGCTGTCCGGTGCATGTCGCCCGGGTGGATGTCACCGGTGTTGCCGCACTAGGCATGGAGGCCGCCGCTCGCGAAGCGCGCTATGCGGCGCTGGCCGACTTGGCCAGCACCCATGGGGTAGGCATCATCCTGCTGGCACATCATCAGGACGACCAGGCGGAAACCGTGCTGTTGCGCCTGTTGCGCGGCACGGGGCCGGAAGGACTGGCCGCCATGGCGCGGCAGAGCGAGCGTGGCGGGCTGGCGTACTGGCGGCCCTGGCTGGATGTGCCGCGCAGCCGTATCGTGCCGCTGGCGCAGGCTTGCGCCGAGCAATATGGCGTGCCGCTGGCCGATGATCCAAGCAATCTCGATCCCCGCTATACCCGGGCGGCATTGCGTGTGCAGCTTGCCCCGGTGCTCGACGAGCGCTGGCGCGGCTGGCGCAGTATCCTCGCCAGGCATGCCCGCCTTGCGGCCCAGCAGGCGGAAATACTCGCGGAAGTCGCGCATGCCGATTTGCAGGCGCTGGAACTGGCGGAGGATGGCAGCTTTGCGCTGGCGCGCTGGCGTGAGCTTTCCACGGCCCGCCAGGCGCATGTCTTTCGCTACTGGCTGCAGACTCGGGGGGCAATGATGCCGACCGAGGCCAGGCTCAACGATATGCTCAGGCAACTGCGCCAACTGCATGCCTTGGGACATGACCGGAAAATGTCGGTCAGGCACGGGGAGTGGGTCGTCAGTTGCGTTCGTGGCCGCGTCAGGCTGTTGCCGCATGAATGATGCGGCACGGCGGTCGTCACTGGCGCAGCCGAGGACGAAAACTGCGGTTTTTTTGACCGCCAGCAGGCGAATCTGGCAGGCCGGGGCCGACAGATACGCAAGTTCCGCGAGGAAATTGTGCATTTGGCTATCTATCATTGATAAGATAGACCGTTTGCGCCATATGCAAATAAACGCTAGGCGTTAAAATTATTCCCCTTTTATTTCCCGTTCAACGGGCGCGTGCTTAAACCGGGTGGAAGATGGCTCTGATAGTTCACAAGTACGGCGGAACCTCCATGGGGTCTGTCGAAAGGATCAAGAATGTCGCGCGGCGCGTCGCCAAATGGCACGCTGCCGGCCATAAAGTCGTGGTGGTGCCGTCTGCCATGTCGGGCGAAACCAATCGCCTGCTCGGTCTGGCACGTGAAATTTCTGCCATGCCCGATGGTCGTGAACTCGACATGATCGCTGCTACCGGTGAGCAGGCCAGCAGCGGCCTGTTGGCCCTGGCCCTGCAGGCCGAAGGCGTGGCTGCGCGCAGCTATGCGGGTTGGCAAGTGCCGGTGCGTACCGATTCCGCCTACACCAAGGCGCGTATCCAGGAGATCGACGCCACCCGTGTGCAGGCGGATCTGGATGCTGGCCGCGTGGTCGTCATCACCGGTTTCCAGGGCGTGGATGACAACGGCTACATCACCACGCTGGGCCGTGGCGGCTCGGATACGTCGGCCGTGGCCATTGCTGCAGCGTTGGGTGCAGACGAGTGCCTGATCTACACCGATGTCGATGGCGTTTACACCACCGATCCGCGTATCGTCCCGGAAGCGCGCCGCCTGAATGTCGTTTCCTTCGAGGAAATGCTGGAAATGGCGTCGCTGGGTTCCAAGGTGCTGCAGATCCGCTCGGTGGAGTTCGCCGGCAAGTATCGTGTTCCGGTGCGCGTGCTGTCCTCGCTCACCGACCCCCTTATTCCGCTCGACGAAGAAATGCGCTCGGGCACGCTCATTACTTTCGAGGAAGACGAAAAAATGGAATCCGCCGTTGTCTCCGGCATCGCGTTCAGCCGCGATGAGGCCAAGATCACCCTGGTCGGCGTGCCCGACACCCCTGGCGTGGCATCGGCCATCCTGGGCCCGGTTGCTGCAGCCGGCATCGACGTGGATATGATCATCCAGAACCAGTCGGTCGAAGGCACGACGCTGTTCTCGTTCACGGTCAACCGCAATGAGCTGTTGCGCGCCCGCCAGGTGCTGGACACGCAAGTCGTGCCCGCCATCAAGGCCCGCGAAGTGCTGACCGACGAAAAGGTCTGCAAGGTTTCCATCGTCGGCATCGGCATGCGCTCCCACGTGGGCGTGGCGGCGCTGATGTTCGAAACGCTGGCCAAGGAAGGCATCAACATCCGCATGATCAGCACCAGTGAAATCAAGACCTCGGTCGTGATCGAAGACAAGTACATGGAGCTGGCCGTGCGTTCGCTGCACAAGGCCTTCGGCCTGGACGGCGAGCCCAAGGTCGCCTGATATTGTCATTTTCCTGTGCGTGCCTGTCCTTGGGGCAGGCGGCAGCGGCAGAAATAAACAGCTCTGCCGGGCATGTCCCGGCAGGGCTGTTTTGCTTCAGCAACACCGGCTGTGGTGTGGCCTGCGCGATACGTGATTTTTCCCGTGTTGGGAGTAAAATTTCCACGGCCTGCTCCCCGAAGGCGGGGCGGGCATCCGTTTACTTCCCCTCATTTGTCTGTCCATAGGCCACACGCGCACGCCCTGATCGCCAGTTTCCCTCCATCGGCTTCCCGTCCTGGACAGACCTTTGCCCCGGATGCGCGCAAGCCCGGGCTGGCTGTGGCCTAGATCCCCCTCATCATGAAACTGTACGGGCGTGCCTCGGGACGATCCTCCCGACCCGCGTATGCGCGTTTGTCGCAATCCCGTCCCGCCAGCTGCCTGGGTCTGTTGCGCGCCCAGGGTCCGCCAGGCCGGGCATGGGGCCAGGCAGGCGTCTCCCTTTCCTGAATCCGTGTTGCGGATTCTTCTTCCGGATTCTCCTTTTCGCGGATTTCCTTTGCGTTTTACCGGCAGTTTCGCCGGTGCTTCGAGGTTCTTATGTTGCGGCAACTGCTGGCCAATGCGCTGGCGCCATTACTCGGCCTGTTCATCATTTGCATCGGTAACGGGTTTATTTCTTCTCTGACGTCGATCAGGCTGGATGCGGTGGGTGAATCGGCCATCGTCGTCGGTATCGTTTCTTCCGCCTATTTCATCGGCCTGACCCTGGGGGCCATGTTCAATGATCGCCTGATCGTGCGCATCGGACACATCCGCGCATACAGCAGCTTTGCCTCGCTGATCGCCGTGACGGTGCTGTTGCAGGGCCTGTTCCTGGATGCCTGGGGCTGGGCGCTGTTGCGCCTGCTCAACGGCTGGGCGACGGTGGGCGTGTTCCTGGTGGTGGAAAGCTGGCTGCTGATGGCGGCAGACCCGAAATTGCGCGGGCGGCTGCTGGCGGTCTATATGATCTCGCTGTACGGCGCGGGCATGTTGGGCCAGGCCATGCTTGGCGCGGTGGATGCCTCCGGTGCGGCCGCCCCTTTCATGGTGGCCGGCATGCTGGCCTCGCTGTCGGTGATGCCCATGGTGATTCTGCCCCGGGTGTCGCCCATTGTCGAACGGGTGGAACCCTTGTCGCCGCACAAGCTGCTGCGCATGTCACCTACCGGCGTTATCGGCTGCTTCGGCTCCGGCGTGGCTATCGCTGCGGTCTATACCCTGTTGCCGCTGTACCTGCAGCGTATCGGGCTGAGCGTAGGCGACATCGGCCGGATGATGGCCATCACGATTCTCGGTGCGATGGTCTTGCAGTATCCGGTCGGTCGCTGGTCGGACAGGCAAAGCCGCCAGGTCGTGCTGATTTCCCTGAGCGTGTTCTGCACGCTGCTTTCGCTGGCCATCCTGCTGCTGCCGGCGTCGCTGCCACTGATGTCCGTCCTGCTGTTCCTGCTGGGCGGTGGCGTGTTTGCGATCTATCCGGTCTCGGTCAGCCATGCGGCAGATCGAGCCACGGCCGATGCGCTGGTGCGCATGATCCAGGGTTTGTTGTTGATCAATTCGCTGGGGTCGGTCATCAGCCCGCTGGCGATTGCACCTATGATGACCTGGATGGGCGCAAGCGGTCTGTTCTGGGCCTTTGCCTTGCTGAATCTGATGATGTTGGGGCTGTATGTGTGGCGCCGTCAGGAACGGCCGGCCCCGGCGCCCGCAGCGCCTTTCGCGGCGGCATCACAGATGTCGCCTACTGGGGTGGAATTGCGAGTGACCGAGGATATGGTTCAGGGGGCGCTGGATAATGAGCTGCTGGACCCATCGCAGGGCAATAACACCGCCACAGTGCCGGCACGCCCCTGAAACAATGGGGGCAGCTTAATGATAGCGGGCAGCAGGCAGGATTGCCTGCTGCCCGCCTGGTGTCTGCCCGCAGAAGGGAATCAGGCCGCTGCCGCGGGGGTGTCATCAGGCACGCCCCCCAAAGCCTGCCACAGTTTCAGTTGATTGATGCGCTGGTTGAGCCGGGCTTCCCAAAGCGAGGTTTCACTGCTGCGGCGAGCGTCCTGCGCATCCAGCAGGGTCTTCAGGTCCACGGCTCCCGCCTGGTAGCGGACTTGTTGCAACCGTTCTGTCTCACGCGCGGCATCCAGCGCCAATTGGCGTTGCGACGTTTCCGAGGTATAGCGTGTCTGCGCAGAGAGGGCATTTTCCACTTCCGCGAAAGCCTGATAAAGCGTCTGGCGGAAACTGATGACGGCCAGTTCCGTATCGGTGTCGGCGATATCCCGGTTCAGGCGCATTTCCGTGGCTTGCAGGAATGGCAGGCTGAGGCCGGCCCCGAGGGTGGCCACAGGGTTGGACAGCAGGTTGAGCAGGGCGCTGCTGCTGGTGCCCAGCGCACCCGTCAAAGACAGGCGCGGGTAGTAGTCTGCCCGGGTGGCGTCGGCGCTGGCGTAGCTCTTGCGCAGCCGCAGTTCCGCCGCCTGCACGTCCGGGCGGCGGGCCAGCAGGCTGGCCGGCAGCCCGGCGGCCAGATCGTGCAGACGGGTGTCGGGCAGTTGTAGTGGCACGGGCAGCTCGGTGCTGGGCGGTGCATCGCGCAACAGCGCCAGTGCGCGCAGATTCTCGTCCCGGCTTTGCAGTAGCTGGGCGTGCGTACTCTCCAGGGCCGCCAGGCTGCGGGTGATTTCAGCCAGGTCCAGGGCGCTGGCGGCGCCGGCGCGGTGCTGCACGTTGACGATCTGCCAGGTTTTGCGGGCATTGGCGATATTTTCGCTGCTGGCCGCGACGCGCTGGTTGAGATAGCCGGCCTGCCAGTAGAGTGAGGCCGTGGTCACAACCAGGCCCTGGCGCACGGCTTCGCGGTCTGCGTCGGTGGCCTGGGCTTCCCATTGGGCCGCAGCGTCCCGGGATGACAGGCGGCCCCAGAGATCCCATTCATAGGAAAGCCCCAGCCGGGCGCTGCTCTGGCGGCTTTCATTGCCATGGTCGAGATCCTGGCTCAGGCTGTTGCTGGCATCGGCCGACAGCGCCGGGCGCAGCGCATCTGCGCTCAGACCGGCCTGCAGGCGCGCTCGCCGGGTCTTCAGGCTGGCGCTGGCAAGGTCGCTGTTGCGGTTCAGGACATCGGCAATCCAGCGGTCCAGCAGCGGGTCATCGAATTGCTGCCACCAGCCGGTCGCGCTGTCTGCACTCGCCAGCACCAGTGGTGTGGCGGCGGTTGCCTGCCAGGCCGAAGGTAGGTTCAGGTCCGGCTGGGAATACGGCGTATGGACGGCGCAGCCGGATACCAGCAAAGTCAGCAACAGGCTGGCGCCGCCGTGACGCAAGGAGAACGGAACAGGCATGGTTATCCTTTCGAGAGAGCGACGATGGGGTCCAGGTTGGCAGCGCTGCGTGCGGGCAGGTAACCGAACACAATGCCGACGAGGCTGGAGCAGGCCACTGCGGCCACCATGGACATGGATGAAAACACCATCGAAAAGCCGGTGCTGAACACGGAGAACAGGGCGCCTATGCCGAGCGCACAAAGAATGCCCAGCACGCCGCCAAACAGGCAGACCAGAACCGCTTCGATCAGGAACTGTTGCATGATGTCGCTGCGCCGCGCGCCGATCGCCATGCGTACCCCGATTTCGCCGGTGCGTTCAGTCACGGAAACCAGCATGATGTTCATCACGCCAATACCGCCGACGACCAGCGAAATCAGCGCGATGGCGGAAATCAGCAGGCGCATGGTGGCGCTGGTGCTTTCAATGGTGTTGCGGATGCTGTCGGTATTGACGATGAAGAAGTCCTGCGCCTTGTGCCGCCGGGTCAGCAGCGTTTCCACGCCTTGCTGCGCGGCAGTGGTAGAGATGTTATCGGCGACCCGGATGGTGATGTTGCGCAGGTAGGATTGCCCCAGAATACGGCTCATCGCTGTGGTGTAGGGCACCCAGACATTGAGCTGTTCGCTGTTGCCGAAAGGCGATTCGTTTTTTGCGGTCACGCCGATGACTCGCACCGGCACGTTACCCAGCAGGATGACCTGGCCGATGGGGTCGGTGTTTGGGCCGAACAGGGTGTTGCGGGTATTCTGGTCGATCACGGCTTCCTGCGCAAGGTTGCGCACGCCCGCTGCATTGAAGGCATGGCCGTCTTCAATGCTCAGGCCCTTCACGCGGAAATACTGCTCATTGACGCCGTTGATCTGGCCGCTGGCAGAGGTGTTGCCAAAGCGCAGGCTGGCGTTGGTGCTGACCAGCGGCGTAATGCTATCGACATAAGGTTGCTGCGCCAGCGCATCGACGTCGCCGGGCAGCAAGGTGCGTATGCGCCCTGAGCGCTCGTCGCCGAAGCCGCGGCCGGAATATATTTCCAGGGTATTGGTGCCGATGGCGCTGATGTCGGCCAGCACGCGCTGGCGCGAGCCTTCGCCCAGCGCCACGACGGAGACGACCGATGCGATGCCGATGATGATGCCGAGCATCGTCAGGAAGGTGCGCAGCTTGTGCGCGCGCATGGCGCGCCATGCCATGCGTGCTGCTTCCAGGTAGCGGTCGCTGTTGCGCGTGCGGCCAGCGGCCTCCGGTGCCGGGGACTCCGGGGCGGCAGTGGTCGCTGCCGGCGCATCCGAATTGGCGCGGTCGGCGACAATGCGGCCGTCATGAATTTCGATGATGCGTTGGGCATGGCGCGCCACGTTCATGTCATGGGTGACGATGATGACGGTATGGCCGCGGCCGTGCAGTTCCTGCAGGATGTCCAGTACATCTTTGCCGCTGCGGCTGTCCAGCGCGCCGGTGGGCTCGTCGGCCAGGACGATCTGGCCGCCGTTCATCAGCGCGCGCGCAATGCTGACCCGTTGCTGTTGTCCGCCCGAAAGCTCGCTGGGCAGGTGCAGGGCACGATCGGCCAGCCCCAGGCGACCCAGCAACGCCAGGGCGCGCTGATCACGTTCCTGTCCACTGACGCCGGCGTAGATGGCCGGGGTTTCCACGTTGTCCCTGGCGTTGAGGTCAGGCAGCAGGTGGTAACGCTGGAAAATGAAGCCGAAGCGCTCGCGCCGCAATGCCGCCAGGCCGTCGGCATCCAGACTGGCGACGTTCTTGCCGGCGATCCGGTATTCCCCGCCGGAGGCGCGATCCAGGCACCCCAACAGGTTCATCAACGTCGACTTGCCAGAGCCGGAGGCGCCGACGATGGCGACCATCTCGCCCGCCCGGATCTGCAGGTCGATGTCTTGCAGCACCGTCACACACTGTTCGCCGCTTCCGAATTCGCGGCGGATGCCGCGCATGTCCAACAAAGGGGTTGCGCTATCCATCACAGCCTCATGCCCGGGCCGCGGCGCATGCCGCCAGTGCTGGACAACTGGCTCGCATCTCCCAGGATGACGGCGTCGCCGACGGCCAGTCCTGACAGCACTTCCGCCTGAATCTGGTTGTCCATGCCGATTGTGATGTGCCGCTCTTCGGGGCGTCCCTGGGCATTCAGCACGCGCACCAGATAGCTGCCGTCGGGCTGGCTGGCGCCTAGTGCCGACGAGGGAATGACCAGTGCATCTTCGGCCTGCTTGAGGACGATGTAGACCTGTGCCGTCATGTCTATGCGCAACAGGCCGTCGGGGTTGGCGACTTCGAACAGGCCGTTGTAATACACCGCGGAACTCGATGAGGAACTGCTCGAAGTGCTGCTGCTCGATGAGCTGCTGCTGCTCGTGCTGCTTTCCGGCGCCGGCTCGATGGCGCGCAGTACCGCGCTGCGGCGCTGGCCGGGTTGGCCCAGGATGGTGAAGTAAACCGGATCGCCGGGCGCGACGCGCACCACGTCCGCTTCGGAAATCTGTGCCTTGACGGTAAGCGTATCGAGCTGGGCGATGGTCAGGATGGTAGGGGTTTGCTGGTTGGCGTTGAGTGTTTGGCCTTCCTCGGCGGACAGGCCGACGACTACGCCATCTATGGGGGCGGAGATGCGCGTATAGCCCAGGTTCAGCGTGGCGGTATCGACGGCAACCGAAGCCTGTTCAACCTGTGCCTTGACCGATTCCAGGCCGGCACGGGCGGCAGCCAGCGTAGCGACGGCGGCTTCATAGGCTTCGCGGGAGCTGGCGTCTGCGGCCAGCATGGTTTTCTGGCGCGTGTGGGCCAGTTCCGCCTGCTTGAGCTGGGCCTGGCGTGAAGCCTGCTCGGCACGGGCGCTGGCCAGCCCGGCCTGTGCGTTGCGCAGCACGTTCTCCTGGGGCAGGGAGTCGATCTCGGCCAGCAATTGTCCTTTTTCGACTCGGTCGCCCAATTCGACCTTCAGACTGACGAGTTGCCCGGAAACTTGCGCGCCGACGTCCACCTGCTTGTACGCTTGCAGCGTGCCGGTGGCAAGGACTGTGTCCTCGATGGCGGCCCGGCGTACGGGAACGGTGACAAAGCTGCTGTCGGCGCCGGATGAAGTCAGCAGGGGATAGCTTGCGGCTGCAACGGCAGCGGCTGCGGCGATGCCGCAGCCTGCCAGCAGCCAGCGGCGGGAGATACGTGCCATGGCTGCTTCTGTTTTAACGTTGCAGTTGTTGTTGCGGGCGGCGTTCGCCGGACTGGTGCATGCCGCGACGGGATTCCTGGCGGCGCTCCTCGAGCTGGCTGCGCTGTTCCGCCGTCAGCACGTGATAGAGCGCGTTGTCGCGTGTTACGCGCAGCCTGGCTTCTTCGGCAACGGCATTGCCCAGGGCATCCGTGGCGCGCTTGAGCGCATTGGCGTCGAGCTTGTCGGCGCGCTGCAGTTCGCGTAGTTCACGGTGCGCCTGGCGCAAGGCCTTGCGGCTTTCGTGCAGGGCCGGTTCGGCCTGGTGGCGGATATTGAACAACTGGTCACGCTGAGCTTCGCTCAAGTCCAGGCGCTCGAAACCAGGGCCGAAAGCGGGGCCGAACCCCGGTCCACGCGCATCGCCATGATGCATCATCATGCCGGGATGCGGGCCGAAGCGGACATCCTGGGACTGGACGGCGGGGGCGGCATCAGCGGTGTCTGTGGCTTGTGCCAGGACCGGAGCGGCCAGCGCGGCCAGCAAGGCGCCGGTCAGCAGGCGGCGGGACAGGGCGGAGTGAGAAAAACCGATCATGATTGCGCTCCTTTTCAGGTGATAGCCGGATGAGATTTCCGGCTTACGGAAAGATTAAAGAGGCAATGGGGGAAAATTATGGGTGCAATGGGCAGAAATTGTGGAGATCGTCCGGGTAGGCGCCTGATTCCGGTGTATCCCCGGCCGTGCGGGTTGCGGCCAGGCGGGTTTTGGCGGCTGGCGCCTGCGCCAGGTATGCCGGCAGACCTGTTGCCGGCATCATTCCAGTTCGAGGCGGTAGCCGACACCGTATATGGAGCGAATGATGTCGTCTTCGGGACGAATGGCTTGCAGCTTGCGCCGCAGGTTCTTGATGTGGCTGTCGACGGTACGATCCGCAACGACGCGATGATCGTTATAGAGCTGGCTGAGCAATTGGTCGCGAGAGAAAATAATGCCGGGTGCGGACGCCAGCGTGCGCAGCATGCGGAATTCCACCGGGGTCAGCGACAGGGCCTGGCCGTCCAGCGTGGCCAGGTAGCGGTCGCTGTCGATTTGCAGCGCGGCGGCGGGTGTCTCGGGGGAGACGGGGGCATCCGTTCCCTGGCTGCCTGCGGCGCCTTGCGCATAGGCCTGGGCGCGGCGCAGCAGGGCCTTGACCCGGGCGACAACTTCCCTGGGGCTGAAGGGTTTGCAGATATAGTCGTCCGCACCCAGCTCCAGTCCGAGCAGGCGGTCGATTTCTTCCACCCTGGCCGTCAGCATGATGATGGGAACGTGTCCGTCCTGGCGCAATTCGCGGCAGATATCCAGGCCGTCCCGGCCAGGCAGCATCAGGTCCAGCAGCACCAGGTCGGGCGTGTGCCGATGGTAGGCGGGCAGGGCCTCGTCGCCATGGCTGATCCAGATGGCCTGAAAGCCCGCCGCCGTCAGGTAGTCCTGCAGCAGCTGGGCCAACTTGGGTTCGTCCTCGATGATCAGAATGGTACTCATGGCTGTGTCGTCTTCTGTGAGGGAATGGGAAAGGCGGCGGTAATGCTCAGGCCGCCCAGATCGGAAAGCGAGGAAGTGATGCGGCCGTGGTGGGCGTGCACAATGCGTTCGCACAGCGCCAGCCCAAGGCCGGCACCGCCGTGGTTGCGGTTGCGCGATGATTCGACGCGGTACAGCCGCTCGAACAGATGGGGCAGGGCTTCTTCAGGCACGCCCGGCGCGGAGTCTTCGACCGTCAGCAATATTTCATCGTCCGCCTGTTCCAGCCTGACCCGCACCAGGCCGCCCGGGTCGGTGTAGCGCACGGAATTTTCCAGCAGATTGTTCAGCAGTTGCGTCAGGCGCTGGGCATCGCCTTCGATGGCGGGCAAGTTCGGGGCGGCGAGCAGTTCCGCGCGCAAGCCGGAAGACGCCAGGCGTTCACCGAAGAAGGCCAGTGCGGTATCGGCCAGCCCGGCCAGGTCGACGGGGTGCATGCGGTAGCTCAGCGCGCCCAGGTCGGCCAGAGAAAATTCGTGCAGGTCGTCGATCAGCTTGTTCAGCATGGTGACTTCGGCATGCATGGAGGCGATGGTGGCTGGCGTCAGCTGGCGCACGCCATCCTGCATGGCTTCCAGTTCGCCGCGCAGGATGGCCAGTGGCGTGCGGATTTCATGGGACAAGTCGGCCATCATCTGGCGCCGCAACCGTTCATTCTTTTCCAGCGCCTGGGCCAGGCGGTTGAAGTCCAGCGCAAGCTGGCCGAGTTCGTCGCGGGAGGTCTGTTCGATGCGGATGGCATAGTCGCCAGCGGCCAGCCGGTGCGTGGCTCGGGCAATGCGCTGTACCGGCGCCAGAAAGCTGCGCGCCAGCAACATGCTCACCAGTGCCGCCAGCAGTAGCGACAGGCCAAGGATGACCCAGGTGGTCCGGGTTTGCTCGCGCTGGAAACGGTTGTCGGGCGCATCCGGCGTGCGGTCCGGCGGCTCCACCGCCAGCCAGCCTATGGTGCGTCCTTCCAGGCGGATGGGGTACAGCGGCGTGCCGCTGGACGGCGCCCGCTCGCCTGCCACGAGTTCGCGGTTCTCATCGAGCAGTATCAGCGCCAGCGGTGGGGGCGGTGGGGGGGGCATATTGCCGCGCTCATGGTGCGGCATCTGGTTGCGCGACGAAGCACGCTGCAGGCGTAGCCAGAGGGAACTGTTGCTGCGCAGGAATTCCCAGTTGCCGTGATGTTCGTAGGCGGTGACCAGCGCCTGGTTCAGTTCCTCGCGCTTGCGTTCTTCCCGTTGCTGGATATAGCTGCGGAAACCGGCATCGAAGCTGTAGCGTATGGCGGCACCCATGGCCAGGATCACCACGATGCAGGTTGCAAACAAAGTCAAGAATAGTTTGAAGGTAATACCGGATTGCAGTCTCATTGTCATGCCGCCAAAGCAGGCGCCGCCAGGGCAGATGGTCATATTGTTACGCATCTGCCAGGCGCTGGGCGCATTGCGGGCCATCTGGCGCCTGATTCCATGGTTTCTTCATTTTTGCCTGTGGGTACAGGGACGTGAAACGAGAAATGAAAAAATCTATGCGGGGGGCGCGACAAAACAAAAAATATCGTGCTAGAATTATGGTTTCACGGAGGCGTGGCCGAGTGGTTGAAGGTACTCCCCTGCTAAGGGAGCATACGGCTTATACCCGTATCGAGGGTTCGAATCCCTCCGTCTCCGCCAGTTAGAACTAAGCCCTTGAGACATCAAGGGCTTTTTTCTGCCCGCTCGTTTTGCAGTGGCGTGGATGGCAGCTTGTCAGGGCCATGCGCGGCGTCAGGATCAGGGCCGGCGGCATCGCCGATGGCATGAAAAAAATCTGTAAAAATAGGCTTGCTATTTAAAACGAGAGCGTGCTATATTTCTGCTTCTGCGTTTTTCACGCCGTCCTTCCAGTAAGGGCAGGTAACAGAAAAATCAGAATGCGCCCGTAGCTCAGTTGGATAGAGTACTTGGCTACGAACCAAGGGGTCGTGGGTTCGAATCCTGCCGGGCGCGCCAATTCAGAGGGGTCTACAGTGAAAACTGTAGACCCCTTTTTCGTTGCCTGTGCACGGTGCCGGATTGCCTCCCTCCTCATACCGGAATTCACCGGGTTGCGCATCTTTTTTGGCATCTCTCGTGCTTTTTTCTGTCGCCTACTTGCGATACTCGCGTACGTGATCTCCCTATTTGGCGAAAAGCATGGTCAAATTCCTGTCATTTTTTGATGGCAGTTCAATCGACCACATCAGCCTGGGCTTCCGGGATGAGAACTGCTGTTAGCCGTGGGCCGGATTTGCCGGTCACTGCGGTTTTGGGTGGTGAGTTGGAAACAGAATAACTTCTCATGAGTGCATCTCCACTGCATGCCAAGCCCGTCGACGACACTGCGGGGTCTTGGCGCATCAGCTTGTTTTTTGCCGTACTGCTGGTCAGCGTCTCTGGCTACTTTGTCTATTGGGCCCTGGGCTACACCCACTTCAATCACCCCGTACTGTTGATCCTGGCGATCCTGTTCGGGGTCTTCATGGCCTTCAATATTGGCGGCAATGACGTCGCCAACTCTTTTGGAACCAGTGTCGGGGCGCGGACCCTGACAGTCAAACAGGCGTTGCTGATTGCCGCCGTGTTCGAAGTCAGCGGTGCAGTCCTGGCGGGCGGGGAGGTCACGGCGACCATCCGCGGCGGCATTGTCGATATGTCGGCGATGCATCTGGAACCGCTGCAACTGGTGCACATCATGATGTCGGCGCTGTGCGCAGCGGCGATCTGGTTGCTGTATGCCTCCAAGAAGGGCTACCCGGTATCGACGACGCACTCCATTGTCGGCGCTATCGTGGGCAGTTCCATTACGCTGGGCTTCATGCTGAGCGGTGGCAGCGCCGCGCTGGATCTGGTGCAGTGGGACAAGATCGGCACGATTGCGCTGTCCTGGGTGGTGTCGCCCCTGCTTGGCGGCGTGATGTCGTACCTGCTCTATGCGCAGGTCAAGCGCCATGTGCTTAACTACAACGAGACGGCGGACGCCCAGCTGCGTGAAAATCGCCGTGCGCGCCGTGATTACAAGAAACAGCACAAGGAAGCGTTCGAAAGTCTGACGGATATCCAGAAAGCTTCCTATAGCCGCCTGCTGGAGCAGGACGCGCAACTGATGGAAGACGAGGAGTTCGAGCCGGAACATCTGCAGTCGGACTACTACCGTGGCCTGCACCAGTTCGAGCAGCGCAAGGAAGAAATCCGAGCCTACCGCGCGCTGGAAAATGGCGTGCCGTTTATTGCCGCCATCGGCGCCATCGTCATTGCATCCATGCTGCTCTTCAAAGGACTGAAGAACGCCAACCTGGGGCTGTCGTCGCTGCACATGTATGTGCTGATCGGCATGATCGGCGCTTTTGTTTGGATGGCGACCTTTATCTTTGCCAAGACGCTCAAGCGCAAGTCCCTGAGCAAATCGACCTTCATGATGTTCAGCTGGATGCAGCTGTTCACGGCAGCGGCGTTTGCGTTCAGCCATGGCTCCAACGACATCTCGAATGCCATCGGTCCGTTTGCCGCCATCCTGGATGTCATGCGTACGGGTTCCATCGGCGAATCGGCGGCCATTCCGGCGGAAGCCATGATTACGTTCGGCGTGGCGCTGGTGGTGGGTCTGTGGTTCATCGGCAAGGAAGTGATTGCCACGGTGGGCACCAACCTGACCAAAATGCACCCGGCCTCTGGCTTCTCTGCCGAGCTGGCGGCAGCCGTGGTGGTGATGATGGCGTCCCTGATGGGCATGCCGGTTTCCAGCACGCATATCCTCATCGGGGCCGTACTGGGCATTGGCCTGGCCAATCGCCAGACCAACTGGGGCCTGATGAAGCCGATCGCCATGGCCTGGATCATCACCCTGCCTGCGGCAGCCATCCTCAGCTCCATTATTTTCGTGGCGCTCAACAGCATTTTCTGAATCTGGCCGCTGACTGGCCTGAACACGCGGAAATGCAGGAAAAAGCCGGGGATGCGACGGCTTTTTCGTATTGTGCGCCGGTGTGCCAGCGGGGCAGGGACGTGTTACAGGCTAGGTGTATCTGTGGGCATTTATTTTTCTGCTTGCATGAATAGAAAAATACATGCTATATTTCTTTCTCTGCACTTGTTGCTCATCTGGCTTTTAAAAAAGCCGGTCCGCAAGGAAGCACAAGACAGAATGCGCCCGTAGCTCAGTTGGATAGAGTACTTGGCTACGAACCAAGGGGTCGTGGGTTCGAATCCTGCCGGGCGCGCCAATTCAGAGGGGCTTACAGTGAAAACTGTAAGCCCCTTTTCGTTATGGCTGTTTGGCTGTGGCTGCTGGTTTCCTAGCGAAAAACAGGGCATGGCCGGCAGCGCCGATCATGTCCTGTGCACGAACCGCTCAGGCTGCCTGCGTGGACGGCGCGGCTTGCGTGACGGGGATGCGTTGCAGGCGGATGTCGTCCAACCCGGTGATGATGATGCGGTCCTGCTGTGCCGGGTCGGCATGCGGCAGTTCCTGCAAACGGTGCATGCCCCGGGTTTCGCGGCGTTCGCTGGCGCTGCGGTAGATCCAGCGTGCGCCCGCCAGCATGGCAGCGGTTTCGCGGGCGTGGCGCGGGCTTTGGTCGGCATTGGGGGCCAGCCCTGCGCTGGCCTGGTCCCAGAGCGTTTCCAGCTTGTCGAGGGAGGCGCGAATGCCGCCCAGGTTGCGGAAAACATTTTTTTCGATGGGCAGGATTTCCGCCTGGACACCCTGGCGGATGGCTGCGCTGGGGGCATTGCTGGCTGCACCGCGTGGCCGCAGGCCGATTCCGCCCAGGCCATGCAGGGCCTGCTGTGGGGCCGGGGCGGGTTGCGCCGCCGCGACGGCGGCCTGGGCCGCCCATTTGGCCGATACCAGGCACCAGGCAATGGCCGGTCCGGCGCCGCTCATGGCAGCACCGCACAAATGGGTGCGCTCCGTGACATCGCCGGCGGCATACAGCCCTGGCACGCTGGTGGCAGAGCGTTCGTCGGTCGTCAGCCCGCCGGCAGCGCGGATCAGGCCTTCGTAGCGCAGTTCCAGAGGAAAGCGTTCGGTGAACGGGTCTACGCCGATGGTACGGAAGTGCTCGTAGATGCTGCTGACTGTCTTGGCAAAGGCCTTGAGGTGCGGGTTGCCCCGGTTCATGCTGGCGTAGGCCCCGCCGGTTTCGATGATGGCACGGCCGACATCGGCGACGGATTCCCAGCCATTGGCTGGCAGCTCGCGGCCATTGCCGTCGTAGAAGGTGGCGCTGCTGTACCAGAAACCCTTGGTAGTGGGGCTGCCTTTCGGTGAAATACCGTAGTGCCCGCTGAACTCCAGGCCGGAAAAATTGGCTCCAGCCTCGGCTGCCATCAGGTGGCCGTCACCAGTCGTGCCTTCGGTGCCCATGGCGCCGGATAGAAAGGCGTTGCCGCCCGTGGCCAGGATGACGGCGCCGGCACGTACGCTCCAGCTTTGCCCGTCTTCAGTGTTGTAGCCTGCCGCACCCGCAACCGCGCCCTCATGACCCAGCAATTCCAGCGCCGGGCTGTGGTCAAGTATCTGCACGCCGGCCTGCAGCAGTTGTTCGCGCAGGAACAGCAGGGCATACGGGCCCTGGAATGCCAGCAGGCTGGGCGGGCTGCCATCCAGCGTCGGCAGGCCATAGGCCGACTGAAAACCCAGTGCCTTGAGTTGCAGGCCGATGCGGTAGCTTTCTTCGTAGACTTTTTCGATATAGGCCAGGTCGTCGAGGCCGCAGGCAGCCGCATGGCGTGAGTGGATCAGCTTGTCGTTGTAGGCGGTTTCTCCCGGCCGGGTGTAGCAGGCGCTGCCGCTGGCCTTGGCCACGACGCCGGCTTCGCCGACCACGCCTTTTTCCGCAAGGATGACGCTGGCGCCGGCCGTGCGCGCGCTCAGTGCTGCCCAGCAGCCTGCGACACTGCCGCCAATGACAAGAATGTCGGCGCTGTATTCATGGTCGTGGGAACCGGGGCGGACGAGGTTACTGCTGGGGTAGGAAGCCATGGCGATAGGGGAAAACAGAAAATTTGGAAAAGGCCGTCGGAATGCCGCTCTGGCATTCCGACGGCCGGGGCCGGGGCGGCTCCGGTGGTGCTGGCTGCCGCCGTGGCAGAGATGCCGTTGCGCCGGGGTGTCAGGTTTTTTGCAGCACGCGGTCCAGCACGGTTTCACGCAGGGCGACGAACGCGGGGTTGCCCCGGGCCCGCGGCCGGGGCAGCGGAACGGCGAGGTCCAGCGCAACCTGGCCGCCATCCATGAGCACGACACGATCGCCCAGCGCGACGGCTTCTTCGACTTCGTGCGTGACCAGCAGCACGGTGAAGGCGTGGGTTTGCCAGATTTTTTCCACCAGCGCCTGCATTTCCAGGCGGGTCAGTGCATCCAGGGCGCCCAGGGGTTCATCGAGCAGCAGCAAGCGAGGACGATGGATCAATGCCCGTGCCAGCGCGACGCGCTGGCGCTGGCCGCCGGACAATTGCGCGGGCCATTTGCCTGCGTGTTCGGTCAGCCCCACTTCTTCCAGCGCTGCCCGGGCGCGCGGGCGCCAGTCGCCGCGCAGACCCAGGCCGATGTTGTCGAGCACGGAAAGCCAGGGCAGCAGGCGCGAATCCTGGAACATCATGCGGATATTGCGCGCCTGGGCGCGCAGGCTGCCGCCATCGGCCTGCAACTGGCCGCCATCAGCGGTTTCCAGACTGGCCAATGCACGCAGCAGCGTGGACTTGCCACAACCTGAACGGCCGACGATAGCCAGGAACTGCCCAGCGCCGACCTCCAGGTCCAGCGTGCGGATGACCGCCTGCGAACCAAAGGATTTTTCCAGGCCGCGGATGGATAGCGCCAGTCCCTGGCCAGCAGCGGCGGCTGTTCGGTCGTAGGCTGGTTGCCGGGGGGCGCGGGCTGCACCGGTCTCTGCCTGGGGTTCAGCGCTGGCCGAGTGCGGCAGCAGGCGGCGCCAGAACGAAGGAAAAAATGCAGGTTGGCTGCTCATGGCCGGGCCTCCGCCAATTGATAGGATGGATGCCATTTCAGCCAGCGCCGTTCCAGCAGGCGTGCCGCCCAATCGGAACTCTTGCCCAGCAAGGCATAGATGATGATGGACAGCACGACGATGTCGGTCTGCAGGAATTCCCGGGCAGTCATGGCCATATAGCCGACCCCGGACTTGGCGGAAATGGTTTCAGCGACGATCAGCACGATCCAGGACACGCCCAGTGCGTAGCGCACGCCAACCAGAATGGAAGGCACAGCGCCCGGCAGCACCACATAGCGCAAGAGCCGCCAGCCGCTCAGGCCGTAGTTGCGCGCCATTTCGATCAGGCCGCTGTCCAGCGAACGGATGCCATGGTAGGTATTCAGATAGACCGGGAACAGGGCGGCGAAAGTGATCAGGAAAATGCGGGTGGTCTCGTCGATGCCGAACCACATGATGGCGAGCGGCACCAGCGCCAGTGAGGGAATGTTGCGCAGCATTTGCAGCGTGGTATCGAGCAGGCGCTCGCCTGTGCGCGACAGGCCGGTCAGCAGGCCCAGCCCCAGGCCCAGCGCGGTGCCCAGCGTGAAGCCTGCCGCCGCGCGTGCGAAGCTCACGCCCACGTGGTGCCAGAGTTCGCCGCTCATGAACAGACGCACGAACGTGTGCAGGACTTCGAGTGGGGGCGGAAACAGCCGCGCCGACACCAGCCCGTGCGTGGAGGCATAGTGCCAGACGATGATGGTCAGTATCGGGATCAGCCAAGGCATAGCCTGCCACCAGACCGCGCGCAGCGGTGCGGTGGCAGACGGAGCCAGGGACGCACGGCCGGTCCGGCTCACTTTGCGCCTTCCTGTTGGGCGGGTTCATGCCATTGCCAGTCGGCAATCGAGAAATCCTCCTTGGCCAGACCGTTGGAAAGCAGGAAGGCTTTCGTGCCTTCCAGCAGATCCAGGCCTTGTTGCGGGAAGGCGTCGATGTTGAACGAGCTGACTGGCCAGGATTCACGCACTACCGGCTCGCTGAAGGCCGTGGTGGTCAGGTAGTAGGTGTAGTAAGCGTCGGGGTTGGCATGCAGGTCGCGGGCGCCTTGTTCGCGCGCGTGGTCGAAAGCCGCGGCGAACCCGGGGTGAGCCTTGAGGAAGTTTTCGCTGACGACGATCACCGAGTTGCCTTCCAGGCCGTGCTGGCTGGCCTGGTCGATGACTTTCAGGCCTTGCGCCTTGAGCTGCGGGCCCAGGCCCGTCGGGGCGGTATAGGCTGCGATGTCGCCTCGTTCCAGCGCGGGCTGGGCGTCGCGCGGGAACAGGTGGACTTCTTCAACATCTTTGATGACGCCCTGGTCTTTCAGACCGGCGAAGTAGCGATGCAGATAGGAACCACGTGGCAGGCCCACGCGCTTGCCAGCCAGCTCGGCCGGTGTGTCGACGCCATTGGCGGGTACGACCAGCCATGCATCGCTGGCAATGCCGTTGAACCCCAGCAGGCGGGTGGCGCCGCCGCTGGAGCGGGCGAACAGCGCGGGCGTGTCGCCATAGATGCCGACATCCAGCTTGCCACTCAGCAGCGCTTCATTGAGGTCGGGGCCATTGGGGAAAATGTGCTGGGTGATCTGGTTGAAACCCAGCCCCTTGATGGCGTCGGCCAGCAGGCCTTTTTCCAGTGCCCAGCCTACCGGGCCGCCTATGCTCTGGCCCGGTCCGATATAGCCCAGGCGCAAGGTGTAGTCGCCTGCCGCAGCTTGGGCAGCCGTTGCCGTGCCGGCGCCTGCCGGAGGCGTTGCCGTGGTGCCGGACTGGCCGGTGGGGGCGGCCGGCGCACTGGCCGAATTGCTGCCGCCCGCTGTATTGGCGGCGGGGGTGTTGCTGTCACAGGCGGCCAGCGTGCTGGCCAGTACGGCACTGGCCAACAGGCGCAGGCTGGTTCGTGCCCAGGCCCCGGGGAGCGCCTGCAGCAGGGAAAATGAGGGAGCCTGCGTAAAAATATTCAGAGTCATGGCGGATGCTTTCTAGAGAAACGCGGCGCGTCGCAACAGACGCCGGAGGCGCCGGCGGACTTTTGCTGCCGTGGAATGAATTCTAGAAATATGGCGCCCGTGGCCGAACGAAGGATTATTTATTTGCTAATGGGGCAAAGCCGCAGCGGCGGGGGGCTCTTGGCTTTTTGGTACCAGACAGGAGACCGGTGGGTGGCCGTCTGGTGGCGCAGGTCGGGCGTGTGAGCGCCGGGCTGGAACGAAAAAGGCCGGCCCGATGCGGGCCGGCCTGGATGGGCCGCAGCGCGTGGATGCGCTCAGGTATCTGATGGCCGCAAGGGCAGTTTCGTCCTGGCCGCGTTGGCGGCCAGGACGAAACATCAACGGCGCTGGGCCGAAATGGTATAGCGGCGGTCGCGGTCGCCGTCGCCCAGGGTGCGGGACTGGACCTCGTAAGTGCCGGGCGCCAGTTCGGTGACGATCTGCGCATCCATGTTGCCGGCGCTGTCATCGTCTTCTGCCAGCGTCGAACCGTCCTGCAGCAGCGTCAGGTAGCTGTCGGAGTCCGGGGCACGCATGGTGATGGCATAGGTGCCACCCTGAGTGATCTGCAGCGTGTAGCTATCGGCTTCGTTGCCGCCCAGCAGTAGTGCCGCACGTGGTTCGCCTACCTTCAGGGTGCCGCCGCCGGCATTTTCGGGTACCGCCTGGGTCTTGACGGCCAGGGTGTAGGGGCCGCTTTGCGTGCCGCCGCCGATGTTGACGTAATAAGTACCCGGCTGCAGGACGCTGCGAACCCGGTTGCGCTGGCCGCTGCTGCTGCCGCGCACGTTGCCGGTATCGGCGCTGATCGCCACGTCGGCCTGGAAGCCTTGGGCGCTCATTTCCACGGTGACGAGGGCGGGTTCGTTGAGGCGGAACGAGTACTGTTGTTCCTCGCCTGCATAAACTGCTGTCCCTGAGGGGCCGTTGAGCTGCAGGGCGGCATTCGGCGCCAGGAGCTCGCCTTCGGGCATCGGCAGGCGTTCGACATCAATCGTGAAGCCGCCCTGGAACTGGCTGGTTTCCATGGCGGAGTCGGCCACGATGGTATAGCTGCCGGGTTTCAGTGCCACTTGCAGGCGCGCATCCAGGTTGCCGCCGCTGTCGTCGTCGCTGAACAGGTCGTTGCCGGCACTGTCGCGCAGCACCAGATAAGGGTCCAGGCCCTGTTGCGACGCACGCATGTCGATGCGGTAGATGCCTTCTTCGGTAATGTTCAGGCGGTATTCCAGCACCTTGCCAGTACCCCAGTCCGTAACGTTCTGGCCGGCGGTGACGGGCTCGCCGGAATACGGCTGGAGTTTTTCCACTTCCACCTGGAACGGGCCGTAGGCGCTGGCGTCCATGCCGCTGACCGCGATGTTGTAGGTGCCATTGGCTTCGGTCTTGAAACCCAGTACCGTCTTGTTATTACGGTTCGAGCCGGAGCAGTCGTCGCACGGGTTGTTCAGGCGCGAAACCAGGTTGCCGTCACGCAGCACGCTGATCTGCGGGCGCAGGGCGCCAGTGACGATGATGCGGAACAACTGGTCTTTTTCCGCGTTCAGGCTGAACAGAGCGCTACGAACGCCGTCGCTATAGTTCAGCAGGCTCTTGCTGGACAGTTCTCCCGAGACTTGCTTGCCAACGGTCAGCGGCGTGGCGGCCGGCTGTTGGGACTGGTGTTGCTGGAAGTAGAAAAATACAGCGGAACCCGCGACGATCGCACCGGCGATTGCTGCAAGCGGAGTGGAGAGTTTCATAGATCCTCGTAGGAATGATTCAGGCTCGGCCCTGTGCGGCATGGCCCGGCCAGTTGCGCTGTGTCCGGAACACGAACCAGGCGCTGGAAACGCGGTGTGCGCCATGCATGCGCGATTTTAGAAGGCAGGCGTGGTGCGCGCATGCTGGGCGCGGGGAGCGCGATAGTATCAGAATGCTACGGGCAATCCCGAGGGGGAGGCGGACGGCAGGGCGGATTGCGGCGGAAATAGAAGCCTGGCGGCAGGAAAGTCGTTTCCCTGACGCCAGCGCAATGTTGCAAACACATGCACAAGCGTGGTCAGCCGCCGTGGGCGGCGGGGCGGTCGGGGGGGGCACTGGCCTGTGATGCCAAGTTATTTCAGGTAAAAGTGGATAATACGTTATGTGTGAAGATGTAAGGCCGTCTGGAAGTCACGCGGCAGCCGTGGCAAGGTATGGCCGTGCAGTTTTCACAACCTGTTTTCAATTCTCTTTATTGGGGCCAGCAAGACATGAAATTTTCCACGCGACCTTTGTTTCCTTGGCTGATGTTGGCTGGTGCCGTGAGCCTGGCGGCTTGCCAGAACACGGTTCCGCGCCAGCCGGAAAGCGAATCCCAGGCCGCGCAGCAGGCACAGCAGCAAGGCCAGGAACAAACACAACAGGCACAGCAGACGCAGCAGCAGGCTGCTGCGAATACCGCGCCCGCCATTCGTTTCTTTCTTGCGCAACCGCAGCCGGCGGATGACCTGGTGCAGATTCAGCTCAATCCCGAGACCAGCGTGTATGCCTTGCCGCAGCCCGTTTTTACCCAGGCTGACCTGCAGCAGATCGTTCCCCTGCAAAGCCAGCAGGGCCAGGTTTTCCTGCGCTTCGATTTCAATGAGCAGGGTGCGCAGAAGCTGGAATCCATCAGTCGCCAGGCGGCAGGCAATTACCTGGTGCTGACGATCAATGACCAGATCGTCGCTGTTCCGCAGGTGGCATCGTCCTATGAGCGACCGGCTGTGCATGTGCCCATGCGCAGCGCGGAAGATGCGCAGGCTGTGGTCGAATTGCTGCGCCAGGGCGCGAACTGAGCCTGAAGGATGATCGGCCTGGCCATCGTGGCCGGGCCGGTTTTGCACCCGGCTGCCGTCCGGCATGGCAGCCGGGTGCTGTCGTGTTGCGATAGAGGTTTTTCCATGCATGGTGAGTACAAGGTTCACGGCGGCAAGCTGGTAGTGGTCGATCTGGAGGTGGAAGCGGGCTGCTTGCGCGACGTCAGTGTCGCCGGGGATTTTTTCCTCGAGCCGCCGGAGGCGCTGGCCGATATACGGCAGTCACTCAACGGACTGCCGGTCAGTGCTTCGGCGGAAGACATGGCTGCAGCCATACGCCGTGGGTTGCGGCCGGATGCAGCCTTGATTGGCTTCAGTCCGGAAGCGGTCGCCATCGCCGTGCGCCGCGCGCTGGGCGTGGAGCGCAGCTGGCGTGACTACGAGTGGCAATTGGTCGAGGCCGGCCCGATGTCGCCGGCCATGCACCTGGCGCTCGACGATGTGCTGGGCCAGGCGGTAGGGGCAGGGCAGCGCGCCCCGACCCTGCGGTTCTGGGAGTGGAGCCATCCGGCCATCATCATCGGCTGCTTCCAATCCTTGAAAAACGAAGTGGATAGGGATGCTGCGCGTCGCCTGGGCGTGGATGTGGTGCGTCGCATCACGGGCGGGGGGGCGATGTTCGTGGAGCCCGGCTCGACGATTACCTACTCCCTGTATGCGCCAGGCGAACTGGTGCGTGGCATGAGCTTCGCGGAATCCTATGCCTTTCTGGACGACTGGGTGCTAAAGGCGCTCAACGAACTCGGCATTGCCGCGTTCTACAAACCGCTCAACGACATTACCAGCCCGCAGGGCAAGATTGGTGGTGCTGCGCAAAAACGTTTCGCCAATGGTGCCGTGTTGCATCACGTGACCATGGCCTACGACATGGATGCGGGCAAAATGCTCCAGGTATTGCGCATCGGCCGGGAAAAGCTGAGCGACAAAGGCACTGCCAGCGCCGCCAAGCGTGTGGACCCCTTGCGCAGCCAGACCGGGCTGGCGCGCGAGCAGATCATCGCCCGCATGAAGGCGACCTTCGCCGCGCTCAATGGCGGCACGCCGGGGCAGATTACACCCGAAGAGTTTGCTGCCGCGGAGAGCCTGGCGCAGGGCAAGTTCAGCAGCGAGGCCTGGCTGAACCATCTGCCCTGAGGGCAGCGGGCAGGCTGCCAGGTGCCGCGACGGCATCCTGGCAGGCCTGCAGCAGGGCATGGAGCTGTGGCGAGGCCTGGGTGGCCGTGCGCAGGGCCAGCCCGATTTTCCTGCCGGTGCCTGGCGTTGCAACCGGGACAATGCAAAGGTTTCCGTGGCGGGCCTCGATTTGTGCCTGACCCCGCGACGCGATGGCCAGGTGCCCGGTTTGTTGCACCAGTGCCTGCGTCATCATCGGGCTGTTGGCATACAGGCGCCCGGAGGGCGGCGCGAGGCCCTGCGCGGCGAATATCTGGCGCAGCAGGCGGTCCGCAGGCGTGTCCGGCAGGGGCGTGACCCAGCGCCAGCGCGTCAGGTCGTCCAGCTGCAGGCCGGCTTGCTGCAGGCAGGGATGGTCCGGGCGCGCAACAATGACCAGATCATCTTCGAATAACGCTATCTGGCGGATGTCATCATCCACCGGGTCGCGCCGCAGCGCGCCGGCAATGACGTCGATATCGGCGCTGCGCAGGCGCTGCAGCAGGTCTTCGTAAGTACCGTCAATGATGCCCACTCGCACGCCGGGGTGCGCCTGCATGATGGTCTGGATCGCGTGCGGCAGGAAAATGGGCACGGACAGTGGCAGCGTGCCGATGACTATCGTGCCTCGGGTTTCTCCTTGCCAGGCCGCCAGGTCGCTTTCCAGGCCGCGCAGTTCAGCCAGCGCCTGCCGGGTGCGCAGCAACAGCGCATCGCCTGGCGGCGTGAGCCAGGTGCCAGATGGCAGTTTGTAGAACAGCCGCACCGAGATCAGGCGTTCCAGTCCTTGCAGCGCGGCGTGGATGGCGGGCTGGGAGATGCCCAGCGCCTGGGCCGCGCGCGATTCGCTGCCCCAGGCTGCCACGCTGAGCAGCGCCTGGATCTGGCTGGGCGTAACGCTGCGCGCAAACCGGCCCGTCGTGCCGTCGCCCCCACGCTTCGATGCGTCGCTGGCCAGGGCTTCCCTGGCACCAGTCTGCAGGCATGCCAGCAAGGCCATGACCCGCGCCGCCATTTGCCGGCCCGGTTCGGTGGGCGCCATGCCACGCGCGGTGCGCAAGAAGAGGTCCAGTCCGCAATCGCGCTCCAGGCGCTGAATGGCGCGAGTGATGGCGGGCTGGGAAACATGGCAGGCTTCGGCGGCGGCAAAGGTGGTGCCGTGCTGCACGACGGCGCTCATGGCGCGCAGCGAGCGCAGCATCGGCAGCAGGGTTGGCGTGCCGTGTGTTGCCTGGCTGGCGGGGGAAAGCGGGGCGGAGCGCATGGGCAGGGAAACGTAAAAGGAATCAGGCCTGTGGCACAGCATAACCAGGATGCATGATTCTGTGCCAGCAAGCCTGTCGTTGAATGCCTGTCATTGGCTTGATTTTATTAATGACAGTCTTGTTTTTGATTCTTTGGAAGGACTAGGTGTTTTCCAGCATATAAGTAAAACACATTGAAAAGGCGCTTTTTTTGATTGGTGGTGGTGGCCTGGTTTGCCGATACTGATAGCTGCTTTGCAATCGCTCGAGGAGGTGACATGGCCTTGGATAAACCTTATCTGGACGTGCCGGGGACAACGGTGTTCGACGCCGATCAATCCCGCAAGGGCTACTGGTTGAATCAGTTTTGCATGAGTCTGATGCAGCCCGCCAACCGAGAGCGCTTCAAGTCCGACGAACGCGTCTACCTGGATGAATGGCCGATGTCGGAAGAGCAGAAGCAGGCGCTGCTGGCGCGTGACCTGAACCGTTGCATCGCGCTGGGCGGCAGCATTTATTTCCTGGTCAAGGTGGGGGCAACCGATGGTGTCAGTGTTCAGAAGATGGTGTCCACCATGACAGGCATGAGCGAGGAGGCCTACCGCGACATGATGCTGGCAGGTGGCCGTCCGCCAGCGGGCAAGGGCGAGGGGGCATGAAGCGGCTGGCTCGGAAGGGGGCGCGGTGTGGCAGTGAGCCGCCCGGACCCGCCTGTTGGCGGATGCGGGCGATGAACGAATAGAAGATAGGGAGCAGGAAAACATGAGCAAACCGGTTTTGCTGTTATTGCCGGGGCTGTTGTGCGATGAGACGGTCTGGCGCGAGCAGCGCGAGGCCTTGTCGGCCTACCACTGCGTGGTACCGGACTATGGCTGCGCGGATTCGATTGGCGCCATGGCCAGCCTTGCGCTGGATGCCGTGCCGGCAGGCGGTTTTGCCGTGGCAGGTCACTCGATGGGAGGGCGGGTTGCGTTGGAAATCGCTCGCCAGATGCCCGAGCGGGTGGAGCGTATGGCCTTGCTGGATACCGGCACGCACTCGCTGGCATCAGGGGCTGCGGGCGAACGAGAGGTGGCGGGGCGTATGGCGCTGTTGCATATCGCACGTACGCAAGGCATGCGCGCTATGGGCCGGGAATGGGCGCGAGGCATGGTGCACAAGGACAGGCTGGAAACGCCGCTCTTCGAGGAAATCCTGGCGATGATAGAACGCAAGACGCCAGATATTTTTGCCGCACAGTTGCAGGCGCTGATCGAGCGGCCGGACGCCAGCGGCGTTCTGGCGCGCCTGCAAGTGCCGGTGCTGCTGTCCTGCGGGCGGCAGGATGCTTGGAGCCCGGTCGCGCGCCATGAGGAAATGCAGCGGCAGTGTCCTGCCGCACGCCTGGTCGTCATCGAAGACAGCGGGCACATGAGCACCATGGAACAGCCACAGGCAGTGACGCGGATGTTGCGCGCCTGGCTGGAGGATGACGGCCAGGCTTGAAGCCAGTCCGATGGGCGGGAACGCACCTGAGAGCGGCCAGGCAATGGCGCCAGGAAGGGCGGGCCCGCCCCAAACAATCAGAGGAGACAATCATGAAGAAGACGAAGGTCGCGATCATCGGCGGCGGCCCAGCCGGGCTATTGCTGTCCCATATCCTGGCGCTGCATGGCATCAGTAGCATCGTGCTTGAGCGGCAAAGCCGCGAATATGTGCTTCAGCGCATCCGGGCCGGCGTGCTGGAGCATGGCACGGTCCAGTTGCTGCGGGATGTGGGCCTGGGCGAACGGCTGGATCGCGAAGGCTTGGAGCACAACGGTACGCTGGTGACCTGGCATGGCGAAGGTTCTTTTGTGATCGACACCATGAAGTATGCCGGTCGGCCCATGGTTGCCTATGGCCAGACCGCCATTACCGAAGACCTGTATGCGGCCCATGATCGCGCGGGCACGGAAATCCTTGATCGCGCCACCGATGTCGTGCTGCACGATATTACGGGCGTCCAGTCCTATGTGACCTATACCCGCAATGGCGAGGCGGGTCGGATAGATTGCGATTTCATCGCCGCCTGCGACGGCTTTCACGGCATCGGGCGGCAATCCATTCCGGCCAGTGTTCTGCGGACCTATGAGCAGGTCTATCCATTCGGTTGGCTGGGCATCATGTCGGAAACGCCGCCGATGGAGGACTTGATCTATGCGCGCCATGAGCGCGGCTTCGCCCTGGCATCCCAGCGCAACCCGAATTTGAGTCGTTACTACATCCAGTGTCCGATGGATACGGACCTCAATGACTGGCCCGACGAACGTTTTTGGGAAGAGTTCAAGCGGCGCTTGCCGGCCGAGCTGGCGCGCACCGTCGTGACCGGCCCCAGCATAGAAAAATCCATCGCTCCCTTGCGCAGCTTCGTTGCCGAGCCGATGCGCCACGGCCGGATGTTCCTGGCGGGCGATGCTGCCCATATCGTGCCGCCGACGGGCGCCAAGGGCCTGAACCTGGCGGTATCCGACGTCTATTACCTGTCGCGAGCTTTCGATGCCTACTACAACCACCAGCAGGATGAATTGCTTGAGCGGTATTCGGAGACGGCTTTGCGGCGGGTCTGGGCGTCGGAGCGCGTGTCCTGGTCGCTGACCAAGCTGTTGCATGTCTTTCCGCAGGATTCCGGGTTCGAGGAAAAAATGCGTCTCAACGAGTTCCAGTACCTGCAGAAATCCGAGCGTGCGCTGGCGACGCTGGCCGAGCAATATGCAGGGCTGCCGTTTTGATCTCTTGATAAGGGCGGCGGACGTGCGCTTGCCGGATTGGTCCGGCAAGCGCGCAAGCTTGCTGCATTGGGGGGGGGGCTCAGGGGCGTTCCCTGCTGTCGGTGGCTGATGCAATGAGGATTGCCTGGCGTCGCCACCGGCAGACGTGAGACAAGGTTGCCGGGCTGGCTGGAACGGCGATGCAGGAATTCAGCTGGGGAGAATGCCGCCGGAAAGTAAAAACGGCTTGAAATCTTTCGATTTCAAGCCGTTGCAATTGGTGCCCAAGAGAGGACTCGAACCTCCACACCCGAAGGCACTAGTACCTGAAACTAGCGCGTCTACCAATTCCGCCACCTGGGCAACGTTTCGTCGACTTCAGAAGTTCTCTTCCGTGTCAGAAGCGTAGGAAAAGAAGTATATGGCTTATTTTTTTGTGTGTCAACACTATTGGTGAAAAAAGAGAGATACGGCAAATTTTTTTTGGGGGTCTGCCAGGCTTCAGGTGGCGCCTGCGTCAGTCGCCTCTATTTTCTTGACCTCCGTGCCCTCGGGCGACAGTGCCGATCCATCCTCGGCTTGAGGCGCCATGGGGGCGATGGGGCGCCCGGTGCGCTTATCCACCAGTATCGAGTGAGCTTCGCCATGCGGAAACAGATGATGTTCGCCCCACTGGCGCAGCGCGACCACAATGGGAAACAGGCGCTTGCCTCGTGGCGTCAGGCTGTATTCCTGATAGGCCGAACCATCGGATGCATCCTGCATGGCGAAGATGCCGGCATCGACCAACTTGCGTAGCCGATCGGCCAGAATGTTCCTGGCCATTCCCAGGCTGCGCTGGAAATCGCCAAATCGGCTGATGCCGTCAAAAGCATCACGCACGATGAGCAGGGACCAGCGGTCACCGATCACATCAACGGAACGCGCAACCGGGCAGGTTTCCTGGGGGGCTTTTTTTCGGGACGGCACGGCATCTCCTGGTGGCTGGCGGATAAACCTGGTGGTTGCATTTTAAAACCACGTGATCTGGCATTCAACCAGTTTTTATTTGAAACTGGATTGACTGAGGCAGCGATCATGGGGACTTTTATGGGGCCGTCGGGCGGCGGCGGCCTGGCGTGCAATCAAACGATGGCCATGCGCAGCCGCCTGGTCGGTCTGTATATGCTGTTCTATGCAGTCGGCAGTGGCCTGGGCGCCATCGGCTCCACCCTGGCCTATGCGCGATCTGGATGGGCGGGTGTATACGCGCTGGGAGCCTTGGTGAGCCTGCTGGCCCTGGTGTTCTGGTGGCTGACCCGGCGTGTGACCGATGTTGCGCTTTCGCCTATTGCACCAGCTGGTTGATTTCGATGATGGGCATCATCACCGCCAGGACGATCACCAGTACGATGCCGCCCATGATCAGGATCATCAGCGGTTCCAGCAGGGCGGTGAGTGTCATGGCACGTCGTTCCAGTTCGCTGGAAAGCGTCTTGGCGGCGCGGTCCAGCATGGCGGGCAGTTCGCCGGTGCGTTCGCCGCTGCCGACCAGGTGGACCAGCAGCGGCGGGAAGATTTTCTGCGCCTGCAAGGCGGCGGACAGCTGCGCACCTTCGCGTACCCGTACCGTGGCGTCATTGACGGCGCTGCGCAGTCGTTCGTTGCGCAGGGTCTTGCGCGCGGCATCCAGCGCGGCCAGCAGCGGGACGTTGCTGCTGGTGAGAATGGCCAGCGTCGCGGAGAAGCGGGCGATGTCCACACCCATGGCGTAGCGGCCAAAGACAGGCAGGCGCAGGACCTTGCTGTGCCAGGCCAGTTTTGCCGCCGGACGCCTCAGGCTGAAGCGCCAGAGCACGAACAGGGCAGCCAGCGCCAACGCGGTGACGCCCCCCCATTCGCGGATGAAGCCGCTGGCGCTGAGCATCATTTCAGTCAACGCAGGCAGTTTCTGCTTGGCTTGTGAAAATGCCCCCACCACCTGCGGCACGACATAGCTCAACAGGAAAATGACGATGCCGATGGACACGACCGTCACGATGATGGGGTAGATGAAGGCGGTCAGGATCTTGCTGCGCAGCGCGCCACGGGACTCGATGTAGTCGGCGAGCTTTTCCATGACCTGGGCCAGGTCGCCGGATTGTTCGCCGGCATCGACCAGCGCCCGGTAGATGTCGGGAAAGTCGCGTGGGTGGGCGGCAAGGGCTTCGCCCAGGCGATGGCCGGCACGCACATCGGCGCGAACCGCCGCCAGCGTATGCGCGACGTGGCGGCGTTCCGCCTGCTCCAGCGTGGCGGTCAGCGCTGCTTCCAGCGGTAGCCGTGCCGCCAGCAGGCTGGAAAGCTGACGTGTCAGCCAGCCCAGGTCCGAGTCGCTGATGCGCGGCCCCAGGCTGCTGCGCTGGCTACCCTGGCGTGAAGCGCCGGTCGCGCGGACTTTCAGCGCGACCAGGCCGCGCGAGCGCAGCGCCTGGCGTGCGCCGCGTTCGCTGTCGGCATCAATCAGGCCGCGCTCGATGCGGCCTGTCGTATCGGCGGCTTCATACTGGTAGGAAGGCATGGCTGGGGAGGATGTATGGGTAGGGCGGGCGGCGGAATTCCGCGCCCGGGGTCAGGGCAGGGCGGCGGGCAGGGTCAGGCGTCTCGGGTAACACGGGTGATTTCCTCCACCGATGTGACACCTTGTGCGATCCAGCGGTCGCCATCCTGGCGCAGCGTGCGCATGCCGGCGGTTTGTGCGGCACTGCGCAATGCCAGTTCATCGGCATTGTTGTGCACCAGTGAGCGAATTTCATCCGTCACGGTGAATAGCTCGTGAATACCGGTACGGCCGCTGTAGCCAGTGTGACTGCAGGCCGGGCAGCCGCCAGGCGTCCAGCTGGCGGTGCCGTCATCATGCTTCTTGCAGCAGTGCTGGCACAAGCGGCGCACCAGGCGCTGCGCCAGCACACCTTGCAGGGTGCTGGCCAGCAGGAAGGGTTCGACCCCCATGTCGATCAGGCGGGCCACGGCGGAAATGGCATCGTTGGTGTGCAGCGTGGCCAGCACCAAGTGGCCGGTCAACGAGGCCTGCACGGCGATCTGGGCAGTTTCCAGATCGCGGATTTCACCAATCATGATGACGTCCGGATCCTGGCGCAGGATGGCGCGCAGCGCCGAGGCAAAGGTCAGGTCGATGCGCGGGTTCACCTGGGTCTGGCCGATACCGGGCAGATCGTATTCGATCGGGTCTTCCACCGTCAGGATATTGGTGGTGCTGGCATCCAGGCGCCCCAGTGCAGAATACAGCGTCGTGGTCTTGCCGCTGCCTGTAGGACCGGTCACCAGCACGATGCCGTGCGGTTGGCGGATCTGACGGTCCAGCTGGCGCAGTACATCGGGCGCCATGCCGAGTTTTTCCAGTTGCAGGCGGCCGGCTTCCTTGTCCAGCAGACGCAGCACGGCGCGTTCGCCGTGACCGGTGGGCAGCGTGGAAACCCGCACGTCGATCGGGCGGCCGCCAACCCGCAGCGCGATGCGGCCGTCCTGCGGCAGCCGCTTCTCGGCGATGTCCAGGCTGGCCATGATCTTGATGCGGGACACCAGCGCACTATGCAGGGCGCGGCGCGGACTGACTACGTCGCGCAAGGTGCCGTCGACGCGATAGCGCACTACTGAGTGCGTTTCGAATGGTTCTATGTGGATGTCGCTGGCGCCGTCGCGCGCGGCCTGGGTGAAGAGCGCATTGATCATGCGGATCACCGGGGCGTCATCATGTGCCTCGAGCAGGTCCTCGACTTCAGGAATATCCTGCAACAGGCGGTCCAGGTCGATTTCGCTGGCGGCAGCATCGACCACGGCCGCGGCGTCATCGGTCTGCGCATAAGCGGCGGCCAGCAGCGTATCGAGTTCCGCGTCGCTGACTTCACGGTTGGGCAGCTCGCCATAGCGACGCTGAAGTTCGGCCCGGGCCCAGGCGGGCGTATCCGGGCTTAGCACCAGGGCCAGGCCGTTCGGGCTGGCCTGGATCAGCGCGCGCTGGGCTCGGGCCCAGGAATAGGGCAGGCGTGCGTTCATTGGCCGGCGTCCGTATTGTCGAGGATGACCTGGGGTTCCGCCGTCACGGGGCTGGCCGGGGCTGGGCCGTCGTCACGCAGATCCAGCAGACCCGCATCGTTGCGGTCCAGTTCTGGCAGCAGGGGGCGGGAGTCATCCGGCGTCAGCCAGCGCGATTCCAGCGGCATGTTGTTCTGCGCGGCGCGCATGAAGTTGTAGCGGTCCAGCGTCAGGCTGGCGCTGTCACGCGCGTCGCGCACGATGTGCGGCCGCAGGAAGACCATCAGGTTGGTCTTGGTACGGGTGCGTTTGTCGTAGCGGAACAGATTGCCGATGAAAGGGATGGAACCCAGCAGGGGGACCGCCACGGTGGTGTTGGAAACGTTGTCTTCCAGCAGGCCGCCCAGCACGATGATCTGGCCGTCATCGACCAGGACATTGGTTTCCAGCGAACGCTTGCGGGTCACGATGCTGCTTGAACTGGTGGAGGCCGCATCGTCGATATTGCTGACCTCCTGGTAGAGCGCGAGCTTGACCGTGCCACCTTCGGAAATCTGTGGACGGATGCGCAGCGTCAGGCCGACGTCTTCACGCTCGATGGTCTGGAACGGGTTGCTGGAACCGTCGCCTGAGGTGGTGTACTGGCCGGTGACGAAGGGCACGGTCTTGCCGACCATGATGCTGGCTTCCTCGTTGTCCAGCGTCATCAGGTTCGGGGTGGACAGCACGTTGGCCTGGCCAGTGCCTTCCATGGCGCGCGCCAGTACGCCCAAGTTGAGGACTTCATTGCCGAGGATATCTACCGTACCCTTGACCACGCCCAGGCTCAGGCCTTTGCCTAGCGCGTCGATGGTGGTGGGGCCGTTACCGGTGAGGCCCGAGCCGCCCAGGTTGGAACCGCCGACGAAGGATGTATTGCCGCTGCTGATGCTGTCGCCGCCAACCATCCACTGGATGCCGAATTCAGCCGAGTTGTCGGCGTTGACTTCAACGATCAGGCTCTCGACCAGTACCTGGGCGCGGCGCTGATCGAGCTGGTCGATGACTTCGCGCAGGCTGCGATACAGGGGGTCGGGAGCGGAAATGATGAGGGTGTTGGTTGACGGGTCGGCCTGGATGGTTGCGCCGCCAGCCGAGAAGGCTACGGATTGCTGGTTGTTGCTGCTGCCGCTGCTGCTGGTGTTGCCGCTGCTGTTGTTGCTGCTGGTACCCAGCAGGCTGTTGGCCGAACGCGAGCTGCTGGAGGACGAGTTCGACGATGACGAGGACAGTCCAGAGGTATTGGACAGGCCCTCGCTGCCAGTGCTGCTGCCGCCCTGGCCGGTCAGCGCGCCGCGCAGGACTTCCGCCAGCTTGGTTGCCTGGGCGTTGCGCAGGTAGACCACGTGCAGGTTGCCGGGCTTGGTGGTGGGGCTGTCGATGCGCTGGATCAGTTCCTTGGCGAGATCCAGGCGGGCCGGACTGCCGGCGCGGATCAGCACGCTATTGGTACGCGGGTCGGCCACGACGGAAATGCGCTGGGTGGCGTCGCCCGAGCCCCCCTGGCCTTCCAGCAATTGCGAGGCCAGGCCGGCGATATCCGCGGCGATGGCGTAGCGGATGGGCACGACGTCCGTATTGATCGAGTGCGGCGTATCTATCCCGGCGATGACCTGGGCGATGCGATCCAGGTTGTCAGCGTAGTCGGTGATGACCAGCGTGTTGTTGCCGGGGTAGGCATTGATGGGGTTGTTGGGCGCGATCATGGGGCGCAGCACCGGGACAAGATTGGCCGCATTCTCGTAGCGCAGCGAGAAGACACGCGTGACCAGGCCGCTGCTGGGCACCGTGCCGTCGGCCGCGCTGACCGGGCTGCCTTGCAGCTTGGCATCGGCTTCGGGCACGACGCGGCTGACGCCATCGACCTCAACCACGGCAAAGCCTTGCATGCGCAGCGCGCCCAGCAGCATGGTATAGGCGGTCTGCGGTGATACCGGGGCTTCGGATACCAGTGTGAGCTGGCCCTTGACGCGCGGGTCGACGATGAAGTTCTTGCCGGTGAAACGTGCCAGCGCCCGCACCACGCCCTGCAGGTCGGCGTCAACGAAGTTGAGCATGACCTGGTTATCGCTGGTGGTGCCCCGGCCGGCAACCGTGCGCGGCGTCGCCGCAGCCGTGGTGACCTGCTTGCTGCGCGAAGTCTGGGCGGGCGGTGGCGGTGGCGGTGGCAGGTCGTTGCGGAACCGGCTGTCGTCGGCATTGCGCTGCACGCCGCCGCTGGTGCGGACCAGCAGTTCTGAAGCGTCCTGTTGCTCGGGCGGCGGCACGGTGGCGCAACCGGCCAGGATCAGGGTCAGCAGGGCGCTGGGAATCAACGGAAAGGAAGAGGTCGGGACGTTGCGCTTGACGGTCATGATGGCGATATCGTTTCGTTTCTGGGGGCGGGCTCAGCGGAAGCGCAGGCGGGTCTGATTGCCTGTGCGCGGTCCGAGCGCGGCGAGCAGTTCATTGAGGGCGCCGTGGACATCGGCGTTGGCGCTGGCTTCGACTTCGGCGGTGCCGTCGAACGCCAGCCCCTTGCTGTTGATGGTGCCTTCGCCTTGCAGGCGCAGCGGGCCCTGCCGGGTGGCCAGCGTCAGCTTGACGCGTTTATCGGTATCCTGACTAACCGCCAGATCATAGCTGCCGAATGGTTTCACCGGGGTGAGATCGGACGAGGCGTTACGCCACTGGATATCCAGCAGGCGGGTGCCGGGCGGCGTGGCTGCCCCCAGCGTGGATGCGGGCCAGTTCAATTGGAGCTCCCCCCCGGGTGCGATCGTATCCAGCGCGGCATGGAAGGCGGTCAGTGTGGAGGCAGGCAGGCGCAGCGATTGCGCATTGACGGCCAGGCCGCGCCAGCCAGGGGCCAGCGTGACTGGGCCGCCCAGCCAGGGGTGGCGGAGGTCTGCCACGGGCCCCTGGCGCCAGGCCAGTTTCCAGCTGAGCGGATCGGGCAGGGTGCGGCGTCGGCCTTCGGGGCCGACGGCGATAGTGGCGCTACCGTTCCAGATGGAACCGCTGGCGTCGACGATGGCGAGCGGCAGCGAAGCGGGCAGCAGAACCATGGCCCAGCGGGCTGGCATGACAGCCAGTGCAGCAGCCAGCGCGATCAGTATGAAACCGATGATTTTGAGGATCAGTTTACGACGCATCAAGCATTCTCCTGCGGGGCTGCCAGGATGATCTTGCCCGTTACCGAACCCGGACGGTCGCGGCCGTCGATGCGGGTACGGGACAGGTCGACGCTGCGGGTCTGCACATGCAGCAGGGCAGGCACGTCCGCCAGCCACTCGATGACGCGCCCGGCGCTGGCGTTCTCCAGCAGGACTTCCCACTGGCGCGCGCCGTCCATGCCGGCCTCGGTTTCGCGCAGGGTCGCCAGCTCGGAGAGGCCGGCGCGTTGCAGGCTCGATTGCAGTGCCGGCGTCAGTTCTTCGGCCGGAATGCTGCCGCTCTGGCCACGGCGCAGGGCCTGCGCCTCGCGGATGACGGCGTCGACCTTGAGTGCCGTTGCCTGCAATTGCGGCAGGCGCTTGTCGGCCTGCTCAATGGCGCCCAGCGCCGGCTTGATGCCGATCAGCCAGACCAGCGCCAGCGCTACCGCCAGGCCGCCAGCCTGCAGCAGCTTGCGCTCGCGCGGTTCGCGTTGCGACCACCAGGCGCGCAGGCGTTCGCTGGATTGCTCCAGGTTCTGTTTCCAGGCCGGGGTGGCCTGTGATGTCGGCGTATTCATTGCTGTCCTCCCCGGCTGCGTTCGCGGGCACGGCGAATGATCCAGGTATTTTCCAGGGTGTCGTCTTTGCGTATTTCCAGGCTCTGGGCGGCGGCGGCCTGGTTCAGGCTGGCTTCCGGCGGCGCCGTGAAGCCCTCGTTGAAGCCCAGCTGCAATTCGCCCTTGTCATAGACCAGGCGTGCGACCCGGCCTTCGGCGCCATTCATGACGCGTGCCGCAGCCAGGGCCAGCGGAACGAAATCATCATTGCTGCTGGCGCCGCGCGCCAGGCGCAAGGTATCCCGGGCGTTTTCCGCCTGGCGCAGCGGGTCGATGATGACCGACATTTCCGGAAAGGCGCGGCGTACGCTTTGTTCAATGCCTGTCGTCAGGGTACGGACTTCGGCGCCACGCTGCGCGGCATGGATGTTCAGGCCCAGAATCCAGAGGGCGGCAGCGCCGGCGACCCACGCCAGCGGCGCGCGCCAGCGGCGCTGGTCGGCGGCGGGACGCCATTCCGGGCGGGCGAAGGACCATTTGGGCAGCGGTTGGCGCCAGCGCTCGTCGGCAGGCAGGCTCAACTGGCGCTCGCGCTCCTTGTCCTGCGCAGGCAACGCCAGCGGCAGCGGCGTGAGGCTCTGGACATTCAGGCCGGCTTCCGCCAGCAGGCGCCAGGCCCGCAGCAGCGGTTCGCGGTCGGTCCATGCGACGATGGCACTGCCGTTTTCCTGCCTCGGGCCGTGGATGATGCACAGCGCGTCGGTATCCGACAGGGCCATCGATTCCACCAGCGATTGCACGGCCAGGTCCAGGCGGTTGCCGGACAGTGCGGGCACATTGAGCGTGACGATGACGGCGTCGCCAGGGTGCAGGATGGCTTGTACGCCGGGCGCCGGCACGGCGCTGGCAAGCTGCGCCAGCTGCAGCTCACCGGAACGGAGCACGGTGCCGTTGCGGTCCAGCAGCGCAAAGGCGACGTGGCTTTCAGGTCTCAGGCTGGCCAGAGGGGGAAGCGCCAGGCGTAGGTGATTCTTCAATTCATTTCCTTGATCCAGACGACCGTCGGGGAATTGCGATCGGCGCGGTTGAGCAACGCCTCCATGCCGACGACGGCATTGTCCAGTGAAACCTCTCCGGCTACCCGGAACCAGTTGCTGTTGGCTGTGATGCGGTTGCCGACGTCCAGTTCGCGGTTGGGCAGACGGTTGACGAAGTCACCACTGTTGTTGAACCACTGGCCTCGGTCACGCTGTACCACCAGGGCCCGTGCATCGGCCAGCGACAGGCCGGAGATGGCGGCGCTCAGCACTTCCGCGCTGGCGGTATTGGCATTGATGGCCGTCGTGGCGGGCAAAACGGTGAGATAGGGGCGCAACAGGTCTACGGTAGTGGCGTCGATATCGTCGATGCCGCGCAGATCGTTGATCGTCCGCAGACCGGGTGCGCTGGCACGCCGGTTCTCGGTGGGCTGGCTGTCGGCAACGCGCTGGGCAATGCTGCTGGCAAGATGAGTGGGCACGCGCAGATAGTTCAGCAGGCGTTCCAGCGACATCAGCTCGTCTGGCTTGATGATGCCCTGGGCGGCCAGGTTGTTTAGGTTGTATTTGCCCTGCTCATCTTCCGCACGGCCGGAAAACAGCGCGGTGCGAGGATCGTCCGGCTCGGAAATTTCCAGTCCGGTAATCGGGCGGGCCCAGGCCGAATCCGGCCGGGTGATGGCATTGCGTCGGGCATCCCAGCGCAGGATGACGCGCGACCAGTCCAGCCCGCCGCGCAATAGCCAGTCGGCTTGCGCCCGGTCCCGTTCGCTGGCCAGGGTGCGCGCCAGGTAGGCCTGGCGTTCCAGGATGGCGGTGGCGGCAATGGCGGCGGCCGCCACGACGATCAGCGCGCTGATCACGGCCATGCCGCGTTGTCGCCAGGCTGTCAGCCGCATGCTGGGCAAGCGCGGCAGCAAGCTGCGCCCTGGCGCAGGCCGGGCGGGGCGAACGGGGTAGGAGCGTCGGCGCATCATGGCAGCAGCACCACTTTGCGATAGCGGCCGGCATCCGGGCCCGTTGTGCGGTCCAGGGTGATTTCCAGGCCTGTCGCATTGGGCGAGCCATCTGGCAGCGGCAGGTTGGTCCAGCCGCGTCCCGGCAGCCAGGCGCGGACTTCGAACAGATTCACGTCTTCGAGCACGACCGTGCCTTTTTGCGGCGGCTCGGGCAGCGGCAACTGCCGGCCAGCGGGGGCGATGGCGCGCATCAGGCGCGTCCCTTCCAGCCACCAGCGCACCTGCTGCCAGGTGCCGTTGTCGGCCGGGGCGGCGCGTATGACCTGCAGATAGGGGACGCCGCCATCGGTACGGATATAGTTGATGCCGGCCGGCAGCGAACGGGCGACCACAGCCTGGCCGACCGGATGGTATTCGGGCAGGATGCTGTTGTCTGCGTGCAGGCGCAGGTCGCGGTCCAGCTGGCCGAAAACGCGCATCAGGGACATGATGTCTTCGGAAACCTGTTCCAGGCGTTCGCTGGTGCGCTCCACGCTGTCGAGTGCGCGCCATGAAATCAGGCTGACCAGCGCCATGAGCATCAGCGCGACCAGAACTTCGATCAGGGTAAATCCATGTTGCCGGCTGTGCATGGCTTATCTCAGCGACGACAGCAGGCCGCGCAGGTCGGCAAGTACCGTGCCTTCGGCATCGCGGACTCGTATGGTGACCTGGCGGAAATTGGTGTTGTTGGAACTGCGGATTTCCTGCTCGCAGGTCAGGGTCAGCGGCCCCTGGGGGCAGTTTTCCGTTTGTCGCCCCGGGCCTGGGAAGGCATTGAGCAGGCGCAGCTCGGCCATGCGGTTTTCCGCTGATAGCAGCGCCAGGCTGCGCTCGCGCATGGCCTGGGTGCCGCTTGCGCTCAGCCCCAGGGCGCGCACGCAGGCAGCCAGTGCCACGCCGGCGATGGCCAGCGCGACCAGTACTTCTATCAGCGTAAAACCGGACGTGCGGGCACGCCGCAGGCGAGGCAGGTTCATGGCAGCACGACCTCGTAGTGCCCGGTTGCATCGCGCTCTATGCGCAGGTGTTGCTGGCCGTTGTCCAGCTCGATGACCATCGGGTCAGGCATCCATTCCACATTGAAGACATTGGCCAAATTGGGCGAGATACGCACGGTGACCGGCGTTTCGCTGTCCCAGCGGCGTGGGCGCAGCAAGTCGTCGTTCTCGAAATACTCGGATTCCACCGGCGCCAGCGCGCTCATGCCTACCGGCAGCGCCAGCGTGTGTGGGCGGCGTGCGAAGCGGTAGCCCTGCGTATCGAATTCCCAAACGATGGGACGCCCGCCGCTACGGGCTTCCGACTGCACGACGGGCAGCAGTTGAGCCAGGCGGTGGGCATCTTGTTGCAAGGCGCGATCCTTCGAGGAGGGAAAGGCGCTCAGGCCGGCGATGGCGGTAACGATACCGATGATCGCCAGCACGACCAGAAGTTCCAGCAGGGAAAAACCGCGTTGTCCGCCAGAAAGACCGGGTAAGGCTTTATTGCCAGGAACCGATATCGGCATCGTTGCCTTCGCCGCCGGCCTGGCTGTCCGCGCCGAACGAGAATACGTCGATTTCGCCGTGTACACCGGGATTCAGGTATTGATAGGGAGCGCCCCAGGGGTCGTTGGGCAGGCGGTCCATATAGGAGCGCCAGTTGTTGGGCAACGGCGCTACGTCGGGACGCTTGACCAGCGCTTCCAGGCCTTGGGCCTGGCTCGGGTAGCGGCCATTGTCCAGGCGATAGAGCTTGAGTGCCTGCATGATGCCGCCGATATCCTGGCGAGCAGCGACGATACGCGCCTGGTCGGGACGATCCAGCAGGTTAGGCACCACCAGTGCGGCGAGAATGCCCATGATGACCACGACCACCATGATTTCGATCAGGGAAAAACCGGACTGCCGGCCGGCGCGACGGAAACGGCGCTGGCGGGAAAGGAAGCGGGGGGCCGGGGAGGCGGAGGGTATCATGGCGACGTCAAAAAACTGTCAAATGAATGAGAATAGCATTAGTTTATACTTTGTCACTCCCTGATAGGGGAGATTGGGCCCGCACATCATATAGAAAGGCAGGGTTGTGCGTGATCCGGACAATTCCGTACGATAACCCCCGTTCTGTTGCGGCGGGATGACAGTGCTTATTGCTGCCATAAACGCTGCAGGCAGCTTGCGGCTCCTGACCCTGTGTTTCCTGCCCTAATATATCTGGACTTTGCCTGCCCGCGATTCGCGGCCCTGAATATTTGCCACTGTCACGGTGCATTTGTGAATTTTCGTCTTCCTGCCTTACGTTTTCCCCAGATCCGTGTGAATCCGGCGAGCCTGGTACGCCTGCTGGCGGCCCTGGCGCTGGCCGTCGGGTTGGGGGTATGGACGGTCTTGCTGCTGGCGCCGAGGCCCGGCGCCATTCCTCCCTCCATGACTTTCGAGACCGTGGCTGGTACGGACGTCCAGCCGGTGGCGCGCTGGTTTGGCGGCGGCAATCAACGGGTGCGCGTGACGGTGGCGGGGATCATCGCCATGGGCAACGACCGTGGCGCTGCCGTGCTGAGCGTGGATGGCGCCACGCCCCGTGCTTACCGCGTGGGTGAAACCCTGGCGCCGGGCGTCACACTGGTGGCGGTGGCGCGCGATGAGGTCTCGATAGACCAGGATGGCGCGGTCGAAGCCGTGCGCATGGCTGCCGACCCGAGGCCGGTGATCCAGGGCTTCGTGAAAGTCGCGCCGGAATCCTCGCCAGCCCAGCCCTGATGCGTTGAGCTTGATAGAACATTCTTGAGATTGCGTTTCCTTGCGCTCCGATACACTGGTCAGGTACCAGTCCGGTATCGGCATGGCGCCGGTGCTGCGCCCCTTTGGCGGCGCCAGGGCTGGCGCGCATTATCCAGTCATCTTCCCCGCAAGGAGCCAGACATGTCCGCAGTAACCCAGGAAGCCGCAACGACGGAAGTCACGCTGTCCAAGCGTCTGCAAACTGAGACCGGCGCACAGCACCAGCGCATGCACGGCCTGATGGCGCGTGCCAATCCCTTTGCTGATGTGCAAAGTTATGCAAAGTTTGTTCAAGCGCAGTATCTGTTCCAGCGCGACGTCGAGTTCTTGTTCAGCGACGAGCGCCTTAAGCAACTGGTGCCGGATCTGGATATCCGTGGCCGCCAGGAAGCCGCGCTGCAGGATTTGAAGGACATCGGCGCCGATGCCCCGGCAGACATCGCCATCGCCACCTCGGACGTGGTGTCGCCTGAAGCGCTGGGCTGGCTGTATGTCTCCGAAGGTTCCACGCTGGGCGCTGCCTTCCTGTTCAAGGAAGCCGGTGAAAAGCTGGGCCTGACCGCCGAACATGGTGCCCGCAATCTGGCCGCCTATCCGGAAGGCCGTGCCAAGGCCTGGAAGAGCTTTGTCAACGCGCTGAACGAAAGCGGACTGAGCCAGGAAGAGCAGGATCGTGTCGTGGCCGGCGCCAACGCTGCCTACGACCGCTTCGGCGATCTGCTGACCTCGCACTACCAACTGGCCTGATCTGCTGACCGCAGCAACCGGCGCGTGGCTCCTTGCCCGTGACGGTTGGATGGCCGGAGCACCGCCACGACGTGTCTCCCGGTAAACCCGGGATGCATGGCGTGGCGGTTTTTTTGCCTCAGAATGATCCCAATCCTGAGGTGCGCCAGAGGGTGCCTGAATTGGATATATAAGCATAATCAACTATTTGCATTTGTATAATAGCAAGTGATTCTCATCTGCTTTATGCTTGCTTCCGTGGGAGATGTGAAATAATGGCGCGGTTGGTTGAGCATTGATAGATCAGCCGGACACACATGAAAGTTTTGAGAGTTTTGATATGAACATCACAAGAAGAAAGCTCCTGATGGGGTCAGGGGCTGCCGTCGTTGTGGCTGGTGGCGCGGTCCTGACCCCCATGCTGACGCGCGAAGGAAGCCTGGTTCCGGGTCAGCCCCGGGTCGGTTTTGTCGAAGGCATGGAAGGACCGCTGCCGGCTCAGGCAGACGTCGTTGTTGTCGGCGCGGGTATTCTGGGCCTCATGACAGCAATCAGCCTGGTTGAACGCGGACTGTCGGTCGTGATCGTCGAGAAGGGCAATATCGCGGGTGAGCAGTCGAGCCGCTTCTATGGCCAGGTCATCACTTACAAGATGCCTGACGCTACGTTCATGCTGCACCATCTGGGCAAGCAGCGCTGGCGTGAAATGAATGCGAAGGTTGGTTTCGATACCAGCTACCGCACCCAGGGCCGGGTTGAAGTGCCGCTGGACGAAGAAGACCTCGAAAATGTCCGGAAGTGGATCGCCGCCAGGAGCGCGGAACTCGGTCCCGATATTCCGTTCAAGACCCGCATCATTGAGGGAGCGGAACTTGCCCAGCGGCTGCGGGGTGCTGTTTCTGAATGGAAGATCGCCGGTTTCGAAGAGGACTCCGGCAGTCTGGATGCCGAGGTCACGACGTTCGTCATTGCCGAATACGCCAAGCGTATCGGTGTCAAGATCTATACGAATTGCGCTGCGCGTGGCGTGGAAACCCAGGCAGGGGCGATTTCCGATCTCGTGACCGAAAAGGGCGCCATCAGGACCTCCCGCGTCGTGGTGGCGGGTGGCGCGTGGTCCAGGCTGTTCATGCAGAACCTGAATGTTTCAGTTCCGACGCTGCCGGCCTACCAGTCCCAGCAACTCGTCAGCGCCGCCCCAGGCCTGCCGGGCGGCAACGTGGCGCTGCCTGGAAATATCTACTTCCGCGAACAGGCGGACGGTACCTATGCGACCTCGCCCCGAGTCATTGTGGCGCCGGTGGTGAAAGAGTCCTTCATCTACGGGTACAAGTATCTCCCGTTGCTGGCCTTGCCTGACTTCCCGGTTCATATTTCGCTGAACGAGCAATTGCTGAATTCGTTCATGCAGTCGACCCATTGGGCACTGGATGAGGTTTCGCCGTTTGAAACGAACAGGAATATGGTTGCGGCCCCTGATCTGCCGGAACTCAATGCCTCACTGGAAAAGCTCAGGGCAGAGTTCCCTGCGTTCAAGGAGGCGACGCTGATTGACCAGTGGAGTGGCGCGATGGCGATTGCACCGGATGAAAATCCGATCATCTCGGTCGTGAAAGAAGTACCCGGCATGGTCATCAATACGGCAACGGGCTGGGGCATGACGGAAAGCCCGGTCTCGGCCGAAATCACCGCAGCGCTGCTGCTTGGTGAAAAGCCTATCCTGGATCCGACGCCTTTCGACCTCTATCGCTTCGCCTGACGGTCTACACCACCAGGCTTGCTGCATCGGCACAAGGTGCGGCAAGCGGTTTGCCGTCTTTCTGGCTTGCCACGGGCCCGGCCCGGATCGCTTCTAGCAATCCGGGCCGGGCTCGGCCGCATGTGGCTTACGGCAGGCTGTAGGCGATCACGTAATCGCCACGGTTGTCATTGGTACCGGTACGGGTGGCACCGCCTGCGACCACGACGACATATTGCTTGCCATCGGCCCCGATATAGGTCATCGGGGCACCCTGGCCGCCCACGGGCAGGCGACCGCGCCACAGTTCTTCACCGCTGTCGTTATCCAACGCGCGGGTGTAGTAGTCCAGTGAGCCGTGGAAGAACGTCAGGCCGCCCTTGGTCACCAGCGGGCCTCCCATGGTCGGCATCCCTATAGGTATGTAGACGCCGGGAACGATGCCATGGACCGGAGCATCTTGAATGCTGCCCAGCGGCACCTGCCAGCGGGTTTCGCCTGAAGCCAGGTCGATTGCCGTCATGGTACCGAAAGGCGGCTTGAAGCAAGGCACGCCCAGCGGCGAGACAAACATCGAACGCTCCACTCCCCAGGGTGTGCCGGTCTGGGTTGAGTATTCGCCTTCGGTGCTGGGTTTCAGACCGACGCGCTTGGCTTCTTCCTGCTTGATGAACCTGCCCCATTGCGCCATGCGGATATCGTTGACAATGAGAGTGCCGGTGGCCGCATCCAGCGCCCCTCCACCCCAGTTCATGCCCCCGTAGTAGCCAGGGTAGATCATCGTGCGTTGCTGGTCCGACAGTGGAGTGAATTCACCCTCCCAGCGCATTTGCTTGAACAGGATGCGACAGTAGAGCTGGTCGAAAATCGACGCGCCCCACATGTCAGACTCTTTGAGCGGTTCGGTTCCCACGGAAATGGCGGAATACGGCTGGGTATCGGCCACCTTCATGCCGGGCATTGCATCGGTGGGCACCTTGCGGTATTCCACCGGCACCACTGGCTTGCCATCGCGGCGGTCCAGTACGAAGACCTGGCCGCGCTTGGTCAACTGGATGATCACTGGCGTGATGTTGCCATCCTTGTTCTTCAGGTCATAGAGAATAGGCTGGGAAGAAACGTCATAGTCGAACTGGTCGATATTGGCCGTGCGGAAATGCCAGTGTTCCTTCCCGGTTTTCAGTTCGACCGCAACGATGGAATCGTTGTACTCGTCGGAGTAGGGGTGCCGGTTGCCGGTCCAGAAGTCAGGCGTCTGGTTGCCGGTTGGGAAGTAGGCGAGGCCCAGTTCCGGGTCGTAAGCTGCGGTTCCCCAGAAGTTCGGCGTTTCCGGCGCGTAGGTTTCCCCAGGTGGCAGCGGCGTGCTGTCCGAGGTGCCGCGTGCGGCATCCCAGGCCCACAGAATGTCGCCGGTTTCCACGTCATAGCCCCGTACCACGCCGGAGGGCTCGCCTACCGTCAGGTTGTCGTTGAGCCTTCCGCCGACCATGATCACGCCATCCGCGACCAGCGGTGCAGACGTGACGTTGTAGCTGCCTTCATCGCCATCGGGGGCATCGGGCGTCAATCCTACGGTCAGATCCACGAAACCGCGGTCTCCAAAACCTTCGCATAATTTGCCGCTTTCCGCATCGACGGTGAACAGGCGTCCGTCAATGGTGGTGCCGACCACACGCTTGCGGCAGTCCGCAGGCGCGGCAGCCACGGACGCGGTGGTTTCGCCGGCGGGTGCTGCGGGTGGGGCTTTGGGGGGCAATTGGTCTAGGTCCGCGTAGCCCACCCCCCGGCAGCGTTTCCAGCCCTGGGTGCTGGCCGTCACTCGCGGCTTGGGGTCGTAACGCCACTTTTCCTCGCCGCTGACGGCATCCAGGGCGATTATCTTGTTCAGCGGGGTACAGAGATAAAGCGTGTCGTCGATCTTGAGGGGCGTTACCTGGTATTCGGCACCGTCCACCGCCATGTCCCCGGTGCGGTAGGTCCAGGCGACTTTCAGGTCCTTGACGTTGGATTTGTTGATCTGGTCGAACTGGGCATAGCGATTGCCTCCCAGGTTGCGGCCCCAGGCGGGCCAGTCATTGCCGCTGTCGGTGCCAGCGTCGGGCTGCACCACTGGTGCGCTGGTGCCGGCCTTGGCGATCACCGTCGGATGGGGCCGGAACATGTTGGCGAAGATGGCGACGAGGCCCGCCAGCATCACCAGGGAAAGGACGGCAGCGGCCTTGCAGCCCAGTGCCGGGCCGCCTTCCTCATCAGCCTTGCGGTACAGGCGGGGGGCGGCGAGGGTGGCGACGAGCGCCACGACCAGAAAGGTAATCAGGCGCGGTACCCATTGCCAGAAGTCCGTGCCGATTTCGCTGTAGGACCAGATGGCGCTGGCAGCCAGCAAGACCAGTGATAGCCACCAGGCCCAGGCGCGGGCCTGCCAGAGGCCGATGCCTGTGCCGGCCAGCGCCAGGCCAGCCAGCAGGTAAAACCAGGAACCGCCCAGCGAGATCAGATAACCGCCACCGCCGACCAGCACAAGGCCGAGCAAAATGAACAGTCCTCCAGCTATCCGTATCAATAATGAAGAGCGTTTGGATACCGTAGTCATACAAACCTCGATGTTTGAGTGGCAGAAGATGTTCGTCCGGTCTCAAGCGAATGGCCCGAGGCGCTGGAACAGTCCTGCCCATGAAGCGGCGACATCTTCTATCCTCTCCCCCTCCCGGGTCCGATGCCTGGCCTACCGCCCAATGGGCATCCGTCCTGGCTGCTTTGCTTGCGTATCACGAATGCGATGGAGGTGCGGGCGACATGCAGAGGCTGCCGCAGAAGATTCCGTATGGCCCGCAGCGGAGCGTAACTGGCATCCTATCATTCATGGTTCGGTTAATAATTATGGGGATTGAAAATTTTTAATTCGTGAAAAAAGAATAATGGACCAACTCAGCCTTTTCCGTCTTTTTGTCGCCATTGCAGAAAACGGCAGCCTGGCGGCGGCAGCGCGTGCCATGGCGGTCGCGCCTTCCGTTGTCACGCAGGGCTTGCAGCGTCTGGAGGAGATGGTCGGCGTGTTGCTGATCACACGCACCACTCGGCGCCTCTCGTTGACCACGGAGGGCGAGCGTTTTCTGGCCGATTGCCGACGTATCCTGGCCGAAATCCAGGAAGCGGTGGATTCGCTCTCCGATCAGGGGCCGCTGCGCGGCGACATCCGCGTCACGGCGACGAACGATTTTGGCCGCAACAGCCTGGCGCCGGTGATAGACGAATTCATACGCAGCCATCCCGAAGTCTGCATTGCCTTGTTTCTGAGCGATTCCGTGGTCGACCTGGCCGAAGGGGGCTTTGATGTCGCGTTGCGCATGGGGGCTCTGGGCAAGTCGCGCCCGGACCGTCGGTTACTGATCCGTGGCACCCGGCAGGTTTGCGCAGCGCCCGATTATTGGCGCCGCCGGGGCAAGCCGTCCCACCCGTCTGACTTGCGGGATCACAACTGCATGGTTTTGGCGCGGCCAGATGCGCCGCAGTCGATCTGGTACTTCCAGGACGGAAGCAAGGAATTTGGCGTTCGGGTCGGAGGTGACCGCAGCGCCAACGAAGGCGCGACATTGCGTAACTGGGCGATCGCCGGTGCCGGCGTAGTGCTCAAATCCAGCATTGATATTGCCGCCGACGTGGCCGCTGGCCGGTTGGTGCCTGTGCTTGGAGAATATGAGCTGGCAGAGCGCCATCTCTACAACCTCTACGCCGTCATCGCGTCCGGACGCCGCCAGAGTAAGCGGGTGAAGGCTTTCGTCGATTATCTGCAGGATAGCTTTGATTGCGGCGCGCCGGCCAGCCTGCCGGGTGAGCTGGCCGGCGTGTAACGGCAGGGCCGAGTTGCTGCCTGGCAGTCTGCTTGCCAAGCAGCCGGAGAACGTAATTGTCCGGGTCGCTATCAATCGGGCCTATGTTGGCGTTTTATCGGGTTTTTGACGGGGTTTTGTCGGAGCGTTGTCGGGCGCCGCAGCCGTGGAATCGGCGTGTTCGCGCCGCAGCAGTTCGCGTTTGCGCGCAACGCCCCAGCGGTAGCCCGATATGTCGCCGTCCTGGCGCACGACACGATGGCACGGAATGGCGACAGCCAGCTTGTTGGCGGCGCAGGCTTGGGCGACGGCGCGTACCGCCTTGGGGGCACCGATGCGGTTGGCGATGTCCATGTAGCTGGCTGTGGCCCCGGGGGGAATCTCGCGCAGCGCCTGCCAGACTCTTTGCTGGAAGGCCGTGCCGCGAACATCCAGCGGCAGGTTCAGGCCCAACGCAGGGGTTTCGATGAACCCGACTACCTGGGCGATCCGTTGTTCGAATGCCGGGTCGCCTCCCAGCAGTTCTGCCCTGGGAAATTGGTCCTGCAGGTCGCGTAAAAGCGCTTCCGGCGAATCGCCTAGCAGAATGGCGCAGATGCCCTGCTGGCTTTGGGCCACCAGAATCGCGCCCAGGCTGCATTGCCCGATGGCAAAACGGATGAGGGCGCCGGCGCCGCCCGCACGATAGCTCCGGGCAGGCATGCCCAGCACCTGTGTGGCATTTTCATAGAAACGGCTGTTGGAGTTGAACCCCGCGTCGTAAATGGCGGCGGTGACCGAAGTCGTGTCGCCGCTCAATGCCGAGCGCAGGCGGCGCACGCGAGCGGCCTGGGCATAGGCTTTGGGCGTGACGCCGGTTTCTGCCTTGAATACCCTGTGGAAATGGTAGGGGCTCATGCCGGCCTGTTGCGCCAGCACGTGCAGGCCGGGCGCAGTCTCTGCCGTTTCGATTTGCAGGCAGGCTTGACGGATGATGGCGGCATGGCGCGCCGAGGTCTGATCCAGCGCCTGGACACGTTGGCTGGGCCGGTAGCCAGCGGCTTCGGCAGCAGCGGGCGTGGGGAAGAATGTGACATTCTCGCGGCGCGGGCGTTTGCCGGCGGCGCCGGGCAAACAGTAGAGCCCGGTGGTGCGCACGGCATAGACAAAATGCGCATTCGCACCGGCATCGCGTGCTATCACGGCGTGCCAGCGTTGTTCGTCCGTGTCGTAGCAGGCAGGCTGGTCAGTCATGATGCATGGGTTCCAGATATGTGGATGACAAGGAGACAGGCTCAGGTTGTAACGGCACTGCGCATGCGCCAAAGATACCAGGTAGCGATGGTGCGGTATGGTTGCCAGGCGCGGCCGAATTCGCGCATTTGCCTGGCGCTTGGCATTGTCTCCAAGCGCTTGAGCAGCCGGTAGCCGTCACGCACGCCCAGATCGTCCGCAGGCAGGATATCGGATCGTTCCAGTGTATAGATCAACAGCATCTCGACGGTCCAGCGACCCACGCCCTTGAGGGTGATCAGCCGTTCAATCAGGTTTTCATCGTCGAGCCGCAGGGCTTGCGCACGCGAGGGCACGGTGCCGTCCAGCGTGGCCCGGGCGATGCCCTGCACGGTTGCCAGTTTGGCGGCGGAAAACCCGCAGGCGCGGATGGCAGCCGGGTCGCAGGCCAGCAGCTGCGCCGGAGCCGGGAACGGGCTGCCGGGAAACAGCGCCAGCAGGCGTGCCAGGATGGTGTCGCCGGCCTTGGTGCTCAACTGCTGGTAGGCGATGGCGCGCACCAGGGCTTCATAGGGTTCGCGGGCGGGTTTGGCCGCATGGCGGCAGGGACCGATGGCAGCAATGTTGCGCGCCCAATCAGCATCCAGACTGGACAGGTGCGCTGCCGCTCGTTCGTAGGCCTGCGGTGACAGGTCGGCGGCAATCGCTTGCACGGTGGCCGGGGCGTGGATTGCGCCAGCCATGGTCAGAATCCGGGCAGCCGGTTGCTGTGTTGTACGGGCGGCGCGGACGAGGCCGCAGGCAGGGCGTGTTCGTGCGCCAGCAGCCAGTGCTTGCGGTGCAGGCCGCCACCGTATCCGGTCAGGGAGGAATTGCTGCCGATCACACGGTGGCAGGGCAGCACCAGGCTGACGGGATTGGCCCCGTTGGCCAGCCCTACAGCCCGCACGGCGGCCGGGCGTCCGATATTTTTCGCCAGTTCGCCGTAGCTGAGGGTATGGCCGGCGGGAATACTGCGCAAGGCATGCCAGACCTGCCGCTGAAACTCCGTGCCGCCCAGGGCGACAGACAGGCGGTCGAGCGCGTGGAGTTCTCCGCCGAAATAGCGTAGCAGAGCGTCGGCAGCCACTGGCGCTTCGGCGGTATCGCGCAGGCGGATGGCCAGGCTGCGGTATTGGCGTGTCATCAGTTGGCGCATACGGGCTTCGTGGTCATGCCAGTCCAGCGCGCGCAGGCGGCCCTGTTCGTCCGTGACCAGCAAGGCCTGCCCCAGCGGTGTTTCCGTGCGGTACAGCAGGAAGATGGCGCCATGCGCCGTGGCGTCGGCTGGCGGTATGGCAGCGCCGGCGGGGGCGACAGGCATATGCATGGAAGACGGTCGGGGTGGAGGCATGGCGGCAAAAGGTGTCGGAACGGGGTGTGCGGGGCCGGCAGCCGGCTGGGCGGACAATGGGGAAATCATGATGCTATCTCACCTGGGTAATCCTGATGCTGCAGCTTAGTATCTGTTGCCGGCCCCGGCACTCCGGTTCTTGCGGTCGAATTTCCGAAGGCTCTGGCACTGGCAAGGGCTGCCGCTTGCTTTATCATTTCCGCCTGGGTGTGCGGCGGCCCGGCCCTGGGCGGCCGGCAGCCATGCGTGGGGCAAAGATCGCAAGGGTATTTTTCATGCGAATGGGCATACGCGCCGAATGGCGCAGGGCCGTGGGGCTGGTGGGGGTACTGCTGCTGTTGCAGCTGGGAGGCGAGAGCGTGCGTGGCGCCTTGCGGTTCGAACGCGATGCCATCGCCGCCGGTGAACTCTGGCGTTTGTGGACGGCGCACTTCGTGCACCTGGGTTGGAATCACGCATGGCTCAATTGCGCCGGCGTGCTGTTGTGCTGCCTGCTGGCGCCCGAGCGCTTCGACCGCCGCCTGTGGCTGCGCCTGGCCTGCTTGGCGCTGGGCGTAGGGCTGTGCCTGTGGTGGCTGTCGCCCGGGGTGCCTGATTACGTGGGGCTGTCAGGCGTGCTATATGGCATGTTTGTGCTGTGCCTGCTGCCCCAGGGTTTGCAGGGGGATAAAAGTGCCTGGCTGGCGCTGGCCTGCGTGTTGGCCTGGATGCTCTGGCAGTGGCTGGTGGCGCCCTCGGTTTCCGAAGAGCGGATGATAGGCGGCACCATCGTCAGCATCGCCCATGTCTACGGCTTCTGCCTGGGGTTGGCGGGCGTGGGGCTGGGCTGGCTGGCCGCGCAAGAGACGGGCGGCCGCAACCAGGGAGGACGGCCCCCAGGCTGACAGCATGGGGCGCCCGCCGTCCCTGTGCATCAGGCAGCGAGCGGTTCGAAACTCTCCGCGTGTGCCATGTGCCACATGCGTTCATAGAACTCGCTGCCGATTGCGCCCGACAGCAGCTCGCCCGGCTTGAGGAAGTGATGTAGCTGGGAATACAGGCGGATTTCCGTGCCGGTCATGCGGCGGGCCAGATGGCGGGCCTCCACCTGCGAAGGATGGGACAGGCCGGCGGCTGCCAGCAACTCTGCCAGGGCCTTGAGCGTATTCTGGTGGTAATGGAATACACGTTCCGCCTTGTCTGGCACCACCAGCGCCTGCTGCCTGCGCTCATCCTGTGTCGCCACCCCGGTAGGGCAGTGGTTGGTATGACAGGATTGGGACTGGATGCAGCCAATGGCGAACATGAAGCCGCGGGCAGAGTTGGCCCAGTCGGCACCCATGGCCAGGACGCTGGCGATATCGAAGGCGCTGATGATCTTGCCGCTGGCGCCAATCCGGATGGACTGGCGCAGGTTCAGGCCGACCAGCGTGTTGTGGACGAACAGCAGCCCTTCACGCAGCGGCAAGCCCATGTGGTCGATGAATTCCAGCGGAGCGGCGCCGGTGCCGCCTTCCTTGCCGTCCACCACGATGAAATCGGGCAGGATGCCGGTTTCGTGCATGGCCTTGGCGATGGCCATGAATTCCCAGGGATGGCCGATACAGAGTTTGAAGCCGACCGGCTTGCCGCCGGAAAGCTCGCGCAACTGCGTGATGAACTGCAACAGCTCCAGCGGTGTGCTGAAGGCGCTGTGGCTGGAAGGCGATACGCAGTCGCGATCCATGGGAACACCACGCGTGGCGGCGATTTCCGGTGTGATCTTTTCCTTGGGAAGAATGCCGCCATGGCCGGGTTTGGCGCCCTGGCTCAGCTTTATCTCGATCATCTTCACCTGGGGATCAGCGGCGTTGCTGGCGAAGAGGGCGGGATCGAAGCGCCCCTCCGCGTTCCTACAGCCGAAATAGCCGCTACCCAGTTCCCAGGTCAGGTCGCCGCCGTATTCGCGGTGGTACGGGCTGATGGCGCCTTCGCCTGTATCGTGGATGAAATTACCCATGCGCGCGCCCCGGTTGAGTGCGCGGATCGCATTGGCGCTCAGAGCACCGAAACTCATGGCGGAAATATTGAACACCGACATGGAATAAGGCTGGCTGCACGCGGGGCCGCCGATATCCACGCGGAACGTGGCGGGGTCTGCCAGCGGGGCGGGGCGGATCGAATGCGCCATGAATTCATAGCTGGGCTGGTAGACATCCAGCAGAGAACCGAAAGCCTTGTCCGAGCTTTGCTGCTTGGCGCGTGAATAGACGAGTGCGCGTTGGGCGCGGGAGAAAGGCAGGGCTTCGTTATCGCCTTCTATCAAATACTGGCGGATTTCCGTACGGAAACTCTCCACCAGATAGCGGACATTCCCCGTAACCGGGTAATTGCGCCGCACTGAGTGAGCGGTCTGGCGCAGATCGTAAAAGCCCAGGATGCTGAGCGCCAGCGTGATCAGGGTAGGCAGCCACGCCCAGGAAAAATGGCCGGCCAGCAGCAACAGCGGCAGCGAAATGACGGTATAGGCAATACAGGCCAGGAATACGGCATAGCGGCCCAGCACGGAAAGATTCATAGCGGCTCCTTCGTAAAGCAGGAAAACCCGCCTGGCGCCACGGCCAGCACTCAAACATTCGCACCAGCACCGGGGCCGGAGCTGCCGTGGCAGGCAGCGGGGCGAGACATCCCGGATGGTAGCGTTTCCTGCCGCAAACGCCCTTGATCCGGCGCAGTCGCGTAATACGATGTAATGGGCGCCGACGCGCCGTGTGCATGCGGCTGCATCAACGACACCAGCGTTGATTCGTGACGACTCACGTCCGAACCGCGCGTTCTGCTTGGGTCATTGAACCGTCACATCAAATCTCTATAGTTTTCCCGCACCTCTAATCCGGGCTGCTACCGACACCCGTCCTCATCGGCATTGCGCCGCGCTCCCTGCGCGGCTTCCCTGGCTGGATCGTCCAGCCCGATGCCACATCGGAGCTTCACCTCAATATGCATTCCCAACGCCTCGCACCCCGCCTGCCCTCCATGCTGGCGGGTCTGACCTGTGCCATCCTGCTCGCCGCCTGCGGCAGCGACAACAATGACAATACGGGCATCACGATTCCGCCCACCGTCGAGCCGAAGCCAGAATCCGGCGCCTGGAGCGCGGGCGATCTGCACGTGCATACCTATCAGTCCGACGACGCCCAGGTCAGCTTGGAACACGTGCTCGATTCTGCTTTCGAGCGCTACGATCTGGATTGGGTCTCTATTTCCAACCACCTGCGCCTGTCCCGCCGCGACCATACCGGCGCCGAGATCGCTGGCGGTTCGATTCCTTTTTCGCAAGGCATGGCTGAGTATGAAGTGCCTTTCATCCAGCAGGCGCAGGCCAACGGCAAGTACGCTGGCAAAACGATTTTCTCGTCGTTCGAATGGGATATGCCCACGCATGATCACGTGAACATCGGTATCGGCCTGGATGCCCCGTTCTCCGCCGAATCGCTGACGGCTGTGGCCGAATTCGAGTACCTGTTTACCAGCCGCGACGCCGCGCTGTTCGATGCCTCTCTGGTCGAGCGCCTGTCCGCCGAGACCCGGGCCTATTCCTCCCACGCCGATTCGCTCAAGGCTATCGCCTGGCTGCGCGACAACCATCCAGACAGCTATGTGCTGCTGAATCATCCTTCGCGCTACATGGGCAAATACACCATTGCCCAGATCCGCGAAATGAACGATCTGGCACCAGAGATTTTCTTTGCAATGGAAGGTATGGTCGGCAACCAGATGGAGCCTGATCGCGGCGGTTATGCCGAAGCCTATACCGATGGCAATCTGCCCTCGCGGACCTACGGCGGAACGGATTATCTGGTTGCCAAGCTCGGCGGCACCTGGGACGCGCTGCTAGGCGAAGGCCGGCGCGTTTGGAACGTGGCCAATTCCGACTATCACTTTCTGACCGCCAACGGCCAGCACAGCAGCGGCTACGCACCAGGAGAGTATGCACGCACGTATCTGTTCAAGGATGGCGATACCATGGCCGACATTCTGGCCGGCCTGCGCGCCGGGCGTTTGTTCGGTGTGTTCGGCGATCTGATCGACGCGCTGGATTTCCAGGCTGCGAGTGGCGATGCCAGCGCCCATATGGGCCAGGAACTGAAGGTGGCCCAGGGCAGCGAGGTGGACGTGACCATCCGCTTCCGCAGCCCTTCCGCCAATAACTACGAGTATCCGCTGGGCAGCGGCAATCCGACCTACGTGCGTCCCACAGTGGATCACGTGGACCTGATCGTCGGCGACGTCACCGGCAAGGCCGAGCCCGGCACAGCCGCGTACGAACGTGCGACCAATTCGTCCACGCATGTGCTGGCACGATTCACCCGCGAGGACTGGACGCTGGACGAAGACGGCTATTACACGATCCGCTATACCATGACTGCCGAACGCAACCAGTATCTGCGCCTGCGCGGTACCAATCTGGGGTCCGACGTGGACGGTGAGACTGCCAACGGCGAACCGCTGCCGGACGCGAAGGTGACGATCACCGAGAACAAGGCCCGGTTCGACGCCATCAATGCGCGTAACTACAACGATCTGTGGTTCTATTCGAATCCGGTGTTCGTCAGCGTGGAGTAAGGCGCAGGTGCGCAGGGGCTTATGCGCCTGCGCGGCGGCGCAGTGACACGTTCAGGGAAGGCAGCTGTATTGACCCAGCAGAACCTGCTTAACTTATGCGGCTAAAGGGTAGGTTTGAGCCGGGGCTTTCATCTTCAGCGCTTGGTGGGGCCGTTGATGGTTATAAAAGCGTATCCAGTCGCCAATCACGCGACTGGCATGCCGCAGGGTTTCGAAGCGGTGGCGATGTGCATATTGGTCTTTCAATGTGCGGATGACGCGTTCGAGCATGCCATTTTGCTGTGGGCAGTGCGGCGTGATGAACTCCTGGTGCAGCCCGTAGCTGCGAACCAACGCGATTCACCTAGGCGCGAGGCTGGTTTCGATCACTATAAGGAGATATCGAATAATAGTGCGCACTGCTTCAAAGAGTTTTCCCACACTTTTTTGCATACTCGATCAGCGCAGCGTTGATGACCGCAGATTTGCTCATTCCATCAACTGTGAGCGCGTCCAACGCCGCACTGGCTTTAGCGGTCAGGAATCCGCCGGGCATTCGGGTGCGGCCTTCTTCGAGCAAGCGGGCGTGGTACTGTCGCTGGGGTTCGAATGGTTTGTTCATGTTCGCATTGTAGTGCGCACTAAGTAGCGGCGCCAGCGGCGTTATACAAACCTCAGGACGAAAAAAGCCCGCAAATTCCAGCGGGCTTTTTGGTATAAGGATTTTTATTTGGTGCCTAAGTTATCTTGTAAATCAATGTGTTACGCATGATTTATGGCGTCCCCAACAGGAATCGAACCTGTATCTAGAACTTAGGAGGTTCTTGTTCTATCCGTTGAACTATGGGGACGAAGCGGCACCTGAATCCAGCATTGTAACTGTTAATGCCCCATCTTTGCACGTGTTGATTCAGGCGCGGGTGGTCTGGCTGGCAGCCGGGCGGGCTGTCGGGGCAGGGTGTCGGCTGCCGGCCGGCGCGCTATGATTCCCGCTTGCGCAAGCCAGTCAGGAACCCAGGAATCTATGCCAGAGCTACATACCGATATGCCCAGAATCGACATCGCGGCCTTGGCGGACATGCCGGCAGGCGGGACGCTGGTGCTGACGGTCAATAACCGTTGGGCGCGCCGACTGACCCAGGCACTCGCCGAGCGCCTGCGCAGTACGCGCCAGGTCAGCGAGTTGCCGCATATCGTGCCGCTGGCATCCTGGTACCGCGAGGCGGCAGAGAGCCTGGCATTCGTGCCGGATGCCCATTTGCCCGCGCACTGGCTGGATAGTTTTGCGTCCGCCATGGTGTGGATGGATGTGATTCACGAGGCCGAGGCCGAACGCCTGCTGATGGATGCCGCGCAGGCCGCGTCGCTGGCACGCGAGGCCGATACCCTGCTTGACGAGTGGGACATCGAGGTACTCGGTCCTGAGGAAACGGACGAATACCGCCGTTTCCTGGCCTGGCGCGCCGCCTATCTGGAAAAACTGCAGGCGCTGGACGCCGAGGATGCGAATCAGGCCATAGGCCGTGTACTGGCTGCCATGCGGCAACAGGCCATTCGTTGGCCGCAGGTGTTGGTGCTGGCCGGTTTCACCGAGCAGTCGCCACGCATGCAGCGCATTCTTGCTTTGGCGCGAGAGGCCGGCACGCAGTGTCTGGCGTTGACGGAAGAGCAGGCGGATACTGGTGAAGCCACGCGCCTGATGGCGGTGGACCACGCGGCCGAATGGCGTGAAGCGGCGGCATGGGCGGCGCAGCAATTGGTTGCCCAACCCGAAGGGCGGTTTGCGATCGTGGCTTCCGGCCTGGAAGCGGATGCGCCGCTGGCGCGCCGGGTGCTGGCGCGCGCGCTGCGGCCGCTGGCGCCTGAGCTGCCGGAGTCTGCCTGGTTCAATATTTCGGTGGCTAGGCCGCTGCCTCAGTGGCCGGCAGTGCGCGCCGCGCTGGCATGGTTGAAGGTCATGGCTGGCTGGGATGACACCAGCGGTTGTGATGCCGCCACCCTGGGGGCGGCGTTGCTGGCCGGGCATGTCGATTGGGGCGGTCTGCGCTGGCCGCCTGCGGCACTGGATGCACAGTGGCGCAGGCGCGGCTGGAGTACGGTGGGGGCGGCGCATTGGAACCGGGTTTTGCAGGACGGCGGCGAGGCTTTTGCCGAGCGTTGGCGGCGGGCTCGCGAGGCCTGGCGTGTGCCCCAGGGGGCTGCTGGTGCCGCCGTCTGGGCAGCCGCCATGCGCCATACCCTGGATGCGCTGGGGTTTCCGGGACGGCAGCAGATAGATAGCGTGAGCTATCAGGTTCTGGAGGCCTTTGGCGAGGCGTTGGCGCGTTTTGCCGCGCTCGAACCCGTGGCAGGCCGCCTGGGCGGACGCATGGCGGTTGCCTTGCTGGAACGCCTGGCCGACAGCATGCCTTTCCAGCCGCAGCGCGATTTTCGTGCGCGGCTGGATGTACTGGGTTTGTTGGAGGCCGAGGGCGGGCGCTGGGACGGGCTTTGGGTGATCGGCCTGACGGACGAAGTCCTGCCTGCGTCGCCCAAGCCCAATCCGCTGGTTCCGGCGCCGGCATTGCGACGTGCCGGTGCTCCGCGGGCGACGGCGGGCCGTGAACGCGCCTGGGCGGCACAACTCTACGAGGCCTTGTTGCGCGGTGCACCTGCCGTGGTGTTCAGCCATGCCGAGCGCGAAGGCGAGCGGGAATTACGGCCTTCGCCGTTCATTGCCGGGCTGCCAGTGGTGCCGCCGCAAGCAGCGGCGGCCAACGCGCCACCACTGCAGCTGGAAGAACTCGATGACAGCCAGGGGCCGCCTCTGGCTGAAGGCGAGCAGGTGACGGGGGGGCTGGATGTACTGGATACTCAGGCGCGCAATCCGCTCTGGGCGTTTGTGCGCCATCGCCTGGGTGGCCGCGAATTGCCGGCGTATGAACCGGTCGCCGGGATGAACGTGCGCGGGCAGTTCCTGCATCATGCGCTGGAGTTGCTGGGCCATATGCTGCCCGACCAGGATCAATTGCATGCCGCCATGGAAGAGGGGCGCCTGGAGGCGCTGGTCGTGGAAGTGGTGCGCCAGGCGGCGCAGGAGCACCTGGGCGCCTACGAGCCGGCGCTGCGCGAACTGGAGTGCGAGCGCGGTCGTGGGTTGTTGCTGGACTGGTGCCATGCCGAAGCGGCACGCCCGCCTTTTGCCGTCTATCAGCGCGAAGAACGCTACCGCTGGGAGCACGGCCGCCTGACGCTCAACGCGCGGGTGGACCGCATCGACCAACTGGGTGATGGCAGCATGCTGATCATCGACTACAAAACCGGCATGGGAGAAGCGTTTCCCGAGGCGGATTGGTCGCGCCAGCGCCCGGTCAACCTGCAGTTGCCGTTCTATGCGGCGATCCTGGCTGGCCAGGCCGGGACGGCGCAATCCGGTATCGCCGGGCTGATGCTGGCTCAGGTGCATGCAAGGCACATCCGGGCCAAGGGGCTGGGCGCGGAAGACCTGGGCATCAAGGGAGTCACCCCGGTGACGGACAGCAAGGTCTTCGAAGGGCAGGACTGGTCGTCCGTGCTGCGGCGCTGGGAGGCGTCCATCGGCATGTTGGCTGATGAATTCAGCCGTGGCTATGCCGCCAATTTCGTCCTGCAGCCGCAGGATTTGGTCTATTGCGACGCGTTGCCGTTTCTCCGGCTGCAGCGGGAAGAGGAATGAGCATGACGCAGCAAGGGTTTGAATTTGACGACATGCCTAATGATGCGACGCCGCCGGCACTGGCAGGCGGGCAGGGCGAGGGGCAGTTTGCAGCGGCCGGCGTGCCAGCTGTACCGGCAGCGCCCCAGGGCGCGGTGCGTGAGCCAGCGGACGCGCCACAGCGCCGCCGGGCGCTGGACCCTGGGCGTTCGTTTCTGGTGCAGGCCCCGGCGGGCTCGGGCAAGACGGAGCTACTGACGGATCGCATCCTGGCATTGCTGGCGACGGTCGAGCGCCCGGAAGAAATTGTTGCGATTACTTTTACTCGCCGGGCCGCGTCGGAAATGCATGCGCGCGTGCTGGAAAAACTGCGTCATGCCGCCAGCGGCATCGAACCGGATGCGCCTCATCTGCGCGCCAGCTGGCGCCTGGCGCGCCAGGCCCTGGCGCGGGATGAACAGCAGGATTGGCAGTTGCTCAAGCATCCGGCGCGCCTGGCGATCCAGACCATCGACTCGTTCTGCGCGCGCCTGGTGCGCAGCATGCCGTGGCTCTCCGAACTGGGCGGCATGCCGGGCATCGCGGAAAACGCCTGGAGCCACTATGAAGCTGCCGCGCTGGAAACGCTCCGCATGGCAGAATCCGAAGAATGTGTACGGCGTTTGCTGGCGCATATGGATGTGGATGTCGCCGCGGCGATGGAGGCGATTGCCAGCATGTTGGCGCAGCGCGACCAGTGGATGCCCTTGTTGCGCCACGGCCTGGATCGTGCCGGCCAGGAGGCCACGCTCGCGCACTTCATCCAGGCCGATATCGAGGCCGCCGCCCGGCGCATGCCGCGTGGCTGGGAGGACGCGCTGGCGCCGGCGGCACGCCTGGCAGTCGCTTCACTGGACGAAAGCGGCCCGGACCACAAACTGGCACCGCTGCGCGATTGGTTACCTCCGCTGGCGCGTGACGCCTCGCAGGCCCGGGCCTGGGCGGCTCTGGCAGATCTGTTGCTGACCAGCGAAGGCAAACCGCGTTCGCCCCGAGGCTTGAACAAGAACCTCGGTTGTCCGCCCAAGAGCCAGCAAAAGGAAGTGCTGGGTGAGTGGCTGGATGAACACGCCCTGGACACTTCATGGGCGTCTGCGCTGGCGGCCATGCGTGAATTGCCGCCAGCACATTTTGCGGACGATCAATGGGAAATCCTGGAAGCGCAATGGCGCGTGCTGCGCCTGGCGGCAGCGCAATTGCGGGTGCGCTTCGCGCAAGAAGGTGAGGTCGATTTCACCGAGATTTCCCAGCGTGCCGAGGCTGCCCTGGGGTCAGCCGATGACCCGGGCGAGTTGTTGCTGAAGCTGGATGCCTCCATCAGGCATCTGCTGATCGACGAATTCCAGGACACCAGCCAGTCTCAGGTGCGCCTGCTGGAAAAGCTCACATCGGGCTGGATGCAGGGCGATGGGCGTACGCTGTTCCTGGTGGGCGACCCGATGCAGTCCATTTACCGTTTCCGCAAGGCGGAAGTGGGGCTGTTCCTGCAGGTGCGCGATCACGGCATCGGCGAGTTACGGCTGGAGTTCCTGAACCTGACCGATAACTTCCGGTCGCAGGCCGGAGTCGTGGATTGGGTCAACCAGCGTTTCGGTAGCCTGTTGCCATCGCGTGAAGAGGAAAATGCCGACGCCGGGGCCGTGGCCTATACGCGGTCGGTTGCATTCAATCCCGCGTTGCCGGGCCGGGCGGTATGCTTTCATGCGGCCTGGGGCGACGCGGCGACGCAGTCGGACGCAGCCGCGCTGGCGATTACCGGGCAATTGGTGCGCGATGCCCTGGCCTCGGCCGCGGGCAAGCCGCATTCCGTGGCCATTCTGGTTCGGGCGCGTACTCATCTGGGCGAGCTGGTGCGTGCGCTGACGCGGGCTGGTATCGGCTGCCGTGCCGTGGAGCTGGTGCCGCTGGCGCAGCGCCATGTCGTGGCGGACCTGGTGCAACTGGTGCGCGCGTTGGTGCATCCGGCCGACCGGCTGGCATGGTTGTCGGTGTTGCGGGCGCCCTGGTGCGGCCTGACTCTGACGACACTGACGCGACTGTTTGGCAGCCGGCACGAGCGGCCGGTGCCACAGGTGTTGCGCGAGTGCCTGCACGCTGCGGCGGGCAGTGCCGTCGGCGAGATCCTTGCTTCCTTGCCGGCGCCAGAACGGGAACGGTTGCTGCGCGTGGCGGCTATCTTGCTCGATCGCGGCAACGAAAATGGCGTGTTGCCCTGGGCGGCCTGGGTCGAGTCGCTGTGGCAACGCCTGGGGGGAGCCCGGCTCTACGCCGGCAGCAGTACCGCAGAAGACGCTGAAAGCGTTTTCGTGCTGCTGGAAAAGCTCGCGCCTTATGGCGAACTTGATACCGTGGCGCTGGATGCTGCGCTGGCGCGCCTGTTCGCCTCGGGGCAGCCGGAACCAGGCAGCGGGCCGGTCGTGGAAATCATGACCATGCACAAATCCAAGGGCCTGCAGTTCGACACGGTGATCCTCTACGGGCTGCACCGCGTGCCGCGGGCGGCGTCCACGCCGCTGCTGAGCTTCGAACATGTTGCCGGCAATGTGCTGTTCGGGCCTGCCAAGCCGCGCGCACAGCTTGAACCCGATCCGCTGTCGCGTTATATCGGCCGACGTGAGAAGGTGCGCGGTGATTACGAAGTCGACCGCTTGCTGTATGTCGCCGCCACGCGTGCCCGGCAGCGCCTGCATCTGGTTGGTAGCGTCATGCTCGACGATAGCGGACAAGTGCGCCAGCCGGCAGGCAGCAGCCTGCTGGGGCGCTTGTGGCCGTTGCTGGACGATTGCGACAGAACGCCTCCGCCCGTGCTGCCGGAAGCGGATTTGGCCCCTGCCGAGGCCGCCGGTTTGCATGGGGCATTGCTGCAGCGCATTTCCCAGGATGATCTGCTGTCGTTGGCGGACACGGCGCCGGCTGCAAGCAGCGGTGCGGATGCTGCCCTGACGGGGCAGGCGGCGCCGGTAGGCGATAGCGTCCAGTGGGGGGAAGAGGAAAGCCGCCAGGCAGCTATCGGCACGCTGGTGCATGCCTGGCTGACACGGCTGGGGCAGGATGGCCTGGAATGCTGGCCGGAAACGCGCCTGCGCGCCAGCCTGGGCATCATGGCGCGGCAGTTGACGCGTGCCGGCACCCGGACGGCCCATGCGGCGCAGGACGCAGGGGATGTGCTGGAAATTCTGCTGGCTACCCTGCGCAACAACCGCGGCCGCTGGTTGCTGCAGCGTGCGGCGGCACGCCGGGAGTGGCCGCTGCTCGACGCCAGCGGCAAGGTATCCATCCTGGACCTGGCGTTCGAGGACGATGGCACCTGGCTGATCGTCGACTACAAAACCGGTACGCCCTGGCCGGGCGAGGCCGCCGAGGCATTCGCGGGCCGCATGCGCGCCCGCTATATGCCCCAGATGGTGCGCTACCTGGATCAGGTCACCGCGCTGACGCGCAGCGCGGCGCGGGCGGCCTTGTATTTCCCCCGGCTGGATCTCTGGCTGGATATGGGCAGCGCCCCGGCGCGCTGACGCTAGGCCGACGGCAAGTTGAAAGACGGATGCGGCTCTGCCAGTCGCATCCCTTGGCGCTCGCCTGGGAGGGGCTGTGCTGTTTTTCGCCTGATTTTCGTCTCATTCTGTCCCGTTGTCGGGGCCGCTACGGCGCGGCCGACTGTTGCGTGCGCGCCGCTGAGGGCTTTTCCTTGCTTTTGCAAGTTTGCCAGTTATGCTCCAATAGTGAGATTGATTTACATTAATTTGGTGTGCGGGCGCCGCCTGCCACTGTCGGCCAGGTATGCCCATGTCTTCTTCCGCGCCCGCGTCTTCGCCCGCCGACCTCAACGACCTCTATCGCGACAATCACGCCTGGCTGGTGTCTTTGTTGCGGCGGCGCCTGCCGGACGCGGCGCAGGCCCAGGATCTGGCGCACGATACCTTCGAGCGCATCATGCGTGCCGATCTGGCGCAGGTGCTCAAGGCGCCGCGCGCCTATCTGACGACCGTGGCGCGCAATGTGCTGCTCAATCATGTGCGTCATGAACGCATTGCTCGCGCTTATCAGGAATCCTTGGAAAACCTGCCTGAACCCCTGGCACCCTCCCCGGAGGAACAGCTGCTGGCGGTACAGGCGCTGGAGCAGGCTTGCGCTGTGTTGGACGGCTTGCCGGCCCGTACCCGCCTGATCTTCCTGATGTCCCAGCTGGAAGGCATGACCAGCCCCGAGATCGCCGCGGAATTGAAGCTGAGCGTGAATGTCGTCAAGAAAGCGGTGGCGCAGGGCATCAAGCATTGCTATTTCGCGATGGTGGGGTAGCACGGTATGTCTGCTCGTGACGAAGGCGCGGTAGCGCTGCCCAATGAAAAACTGCTGGATCAGGCCATAGATTGGCTGCTGCGCGTCAACGATGATGCCAGTGGCAATGCCGAAGCAGCCTGTAGGCGCTGGCGGGCCGAACATCCGGACCACGAACGGGCCTGGCAGGGCGTGGTGTCGGTAGGTGCGCGCTTGCGCGGCAGCACCGCCAGCATGGCGCCGCGTGCCGCCGTGAAGGTGCTGCACCAGGCCAGCGCGGCGCAGGGACGCCGTGCAGCCATCAAGACGTTGATGCTCGGTGGTGCCTTTGCGGTAGGCGCGGGCGCCGTCTGGCAAGGCAACCGCGCATGGCCGGCCTGGAATGCGGCATACCGCACCGCCAGGGGCGAAACCAGGGAAGTATTGTTGGCCGACGGTGCCAGCATCTGGCTCAACACCGATACCGCACTGGATATCGACATCACGCAGGCAGGCAATACGCTGCTGTTGCGGCGAGGGGAAATCCTGGTGCAGACCGGGCACGATCCTGCCGTCAAGCAGCCGATGTGGGTACACACGCAGGCCGGCGTCATGGAACCCTTGGGAACGCGCTTCATTGCACGCGTCCTCGACGGCGGCGAGGTGACGCGCCTGAGCGTGCTGGAAGCGCAAGTCCGGGTGCAGGGGCCGACCTTGCCTCAGCCCCTGGAGCTGGCGGCAGGGCAACAGCTGGATTTCGGCCCGCAGGCCAGCCAGCAAATCGAAAACATTCAGGGCGATCCTGCCGCATGGCAGCAGGGCATGTTCGCCGCCAGCCGCATGCGGCTGGATGTATTCCTCAAGGAACTGTCCCGCTATCGCTCGGGGGTCATCCAGTGCGACCCGAACGTCGCGCATCTCACCGTGACTGGCGCTTTTCCGCTGGGCGATACCGACAGGGTGCTGGACGCTCTGCCGCAGGACTTGCCGGTCAGGGTGCAACAGCTTTCCCGTTATTGGATACGGGTATTGCCGAAAAAGTTGTAACAACGAGGCGCTTTCTCATTTCTGAAGTGTTAACCCATATGTAAGCCTCGCTGCGGGCATGATCGCGGCGCGGCGGGGTAACCAATTTTCAGGAATGCCAATGCGGTTCCGTGTCTCTCTCGTCAGTTTGCTGATACTGGCGGCCTATGCGCCAGAGGGCGTCAAGGCCCAGTCCGCCATGCCCGCTGCGGCGGCCAATGCCGAACGTGATTTTGATATCCAGGCGGGTAGCCTGGATGACGCCCTGAGCCGTTTTGGTGCCAGGGCCGGCATCATGGTGCTGGCTGATACGCGCCTGACCGCGGGGCGCAATAGCCCGGGGGTGCGCGGCCGCTACAGTGTCGACGTGGCTCTGGTCAGGTTGCTGTCCGGGACTGGCCTGCAAGCCTATCGTGCGGCGGACGGCGGCTATCGCCTGCGCTTGGCGCCATCGCCGGATGGCAGTGGCGTGTCGGAGCTGGAGGCGGTGGAAGTCCTGGGAAACGACCCCAAGCCGGCCGATGAGGTTTACCGCACGGCGGCCAGTGTGAATTACCTGTCACAGGACGATATCGAACGCTTTCGAGGCACCTCGGTCGGGGACATCTTCCAGGGCATTCCCGGTGTGCTGGTGGGCGAAAACCGCAATTCAGGCGGACTGGATATCAACATCCGCGGGATGCAGGGCCAGGGCCGGGTGCCGGTGCTGGTCGATGGCGCGCGCCAGGAAACCACGGTCTATCGCGGCTATTCCGGCGTGGCTTCGCGTTCCTATGTCGATCCTGACCTGATCGGCGGGATAGAAATCAGCAAGGGGCCGGTTGCTGGTGCCCTGGGTACCGGGGCGACTGGCGGGGTGGTGGCGATGCGCACCATCAATGCCAAGGACATCATCAAGAAAGAGGATGAAAACTGGGGCATACGCGTGCGCGGCAGTACGTCCGGCAACAGCAGCGCAGCGCCCGCGGCGGGGACGGCGGGCGGCATGTTCAATGCCGGCACCTACCGGGTCAACTGCGACCCCGCCGCCCTGTGCGGCGGGCAGTACAGCATGCCTGACACCTATCGCAATGACGAGAACTTCGACCGTCCCGGCACGCTCGATCCCTATAGCTATGCCTCCAGTGTCGCGGGCGCCTGGCGCAACGAAAAACTGGAGCTGGTGGCTGCCGTTTCCAAGCGCCGCCAGGGCACGTACTTTGCCGGCAAGCATGGCAAGGGGGCAGAGCCGGTCATCACCTTGACCGATCCGCCGCCCAGCATTTACTACGACACCGCTACGGTCACGAATGGCGGCACCACGCGCTTCTACACTGGGGAGCGTGTGCTCAACAGTAACAACGAAAGCAATTCACAGTTGCTGAAAGGCAAGCTGAAGTTGTCCGACGCTCAGGATATCGAACTGAGTTATCTGCGCTACCACAGCGAATATGGCGAGCTGATGCCTTCGCAGCTGATGTGGTTCAACAAGATCTACCAGACGCAGAACAGCGAAGTGACGGCGCAGACTGCCACGCTCTCACATCACTGGCAGCCGGCGGATCAGTCCTGGCTGGATTTGCGCACCAAAGTCTGGATGACGCATACGGACAGCTTGAACCGCAACTACGCCTCGGAAGACCAGGCCGAGGCCGGGGCCGAGTCCGGTGTTGCACCCGAACCCGAAACGTACCGGCGCATCGGGGTGGAACTGGGCAATACCTCGCAGTTCGAGGTATGGGGCGAACATACACTCAGCTACGGCGCCACCTTCCAGCACGAGAAAATCTCGACCGATCCGTCCATCGGGGCGCTGGATGACGCTGCAGGGCGCGAGGGCAACCGCAGGGAATACAGCCTGTATATGGACTGGCACTGGCAGCCTGCGCCTGAATGGCAGATCAATTACGGCTTGCGCTACCAGAATTCCCGCACCCGGGATGGCAAGCTGAGTACCGATATGCGCTATGAGTGCGGCAAATGGGCCATGGATGCGCAGGGCGTGGAAACCTGCCAGCAATATGTCGCAGTGCCGACGGAAATGTGCGATGGCGTAGCCTGCTCCTATCACTATAAAACCCGCAACAGCGGTACGGTGCCGGTGTACAGCATCAGCTGGGAGCCCTGGCTCAATGGCCTGCAGTTCTATGCGCGGCATGCCGAAGCGTTGCGTATGCCCAGCCTGTTCGAATCTACCCAGGGCTGGTCGGTACAGCCCGCGCCCGGCGTGCCGCTACGGCCGGAACATACCCGCAATCGTGAATTCGGCCTGAACCTGCTGACCAACGATGTGCTGCGCAGCAACGACAGGCTGGCATTCAAGGCGGCCTACTTTCGCAACAAGACCAACGATTACCTGACACGCACTTCACCCAACGAGTGGGAAAACCTGCAGCAGGATTTCGTGATGCGCAATATCCGCAGCGTCAAGCTGCGCGGCTTCGAAGCCACCCTGGATTACGACGCCGGACGTGTCTACACACGCCTGAGCGGCACCCGCTACAACTTCATCGAAGTCTGCCACGAGGGCAGCTACCGTCGTGATGACTGCAATAACTATGGTGTCGCCGCATCCTACTTCAACGACATGATTCCGCCGAAATGGCATGCCAGCGTACTGCTCGGCACACGCTGGCTGGACGGCAAGCTGGACCTTGGCGCCCGATTGACCCTGATGGGCAAGCGCAACCCGACGCCGGCATTCAATGATGACACCAAGCGGGCCTTTAACTGGCCGACGCTTTGGCAAGACTACAAGGTCGTGGATATCTACGCCCGCTATCAGTACAGCGAGGCGGTGTCGGTGGATTTCAACATCGACAACCTGACCGACCGCTATTACGTCGATCCGCTCAGCCTGGGCATGGTGCCGGCGCCTGGACGCACGGCCCGGCTGGGCCTGACGCTGAACTTCTGAAACCTTTGCCGCCGACTGGATACAGACGACAGCAACCTGATGGATGACTCCCGCCAGCAAGGGTGGGAAGAAGGCATGCCCGGCAACGGGCATGCGCGTGGACCTGGCTGTGCCGGGGCAATGAAATAACCGATTTTTTTGAACAGAAAGAGACCAGCATGAAACTGAACAAGTACGTGATGTTGCTCGGCCTTCCCCTGATGTTGGCCGCGTGCGGCGGTGGCGGCGGAGATGGCGATAGCGGCGAGCGCCCGGTAACGAAAAGCCCGGTGGCCAATGCCGGGGTTGATCAGATAGTGCCGATGGGAACAGTCGTGCAGCTCGACGGTGGCGCGAGTGAGGCGGGTACCAACGGCAATGATTTGCGCTACATCTGGAGCCTGCCCGAGAAACCGATGGGCAGCAGCGCGGTCTATGCCGATGCGGGTATTGTGAACCCCAGCTTCCTGGCGGATCTGCCGGGCCGTTATACCGCGACGCTAACTGTCAACGACGGCGTGGTTGATAGCGCATCTGACAGCGTGACGATCACGGCGACGACCACGGTGCCGGTGGCGATCGCCGAGCCGGTGCAGGACGTGGCCCTGAGCGCTGAAGTCGTGCTCGACGGCAGCCAGAGCGTTGCGCCCAGCGATGGTGATGCCGGTGCGCTGGTGTATCGTTGGACGCTGTTGTCCAAGCCTTCGGGTTCCCAGGCCGAATTGACGGATGCGACGACGGCCAAGGCGCGTTTCCATGCGGATGTGGAAGGCGAATACCTGGCCTTGCTGATCGTCAACTACGGCGATCAGGTCAGCCAGCCGCGTGAAGTGCTGGTGCGTGCGGCGAAAGGGAATGCTGCCCCGGTAGCAAAGATCGAAGTGGTGTCGATTGGCGGCAAGCCGGTGGAACCCTTGACTGGCAAGAACAAAAAATATCAGGTCGAACGTGGCCAGGAAGTTGTGTTCAGCGGCAGCGGAAGCACGGACGCCGATGGGGATGAACTCAGCTATCGCTGGGGCGCAACGAGCTGGACCCAGGGATCCGAGATTGCGAACAAGCTCAAAGGCAAGCAGGCCGAATTCCGCATGACGCCGGATGTCGCTGCTGGCGACTGGTCGGTCTCGCTGCAAGTCTTCGATGGCCAGCTCTACAACCAGGTTTCTGCCCTGCTGAATGTGGTCAAGCCCGAAGGGGCAGAGAATACGCCGCCGGTCGCAAGGCTGGATCCGGTCACGACGACCGAAACGTATGAGATGGAGTTGGGCCAACTCACCAATATCAGCGCGTTTTCATCCTACGATATTGATGGAGACTCGCTTTGGGGCAAGCACAAATTGCAGTTGCTGGACTATCCGGCAGGGTTTACGCCGCCAGATTGGTCCGCGCCCATCTGGAGCACGACACAGTTCACGCCCACGGAGTTGGGTGACTATCGCGTGCGCTTGATTTCCAATGATGGTCTGGCGGACAGCTTGCCGGTCGAAGCGGTCTATACCGCCAAACGTGGCGCCAATCACAAGCCGAAGGCAAGTGTCGTGGTGACGGCTGCTACAGCCCTGATCAATCAGGATATCAAGTTCGGTTGCGGCGGCAGCGACCCGGATGGCGATGAACTGACATGCGAATGGGCCGTGGCTGATACGCCAGACGGCAGCGCAGCGACGTTGCAGGTACTGAACGGCGGCAAAACGGCTAGCATGAAAGCCGATAAACCGGGGCGGTATGTCGTTGATCTGGTGGTGGTGGACAGCAAAGGCGCACGTAGCCAGGCCGCGTCTGGCAGCATCCATGTCAAGTCCGTCAACAACCCGCCGGTATATGCTGGACTCTATCATTACGCCTATGGCGAGTTCTCGATACTCTGGACGTCCATCGCCAACAAGCAGGTGGGCAGTCATTTGGGCACCGCGGCGCAACCTTATCTCGTCGGACAGCGCATCGACCTGATGCCGATCAGCATGAGCGACCCCGATGGCGACAAGCTGTATCCGCTCTGGACCCTGATCGAGCAGCCGAAAGGCAGCGAACAGGTCGAGGCGGTGGATACCGAGAACTTGAGCTTCACGCCCCAGTATCCAGGCCGCTATGTTTACCAGTTCATTACCAGCGATGGCATCGTCAAGACCCAGCCCCAGCAGGTGGCGGTCGAGGTAGTGAAGGAAGAGGAGTATCCCGGCCTGCTGCTCAGGACGCATGGCGCCTATGATGACCCCGCCAATCTGTATCCCACCCGGGGGGGTGTGCAGCCGCAGCTGGGTTGGCCACATGACTGGATGAATACCGTGGCCGTGAAGCAGGATCCGGCAGGCGGCGCGTCCTTGAGCAAGGCATGGAATGCAGGTGTCCTGTTCAGCATGACGGCCCATGACAAGGATTACACCGTGTCGGATATGCGAGTGCAGGCCGATGGCGATCGTCCGGAATTGCCGAGCTTTGTTGGATTGACGAATGGCCAGAAGATCAAGCGCGGGGAAACTGTCTACTTCCTCGTCTATGACCCGCGCCAGGCATCCAATGGAACCTTGGACCCCGGAACGGAGATCGAATGGTTCTTCCGCATTGCCGAAAAACCTGAACAAACCTTCCGATATCGCCAGCGTTATCAGTTGTATTGATACGGCAGTGTTTCTCCTGGCCCTGAAGTGAGGGCCATGGGGACACGCAGAAAAGGCCGGTGTGAAGCGATTCACACCGGCCTTCTTCAATGCAGGCTTGACGGCAAGGGCTGGCGTTCAGACAGGCGGGGGGGGCGGGCAATCATTGCCCGGTTGCAGCCCGGGCGTACGCGGTTGGCCCGCCTGTCTTCAGAATGCCGAGCAGTGCCCGCCGGTCGGCGCCTGGCCAGACCCCAATGCAATGATGGCTGGTTCCTTGCGCAGGTTGATGGGGGCGGAAGCTGACCAGTCCCAGGCCAGGAAGGCCACCAGGACGATCCAGAAAAGCGTAATGGAAAATTTGCGCTGCATGATGATCTGTCCTTAGAAACCGTAGCGGCGGCGCAGGCGCACGCCGAGGATGGAGCCGCCGAAGGCCAGCACGATCCAGATCCAGCCATGCACGCTGCCCGTACTGATGCCACTGACCATGGCACCTACGTTGCAGCCGAACGCCAGTCGCGAGCTGTAGCCCAGCAGGAACCCGGCGATCAGGCCGATGACCCACTGCTTGCCGGTCAGGGCTTTGCCTGCGCCTGCCTTGCTGGCAGAAATCCACAGGGCGCCGGCCAGGATACCCAGGTTGGTGATGGTGGTCACATCCAGCAGGACATTCTGCGATAGCGTATGGAAGTTGCCGGGTTGGCTCCAGAACGGGTTGGCGGCAGGATCGAACAGGCCCAGCGACGTGAAAATCTTTGCGCCCCACAGGCCGAAACCATAGACCACGCCCCAGGGCTGGCCGGCGATGACCAGGTTCAGGACAGCCAGCAAGGCCAGGCCGATGCCGGAAATCACCAGCTTGCGATCCAGCCAGCGCGAACGGCGTTCGCCGCGCTTGCCCCATGCCAGGGCCAGCGCGCCAACCAGTGCCAGGCCGACGAAGGTCAGCAGCAAGGCCTTGCCGGGGCCGTAGGTGTTGACCAGCCCGATCGGCTGGACGGCACCCAGTGATACCCATTGCTCCAGTTGGGCCGATCCCAGGAAGCTGCCCAGCGTGAACAACGGCAGGATGGCCATGTTCAGCGGAACGCCCATGCCTGCCTTGTAGAGCGTACCTGAACCGCAGCCGTCGGCAATCTGCATGCAGGCGCCGAAGACGAAGGCGCCGATCAGCAGGCTGAAGCTAGGGGGGCCCAGGGCAGCCATCAGGTCGGTGGGGAAGGCGGCCAGCAGAGGGATGGAGATGGCCGCCGCGACGGCCAGCAGGATCAATTGGGCGCACACGCCGGTAGCGTCGCGGTTTTCGATCAGTTTGCGCCAGCCGGTCGTAAAACCGAAGCGGGCGCCGGCCAGAATGCCGCCCATGCCCAGACCGACCAGGAATAGCAGGGCTTGGCGCAGCGAAACGAACCAGGCCAGCGCCACGAAGGCAGCGGCGATGGCGATGGAGAGTGGAAGGCGTGACATATCAGGAGAAGGGCGAAGGAAAGGCAAAGGGCCGGTGGCGGCCGGAAACCGGCGCATTCGTCCGGCTTCGGCGCGCCGCCGGGAAAGCATCAGTTGAACAGGCTCTTGATCTTGTTGCCGATCTGGCTGCCGCGCCCCGGTTCGTTGTCCATGGGCAGGGGAGCATCGGCATTGGTCCAGTCTGCCAGTGATTCCGGATACATGCGCACATTCGGCAGACCTGCCAGTTCGGACAGCGCGAACCAGTCCGTGGCGGCCCAATGCCCGGTGTTGCAGAAAGCGATGGTGTCGTCGGCCACTTCAGGGAAATGCTGGCGGGCGATTTCGCGGGCCTGTTCGGCGCCGACGATGCGGGTGGTGCCAGGTTCGAACCAGACGCTGTGTTCAAGATTGACCGCGCCGTGGATGGTCCCCGGCGTCGAGGCGGTGGGCGCCTTCACCTGGCCCAGGAAGAAATTCTTCGGACGTGCGTCGACCAGGCGTGCCTCAGGGTTGCCTATCTGTGCCTGCACGTCGTCCTGGGTGGCCAGGATCGCGGTATTGAGCACAGGCTCATACTGGCTGGCAGCGACGCTGGCTGCAGCCTGTTCCTGGGGCAAGCCGGCGTCCTGCCATGCATGCATGCCGCCGTTGAGCACAGACAGGTTTTCCAGGCCCAGATACTTGAGGGTCCAGTAGACTCGGGCGGCGGCGCCAAAGTCGGTGATGTCCGCGCCGCTGGAGACCACGATGGCATGGCTGCCCTGGTCCAGGCCCAGCTGGCGCAGTTGTTCTGCCAGGCGGGTCAGCGGCGGCAGCTGGCCGGGGCTATTGGCCGGACCACGCCAGGAGCCATAGGGGGCGGACAGGGCGCCGGGCACATGGCCCGCCTGGTATTGCTCGGGCGGGCGGATGTCGATAATGCGGGTTTCCGGCGCTGTGCGCAGCTCATTGAGCGCGGCCGGGTCCAGGACGGGCTGGCTGGCGGCTGCCTGCAGGCTGCAGGCAGCCATGAAGAGGGCAGCGCCGCCTTTCAGGACGGTAGTGAGAATGGCGTGTTTCATGAATTTTTCCGGGGAATCGCTGCCAGTTTATATGTGTATGTGTTCGTATAAGCTGATCCGTTTATTCCTTTTTGTGATAAGAAAATCAGGAGAAGAAATAAGCGCGGCGGGGCAGCGGCCCATGAATGGCGCGAGATGCCAGGGTGGGCCTGCCTGGCAGGCCACGGCAAGAGCCGTTGGCGTGGCTGGCCTGGACGGCGGGCACCCTTCGGTCATCCGGGGCGCGTGTGGTGTGGATGCAGCAATGTCCATGCATGGAGCATAGGCATCTCCCGGCCTGGCCTGGGCAGGCGATACAGTGGCGGGCTGAAGATACTGATGCCGGTAGCGGCGAGAGCGGGGAGACATGAAGGCGGACAGCTGGGCGAGGTTATTGCTGCTGGCGGCAGTGTGGGGCGGCAGCTTCATGTTCCTGCGGATCAGTACGCCGGTCATGGGCGTCATGCCTACGGTGTTCGGGCGGGTCTTTATTGCGGCCATCGGCCTGTACGCGCTGCTCAGGATGGCGCGCATCAAACTGGATTTCGATGGCCGCCTGGTACCGGCGCTGTTGCTGGGCGTGATCGGTTCCGGCATTCCCTTCCTCTGCTACACCATCGCCTCGTTGTTCATTCCAGCCGGCTACAGTGCCATCCTGAATGCCAATACGCCCCTGATGAGCGTGCTGGTGGGGGCCTGTTTTTTCGGCGAATCCGTCAGCCTGAGCAAGGTTTTCGGTATCTTTGCCGGGCTGGCCGGGGTCTGGGTGTTGATGCAAAGCGGGCCGGTCGCGCTGGACTGGCAGGTCATGGTCGGCATGCTGTCCTGTCTGGTGTCCACGGTTTGCTATGGCACGGTAGGGTACCTGACGCGGCTTTGGATCACGCGCCGGGGCGGCATGGATAACCGCCTGCTGGCGTTCGGCAGCCAGTTGGGCGCAACAATCTTCCTGCTGCCCATGCTGCTGGTGTCGTTGTTGCTGCACCCGGAGCAGGGCAGCAATATGCTGAATGCCGGGGCCAAGGCCTGGCTCGCGCTGATTGCCCTGGGTTTTGTCTGTACCTCGTTGGCCTACATTCTGTTCTTTCGCCTGCTGGCGGAAGTGGGGCCGGTACGCACGACCACCGTCACGTTCCTGATTCCCCTGTTCGGCGTGCTGTGGGGCTATCTGTTCCTCGACGAGCAATTGTCCCTGGCGCACCTGGGCGGTGGCGGGCTGATTGCGCTGGCCCTGTTGCTGGTGACGACGCAGTTCCGCCGCAGGCCGACCTGATGCATGACGGAAAAGGGCATCCGGGGCGGGGGCCGGAAAGCCTTGCGCAGATAAAATGAAACTCTGTTAGAATTCGGCTTGGCGGGCCCCTCCGCATGGTTCGGCGGCGAATCTGGTCAGGTCGGGAACGAAGCAGCCATAGTCGTGCAGAATCAGTGCCGGAGTCAGGCTCGCCTTTTGAATTTCAACAAGCCCGGTGGCGTTAGCGCTACCGGGCTTGTTCGTTTCCGCCCCATGCCGGACAAGCGGCCGGATAATCTGGCAATGTGATCTTGCGCATGTGCCAACAGGCTCTACAATCGCGCAATGAGTTATCTGGTCCTTGCCCGAAAGTGGCGCCCGAAATCCTTTGACACGCTGGTCGGCCAAGACCACGTCGTGCGTGCGTTGACGCACGCGCTGACGACCCAGCGCCTGCACCATGCCTGGCTCTTTACCGGCACGCGCGGAGTGGGCAAAACCACACTGTCGCGCATCCTGGCCAAATCGCTGAACTGCGAAACCGGCATCACGGCCCGCCCCTGTGGATGTTGCCGTGCGTGTACGGAAATTGATGCCGGCCGCTTCGTGGATTACGTCGAGCTGGATGCTGCGTCCAATCGTGGCGTCGACGAAATGACCCAACTGCTCGAACAAGCGGCATATGCGCCCAGCGCGGCGCGCTTCAAGGTCTACATGATCGACGAAGTGCACATGCTTTCCGGGCACGCCTTCAACGCGATGCTCAAGACGCTTGAAGAACCGCCGCCCTACGTCAAGTTCATCCTGGCGACCACTGATCCGCAGAAGATTCCACCCACGGTCCTGTCGCGCTGCCTGCAATTCAACCTGAAGCAGATGTCGGCCGATGCCATCGTGGGCCACCTCAGCCATGTGCTGGGCGAAGAAGGCATTCCCTTCGAGACGCAGGCCCTGTGGCTGATCGCACAGGCGGCCTCGGGCTCGATGCGTGACGCTTTGTCGCTGACTGACCAGGCCATTGCCTACAGCGCGGGCAGCATGACGGACGAAGCCGTGCGCGGCATGCTGGGCACCATAGACCAGCGTCATCTGGTACGACTGCTGGACGCCTTGCTGGCCCAGGATGGTTCCGCCATCCTCGCGGTTGCCGATGAACTGTCCGTGCGCGGCCTGTCGTATTCCGGTGCGCTGGGCGACCTGGCGGTGCTGCTGTCGCGTATCGCCGTCGCCCAGCGTGTGCCGGCCGCGATCTCGGCGGATGATCCCCTGGGGGCGGATATCGTCCGCCTGGCCCAAGGGATGGACGCGGATGCCATCCAGTTGTTCTACACCGTTGCGGTGCATGGCCGCGGCGAGCTGGCGCTGGCGCCGGATGAATATGCGGGTTTCGTGATGACGGTGTTGCGCATGCTGTCGTTGTCGGCTTCGGCCGGCGGCGCGGCTGGCGTGCCGCCCGTCCCGGGAGGCACGGATACAGGCAATGCCAGGCCGGCCGCTGCGCCGGCGCCCAGCGTTGCGTCTGCCCAGCCCAGCCTGTGCGCGCAGCCCGAGTCGTCCGGGCAATCCAGTGCGACCATGCCGCCTGCACCGGCAAATGCGGGGGCGAGCGCCGTTGCCAACCCGCAGCAGGTTGTTGCTCCTGGCGTTGCGTCTGACGTCGCTCCTGTTCCTGTTACGGCCTCGCCGGCTCCGGCTGCCGTTCCGGCAGCGCCTGTCGATCAGGCCGAGCCGATTGGTAGCGCGCAGGCCGCTACGACACCGGTTCAGCCTGCGTCTCGCGCGGCTGCCAGCGCACCCGAGGCCGCTGCGCCATCCGTCACGGCAGATGTTGCGGATGCGGCGGTCCAGGACCAGGACCAGGTGCAGTCCGCCGAGCCAGCCGCTGTAGCGGCCAGCCCGGCTACTGACAGCAAGAATATATCCGGCATGCCGGAAGCAGCGGGTTCCCCTGTCGGGGCGGATGCGCCAGCAAACGCCGCCCGGTCCGACGGCCGTGAGGCGCCTGGGCATATGGCCGGCGGCGATGGCCGCAGCTCGGCTGCCGTGCCGGAGGCTGATAGCCAGCGCCAGGCCAGCCCGGCCATCGCGCGACCGCAGGGAAGGGCGTCCGCTGCGCCGCCAGATGGCGACGTTCCGCCCTGGGATATGGACATTCCTGCCTTTCCGCCGTCCGGCGACGATCTGCAAGCCTATGATGAGCTGGAAGTTTCAGCGCGGCCGCAGCGTGCCGCCGGCAAGGGACGCGCAGCAGAACAGGGGGCAGGCCAGGCAGATAGCCGTGCGGTATCGCGCCGGCCAGCAGAATCGGCACCGCGCCAGACCAGGTCAGCTGCGCCCACGCCGGGCGTCATTGCCCTGGACCGGCCCTGGTATGAGGTTGCGGCCTCGCTGCCCGTGACCGGACTGGCATCGGAACTGGCGCGCCATAGCGAGTGGCTGGGCGTGCAGGGCAATACCATCCGTCTGAAAGTGGCGGCACGAACCCTGGCCGAGGTCAATGGCCGGGACCGCCTGCGGCACTGCCTGGAAGAATATTTCGGTTGCCGGGTCAATCTGGATATCGAGGTTGCGGAAACCGGTGAAGGCACTGCCTACGCCGTGGATGAGGCCGTGCGCGCCGAGCGCCAGCGCGTCGCAGAGGAAACTGTGCAGGCCGATCCTTTTGTGCAGGAACTCGAACGGGATTTCGACGCCCGGGTCTATCCGGGTTCGGTCAGGGCAGTCATGCCCGAGGCGTCCGGCAACGCCTGAGCGTGCCTGGATGCCCCTATTTTCACCAAGCAAGCAAGGAATGACAGCACCATGATGAAAGGTCAAATTGCCGGCCTGATGCGCCAGGCACAGCAAGTGCAGGAAAACATGAAAAAAGCGCAGGAAGCGCTGGCGGAATTGGTCGTGGATGGCGCTTCGGGCGGCGGCCTGGTCAAGGTTTCCATGACCTGCCGTCACGACGTGCGCCGCGTGACCATCGACCCCAGCCTGCTGGGCGAAGACAAGGACATGCTGGAAGACCTGGTTGCCGCCGCATTCAATGATGCGCTGCGCAAGGCCGAGGCCGCCAGCCAGGAAAAGATGTCGGCCGCGACCGCCGGTATGCCGCTGCCCCCGGGCATGAAGCTGCCGTTCTAAGGGCGCAGAGGGATGGATACGCCTGCCGGTGAACCCGCGCCTTTGCGGGAACTGATAGACGCGCTGCGGCGTTTGCCGGGCGTAGGGGTGCGTTCCGCGCGCCGCATGGCGTATCACCTCATGCAGCACGATCAGGACGGCGCCCGCCAGCTTGCCGACAGCATAGGCGGGGCGCTGTCGCGTCTGCGCCGTTGCTCGCGCTGCAACAACTTCACCGAAATGGATCCCTGTGCAATCTGCAGCCACCCCAGGCGGAACCCAGGTTTGCTGTGCGTCGTGGAAACGCCGGCAGACCAGAACACCATAGAAGCCAGCCAAGGCTACCGTGGGTTGTATTACGTGCTGATGGGACGCCTCGCTCCGCTGGAAGGCATCGGGCCGCGCGAACTGGACTTCGACCGGTTATTGCGCCGGGCGACGGACGGGCTGGTGCGGGAAGTCATCCTGGCCACCAATTTCACGGCTGAGGGTGAAACGACGGCGCATTTCCTGTCAGAAGCCCTGGCGGCTCGTGGGCTGAAGGTGACGCGCCTGGCGCGCGGCGTGCCGGCTGGCAGTGAGCTGGAATATGTCGACGCAGGTACGATCGCCTGGGCGCTGATGGAGCGCCGCAGCGCTGAGTAGCGGCCGGGTCGGGCAGGGGAGGGGCGCCAGGGTGGCGCGCCTGTCGTGCTCTTTCTGGAATGCAAAAACGCCTGCCGGACCGAGAGGGTCAGGCAGGCGTTTTCCTTGTCCGGCTGCTATGTGGCGCCGGCATGCGATGGTGCCTGGCGCCGCTGGCCCAGGCCTCAGGCGGCGCGTTGGCGCGCCGCTTCGATCAGGGCGTCCAGCTTGACGGCATCGGCCGAGAAGGCGCGTATGCCTTCGGCCAGCTTTTCCGTGGCCATGGCGTCGTCGTTGAGCTGGGTGCGGAAGGCAATTTCGTTGCACGACAGCAGGGCAGGCGCTTGCTCGCGCGCGCTGGCGGCATTCAGCCTGGGCTCGACCTCGCCGTTCTGCGCGGCCAGTTCGGTCAGCAGTTCGGGGCTGATGGTCAGGAGATCGCAGCCTGCCAGCGCCAGAATCTGCCCGGCATTGCGGAAGCTCGCGCCCATGATTTCCGTTTCGATGCCGTGGGTCTTGTAGTAGGCGTAGATGTTGCTGACCGACTTGACACCAGGGTCGTTGGCGCCGGCATTGGCGGGCTCGTCCCAGGCGGCGCCGGCTTGCTTCTTGTACCAATCGTAGATGCGGCCCACAAACGGCGAAATCAGCTGCGCGCCGGCATCGGCGCAGGCGACGGCCTGCGGCAGGGCGAACAGCAGGGTCATGTTGCAGCGTATACCTTCGGCCTGCAGAATGCGGGCGGCCTGGATGCCTTCCCAGGTGGAGGCAATCTTGATCAGTACGCGCGAGCGCGGGATGCCGGCTTCTTCGTAGCGGGCGATGATGCCGCGGCCGCGTTCGGCGGTTGCCTGGGTATCGAACGACAGGCGGGCGTCGACTTCGGTCGAGACCCGGCCGGGAATCAGGGCCAGGATTTCGCGGCCGAAGGCGACCAGCAGGTCGTCGAGCAGTTCAGGGGTGGAGGCATCCGGGCGCTGGGCCACCACGCGTTCGAGCAGCGGACGGTATTCCTCTTTTTGCGCTGCCTTGAGGATCAGCGAAGGGTTGGTGGTGGCGTCAGTGGGCTGCAGGGTCCTCAGCGCGGCGAAATCGCCGGTGTCGGCGACGACGGTGGTGTGGCGGCGCAGGGATTCGAGCAACGAAGGCATGGTGGCGGAACTCCGGAGAAAAAGATGTTCTGGGGCGCGGCGGACTGCCCTTGGGGCGGTAACGGTGCGCTGCCGGAAGCGTAGCATTTTGTGCCGTCCTGATGTGGGGCTGGATATCAGGCGGCAGGGGCTTTGCATGGGTGCAGCGGGATGGAAAGGTTCTGTTGCGCCATGGCATCGGAGCATTCCCAAATCGTGCAAGGCGGCAGCCAGTGCGGGAATCTGCGCAGATTCGGTGCTCTGCGGCTGTAAAACTCTGCGAACAGAAGCCAGACGCAAGGTATAATCCAAAGGTTTACTTACCGTTTTTGAACTGGGGCTTATCTTGACCTTGTTGCCGTCCATTTTTCCCGAGGGCGTAGACCAGCTTGCGCCTGCAATTCTCGCATTGGCAGACGGCACGGTTTTCCGGGGTGTTTCCATCGGCGCGCCGGGCCATGCTGTTGGCGAGGCGGTTTTCAATACCGCAATGACGGGCTATCAGGAAGTGCTGACCGATCCGTCCTATACCGGGCAGCTCGTTACCCTGACCTATCCTCATATTGGCAATACCGGCATCAATGCCGAAGATTGCGAGTCGCCGGCCGTCTGCGCCGGCGGCCTGATCGTGCGCGACTGTTCGCTGCGCGTTTCCAACTTCCGCTCGGAAAAATCGCTGCCGGCCTACCTGCGCGAGCAGAATGTCGTCGCCATTTCCGGCATTGATACCCGCAAGCTGACGCGCATCCTGCGCGAAGGCGGCGCCCAGGGCGCCTGCATCCTGGTTGGTGATGACGCCGAGCAGGCCATTGCATTGGCCCGTGCCTTCCCTGGCATGGATGGGCAGAACCTGGGCGAGCAGGTCTCGACCAAGGAAGTGCAGAACTGGAATGAAGGTACCTGGCACCTGGGCGAGGGCTTCCCCGTCCTGGACAACCAGCGTCCCCATGTCGTGGCCTACGACTACGGCGTCAAGCGCAATATTCTGCGTCTGCTGGTCGATGCCGGCTGCCGCGTCACCCTGGTGCCGGCCACCATGCCCGCCAGCGAAGTGCTGGCCATGTCGCCCGATGGCGTGTTCCTGTCTAATGGCCCAGGGGACCCTGCCGCCTGCACGCAGTCCATCGCCGCCGTGCGCGAGCTGCTTGACGCCCGCGTGCCGCTGTTCGGCATTTGCCTGGGCATGCAGCTGCTGGGTCTGGCGCTGGGTGCTCGCACCATCAAGCTGAGCCACGGCCACCACGGCAACAACCATCCGGTCAAGGAACTGGATACCGGCAACGTCTATATCACGAGCCAGAATCACGGTTACGCCGTTGATGCCGATTCCCTGCCGGCCAATGCACGTGTCACGCACATCTCGCTGTTCGACGGCACGCTGCAGGGGGTGGAATTGACAGACAGGCCCGCGTTCGGTTTCCAGGGGCACCCTGAAGCCAGCCCCGGGCCGCGCGACATTGTCGTGCTGTTCAACAAATTCGTCAGCCTGATGACCGCCAAATCCTGAAGACAGCGTTACCATGCCCAAGCGTACAGACATTAAAAGCATCCTCATCATCGGCGCGGGTCCGATCATTATCGGCCAGGCTTGCGAATTCGATTATTCCGGCGCCCAGGCCTGCAAGGCCCTCAAGGCTGATGGCTACCGCACTATTCTGGTGAACAGCAACCCTGCCACCATCATGACGGACCCGGAAACGGCGGACGTCACCTATATCGAGCCTATCACCTGGCAAGCGCTGGAAAAAATCATCGAGCGCGAGAAGCCCGATGCCCTGCTGCCGACTATGGGCGGTCAGACCGCGCTGAATTGCGCGCTGGACCTGGCCCGTGAAGGCGTGCTGGATCGCCATGGCGTCGAATTGATCGGCGCCAATGCCAAGGCCATCGAAAAGGCCGAAGACCGCCAGCTGTTCAAGCAAGCCATGACCGACATCGGCCTGGAATCGGCCAAGTCCGGCGTGGCGCACTCGATGGACGAAGCCTGGGATGTGCAGCGCCGCATCGCGGCCGATGTCGGCACGTCCGGTTTCCCCGTGGTCATCCGTCCCAGCTTCACGCTGGGTGGTACCGGTGGCGGCATTGCTTACAACGCTGAAGAATTCGAAACCATCTGCCGTCGCGGCCTGGAAGCTTCTCCGACCAAAGAACTGCTGATCGAAGAATCGCTGTTGGGCTGGAAGGAATTCGAGATGGAAGTCGTCCGCGACAAGGCGGACAACTGCATCATCGTCTGCTCCATCGAAAACCTGGACCCGATGGGCGTGCATACGGGCGACTCCATCACCGTGGCGCCGGCTCAGACGTTGACGGACAAGGAATACCAGATCATGCGCAACGCGTCTATCGCGGTGCTGCGTGAAATCGGTGTGGATACCGGCGGTTCCAACGTGCAGTTCGCGGTCAACCCCAAGAACGGCCGCATGATCGTCATCGAGATGAACCCGCGCGTATCGCGTTCCTCGGCGCTGGCGTCCAAGGCCACCGGTTTTCCGATCGCCAAGGTGGCGGCGCGTCTGGCCGTGGGCTATACGCTCGACGAGCTGCGCAATGAAATCACCGGCGGCGCTACGCCGGCCTCCTTCGAGCCGACCATCGACTACGTGGTCACCAAGGTGCCGCGTTTCGCTTTCGAAAAATTCCCCTCGGCAGATTCGCGCCTGACCACGCAGATGAAGTCGGTCGGCGAAGTCATGGCCATCGGTCGCACCTTCCAGGAATCCTTCCAGAAAGCCTTGCGCGGCCTGGAAGTCGGCGTCGACGGCCTGAATCAGAAGACGACGGACCGTGAAAAGCTGCAGGTCGAGCTGGGCGAACCCGGCCCGGAACGCATCTGGTACGTGGGCGACGCTTTTGCCCAGGGCTTCAGCCTGGAAGAAGTGCACCAGCTGACCAGCATCGACCCGTGGTTTCTGGCGCAGATCAAGGAAATCGTCGATATCGAGCTGGCGCTGGAACAGCGCACGCTGGCCGATCTGGATGCCGTCAGCCTGCGTGAACTGAAGCGTCGCGGTTTCTCCGATCGTCGTCTGGCGTTCCTGCTGGATACCTCCGAAGGCGAAGTGCGCAAGCTGCGTCACCAGCTGGATATCCGTCCGGTGTACAAGCGCGTTGATACCTGCGCTGGCGAATTCGCTACGCGCACGGCGTACATGTACTCCACCTACGAGGAAGAGTGCGAAGCGGCGCCGTCGGATCGCAAGAAAATCATCGTGCTGGGTGGCGGGCCGAACCGCATCGGCCAGGGCATCGAGTTCGACTACTGCTGCGTGCACGCAGCGCTCGCCCTGCGCGAGGATGGCTACGAAACCATCATGGTCAACTGCAACCCGGAAACCGTCTCCACCGACTACGACACTTCCGATCGCCTGTACTTCGAACCGCTGACGCTCGAAGACGTGCTGGAAATCGTCAACAAGGAACAGCCGGTCGGCATGATCGTCCAGTATGGCGGCCAGACTCCGCTGAAATTGGCGCGTGCCCTGGAAGCCAATGGCGTGCCCATCATCGGTACCAGCCCGGAATCCATCGACGTTGCCGAAGATCGCGAACGCTTCCAGAAGCTGTTGAACAAGCTCGGCCTGCGCCAGCCTTCCAACCGCACCGCACGCACCGAGGCGGAAGCCCTGGCTCATGCCGGCGAAATCGGCTATCCGCTGGTGGTGCGCCCAAGCTACGTGCTGGGTGGCCGCGCCATGGAAATCGTGCACGAGCAGCAGGACCTTGAGCGCTACATGCGCGAGGCCGTGAAGGTCAGCAACGACTCTCCGGTGTTGCTGGATCACTTCCTGAACAACGCGACCGAAGTCGACGTGGATTGCATTTCCGATGGCGAGACCGTTTTCGTCGGCGGCGTGATGGAGCACATCGAACAGGCTGGCGTGCACTCGGGCGACTCTGCTTGCAGCCTGCCGCCGTATTCGCTGTCCGAAGATGCTGTGGCGGAAATCAAGCGCCAGACCGCGCTGATGGCCCGTGCGTTGAACGTGAAGGGCTTGATGAACGTGCAGTTCGCTATCCAGGACGGCGATGTCTACGTGCTGGAAGTGAACCCGCGCGCTTCGCGTACCGTGCCTTACGTCTCCAAGGTCACCGGCCTGCAACTGGCGAAGATCGCCGCGCGTGTCATGGCAGGCAAGACGCTGGCCGCCCAGGGTGTCGAGCGCGAAGTGGTGCCGTCCTACTTCTCCGTGAAGGAAGCGGTGTTCCCCTTCGTGAAGTTTCCTGGCGTCGATACGTTGCTCGGACCGGAAATGAAGTCCACCGGTGAAGTCATGGGTGTGGGCGCCACGTTCGGCGAAGCCTTCGTCAAGGCACAGTTGGGCGCAGGGGAGCGCCTGCCCGCTTCCGGCACGGCCTTCATCAGCGTGCGCAACCGCGACAAGGCCCGCGCCGTCGAGGTGGCCCGTGGCCTGCATGCGCTGGGTTTCAAGCTGCTGGCCACGCGTGGCACGGCGGCTGAACTCGAAAACGCCGGCATCCCGGTGCAGGTGGTCAACAAGGTGACGGAAGGCCGTCCGCACGTGGTGGACATGCTGAAGAATGGCGAAATCAACCTGGTGATCAACACCGTGGAAGAGCGCCGCAATGCCATCGCCGACTCGCGCGCCATCCGCACCCATGCGCTGGCTGCGCGTGTGATGCAGTTCACGACCATCGCCGGCGCCCGCGCTGCGGTGGAAGGCCTGCAGTATCTGCACCAAGGCGGTGGCCTGCAGGTTTACTCGCTGCAGGGCTTGCACGAAGACCTGCGCAAGCAGCAGGCCTGATAGCCAGAGTCTAACGAGGCGGCGATGAGGATTTTCTTCTCGCCGCCTTTTTTGCGGCCTGCTGTTTTGACGGCGGGTGCATTTTTCCTGATCCTGGCTGGAGTCGGGCGCGGCAGGCAGCCGCGTCCGGGGCTGGGAACGGCGGCAAGTTCTTCTTGGTTTTTTCTGGAGTTTCCGTATGTCTGGTAGTTATTTCCCGCGCTGGCGGCTGGCTGATCCGGCCCAGTCGGTTATCGGTCCCGAAGACCGGCTGCCATGGCCGCAAACGGCGGCCATGGGGGTGCAGCACGTGGTCGCGATGTTCGGCTCGACCGTGCTGGCCCCATTGCTCATGGGCTTTGATCCCAACGTCGCGATTCTGATGTCTGGTGTCGGCACGCTGTTGTTCTTCCTGTTCGTCGGCGGCCGAGTTCCCAGCTACCTGGGTTCCAGCTTCGCATTCATCGGCGGGGTGATTGCCGTGACAGGCTACGCCGGCGGCGGGCCAAACCCCAATATTGCCGTGGCGCTGGGAGCCATCATCGCCTGCGGCCTGCTCTATACGCTGATTGGCCTGCTGGTGTGGTGGTACAACAGCAAGACCCGCGGCGGTGCAAGCATCCTCATCGAAAAGCTGATGCCGCCGGTCGTGACCGGCGCCGTGGTGGCGGTGATTGGCCTGAATCTTGCACCCATCGCGGCCAAAGGGGCCATGGGTGGGTCTACCTTCGATGCCTTGATGGCCCTGGCGACCATGCTCTGCGTTGGCGGCGTGGCCGTGTGGACTGGCGGCATGGTGCAGCGTTTGCTGATCCTGGTAGGCTTGTTCCTGGCCTGCGTGCTGTATTTCCTGCTGACGAATGTCGCGGGCCTGGGTACGCCGATAGATTTCACCCTGGTCTCGCAGGCGGCATGGATCGGCTTGCCGACCTTTCATGCACCAGAGTTCCAGTGGACAGCCATGGGCCTGATCGCACCAGTCGCCGTCATCCTGGTGGCGGAGAACCTGGGGCACATCAAGGCGGTCAGCGCCATGACGGGCAAGGATCTCGATAGCTACATGGGTCGGGCATTCGTCGGTGACGGCGTGGCCACCATGATTTCCGGCAGCGTGGGCGGGACGGGTGTGACGACCTACGCGGAAAACATCGGCGTGATGGCTGTTACTCGCATCTATTCCACCCTGGTTTTCGTGGTGGCGGCACTGTTTGCCTGCGTGCTGGGGTTCTCGCCCAAGTTCGGTGCCCTCATCCAGACGATCCCCGGCCCGGTGCTGGGCGGGGTGTCGGTGGTGGTGTTTGGCCTGATCGCGGTCGCTGGTGCCCGTATCTGGGTGGTGAACAAGGTGGATTTCAGCGACAACCGCAACCTGATTGTCGCGGCCGTTACGCTGGTCATGGGAGCGGGTGATTTCTCGCTGTCCATCGGCAATTTCACGCTTAACGGTATCGGGACGGCTACCTTCGGCGCGATCATTCTGTACGCCTTGTTGCGCAGCCGCAAAACGGCCGTCCAGCCTTGAGGCCCGCTCCGGTGCGCGCGCAGGGCCGCGAATCAGCGCCTTGGCGCGCGCCGCCGGAGATGTTTGCAGAAAGCCCCTAGGGTACTTGCTTTTCCCTGCAAGTTTGCCGACAATGTCATTAACGCACACCCCGGTTCAGTACGTTCCGGGGTTTTGTTTTGTGGTGTTCAGGGTTCTCCTGGATGCCTGGGGCCTGCTGCTGGCCTGTGGCCAGCGCGTAGGCGCGCCATGAAGGCCGCGCAGAGAACGCCCCGGTTTCCGCCAGTCAGGCGGAACCAGATTTTCTCCGATTTCTTTCGCGGCTGGCGGCAACGCCGGCCCGCGATTTTGCTGGCCCGATCTGCTTGGCAGATCGGGTTTTTTCCAGGTGGCGAGGGGTTTCGTCGCCTGGTGATGAACGCCCGTACAGGCTTAGACCGGTACGGTTCTAGTCTAGGCGCCTTATCCTTGAGGCAAGGCGCTGTTTGTTGTGTAGGAAGAGACATGCCTGCTATTCCGTTGACTGCGAGTGGCGTTGAACGTCTGCAAGCCGAATTGCATCAGTTGAAAACCGTTGAACGTCCCACTGTAATTGCGGCGATCGCCGATGCACGGGCCCAGGGCGACCTGTCGGAAAATGCCGAGTACGATGCGGCGCGTGAGCGTCAGGGCTTCATTGAAGGCCGGATCGCCGAGCTGGAAGGAACGCTGTCAAACGCGCAAATCATCAATCCGTCCGAACTGGACGGCGAGGGCCGGGTGGTGTTCGGCGCAACCGTGGAAATCGAAGACCTGGAAAGCGAAGTCCGGGTGGTGTACCAGATCGTGGGTGACGTCGAAGCGGATATCCGCGCGAACCGCATTTCGGTTTCCAGTCCGGTGGCCCGTGCGCTGATCGGCAAGAGTGCTGGTGACGTCGTTGAGGTCAACGCGCCATCCGGTCTCAAGGAGTATGAAATCATCAGCGTGCGCTACGCCTGAAAGGCAGCGCGCGGTGACTCTGGCCGGCGGCGCAGCGATGCGCCGTTGGCAAAGCAGAAATGACGGGCCATCTGGCCCGTTTTTGTTGGCTGCGCGCAATGCGCGGTGCCGGACGGGCCTGTGGCGGCCCGTCATGCGTAGCTCAGCGGCCGCGACGTGCGCCAGCGCGCAGTGTCATCGAGCTGCCGCGACGGACATTGCCGCCCAGGCTGCTGCGGCCAGCGGTCTTGCTCTTGTGCAGGGTGGGGCGGGCCGGGCGGTCGGTGTCGTAGGGATCCCTGCGCGCCGGTTTGGCCGGTTCGGCATTGGCCTGGCGGCGCGACGCAGGCTTGGGAGCACTGCGGCCAGCTGCAGCCTGTTTCTTGGGCACGTAGACATCGTTGTTGCGGCGGCCCTGGGCTTGCGTTTCTTTTTCGACGGCGGGACGGTACAGAATCAGCATCTTGCCGAGGTGATGCACCAGGGCGCAGGAGAGCTGCTCGCAGATCGTGGCGATGATTTCTTCGCGGCTTTCGCGATCTTCGCCGCCCGCGCGTACTTTGATCAGCCCATGGGCGTTAAGATTGCGGTCGATTTCCTGAATAACGGCGTCAGTCAGCCCGCGATCCCCGATCAGTACGACCGGGTGCAGGGAGTGGGCGGCGGCGCGCAGGGCGCTGCGCTCGCGTGGAGTGATTTCTAGATTCGGCATGAACCGGATTGTACGAGAATGGCTAAGAAGAAATTTTCTAAAAGTTGGTTGCAACAGCATATTAACGACCCTTATGTGAAAATGGCACAACAGAAGGGCTATCGCGCGCGTGCGGCGTTCAAGCTGATCGAGATTCTCGACAGTGAAAAGTTGATGCGCCGAGGGGATGTGGTGGTTGATCTCGGTGCTGCGCCGGGCAGTTGGTCCCAGGTTGCACGCGAGCGGCTGGTGGGCGCGGGCGGAACGGTTGACGGTCGTATCGTGGCGCTGGACCTGTTGCCGATGGAACCCATCGCAGGGGTTACCTTCATCCAGGGGGACTTCCGGGAAGACGAAGTGCTGCGCCAGCTTGAAGAAGAGCTGCAAGGCGCCGCCGTGGATCTTGTTATTTCCGATATGGCCCCCAATCTATCCGGTGTGGGCGCTGCAGATTCGGCACGCATCCAGCATGTGTGCGAACTGGCGCTCGAATTTGCGCAGGCGCATCTCAAGCCGGATGGAGCGTTGATCGTCAAGGCGTTCCATGGCAGTGGGTTCTCACAAATTGTTGCCGATTTCAAGGGAGTGTTTCGCCGGGTGGTGGAGCGCAAGCCCAAGGCCTCGCGCGACAAATCCTCGGAAACCTTCATCGTCGGTGTCGGCCTGAAACCGTGAAATGGCGTGTTTCGGTGCGTTGCGTCGTTGACAGTAACGCGGTTGCGCTCTTTTTCACCTTCAGAAGGTGCTTCCCGGCAGGACAGGCCGGCGAACAGGCTGAAGGGATCTGAAATGCCCGTTTCCAGACGATCTTGCGCAGGCAGGGTAGAATGGGACATATTGACAAACTCATGACGGCGCAGCGAGGGGGCTTGCCGCGTCATCTGGTCGGAATCAGAGCAGGAGATCGACCTTGAACAATTCGTTTTCCAAAGTGGCCGTGTGGATGGTGATTGCACTCGTCCTCTTCACGGTTTTCAAGCAGTTTGATAGCCGCGCGCCCAGTCAGGACCGCGTGAGCTACACGCAGTTCATGGAGGACGCGCGTGGGGGGCGCATTCGTTCCGTGGACGTGCAGGGCGACACGCTGATCGTGACGCCGGACGCAGGCCGTCCGTATTCCCTGACGGCGCCGGGCGACCTGTGGATGGTGCCTGACCTGATGAAGTACGGGGTGCAGGTGTCGGGCAAGCCGCGTGAAGAGCCGTCCATGCTGATGAGCATCTTCATTTCCTGGTTCCCGATGCTCCTGCTTATCGGGGTCTGGGTCTTCTTCATGCGTCAGATGCAGGGTGGCGGGCGCGGGGGCGCCTTCAGCTTCGGCAAATCGCGTGCGCGCATGCTGGATGAAAGCAACAACACCGTAACGTTCGCCGACGTTGCCGGTTGCGATGAAGCCAAGGAAGATGTTCAGGAAATCGTCGATTTCCTGCGCGACCCGAGCAAATTCCAGAAGCTGGGCGGCCGGATTCCCCGTGGCGTGCTGATGGTGGGCTCGCCCGGTACCGGCAAGACGCTGCTGGCCAAGGCCATCGCCGGCGAAGCCAAGGTACCGTTCTTCAGCATTTCCGGTTCCGACTTCGTTGAAATGTTCGTCGGCGTGGGCGCTGCCCGCGTGCGCGACATGTTCGAAAACGCCAAGAAGCATGCGCCTTGCATCATCTTCATCGACGAAATCGACGCAGTCGGCCGCCAGCGTGGCGCAGGCCTGGGCGGCGGTAACGACGAGCGCGAACAGACGCTGAACCAGATGCTGGTGGAAATGGATGGTTTCGAATCCGGCCAGAGCGTGATCGTGATCGCCGCGACCAACCGTCCCGACGTGCTGGACCCGGCGCTGACGCGTCCAGGCCGCTTCGATCGCCAGGTCGTGGTGCCGCTGCCCGACGTCCGTGGTCGCGACCAGATTCTCAAGGTGCACATGCGCAAGGTGCCGGTGGCGCCGAACGTCGATGCTCACGTGCTGGCCCGTGGTACGCCTGGCTTCTCGGGCGCCGACCTGGCCAACCTGGTCAATGAGGCCGCGCTGTTTGCCGCCCGCCGCAATGGCCGCACCGTGGACATGGTTGACTTCGAAAAGGCCAAGGACAAGATCATTATGGGTGCGGAACGCCGCTCCATCGTGATGCCCGAGGAAGAGCGCCGCAACACGGCCTACCACGAGTCCGGCCACGCCGTCGTGGCGCGTTGCCTGCCCAAGACCGATCCCGTACACAAGGTCACCATCATCCCGCGCGGTCGTGCGCTGGGCGTGACGATGCAACTGCCGGAAGGCGACCGCTACAGCATGGACAAAGAGCGCTTGCTCAATACCATCGCCGTGCTGTTCGGCGGCCGTATTGCCGAAGAAATCTTCATGCACCAGATGACCACTGGCGCCTCGAACGACTTCGAACGCGCCACGGCCATCGCCCGCGACATCGTGACGCGTTACGGCATGACGGAATCCCTGGGCCCGATGGTCTATGCGGATAACGAAGGCGAGGTATTCCTCGGCCGCAGCGTGACCAAGACGACCAATATGTCCGAAGCCACCATGCAGAAGGTCGATGCGGAAATCCGCAAGATCATCGACGAGCAGTATGCCGTGGCACGCAAGATCCTCGAAGACAACCGCGAGAAGGTCGAAGTCATGACCAAGGCGCTGCTGGAATGGGAAACCATCGACTTCGACCAGATCGAGGACATCATGGCCGGGCGCAAGCCTCGTCCTCCCCACGTGCCGGATGCCCCCAGCGACAGCAACGGCAACGATGCCGCGCCTGGCGCGCCGTCGGCTGGCGTGAAGTCCGGGGAAGACGACGCCGCTGGCAACAGTGCGCCCTCGTCGCCGACGGTCTGATTATTGCGGTACAAATTCTGCACACATGGTAGATACGCTGCTTTGCGGACGCTTTGAGCTGGCGCTCAAGCGTCCGCTTGTCATGGGGATCGTCAATGCAACGCCGGACTCCTTTTCGGATGGCGGACAGCACGATGCCCCGGAGCAGGCCATCGCCCATGCCTGGCAGTTGCTGGAAGAAGGCGCCGATATCCTGGATATCGGCGGTGAATCGACACGGCCCGGCGCGCAGCCGGTGTCGGTCGAGGATGAGCTGGCCAGGGTGCTGCCGGTAGTGCGCGCCCTGCAGGGCGCAGGGGTGCCGCTATCTGTGGATACCTGCAAGCCCGAAGTCATGCGCCGCGTACTGGATGCCGGTGCCGACATGATCAACGATATTGCCGGTTTCAGCACGCCGGAAGCGGTAGCAGCAGTCGCCGACAGCCGTTGCGGCCTGTGCGTCATGCACATGCAAGGCGAACCGCGCACCATGCAGCAGTCGCCTGTCTACCAGGACGTGGCTGGTGATATCGCTGCTTTCCTGGCGCTGCGGGTCGCAGCGCTGGAAGCGGCAGGCGTGGCGCGTCAGCGTCTTTGCCTGGATCCAGGCTTCGGCTTCGGCAAGACGGCGGATCAAAATTACGAATTGCTCAAACGGCTGCCTGAACTGCTGGCTGCCGGCCTGCCCCTGTTGATCGGGTTGTCGCGCAAGACCATGATAGGCGCGGCCACGGGCCGTCCGGTGGCGCAGCGTGTGGCGGGGAGCCTGGCTGGCGCACTGGCGTGCGTGGCCCGAGGTGCAAAAATTATCAGAGTGCACGACGTGGCAGCCACATGCGATGCGCTGAAAGTGTGGCAGGCTGCGGAACAGGGGTATATCTCAAATGACGAAGCGTAAGTATTTCGGCACCGATGGGGTGCGCGGCAAGGTTGGCGGTCCGGTGATCAATGCGGAATTCGCCCTCAAGTTGGGTTATGCAGCCGGCAAGGTGCTGGCGCAGAGCTATGCCGGTTCCGGCCGGCCCCGCGTGCTGATCGGCAAGGACACGCGAATTTCCGGCTACATGCTGGAGTCGGCGCTGGAAGCGGGCCTGTCGGCGGCAGGCATCGACGTTCTGCTGGCCGGTCCGCTGCCGACGCCCGCCATCGCCTACCTCACGCGCGCGTTCCGCTTGAATGCCGGTGTGGTGATCAGTGCCTCGCACAACCCGTATTACGACAACGGCATCAAGTTCTTTTCCGATCAGGGCATGAAGCTGCCCGATGAGACCGAAGCCGCCATCGAGGCAGCGCTGGAGCAGCCCATCAGCTGCGTGGAGTCGGAAAAGCTGGGCCGGGCCCAGCGGCTGGACGATGCCTCGGGGCGCTACATCGAGTTCTGCAAGAGCACGTTCCCCAATGACCTGGACCTGAGCGGCAAGAAGGTCGTGGTGGATGCCGCGCATGGCGCGGCTTACCACATCGCACCGCACGTGTTCCGCGAACTGGGTGCGACGGTGCATGCCATCGGTTGCTCGCCTGACGGCCTGAACATCAACGAAGGCGTGGGTGCGCTGCATACCGAAGCGTTGGCCACCGAAGTGCTGGTCCGTGGTGCGGACATGGGCGTGGCGCTCGATGGCGATGCCGACCGTATCCAGATGGTCGACGGCAACGGCCGCATCTACGACGGCGATGAATTGCTCTATGCCATCGTGCTGGATCGCCTCAAGCGTGGCCCGGTGGAAGGCGTGGTGGGTACGCTGATGACCAACTACGGCTTCGAGCTGCAGATGAAGAAGCTCGGCATTCCCTTCGTGCGTGCCAAGGTCGGCGACCGCTATGTGCTGGAGCAGTTGCTGCAACGCGGCTGGCTGTTTGGCGGCGAAAGTTCCGGACACCTGCTGTGCCTGGATTGCCATCGCACGGGTGACGGTATCATCGCCGCGCTGCAGGTGATGGCGGCCTTGAGCCGCAATAACGTGACACTCGCCGATTGGGTGTCCGATCTGAAAATGTATCCGCAAGTCATGATCAATGTGCCCCTGAACCCCGGGACTGACTGGCAGGCTCATCCGGGTCTCAAGGCGGCGCAAGCAGACGTGGAAGCGCGACTGGCTGGCCGTGGCCGGATTCTGATCCGTGCTTCCGGCACCGAACCTAAGCTGCGGCTGATGGTCGAAGCGGAGGAAGCGGAACTGGCTCGTTCGTGCGCGCAGCATCTGGCCAGCGTAAACTTCACCCAGGCTTCATGAAAGTGTCAATGACTTGAAATGTCGCTGAGCGACACTATGATGCCTTGCCAAGGAGTCCATGCATGCTCGAATTAGCCCGAATTTCTACGCCTCAGGAGGCCGGAGAATCCTGGCCCCCCGATGGGGAGGCCGGATTGGTCGCGGGCCTGGCCAGCACGGCCGAGGAAATCGAGCAAGTGCAGCGGCTGCGCTACCAGGTCTTCTCCGAGGAAATGGGCGCGGTGCTGCATGGCTGTGAAGACGGCCTGGATCGAGATCGTTTCGATCCCTGGTGCGAACACCTGATGGTGCGCGAACTGGGCACGGGGCGCGTCGTCGGCACCTATCGCATCCTGACGCCGCAAGGCGCGCGGGGCGCGGGTGCCTACTATTCCGAATCCGAGTTCGATCTCAGCGGCCTGGGGGAAATCCGCCAGGAGCTGGTCGAGTTCGGCCGTTCCTGCACGCATGCCGATTTCCGCAGCGGGTCAGTGATCATGTTGCTGTGGGCTGGCCTGTCGGAGTTCCTGGTGCGCGGCGGCTTCCGCTACGTGCTGGGCTGCGCCAGCGTGCCGCTGCGTGATGATGGCGTGACGGCGGCGGAAGTCTATCGCCAGGCCGAAGCACAGATCCGTGGCCCGGGCCCGAAGGTGGCGCCCTGGCATCGTTATCCTGTCGAACGCCTGAATCACAGCCTGCCGGCCAAGCTGCCGCCGCTGATCAAAGGCTACCTGAAAATCGGAGCCAAGGTCTGCGGCGAGCCGGCCTGGGACCCTGATTTCAATACGGCCGATTTTCCCATGTTGCTGACGGTCGATGAAATGGACGAACGTTACCGCAAGCACTTCGGGCTGGATGCCCTGCTGGCGGAAGGGTTGCCCGCCCTGGGCAATCAGCCTGGCGGGAAGGCCTGAGATGGCAACGGCGCAGCGGTCTGACAGACGGCTGCGCCGTTTGGTGTTGCGCCGCTATTTGCGGGCGACGCGCAGCTTACGCCTGACGCTCAAGGATTTCGAAAGAAAAACCCGCTTTGCGCCATTCTGAGGCCTCGGCTTCCAGGGCGTATTCCAGCAAGGGGTTGGTACGGCGCCAGCCGTTCGGCATGCTGACGCTGATCTGGCTGTTCTTGACGGCCAGCGAGAGCGGCAGTCGAGCCATGGACTGACGCCGCCGAAAGAGCAGGGCGGCCAGGCGCAGACAAAGAATGGCGCGCCATTTCACATCATTCTTTGGCTTGCCGGGCAGGCGCGAGAGCTTGCCGTGGTGGGCGAAGGCCAATTGCGCCAGCAATTCCTGGTCGTCATTGGAAAAGCCTGGCATTTCCGCATTTTCCAGCACATAGGCGGTGTGACGGGCGTAGCCGTTGTGTGCAATGGAAAGGCCGATCTCGTGCAGGCTGGCGGCCCATTTGAGCGCCAGTACCAGTTCGTGGTCGACTTCCGCTGGACGGCATTGCTCGAACAGCGCCAGCGCGGCGTCGCGGACGCGCTCCGCCTGGTTCTGGTCCACGTGGTAGCGCCGCATGAACTGATCGACGGTTTCCTGGCGCGTATCGTGTTCGTCTTCGCGGCCCAGCAGGTCGTACAGGACACCGACACGCAGCGCGCCGTCGCCAGTACGCATGGATTCTATTTTCAGTTCACTGAAAATGGCGGCCATGATGACCAGACCGCCGGGCAGCACGTCGGCGCGTTCCAGCTTGATGCCGGGATGCTCGGACGCAATGACCTTGCCCGAGCGTATCAGCTTGGCTTTCAGCGCTTCCATGCCCTTGAGAGTGATGCCCTGGCTGGACAGGCCGGATTCGGTCAGGATCGCGTAGAGCGCCTTGGCGGTGCCGGACGAGCCGAAGGCCTCGGCCCAGCCCACTTTCTTGTAGCGCCGGGTGATGGTTTCGATCTCGCGGCGGGCTGCCAGGTCGGCCTGCTGCATGCTGGCGCTGGTGATCTGGCCATCCGGGAAAAAGCGCTGGCTGAAGCTCACACAGCCCATGTGCAGCGAGGCGACCTGCAAGGGCCGGTAGCCTTTGCCAATGATCAGTTCGGTGGAGCCGCCGCCGATGTCGACGATCAGCCGCTGGGCCGTGGAGGAAGGCAGGCAATGCGCCACGCCGGCATAGATCAGGCGGGCTTCTTCGTGGCCAGCCACGACTTCGATGGGAAAGCCCAGCGCGGCTTCGCAGCGGGCCAGCAATTGATCGGCGTTGCGCGCGACCCGGAAGGTATTGGTGGCGACGGCACGGACGCGGTCCGGGCGGAAATCGCGAAGGCGGTCGCCGAACAGGCGCAGGACTTCAGTGGCGCGGACGATGGCTTCGTCTGCCAGAACCAGTGAGGCATCCAGGCCGGCAGCCAGTCGTACCGTTTCCTTGAGCCTGTCGACCTGGTAGATCTGACTGACCCCGGCTTCCTGCACGACTCGTCCGATGGACAGTCGGAAACTGTTGGAGCCGAGGTCTACGGCGGCCAGGAGGTTATCCATGGTTCCCCTTGTTATCAGTTATATGCAGTTGCCGGATTATAGATTTATGAAAGAGCCAGAATGCTGCACAGCAACGGAATTTTTCCATTGTTCGGGAATTAATCCCTGATGGCCCTATGGCAGGCGCTTTGGCGTGCTGTCATATTTATGTCATTCTATTGAAGTAAAAGTAGGAGTTTTTCTCCGTCTGCCGATTTTGTTGAAGAGATCCCATGCCTGATACTGTTTCCATCCGTCCGGATGCATTGCTTCTGAACCGGGAGCTGTCGCTGCTCAAGTTCAATGAAAGAGTGCTCAGCATGGCGGACAGGGAAGATACGCCCTTGCTCGAAAGGCTGCGTTATGTCTGCATCGTCAATTCGAACCTTGATGAGTTTTTCGAGATTCGCGTCTCCAGTCTCAAAGAGCAGCAGCGCCTGACGCCGGACCTGCGTGGTGACGACGGCCTGACGCCGGACGAAGCCTTCCGCCTGGTGCAAAGCCGCGTGCATGATCTGGTCGAGAGACAGTACGAACTGCTCAGCGAGGAACTGCTGCCGCGGCTGGAAAAGGAAGGGATCGCGCTGCTGCACGTGGACCGCTGGACCGAGGAGCAGCGCGCCTGGGCCTTCGACATGTTCCTGCGCGACGTTATGCCGCTGCTGACACCCATAGGCCTGGATCCGGCGCATCCGTTCCCCAGGGTGTACAACAAGAGCCTGAATTTCATCGTTTCGCTGTCCGGTACCGATGCCTTCGGCCGCAATGCTTCCATTGCCATCGTCCAGGCGCCCAGGGCACTGCCGCGTCTGGTGCATATGCCCGAGGCGGTTTCCGGCATGCAGCACGGCTATGTGCTGCTGACGGCCTTGATGCGCGCCTTCGTCGGCGAGCTTTTCCCTGGCCTGGAAGTGCGTGGTTGCTACCAGTGGCGCGTGACTCGCAACAGCGACCTGTTCGTGGACGAGGAAGAAGTCACCAATCTGCGCCAGGCCTTGCAGGGGGAGCTGTCGCAACGCAATTTCGGGGCTGCCGTGCGGCTTGAACTCGATACGCGCGCGCCCAAGGACCTGGAAGTCTATCTGCAAAAGGAATTCGCCCTGACGGCGGCGGATACCTATCGCGTCAGCGGACCGGTGAATCTGTCGCGCCTCATGCGCCTGTGCGACGTCGCGGACCGGCCAGCCTTGCTGTTTCCTTCCTACCGGGCACCCGTGCCGGAGCCATTCTCTCAGCGCGGCGCCAAACCGGCGGAATTGTTTGCCGCGATCGCGGCGGGCGACCGTCTGCTGCATCATCCCTATCAATCGTTCCAGCCCGTCATTGATTTCCTGACGGCGGCGGCGCTGGACCCCGATGTGGTGGCGGTCAAGCAGACCATCTACCGTACCGGAGAAGACTCCGAACTGATGCGCCTGCTGATGGCGGCCGCGCGTGCCGGCAAGGAAGTTACCGTTGTGGTGGAGTTGATGGCCCGCTTCGACGAACAGACCAATATCAATTGGGCGGCCAAGCTGGAAGAGGTCGGGGCGCACGTGGTGTATGGCGTCGTCGGTCACAAGACTCATGCCAAGATGGCGTTGGTGCTGCGCCGCGAGAACGGCCAGATTCGCCGCTACGGTCACCTGGGTACTGGCAACTACCACCCCCGCACCGCCAGGCTGTATACCGATTTCGGCCTGCTGACGGCCAACCCTGCGCTGTGCGACGACATGGACAAAGTGTTTTCCCAGTTGACCGGGCTGGGGGCGCGGCGCAATCTGCAATTGCTGTTGCAGTCGCCGTTTAACCTGCACGAACGCATGGTGTCGCTGATACGCGCCGAAGCCCGCGCGGCGGCCGAAGGCCAGAAGGCCCGCATCATGGCCAAGATGAATGCCCTGCTGGAGCCGGACATCATCCAGGAACTGTATGCGGCCAGCCAGGCCGGCGTGAAGATAGACCTGATCGTGCGTGGCGCCTGCGCGCTGCGTTCCGGGGTGCCGGGCCTGTCGGAAAATATCCGGGTGCGCTCCATCGTCGGGCGCTTCCTGGAGCATTCCCGGGTGTTTTATTTCTACGACGGCGGCAAGGAGACTGTCTATCTGTCCTCGGCTGATTGGATGGAACGCAATTTCTTCCGCCGCGTGGAGCTGGGTTTCCCCATCCTGGAGCGCAAGCTCAAGCGCCGGGTCATCAGTGAAGCCTTCCTGATGGCGTTGCGTGACAATCAGCTGGCCTGGCAGCAACGCCCCGATGGCGACTATGCGCGGGTGCGCGGCCGTGGCGAAGCGTATAACCTGCACGACAAATTGATGGCCTTGCTTGGAAAGTCATGACTGTCATGTTTCTGTCATCGACAGACTCTACGATAGCGTTCGTACAGGCTGGATGCCTGTCAGTGACTTCCTAACAAGACCTGAGGGATTGCAATGTTCAAACGTGTTTTCAAGCAGCTGGCCGTTGGTGTCGCCTTTGGCGCGTTCACCCTGTCCGCGCATGCCGCCGACATCACTGGCGCCGGCGCGTCCTTCCCCTATCCGATCTACGCCAAGTGGGCATCGGACTACAAGGCCCAGACGGGCAACCAGGTGAATTACCAATCCATCGGCTCGGGCGGCGGTCAACAACAGATCATTGCCAAGACCGTGGACTTCGGTGCTTCCGATGACCCCCTGAACGCCGAAAAGCTGCAGGAAAACAATCTGCTGCAATTCCCCGCCGTGATCGGCGGCACCGTGGCCGTGGTCAATATCGACGGCGTACAGCCGGGCCAGCTGAAGCTGTCGGGCCAGATCCTGGGCGACATCTTCCTGGGCAAGATCAAGAAGTGGAACGACCCCGCGATTGCCGCGCTGAACTCGGGCGTGACCCTGCCCAATGCTGACATCGTCGTGGTGCACCGTTCGGACGGCTCGGGCACGACCTTCGGCTGGACCAACTATCTGTCCAAGGTCAATGCCGACTGGAAGTCGCAGGTTGGCGAAGGCAAGGCCGTCAAGTGGCCGGTGGGCCAGGGCGGCAAGGGTAACGAAGGCGTGGCCAACTATGTCGGCCAGCTGAAGAATTCGATCGGCTACGTCGAATACGCCTACGCCAAGCAGAACAACCTGGCCTGGACGCAGCTGCAGAATGCCGCCGGCAAGTTCGTTCAGCCTGAGCAGAAGGCCTTTGCCGCTGCTGCTGCCTACGCCGACTGGGATGCCGCTCCCGGCATGGGCGTGGTCCTGACCAACCAGCCTGGCGATGATTCGTGGCCCGTGACGGCAGCCACCTTCATCCTGGTGCAAAAGACCCAGGACAAGCCGGCCCAAGGCAAGGCTGTACTGGAGTTCTTCGACTGGGCGTTCAAGAACGGCCAGGAGTCGGCCTCCGCGCTGGACTACGTGCCTCTGCCTGAAGCTGTGACCGGCAAGATCCGCACCATCTGGGCGCAGGAAATCAAGGCTGCCGACGGCGCCGCGATCTGGAAGTAATCAGCAGGGCCGGGCGGAAGCGGGCGACCGCTTCCGCGGCACCTGGGCCGGGGGCTGCCTCAGAACATACCCCGGCATTTTTTTTGCAATGATTCTGTTGAATATTAGGAAGATGCACCCATGAGTGCGGTAATGGATAACAGCGAGCAGGCTGTGCGTCAGCCCGAGGCGGCGACAGGCGCCCCGGTCCCCGAAACCCCCAACCGCAACGCACTGATGGATGCGTTGTTCAGGAATCTCACCCGAATATTCGCTTTCCTGGTTTTCATCCTGTTGGCGGCGATCATGGTGTCGCTGATTTATGGCAGCCATGAAACGCTTTCCGAGTATGGCCTGTCCTTCCTCTGGACCAATGAATGGGACCCGGTGCAGGAGTCCTATGGCGCGCTGGTGCCTATTGTCGGCACCTTGCTGACGTCCTTCATCGCGCTGATCATCGCCGTGCCGGTGTCCTTCGGCATCGCCATGTTCCTGACCGAGCTGTCCCCCGCCTGGCTGCGCCGCCCGCTGGGCACTGCCATTGAAATGCTGGCCGCCATTCCGTCGATCATCTACGGCATGTGGGGCCTGTTCGTGTTCGTACCGGTCTTCCAGCAATACGTGCAACCCACCATGATTTCCGTGTTGGGCAGCATTCCGGTCATCGGCGGCTTTTTCTCCGGCCCGCCCTTCGGCATCGGCATCTTCACCGCCGGCCTGATCCTGTCCATCATGATCATCCCGTTCATTGCCTCGGTGATGCGTGACGTGTTCGAACTGGTGCCCCCCATGCTCAAGGAATCGGCCTACGGCCTGGGCAGCAGCACTTGGGAAGTGATGTGGAAGGTCGTGCTGCCTTTCACGCGCTCTGGCGTCATCGGCGGCATCATGCTGGGCCTGGGCCGGGCGCTGGGTGAAACCATGGCCGTCACCTTCGTCATCGGCAACGCCTTCCGCATTCCGGATTCCATTTTCGCACCGGGCAATTCGATTGCTTCCGCGTTGGCCAATGAATTCAACGAGGCGGGCGGCATGCAGAAATCCGCGCTGATCGAATTGGGCCTGATCCTCTTCCTGATCACGACGGTCGTGCTGGCGTGTTCGAAGGTCCTGCTGTTGCGCCTGTCGCGCTCGGAAGGCACCAAGAGCTGAACCGGACCGGAAACATTAGGCAAGAGAGACTCACCATGTCCACGAATTCCGCTTCTTCCGGCAACAAGTCGGTCATCAACATGCAGAACGGCATCTACCAGCGCCGCCGCATGACCAACAAAGTCATGCTGGGCCTGTCGATGGCAACACTGATCTTCGGCCTGTTCTGGCTGTTCTGGATCATTCTTACGCTGCTGGTCAAGGGTGGCGGCGCGATCTCGCTGTCGCTGTTCACCGAAATTACCCCGCCGCCAGGACAGACTGGCGGCCTGGCCAACGCCATTCTGGGCAGCTTCGCCATGGCCGGTGTCGGTACGCTGATCGGCACCCCGATCGGCATTCTGGCCGGTACCTACCTGGCGGAATATGGACAGCGAGGCTGGCTCGCGCCGGCCACACGTTTCCTGAACGATGTGCTGTTGTCGGCGCCGTCCATTGTCATCGGCCTGTTCATCTACTCGGTCTATGTCTACCAGGTCGGGCACTATTCCGGCTGGGCGGGCGCCGTGGCGCTGTCCATCCTGGTGATCCCTGTGGTGGTCCGCACGACTGACAATATGCTGCTGCTGGTGCCTAACAGCCTGCGTGAAGCCTGCTTCGCCCTGGGCTGCCCCAAGTGGCGCATGATCCTGATGGTCTGTTACCGCGCTGCCCGCTCGGGCATGATCACCGGCGTGCTGCTGGCTGTGGCCCGGATTGCAGGGGAAACCGCACCGCTGCTGTTCACCGCGCTGTCCAACCAGTTCATGTCCTTCAATATGAATGCGCCCATGGCCAACCTGCCGGTGGTGATCTTCCAATACGCCGCCAGCCCCTTCAAGGACTGGAACACGCTGGCCTGGGCCGGCGCCGCGCTGATCACGCTTTTCGTGCTGGCCATCAACATTCTTGCGCGCAGCCTGTTCCGCAAGCACTGAACGCATATCCTCCGCGCATACGACCCGAATACTCTGCTGTCCAGGATTCATCATGGAAAATACCGCTACCGCCGCCAAGACGAGTGCTCCGCACATCCAGATCCCCAGTGAGCCCGCGAAGCTGCAGGTCAATGACCTGAATTTCTACTATGGCAAGTTCCACGCCATCCGCAACGTCAACATGACAATTCCGGAACATCGCGTGACGGCTTTCATCGGCCCGTCGGGTTGCGGCAAGTCCACGCTGCTGCGTACCTTCAACCGCATGTACGAGCTCTATCCGGGGCAGCGCGCCGAGGGCGAAATCCTGCTCGACGGCGAGAATCTGCTGACCACCAAGATGGACATCTCGCTGCTGCGCGCCAAAGTCGGCATGGTCTTCCAGAAGCCCACGCCTTTCCCCATGAGCATCTACGACAACATCGCCTTCGGCGTGCGACTGTTCGAGAAGCTCAGCCGCGGCGAAATGGACGAGCGGGTCGAATGGGCGCTGAGCAAGGCCGCGCTGTGGAATGAAGTGAAGGACAAGCTGCACCAGAGCGGCCACAGTCTCTCCGGTGGCCAGCAGCAGCGCCTGTGCATTGCTCGTGGCGTGGCGATCAAGCCGGAAGTCCTGCTGCTCGACGAACCCTGCTCGGCGCTGGACCCGATTTCCACTGCCAAGATCGAAGAGCTGATTGCGGAACTCAAGAACGAATACACCGTCGTGATCGTGACCCACAACATGCAGCAGGCCGCCCGTTGCTCGGACTACACGGCTTATATGTACCTGGGTGAGCTGATGGAGTTTGGCGAGACCGGGCAGATGTTCGTGAAGCCCTCGCGCAAGGAAACCGAGGACTACATTACCGGCCGTTTCGGCTAAGCAACGCTTGCCGCGCCGGCGCCTGGCGCCGTGCCTGGACCTTCTCTGGCTGACGGGCCTTCGCCTGCGCCGGGAAGGTCTTTTTTTTTGCCGGAGCGGCCCTGGGCAAAGCGTTTCTCGGAAGCCCCGGGCCAAAGGCACGGCGAGGGTGGGGGTGTTGATGGGCGTTTCAGTATCGCGTCTCTCATTACAATGCTGGCAATGCAATGAGACGGGTGATCGGTGACATGACGCGCAGGCAGGGCATGGTTTTGTGGGCGCTGGCTGCGTTGGCATTGCTGCTGGTCGCTGATCTGGTTGCGATTCTGCTTGGCGATATCGACAGGCCGGACCGCAATGATGGGCAGCGCTATGGGCACAGCCGCTTTTTCCTGGTGGATGGCGTCGTGCATGCGCAGGTGGTGGGCAGTGGGTTGGTCGCCATGCCGCAGGCGGACCCAGCCAGCTTTGCACCGCTGGAGGCGGAACAGCGCTCGGTGTTCCACATGGGGCGGGACCGGACGCATGTATATTGCGGCAACCATGTGCTGGCCGGGATGAACCCGGCGCGGACGGTCGTGCTGGGCCAGGACTACGTTAGCGACGGCCGCCTCACCTATTTCTGCAGCGAAAGCAGCGCGGCCAATCCAGATCAGCAGGGCTTGGCAGGATTCTGGCAGGCGCAGCGACACGCGTTGGGGCTGGGCCCACGCCGCCAGTCGCATATCCATGCCTGGGTGCAACTGCCTGAAAGCGCGGTGCCCTACCGCATTTTACCGGGTGCGCATCTGGCGACCGATGGCCGGCAGGTGTATCTGGCAGGCCAGTTGCTGCCTGGGGCAGATCCCTTGAACATCCGTGTGCTGCCCTGGTCGCGTGGGGGCCGCGCGGTTGGGTCCAGTGATTACCTGGCGGATACGCGCCATGTCTATTACCGGGGCAAACGCCTGGACATTCCGGCCAGCCCGGCCATGTATGTCGTGAGTATCGCGGGCGGCGACCGCCAGCCGCAGACCCTGATTGATCCGGCGGGCAGCGCCTATACCCAGGATCTGGCCTTTGACTCCGGGCAGGGGCCCTATCTGCCGCTGAGTGCGCCGGATGCGCCGGTGAACCACATGCTGCTGGCGGGAACGGACGGCGTCTATTACGCTGAACCGGTGCGCGGCGAGGTCCTGAGGCTGACTTCGGAAGTGACTCGTACCGGCGGCTGGCGGCCGCTGTCGGACCGTCTGGCGAGCAATGGCAGTCAGGTGCTGGTGTTGCACGCCGGCAGGGAGTGGATCAGGCGCGGGCGGCAGGGTGGCAGGGTATTGCAGGAACGTTGGACGCGCCTCTGGATGCTGGATGATGGCGAACCCGGCGGGTGGGTTTCGGCAGGAAAGGCACGCCAGGGGCTGGGAGAGGTATGGCGCCATGGCAGCCGGATGTATTTCCTGCCCGGCGAGCGCTGGTCGCTTGGCCTGGAGCAGCCCATCTATCGCATTGCGGACGAGCCTACGCGGCAGTGGTTGCTGGATGCATCCTTGCCACCCTTGTCGAACAAGGATTTGCGCGCGCGTATCGAAGCAGGGCAATTGACGCCGCCATCCATGAGGGAACTGGGCATGGCGCGTTCCGTCTATCGTTTCTTCGGTGTCGCGGCCGCGCTGGGCGTAGCCCTGGCTGCATTGGTGCTGGCGCTGCTTGGCTACCGTTTCCTTTGGCAGGCCGTCGGCTGGCGGGGGCGCCCGGTTCTGTATGTGGACGGCGGGCGGCTGTACGCTGGCAATTTGCTGCACACTTTCTACCCGTTGGCGGAAGTGTCTTGCGTGACCATCCATGACGCCACGCCCGGCGGCCAGCAGGGCCGGCGGGCGGGCTTCAGCATTCAGGTGCGCAAGGGCAGGACGCATCGCTATGTCCTGAAGGGCGAAGACATTCCAATGCGGTTGGCTGCCCTCCCGGCACGGCTGGCCGGGCACGGGATACGGGTGCTGCGGGATACTGTTCAGGGGGCTTGAGCGGCAGGGCCTGGCTGCCCATGAAAAACGCCTCCCTGGAGGGAGGCGTTTCTGGCGCAAGGGGGGCGTGCCGAAAAATCAGGCGCGCGCCGCGTCTTCCAGTTCCAGCTCTTCTTCGAAGAGGGAGCGCTCGCCGCGGTCATCGCGGATGCGGGTAGGCAGGCCCATGGTTTCCAGCAAGGCAAGCAGTGGCCGTGCCGGCAACTGTTCGACGTTGACCATGCGGCGCACATCCCATTCACCTTTGGCGATCAGCACGGCGGCTGCAGCGGCTGGTACGCCTGCGGTATAGGAGATTCCCTGGCTGCCCACTTCTTCGTAGGCGGCCTTGTGGTCGCAGATGTTATAGATGAACACCTCGCGTTCCTGGTCTTGCCAGCGGCCTTTCACCAGGTCGCCGATGCAGGTTTTGCCGGTATAGTCCGGTGCCAGCGAGGCGGGGTCCGGCAGGACGGCCTTGACCACTTGCAGCGGCACGACGGTCTGGCCGCAGTCGGTCGTCACAGGCTTTTCGGACAGCAGGCCGATATTGTTCAGTACGTTGAAAACGTTGATGTAGTGTTCGCTGAAACCCATCCAGAAGCGGATGTTGGGCACATTGAGATGCTGTGACAGCGAATGCAGTTCGTCGTGGCCGGTGAGGTAGCTGGCCTGGCGTCCGACCACAGGCAGGTCGTCCTCGCGCTTGACCTCGAACATGCGGTTGGCTTTCCATTGGCTGTCCTGCCAGGTCCAGACCGTGCCGGTGAACTCGCGGAAATTGATTTCCGGGTTGAAGTTGGTGGCGAAGTACCGGCCGTGCGAGCCGGCATTGATGTCGATGATGTCGATGGAATCGACACTATCGAAGTATTCATTGACTGCCAGGGCGGCATAGGCATTGACGACGCCAGGATCGAAACCTATTCCCAGGATGGCGGTGACGCCTGCGGCATCGCAGCGCTCGCGGCGCTTCCATTCATGGTTTGCGTACCACGGAGGCTGTTCGCAGACGTGTGCGGGATCTTCGTGGATTGCCGTATCGAGATAGGCTGCGCCGGTTTCGATGCAGGCCTCGAGCACAGGCATGTTGACGAAGGCCGATCCGACGTTGATGACGATTTGCGCGTTCGTCCTGTTTATCAGGTCGCGGGTAGCGGCGCTATCCATGGCGTCGAGTTCATGGACTTCGAGCTTGCCGGCAATCTTCATGCTGCGGCGCGTATGCACATCGCTGGCGATAGCGCGGCACTTTTCAATGGAGCGCGAGGCGATGTGTATGTCGCCCAGCACATCATTGTTCTGGGCGCATTTGTGGGCGACTACCTGCCCGACACCTCCAGCGCCAATAATCAGGACATTTTTTTTCATTTCTCGATCAAACCCTCGTTGAGAAAAGGGGAACAATCGGGAGAGCCCCGCCAGTAACGGCTGTCAGGAGAGGCTCGCTGCGTAATCGTCGTACCCGAAGGTTTTGACGATCTCGGTTTCACCGGACAGGCGCCGTACCACGATGGATGGCATGTTCAGTCCGTTGAACCAATTCTTTTTGACCATGGTGTAGCCAGCGGCATCCTGGATGGAGATACGGTCGCCGGCCTGCAGTGGCTGCTCGAAACTGAACTCGCCGAAAATATCGCCCGCCAGGCAGGACTTGCCACACACCATGTAGCGGTGCGCGCCAGCGTCGGGTTCGATGCGGGCAGGCAGGGCGTAGACCAGCAGGTCCAGCATGTGCGCTTCAATGGAGCTGTCGACGATGGCGATGTCCTTGCCATTGTTCAGGGTGTCCAGCACCGAGACTTCCAGCGTCGCGCTGCCGCTGATGGCGGCCTCGCCCGGTTCCAGGTAGATTTGCACGCCATAGGTGTCGGCAAAGGCCTTCAGGCGGTCTGCCAGGGCGTCGATCGGATAGTCGTCAGCAGTGAAGTGCACGCCGCCGCCCAGGCTGATCCAGTCCACCTGGGCAATCAGATGGCCGAACCGGGCTTCGATGCGCGAGAGCATCTGGTCGAAACTCTCGAAACTGCGGTTTTCGCAGTTGTTGTGGATCATGAAGCCGCTGATGTCGCCGATGAAAGGTTCGACACGGGCCGGGTCGTGCTCGCCCAGCCGGCTGTGGGGGCGAGAAGGGTCGGCCAGCAGGTATGGGGAATTACTCACCTGCGGATTGAGCCGCAAACCGCGCGGGATGCCGTCGGCCGCCTGGCGGAAGCGCTGCAGCTGGCCGATGGTGTTGAAAATGATCTTGTCAGCATGGGAGACGACCTCGGCAATTTCCGCATCGCTGTAGGCGACGCTGTAGGCATGGGTTTCACCGCCGAATTTCTCGCGGCCCAGGCGCACTTCCAGCAGCGAGGACGATGTCGTGCCGTCCATGTAATCCCGCATGAGCCCGAAGACGGACCAGGTGGCGAAGCACTTCAGGGCCAGCAGGGCCTTGGCGCCGGAGCGCTGCCGCAGATGGGCAATTTTCTCCATGTTGCGCAGCAGGCGGGATTCATCTATCAGGTAGTAAGGAGTCTGGATCATTTGGCAGTTGCGGAAAGTTCAGGCGCGTCTAACTGACTGGGTGAAAACAATGCCGGCCGCCCAGCCTGGTATCAGGCCGGAGGCAGCAGGCGCTAGCCGGAAATTGCCGTCGGCGGGGGCAGCTTACTGGCCGATGGAGGAGCGGTCCGCGAGGGGACCGGTGGGTTCCACGGCGCTGGCTGGCATGTTGCCGGCGGCGTTGCCGCGAAGATTCGCTTCGTGGCAAGGGTTTTGCGGGATGGAACAGCCATCCTGCCGGTATGTCTCAGCCCGCAGGCGGGCAATGATGGATAGCCGTTCCGGGCCATCCGGCCTGGGGTTGCCCAGGCGATCCGACAGCCAGAGGCCGTCAGTGGCGAACCAGACGATCCAGGCGCCGACGGACACCTGGCCACCGCAGTCATCATGCAGGCGCCGGCTGACCCATTCATGCCACCGCTGGCGCAAGGCCGGTTCGGAAAACAGCATGACGGAAAGGACGGCCCAGCGTTGCGATGGCGCGCTGGCCGGCGCGCTGCTCATGGCATCCAGGTAGGCGCGGGTGAAGCGTCCCTGGGGGACCGGGTCCTGCTGCATGAGTGCCGCGATCTGCCGGTCCAGGCGCCGCAGGAACTCATCGCACATGGCTTCCAGCAGCGCGTGCTTGCTGGGAAAATGGTGCAGCAGGCCGCCTTTGCTGACGCCCGCTTCCTGGGCCACGGCCCGCAGGGTCAGCCCGTTCAGGCCATGTTCGAGCGCAATCCGCGCAGCTTCATCCAGCAATTGCCGGCGTACCGATTCAGGCTGTTTCTTGCGCTGATGAGCTATCGACATGGCAGGGGAAGATACCGCCCGGACGGTTTTTTGTCAATGTGACGGAACGAGCGAAAAAACCCTCAAGTCAAGGCTTTTTGCGGTATTTTCACGGCATGTTCTGCGATTCGTGCCGATGGCGGGCGGGGGGATTGCGGCGATGTGACTGAGCGCCTCCGGGCATCGCGCAAGGACGGGCATCAGATATCTCCCCAAATGGCGCGGGTGCGGGGCACGGCAAGGCGTGGAAAGGGTAATATTAGCAAGCAAAAAAGATGCATGGAGGGCCGGATTTTCCAGGTACTTCGCCCTGTTTCAGGTGCTGCAAATTGCGTCGTTTTCGCATTACACTCAGCGAGTTACCCGGGCTGGTTACCCGGTGCACACAATTCTTTCCGCTATCACACCCATGGCCGCGTCGTCCGGCGGCCATGTCGCCATAGTCATGGTTGCTTTTTTGTCCCATATGGGCGCGCCATGATTAACGCCAAGAAGATTCAATACAGGGTTTCTATGCGAGCCAAGCCTATCTCTTTCACTGCGCCACGCATCGTGGTTACGGGTGCCATGTTGTTGTTGCTGGCTGCTTGCGGCGACAAGCCGCAAGGCGCGCCGCAGATGCAGCCGGAGGTCAAGGTCGTGACTGCGATCCAGCAGCGCGTGCCCATTATTTCCGAGTTGCCTGGCCGCGTCGATGCCGTCCGGGACGCCCAGGTCCGTGCCCGGGTCACCGGCATTGTAGAGAAGGTCAATTTCGAACAAGGCCGCGACGTCAAGGCGGGCGATCTGCTGTTCACGATCGACCGCGCCCAGCTCCAGGCCGTCTACAACCAGGCGAATGCACAGCTCAAGCAGGCCGAGGCCGCGCTGCTGAGCGCCCGTTCGCTGGCGCAACGCTACGAACCGCTGGTCAAGGTCAACGCGGTCAGCCGCCAGGAATACGACAACGCGCTGTCGGCGTCGCGTGAGGCGGAAGCCGCCGTGGTGGCAGCCAAGGCCGCGCTGGAGTCGGCTGCCATCAACCTGGGTTATACCAAGGTGACGTCGCCCATCAGCGGCCGCATCGGCGAACCGCTGGTAACTGAGGGCGCACTGGTGGAAGGCTCGACGGCAACGCACATGGCAACCGTGCAGCAGCTCGATCCCATCTACGTGGATTTCAACCAGAGCACGGCCGACCTGGCTCAGCTGCGCAAGGTGTTCAGCCATGGCAAGGTGCAGCGCGTCGACGAGGCGCCGGTTACGGTGATGCTCGATGGCCAGCCCTATGATCAAAAGGGCCGCCTGTTGTTTACCGGTGTGACGGTCGACCCGAGCACCGGCCAGGTCAAGCTGCGTGCCGAGGTACCCAATCCCCATTCCGAATTGCTGCCGGGCATGTTCGTGCGGGTGAAGCTTGAACAGGGCTATGACGAGAACGCCGTGCTGGTGCCGCAACAGGCGCTGCAGCGTGCGGTGGACGGTTCGGCCAGCGTGTTCCTGTTGCGTGATGGCGACACGATCGCCGTGGCACCGGTCAAGGTGGGCATTGCCTATCAAGGCCAGTGGGTGATCCAGGAAGGCGTGAGCGCTGGCGATGTCGTCGTCGTTGAAGGCTTCCAGAAGATCGGCCCGGGGGCCAAGGTGAAAGCACACCCCTGGAAGCAGCAGGAAGAGGGCGCTGCGCCTGCAGCCGCCGCGGCGCCTGCGGAGGCCAAATGATTCACAGCGAGGTCGCGCACGCCTCGGCGCCCCAACGGGCGCCAGGCGATTCCCTGTACCGTATCGCGAGATAGATTTCCATGCCTCAATTTTTCATAGAACGTCCCATCTTTGCCTGGGTGGTTGCGTTATTCATCACGCTGGCGGGGCTGTTGGCAATCCCGAACCTGCCCGTGGCCCAGTATCCGGAAGTGGCGGCGCCGTCGGTAACGATCACGGCCACCTATCCGGGGGCGTCGGCGCAGGATGTGTCCGAGCAGGTCACCAGCATCATCGAGGATGAGCTGCCGGGCGCGAAGAACCTGCTGTACTTCGAATCCGTGGCCGACTCGTTCGGCCAGTCGGAAACCACCGTGACCTTCCAGCCGGGTACCGACCCGGATATGGCTCAGGTGGACGTGCAGAACCGCGTGTCCAACGTGTCGGCATCCCTGCCCACCGCCGTGATGGAGCAGGGCCTGCGCTTCGAACAGAGCAGCGCCAGCTTCCTGCTGATCGCCGCGTTGTACTCGGAAGACGGTCGTCTCGACGCCGTTGACCTGGCCGATTACATCACCCGCAACCTGAAGAACTCGGTGTCGCGCGTGCCTGGCGTCGGCAAGTTCCAGCTGTTCGCGGCCCAGCGGGCCATGCGCGTCTGGCTGGACCCTGCCAAACTCACCGGCCTGAACATCAGTGTCAACGAGCTGAACCAGGCCATTCGCCAGCAGAACGTGGTGGTGCCGTCCGGTTCGCTGGGCGCGCCTCCCGTGGCCAGTGACCAGTCAACGACGTCCATCGTCATGGTGAGCGGTCAGCTGAAGACGCCGGAAGAGTTCGGCAACATCCTGCTGCGCGCCAACCCCGACGGTACGACGGTACGTCTGCGAGACGTCGCTCGCATCGAGCTTGGCCAGGACAGCTACCAGTTTGCCTCGCGTCTGAACGGCAAGGCCGCTGCTGCGTTCGCCATCCAGCTGACGCCGGACGGCAACGCGCTGGAAACGGCACAGGGCGTGCGCAAGGTGCTCGAGGAAATGGCGCCTTTCTTCCCGGATGGCGTGAAGTATGAAATTCCCTATAACACTGCTCCGTATGTCCAGGCGTCGATCCAGAAAGTGATCGAAACGCTGTTCGAAGCGCTGGTGCTGGTGTTCCTGGTGATGTTCCTGTTCCTGCAGAACGTCCGCTACACCTTGATTCCCGCGCTGGTGGTGCCGGTCGCCATTCTCGGCACGTTCTCGGTGATGCTGTTCCTGGGGTACTCGATCAACGTGCTCACCATGTTTGCCATGGTGCTTGCGATCGGGATTCTCGTGGACGATGCCATCGTGGTGGTGGAGAACGTCGAGCGCATCATGGCCGAGGAGGGCATATCGCCCAAGGAGGCCACCAAGAAGGCAATGCCGCAGATTTCCGGCGCCATCGTCGGTATCACGCTGGTGCTGACCACGGTGTTCCTGCCGCTGGGCTTCATGAGCGGGTCGGTGGGGGTGATCTATCGCCAGTTCGCTGTCGCCATGGCAGTGTCCATCCTGTTCTCGGCCTTCATGGCGCTGTCCTTCACGCCTGCGCTGTGCGTGACGCTGCTCAAGCCGATCAAGGGTGACCACCAGGCCGAGAAGAAGGGTTTCTTCGGCTGGTTCAACCGCCACTTCGACAACCTGACGCATCACTATGAGCGTGGCGTCGGCAAGATCCTGACGTGGAAGGGCCGCATGATGGTCCTGTTCCTGATCCTGGTCGTGCTGATGGGCTGGATGTTCATGCGTCTGCCTACCTCCTTCCTGCCGCAGGAAGACCAGGGCTTCGTCATTACCAACATCGAACTGCCCGCCGGCGCGTCGACCAACCGCACCAACGAGGTGATCAAGGAAGTGGAAGACTACTTCCAGGCGAACCCGTACGTGGAAAACATGGTGACGGTGCGCGGCTTCAGTTTCAACGGCAGTGGCTACAACGCCGCCATCGCCTTCGTGGTGCTGAAGGACTTCAAGGACCGCAAGGCGCCTGACGCCAGCGCCGAGGCCATTGCCGGTGCAAGTATGGGCAAGTTGCTGATGGGGATTCCCGATGCATTGGTCGTGACCGTCAACCTGCCTGCGATTCCGTCGCTGGGCAACGCCAGCGGTTTCGACTTCCGCCTGATGGACGTGTCCAGCCAGGGGACGGCGGCGCTCAATGCGGCGGCGGCCCAGATGCTGGGCTTGGCGGCAGGCAGCGACAAGTTGTCGCAGGTGCGTATCACCGGCCTCGGACCGGGTGCGCAGCTCACGCTGACGGTTGATCGTGTCAAGGCGGCGGCGCAGGGCGTGGACTTCTCCGAAGTCGCCGGCCTGATCTCCACCAGCCTGGGCTCCTCGTATCTGGGCAAGTTCCCGGATGCCGGCCGCATGCAGAACGTATGGGTGCAGGCAGATACTGCCTATCGCATGGAGCTCGATGAAATCCTCAAGCTCAGCGCGCGCAACCAGAAGGGCGAAATGGTGCCGCTGTCTACCTTCATCAGCTACGAATGGTCCAAGGGCCCGGTGCAGCTGGTGCGCTACAACAGCTTCCCGGCTGTGCGTATCGAAGGCAGCGCGGCAGAAGGCTATTCGTCGGGCGATGCCATGACGGAAATGGAAAACCTGATGAAGCAGTTGCCTGACGGGTTCTCCTATGCGTGGAACGGCCTGTCCTACCAGGAACAGGAAGCTGGCAACCAGACCTTCATCCTGATGGGCCTGGCGCTGTTGGTGGTATTCATGGTGCTGGCCGCCCTGTACGAAAGCTGGGCCATCCCGCTGTCGGTCATGCTGGTCGTGCCGCTCGGGGTGTTGGGTTCGGTACTGTTGGTTGGTGCCATGGGTATGGCCAACGACGTGTATTTCCACGTCGGTGTGATTACCGTGATTGGTCTGTCGGCAAAGAACGCCATTCTGATCGTGGAGTTCGCCAAGGACGCCTACGCCCGCGGCGCGACGCTGCTGGATGCCACCATGGAGGCGGCGCGCTTGCGCTTCCGTCCGATTCTGATGACGTCGCTGGCGTTCATCCTGGGCGTGGTGCCCCTGGCGCTGGCCACCGGCGCCAGCGCGGCCAGCCAGCGTGCGGTCGGTACCGGCGTGCTGGGCGGTATGCTTGCCGCGACGCCATTCGCTGTAGTATTCGTGCCTGTGTTCTTCGTTGTCGTCATGTCGATTTTCAAGACCCGTCCGCGCCTGCTGGGCGCACAGGCGGAAGCGGCTGCGGCAGAAGCACAGATAGACAAGGAAGAAGGGAATAAAGCATGACTATCAAGCAAGACTCGCAGCATGCCCTGAACGCTGGGCATGGCAAGGGGCGGTTCTCGGTGCGTTTGCTGCCGCTGGCGCTGACTCTTGCGCTGGGCGCGTGCTCACTGGCTCCCACCTATGAGCGGCCGGAAACGCCCTCCGGGGCGACCTGGACCGCCAACCAGGCGGATACCGACACGGCCAGGACGGCGGCGGAGATCAGCTGGCAGGAATTCTTCCTCGACCCGCAGCTCAAGGCCTTGATCGGTATTTCGCTGGAAAACAACCGCGATCTGCGCGTGGCCCTGCTGCGTGTGGAAGAGGCGCGGGCGCAATACCGCATCCAGCGTGCCGACCAGCTGCCGAACATTGGCGTGAACGGCCAGGTGCAGCGCAGCCGCACGGCGGAACAGCTGCGTGCGGGCGGTCCGGACAGCCCGGCGTTGGGCACGGTCTACCAGGCCGGTCTGGCCATGACTTCCTATGAACTGGACTTCTTCGGCCGGGTGCGCAATCTCTCCGAGGCAGCCCTGCAACAGTACCTGGCTACTGAACAGGCGGCCAAGACGGCTCGCATCGCGCTGGTGACGGAAGTGGCGAATGCGTACTTCGCTGAACGCGCGGCGGAAACCCTGCTGGATCTGGGCCGCAAGACGCGCGAAGCGCGCCAGGCGTCCTACGAGTTGGTGCTGGCGCGCTTCGAAGGTGGGGTGGCTACCGAGCTGGAACTTAACCAGGCGCGTGGCCTGCGCGACGCCATTGACGCCGAGCTGGCCCAGCTGCAGCGCTCCTCCATGCAGGCCAAGAATGCCCTGGCCTTGTTGATCGGCCAGGAACTGCCGGCCGACCTGCCGGCGCCGGCGCCGTTCGGCAGCAGCCAGCTGATCACCAACATTCCCGTGGGCGTGCCTTCCTCGCTGCTGACGCAGCGCCCGGATATTCTGGGGGCCGAAAACCAGTTGCTGTCGGCCAACGCCAGCATCGGTGCGGCGCGTGCGGCATTCTTCCCCAGCATTTCCCTGACAGGCCAGTTCGGGACGGCCAGCACGCACCTGTCCGACCTGTTCGGCAGCGGTTCGGGCGCATGGTCGTTCGTGCCGGTGATCAATCTGCCGATCTTCACGGCAGGGCGCCTGCAGGCCAACCTGGACGTGGCGGAAGTGCGCAAGGATATCGCGGTTGCCAATTACGAGAAGACCATCCAGCAGGCTTTCCGCGAAGTCGCGGATGCGCTGGCCGGAGAGGCGACGTACGGTGATCAGCTGAAGGCGCTGCGGGCGCAGGAATCTGCTGCTGGCCGTACGCTGGAGTTGTCCAACCTGCGCTATGAAACCGGTGTGGACAGCTACCTGCAGGTGCAAACCGCGCAGATCTCGCACTTCTCTGCACAGCAGGCCGTGGTGCAGGCGGAAGCGGCGTCGCTGAACAACCGCGTGGCGCTCTACAAGGCGCTGGGCGGCGGCTGGCAGGCGGAAGACCTGGCGGCGGCGCAGCGCGTCGAAGCGGAAAACGCTGGTAGCTGAGCGCCGATCAAGGAAAGCAGCCATGGAACTGGGCGTTAATATTGATCACGTCGCGACGCTGCGGCAGCAGCGCGGTACTTCCTACCCTGATCCGGTGGAAGCCGCCCTGCGTGCCGAAGCCGCGGGTGCGGACCTGATCACACTGCATTTGCGCGAGGACCGCCGCCATATCCAGGATGCGGACGTAATAGCCTTGCGGCCGCAATTGCTGACCCGCATGAACCTCGAGTGCGCCATCACCGAGGAAATGCTGGCAATCGCTTGCCAGGTCAGGCCGGATGATGTCTGCCTGGTGCCGGAACGGCGTCAGGAACTGACGACGGAAGGCGGGCTCGATGTGCTGGGGCATGCAGCCCAGGTGCGCGATGCCGTGATCCGCCTGCAAGAGGCCGGCATCCGGGTATCCCTGTTTATCGACCCTGATGCTCGCCAGATCGAAGCGGCCCAGCAGGCTGGCGCTACGGTGATCGAACTGCACACCGGGGATTACGCCGAAGCCGAAGGCGAACGTGCGGTGCAAGCGCTGGCACGGCTGCGCCAGGCCGTCGGCCTTGCCAAGCAGGGTGGCCTGCGAGTCAATGCCGGTCATGGCCTGCATTACGACAATGTGCAGCCAGTCGCAGCCTTGCCGGGAATTTCCGAGCTGAATATCGGCCACGCGATCGTGGCGCGGGCGGTGTTCACCGGTTGGGAAGCAGCCATCCGTGAAATGAAAGGATTGATCGTACGCGCTGCTGTCGCGTAATACGCCGGCAACAGATAAACGCCATGGTGTGCTTGCACACCATGGCGTTTTTTTTGTGCTGTGCCAGGATAGGCTGAGCCAGCCGCTGCAGAGAATGAATGTATTGATTTTTGGCTTCGATAGTTTGTTTTAATTGTTATGAAAATTAAGAATTTATTTAAATGAAGTATCTGGGCCTGCTAATATTGATTAACAAAATACAGCCCTGGAAATAGTTTATTCGCTATTGGCACGTCCGATAACAATGTTTTATAGTGTTCGCTCGCATGTGAATCTAGGCTCGTGACGGGGGGTAAGGGTGTATCCGAATGGCGTGCCGGCTAATTACAATCATAAAGCTCCGGAAAGCACCTGGCAGCCGCCCGAGGGTAGCAATTACCTTTCCATTCTTGATCACATTCCAATAGCCGTATTCAGGCTGGATCTTGACGGCAGTATCGTCTGGTTCAATGCCGCCGCTGCCGCCTTGCTGGCTTTTCTGCCAGACAGGGGGCGCGGACAGCCCGTCGTCAGCATATTCCGCGAATATGGCTTCAAAGATCGCACGCCAGGGCCGGTGATGCTGCAGGCCCAGCACGAGCAATTCGACAAATGGCGCGAATTGGTTACCTGGGCTGCTACCCGAGGGGCGGTATGGCACGGAGCTAGGGAAGGCTCGGATTGTCAGTTTCGTTTATATCTGCTAAGTCATTCCGATGCGCCCGGTTATTACCTGTTCGCCGAAGAAGTCCGGGATCAGGATTTCATCCGCCATGAAAAAGGTTTCGACCTATTGACGGGATTGCCGAATCGCCTGATGGCCGAATCCTATTTCTGGCAGCAGAAGCGGTACATCAATGCGCATTACGTCCCCGGGCAGTTGCTTTATTACATCCTGATAGATCTCGATGAATTCAAGCAGATTAATAATCGCTATGGTCATCGAGTCGGCGATCAGGTTTTATTGGCAGTCTCGCAGCGATTGCGGCAAGCCGGACAGCAGCGCGGCTATCTGGCAAGACTCGAGAGCGATGAGTTCCTCATCATTTTTCCCCAGGCGGCTGAGCAGGAATTGCTGGGTTTGCTCGATGAACTGATATCGCAGATGACCGAGCCATTCTGGAGCGGCAGCCATCAATTGAATGTCAGTGCCAGCATCTCGGTCACGTCCCATGGCAAGGGCGATGAAAGCAATCTGGTGTTGAGCCTGAGCACCCGTTCCTTGGCAAGGCAGGAATGCGACGGCATGCGTTACCTGACCCCCAAGGCGGCGCATGACATCTACCGTCTGTCCACCTTGACCAAAGATATCGACCGCGCCATTCGCAATAACGAATTTTTCCTGCAGTACCAGTTGCAGATGGATGCCAGCGGACGTGAGGTACTGGGAGCAGAGGCGTTGATCCGTTGGCAACACCCGGATTTTGGCCTGGTGTCGCCGGGCGTGTTCGTGCCCCTGGTGGAGGATTCGCGCAAGTCAGCCGCGATGGGGTACTGGGTATTGCGCGAAGTCTGTCGCCAAAGCAGGATCATCCGTGAACGCATGGACCGGCGTCTGCGCATTTCCGTCAATATCACGGTGGAGCAGGTGCTGGAGGCCGATTTCTACGAGAAGCTGTGTGCCGTGCTCGAGGAATATGGCGTCGAACCCGCGGATATCGAGCTGGAAATTACCGAGACCATGCTGATCAGCGAGGTGGAAAGTGTACGCCAGACCTTGCAGCGGCTCAGTGCCAAGGGAATTTCCATTGCCCTGGATGATTTCGGCACCGGCTATTCCAGCCTGTCGCACCTGGTGCAGTTTCCCGTCAGCCGTCTCAAGATAGACGGCAGTTTCGTCAGCCAGCTACCTGACGATATGCATCATGGCGCGATCGTCCGGGCCATCATTGGCATGGGACGAAGCCTGGGCTTGCGGGTCGTGGCCGAGGGCGTGGAAACTGCCGCGCAGCGCGATTGGCTGGTGGCGGAGGGCTGCCATGAATTGCAGGGTTTCCTGTTCGCGCGACCACAGGACCCTGAGGCCATGATGGCGATGCTCGCCAGTTATCCGGGCGACTGAGCGTACTGCACGTATATCCGGCTGTGCACCCCGCCGCAGGGCTGGCAGCATGGCGCGGCGGCGCTGGCTTTGCGCTAAAGTAGCTGCATGGATAATCACGTCACTTCACAGCCTGTCGGCACCGACCAGATTCCCGGGGCTATCGCCGGCATGGGCATGGATTTGCTGCGCATCCCGCGCCTGGAGCAGACCATGGCGCGGCGCGGCGAACGCTTTGCGCAGAAAATCCTGGGGCCGGATGAATGGCTGGTTTACCAGCGCCGCAAGGCGCGCGATCCACGCCGCGGCTTGCGCTATCTGGCCACCCGTTTCTGTGCCAAGGAAGCCTTTTCCAAGGCAGTCGGGCTAGGGATGCGGCATCCGATGTGGTGGAACCGCATGCAGACGCTCAACCAGCGCTCCGGCCGGCCGGAGGTGGTCTTGGCGGGAGAACTGCTGGAGTGGTATGTTGCGCGTTTCGGCGCGGCGCACATCTCCCTGACGGATGAAACCGATCTGGCCGCCGCCACTGTCATCGTAGAAAAAAAGGTATAGCAAGTATGTCTGGCGTGGAATCCCGTAAAGAGCTGCTGCCCGGTCCTGTCATGGTGGACGTTGACGGGCTGACGCTGACCCCGGCGGAAGCCGCGCGCATTGCCCATCCGCTGACTGGCGGCGTTATCCTGTTCGCGCGCAATTACCGCGACCGCGCCCAACTTGAGGCGCTGACGGCGCAGATCCGCGCCGCCCGTCCCGGCCCGGTACTGATCGCTGTCGATCACGAAGGGGGGCGGGTGCAGCGTTTTCGCACGGATGGTTTCACTCATATTCCGGCCATGCGCGCCCTGGGCGAAGCCTGGGACCAGGACCCTTTCCTGGGGCAGCGCCTGGCCACGGCAGCCGGCTATGTGCTGGCTGCTGAACTGCGGGCCTGCGGCGTGGACTTGAGCTTTACGCCGGTGCTGGACCTGGACTACGGCGGCAGCCGGGTGATAGGCAAACGCGCCTTGCACCGTGACCCTGCCATCGTCGCCAGCTTGGCGCGCGCCCTCAACCATGGGCTGTTGCTGGCCGGGATGGCCAATTGCGGCAAGCACTTTCCCGGTCATGGCTATGTGGAGGGCGATTCACACCACGAGATGCCGGTCGACGATCGCCACCTGGAAGCCATCCTGGCCGAGGATGGTGCGCCCTATGCCTGGCTGGGGGACGCCGTGGTGCCTTCAGTGATGCCCGCGCACGTGGTCTACCGCCAGGTGGATAGCCAACCGGCGGGTTTCTCGCGCCGCTGGATCCAGGAAATCCTGCGCGAGCGCCTGGGCTATGACGGGGTGGTCTTTTCCGATGACCTGACCATGGAGGCGGCGACCGCTGCCGGCGATATTCTGGCGCGCGCCGAGGCGGCGCTGGGCGCGGGTTGCGATATGGTGCTGGTGTGCAACCGACCCGACCAGGCCGATGAACTGCTGGCGCGTTTGCAGATGCCGGTAAACGAAACGGCAGCGGCGCGTATTCAGCGCCTGCTGCCGCGCAGCCAGGCCCTGGGTTGGGATGCACTGCAGGCCCAGCCCCTGTATCGCCAGGCGCGTCTGCAGGTGGACCAGCTGGCAAGCTTCCCGTCCGCGCAGCAGGTCGGTTGAGACGCATCGGGAACATCATGGATCGCAGTCCGGAAGTAGCGGGTGACGCCGCCGAAGGTGGTGAACCGTTCGACATCAAGGCCTTTCTGGCGCAGTTGCCCGGGCTGCCTGGGGTCTATCGGCACCTGGATGCCCATGGCGAAGTGTTGTATGTCGGCAAGGCCAAGGATCTCAAGAAAAGGGTTTCATCCTACTTCCAGAAAAACCTGGCCAGCCCCCGGATCGCCCTGATGGTGGCGCAGGTGGCCCGGATAGAGGTGACGGTAACGCGTTCCGAGGCGGAAGCACTGATCCTCGAGAACAACCTGATCAAGCAGCTCAAGCCGCGCTACAACATCATTTTCCGCGACGACAAGTCGTATCCGTATATACAGCTGAGCGCGCATGCCGCGCCCCGGCTGGCGTACTACCGGGGGTCCACCAGCGGTCCGGGGCGTTTTTTCGGACCCTATCCGAATGGCGGTGCGGTGCGGGAAACCATGCAGATCATCCAGAAGGTGTTTCGCCTGCGGACCTGCGAGGATGCGGTGTATGCCAACCGCTCGCGGCCCTGCCTGCTGTACCAGATCCATCGTTGTTCCGGCCCCTGTACGGGGCAGGTCTCGCTGGAGGAGTATCAGCAGGACGTACAGCGTGCTGCTGCATTCCTGGATGGCAAGGCGGAAGACCTGCTGAAGGAAATAGAACAACGCATGTTTGCTGCCTCGGAGGCGCTGGATTTCGAGGCCGCAGCCGTGCTGCGTGACCAGATGGGGGCGCTGGCCAGCATCCTGCACCAGCAGACCATGGAGGATGCCGATGCCGAGGATGCCGACATCATCGCCGTGGCCAGCGCCGGCGGCCGGACCTGCGTGAACCTGGCGATGGTGCGTGGCGGCCGGCACCTGGGCGACCGTGCCGTCTTCCCGGCGCAGGCTGGCGGTCAGCAGGAATCCCAGCCAGGCGAAATCCTGGCAGCGTTTGCCGCCCAGCACTATCTGGCGCATCCCCTGCCGCCAGTGCTGGTCTGTTCGCATGCCTGGCCGGACCCCGGCCTGCTGGATTTGCTGTCCGCCCAGGCCGGAAGAAAGTCGCGCATCGTGTTGCGCCCGCAGGGTATCCGCCGTTCCTGGCTGGAGCAGGCGCAACAGAATGCCGGGCTGGCGCTGGCCCGGGCGCTGAGCGAAAGCGGCGCCAGAACGGCGCGTACCCTGGCGCTGGCGGAAACGCTGGATCTGGATACCGATCCGGAAGCGTTGGATGCCCTGCACATCGAATGCTTCGATATCAGCCATACCGCAGGGGAGGCGACTCAGGCTTCCTGTGTGGTGTACGCCCACCACGAAATGCAGCCCACACTCTATCGCCGTTACAACATTGCCGGCATCACGCCCGGCGACGATTACGCAGCCATGAGGCAGGTGCTGTCGCGCCGCTTCGGCAAAGTGGCCGATGGCGACGCGCCGATGCCCGGGCTGGTGTTGATCGACGGCGGCCGCGGGCAGGTGGAAATGGCGCGCCAGGTGTTCAGCGAGCTGGGGCTGGATATCGGCACGCTGGTGGGGGTCGCCAAGGGCGAGGGGCGCAAGGTCGGGCTGGAAACCCTGGTTTTTGCCGATGGCCGCGAGCCGCGCGCCTTGGGCCTGGAGTCGGCGGCGCTGATGCTGGTGGCGCAGATCCGTGACGAAGCTCACCGCTTCGCCATTACAGGCATGCGCGCCCGGCGCTCCAAGGCCCGCCTGGTGGCGCGCCTGGAAGAGATCGAAGGCGTCGGGGCACGCCGGCGCCAGCGCTTGTTGGCGCGTTTCGGCGGTTTTTCCGGCGTGGTACGCGCCAGTGTGGACGATCTTGCGTCTGTCGAGGGCATTTCCCTGGGCCTGGCGCAGCGCATTTACGACGCGCTGCACTAGGCCTGCCGAGGCAGGTTGGGCGTTTCCTGCCAACAGGCGCTAGAATGGCTCGAAGGGGCGACTGCGCTGCGGTCGCGCCTGACGCCGCGACCTGCCTGGGTTAGCATACGCCGTTGCCAATACCGTTGATTTTCCATGCCGCTGAATCTTCCCATTTTGTTGACCTGGTTGCGCATCGTCATGATTCCGCTGGTGGTCGGCATGTTCTATTTGCCCGAGTCCTGGCTGTCCGTGCCGGTGCGGGATGTTGTCGCAGCAGTGGCCTTCGTGCTGGCAGCGCTTACCGACTGGTTTGATGGCTGGCTGGCGCGCCGCTGGCAGCAGACCTCCGCCTTTGGGGCCTTTCTCGATCCCGTTGCCGACAAGCTGATGGTCAGCGCCGTCCTGCTGGTACTGCTGGATCTTGGCCGGGTGGATGTCTTCGTGTCGCTGATCATCATCGGCCGTGAATTGACGATTTCTGCGTTGCGCGAATGGATGGCGAAGATAGGCGCAGCCGCCAGCGTGGCGGTGCACCGCATTGGAAAATTCAAGACGGCGGCGCAGATGGTCGCGATTCCCTGCTTGCTGCTGGATAACGCAATCGCCTGGTTTCCTGCGCGCCAGATCGGCGGCGTGCTGATCATTATCGCCGCCATCCTCACGCTCTGGTCCATGCTGTTCTATATGAAGCGTGCCTGGCCCATCATCAGCGAGCGTTCTTCTTCCTGATAGCCAGGCTGGCGCCCGTAAGGGCGTTTTTTGTCGGGCCGCCCCAAGACAAAGATGCCCCCTGGGGGGGGCAGCAAGCCGAAGACGCAGCGTGGGGGCCCTTTTGCCTTCGGCGGCCTGCTTGCCGCCGTGGTTGGGTTGGGTTGGCCTGTCCAGGCTATTGGCGTGGGGTGCGGGCGGCGTCGGGGGCGGGCATGCCCGGCGTGCCCCGCCACGGGTTGATATCCAGGCCTCCGCGTCGCGTGTAGCAGGCATGGACACGCAGTTGCTCGGGGCGGCACTGGGCCATGATGTCGCGGAAAATCTGCTCCACGCATTGTTCGTGAAAGCCGGTGTGTGTACGGTACGAAACGATATAGCGCAACAGCGCAGCATGATCCATGGCGGGGCCCCGGTACTGGATCTGTACGCTGCCCCAGTCCGGTTGGCTGGTGACCGGGCAGTTGGACCGCAGCAGCCGCGAAACCAGGGTTTCCTCGATTGTGCCCGCGTCTGGCCGGCAGGCCAGCAGTTCGGGCGCCGGGTCGTAGCGTTCGATGTCAATATCCAGCCCGTCTATGCATTGCCCTGAAAGCTCCGCCAACGGTGGGGTAGCCATGTCCCTGGCATCGAGTTGCAGCGCAACCTGCACCGGCGCCTGCGCCACCCGTGACAGGTCCCGGGCCAGCAGTTCCTGCAGCGCGGCGGCGCTGGCATGGCGGGCCTGGTTGTGGCTGTTCAGGTACAGCTTGAAGGATTTCGATTCGATCAGGTTCGGACTATCGGCAGGGATGACGAAGCTGGCCGTGGCTACCAGTGGCTTGCCGCGTGCGTTCAGCCAGGAGAGCTCATAGGCGCGCCAGATATCCGCGCCCTGGAATGGCAGGACGGCAGCGTAGCCCAGCGCCTGCCGCGCCGCTTCCCGGGGGATGGCCTGCAGGACGGCGGGGTCGTAATGGTCGGGGTAGCTGACGCTTTGGCCCAGCAATGTTGCGCCGGGCAATGGGGTGTGTGACATGGCAAAACCAGGGCGAAGAAGACAATGAGGAGGGCAAGAGCCGGGCAGCGGCTGGCGGTCGTTTGTCCGCCTGGGCCGCATGCTGCCCTGTTGGCTGCCGCCAGTGCATGGTAAGGCGCCCGCCCGAGAGAAAACGATACCCCATATTTTATATGGTGAAACGCAGGATTTATCTGATGAAAAATGTTTGCTGCGCTGCGAAAATTTGTTTTTCACATCTCGGATGTATCATTTCATAGTGTGGTTTGGTTCTGCTATCTTATTGATTTTTAAGGAAAAATTAATTCGTCCTGTGCAAGACTAATTGATATGTTGCGGCGCATATAAAACTTAGAATTTCTCCCAACGGTTTCAATTTTTTCATCGTCAATCCAAAGAAGCTGCTGAGGAGGCAAACCATGAGCACCCGCGAAAACCTGATCCGCGAACTGCAGAAAGACTGGGCGGAAAATCCGCGTTGGAAAGGCATCCGTCGTGATTACGACGCCGCCGAGGTGGTCCGCTTGCGCGGTACTGCCGGTATCGAACACACGCTGGCGCGCCGCGGCGCCGAAAAGCTGTGGCAGTTGCTGCATGAACAACCCTTCGTGAACGCGCTGGGTGCCCTGACCGGCAACCAGGCCATGCAACAGGTGAAGGCCGGCCTGAAGGCAATCTATCTGTCCGGCTGGCAGGTGGCGGGTGACGCCAACCTGGCGGGCGAGATGTATCCCGACCAATCGCTGTACCCGGCGAACTCGGTGCCCCAGGTGGTGCGTCGCATTAACAACAGTCTGCAGCGTTGCGACCAGATCCAGTGGATGGAAGGGCGCAACCCTGGTGATGAAGGCTATATCGACTACTTCGCCCCTATCGTGGCGGATGCCGAGGCCGGTTTCGGTGGCGTGCTCAATGCCTTCGAACTGATGAAGGCCATGATCGAGGCCGGTGCGGCGGGCGTGCACTTCGAAGACCAGCTGGCCTCGGCCAAGAAGTGCGGCCACCTGGGCGGCAAGGTGCTGGTGCCTACGCGTGAAGCGGTGGCCAAGCTGGCTGCTGCCCGCCTGGCGGCTGATGTGCTGAATGTGCCCACGCTGCTGGTGGCACGCACGGATGCCGATGCAGCGGATCTCCTGACCAGCGACGTGGACGAAAACGACCGTCCGTTCATCACCGGCGAGCGCACCGTGGAAGGCTTCTTCCGCACGCGTCCGGGCATCGAGCAGGCGATCTCACGTGGCCTGGCCTACGCCCCTTATGCCGACCTGGTCTGGTGCGAAACCTCGGTGCCCGACCTGGCTTATGCCCGCCGCTTCGCCGAGGCCATTCACCGCCACTTCCCGGACAAGCTGCTGTCGTACAACTGCTCGCCTTCCTTCAACTGGAAGAAGAACCTGGACGACGACACGATTGCCAAGTTCCAGCGCGAGCTGGGTGCCATGGGCTACAAGTTCCAGTTCATCACGCTGGCCGGCTTCCATGCCCTGAACTACGGCATGTTCGATCTGGCCTACGGCTATGCCCGCCGCAACATGAGCGCATTCGTGGAGCTGCAGGAAAAGGAATTCGCCGCTGGCGAGCGTGGTTTCACGGCAGTCAAGCACCAGCGCGAAGTGGGGACGGGGTATTTCGATGCCGTGACCCAGGCGGTCGAGGGCGGCGCTTCGTCCACTACCGCGCTGACGGGCTCGACCGAAGAGGCCCAGTTCGCCGCCCAGCATTGATGCGCGCAGGCCGTCTTTACCAGTATTGGCAGTAACAAGGCAGTAAAGTCCTCGCGCTTTCCGGTGGCGGCGCGAGGATCGCGCACGGTTTGCGGCAATTGCCGTCCCTGCGTTCTCGGGCAGGTGACCGTGCGCACGTGTTGGGCCGCTGCGGCTTTGGGCGGTAGCCATTGGGTGTAGAGGAGGCGGAATGCTGCGTGGGGCAGCGTTCCGGGAGACAGCCGCACCTGGATGTGCGGTGTTGACAGGCCGCCGAGGCAATTGCGCCGCAGGCGGTCAGCCAAAGAAAAATCCCGGCGGAGTGGTGTCCGCCGGGATTTTTTGTCGCCGGGCCGCCCCAAGGCAAAAACGTCCCCTTGGGGGGCAGCAAGCCGAAGGCGCGGCGTGGGGCCCATTTTTGTCGCCCGGTCCCGTTGTGGCGGGAGCCGGGCGGAGCAGGCTTGCCTTAGTTCGCGGCTTCCGCGTGCTGTTGCGCGTCCACCACGGCCAGCGCCGTCATGTTGACGATGCGGCGCACGGTGGCGCTGTTGGTCAGCACGTGCGCGGGCAGGGCGGCGCCCAGCAGGATGGGGCCCATGGCGACACCATGGCTGCCGGTCATCTTCAGCAGGTTATAGGTGATGTTGCCGGCATCCAGGTTGGGCATGACCAGCAGGTTGGCGCGGCCATTGAGCGTGCTATCCGGGAACGACAGCTTGCGGATTTTTTCCGACAGTGCGGAGTCCGCGTGCATTTCGCCATCGACTTCCAGGTCCGGCGCCTGTTGCGCCAGCAGTTCGCGGGCGAGCGCCATCTTGTTCGACGATTCGCTGGGGCGGCTGCCGAAGTTGGAGTGCGACAGCAGGGCGATCTTCGGCTCGACACCGAAGCGGCGCATTTCGTGCGCGGCCTGGATGGTGATGTCGGCCAGTTCCTCGGCGTTGGGATTCTCGTTGACGTGCGTGTCGGTGATGAACAGTGTCTGTTCTGGCAGCATCAGGACGTTGAGCGCGCCATAGGCCTTGATGCCGGGCTTGCGGCCGATCACTTCGTCGATGTAGCGCAACTGGTTGTCGTAGCGGCTGCTGACGCCGCAGATCAGCGCATCGGCATCGCCGCGCTTGACCAGCAGCGCGCCGATCAGCGTGTTGTGCTTGCGGATCATCGCCTTGGCGACCGCGGGCGTGACGCCATTGCGGCCCTTGAGCTGGTAGTAGGCTTGCCAGGTTTCGTTGAAGCGCACGTCATCCTCGGGGTCGACGACTTCGAAGTGCGTGCCGGCTTCCAGGCGCAGGCCCAATTTCTTGAGGCGCATGTCGATCACGGCAGGGCGGCCGACCAGGATCGGGAAGGCCAGTTTTTCGTCCACGACCGTCTGGACGGCGCGCAGCACGCGTTCTTCTTCGCCATCGGCGTAGATGACGCGCTTGGGTGCCTGGCGGGCCTGCTTGTAAAGCGGGCGCATCAGCTGGCCGGAGTGGTAGACGAAGGCCTGCAGCTCCTGGCGGTAGGCATCCATGTCCTGGATCGGGCGGGCGGCCACGCCGGATTTTTCTGCGGCCAGGGCCACGGCCGAAGCCACTTCCACGATCAGGCGGGGATCGAAGGGTTTGGGAATGATGTAGTCGGGGCCGAAGCTCAGTTCCTGGCCGGCATAGGCCAGGGCGACTTCATCATTCTGTTCCGCCTGGGCCAGCGCAGCGATGGCATGCACGCAGGCCAGCTTCATGTCTTCGGTGATGCGCGAAGCGCCGACATCCAGCGCGCCACGGAAAATGAAGGGGAAGCACAGGACGTTATTGACCTGGTTGGGGTAGTCGGAGCGGCCGGTGGCGATGATGCAATCCGGGCGCGCGGCCTTGGCCACGTCAGGACGGATTTCGGGCTCGGGGTTGGCCAGCGCCAGGATCAGCGGACGGTCGGCCATGGTCTTGACCATGTCGGCGGTCATGACGCCGGGGGCCGAGCAGCCCAGGAAGACGTCGGCGCCGGCGGTAACGTCGGCCAGCGTGCGGGCATCGGTCTGCTGGGCGTAGCGGGCCTTGTTGGGCTCCATGTTGGCGTCGCGGCCCACGGTGATTACGCCACGGGAATCGACGACATAGATGTTTTCGCGGCGGATGCCCAGGCTGACCAGCAGGTCCAGGCAGGCGATGGCAGCAGCGCCCGCGCCAGAGCAGACCAGTTTGACGGAGTCCAGCGGCTTGCCGACGATCTTCAGGCCGTTCAGGACGGCAGCGCCGGAAATGATGGCGGTGCCGTGCTGGTCGTCGTGGAACACCGGGATGCGCATGCGCTCGCGCAGCTTCTTCTCAATATAGAAGCACTCGGGCGCCTTGATATCTTCCAGGTTCACGCCGCCCAGGGTGGGTTCCAGCGCGGCGATGATGTCGACCAGCTTGTCCGGGTCGTTTTCCGCCAGCTCGATATCGAAAACGTCGATGCCGGCGAATTTCTTGAACAACCCGCCTTTGCCTTCCATCACTGGTTTGGCGGCCAGCGGACCGATGTTGCCCAGTCCGAGGACGGCCGTACCGTTGGTGATCACGCCCACCAGGTTGGCGCGCGAGGTGTAGCGGGCGGCGGCGGCGTTGCCTTCCGCATGGATGGCCATGCTTGCCGCGGCCACGCCGGGCGAGTAGGCCAGGGACAGGTCGTCCTGGTTGGCCAGCGGCTTGGTGGGAGTGACCGAGATTTTCCCGGGCTTGGGGTAGGCGTGGTAGTCCAGCGCCAGTTTGGTCAGATTTTCGTCCATGGACTTTCTGAAAGACAGGTGAGAAATTAGGGCCGTGCGTAGGTCTGCTGCGCCGGCAAGAGTCAAAAGATACTCGAAAACGAAGGCCTGCGGGCAGCTGTCATGTGTTGCGCTGCATTAACGGTTTTTGCGCTGCATGGCTGGAAGGCGTGATTTGGACTTATCGAACGGCATTTGTTTGGCATGTCACCGCTAAGTCTTAGCTACTGCTGCCATCGCGCCGCACAAAATTATTTTGGCGGGCCGCACTTGGACTAGAACGGGGCCAAAAATGGGCCTCAAGGCGTATGAAAGCGCTATACTGGACTGCAATACGGCTATTGAGGCTCGTTCACGTCGCCTTCTGCCCCGCTATCCGCTAACCGGTTTGGCCGTGTCGCGGAAGGTTTTCCTGCATCGTCAAGGGTGAAACGCCCGGAAAGGTGAAGCGTTACATGTCATCGCAAACAGAATCCCTGTCCTCCTCATACCTGTTTGGGGGGAACGCGCCATACGTAGAAGAACTCTACGAAACGTACCTGGACAATCCGGGTGCAGTGCCTGATAACTGGCGCACCTACTTCGACCAGTTGCAGCATCAGCCTGCAACCGATGGTCAGGAAGCCACGCGCGACAGGGCCCACGCTCCCATCGTCCAATCCTTTGCCGAACGCGCCCGGGCCAATGCCTTCGCCGTCCGTGTCCAGGAACCCGACCTTTCCGTCGCCAGCAAGCAGATCGTTGTCCAGACGCTGATTTCCGCCTACCGTTCGCTGGGCGCCCGCTGGGCCGAACTGGACCCGTTGAAGCGCCATGAGCGTCCGCAACTGCCGGAGCTCGATCCTGCCTTCTATGGCCTGACCGAATCCGACCTGGACCAAGTCTACGCCGCGACCGATACTTACTTCACCACCGCCGACCGGATGACGCTGCGCGACATCCTCAAGGCCCTGCGCGACACCTACTGTGGTTCCGTCGGCGCAGAGTTCATGCACATCTCCGATCCGAAGGCCAAACACTGGATCCAGCAACGCCTGGAATCGGTGCATTCGCATCCGGACCTGACCGTCGATCAAAAGCGCCATGTCCTGCAGCAGCTCACCGAGGCCGAAGGCTTGGAACGCTTCCTGCACACCAAGTACGTGGGCCAGAAGCGTTTCTCGCTGGAAGGCGGCGAAAGCTTTATCGTCGCCATGGACGAACTGGTGAACCACGCTGGTGAATCCGGCGTGCAGGAAATCATCGTCGGTATGGCTCACCGTGGCCGCCTGAACATGCTCGTGAACATCATGGGCAAGATGCCCGGCGACCTGTTCGCCGAGTTTGAAGGCAAGCACGCCGAAGGCCTGACCGATGGCGACGTGAAGTACCACAATGGTTTCTCCAGCGACCTGTCGACACGCGGTGGCCCCGTGCACCTGTCGCTGGCATTCAATCCGTCGCACCTGGAAATCGTCAACCCCGTGGTGGAAGGCAGCGTGCGCGCTCGCCAGGATCGCCGCGGCGACGTCAAGGGCGAACAAGTCCTGCCGGTGCTGGTGCATGGCGATGCCGCCTTCGCCGGCCAGGGCGTGGTCATGGAAACGCTGAACCTGGCTCAGACCCGCGGTTACGGCACGGGGGGCACGGTGCATCTGGTCATCAACAACCAGATCGGTTTCACGACTTCCGACCCGCGTGACTCGCGCTCCACGCTGTATTGCACGGACGTGGTCAAGATGATCGAGGCACCGGTGTTCCACGTGAACGGCGACGACCCCGAAGCTGTCGTGTTCGTGACCCGCCTGGCGCTGGACTATCGCCGCGAATTCAACCATGACGTCGTGGTCGATATCGTCTGCTTCCGTAAGCTGGGCCACAACGAGCAGGACACCCCGGCGCTGACGCAGCCCCTGATGTACAAGCGTATCGGCCAGCACCCCGGCACCCGTCAGCTGTATGCTGAAAAGCTGGAAAGCCAGGGTATCCTGCCGGCTGGCAGCGGTGACGAACTGGTTGCTGCCTATCGCCAGCTGATGGAAGACGGCCAACGCACCATCGAACCGGTGTTGACTAACTACAAGGGCAAGTACGCCACCGACTGGACCCAATTCCTGAACGCCAAGTGGACGGATCATGCCGATACCGGCGTGCCGCTGGCCGAACTCAAGCGCATCGGCGAAAAGCTGACGCAAGTGCCGGAAGGCTTTACGGTGCACCCGCTGGTGGCGCGCCTGCTCAACAGCCGTGCGGAAATGGCTCGTGGCGAGGTCAACCTCGACTGGGGTATGGGCGAGCACCTGGCTTTCGCCACCCTGGTGGCTGCCGGCTACCCGATTCGCATCACCGGCCAGGATTCCGGCCGTGGCACGTTCACGCACCGCCATGCCGTGCTGCACGACCAGAAGCGCGAGCGCTGGAATGACGGCATCTATATTCCGCTGCAGAACGTCTCGGAAGACCAGGCCCCGTTCACCGTGATCGACTCCGTGTTGTCCGAAGAGGCAGTGCTGGGTTTCGAATATGGCTATGCTTCGGCCGAACCCAACACGCTGACGATCTGGGAAGCCCAGTTCGGCGACTTCGTCAACGGCGCTCAGGTCGTGATCGACCAGTTCATCGTCTCTGGCGAAGCCAAGTGGGGTCGCCAATGCGGTCTGACCATGATGCTGCCGCACGGCTATGAAGGCCAGGGCCCCGAGCACTCCTCGGCCCGCATCGAGCGCTTTCTGCAATTGGGTGCCGACAACAACATCCAGGCCGTGCAACCGACGACGTCCGCGCAGATTTTCCACCTGCTGCGCCGCCAGATGATCCGTCAGTTCCGCAAGCCGCTGGTGATCTTCACGCCGAAGTCGTTGCTGCGCAACAAGGATGCAGGCTCGCCCCTGGAAGAACTGGCCAACGGCCATTTCCGTCCGGTGATCGGCGAAGTCGATACCGCCATCCAGCCGGAAAAGGTCAAGCGCCTGCTGGCTTGCTCGGGCAAGGTCTATTACGATCTGGTCCATGCCCGCCGCGAACGCAATGCGGAAGATGTCGCCATCGTCCGCGTCGAGCAGCTGTATCCGTTTGCGCACAAGGATTTCGCCGCCGAGCTGGCGAAGTACCCGAATCTTGCTGAAGTGGTGTGGGTGCAGGACGAACCGCAGAACCAGGGCCCCTGGTTCTACATCCAGCACCACCTGTATGAAAACATGAGCGCTGGCCAGAAGCTGAGCTACGCGGGCCGTCCCGCATCCGCTTCGCCTGCCGTGGGCTATCTCGCCAAGCACGTCGAGCAGCAAAAGGCCCTGATCGAACAGGCCTTCGGCAAGCTCAAGGGCTTCGTGCTGAGCAAGTAATCCATTCCGGAACAGAACCAATATCCATACAGGAAGAACATAATGGCCATTATCGACGTTGTTGTCCCGCAGCTTTCCGAGTCCGTCTCGGAAGCCGCCCTGCTCAACTGGAAGAAGCAGCCTGGCGAAGCCGTTGCCGCTGACGAGATCCTGATCGAAATCGAAACCGACAAGGTCGTGCTCGAAGTGCCTGCGCCCAAGGCTGGCGTGCTGGCCGAGATCGTCCGTGGTGACGGCAGCACCGTGACTTCCGGTGAACTGATCGCCAAGATCGACACCGAAGGCAAGGGCGCCGCCGCTGCTCCTGCCGCCGCTGCAGCCCCCGCCGCTGCCGCTGCTGCGCCGGCCGCAGCGCCTGCTGCTGCCAGCGCTGCTGGTGTGGCATCTCCTGCTGCTGCCAAGATCCTGGCCGAGAAGGGCGTCGAAGCCAGCTCGGTGGAAGGCTCCGGTCGTGGCGGCCGCGTGACCAAGGGCGATGCCCTGGCTGCCCAGGCGCCTGCCGCCAAGTCCGCCGCCGCTTCTGCTGCTGCCCAGCCGGTGCAGCTGTCGCTGGACGGCCGTCCGGAACAGCGCGTGCCGATGAGCCGCCTGCGTGCCCGCGTGGCCGAGCGCCTGCTGCAATCGCAAAGCGAAAACGCCATCCTCACCACCTTCAATGAAATCAACATGAAGGCAGTGATCGACCTGCGCAACAAGTACAAGGAGCGCTTCGAAAAGGAACACGGCGTCAAGCTGGGCTTCATGTCCTTCTTCGTGAAGGCCGTGGTTGCTGCGCTGAAGAAATACCCGATCCTGAACGCCTCGGTGGACGGCAAGGACATCATTTACCACGGCTACTTCGACATCGGTATCGCTGTCGGCAGCCCGCGTGGCCTGGTGGTGCCCATCCTGCGCAACGCTGACCAGCTGTCGATCGCCGAGATCGAAAAGCAGATCGCCGACTTCGGCAAGCGTGCCTCCGAAGGCAAGCTGGGCCTGGAAGAGCTGACCGGTGGTACCTTCTCGATTTCCAACGGCGGCGTGTTCGGTTCGATGCTGTCGACCCCGATCATCAACCCGCCCCAAGCCGCGATCCTGGGCATCCACGCCACGCGTGAACGCCCGGTTGTGGAAAACGGCCAGGTCGTGATCCGCCCGATCAACTACTTCGCCATGTCGTACGACCACCGCATCATCGACGGCCGCGAAGCCGTCCTGGGCCTGGTCGCCATGAAGGAAGCGCTGGAAGATCCGCAGCGCCTGCTGCTGGACCTGTAAGCACCAGCATGGCCCCGGCAGTGCCTGCCGGGGCCGGTCATTCGCAGCAGCCGCCGCGAGCGGGCTGCGTCCCCGAGGCTGCCGTTCCATGCACCAGGCATGGCCGGCACGCCGACACTAGCGAGAGATTCCTCAATCATGTCCAAGCAATTTGATCTTGTCGTCATCGGCGCAGGCCCTGGCGGCTACGTGGCTGCGATCCGCGCCGCGCAACTGGGTCTGTCCGTGGCTTGCGTCGATGCCGCAGAAAATGCCAAGGGCGGTCCTGCGCCTGGCGGCACCTGCACCAACGTCGGCTGCATTCCGTCCAAGGCACTGCTGCAATCGTCCGAGCATTTCGAACAAGCCAATCACCACTTTGCCGAGCACGGCATCGAAGTGAAGGGCGTGTCCCTGAAGCTCGACAAGCTGATCGGCCGCAAGAACGAAGTCGTCAAACAGAACAACGAAGGCATTCTGTACCTGTTCAAGAAGAACAAGGTCACCTTCTTCCACGGCCATGCGGCATTTGCCGGTCAGGTCGAGGGCGGCTGGTCCATCAATGTGACCGGCAAGACCGAGGAAAACCTGGTTGCCCGTCATGTGATCGTGGCGACGGGTTCGGCTCCGCGCGAACTGCCAGGCGTGCCCTTCGACGAAAAGATCGTCCTGTCCAACGACGGCGCCCTGAGCCTGGACGCAGTGCCCGGCAAGCTGGGCGTGATCGGCGCGGGCGTGATCGGCCTGGAAATGGGCAGCGTGTGGCGCCGCCTGGGTTCCGCCGTGACCGTGCTGGAAGCGGCTCCCGAGTTCCTGGCGGCTGCCGACCAGCAGGTTGCCAAGGAAGCCTTGAAGGCTTTCACCAAGCAGGGCCTGGACATCCAGGTTGGCGTGCAGATCAGCGAAATCAAGCCTTCCGCCAAGAAGGTCGATATCAGCTACAAGAACGCCGCTGGTGAAGAGCAGAAGCTGACGGTGGACCGCCTGATCGTGTCGATCGGGCGCGTGCCGTTCACCGCTGGCCTGAACGCTCCGGCCGTGGGCCTGACCCTGGACGAGCGCGGTTTTGTCGCCGTGGACGCGGAATGCCGCACCAACCTGCCCAATGTGTGGGCGGTGGGTGACGTGGTGCGCGGCCCGATGCTGGCGCACAAGGCCGAAGAAGAAGGCGTGGCGGTTGCCGAGCGCATCGCCGGCCAGCATGGCCATGTCAACTTCGCGACCATTCCGTGGGTGATCTACACCTCGCCGGAAATCGCCTGGGTGGGCCAGACCGAGCAGCAGCTCAAGAAGGAAGGCCGCGCCTACAAGGCGGGCAGCTTCCCCTTCCTGGCCAACGGCCGTGCGCGCGCCCTGGGCGACACCACCGGTTTCGTGAAGGTGCTGGCTGATGCCAAGACCGACGAAGTCCTGGGTGTGCATATCGTCGGCCCGGTTGCTTCCGAGCTGATCGCCGAAGCCGTGACCATCATGGAATTCCGTGGCGCCGCTGAAGACATCGCCCGCATCTGCCATGCTCACCCGACCCTGTCGGAAGCCATGAAAGAAGCTGCGCTGGCCGTGGACAAGCGTGCATTGAACTTCTGATTCCAGCCCGCCTCGGGCGGGTGATTGGACTCCAAGCCCCCTTCCGCGAGGATGGGGGCTTTTTTCATGGAGCGGGCCTGCCGCTGTTCAGTAGGATGCCCAGGCCGCCGCGGTTAGGCCTGCGCTGGCGCGGAATGGCGTATGGCGAGCAGGCCGGCGATGGCGAGCAGGCACGCCACGCCTGCGCCCAGCATGGCCAGGTGGAAACCGCTGGTCATGGCTGAGGTATAGAGCCCGGCCAGTTGCGCGCCGGCGTCAGCCGGGAACTGATGCTGGTTGATGGCGAGGTGGGCCAGGGCGGCGGCGTCCGGCAACCCGGCCTCGGTGGCGCTGTGCGTGAGCTGGCGGATAGCCTGGCTGCTCATGAGGGCGCCCAGCAGCGCGATGCCGAGTGTCATGCCGGCCTGGCGCAAGGCATTCATGGTGGCTGAGACCGAGCCGGCCTGTTCTGCCGGGGCCATGCCCATGATGACCAGGCTGGTGGCAGGAACTGCCAGTCCGGCACCTGCGCCCAGCAGCACCAGGTTGATGCCGATGAACCAGTAGGGCGTGTTGGCATCGCAGAACATCATGGCAAACATGGCCAGGGCGGTCAGGGCGTAGCCGCTGATCATCAGGGTGCGTACCGGCAGCCACATACCCAGCCGCCCGAACAGCATGGACAGGCAGCCGGTGACAAAGAACTGCGGCATCATGCGCCAGCCGGTTTCGACCGGCGACCAGCCGTGGATCTGCTGCAAGTAGATCGAAAAGAAGAACAGGCTGCTGTAGTAGGCGAAGCCCAGCATGAAGGAAGCATTGTTCGCCAGGACAAAGGCGGGCTGGCGAAACAGTTGCAAAGGCAGCAAGGGGCGCGCCAAGCGGCGCTCCACCACGGCAAACAGAATGAAGCCGAGTACAGCCACGCCCAGCGCCAGCAGGGTGGCCGGAGTGCCGAAACCGGTGTCGCCGGCCTGGATCAGGCCATAGGCCAGCGCGCCCAGGGCGATGACGCTCAGGGCCTGGCCCCAGGGGTCACGGGCCGCGTGGTCAGGAAAACGGCGTTCCGGTATGCCCCAGGCTCCCAGCGCGATGGCAAGCAGGCCCAGGGGCAGGTTAATGAGGAAGATGCTCTGCCAGCCCAGGCCGTGCAGCAGCAGGCCGCCCAGCAGCGGTCCGAGGATGAGCGCCAGAGCGCAGAAGGCAGACCAGCCGCCGATGGCGTTGGCGCGGGCCTTGGGTTCCGGGAAGATGTGGGTCAGGATGGGCAGGGCGCCGGCAATCAACAGGGCAGCCGATACGCCCTGGATGGCCCGGCCGGCCAGCAGTACAGCCAGCGTCGAGGCCAGCCCGCAGATTGCCGAGCCGACCGTGAACAGGACGACGCCTGCCAGCCAGGCCCGTTGGTGCCCGTGGCGGTCAGCAGCCGGGCCAGCGGACAGCATGAACGCCGATAGGCAGATGGCATAGGCATTGACCACCCATTGCAAGCCGGCAATATCGGTTTGCAAGGCGGTTTGCATGGTGGGCAGGGCGACGTTGACGATGCTGATATCCAGCGTGGCGAGAAACGTGCCGAGATACGCGGCGGCAAGTGCGGCGCGGCGGCGTGCAGCATTCATGGCGAGGGATTCCCGGGTGTGTAGAAATGCGAATGGTTATCTATATTTGCGTTTATGTTATCAATCGACCGACCGTCGGTCAATTCAATGTTCGATTTTTCAAAGACCTTGTGAGAAGATTGGAATGCGGCGGGCGTCTGAGTAGCGCCTTAGCCCCGCATGGTGGCGCGATGGATCTACTCCGGGATAAACCGCGCAACCGATGGCTTGATCGCGGTGCGTTCCGTCGAGATTGCGCCCTTTGTTATGGTGCTGATTGGCCGTTGCGAACGCTTGTTACCGTTGCCCCGGAAGCCCGGAAGCCCGGAAGACTGAGGAACGGCCGGGCCACACAGCGGCCGCAGGCCTGGGCAGTGCGGCACGGCAAGGGTAGCGAAGCAGCGCTAGGTGCAGCAAGCAGGACAGGCGCAGACAAGCTTGGCGCCGGGGCCGCGCAGTCGTCCCGCTGCGTGGGGCGTTGACGGGCGGAGTGCATCCATCAGCTGACGGAGATTGCGTGCACGTGTCGTGGTTTTGACAGGATTTTCAGGGATGTCTGTGGTTCTGCTGCCAACAGGCACTTACAATCGCTCTTTTGAGCGGAAGATGATGGCACAGCCCGGTGCATCTCACGCTTTGTTCGCGAATGCCATGGAGTGATGGGCGCATGAATGTCATCGAGTACTACGAACATGCTCTGGCCGAGCGCGGTTACAAGCCGGACGCTGCCCAGCGCAAGGCGATAGAGCGGCTGCAGCGTTATTACGAAGATTGGGAAGTCTATCTGAAACGCGGCGGTGGCCTGTTCGGGCGCCTGTTCCGGCGGCACGAGCCCGCTCCGCGCGGGGTCTATTTCTGGGGCGGTGTCGGACGCGGCAAGAGCTTCCTCATGGATGCCTTCTTCGAAACCGCGCCCGTGGAACGCAAGGGCCGACTGCATTTCCATGAATTCATGCGTGGCGTCCACAAGGAACTGGAATCGGTCAAGGGGATGGAAGATCCGCTGGACGAAGTGGCGCGGCGTGTCGCGGACAAATACCAGCTGATCTGCTTTGACGAGTTCCACGTGTCGGATGTCGCGGACGCGATGATTCTCTACCGCCTGCTGCTCAAAATGTTCGAGTACGGCGTGTCCTTCATCATGACCTCCAACTACGAGCCTTCCACGCTGTATCCGGAAGGCCTGCACCGTGATCGCATCCTGCCGGCCATCGAGCTGATCAAGGAGCGCATGGACATCATGAACGTGGATACCGGCGTGGACTATCGCCAGCGTGCGCTCGAACAGGTCGAATGCTATTACACGCCGCTGGGGCCGCAGGCCGATGCCCACATGGAAAAGGCCTTCGCGCATTTTGCGCGCACGCCAAGCCAGGAGCCGCCGGTGCTGGAAGTCGAGCATCGTCAGCTTACGGCGGTGCGGCTGGCCGAAGACGTCGTGTGGTTCGATTTCGCGACCCTGTGCGACGGCCCACGCTCACAGAACGACTACCTGGCGCTGGCGGCGCGCTTCGAGGCCGTGCTGCTATCGGATGTACCACGCATGACCGCACGCGATGCGTCGGCGGCGCGACGCTTCACCTGGCTGATCGACGTCCTGTATGACCACAAGGTGAAGCTGGTCATGTCGGCCCAGTGCGAGGCCGAGGAACTGTATGTCGATGGCCCCATGGCCAATGAGTTCCATCGTACCGTGTCGCGCATCGTGGAAATGCAGTCGCGCGAGTACCTGGAGAGCGAGCGCCGAATGGTGTCTGCGCTTTGATCCTGTGGTTGGCGGGGGCGCATGGCAGCGCGCACACCGTACCGGCGGGCTGTATTCCCGGCTGCTGCCCTGCGAACCCGGCGTCAGCCGCGTTACACTTGGACCGTTAAGCCGTGTTGCGCCTGGATGGCGTGGCGCGGTTCCGTCCAGCCTCGCTTTTTACCGATACCATGACTACGCGTGTACTGACAGGCATTACCACCACCGGCATTCCCCATCTGGGCAATTATGCGGGTGCCATCCGCCCGGCGATCAACGCCAGCACGGAACCGGATGTCGATGCCTACTTCTTCCTGGCCGATTTCCACGCACTGATCAAGTGCGACGACCCCGAGCGCATTGCGCGTTCACGCCTGGAAATTGCGGCGACCTGGCTGGCGGCAGGGCTGGATACCGAGCGCGTCACTTTCTATCGCCAGTCCGACATTCCGGAAATCCCGGAACTGTCCTGGCTGCTGACCTGCGTGACGTCCAAGGGCCTGATGAACCGTGCGCATGCCTACAAGGCTGCCGTGGACCAGAACCTGGCGCGTGAGGCCGAGGCTGACGATGGCATCACCATGGGCCTGTTCTCCTATCCGGTGCTGATGGCGGCCGATATTCTGATGTTCAATGCCCACCGTGTGCCGGTGGGACGCGACCAGATCCAGCACCTGGAAATGGCACGCGATATTGCTCAGCGTTTCAACCATCTGTACGGTCAGGGTAAGGACCTGTTCGTATTGCCTTCGGTGGAGATCGCCGAAGAAGTTGCGACCCTGCCGGGCCTGGATGGCCGCAAGATGTCCAAGAGCTACGACAACACGATTCCGTTGTTCGCCGGCGGCGCGCGCGCGTTGCAGGATGCCGTCATGCGCATCGTCACCGATTCGCGCGAGCCGGGGGAAGCCAAGGACCCGGATGCATCGCATCTGTTCACGCTCTACCGTGCCTTCGGCAGTGCCGAGGAAACGGCAGTGTTCCGCCAGCAGCTGTTGGATGGCATGGGCTGGGGCGATGCCAAGAAGGCGTTCCTGGCCTTGCTGGAACGCATGCTGGCGCCGATGCGCGAGCGCTATGAATCTCTGATCGCCCGTCCGGACGACATCGAGGACATCCTGCTGGCTGGCGCGCGCAAGGCGCGCCAGGAATCCATTCCGGCATTGGAGACCCTGCGTGCGGCGGTCGGCCTGCGCAGCCTGAAAACCTCGGTTGCGCCAGCCGCGAACAAGGAAGAAAGCGCGGCCCTGCCGAAGCCGCCGCGCTTCGTGAGTTTCCGCGATGATGACGGTGCGTTTCGTTTCCGTCTGCTGAGCGGCAACGGCGATGAACTGCTGCTGTCGCGTGTTTTCGCCAACCCCAAGGATATCGGCGCGGTCACGCGGCGCCTGGTGGCCGAGCCGGATAGCGTGTCCATCGCATTTGCCGACGGTGCCTGGGTGGTGTCGCTGGATGGCGCGGCGCTGGCGACCGGCAGCCAGGATGTGGCGGGCTTCGACGAACGCCTGCGCTGGGAACTGGAAGTCCTGAAACAGGCCTGAGGGCCAGCTGGCTAGCTTGACGTGAACATGCCCCCGTCCAGAATGGGCGGCATGACACGCTTCTTGCACCGCTTGGACAGTTGATATGGCAGCAGGAGTGGCGACAGGCTGTGCGCAGCGTCTTGCCGGCGGGCCGGCTCTGCGCAGAACGGGCGGCGGGACGCGCCTGTGCGTGTTTCTCTCAGGCTGCTCCCGCAAAAAGGCCTATTCGTCCAAGGGTCTATGCAGGAAAAGACCTATGCAGAAAATGAATGTTCCTGCGAATGAATATCCGGCAGATCGCCCATGACTTTTCCTGAATGTTTTCGTTTCGATTTGCGCCGCCCGCGTGTTGCGCACACCGTTGTGGCATTCCTGGCCGCCGTGGCCAGCCTGTCTGCGGCGGCAGCGCAGCCGGCTGGATCCAAGGCCTTGCCCCTGATTCAGACGCCGCCGGATAGCGCGATCGCCGAAATGGCGTCAGTGCCAGCCCTGCATGGGCTGGCACTGGCGAATCTCATTGCCAGCAATTGCGCCATCGAAGGCCTGGAGGCTGGCGATGCGGCCCTGATTGGCGGGACGGCCCAGGTGGTCGCTCAGCACCTGGGCGTGGGTAGTGACGAGTATTTTTCCGTCTATATTAACGGCGCGCTGCGTGAGTTCGGTGCTGCAGACGCTTGTCATATCCATGCGGCCAGCACTCTCAGCCTGGCTTCGAGCCTGAAGGCGCAGGGCGGCGCAGTCCTCAACCGGGCCGAGCTCGAGTAACACGGGCTGCGCTGCACCCACCACATGCATCATTTTCACGCAGGTCCTCACACACCACGTGCGCACGGACACGGCCCCCTGTCTGCATGACATCGCCTCACGCTGGGCCGGGTCGTTCAGGTGTGGTCGTTTATGCCGCGCCTGACTGGCCGGCAGGCTGTGCGCTGCCTGCGTTCGCCTGCCCGGGCCAGGGCGCCAGGATCAGGGGGCAAGTGCGGAGGCAGTGCCTGCTGATGCAGCGACCGGCGCCGCTTCGTTGCTGGCATCTCCGCCCAGTACCTTGAACAGGGTGATGCGGTTGATGGCTTCTTCCAGCCGCAGGCTGATCAGGCTTTGGCGCGCGGCATAAAGGCTGCGTTGCGCAGTCAGCGTTTCCAGGTAGCTGTCCACGCCATTGCGATAGCGTGCATCGGCAAGGTCATAGCTGCGCTGGGTCGCGGCAACCAGCGCCTGCTGGGCATCGAGACGTTCTGCAATCCGTGCGCGTACCGCCAGCGCATCGGCCGTTTCCCTGAAGGCGGTCTGGATGGCGCGCTCGTACTGGGCGATGTTGATGTCGCGGCTGAGCGTCGCGACATCCAGTTCCGCACGCAGTGCCCCGGCATTGAAGATGGGCAGGGTAATGCTGGGCGCGAATGACCAGATGCGGTGTCCGCCGCCATCGAACAGATCCGACAGGCTCTGGCTGCCGATGCCGGCTCCGGCTGTGAGGGAAATGCGGGGGAAAAACGCCGCGCGCGCGGCGCCGATATTCGCGTTCGCAGCGAGCAGCGCGTGTTCGGCGGCCTGGACGTCAGGACGCAGTAACAGCACGCTGGACGGTAGCCCAGCCGGCAGTTCGCTCAGGATGACGGACGCCTGCATGGCATCCAGGCTGGCGTCTGGCAGCAGCCTGTCGGGGACGGCGGTGCCGGCCAGCAGGTCGAGTGCGTTGCGTGCTTGTGCCAGGTCTGTTTCATAGGCCGAGACGTCGACCCGGGCGCTCTCTACACTGGCCTGCACCGAGGCCAGGTCGACGCCGGACACTACGCCTTCGTCGTGCATGGCGCGGGTCAGCGCCAGCGTGCGCTGCTGGCTGGCCAGGGTATCCCGGGCCACGGCCAGGCGCTGCTGGCTGGCGGCAATCTCCAGCCAGGCGCTGGCGGTTTCCGACAACAGGCTGAGCTGCGTGCTGCGCTGGGTCTGCTCTGTCTCCAGATAGGTTTCCAGCGCCTGCTGGTTGAGGCTGCGCAGCCGTCCGAAGAGGTCCAGTTCCCAACTGCTCAGGCCTGCCTGCAACGAGCTGCTGCGGTTGACCTGGGTGGCATCTTCGCTAATGACGCTGCGCGACGCGCTGTGCTGGCCGTTCAGATTGACCGAGGGCCAGCTGTCGGCGCGCTGGATGCGGTATTGCGCCCGCGCCTTCTCGATATTGAGCAGGGCCACGCGCAGATCGCGGTTGTTGGCAAGCGCGAGTTCCATGACCTCGCGCAATTGCTGGTCGACGAACACGGCGCGCCAAGCGGCCGGCACATAGGTTACGGCTGTCGTGTCTGGGCTGGCGCCATCCAGGCTGGCGGGGACGGGCAGCGGCGGGCGTTCGTAATCGGGTGCCAGGGTGGAGCAGCCGCCAAGGGCGATGGCCAGGGCGGCCAGCCCCAGACGGCGCGAAGCAAGGTGTGACAGGAACATCAGCTTGGATCCTCGTCATGGCGTGTGACATGCTTGCGCCCTGGCAGCAGGCTGCGCACGATGACATAGAAAAGCGGCACGAAGAAAATACCCAGCAAGGTCGAAACCAGCGTACCGCCAAAGACGCCGGTCCCCAGGGAGTGGCGGCCACCGGCACCCGCGCCTGAGCTGATGACCAGCGGGAAGACACCCAGCAGGAACGCCAGCGACGTCATGATGATGGGCCGCAAACGCATGCGCGCGGCATGCAGGGTGGCATCCAGCAGCGTCATGCCGCGGTTTTCGAGGTCGCGCGCGAATTCCACGATCAGAATGCCGTTTTTCGCCGCCAGCCCTACGGTGGCCAGCAGGCCGACCTGGAAGTAGACATCGTTGGCCAGGCCGCGTGTGTATGTCAGCAGCAGCGCGCCTACGATGCCGATGGGAACAGCCAGCATGACCGAGAACGGAATGGACCAGCTTTCGTACAGCGCCGCTAGGCACAGGAAGACGAACAGCAGCGACACGGCATAGAGCAGTGGCGCCTGGGCGCCGGAAATCTGTTCCTGGTAGGACAGGCCGGACCAGGCATAGCCAATGCCGGCCGGCAACTGCGTGACCAGGCTTGCGATTTCGGTCATGGCTGTGCCGGAGCTGACGCCGGGCGCCGGTTCGCCAGTGATTTCCAGCGAGGACGAGCCATTGAAGCGTGCCAGGGCGGCTGGCGCCTGGCTCCAGCCATTGGTGGCGAAGGCGGCGAAGGAAACCATTTCGCCATTGCCGTTGCGCACCCACCAGCGGTTGATGTCCTGCGGCAGCATGCGGGCTTCCGCCTGCCCCTGGACGTAGACCTTCTTGATGCGGCCCCGGTTGATGAAGTCGTTGACGTAGGAGCCGCCCATGGCGATGGACAGGGTATTGTTGATGTCGCCCAGCGAGACATCCAGCGCGGCGGCGCGTGCATCGTCGATCTTGATGTCAAAGGAGGGGGAGTCCTCCTGGCCACCGTACCGTACGTTGATCAGCTGGGGGTTGTCGGCAGCCAGGCGCAGCAATTCGTCCTTGGCGGCGACCAGGGCTTCATGCCCGAGGCCGCCCAGGTCCTGCAATTGCAGCGTGAAGCCGGCGCTGCGGCCCATGCCGGGGATGCCCGAGGGCGCCATGGCGAAGATCTGGGCATCCTTGATCTTTGCCATTTCGCTGGAAATGCGCCGGCCCACTTCCTGGGCATTGGCCTTGCGTTCCGACCAGTCCTTGAGTTTGACGAAAGCCATGCCGACGTTCTGGCCGTTGCCGCTGAAACTGAAGCCGGAAATGGCCATGACGGACTGGATTTCAGGTTGGCTGAGCGCGTAGTCGGTCAACTGGCCCATGGTGTCCACGGTGACTTCCTGGGTGGTGCCCGGGGTCAGCTTGACCTGCACCATCAGGATGCCCTGGTCTTCCTCAGGCAGGAAGGAAGTGGGCAGGCGCCAGAACAGCAAGGCCATGGCGGCGATCAGCAGCGCATAGACCAGCAGCGAGGCCAGGCGGTGTGTGACGACTCGCTGAACGCCGTGCTGATAGCGCGTGGCGCTGCGGTCGAAGGCATGGTTGAACCAGCCGAAAAAGCGTCCCAGCGGGCCACGCGGGCTGGCATGGCCGCCGGCGGAAAGCGGCTTGAGGAAGCTGGCGCAGAGTGCGGGCGTCAGCGTCATGGCGACCAGCACGGAGAGAATCATGGAGGCCGCGATGGTGACGGAGAACTGGCGATAGATCATGCCGGTGGAACCGCCGAAAAACGCCATGGGCAGGAACACCGCCGTCAGGACCAGCGCGATGCCGACCAGCGCGCCGGTGATCTGCCCCATGGATTTACGCGTGGCTTCGCGCGGTGACAGGCCTTCGGTGACCATCATGCGTTCTACGTTTTCCACCACCACGATGGCGTCGTCCACCAGTAGGCCGATGGCCAGCACCATGCCGAACATGCTCAGGGTATTGATGGAATAACCCAGTGCCGCCAGCACGCCGAAGGTCCCGAGCAGTACGATGGGAACGGCGATCGCCGGTATCAGCGTGGCGCGCCAGTTCTGCAGGAACAGGTACATGATCAGCACCACCAGGACGATGGCTTCGATCAGGGTCTTGACGACCTCCTGGATGGATATCTGCACAAAAGGCGTGGTGTCGTAGGCCACCTGGTAGGTCAGGCCGGGCGGGAAGAATTCGGCAAGCTGCGCCAGTTTTTCCTTGACCGCCTTGGAGACATCCAGCGCGTTGGCGTCGCTGGCCAGTTCTATGCCCAGCCCGGCGGATACCCTGCCGTTGAACTGGCTGCTGATGGCGTAGCTTTCGCTGCCCAGTTCCACCGTGGCGACGTCCGACAGGTAGACCACGCTGCCGTTCGGGGAGGACTTGAGGATGATGCGCTCGAACTGCTCGGGCGTTTGCAGGCGGCTGCGCGAACTGATGGTGGCATTGAGGCGCTGGCCGTCGATGGAAGGCAGGGCGCCCAGCGCGCCCGAGGACACGTCATTGTTCTGCGCCTGGATGGCATTGGAGACATCCGAAGGCATGAGCGTGTAGGTGCGCAGCTTGTCGGGGTCGAGCCAGATGCGCATGGAGTATTTGGACCCCATCACCTGCACGTTGCCCACGCCGTTCACACGGCCGATGGGGTCCTGCAGCGTCGCCGCCATGTAGTCGGCGATGTCGGTGCGGTTCATGCTGTCATCTTCGGACGTGAAGGCCAGCACCATGAATATGTTGCCCGACGACTTGGTGACCGTCACACCTGTGTCCTGCACCGGCTCGGGCAGCATGCGCTCGGCCTGCTTGAGCTTGTTCTGGACCTGGACCTGTGCGGTATCCGGGTTGGTGCCCGATTCGAAGGTGAGCGAGATTTGCGATGTGCCCGACGAGCTGCTGGTCGAGGACATGTACATCAGGTTGTCCAGCCCCGTCATCTGCTGCTCGATGACCTGGGTGACCGAGTTTTCCACCGTTTCCGCCGATGCGCCGTTGTAGGTGGCGCGTATGGAAACGGAAGGGGGAGCGATATCAGGGTATTGCTCCAGCGGCAACAGCTTGATCGACAGAATGCCGGCCAGCATGATGACGATGGCGATGACCCAGGCGAAGATGGGACGGTCGATGAAGAAACGGGACACGGCGTCAGGCTCCTCGCGGGCTTATCGGGCGGCGGAAGCGGCTACCGGGGGCATGGGCGCGGTCTCGGCGCTGGCTTCCTGGTTGACGGGATTGACGTCTGCGCCGGGTTTCAGGCGGCTGCCGCCGGCCGTGACCAGGCGATCACCGGCCTGGATGCCGGACAGCACTACCCATTGGTCGCCGATGGCGTCGCCCAGCTCGACGACGCGTTGCGCGAGCTTGTTGCCGTCGTCGACCAGCTGTACCGTGGCTTCGCCGCGGGTATTGCGCGTGATGGCGGTCTGGGGCACGAGAATGGCGTTGTCGTTGATCGCCATCGGCAGTTCGGCACGCACATACATGCCGGGCAGCAGTAGGCCGTCGGGATTGGGGAAGAGCGCGCGCAACAGCACGTCGCCGGTGTCGGTGCCTACCGAGGTGCCGATGAAGGCCAGCGAGCCGCTGTGGTCGTAGGTGCTGCCATCTTCCAGCAGCAGGCGCACGTCTATGGCTTCGCCTGCCGATTTCAGGTCGCCGCTGCTCATGCGTTTGCGCAGCGACAGCAACTGGGCGCTGGAGAGCGCCACATCGACATAGATCGGGTCCAGCTGCCGAATGGTGGTCAGCGGCGCTTCCTGGTTGCCGGTGACCAGGGCGCCAGGGGTATAGGCGGATGTGCCCACCACGCCGGAAATCGGCGCTGTGATGCGGGTGTAGTCCAGGTTGATGCGCGCCGTCTGCAGCGCCGCTCGGGCTGCCAATACCGCCGCTTCATTCTGGCGCAGGGTGGCCTGGGCCTCGTCGGCCGCCTGGCGGCTGACTGCATCGAGTTTCAGCAGGTTGGCATAGCGCTGGGCCTTGGGCCGGGCGGCGAGCACGGCTGCCTCGGCCTGTGCCAGGTTGGCCTTGGCGCTGTCGAATGCAGCCTGGTAGGTGGCTGGGTCGATCTGGTAGAGCACGTCGCCAGCCTTGACCTGCTGCCCTTCGGTGAACAGCCGTTTCTGCAGGATACCGCTGACTTGCGGGCGCACATCGGAAATCATGTAGGCCACTGTCCGGCCGGGCAGTCGCTGGTTCATGGCCAGCGGCTGCGCGACGACCGATTGCACGATGACTTCGGCGGGGCCGGTGGCCGTCGGGGCCTGCTGCTCCTTGGTGCAGGCAGCCAGCGCCATTGCCAACAACATGGGTAACAGCAGGGGGCGCAGGCCTGACCAGGAAACGGAGCGGGCAGAACCGGAAGACGGACGTGCGGACATCATGAAAACCTTTGAGCGCTGGGAACGTTACTCTAACCCGGGAATGTGTAGGAAATTTGGATGCAGGCGCAGGCAGGACGGGGAAAGGCCGGAACTTGGATGGAACGGCACCCGGAGCGGGGCCGACAAATTTACCTGCCGGTATTGTCGGCGTACCGGCATGGAGAACGGCCCCCACCGCCAAACCGGAGCGGCTGGCGGCAGGGGCCGAAAGCAAGGCAGGGCGCCTGAAGCTGGGCTAGCGCTTCAGCTTGGCCAGGGCAGCTGCCATGGCGTTGTTGAAGGGCGCCGTCTCGCCCCGGCCCTTGCCGCCTTGCCCGCCATTGCCGTTGTTGCCGCGCCGGCTGGCGGGGGCATCACCGCTGCGGCGGGCCGCCGGCAGCGCATCGTCGTTCAGGCGCATGGTCAGGGCCACGCGTTTGCGAGCCGCATCCACTTCCAGTACCTTGACCGTCACGGTCTGACCGACGCGAACCACGTCGCGCGGGTCCTTGACGAATTTTTCCGAAAGCGCGGAAATGTGTACCAGCCCATCCTGGTGCACGCCAATGTCCACGAAGGCGCCGAAGTTCGCGACGTTGGTGATCACGCCTTCCAGCACCATGCCCGGAAGCAGGTCGTTCAGGGTTTCCACGCCTTCCTTGAACTGCGCCGTCTTGAATTCAGGGCGCGGGTCGCGGCCAGGTTTCTCCAGCTCGGAGAAAATGTCACGCACCGTGGGCAGGCCGAAGCGATCATCGGTGAATTCGCTGGGCGAAAGCCCCTTGAGGGCCTCCCGCTGGCCGATGACCTGGCGCACGTCAGCCTTGATCTTGTCCAGGATGCGCGCCACGACAGGGTAGGCCTCGGGGTGCACCGAGGACGCATCCAGCGGGTTGTGGCCGTTGGGAATGCGCAGAAAGCCTGCCGCCTGTTCGAAGGCCTTGTCGCCGAAGCGGGGCACGTCCTTGAGTTTGCTGCGTTCCGGGAAGGGGCCGTGCTGGTCGCGGTAGGCGACGATGTTGCGCGCGACCAGCGAACTGAGTCCGGAGACGCGGGTCAGCAGGGCGGCCGATGCGGTGTTCACGTCCACGCCGACCGCGTTTACGCAGTCTTCCACGACGGCGTCTAGCGAACGGGCCAATTCACGTTGGTTCACGTCATGCTGGTATTGCCCGACGCCGATGGCCTTGGGGTCTATCTTGACGAGCTCGGCCAGCGGGTCCTGCAGGCGGCGCGCAATCGAGGCGGCGCCGCGCAGGCTGACATCCAGGTCGGGGAATTCCTGCGCCGCCAGTTCCGAAGCGGAGTAGACCGAGGCGCCAGCTTCCGAGACGACGACGCGGGTCAGGCCCAGTTCGGGATGGCGAGCCATCAGGTCGGCCACGAGTTTTTCCGTTTCACGCGAGGCGGTGCCATTGCCGATGGCAACCAGTTCGATGCCATGGCGCGCGGCCAGCATGGCAAGTGTACGCAAGGCGCCTTCCCGGTCACGGCGCGGTTCGAACGGGTAGACCGTTGCGGTGTCGAGCAGTTTGCCGGTGCGGTCGATGGCTGCGACCTTGACGCCGGTACGGATGCCGGGGTCCAGGCCGAGCACGGACTTGGGGCCGGCGGGCGCGGCCAGCAGCAGGTCCTTGAGGTTGGCGGCGAACACGCGGATGGCCTCGGCTTCGGCGTCCTCGCGCAGACGGGTCAGCATTTCGCTTTCGAATGCGGTCAGGAGCTTGACGCGCCAGGTCCAGCGGCAGACTTCGCCGATCCAGCGTTCGTGCGCCGTCGCGTCGGCGGCGTATAGGCTGTCGTTCCAGCCGAAATGACGGGCAATGCGCGATACGCAGGGGTGCGGCAGCAGGGCTTCCTGCTCGGCTTCCAGGCCCACGCGCAAGTCCAGCACACCCTGCTGGCGGCCACGCAGGAGCGCCAGGATACGGTGCGAAGGCAGGCTGCGCAGCGCTTCATTGAAATCGAACCAGTCGCGGAAGTTGGCGCCTTCGGCTTCCTTGCCTTCCACGACCTTGGCGTAGAGCAGGCCGGAGCGCCAGACGAAATCGCGCAAACTAGCCAGCAGGTCGGCATCCTCGGCATAGCGCTCGGCGAGGATGTCGCGTGCGCCGTCCAGCGCTGCCTTGGCGTCGGCAAAACCGGCTTCTGCATTGAGATGGTTTTCCGCCAGCACTGCCGGATCGGCCTTGGCGTCGGCGAGGATGGCATCGACCAGCGCGTCCAGCCCGGCTTCGCGGGCGATCTGGGCCCGGGTACGGCGCTTCGGCTTGTAGGGGGCGTACAGGTCTTCCAGGCGCTGCTTGGTGTCGGCCTGCGAGATTTCCTGGCGCAGGGTTTCGGTCAGCTTGCCCTGTTCGTGGATGGACGCCAGGATGGCGCTGCGGCGGTCTTCAAGTTCGCGCAGGTAGGACAGGCGCACTTCGAGATTGCGCAGCACGGTGTCGTCCAGGCCGCCGGTCACTTCCTTGCGGTAGCGGGCAATAAAGGGAACGGTGGCGCCGTCATCGAGCAGGCCGATCGCGGCGGCCACTTGGGCGGCGCGGACGGACAGCTCGGTGGCAAGCTGGGCAACGATGCGCTGCTGGGCCAGTTCGGGCGATTCGGCAACGTAAGTGGCGGTCGTTTCAGACATGGAGTACCAGGTAATCTACAGGATGAATCAACAGGACAAGTGGCCGATTTTGCCATAAGTGCCAGGGATGACCGTCCGCCAGGCGCTATGATCTTGCATTGGTTTGCGCTGTCCCGGGTTAATCCGGCCTGTCCGCCCCTGATATCGGGGCAGGCTGGCCTGGCCCAGGCGTGCGCGGGTGGCGCGCTGGCGCTGCGATTCATACGGAAGGTTCATGCTGGAAACACAGGTGGCGGCGCAGTTCGCCGAGGATGGGGCGCTGGCTCGCGTGCCGGGGTTCCGCCCGCGCGTGGCGCAAGTGGAGTTGGCGCGCGCCATCGCACGGACATTGAGCAGCGGCTCGACGCTGGTCGCCGAGGCGGGCACGGGCACGGGCAAGACCTGGGCCTATCTGGTGCCCGCGCTGCTGGCGGGCGGCAAGGTGCTGATCTCCACGGGCACGCGCACGCTGCAGGACCAACTGTTCAAGCGCGATCTGCCGCGCGTCCGGGCGGCGCTGGCCGTGCCGGCCACCGTGGCCCTGCTCAAGGGGCGGGGCAACTATGTCTGCCACTATCACCTGGCTAATCTGGAACAGGATGACCGCGGCCTGCGTTCTCGCTCCGAAGTGGCTCAGCTGCGGCGTATTCGCGTGTTTGCGAACGAAAGCCAGACGGGCGATCGCGCCGAGCTCGCAACAGTGCCGGAAACCGCGGAAATCTGGCAGCGGGTTACCTCCACCCATGATAATTGCCTTGGCCAGGAGTGCCCGAATGTGCGGGACTGTTTCGTGATCAAGGCGCGCCGGCAGGCCCAGGAGGCCGACATTGTTGTGGTCAACCATGCCTTGTTCATGGCGGACCTGGCACTGCGCGAGGAAGGGGTGACGGATCTGCTGCCTGAGGCTTCGGCAGTGATTTTCGACGAAGCGCATCAGTTGCCCGATACGGCGACACGTTTTCTGGGCGACAGCCTTTCCACGCACCAGTTGCTGGACCTGTCGCGTCAGGTCCAGGCCGTGGGCCTGGCACAGGCGCGGGAGTCCTGTCACTGGGCAGAACTGTGCGGAGCGCTGGAAACGGCGGTGCGTGAATGGCGGCTGGGGTGTGCGCCGCTGGAGCAGGCGCCGGGCCGCAAGGCCACGCTGGAAAGCCTGGCCCGCTTCGGTATCGAAGATTTCGGCGCGCGCCTGGAGCAGGTTTGCGCCGCGCTGGAGCAAATGGAAGCCGTGCTCAAGGCCTGTGCCGAACGCCATCCCGATTTGGCGGCCGCGCAGCGGACGGTGCAGGGCATCCTGGCGCGGCTGGAGCGCTGGCAGGGCAAAGCCGTCCCGGCGGCCGAAGGCGCTCCAGCCGTGCCGGCGCCTGCCGCCGGGGCAGTACGCTGGGTGGAACTGGGTGCGCATCACCTGCGCATCCAGCGTGCACCACTGTCGGTGAGCGAAACTTTTTCGCGCTGCCGGGTGCCGGGCCAGGCCTGGGTCATGACCTCGGCCACGCTGTCAGTCTGGGGCGATTTTGCCCATTTCATCGACCAACTGGGCCTGTCCGGCGCGGAGATCGGTTATTGGGAGTCACCGTTCGATTACGCCGCGCAGGGCCTGCTGTTCGTACCGCGTTCGCTGCCCGAACCGCAATCGCCGCGTTTTACCCAGGCTTTCGTGGATATGTTGGCGGACGTCCTGGCGGCTAGCGAAGGTGGCGCGTTGGTGCTGTGCACGACGCTGAGGGCGGTGGAACGCATCGCCCAGGCGCTGGAAGTTGTGTATGACGATCGTGGCTGGGACTGGCCGCTGATGCGCCAGGGGCAGGGGGCTCGCGGCGAGTTGCTGGAACGTTTCCGCAAGGAGCCCCATGCCGTGTTGGTGGGCAGCGCTACGTTCTGGGAAGGGGTAGACGTGCCCGGCGATGCGCTGCGGCTGGTGGCAATCGACAAACTACCTTTCGCGCCGCCGGACGACCCGGTGGTCGAGGCGCGGGTGCGGGCTTGCCGCGAGCGCGGCGGCAATCCGTTTGGCGAATATCAGCTGCCCGAGGCGGCAATCGCGCTCAAGCAGGGCGCGGGACGGCTGATTCGTACCGAGTCAGATTGGGGGGTGTTGATGGTGGCGGACAGCCGGCTCGTGGACAAGCCCTATGGCAAGCGCCTGTGGCGCGGTCTGCCGCCTTTTGCCCGGACACGCAACGTCGAAGACGTCAAGGCTTTTTTCCGCGAACGCCGCGCTGTGGAGGTGCCGGATGCGGATCCCGCGGGGAAACGCGCCGGCCAGGAATGATCGGCCGGCGCCCAGGTCAGGTCAGAACCAGCCGACCGGATTCCACCATGACGGTTTGTCGTCGTAGTCGCTGTTCATGACCAGCGTGGCGTTGGGGAAGTTCGCCAGCAGGACGCGGTGAGTGTCGTCGCGCAGGTCGGTCTGGCCCAGCTTGTCGTAGGCCAGCACCATCAGCTTGAGGGCCTCTTCCGTGGCCGGGACGCCTTCGAAGTCGGTAATCACCGCCTGGGCGCGGTTGATGGCTGCCAGATAGGCGTCACGTTCGTAGTAATAGCGGGCGACGTGCACTTCGTTCATGGCGATGGTGTTGACCAGCCATGCCATGCGGTCACGGGCTTCCTGGGCATATTTGCTGTCCGGGTAGCGCGCGATCAGCTCATTGAAGGAATCATAGGACTGGCGCAGGCCCTTGGGGTCGCGCTCGGAAGGGTCCTGGCCGGTCAGGTTGGCCATGAAGGCGCTGGGCGGCGTGAAGCTGATCAGGCCTTTCAGGTACAGCATGTAATCCGTGCCGGGGTGGTTGGGATACTGTTGCTGGAAGCGGTCGATCGTGGCCAGCGCCTGGTCGGGCTCGCTGTCGCGCCAGTTCACGTAGGCAAGGTCGATCAGCGCCTGCTGTGCGTAGACGCCGAAGGGGTAGCGGCTTTCCAGCGTGACGAGACGGTTGCGGGCGGCGGTCCAGTTGCCCGAGTCAACCTCCGCCTTGGCGTCCTGATAAAGCTGTTCCGCCGTCCAGGTGGCGGTGATGTCGCGTTCGCGGCCAGCGGTGCCGCAAGCGGACAGCAGCACAGCGGAGCCCAGGACGACGGGCAGCAGCACGGAGCGGCTGAACGAGCCGCGACGGCGGAAGGAAATGGCAATCTGGCTGATCACGGAAGATATCCTTGGTGTTAGCATTCCGGGCTGATTATAAGATCGACGCCATGCCTGAACGTACTGATAGCCCGGTTTCTTTGTCGGAAGATGACGCTTTGGAGTTGGTTGTGCCGGAATCGTTCCGTGCCGACCGGCTCGACAAGGTGCTGGCCGCGCTGCTCGACGGACATTCGCGGGCACGCCTGCAGGCCTGGATCGAAGCGGGCGCGGTGCATATCAATGATAGCGCGGCGCCGGCGAAGGTGCGGACCACCGTCTATCCCGGCGATGTCCTGAACGTCGTGCCCCAGCCTGCGCCGGAAGACCGGGCCTTCGAGCCGCAGGACGTGGCTTTCGAGGTGATTGCCGACAGCCCGGACTGGATTGTCGTCAACAAGCCCGCAGGACTGGTGACGCACCCCGGCGCGGGCAACTGGCAGGGCACGCTGCTCAATGGTTTGTTGTACCGTTACCCGGAGCTGGCTGGCGTGGCGCGCGCCGGCATCGTGCATCGTCTGGACAAGGATACCTCGGGCCTCTTGGTTGTGGCGCGCAATGAACTGGCGCAGACGCACCTGGTGCGGCAACTGCAGGCGCGAACTATGGGGCGCGAATACATGGCGCTGGCGCATGGCTGGGTGGCGCGTGACGGTACCGTGGACCGAGCGATCGGCCGCGACCGGCGGGTGCCGGTCCGCATGGCGGTGGACAGTCCCGTGGCGCCCAAGCCCGCCGTGACACATTATTCCGTTGTGGCGCGTGGCAAGGTGGAAGCGCTGCCGGTCACGGAAGTGGTATGTCGGCTGGAAACGGGCCGCACGCACCAGATCCGTGTCCACCTCGCCAGCCTGGGGCATCCCTTGCTGGCCGATGAAATTTATGGCGGCCGCACCGTAGGGGGCGCGCAGCGGCAGATGTTGCATGCGCGCGCGTTGCGCTTCGAAGACCCGGCAGGGCATGGGCTATGCCAATGGCAGGCGCCGGTGCCTGCCGATATGCAGCAAGTCAGGGAGACAATCGAATGGGACGAGTAGACCGGGCGGGTTTGCCGGTAGTGACAGCGCCGGATTGGCTGGGCGCTGCAGCGTTCACGACCACGCGCCAGGGGGGCAGCAGTGTTGCGCCTTTTGACAGCCTTAACCTGGGGGCGGCGGCGGGCGATGATGCCCAGGCCGTGGCGCGCAACCGCAACCGCCTGGCTGCTGCGCTGCCGGGGGCGCCGGTATGGCTGCGGCAGGTGCACGGAATACACGTGCATGATGCCGACGCCGATACGCAACCGGGCGCAGCGGAACCTGAGGCCGATGCCTCGGTCACGACCCACGCCCGCCGTGTCCTGGCGATTCTTACGGCAGATTGCCTGCCTGTCGTCATTGCCGAGGCGCATGGCAAGGCGCTGGGGGCAGCGCATGCGGGCTGGCGTGGCCTGGCCGGTGGCGTGCTGGAGGCCACATTGGCAGCGCTGCGGCAGAAATGTCCGGACCCGGTGGGCTGGCGCGCCTGGATCGGCCCGGCGATAGGGCCGGCGGTGTTTGAAGTGGGCGAAGAAGTGCGGCACGCCTTCGTTTCGGTGGATGCCGTGGCTGCCGATGCCTTCCAGCCCCGTCCCGGCACGCCGGGCAAATGGCTGGCCAATCTGCCCGCGCTGGCCGAGCGTCGCCTGCGCTTGGCGGGTGTGGAAGTCGTGGCGCAAAGCGGCGAATGTACATTCAGCGACACGCAGGCGTTTTTTTCCTACCGGCGTGATGGAATGACAGGCAGGCAGGCGACGTTGGCCTGGCTGCCCTGATACCGGCGACAGGTGCGTGCTGCGCTGCCGCATTGACAGCCCTGGCGGGCGCAGGCAACATCGGGCAAGCAGTGAGACGATAGGGAGTCGATGTGGGCGGAATGAAGGCAGCAGCGTCAGATTCAGTACCGGTTTTCTGTCCGCCCGAGGCGTGGCAGCTCATGCAACAAGAGTTCATGGATGCCTATCGGCAAGTGCTGCAGGCCTGGCAATCAGGTAGCCTGCCAGCGTTGCGTGACCGGCGTTTCAGTGCCCCGGCCTGGGCCGAGAGCCAGCAGCACCTGTTGCTGGCCCATTTGCATGTGCTGGCCGAGCAAACATTGACGCGCATGGCGCGTTCGGCAGACATGTCCGCCGAGATGCGCGAGCGGCTAGAATTCAGCCTGATGCAGTGGCTGGAGGCCAGCGCTCCTTCCAATTTTCTTGCCCTTAACCCGGATGTCATCCGCCGCGCCAGCGAAAGCGCGGGGGCGAGCCTGGCACGCGGTATGGAAAACCTGCTGGCCGATGTGCGGCGTGGCCGCATGCTGCAAAGTGATGAAAGCGCTTTCGAACTGGGCCGCAATCTGGGTGTGAGTCCGGGGGCCGTGGTATATGAAAATCCGCTGTTCCAGTTGATCCAGTACGAGCCGCTGACGCCGCAGGTGCATGCGAGGCCGCTGGTCATCGTGCCGCCTTGTATCAACAAGTTCTATATTCTGGACCTGCGCCCGGAAAATTCGCTGGTTCGGCATGCCGTCGCGGCGGGCCATACGGTGTTCATGGTGTCCTGGCGCAATCCACAGCCGGACGACGCAGACGCAGAACAGCTGTCCCTGGCGCGCTGGGATGATTACGTTGAAGAAGGCGTATTGCGCGCGCTTGCCGTCGCGGCCGACATCAGCCGCCAGGAGCAGGTCAATGCGCTGGGCTTCTGTATCGGCGGCACCTTGCTGGGCGCTGCGCTGGCAGTGGCGGCGGCCCGGGGCCGGCAGCCGGTGGCGGCGCTGACCCTGTTGACCACCATGCTGGATTTTCGCGATGTTGGCGTGCTGAAGGTGTTTGTCGACGAGGCTCATGCCGCGCTGCGCGATGCGGCACTGGGGCAGGGCGGGCTGTTGCGCGCTGCCGAGCTGAACACGACTTTCGCTTTTTTGCGGCCGCGCGAGCTGGTGTGGTCGTATTTCGTGTCGAACTATCTGAAGGGTGATATGCCACCGCCCTTCGATCTGCTGTACTGGAACGCCGACGGTACCAACCTGCCGGGGCCGTTCTTTACCTGGTACTTCCGCCAGGCCTATCTGGAAAACCGTCTGTGCGTGCCCGGTGCGCTGGAAGTCTGCGGCGAAGCACTGGACCTGGGGCTGGTAGACGTGCCGGCTTATGTCTATGCATCGCGCGACGACCATATCGTGCCTTGGCAGACCGCCTATGCCAGCCTGGAGGCATTGCGCGGCCCGACCCGCTTCGTATTGGGCTCTTCCGGTCACATCGCCGGTGTCGTCAATCCGCCTGCCGGCAGTCGACGCCAGCACTGGACGCTGGAAGCAGGGGATTATCCGGCCGATCCGGGCCTATGGCTGCAGGCTGCGACGCAGCACGCAGGCAGCTGGTGGCCGGACTGGTTGGCGTGGCTGGCGCCGCATGGCGGCCGCCAGCGGCGTGCGCCCCAGAAACTGGGAAATACCCGCTACAAACCGCTGGAACCTGCACCGGGACGCTATGTGATGGTCAAGGCTGAATAGGCTCACATCACAAGCAGGACACAGAACAAAGGAGGCGGTGCGGCACCCAGGCCGGGCTTCGTTGCGGGGCCATGCAAGTACCGATACCGCCAATGCCGATTTTGCGGCAAGATGCTCTTGATGGGGCGGAAAGCTGCCGCGCAAGGAGAGGAGAGACAAAATGACTCAGAAAATCGCGTATGTCACCGGAGGCATGGGCGGCATTGGCACTGCCATCTGCCGGCGCCTGGCGCGCGACGGGTTTATCGTCGTGGCAGGATGCGGCCCGAGCCGGGACTGGCAGCAATGGCTCGATGAGCAGCAGGCCGACGGCTTCAGCTTTCATGCATCGGTCGGCAATGTGGCCGATTGGGACTCCACCGTGGCCGCGTTCGAGAAAGTGCGTGCCGACCTCGGTCCTGTCAGCGTCCTGGTCAACAATGCTGGCATCACTCGTGATGGTGTGTTTCGCAAGCTCAGCCGCGAAGACTGGATGGCAGTCATCAACACCAACCTGAACAGCCTGTTCAACGTGACCAAGCAGGTTATCGAGGATATGGTAGGCAGCGGCTGGGGGCGTATCATCAATATTAGTTCGGTCAACGGCCAGAAGGGCCAGTTTGGCCAGACCAACTATTCCACGGCCAAGGCCGGCCTCCATGGATTCACCATGGCGCTGGCCCAGGAAGTGGCCAGCAAGGGGGTGACGGTGAACACGGTTTCCCCCGGCTATATCGGTACCGAAATGGTGCGCGCCATACGTTCCGACGTGCTGGAAAAAATCGTTGGAACTATCCCCGTGCGCCGCCTGGGAACCCCGGAAGAGATCGCTTCCATGGTGTCCTGGGTTGCCTCGCCCGATGCGGGTTTTGCCACCGGGGCGGATTTTTCCGTCAACGGCGGTCTGCATATGGGGTAGAGCCTAGCCGTCCGGCGCCTTTCCAGGGCGCCGCAGTAAATGATGTTATATCGGGATTGCCATGACTCAAGCCAAGCCAGCCGAGGCAGCACAACGCCTCATCAAGAAGTACCCCAATCGCCGTCTGTATGACACGCGAACCAGCACCTACATTACCCTGGCTGACGTCAAGCAATTGGTCATCGCCAGCGAGGCTTTTCAGGTGGTGGATGCCAAGACAGGCGAAGACCTGACGCGCAGCATCCTGCTGCAGATCATCCTCGAAGAGGAAAGCGGCGGCATGCCGATGTTCTCAGCGCCCGTGCTGGCGCAGATCATTCGCTTCTATGGTCACGCCATGCAAGGCATCATGGGCTCGTACCTGGAGAAGAACCTGCAGGCCTTCATGGAAATCCAGGAACGCATGGCCGAGCAGTCGCAAGGCCTGTACGGCAAGCAGTTCGGTCCGGAGGTCTGGGCCCAGTTCATGAATGTGCAGGCGCCCATGGTGCAGAGCATGATGAACAACTATATCGAACAGAGTAAAAACCTGTTCGTGCAGATGCAGGGCCAGATGCAGGATCAGGCCCGCAATCTTTTTTCCACCTTCCCGTTCCCGCCGGGGAGCAAGGACGAGCAGCGCTAGGTCCGTACCTTCCAGACAGGAAAATGCAGTACCGGAAAAGGCAGCGTTCGCGCTGCCTTTTTTCCAGCAATTCTCCGGCTGGGGAATGCTGGCGCACCGGCAATGACAGCGGCCGCGCCAGGTCTACGCAGCGCCATAGGCGAAGGCATTGGGGGCGGCGGGCTGCGCCAGCCCCGCTGAGACGGGATTCAGACCGCGTCTTTTTCCTTTTCGATCAGCTTGTGCAGCTTTTCCTTGTCGAGCAACTGCACCTGACGCTGGTTGACGCGTATCAGTTCCTCGCGTGCAAAGCGCGAGAACAGCCGGCTGACGGTTTCGAGCGTCAGGCCCAGGTAGTTGCCGATTTCCTCGCGGCTCATGCGCATGACGAACTCGGTCGAGGAATAGCCCAGCGCCGACAGGCGCGTGGAAAGGTTCAGCAAGAAAGCCGCGAGGCGTTGTTCGGCCCGCATGGAACCCAGCGCCATCAGCATCTGGTGCGAGCGCGAAATTTCACGGCTCATCAGGCGCAACACCTGCTGCTGCAGGCTGGGCAGGTGGCGGGCCAGATTGTCCATGTCTTCCAGACGGATGACACAGACTTCGGCGTCTTCCAGCGCCACGGCGGTGGATACGTGGTGGCCTTCGATCATGCCGTCCAGGCCGACAATTTCCCCGGGCAGGTGGAAGCCTGTGATCTGGAACTGTCCCTGGGCATTTTCGATCTGGGTCTTGAGCGTGCCGATGCGCACGCTGTAGATCGCAGTGAGAGGCTCGTTCAGCGTGTACAGCGGCTTGCCTTTCTCGATGCGAAGCCGTTCCTTGATCAGGCCATCGAGCTTGGCGACGTCATGCGTACTCATGCCTATCGGCAGGCAGACATGGCCCAGCATGCAACTGGAACAGTGCACGGCTTCGGACGGTAGGAGTACTCGTTTGGCCATTGTTGGGAGGAATAAGGATGGGGTCAGAAAAGCTGGGGCAGCCGAGCAAACAGTGCCGGGGCCAGCCCGGATTCCGCTTGATGATTTAAAGGATTGTAAATGACTTTGCGCAAGGACATGCAAAATGGCCGGCCAGCTACGCCAGGGGCAGCAGGCCGGCCAGGGGCAGGGCGGCTTTACAGAACGTCGCCGGCGTAATCGGCCAGGCGCGAGCGTTCGCCGCGTTGCAGTGTGATGTGGCCGGCATGGGGCCAGCCCTTGAAGCGGTCCACCACGTAGGTCAGGCCGGAACTGCCTTCGGTCAGGTACGGGGTGTCGATCTGCGCGATGTTGCCCAGGCAAACGACCTTGGTGCCGGGGCCGGCACGGGTCACCAGGGTTTTCATCTGCTTGGGCGTCAGGTTCTGCGCTTCGTCGATGATGAGGTACTTGTTGAGGAAGGTGCGGCCACGCATGAAGTTTAGCGATTTGACCTTGATGTGCGAGCGGATCAGGTCCAGCGTGGCATTCTGGTTCCAGTCACCGCCATTGGTGCCGCTGGTGGAGTGCAGCACTTCCAGGTTGTCGTCCAGCGCGCCCATCCACGGCTGCATCTTTTCTTCTTCCGTGCCGGGCAGGAAACCGATGTCATCGCCCACGGGCACGGTGATGCGCGTCATGATGATCTCGGTGTAGCGCTTGGTTTCCAGCACCTGCGCCAGGCCGGCGGCCAGCGCCAGCAGGGTCTTGCCGGTACCGGCCTGGCCCAGCAGCGACACGAAATCGCAGTCCGGGTCCATCAGCAGGTTCAGGGCGAAGTTCTGTTCACGGTTGCGTGCCGTGATGCCCCAGACATTGTTCTTGCCGTGCGAATGGTCGCGCAGCGTCGCCAGGACGGCAGTCTTGCCGCTGACTTCCTTGACGCGCGCATGCAGCGGCAGGGCGCCATCCAGGAACACGAACTGGTTGACGGTGAACTGGCTGCACAGCGGGCCATGGACGCGGTAGTAGGTCGTGCCTCCCTGCTGCCAGGATTCGATGTCCTTGCCGTGCTTGTTCCAGAAGTTCTCGGGCAGTTGCAGCAGGCCGGTATAGAGCAGGTCCGAATCTTCCAGGACCTGGTCGTTGAAATAATCTTCCGCGTTCAGGCCCAGGGCACGCGCCTTCAGGCGCATGTTGACGTCTTTGGACACCAGGACGACGGGTTGCTCGGGGCGGCTGTCCTGCAGCGCCTTGAGCACGCCCAGGATCTGGTTGTCGGCCTTGGCCACCGGCAGCGAAGGGGGCAGCGCGCCTTCCATGGAGGTGGTCTGGATCAGCAGTTTGCCGCTGGCGTCCTTGTTGCCCAGCGCGTTGAGCGCCATGCCTTGGGTGATGTCGGCGGTCACGTCCATCATGGCGTCCAGCGAACGGCTCACCTGGCGGGCATTGCGCGCCACTTCCGACATGCCCTTCTTGTGGTGGTCCAGCTCCTCTAGCGTCATCATGGGGAGGTAGACGTCATGCTCCTGGAAGCGGAACAGGCTGCTGGGATCGTGCAGCAGCACATTGGTGTCCAGCACGAACAGCTTGCGTGGCTCGTCGGCTACGTGGCGGCCGCGGCGGCGCGAGCGGGTGGTCGATGGCGTGACAGCTGACGGCGCAGCCTGTACGGGGGCGGAGGCAGGCGTGACAGGCACGGCTGGTGCCGCGGGTGCCGTGGCGGGCGGCGCAGCCTTGGCAACTGGTGCCGCATCTGCTGCAGCCGCGGGGATGGTGCCTTGCGCGTGTTGCCTGGCTTTTGCCGCAGGCGCCGCGCTGGCGTTTTCCGGTACGGCGGCAGGCGCTGCATGTGTTCTGGCCGTAGCCGGCTTGCGTCCGCCGGCTGGTGCGGCAGTGCTGGTGGATACTGCCTGCACGGGCTGGGCCGCCAAGGTTTCCTGTTCGTCGGCAATCGCCGGTTGAACAATGGCGGGTTCAGCCTTGCGGGGGGACGGCCGGTAGGCCGGTGCCTTGGCGGGAGCTTCGAGAATCGTGGCGGGACGGACTGGCAGCTTGGGAAGAGGCATGAACAGTGGGCTCCGGGAAAAGGCGCACAGGGAAACGGTCAGGAAACGACGGGACTGGCAGAAGAGGCACTGATACTTGTTGTGTGGGGACTGGCGCAGGGAAGCTGGGCGCCGGCACAGGCCGGCATCCGCCTCAACCTATGCTTTGCGCGGCCTGCAGGACTTCATGAATGTGTCCGGGCACCTTGACGCCGCGCCAGGCCTGCACCAGCTTGCCGGTGGCGTCGATCAGGAAGGTGCTGCGCTCGATGCCGCGCACCTGGCGACCGTACATATTCTTCATCTTGATCACGCCGAACAGATCGCACAGCGTTTCGTCCGGATCGGAGATCAGCGGGAAGGGCAGCTCATGCTTGCCGGCGAAGTTCTCATGGGAGCGCAGGCTGTCGCGCGAGACACCGAAGACCAGGCAGCCGGCCTTGATGAAATCCGCATAGCTGTCGCGGAAGTCGCAGCTTTCCGTGGTACAGCCCGGGGTATTGTCCTTGGGGTAGAAAAACAGCGCTACGGCACGGCCGGCGCATTCGGACAGGCTGATGGGGCCTATGGTGCTTTCCGCAGTAAATGGCGGGACGGGGTGTCCAATCTGGATCTGGCTCATGATTGCGTTTCTCCGGTAGGAAGCAGCGCGACGATGACGCGCCGGCCTTCGGCCATCAGGATGTTGTAGGTGCGGGCGGCCGCCTGGGTGCCCATGACTTCGACGCCGACGCCGGCGCGCAGCAGCGGCAGCAACAGGCTGTGCGCCAGCATGCGCTGGCGCATGCCGGTACCGATCAGGAGGACTTCGGGAGAGTCAGGCGAGCGCCGCGGCACGGCGTCCTGTTCCGGTTCGTCGAGAAAGGCCAGGGGATTGGCGGCCGGGTCTTCCAGCCTGGCGGCCTGGCGCAGGTGCTGGGCGGCGATATCTTCCGGACGCGCGACCGGCCAGTGCGCGATTTCGCCTTCCGGACCGAAAACGACCGCATGGGTGTAGCGGACCTGGTTGATTTCTATGTAGTCGTCGCCATAGGCGGTGACGGTATTGAGGGATGTGGCGGGATCGGAATGCAGTTTCAAGCAAGGACTCCGTAAAGGGCGCCGCCAGGCCGGGGAATGAGCGTATGGCTTGGCGGTACAGCGCCCGGTGTCATTCTTGTTCTGATAATAGCGCAAACGCGGCGCAGGGTTTGGCAATCCATGCGCCGGTTTGTGACCATGCGTCAAAGCGCAGGTCGCGGCCCCGCCAGCGCGGGGACGGTGGTGGCATTGATAATGCGGTGGCTGGGCGACTGATCGCGGCAAGGGGTCGGAAAATGGCTGGATACATTGTGTCATTAGGGGCCGGAAGGCCTGCCCGGCGGGCGTATCATCCAGGCGTCCGGCATGCTTCCGGCCGTGATCGGCCAGAGACATGCGGCGGAGCGGCGCACCTTTGCGCGACTCCGTTTTCCCGCTTCTGCCGCGCTGGTTCGGCGGTGCCATCCCTCTTTATCACAACGCATATGGAACTCTCCTGGCTCTGGATCCCCATCACGATTGCCGCCGCCGCTTTTCAATCCGGGCGCAACGCCGCTCAGCGCAGCCTGACCGGTACCCTGGGCACGCTGGGGGCGACCCAAGTGCGTTTCCTGTTCGGTTTTCCCTTTGCCTTGCTGTTTCTGGCCGTTGTATTGGCCTGGGAAAGGTTGCCGCTGCCCGGCGTGAACCTGGCATTCCTGGCGTATATCGTGGCTGGTGCCGTGACGCAGATCGCTGCAACGGCCTTCATGCTGGCGGCCATGAAAGCACGTTCATTCGTCACGGTGACGGCATGGATCAAGACGGAACCGATTCAGGTTGCCCTGTTCGGCATGGCGGTGCTGGGTGATCCGCTGTCCTGGCTGACCCTGGGCGCGATCCTGCTGGCTTCCGCGGGCGTGGTGCTGATGTCGCGCATCCCCGCTGGCGCCATGGCTGGCGGCGGATCGGTGCGGCCCATCTTGCAGGGGCTGTTCTCGGGGTCGATGTTCGCCATCTCGGTCATCTTCTTCCGCGGCGCCATCCTGCAGATCGGCTCAGGGTCGTTCGTGCTGGATTCCACCTGGGCGCTGGTGTGGTCGCTGGGCGTGCAGGTGCTGTTGCTGATGGCCTGGATGATCTTGTTCGATCGCCGTCTGCTGGTGGCATGTGCGCGGGCCTGGCTGCCTTCCATTCCCGGCGGTTTCCTGGGCGCAGCGGCGTCGCAATGCTGGTTTTTGGCATTTGCGCTGACCAGCGCTGCCAACGTGCGTACCCTGGGACTGGTGGAAGTGCTGTTCGCGCAGATGATTTCCCGCAGTTTCTTCGCACAGACGCCGACTCGCCGCGAAATGGCCGGTATCCTGCTGATTGTGGTCGGTGTGGCGCTGGTGGTCAGCCAGGCAAACTGAAACTCATGGACGTGGCTGGCCGGCCCTGACTTTCGGCCATGATTGCTGGTTTCGTGGGCCGGCGCAGAATGTAAAAAATCCCTATTCCCTATACCCATAGTCCTTTCAGGGGTTTTGCTGCATCCGGCTTGCAGTACACTCGATCAATGGCATGCGGCCGCTCTGGCCGCCGGGATTTCTTTCCTGTGAGTCCGCACTGCCGGCTTGGCCGGCTGCACGGTGATGCCTGTCTCTGCAGGCTGGGTGCCTGCGCATGTGAGAGTGGCGCAAGTCCGGCGGCCGTATGGCCGCGGGTACGCCGTTTGTGTTCTTGATTTTGATTGGCGTAGGTTCCAATGAATCAGCCTGATTTCAACGGTAAGGGCCGCCGGGCTGCGTTGCGCGGCATGGCGGGAATGCTGGGCGTGCTGGCCCTGCCGGCCTGGGCCGCACGGCGTAGTGATGACGAGGCTGCCTTGTCGCGGCTGGCGGGTGTCAATGCCAGCGCCGACGCACGTTTGATGGCGGCGGCCTTGTCGGCACAGGCGCCGGGCCTGTCGTCGCAGGCGCTGGTGCTGGCGGTGCAGGCACTGGAAAATGCGCGTCGCGCATCGCTGTTGCAGGCTGCGCCGCGTTCGCTGGCCGTGATCGACTTCAGCCTGCCTTCCACCCAAAAGCGCCTCTGGGTCTTCGACCTGGAAAGCAAGGCGCTGCTGTTCGAGGAGTGGGTGGCGCATGGTCGCAAGACCGGCGACAACATGGCAGAGCATTTCTCCAACGTGCACGAAAGCCATATGTCCAGCCTGGGCGCGTTCCAGGCCGGTGTGACCTATACAGGCCGGAATGGTTATTCCCTGCGCCTGCATGGGCTGGAGCCAGGATTCAATGACCAGGCTTATGCGCGTGCCATCGTCATCCATGGCGCGCCCTACGTCAGCCAGGACATCATCCGTGCCCAGGGCCGGCTGGGCCGCAGTTGGGGCTGCCCAGCCGTGCGCAGCGCGGTGGCGCGGCCGCTGATAGACAAGCTGGCGGACAACGCCTTCCTATTCAGTTTTTATCCGGATCGCCAGTGGCTGAATCAATCGGCCCTGGTAGGCGGCAGGGTGCGCTGGCTGGCCTGAATGGCGCTATTGATGCCAGATGCTGTCCAGGGTCCGGGCCTCGATCAGGCGCCTGGCCCAGGATCGCAATGTCGTGCTGTCGGCCGCTTGTAGACGATCCAGGTCGGCTGCATCCAGGCGGCCGAAGCGCGTTTCCAGCTGCTCGCGCAACATGCCTGCCATGTCTTCGCGGCCTTGTTCCAGGCCTTGCCGCAGCCCCTGTTCCAGCCCCTTGCGGATGCCTATCCGTTCCACACTGCTGATGTAAGCCATGTTGCGCTCCTTCTCGAAACTTGCCAGGGATTGCCAGAATGCCTCGTCAAGGCTGGCGGGCAGGGCCAGGATGCCGTCGATGAACAGGAACAGCTGGCGGATGCGCCTGGCCTGCCAGCCGTATTGATACAGGCTGCGCACCAGCTGTTTCTTGTCTTCCAGACGTGCCTGCGGCGTACTGCGCCTGGCTGCTGCCAATTCGGCCAGCACGATGATGGCAAACGGGTTGGCAGGGGCCTGGCGGCGCAGCTCCTCTTCACGGCCGGCCCAGTCCAGCAAA